>PPYE01643434.1_pt1 | contig 212816 bp, 190 predicted proteins | sample 1559881 | NCBI WGS metagenome assembly PPYE01 (sample SAMN08240022, study PRJNA423297) | Human gut metagenome, whole genome shotgun sequencing project.
TGAATAGACTTATATAAGAAATTTAACTATCGATAAATTCTGTATCTACGGAACACACCTAAGTCGGATATTCTGCTCAGATGCGGGTATTTTACACATCTAATGACGATAATCTGCATGTTTGTGGTAATTTCAGCGTCATGTATACGTCTTTTTGACAGATTATCCGACTTAGGTGTGTTTTGAACTGCCTCCCATTTCTTATGTCCAAGAAATGGGAGGCAGTTCATCGAGAAGGACTTTTTTGTTGTAACAAAAAGGTACGCTAAGCGTCGAGCTTACTCTGGTGCAGTTCAGCAAGCCTCTGCAGCTTTTGAACAACCTGTGGTGTGAGCACGTCCTTCTTAACCTGCCAAGACCAATTGCCTTCAGCCTTACCAGGAATGTTCATACGAGCATCGTCAGAAAGGCCCAAAACATCCTGAAGCGGCAGAATAACTACAGCATTAGAAGTTCCAACTACCTGCTCCATAAGGTGGTCAAAAATCTGGTGTGATTCATCAGTTGCCTGGCCACCGGTAAAACGAGCTTCTACAAAACCCATAAGCGTTTGCGTATCATGGGTACCGCTGTACACAATAGACTCCTGAGCTGGAGCAAAAGAATATCTGCAGTCTCCATCAGCAAACTGGATAACACTCATACCAGGGAAACCTGTCTGAGAAAGCAGCGCTCGGACCGCAGGGGTAACTGCTCCTAAATCCTCCGCAATAAAAGGCAGTGGACCAAGCTGCTTATAAGCAACCTCAAACAGCTCATAGCCAGGGCCAAACTTGAATGAACCCTCAGCAGCAGTCTTTCCCTGTTCAATGGCATAGTAAGACGTGAAACCAATAAAGTGATCCAGTCTGGTGTAGTCGTACAGATAAAAAGACCTGCGGAAACGTTCAATCCACCAGCGATATCCTTCGTCTTTATGAGCCTGCCAGTTATACGTTGGATTACCCCACAGCTGGCCATCTTGAGAAAACGCGTCAGCAGGAGCTCCAGCCTGAAGCTCTGTATGACCTGTATCATCTAAAGCAAAAAGTTTTGGATGTGCCCAAACATCAGCGGAATCCTCTGAAACAAACATAGGCATATCGCCAATAATCTGAATACCTTTAGCACGAGCCTCCGCTAATGTCTGACTCCAAATTACGTCAAAAGCAAATTGCTGCTTTCGATGAAGTTCGATTGTCTGGGTAAGTTCAGGACGCTCAAGAAGCTCTTTCGACCAGCTGCGATATTGCTCGGGCCACTCCTGCCATACTTCCTCTCCCAGCAGGTCTTTAATAGCTCGAAATGCTGCATACGAATCAAGCCAATATGAGTTTCTCGCGCAGAATTCCTGGTATTCAGCGGCTCGCCTGCTCTGAGGATCATCGCACTCAGAGATGACTCTCTCCATTACAGTTTTGTCAAGCAGATTAATGTTTCCTGCAAAAGCGGAAATTCCCGCGTAAGGAGAGCCGTATTCATCGGTTGGGCTGACAGGTAAAATCTGCCAATACTTCTGGCTCGATTTAGCGAGAAAATCGATGAACTCGGAAGTCTCGCGACCAATAACACCAAGCTTCTGACCTGATTTAGCCGAAGCAGAATCATCGGAAGGGAGAGAAGTAATGTGAGCGAGCACTCCCATACCAGGCTCAAGAGGCTTTTGTAGCCTTTGAGCTGGCTGCACGTTTAAGACCGTGCATCCAAGCTGCCACAAAAAGACCTCCGCCTTGCCATCTTTGACAGGCACCGCTTGTCCACTAATAACGTCAATAACCTGCATATTTTGAGGTACAGAAACATATACCGTCTTAGCGTCTGAGCGGCTCTTATTCACCAGAACACAAATGCCAGAAGCGTCTTTGTTCTGCCGCTCTTGCTGGCCATCCTCTTGAACAGGCCTACGCCAGAAAGCTAAAACATCATCTGAACCGTCCTCAGGAACAAACGGTTCAAACGATCCGTCTACCAGCAGTGGAAGCGTCTTTCTGAGCGCAATAGCATTGCGATACATATGCAAGTAATCCAGGTCTGCTCGCGGACTGCTTCCTGGCCATGGCATAGTTGCGCGATTTGTTGGGTCAACAAATCCCTCAACGCCCATTTCATCGCCGTAGTAGATTGATGGAACACCAGGAAGTGTCATCTGTAGCACAGCCGTCTGCCACATACGAGCCTTAGAAAGACCGCGCTGATCAGCAGAAAGTCTGTACGTTACCTGCTCTTGAGCAGAAAAAGTATCAGGAGCAGGAGCTCCTGCAACTACGTTAATCAGTCGCTCTTTATCATGTGTTCCAAACACATTCAGGCACGCATAAAATGCCTCGTGAGGATAGTTTTCCCATAGCTCCTCAAGAGCTAACGCAGTTGACTCAGCACCAGCCTCATTCATCAAAAATGAAAGTATGGACTTGCGTAGAGGATAATTCATAGGTCCGTCGAGCTCAGAACCTTCCAGATATTGCCTGAGTTTTCCGTACGCACGCTTATTGCTTGCGTCCTCCCAGACCTCTCCGATAATGACTGCGTCGCTACGCTCTGCAAGTGCAGCCGCACGAATCTTCTGAATAAACGAATCGGAAATCTCGTCTGCTACATCTAAGCGCCAACCACGAGCGCCACGGCGCAACCATGTTCTAATAACGCCATTCTCGCCACAAATAAACTCCTGATAATCGGGGTTATCGGAGACAATAGTTGGAAGCGCGTCTACGCCCCACCAGCTCTCATACGTTCCATCCTCACGGAACGTAAACCACTCATCATAGGCAGAGCCAACCTGCTGAACTGCTCCTGGTTCAGAGTAGTTAGAGAATTTATTAAAGTATTTTGAATCAGCACCACAGTGATTAAATACGCCATCCAAAATAATGGAAATACCATGCTCAGCTGCTTTAACGCAGAGGCGCTCAAAATCCTCTACGGTGCCCAAAACGGGATCTACTTCCAAATAATCCGCAATATCATAGCGATGATTACTAGAAGCAGCATAGATTGGATTCAAATAAAGCGCAGTTATTCCCAGGTTTTCCAAGTAGGAAAGCTTCTCTTCAATACCAGCCAAAGAACCGCCGTAGAAATCCCACTCAGTCACGCGGCCGTTGGCATCGCGCTGATACTCAGGAGTCTTTTCCCAGTCTTCAACCAGCTGGTGAGAAACCCCATTTCTTGAAACAGCCAGTGCCTGCTTAGTACGATCGTGCCAGTTTGCATCTCGCGCAAACCTGTCGGGGAAAATCTGGTAGACAACTCCCCCTTTGTACCAGCTAGGATCTTCTACACCCGCAAAGCTGCCACGAGGCTCATAGCAAGTAATCTGAAATGATGATGGCTCGCCATAGGCAAAGCTACCAACACCGGTGCATCTATTTTCTTGAGCACCATATGACCAAACTGCTCCGTCAGAAGCCTGAAGCTCAAAACGATACCAAATAAGGCCCGTAGCAGCTGGTTTAACAATTGTCTCAAAGCACTGCGCATAGTCAGGTACACCAGTCGGAAGCGCGCCAGCAAAATCGATCTTTTGCATCACAACGCGTTTCTCGCCAGACAGAGCTTGGGCCTCTGGAGACGATTCAGGACCATACTCTTGCCAGAGACGAAGCGTTGCTGATTGAACATCATCATCCCAAGCAAATAGTCTGATTGTTGCTGAAGTACCTAGTTCTACCGCGCCTTTTGGATCTCTACAAACAATGTTTGAGGTGTTGTGAAAAGCCTGCATTCTTACCAATCTCGACGACGTACATACCTGATAATCTCAGGGTGTAGTAAATGATACACGTCAAGATATTCATTTGCAGCGTTATGCCAACTAAAGTCCTCTGTCATCGCCTGTTTTACAAGATTTGCCCACGCTTGTTTATCGTTTCTATAAACATCGGCGGCGTACAGAATAATATCTGCCATTTCATCTGCGTTTTGATTGGCAAAACTAAAGCCGGTTCCTTCTCCCGTAAACTGGTTGTACGGTTTAACCGAGTCTGCCAGACCACCCGTCTCGCGAACAACAGGAAGCGTGCCATAACGCATAGAAATCATCTGAGAAAGGCCGCAAGGCTCAAACTCTGAAGGCATCAAGAACATATCTGCACCTGCATACATGCGGTGAGAAAGCGCAATATCAAACTCAATACGTGCTGCCATACGGTTGCCATAGTGTCCATCAAAGAAGCGCATAGCGTCTTCTTGTTCAGCGTCACCAGTTCCTAGAACAGCAACCTCAATACCTGCACAAATAAGGCGGTCCATCGCATAGCGAATCAGGCCCAAACCCTTCTGGTTAGTCAGGCGCGTGACCATTACCGCAAGAGGTATATCTGGATTTACCTCAAGACCCAGCTCTTCTTGCAATTGACGCTTACACTCAGCCTTACCTTCCATATGACGTGCCGAGAAGTTCTGTGGAATATAAGAATCGCTTGCAGGCGACCACGCACCAATATCAATGCCGTTCAAAATGCCGCGCAGTACACTTTGACGACGACGGAAGATGTCATCCATTCCCTCTCCGAAGTGCTCTGTCTGCAGCTCACGGGCATACGTTGGGCTAACGGTGAGCAGATAATCAGAGTAGCAAAGCGCGCCCTTCATAAAGTTGATGGAGCTTGCGTCACACCTCAGTTGATCAACTGCAGCAGGAATATCAGCAAGACCAAGTACATCGCTCAGCATCTTGTCAGTAAACTGGCCTTGGAACTTGACGTTATGAATGGAGAAGACCGTCTTAACGTTGTGGACCTCAGGGACGCCCTGATACTGCTCACGCAGAAATACGGGTGCCAGTGCCGTTTGCCAGTCATTGCAGTGCAGAACGTCGCAGGAGAGCTCTGGGACGTGTGCAATCAGCTCACACAGAGCCTTGGAGAAGAACGCATAGCGCTCTCCATCATCAAAGTAGCCATAGAGGCCATCACGAGCAAAGTAAGACTCGTTATCTACAAAGTAAAAATCAACGCCTTCATGAACCAGATGCCACAGCCCACAATACTCAAAGCGCCACGAAAGAGGCACCTGAAGCTCGTAGACCTTCTTCATCCTTTGTTTCCACTCGGGCTTAATGGAGCTGTAGAGTGGCGAAATAACCGCCACTCTTGCTCCTACTTTTTTAAGTGCTTGTGGCAATGAGCCCGAAACATCTCCAAGACCACCCGACTTGGAAAAAGGCGCTACCTCTGAAGTTGCATAGACAACGCGAAGTTTGCGACGCTTGGAGACTTGGGACATTGTTACGCCACCCTCTTATTGTTTTTACGCTGAATAAGAATTTCTTCGCTGGTACCACGAAGCTCAGTACCTGCAGGAATAATGTTAGAACGGTCTACAATAGCGTGCTCGACTACAGAGCCTTCCTTAACAATGCAGCCCTCCATCACAATGGAATCACGAACAATAGCACCGCGCTCAATAATGACGTTACGGCCAAGGATGGAACCAGTAACCGTTCCGCGAATGCGGCAGCCTGCAGAAATAGTAGAGTTACTTACCTTTGAGCCAATCTCAAACTTTGCAGGAGCAGTATCGTGTGCCTTTGTCTTGATGGAGCGCTCTGGAGTAAAGAGTTCATTTGCTGGCATGGGGTTCAAAAGCTCCATGTTAGCCCGATAATAAGAGTTCTTTGAGAAGATAGATGCTACATGACCTTCAAAGTGGAAGGTGCGAACCTTGACACGGTTATAGTCAGCGTGGAGTGCCTCAAAAAGATCAAGATAATCAGTAGCTCTATACCAATCAAGCATGTCAATAAGCAGGTCGCGCTTGATAATAAAGCAGTCGAGAGAAGCCTCGTCTCCGCGCTGAACACCATTGTGCGTTTTAACTACACGGTCACCGTCAAGCTCAACACCAACAACGTCTCTATCGTTATAACGAGTGGTGTAGGTCATCATAGTGATGTCTGCATCGGACTCAAGGTGCTGGTCAAGCAGCTCGGTAAGATCAGAGTTGAAAACAAAGTTTGAAGTGGACAACAGAACATACTCTGCATCAGTTCTCTCAAGATATGGCTTGTTGGAAATCAGATCTCTGAGCAGGAAACGAGCTCCTGCGTGGGAGGTACCAAAAGCAGATCCAGGCAGAATAAATAAACCACCGCTCTTACGGTCCAAGTTCCAGTCTTTGCCAGAGCCAAGATGATCGATAAGCGAGCGATAGTTAAAGGGCATGATTACGCCAACGGTACTAATGTCCGAATTAACCATATTTGAAAGAGGGAAATCTACCAGGCGATATCTTCCCAAGAAAGGCATGGATGCAATTGGGCGTACATCATTGGCGATTTCCATGTTAGTAGACGCATAATTGCAGGTAATAAGACCAATTACTCTATTCATTATTGCTCACCTCTTTCGACTACTACATCATTTCCAACAACAGCAATCTCCTTGTTCAAATCAGAGCTGCCAATATGGACGTTCTTCTCGACCACAGCGTTCTCGCCAAGAATTGCGCGAATAACCACCGCACCAGGTTTAACTTCTGCGCCAGGAAGAAGTACGGAGTCAATAACGCGAGCTCCCTCACCAATAACGGCATCGGTAGACAAAATTGAATGGCGAGAATAACCAAAGATCTGGCATCCGTTGCTTACCAGACAGTCGTCTACCTCGCCAAAAGCGCCAATGTACGCTGGTGGACGGGTGGAAGCATTGGACAAAATAGGGAACTTATCCGAGAAGATATCAAACTTAGGCTCAGAGCCAAGTAGATCCATGCTGGTCTCGTGATAACTTGCAATGGTGCCTACATCGCGCCAGAAACCCTCAAAGCGATAGGCAAAAAGACGTTTACCATCATCAAGCAACGTCGGAATAATATCGCCGCCAAAGTCATGAGAAGATTCAGGATTCTTTGCGTCCTCACGCAAGGTCTCAAGAAGCAGGTCTGTGCTAAAGATATAGATTCCCATGGACGCCAGGTTGGATTCTGGCTCTTTGGGTTTCTCGGAAAACTTGGTGATTCTATCCTCATCATCAATGGACATGATGCCGAAGCGAGAAGTCTCTTCCCAAGGAACAGGCATAACAGCAATGGTGAGGTCTGCGTTGTTCTTCTTATGGCAGGCGAGCATCTCGCCGTAGTCCATACGGTAAAGCTGATCGCCAGAGAGAATTAGTACGTAATCAGGGTTATTCTGCTCAATGTAACCAATATTCTGGGTGACGGCATCTGCGGTTCCCGCATACCACGCACCACCAGACTGAGTAGCAAATGGAGGAAGAATAGAAATTCCACCACCGCGCTCATCAAGGTCCCAAGCACTACCTGATCCCACGTAAGAGTGCAGCAAATACGGACGATACTGTGTCAAAACACCTACCGTAGAAATTCCTGAATTTGCGCAGTTGGATAATGCAAAGTCAATAATGCGGAACTTGCCACCAAACGAGACAGCAGGTTTAGCTACTTTTGAGGTCAGAGCACCTAAGCGGCTTCCCTGTCCTCCTGCAAGTAGCATTGCAAGACATTCCCTTTTGCCCATATCCAAATCTCCTCTCTCCCCAACAGAGGTCTATATTCTCAACGCCCTACGACGATTGAACCTAAACGCAGATCCTTACACGTGCCAAATATCTTCCATATACTCCCTGATAGTTCTATCAGCGGAGAAGAAACCAGAGTTTGCCGTATTGTGAAGTGCGCGAGCATTCCAGCTGCGACGATCTGCATAGGACTGAGTAAGCTCTTCCCATGCCTTCACATAGGCATCAAAGTCAATAAGCACCAGGTCAGGATCATTGTTGATCAGCAGATAGTCGTGAATTGACTCAAAGTTGCCAGAGAGTCGGCTCAATGAACCATCGGTCAGCATATTTACAATGCGAGCCAGCGTTGGGTTCTGGTTAAGCAGGTTTTGTGCAAAGTAGGTGCCGGAAGCATATACCTGCTGGACCTCGTCTGCACGAAGACCAAAAATCTTGATGTTCTCTGGTCCTGCAAGCTCAGAGATCTCAATATTTGAACCGTCATATGTTCCAAGTGTCAGAGCCGCATTCATCATAAGCTTCATGTTTGAGGTACCAGAAGCCTCTGCACCAGCAACCGAAATCTGCTCTGAAATATCAGATGCAGCATAGATAAGCTGTGCATTTGAAACAGCAAAGTTTGGAATAAAGACAACCTTCAGACGACCCTCAATGCGCTCGTCGTTGTTAACCACGTCTGCAACGGAGTGAATAAGTCGAATGACTTCCTTTGCAAAGGTATAGCTCTGAGCAGCCTTGCCCGAGAAAATAAAGGTTGTTGGAGCTGGCTTATAGCTTGGATCATCAAGCATGCGGTTGTAGAGATACAAAATCTTAAAGACATTAAGCAGCTGACGCTTATATGCATGGAAGCGTTTTACCTGCGTATCAAAGATGGTATTGGTATCCATCTCAACACCAGTTGTCTTCTTGACGTATGCAGCAAGACGCTCTTTTTCTTCTCTCTTTGCAGCATCCATCTTGTCCAAGAACTCGGCGTCATTCTCATAAGCAGAGAGTCTCTTAAGCTCGTTGGCATCATCAAGCCAACCGGTGCCAATAGCCTCAGAAATAAGCTTTGCGTAAGCGGTATTAGCCTGTGCCAAGAAACGACGATGGCAGATGCCGTTAGTCTTGTTGTTAAAGATTTCTGGGCGAAGCTTGTAGAAATCCTTCAAAACACTCTGCTTCAAAATGTTAGTGTGCAGGTCAGAGACACCATTGACCGAGTGGCTAAACAGAATAGAGAGGTTAGCCATACGAACGGTGTTATCCCACAACACAGCTGTTGAGGCGAGAAGATCGGTGTTGCCGTTAGAGTCAGCAAGCAGCTGCTCCTTATAGAGGCGATCAACCTCATCAATAAACATATACAGGCGGGGAAGCAGCTCACGGAAGGTGTTGATAGGCCACTTCTCAAGAGCCTCAGGCATAACGGTGTGGTTGGTATAAGAGATTGCGTTTCTCGCGATATCAAATGCCTTGTTAAAGTCAACGCCATGGTCATCGACAAGCAGACGCATAAGCTCTGGTCCGCACATTGCTGGGTGCGTATCGTTAGTGTGGATGCAGACGTGATCTGCAAAGTGGTCCCAATCCTCACCGTACTTATCCTTGTAAGCACGAAGAATGGTCTGAAGACCAGCGGAGACAAACAGGTACTCCTGCTTCAAGCGAAGAATGCGTCCGTGCTCACCAGAGTCATTTGGATACAAAATGGTTGAAATTGCCTCAACGTCAGAGCGGAACTTATTAGCACGTGCATAATCGCCGGCGTTAAAAGCATCAAGATCAAAGTCTTCCTCTGCTGGTTCTGCAGACCAAAGACGCAGCTTATTTACGGTTTTTGCGCCATAGCCAACAATAGGCACATCGTATGGAACAGCCCTTACTACCTGGCCACCCTCTTGCGAGAACCAGAAGTTGCCATTCTCGTCTTCATGCCTTACAACGGTGCCACCAAAGCGCACTAGTACGCTGGAATCGTCTTTTCTGACTTCCCATGGATATCCATTTGCCAGCCAGTTATCAGTACGCTCTACCTGGCGTCCATCCTTAATTTCCTGACGAAAGAGGCCGTAGCGGTATCTCATGCCGTTACCAAAGCCAGCCATTCCCTCATGTGCCATGGAGTCCAGGAAGCACGCGGCAAGTCTACCCAGACCACCATTGCCAAGGCCAGGGTCTACCTCCTGAGCGGCAAGCTCATGAAGAGAGGTACCCATCTCTTTAAGGCCCTCTGCAACAACGTCGGTAATACCAAGATTGAGCAGGTAATTCTCAAGCAGTGGTCCTAGAAGGAACTCAAGGGAGAAGTAATAGACCTGCTTGTTTGCATGAATATAGGAGGTTGACTGAATTTCTCGCGCCTTTTCTGCAATGAGATGAGCAAGAACGTTATAGCGCTCCTGATCAGTGCACTCTCCATAGTATTTGCCAAGAATCTTGATGAACTTATCGCGATACTGCTCTTCAAAATCTTGTTTATCGGTAAAAATGTTTTGTCCGTTATTTACGGCCATGCTTCCCCCTCTTTGGAAGTTCTTTCTCAAACGCTAAAACAATGCCACCAAGCGGAGGAACAGACAGTTCTACCGAATAATCTCTTCCATTCCATGCCACTGGCTTAGTGGAAAGTTTCTTAGTATTCACAATACCCGAACCGCCAAATTCTTTTGCGTCGGAATTAAATACTTCTTTCCACACACCTGCAGAAGGCATGCCTAAACGGAATTTCTGATGGGTTGCAACGTCAAAATTGATGAGAATAACCAGGTCCTCGGAAGGCTTTCTTCCGTGACGAACAAACGAGATGATTGATTGCTCATTATTGTCTGCATCAATCCAATCAAATCCACGGTTGTCGTAGGCATGCTGCCAAAGTCCTGGATGATTCTTATAGAAATGATTAAGGGCCTTAATAAATGCCTGCTGATGAGCGTGAGTTGGATACTCCTCAGTCAAGTAATACTCAATGCCCTCGTAGTAGCGCCATTCAATAAACTGCGCAATCTCGTTGCCCATAAAGTTGAGCTTAGCGCCCGGATGAGTCATCTGATGAAGTGCCAAAGCCCTCATGCCAGCAAACTGTCTCCACCAATCCCCCGGCATGCGCTGAATAAGACTGCACTTACCATGCACAACCTCGTCATGGCTGAGTGGCAGCACAAAATTCTCATTGAACTGATACATGCTGGAGAAGGTCAGAAGACGGTGGTTACCTGGTCTATAAGGGAAATCAGTCTGACAATAGTGCAGCGTATCATTCATCCAGCCCATGTCCCACTTAAGGTTAAAGCCAAGTCCCCCAACCTCAGGAGGATAGGTAACCAGCGGCCATGCTGTGGACTCTTCTGCAATCATCAAAATATCGGGATGTTCTTTTTGAGCAGTCTCGTTGCAGAGACGCAAGAAAGCGCTTGCATCTAAATCTTCCTCTGTACCCTTATGGTTAAAGCGCTTCTGGGAAGGATCGTCGATACCGAAATTCATATACAACATGCTACTGACGCCATCGACACGAATGCCGTCAGCGTGATACTCATTCAGCCACATGAGCAGGTTAGAAACAAGGAAGCTTCTAACCTCACCACGAGTAAGATCAAACTTAAGAGTTCCCCAGTTAGGATGCTCTTTTTCTTCAAAGAGCTTGGTACCATCAAACTCTGCAAGACCATGAGCATCTTTGCAGAAGCCTCCTGGGACCCAGTCTAAAATGACGCCAATACCAGCCTGATGGCAGCAGTCAATAAAGTGTTTGAACTGGGCAGGATTGCCATACCTTGAGGTGGGAGCAAAATAACCCGTTACCTGATAACCCCAAGATCCATCAAAAGGATGCTCCATAACAGGGAGAAGCTCAATGTGGGTGTAGCCCATATCTTTAACATAGGCTACCAGCTCTTCTGAGAGGTCATCATAGGTGTAGAAGGCATCTACGTTGGTGTCAAAATAGTCCTTGGGTTCTTCGGCCTGCTCTACATTCTCTGTATCAGCAGAATCTTCCTCTGGGGCAGTCAGGTCAGTATGCTGCTTCCAGCTCCCAAGATGAACTTCAAAGATGTTAAGAGGACTATGCAGGAACTTAAGTGTTGCACGCCTTTTCATCCATGCTTCGTCTTCCCAAACGTACACGTCTGGGTCAAACGTAATAGATGCCGTATGTGGTCTGACCTCCGCATAGGTACCATAGGGGTCAGCCTTAAAAATCTTCTGTCCAGAAGCGGATACAATCAGGAATTTATACAATACTTCCGAGGTGATTCCTGGAATAAAACCTTCCCAGATTCCGCCATGATTTGAGCGAGAAAGAACGTTGACGGTATCATCCCAATTATTAAAGTCTCCAACAACAGAGACAGAGGCTGCATTGGGGGCCCAAACCGCAAAATGATAACCTTCAACTCCATCTTCTTGAACCGCAGGGTGTGCACCTAATTTCTTATGACTCTGGAACCATTTTCCTTGCGCAAACAAGTATGCATCCTGGTCACTCACTGCTAACGATGCATTTAACTCTGCCATACTCACCCCCGCGCTTACCAATGAAATCTACGCATCTTATAGATTTGTTATCCATAAAGACTCGTAGTTGATAGTTACTAAGATAAACCATTACAAGGTAAAACACGGTGACAAACAGTCAATATGACTTTCACCGATAAAAAACGACCGTACGCGTTATTTTTTGTTTTTACCGATTTTTGTTAATAATAGTGAATAAAAATTGCAACTAAAAGAAATGGCAGCTTATCCAAATAAACTGCCATTTGATACAAAAACTTTTTATATAACCGTGAAGTGACTTAAGAAAGCTGGCTCCTACACGTCCTCTTCCTAAAGTGATTCTTCAGGTTACTTGCAACTACATCTTACGTGGTACAGCCGTCTCAGCTGAAGGAGCATGAGCGGTAATCGCGTCAAGAGCTGCTGCCTCAAGGTCTTTCTCGCCAGAAGCAACTGCCCTACCGTATGCATCGGTATCAAGAATTGCCTGGCGGAAACGATCAGTTGTAAAGCCATAAGGAGCGCGACCCCACTCGTTGGTCTTCTGAGCTCGCTCAACAATGATGTCCAGATCAGCGTCAACTGATTCTGGAGTAATGTCCAGATTGGCCAAGGTGGTTGGGAGACCAAGCTTTCTATTAAGCGCCACCTGCTCCTCAAGTGCCTTTAGGTTTCCGTCAAAGGCATAAAGGACGCAGGTACCAAAGGAAACAACCTCACCATGAAGGTGTTTCTCGCCACGCTCGCCCAGAGCAGTAAAGGCATTGTAGAAGGCATGAGCGGTTGAGGAATTGAAGTAATACGCACCACGCTCAGCACCAATGTTGGTGGTCATGTTAGATACAACACCAGCGGTAATGATGATGTTCAGAACAACGTTTTCAAATGCTTCAGAAACAATACCAGCGCGCTTATCTGCCAGTGCCTGCTCTGCATTATCAAACAGAGGCTCAATGCAGGCACCTGCGGCAAGAGCTCGTCCCATAAGAGGGCTGTGGAGCAGCTCAACTTCTCTGGAAGAAAGTTCAACCTCAGGACCCTTAGAGAAGGCATCGCCAATTCCTGCCCAGAAGTACTCATCCGGGCTCTCTGCAATAATCTGCGTATCAATAAAGGTATGAACGGGCAGCTCAGCAGGAATGAAGTACGTATCTGCAGAACCGTCTTCTTTATAGAAAACAGCAATTCTTGTTACAGGAGCGCAGTTAGAAGCAAGTGTTGGGAAGGTAAAGTATGGCTTGTCCAGGATAGTTGCAATCTCTTTACCCTCATCAATTGCGCGACCGCCGCCAACAAGGAAGAGCATATCAGCAGCAATAACCTCAGGCATTGCTGCAATTCTCTTGGCATTTGCGTGCGTAGAGTTAGTGCCGTAAGAAATCCAAGAAGAGATAGAAACCTCAGAACCCGCAAGTGCGGCCTCAAGCTTTGGACGTGCCTTCTCCATTGCAGTTGGTCCACCAATGACTACGGCATTTTTGCCAAAGCGCTTAACAATATGCAGTACCGACTTATAAGCATCAACACCAATGGTGTATGAAGGCAGATACTCCGTAAATGTTCCGCGAGATTCCATCTTTTCCATAGCGTCCTCCAAAACCTATCTCAGAAAAGCGAGAATATAACTTTACCTGAACTAGTTATGTTTTTGCAGCATAAATCCTTGAACGAGCGTTTCCTCTGCCTCTTTATAGGCTGACGAGAAAAACTCTGTATCAAGCATTTGATACTGCGGGCAGCTCACACTATTCTGGCGATTCTCCTCTGCAATGCGCTGTATAACCTGAAGTGTTTGCTCAACATCTGAATGCGTAAACCCATACTGTGGATGAGCCGCGGCAACTGCAAAGAGCTCATCAGATGCTTCTGGCAGACGATTCATATCAAGTGAGCGCCCGTAAACATCAAAATCTGCTTGCTTACGAATACGTGCATCTTCTCCTGTCGGAATATGATGAGCACGCAAAAATGCCCGTGTATGAGCGTTATACACATGGTCGCAAACAAGGTGGCACCAAATGCCCACGATAAACTCTCTGAGCTGGCGCTGATCTACTAAGCCGCGCTGTTCAACTGAACAATACGACACATTTGGCTGGATAAAGTCAGTCTGTAGTAGATATTCTGCTGGGTTAAGACCGCCCATAAAGTTTCGTTGATAGCGCTTGTAACTTGGAATAGGCAAACTTCCTGGATACGATTGATGGCTTCGACCGTACCTCACCTTGTGAGAATAGTCTGGAACCATAAAGCCAATGTGCACATCAGGAGCAACGTTTCCAAGCAGAAATGCATCAGGGTAGTGAATATCTACACCCAAGCAACCGGCTCCTTTCTCAAGGAGCCGGTCAGCATGAGCAATATGTACGTTCCAACTTGGCACTACAATTACCTGCTTATCCGCGGATTTCTCCGCCGGTAGAACGAAGAACCTTCTCCACAAGCTTTGTATGGGTCTTCTCGACCTCTTCTGAAGTAAGCGTTCTGTCGTCTGCACGATACGTGAGCGAGAAGGCCATGGACTTCTTGCCTTCACCAACACGCAGCGGATCGCGGTACACGTCAAAGAGTCTGATGTCGCAGAGGAGCTTGCCACCAGCAGACTTCAAACGCTGAACCAGCTGCTCAGCAGTAACGCTCTCGTCAACAACAATTGCCAGGTCAATGGAGATGCCTGGATAGGTTGGAGGCTCAACAATAGGAAGGTCTTTCTGAGAAAGACGCAAAAGCGACGCAACAGAAATCTCAAAGGCAATGACTGGAACCTCAATGTCAAAGTTCTGGAGCGACAAAGGATGAATGTTTCCAACCCAACCGATTGTCTCGCTACCTGCAAGAATCTCAGCAGCGCGACCAGGCTGTAGCCAACCGTATTGCTCTGGCTCAGCTACACGGAAACGAACTTTAGGGATGCGAAGTGCCTCAAGCAGACCCTCAACAATACCCTTGGCATCAAAGAAATCGTAGGCTGGATACTTAGCATTCCAAGCGTCATCTGCTGGACGACCAACCAATACGCCACAGACATAGCTTGGCTCATCTGGCTGGCTCTTATCCTTATGTCCAAAGAGTACGCGGCCCAGCTCATACATGGCAATATTAGAGACACCGTGAGCAAGGTTGTATGCAATAGAGCGCAGAAGGCCTGGAACAATAGAGCGACGCATCTCAGACTGGTCAGCAACAAGTGGGCTCATAACCTTTACAGGGACGCCTCTTCCCTCTTCGCTCATACCAAGCTTAGAGAGGTCATCTGGACTTGCGAACAAATATGACTTTGTCTCGTTGAGGCCAAGGGAGCGCAGCGTACGGCCAATCTTTCTGATTTGACGCTGATCTGAAGTCAAACCGCCTGCATGGTTTCTAGCAGCAGGAAGTGTTGCCTCAATATCGCCTTCACCCCACAAGCGAACAATCTCCTCAATAAGGTCAACCTCACGCGTAAGATCTGGGCGGTTTGTAGGAGCAATAACGCTTAGCTCTCCGTTGTCTGCTGGAGCAACCTTGCAGCCAAGGCGCGTAAGGCGAGAAACCATAAACTCTTCTGGAATTTGAGCACCTGCAAGAGCGCAAACGCGCTCTGGGCGAAGCGTAATAGTTACTGCCTCTTTTACCTTTGGATATACATCAACAATACCAGGGCAAACCTCAGCACCACAGCACTCCTCAAAGAGTGCTGCTGCAATATCTGCAACAGATGCGCAACCGTTTGGATCCACAAGACGCTCGTAGCGAATAGAAGCCTCGCTCATCAGATCAAGGTTTCTGCTGGTACGGCTAATGTGGCCGTTATCAAAGACAGCGGATTCCAAAAGGACATCAACGGTATTCTCGGTAATTTCAGAATCCAGGCCACCCATAACTCCTGCAAGTGCAATAGGAGTCTTACCTTTATCTGTGATGACCGTCATATCGGACGTGAGCTCGCGGTCTTCTCCGTCAAGCGTCACAATGTGCTCACCGTCTTCTGCAGCACGAACCACAATGTGGTACTTGCCATCTTCCTTGGTAAGTTTTCCGAGGTCAAAAGCATGCAGAGGCTGGCCGGTCAGGTACATCACGTAGTTAGTAACATCAACAACGTTGTTGATTGAGCGGCCACCACAAGCCGTAACACGACGAGCAAGCCACTCAGGGCTTGGGCCGATCTTGACGTTACGAACCACGCGAGCGGTGTACCTTGAGCAGAGCTCAGGATCAGCAATGGTAACATCTACCTGCTCAGATGCATCTGCACCAGACTCAGACGTGACACGTGGAAGCTCAATGTGGGTGTCAGTGTCATACATTGCAGAAACCTCAACAGCCATACCAGTCATAGAAAGGCAGTCGGGGCGGTTAGGGGTAATCTCGCAATCAAGAACTACATCAGACATGCCCAGGTAATCGGTAAAAGGTACACCAATTGGAGCATCCTCGGGAAGAATCATAATGCCGCTCTGGTCATCGCCAAGACCCAGCTCGCGAGAAGAGCAGTTCATGCCGCAAGACTCAACGCCACGCAGCTTGGACTTTTTAATCTTGAAGTCTCCAGGAAGCACTGCGCCAATCATTGCCGTAACAATGTGGTCTCCCTGATTAAAGTTCTGAGCACCACAAACAATCTGTAGAGGAACAGGATTTCCGTCCTTATCCACATTGTTGTTGCCCACGTCAACTAGGGTGACGTACATGTGATCAGAATCAGGATGAGGCTCTTTGCTTACAACCTGAGCAGTAACAACATAGTCAAGGTTAGCGCCAACACGCTCTACCGCTTCAACCTCAGTGCCTGTGCGCACAAACTCGCGCTCAAGGTCTTTTGGGTCCTGAGGAAGATCAACGAGCGTCTTCAGCCATTCATAAGATACACGCATGTGATTGCCTTTCTAGTAAGACGCCGATGATTAGAACTGACGCAGAACTCTCTGGTCACCAGAGATGAGCATGCGCAGGTCAGGAAGGTCATAACGAAGCGCTGCAACACGCTCAACACCAATGCCAAAGGCAAAGCCTGTGTACTTCTCGGAATCAATACCGCAGTACTTGAAGACATTAGGGTCAACCATGCCGCAACCAAGAATCTCAAGCCAGCCCGTGTTCTTGCAGAAACGGCAGCCCTCACCGTGGCAAACACCACAAGAAACGTCTACCTCGCAGCTTGGCTCGGTGAATGGGAAGAAGTGAGGACGATAGCGGGTAGCGCGGTCCTTACCAAAGATCTCACGAGTAAAGTGGTCAAGGGTGCCCTTGAGGTCACCAAAGGTGATTCCCTCATCAACAACAAGGCCTTCCATCTGCGTAAACTGAGGCAGGTGGTTAGCGTCTGCTGTGTCAGGACGGAATACCGTACCAGGGCAAATCATGTAAATAGGAGGCTCTTTTGTCTCCATGGTGTGTACCTGAACGCCAGAAGTCTGTGTACGAAGAAGCACGTCGGACTCGCCCAGTACGTGCGATTCTTTACCTTCTGGCGCATTGTCTACTACGTAGAACGTATCCTTACCAGAGCGGCTTGGGTGATCTTCAGGAGCGTTCAGCGCTGTGAAGTTGTAGTAGGTAGTCTCAACATAAGGGCCTGTCTCAATGGTGTAGCCCATGCTGATAAAGATGTCTTCCATCTCCTCACGTACCTGCTCAATGAGGTGCTGAGTACCAGGGCTCAGACGACGACCTGGAAGGGTAATATCAGTTGCCTCAGCATTAAGCTGAGCCTCAAGGGCTTCTCGCTTTAAGGCAAGCTGACGCTCGCGAATAGCGGTCTCAACGTTAGCACGAACGGTATTTGCAAGCTGACCCATTTGAGGGCGCTGATCTGCGGGAACCTGACCCATCATACGCATAATTGCTGTAAGAGAGCCCTTCTTTCCCATTGCTGCAACGCGCACCTTCTCAAGTGCTTCAAGGTTTGTTGCCTTAGCAATTCCTTCAAGTACTTGCTCGCGAATTGCCGAGAGTTCCTCAGACATTCCCATGTAATTACCCTTTCAATAGAAAACCGTCCCTGAGCATATGCCCAAGGACGGAAAATTTCCGCGGTACCACCTCGGTTGATTGCGCAGTTTTCTCTCTGTGCAATCCACTTAAAAGCCTAGTCTCGTTAGGCGGACGACTTCCCTACTAAGCAATGACGCCGTTCAAGTTGTAGCTCGGGAGTGAACTCTACCAGCGCTGTGCAGGTGTTTCTCAACCACGAACACCCTCTCTGTTCACAACGTGCTCCGGCAGACCTCTCCGTCAACGCACTTTGTTCAGAGTATCACACTGTGCGAGTTTTGAGCAGCAGCACAACCCTTTTTACCAGAAAGATAAACAAAAGCGTAACAACCGCGAGAAGAACGATGGTTCCTCCAGGTTTAAGGCCAAGCTCATAGGAGACAACAAGTCCACCAAGTGAGGTCAGCATACCCACCGTGCTCGCATACAAACAACATTGCTTCCAGCTGCGGGAAATCTGCAAAGCACAGGCAACAGGAACTACCATCATGGACGACACAATAAGTGAGCCAACCGTTCTTGCTGCTACGGCAACCACCAAAGCTACTGCGATAACAAAGCCAAAATTAATAAGACTTACGGGTACACCAACACAACGGGCATGACGCTCATCAAAAGACATCAAGAAAAGTTCTTTTCTAAGGAAGAAGCAGAATGCGACTGCAAGTACGCTAATGACCACAATCATCTGAACTTCTTGCTCGCTTACCGTCAGAATAGAGCCAAACATAAAGCTGTTGAAGCTTGATGAATTGGGAACAAAACCTGACAAAACACCTGCTAGACCAATGCCTGCTGCCATAACAATAGCAACTGCAAGCTCTGACTGATCTTTAAAGTGGCGACGTACTCCCTCAACACAAAGAGCACCACCCAAACAAGCGGCAATTGCTCCGGCAACAGGATTAATGCCCGCAATCATGCCTCCTGCAACACCTGCAAGAGAGGTATGTGAGAGAGCGTCGCCAATCATAGAAAGGCGCTTCAATACAACCGTAACGCCTACCAGCGGAATAATTGCTCCCAGAAGAATTCCCACAAGAATTCCTCGCTGCATAAATACGTATTCAAACATTTATGCCCTCCTCTCGTACGAGTCTTGGGCATCTTGAACAACGTCGGACGCAGGACCAAGGGACTCCGTTAAAGCAAAATCATCTAATTTTCCGCGATTGTGGTCGTGGACATGATGAGAGTCAAGGTCACAGTGAGCTCCATGAACTGCACAGTGATCATGACCGTGACCCCTACCTGCAATTTCTGTAGCTTTGTGGTCAGCAACTTCAACAACTCGACAAGCCAGCGCATCAAGAGCTGCAAGATCATGCGTAACAATAAGTACCGCAAGATCTCGAGCTGCATGGGCTTCTCGCACTAGGCTATAGAAATGATTGCGACTCTCTTTATCAAGACCAGTTGTAGGCTCGTCCAGGATAAGCAATGAAGGGTTTCCAACCAGCGCGCAGGCAAGACGAACTCTCTGGAGCTGTCCTCCAGAGAGTTCCCTGATAATACGCGTGGAAAAATCAGTCATACCTACAAGGTCAAGTGCCTCAAGCGTGCGCTCGCGACGCTCTTTTGCGCTCATCTTTACCTTTTTGGCACGAGCATACTGACTTGCATCCACAAGCTCGACGACGCTTGCAGGAAAGCGATTAACCGATTCTGAAGGCAGCTGAGGGACATAGCCTACACGCTCCCAGTCTTTAAACCGAGTCGAGGGCGTTCCAAAAAGAAGTGACTTACCACTTGTAGGTTCAAGCTCACCCACCACAATACGAGAGAGCGTAGATTTACCAGCTCCGTTATCACCAATAAGCGCACAAATCTCACCTTGATGAACGTCTAAATTTACATCGCTTAAGACACGCGTCTTCTTGTAAGAAAAACTCACGTCTTGAAGCGAAACGGCTATCTGACTTTCCTGCAACACGTCCTCCAAACATCCAGCCTAAGCTGGCAACACACTATGCGAGAGCGCCCTCAAGAGCCTTGAGGTTCTCGCGCATAACAGAGAGGTAATCCTCGCCCGCCTTGAGCTCGTCATCAGTAAGTCCCTCAAGTGGGTTAAGCTCTTCAACACGAGCGCCTGTTGCCTCAGCAATTGCTTGAGCAACCTTAGGACTTACCAGTTCCTCCGTAAAAATAACCTTTACATTATGCTCTTTTACGAACTCAGTAATCTCTTTCATTTCTTGAGCATTTGGCTCTGCATCTGCCTCAACACCCTCGATTGGCATCTGTGTAAGACCATATGCCTCACATAGATAACCAAATGCCTGGTGAGAAACAACAATGGTCTTGTTAGGTAGTGAATCCAGACCCTTGTGGAACTCACTATCAAGCGTATCAAAGTCTGCGTTTGCCTTATCAAGATTGGCAGCATACTCTGACTTGTGCTCAGAGTCCTTCTCGGAAAGCGCATCACAAATATTCTTCATCTGAATCTTTGCATTCAGAGGGCTCAGCCAAACGTGAGGGTCAGTTCCGCCATGATCGTGATCGTGATCATGGTCGTCTTTCTTCTCCTCATGATCGTGATCATCGTCCTCTTCAAGCTCAAGAAGTTTAACGTCTTTGCTGGTCTCAACTGCTGTAAGTTTTGTGCCAGAACCAAGTCCATCAAGTACGTCCTTGACCCAGTGTTCCATACCAGCACCGTTGTAAATCAAGAAGTCTGCTTCCTGGATAGTCTTCATATCCTTGCTGGATGGCTCCCAATCATGTGGCTCAGTACCTGCTGGAACGAGACATGTTACTTCAGCATGATCGCCAGCGATGCGCTTTGCAAAATCGTACATAGGATAAAAACTTGCAACAATGCTGAGCTTCTTCTGGTCTTTATTATCAGAAGCTCCTTCTTGCTTTTGAGCCTCAGGCTTGCAGCCAGCAAGAATAGCACTCACGCCAAAAGCGGATGCTACAAGTGCGCTACGACGAGAAACGGTTGGATTCAAATTCATGTTACATCTCCCAAAACTATAAAAACCAATACGGTGTAGTGCCAAATTCTTCAAACAAAATCGTGCGATTGTCCTCGCTACCAAGCATAAAAACATGGCGAGAAACCCATGTTTCTCCTCACTTCTTTGCCTTTCTACTCACTTCTCATCATCTGAACATGCATTCATGCTTCCCCTTTAGCACGAAAGCGGGCTGTCATCCGACAGTCCGCTTTCTAAAAGTTAGCCTTAGTATACATATTCCAATTCAAGTCAACGATAAATTTCTTATCTTTTCCGCAAACGGAATTGGAATAAACAGGTTAACTGTTTTATCTCTTGCTAAGCTACTGATCTTTCTCCGCATACGGAGTAATAATCAGAGCTCCACTATTATACTCACCCAAATAAACCTCTGAAGCAGACTTATAACCTTGATGCTCAAGTTCTCTTTCAAGCCAATTCTCTTCCAGGTCCAGCGTCTCAAGAATGTTCGTCTGAACTTGTCCGTCAGTAATAAGCGGGAATCTAACGTTCTCTTCTCCTTTTTTAACAATAATCAACTGTCCATTTTGCTCAAGAATGGCACGCTTAACGTCTGAGATATAATTAACTCCTGCCTGGCGAAGCTTCAGCGACACATCGTAGGCAGTGAGACCCATAGACCTACAGTTGTCTACAAGCAGCTTGCCCTTATCAATAACAATAACAGGACGTCCATCAATCAACTGCTTGACCAGCATATTGTTTGTTCTCAACCATTTGAGAACCATGACAATAATGAGCCAAATAAGCAGGACAAGGGTGAACTGCAAAATGGTAATTGAACTGTTGTAGATCATGCCACCAACAATGCCGCCAAGTACAAAGTTTTGAACCTGGTCAATTGCTGCAGTTGGTGCTAGGTTTCCTTTTCCGCTGACGTTAATTGCCAGAACAAGCGAGAAAAGACCGATGCACAATTTAATGGCAACTTCTAAATAAAAGTTCATCGATCTACTCCTCTACATGCTTAATGTCATTACCAATGAGATTGATCTGTTCAATGACATAGTCATTCTCGGTATTTTTCAACACGTGATAATACTTACCGTCAACCTCAAGATACGAGGGATTTCCCTGGCTATCAAAGGCAACGTACACGTGGTCAAAATCAACCTCAAGACGTCGAGCGAAGCTTTCTTGTGAGGAAACAATTGACTCATAGTGCTTACTTGTCTGATTGACCTCTAGCACACGATCAAGCTGTAGAAGTCCAAGAAAGATTAATGAGAACAGCGCAATAAGCGCCAGCTCACGATACTTAGAATTCTTTCTATCACGCATGTAATGCACAAGCGAGAAGATCATTAGAAGTGCAACAAGGCCAAATAGAACAAGCTGAGTCCAGTCAAATACTGTTGCATGGTGAATTAAATAGTTATGGGAATAGAACTCCATAGGCTTCCTTTAGTTTGCATTACTCAAGATTTGCTGCTTAAGCCTTGTAAACGCTCTTTCCTCCAAGGAACGTCTCTTCAAGCTGAAGATCTTTTGTAACAACAATAAAGTCAGCATCATATCCAGGACGGATGAAGCCACAAACATCATCAATTCCACAAGAGCGAGCTGGGTTTTCTGAAGCCATACGAACCGCTTCTTCAGCAGAAACAATACCCCAGTCAAAGACGTTCTTCACGCCTTCAAACAGACGAAGGATTGAACCAGCAAGGCTATGAGACTCATCCATCAGACGAGCAGTTCCGCCTTCAACAACAACAGGGAAATCGCCAAGTTTGTACTGTCCATTAGGCATACCACCTGCACGCATGCAGTCTGTAATAAGAACGGTGTGGTCATATCCCTTTGCATTTACCAGAGCGCGAACAGCAATAGGATTAAGGTGATGGCCGTCGCAAATAGCCTCTGCATAGGTACCGTGGGTGGTCATTGCAGCACCAACCATACCTGGCTCACGGTGGTGAAGACCGCTCATGCCGTTATAGGTATGAACAAAAATGTCTGCACCAGCGTTTACGCAGGCAAGAGCCTCCTCATACGTTGCATCGGAGTGACCAAGTGCAACATGAACACCGCGGTCTGCCATCTCTGCACAGAACTCTGGAGCACCATCGCGCTCTGGAGCAATAGCAATCTTGGCAATCCAGCCGTCAGCGCGCTCCTGCCACTCATCAAAGACCTCTACATCCGGATCAAGGAAGTACGCAGGATTCTGGGCACCCTTGTGTTTCTCGGTAAAGAAAGGTCCCTCCAGGAAGATGCCCTGGATACGAGCAGCGTCAATGCCGTTTGCCGCAATTCCCTCTGCTGCATCAGCAACGGACTCACAAGCATCACCGGTCTGCTGAACGCTTGCGGTTAGTGTTGTTGGAAGCCAAGAAGTTACACCGTTAGAGAGCAAACCCTGGGCAATCTCAATGACGCCATCAGGATCGCAGTCCATAATATCGTGGTCCAGGAAGCCATGGATATGGGTATCAACAAGGCCAGGTGCCACCCAAGAACCAGTGCGGTCAATAATCTCGCAGTCTGGCTTCTCTTTAGTGAAATGACCAAATACACCGTCTTCTACGAGCAAATATCCTGGACCAGAAGTTGCTCCTGGCAAAAAGAACTTATCTGCTTTAACTGCAAATGTACTCATACGTACCTCAATCATTCTCAAAAGGACGCGCCATAGGCACGTCCTTCTTAGTAATTCCTATAGTGAGTGAATTGTAACACCCTTAACCACTCGATTAACCTGACCAGTTGGAGAAGGTGTGTCCGGTTTGTTATTGACACGAACTGAGTTCAAGAGTGCCACCACCTGAGCAACCATTACAAAAGGCAGAGCCAAATAAGGTGCTGGTAGAGGCTCTGTAAATACTGGAAGACTAAACGTTCTTCCTGTAAAGTTTGTTGCCCCCTCTTGCTCAATACCAATAGTCAGAGCAGCAATCTGGTCTCCCTTAATCTCGTCAAGAATATCCAGATCATATTGACGCGTATAAAGATTATTGGAAACAAAATCAAACACCAGAGTGTGCTCGTCGACAAACGACTTTGGTCCGTGACGATATCCCATCGAGGAATCCCACGATGTTGCATTAATACCAGCTGCAAGCTCCAAAATCTTAAGCTGAGCCTCATGAGCAAGGCCCACAAAAGGACCAGAACCCAAATAGGTAATGCGGTTGAAATCGCTCTTAAGCCACTCAGCAATCTCTTCCTCGCGCTCAATTACCTGCCTACCTAGCTCAGCAGCATCAGAAATCCAAGCCTTCTTCTGCGAGTCATCAGCACTATCAAATACAAGAGTTGCAAGAAGTGTCATACAGCTATAAGAGCCGGTCATAGCAAAGCCCTGGTCATTTGCACCGGGAATAAGAAGCAGCAATGTATCGTCTTTACCTGCAGACTCAGCAGCAAGTTTTCCTTCAGGAGCGCAGGTAATATTGATGAGCAAAAGATTTTTGACAATCTTGCGAGCAATATTTACTGCAGCAAGACTCTCTGGACTATTACCAGAGCGCGCAAAAGAAACCAAGACCGTTGGATCATCTGGATCAAGGCTGCCATAAGGATCAGAAACAATATCAGTAGTTGCAACAGACGCAAACTCAAAAGAGCTCTTCTCGCCATGAGAACGAAGATACGGAGTAATGGTATCGCCTACATATGCCGAGGTACCTGCACCCGTAAAGACCACGCGGGTACGATGACCCTCGCCAAGATTGCGAGCACGCTCGACAAACTCTTTAATTGCAGAAAGGTTCTCCTGATAAATGCCAAAGGTAGATTCCCAAAGCTCAGGCTGCTGCTTAATCTCGGCAGTTGTAATATGAGCGCCTAGTGCCTTTAGCTCTTCTTGGCTCCTCTTAAACATTGATATCCCTTCTCACAGCTATTTAACTGCGTGTATGTACAATTTTGTATCTAAACTGATCCGCGCGAGCCACGCTTAGTGTGAACTCAACAATGATATTTCTGTCATTGTACGTGGTGCGTGTGAGACTCAAAACAGGCGAACCTTCAGAAATTTGCAATAAAGTGGCGTCATCTGAGCGAGCAATTGAAGCCTTGAACTCCTCTTCTGCTACGCCAATCTTTATGTTGTAGTCTTCTTCAAAAATTTGGTAGAGAGATTTTTGCTCAACATCATGGGCAGTGAGCGAGAAAAACTGTGAAACTGGAAGATACGTTACTTCCAGCATCATAGGCACGTCATCGGCACTTCTTAAACGCTTGATGCGGAAGAGTTTCTCGCCAAGAATAACGTGCATATGCTGGGCTAAGAACTTATTAGCCTCAATAGTGTCAAACTCCAGAATAGTTGTCTTAGGAACGCGACCTAACTGACGCTGCTGGTCAGTAAAGCTATAGCCGCCCATAAGGTCTGTTGCACGTTCAGAAACGTCTGCAACAAAGGTACCGCGGCCACGCTGACGATAAATGAGCCCCATGTGTTCAAGCTCTTGCAGTGCAAGTCTTACCGTGGTGCGAGAAAGTCCGTAGGAATCGGAGAGCTCACGCTCAGAAGGAAGTGGATCATCTGGATCCATCTCGTTCTCAATACGATAGCGCAGCATGTTTGCTAGCTGCTCGTAGAGTGGCTGTCTTCCCATAAACGTTGTCATCAAAACTCTCCTATAAAAGACGGGTGCCCACTAAGTGGACACCCGTCACACTTACTTAACCCCAAATATATGGGAGAACGCCAAAGCCAGAACCAAGAAGTGCAATTACCAGAAGCAGGCAGATGCACATGATTGGAGTCCAGTTACGCTTTGCCATGAGATAGTACAGGCAAAGGGTAAGAGCCAGTGGGATAAGCTTTGGGCAAACGCCGTCGAGGATCTTCTGGATGTCAATGGAGACAGGAGAAGTAACTTCCTCGCCAACAGTTACCAGGTTAACACCGTTGCCGACTGGAGCAATAGCAGTAGTGCCGTCCTTGCCGTCAGCAGTCTTGCCGCCGATGAACTTAACGGACTCAGGATTCTTCTTGTAGTCAGAATAAGAACCCTCAGCAAAGAGTGCCTTGTCATACTGACCAGAAGCAAGCTGCTCGTCAGAAAGAGTTACCTGAGAAAGAACAACACTGTGTGTCTCACCGTTAGGAATGTTTGCGCCAGCGCCAAGCTTGGTTCCACCGTAGCAGACAACCAGGCAGCCAACAACAAAGACGCCCAGGATAGAAGCAGCACGAGTGAACTCTTTTGCGTTCTCGGTGAGCAGAGTAATTGCGTCAGTACCCATCTTGTAAGAAAGGTTCATCAACCAATAACGTACCGCAAACTGTGCGATGTTAAAGATGATGAGGAACAAGAATGGTGCAAAGACGTTGCCGGAGATTGCCATGTTAGAGGTAATACCAGCAGTAATTGGAACAAGGGTGAACCAGAACAGTGCGTCACCAATGCCGCCCAGAGGGCCCATTGCAGAAACGCGGACTGCACGAATGGTTGGGATATCCAGCTTGTTCTGCTCAAGGGAGAGAACAATACCCATAACAAAAGTAACCAAGAATGGGTGGGTATTGTAGAACTCAAGGTTGTGACTCATGGAAGCAGCAAGGTCATCCTTGTTGTCGCCGTGAATCTTCTCAAGACCTGGGAGGATACCGTAAAGCCAACCAGCTGCCTGCATTCTCTCGTAGTTAAAGGAAGCCTGCAGGAACAGGGAGCGCCACACCATCTTGTTGAGTGTCTTCTGATCAAGTGGCTCAGCAGGAGTGGTGTTCTGATAGGTATCAGGAATATTAAATGCCATCTTCGAAGTCACCTCCAGCAACAACAGCAGGAGCAGCATTCTTTACCTTGGTCTGAAGCTGGTAATCCCAGAATGCGATACCAAAGCCAATGAGAGCAAGAAGCAGAAGTGCTGGACCAGAGAGCTCAGGAATGCTGATAAATACGATTGCAGCTGCAAAGCCCATGAGGAAGAAGCCCCAAAGCTCGCGAGAAACCATAACCTTCAGCAGGATTGCAAAGCCGACGAAGCGCATCATGCCACCGGCGACGGACAGTGCATTCATGAGCCACTTTGGAATTGCCGTGGTGATCTGAGTGCCAAATGCAGCACCACCCAGGAAGAACAGGGTGACAATGACACCAAAGAAAAGACCAAGAGCAGCCATTGCGCCGTAGTTAATACGAGCAATTCCCTTAGGATCTGCCTTCTCGGCGTATGCATCAGCAGTTGCCATTACGGGGGACATAATGGTAAAGATGATGGTTACTGCATACTGGCCAAGCAGGGAGAATGGAATTGCTGCAGCTACAGCAGCCATTGGCTCAAGCTTAGTAGTGATTGCAAAGACTGCAGACATAATGCCGCCGATAACAGCATTAGGTGGCTGTGCACCACCAACAGGCATGTTACCGATGGTCATAAGCTGATAGGTACCACCAACAATGAGACCAGTCTGAACGTCGCCAAGAATCAAACCAACCAAAAAACCAGTTACGATTGGCTGGTAAAGAGACTCGAGGAAACTAAACTGATCGATGCCAGCGATAAACGCAACGATGAAAATTAATAACACCTGAATAGGGCTAACATCCATCTTAACTCCTCCTTTCAAACACACCATAACTGCCGATGACGATGATCGACAGACTATCCGAATACCTTTGCCAACCTGCTAGAAACGTTGCTCCATTGCAACTTTTTGTCATCTCTACCAGGAAGTTGCGCGCAAAAACTTACTCGAATAGCTTTGAGATATCCTCGACCGGGGTCGTAGGAACACGCCTAATCTCTAGAGTCACCCCCAATTCCTGAAGCTCACGGAAGGCAGCGACGTCCTTATCGTCTACCGCCACACTTGTGGCGACCTGTCGCTTTCCCTCAGCCATGTGCATATTGCCGATGTTCACCTTTTTGATAGGAACACCGCCCTTGACCAGAGTGAGGACATCCTCTGGATTCTCGGCAACTAAGAAAATGTGCTGGCTTGCAGAAGCCTTGTGAATAACATCGATAGTTTTCTGAAGCGTAAAGTACCTGGTTGCAACGCCGCTAGGAGCTGCCATGTCCATAAGACCCTGACGCATTTTATTTCCTGCAACCTCGTCATTAGCAACAAGGATGAGGTTTGTACCAAGGGTGCCGTTCCACTGAGTAGCAACCTGGCCATGAATCAAACGATTATCGATTCGAGCAAGCTTGATATCTGGTTCTCCCATAACAAGTTCTCCTCTCTTTGCACGTATATTTTTACGTGCTATCTGCGATTCTCATCGCACTACTCGCAACTTGCGCTGCGTGTTTTACTGCAAATTTATTTATTGTTGGAAACGTTGATTAAAGCCCAACGATCCAGCGTGATAACCACATTTGGAGCAAACTCAACATCTACTGTTTCTTTTTTGACGTTTTTAACTACGCCATACATTCCGTTGTTGGTCTTAACCTTCTGACCTGCATGAAGATTCTTCAGAAACTCTGAAGTTGTTCCCGCCTTTTTAGAAGAGGCTCTCCATACAAAGAAGGAATACACAAGACCCAAAATTACCAAGAACGCGAGAAGAACAATGGATGAAGCAAGAATGTTCTCTGCTAGATTTGCCATGTGTATCTCCTTAACTCAGCAACAAACGCTATTTAAATACCATCGTCTCCGAAGATGTCATCTTCTGGCTCAACTTCAAGCTCAAGACGCTTATGGACAACTCCTTGGCTACCAGCAACAACAGCAGTCTCAACCAGCTCTTCAAGAGAGGTATCTGCCATACGGCTACCAAGTGTTTCAAGAAGCATAGGAAGGTTAGCGCCTGTAACAACTTCTACATTTGAATAGTTCTGGGCAATAATCATTGCCTGGTTAAAAGGCGTACCGCCAAGCAGGTCGCAGAAAACCAGTACACCGTCAGTAGTATCAAGAAGATCGGAAATTGTAGCAGCAAGAGTTTCTGGGTATGTTGCAGCACCGGCTTCAATAAAAGGAACGGGAACAAAAGCTTCTTGCTCGCCAGCAATCATCTTTAAAGCATCAGCAAGTCCGTTTGCAAACGTTCCATGACCAGTTAAAACGCAACCTACCATGTCAAACTCCTTTCAAAGAGCTGGAAACTATCTGGAGAGCTACACGGAAAACATTAGGGGTGTTGAAGCTTTCTCAAAGTGGTAGATACCAGATAACAACCTAACATAAGTATAGTCTAGTGAGCATCTTGAGATGTGTACGTTAACAATCGGCGGTTTAACGGTACTATTTTTACCGTAAACGGTACGCCAGTTATTATTTTCCCAGGTAGATATATGGATAAATTGTGATGATGCACTAAAAAATAAGAGCTTTTCCTTAAAAATTAGAAGTTCTTATAACGCACCTTTATACGTAATAAATGTAGTAAACAACCCTAAAATCCTGCTCAAATACGGAGAGAAAATAAAATTGGTATTAAGAAATTATGTACTGGTATCTTTTTTTAGAACATCTAAAGAAAAGTTTCTTGATGGCGCTTTGGTTAAATAGATTCAACCCAATTCTATTTGCAGTGACAAAGATTCATAGTGTTTCTCGCCCCTGCTATTCTCTAGGCACTCATCGTGCACTGTCTTTTAGACGAGGTGATATGCGTGATTGTTACCGTAACACTCAATGCATCCATTGATAAAGCGTACTACCTGGACTCTCCTGTTGTAGATGGAACGGTACACAGAGTCTCGGTAGTAGATAACAGTGCGGGCGGCAAGGGTCTTAACGCCTCACGAGCCATTACCACTCTTAACTACCCCGTTTGTGCCACAGGATTTGTAGGCGGTAATAACGGAAGATACCTTGTTGAGCTGGCTCATAAAGATGGTATTACCAGTGATTTTATTTATACTGAGCAAGAAACTCGCTCATGCATTAATATCCTGGAGCCAAGCGGACAATCAACTGAATTCTTAGAGCCTGGACAGCCTGTACTTCCTGAAGAATTCCTTGCTTTCAAGGCAAAACTTGTGCAGCTTACCAACGAAGCCGAAGTTGTTACCTTTAATGGCAGTGTTCCCAAGGGCATTTCTGCCGAAAATTACAAAGAACTTATTGAAGAGACCATGGCTGCGGGCGTGCCTTGCATTGTAGACGCATCCGGTGCACTGCTCACCTCCTGTATTGATGCCCTTCCTACCATGATCAAACCAAACACCGATGAAATCGGTCAACTTCTAGGAAGAGAAGTAACTACAGAAGACCAGGTCATTGAGGCAGCTCAGGAGCTGCACAAACGCGGCATTAAAATTGTAGTTGTCTCGCTTGGTGCAAAAGGTGCGCTCATGGTTTCTGATGAAGGAACCTTTAGAGCAAATCCTCCAAAAATTGAAGCTATAAATCCTGTTGGTGCAGGAGATACCCTTGTTGGCTCATTTGCTGTTGCACTTGCTCAGCAAAAACCAACTTCAGAGTGTCTTACCTTTGCGCTTTCATGTGCTACCGCAAGTTGCCTATCTGCAGGTACCGGTCGCTTTGATCAAGATGTTGCAACTAAGATTCAGAAGCAGGTCACAATCAAAAAGATTGCTGAATAATATGCAGCAAGACGGGTTTCTCGCCAAAGGTTACAAAGACAAAACTATTTCTAGAAAACTTACGTAACAGAGTAAGAGAAACGTTACAATTTTTTCAGTCAATCAAAGAGCCCTTTGGGGCGAAAGGAGCAATAGATGTTCGTTACTACTAAGCAGATGCTTCTTGACGCACAGGCTGGCCATTATGCTGTTGGCGCCTTTAACGTTGAGAACCTTGAGTTTGTAATGGCTGTTGTTAAGGCAGCAGAAGAGCGCCGCTCCCCTGTTATTCTTCAGACCACTCCTGGCACCATCAAGTACGCAAGCCTTGATTACTTTGCTGCCATGGTTCGTTGTGCTGCTGAAGAGGCAACTGTTCCTGTTGCTCTTCACCTAGATCACGGTGATGGCTTTGACCGCTGCATCCAGGCAGCTCGTGCCGGTTACACTTCCGTCATGATTGACGGCTCTCACGTTCCATTTGAGGACAATATTGCACTTACCGCATCCGTAACCAAGTTTGCTAGTCCTATTAACCTTCCTGTTGAGGCTGAGCTTGGCAAAGTTGGCGGCAAAGAGGACGATGGCCCAGCTGTTGAGGGCGAGAACCCCTACACTGATCCAGACCAGGCTGAGGAGTTTGTCGCTCGCACTAACTGCACTTCTCTCGCAGTTGGCGTTGGTACCGCTCACGGCGTTTACCACGGTACACCTCACATTGAGCAGGGTGTCCTCAAGGCTATCCGCCAGCGTCTTGATATTCCTCTGGTTCTTCACGGTACTTCTGGTGTTCCAGATGACCAGGTAGCAGAGGCAATTCAGAACGGTATTTGCAAGGTTAACTACGCAACCGAGCTCCGCCAGGTCTTTACCGCAGCCTTTATGAAGTACATGTCAGAAAACCCTGGCAACTTTGATCCAAAGAAGCCTTCCGTTCCTGGTATGGAAGCAATCACTCAGATTGTCGCAAGCCACATGGATAACCTGGGTTCTTCCCACAAGGCATAAGCGTCAAGGCATAGCCGTCACACGTATCCTGCTTTTGCAGATAAAAACAAGGCGAGAAGATCGATTGGTCTTCTCGCCTTTGTGTTAAAAGCAAAGCGTTGTTGAAAATGCAAGCCTTAGCAAATCTTGCAAATCCAGTCTGCCTCTGGAGCCTCAATCTCTCCAGACTGAATGCTGGTCAGCGTATTGCGGAGCTTAGACATAACTGGTCCAACAGCCTCCATACCAGCGCCAAAGACAATTTCTTTCTGGCCGTCAACAACTTTGCCAACAGGAGAAATAACTGCAGCAGTACCGCACATACCGCACTCAACAAACTGGTCAAGCTCGTCAAAACGGACAGGACGCTCAACAACCTTCATACCAAGCATATCTTTAGCAACAGTTGCCAAAGAGCGACGGGTAATAGAAGGCAAAATGGAATCTGTGTAAGACTGTGGAATTACCAGGGTTCCCTCTTTATCAACAAAGAGGAAGTTTGCGCCACTGGACTCTTCAACATAGGTACGAGAACCAGAGTCAAGATACATGCTATCAGCAAAGCCCTGCTCATGTGCCCAGGTAGTTGGGTACAGCGACATAGCGTAGTTCAGGCCAGCCTTGATGTTGCCGGTTCCGTGAGGAGCAGCGCGGTCATAAGGAGAAACGGTCAGTGCGACAGGAGCAACGCCGTTAGAGTAATACGCTCCAACTGGAGTGACCATAATGCGGAACTCATAGGTAGGAGATGGCTTAACACCAACAGTATTTCCGGTACCAATCATAAATGGACGAACATATAGCGTAGCGCCTGTACCAAATGGTGGAACCCAAGCTGCGTTTGCAGAAACAACCTCTTTAACAGCAGCAACAAATCTGTCCTCAGGAAATGGTGGCATGACAAGACGAGATGCAGAGTCAACCATACGCTGAGCATTGAGATTAGGACGGAAGCAGACAATATCGCCAGAGACTGTGGTGTAAGCTTTTAAACCCTCAAAAACTTCCTGGCAATAATGGAAGATGTTTGCGCATTCAGACAGCGTAATGCTGTGGTCGGTGGTAAGGCCACCCTCATCCCAAGCGCCGTCTTTGTAGTGGGCAACGTAGCTGTAGTCACACTGTGTATATGCGAAGCCAAGCGCTGTCCAATCGATGTCTTTCTTCTCCACTGAGTTTGCCATGGCTTTCCTTTCTCCGTGGGTTTTAAAGAATGAACTTCATCATAAACATGCGGATATGAATACCTAGTCGTATCAAATAGTTTGTAACCGAATAGATATTTTGCGGTATAACGTACATGAGCTGAAGGGAGCAAAAATGAATATCAAACTTAAGAGGACTTACGATGCACCAGAAGCTGACGATGGGTATCGCGTGCTGGTAGATAAACTGTGGCCTCGTGGTATCAAAAAAGAGAACCTACACGCTGATGAATGGGCTAAAACTATTGCTCCTACTACTGAGTGCAGAAAAGCATTCAACCACGATCCTGAGCGCTTTGATAGCTTTGTGTCTACCTATACAGCTGAACTTGACAGCAATCCTGACGCAGATGCCTTTGTCGAACAGCTTAAAAAGCTTGATCAATCTACCGTGACACTGCTTTTCTCGGACAAAGACACTACGTACAACAACGCAGTAGTGCTCAAAAAGTGGCTTGAGACTAAGCTTAAGTAATACGCTTACCCAGCCACGCTTACATATCTTGCGAGAAGAACTCCTGGTAGAACTCCAATTCTTCAGGAGTATCTATGCTTGATGAGAATAAAATATCAGGCTCTACGGCGCTAGTGTTCTTGTCAGCAGCGACATCTGCAGAAGCAAGTAAGTTTGCCTGTCCAAGCAAACGCTTAAGCTGATGAGCGGCGCCTGCCCCACCGTCAAAAAATTCTACGTCTCCTAAAACAGAGCTAATTTGCTTCTTGATAAAGGGGTAATGGGTACACCCAAGAACCACGGCATCTACCTGGTCAGCATAATTTCCCAAAAGCTCGGCCAGTCGTTTATGCATCTGTTCTGAATCAGCCTGACCAGATTCAATAAGCTCCACCAGTCCTTCTCCTGGAATAGAGATAACCTTTGCAGAAGGATGCAGGCGCGACTCAAGGTTGTGGTACTTCTGCAAAGAGAGCGTTGCTTTTGTAGCCAGAACGACCACTGTTCCATGGGGATATGCAGTTACTGCAGGCTTAAGAGCTGGCTCAACACCCACAATAGGTACATGAGGATAGGTTGCCCTCAGCTCGTCTGCAGCAGCAGCTGTAGCAGTATTGCAAGCTATAACCAGCGCTTTAGCACCCTCATCAATAAACTTTTTAGCAATAGCACAAGAGCGCTGGGCAATCTGCGCTTTTGGTTTAGTGCCATAAGGAGCAAATGCAGAATCGCCAAAATAATGAAATTCCTCATGAGGCATTTGGGCAACAAGGTGTTTAAGCACACTCATGCCACCAACGCCCGAGTCAAATACACCAATAAAATTATGAGGAGCTAAGCGAGCTTCCATTACAAACCTTTCAAACTGAATGTAAAGTATTTTATACCTTTATCATTCAAAGGTTGATTTACATCACTCTTGGGTAAAATGCCAAAGATATGTTTTTAACGATTGGAGTTTTATGAGTAACGAAGGTAAAAAGGTAAAAGTCCACTACGTAGGTACCCTTGATGATGGAACTAAGTTTGACTCTTCCCGCGATCGTAATGAGCCGCTAGCATTCACCTGCATGGCTGGTCAAATGATTCCTGGTTTTGACAAGGCTGTCAAAGATATGACCGTTGGACAGATTGTTGATATCCATATTCCAGCAGCTGAAGCTTATGGTGAGCGCCATGAGGAGGCAGTACAGCCTGTTCCTGTAGCTCAGCTTCCTGGATCTGAGAATCTTGTTGCAGGTCAGCAGGTTACTCTTGGCACCCCTGAGGGATACCCTGTTATGGCAACCGTTGTCTCTAACGACGGCACCACTATCGTCTTTGACACCAACCATCCAATGGCTGGTAAAGACCTTAACTTCAACATTGAGCTTCTCGAGGTTGAAGAGTAATCCACTCCCCTTTTATTGGGCGAGAAGGGCGTAGATGCTTCTGGCATCTGCGTCCTTCTTTTTTGCGCCTTGAATTCTCATTGCAAGTGCAACAACAAAAGACAAGGTAGTGACCCATGGGTCTACAATGGCGCTTACGACAACGTTCATTGAAAGGATTTCCACCCTTATCGGCCAGTTTTTTAGAAACTGATTTTCCAAAGAGTGTCACGTCTTCTCCGATTCGTATCCCGTATAAGAGGGTCAAGCAAGTGCCGCATGAATTTCATTATATACAAGACAGCATTATTTAGAATCAGTTGAAAGACACACGTAAGATGGAGACGCTAGAGTTCAAACGCGCTTTACTCGAATATTCCTCCCCACAATCTCTTATGCCCCCAAAGTATCAATCGGAATAACATATATCCCATCCGAGCGCCGTCTACGCGCCATCGTCCCCTTACCGAGCAACACAGCCATAAAACTAGGCTTAGGATTTCTTGCTGCAGGATTAGCAGCCACCTTTCTCGCAACTCTTATGAGATTCGCAGCCGCATCTTCCACTTTAGATTCCCCCATCTTGATTTCAATGGCTGCCCATCGACCATCCATCAATTCAATAATGGCGTCAACCTCAAGCCCGTCGGCGTCCGCATAATATCGTAAAGATCCCCCATACGATTTAGGCAAAGCAGAAACGTAAACGGACAAATCATGAATGCAGAGTGACTCAATCAATAAACCAAAAAGCTGTCCGTCTTTAAGTAAGCGTGAAGAGTCGACACCTAATAAACTGGCCACGAGAGACGTATCGCAGAAATATCGTTTTGGTTTCGTGCGCAGCCTTGACTTTGACCTGATTGGCGCATCCCAGCCCGAGAGCTCCTCAATAAAATAGTTGCGTCTAAACTCTTCAAGGTATGAGGATATGGTCCCATCCACCGGAGCTATATTGTCAAAGGCAGCAATATCATCTCTCACGGTACCCAGCGTTGCACTCGTTGCTACATTTCGTGCAAGAGATGCAGCTATGCGGCGGGACAGAAGTGGACTTTTCCCCGCGCGAGGCATGCTTACATCAAAAAGCGCATTAAGATACTCATCGGTAACTGCCCTTGGATCCGCCAATTTTTTTGTTTGAAGAGCCGGCCACCCACCGCGGCATACAATATTGGCTAAATCGGCGAGATCAATATGAGATTGCGCCGGCTGGAAGGAATCTTCAAAGAGTCCCAAAAGAGATACTGCTCCCGTAGAATCTCTAGTCTCTGCAAGACTCATAGTATGCATACGCAACCGTGCAATGCGTCCTGCTCCACTATGTCTTTTTTCATCCTCGGGAGGAGTGGAGGAGCCTGTCAAAATAAACTGTCCCGGCTTATTTGCACTATCATCAATCCTATGACGTACAATATTCCATATAGCAGGTATATCTTGCCACTCGTCAATAACATGAGGGGAATCACCAACAAGAGCAAGCTGTGGATCATCCATATAGATCTGTTCGGATTCATCCACACGTGTCACACTCTCGCCAAATGACTGTGCCGTCCAGGATTTCCCCGACCAACGAGGACCACAAAGTTCTATACCACCAAAGGTATCCAGAAGGACCTGCACCTGTGAATCAATAATACGAGGAATGTATGTTTCCGGCTTAAACTTTGAATATCTCATAAGACCCCCTTCCTCGTAAGAACTATTGTAATGCCTGATGATAGCACAAATTCAACTCTTCATTTATGATTTTCGAGGATTTCCATTTATGATTTTCGAGCTAACTCAACTATGTTTTTCGAGCCATTACATTGATGATTTTCGAAGGATTAACCGCAGTGAGGGTTCACTGAACACCATTGCTCTTTCTAAAGTCCACCGGCGAGAAGCCCTTGTTCCTTCGAAATGCTTCCGTGAACGCACCCGGTTTGCGGTAACCGACCGCCTTACCGACGCTTGCAATCGGAAGATCGGTTTCCTTGAGCAGCCGAACAGCCTCTTCCATTCGTTCCCGTATGACATACGCAGAAGGTGAAAGCCCCGTCGCGGTTTTGAACAGCCTTTTCAGCTTGGTTTGCCCGATGTACAGCTCTGAGGCAAGCCGTGCACAGGAGAGGTCTCCACTCAGGTTGTCGGCAATGTAGGCACTGATATGGCAGATAGCGCGTGTATCATCCTGAGACAGAGCCTTATGTTCTTCGCTTCCATCTTCTCGGGTAGCGTATTCCATAACAAGAGCGACAGCCTCTGCAATCACGCCCTCATAGAACAGCACCGCGGCAATTCCCTTGCCCTGATACGCACGTGCCTTGCGGAGCAGATCGACAAGTTCGGGAAGATCATGTTTTCCGTCAACTTTGATAAAGGCTTCCCGGACATCTCTGATATCCCCAAACCTGCTTTGTAGATAATCCCGATAGTAGTCGGGAGAAATAGTGATAGACGAAGCCCTTGCTACGGCCCCTTTTGAGAATCGCATCTCATATTCTTCATTCTCACCCCCAAGATATACCATGATGGCCCCCGGAGCGAGCGGCGCACCCTGACGTTGCACCATACCCTTGACATCATCGTAGCATCCCAGGCAGATGTGCTCGGTACAGCGGTACCGCATGATCCCGCTTTTTGCAAAGTTCATCCTGAATGCATTCACGGCAAAAAGACTTCCGCGAAAGTACGCCCAGTACTCACCGGATCCCAGCTCATTTTCAAAGGTGTGTAGGACGCCTTCAGGGCCATAACCACGAACTTCCTTCAAAGGCTTGAGATCCCATCCCTGAAACGCCCCACGGTAAAGATCTGTCTCAATACTTTTCATCTTCCTTCCTTTCCGCTCGTCCGGTTCCCAGGCTTCTTCCTTGATCAGGCCTTCTCATTCCGTATAGGGACGCATCTCATCAATGCAGTTGTCAGGAACATGCTGTTTATCCATTATAAAGCAGAGTTTCCTATAGCTAACAATTGATCGGCGAATCGATCGATGTGCATCGATATAAAGAGTCGACAGTAAGGAGGATCATCTATGAAAGCAGAAGTTGAAAGCTCCAAAAATACCAGGTGGGTCATGCGCGACGTCCTTACATTTGTAATATTCAATCTCATCATCATGATACTTATCACGGTGGCAAAAGTAGTCGAAGACATGCTGTTGGCACCACAAAATACGTTCTTCGTCGGATCATGGCTGTTTCCGTTACTGGCAACACCGTTCTATCTCGTCATGGCCGATCGCATCGGCAAACGTGGCGTACTTTCCGGATCGATCCTCATATTTGGTGTCCTCTACACCTTCATGGGCGGACCCTACTGTGCACCGGTCGCTATTGTGGGCGCAGTCATAGGCGAGCTGGTTATGTGGGGTAAAGATTCTTATCACGATATCAAACGCGTCATCGGCGGCTATATCGTCTATTGGGTGACGTTTGGTTTTTATGGAATCATACCGTATGTACTGTTCAGAGAAGCCTACATGAAACAGTTGGAAACCTACTACAATGCCGCCGACGTTACCGCGATGATCGCCCAATATACCGAACTCCCCTGGATCCTTCTGATGATGGCTTTGTTTGCAGCGGGAACGATCGTTGGCGGCCTTATTGGATCAAAATTCTTGAAAAAACACGTCCGTAAAGCGAAAATCGCATGAACGACATGGAAGAGACGGACATCAAGTGCGGTCTTCTCGGCCTTGATCCAAGAACACATCTGTTGTCGTTCTTTCTTGTGGGGATCGTATCCATGCTGATAGTGAACCTCCTTGAGACGGTGCTTTTACAGACATTCGCTACAGCTTATCTCGCCGCAAACGGACGGACGAGAAGTGCGACAAGGACCTGTGTGAGCTTCACAGTCATATGCGGCCTGAGCTTTCTTCCCCTCCCAGGGCTGTACGGAGTTCTTTTTGTAAGCATGCTGCACATGATTCCCCCGTTTACGACCGGCTGCGCGTTCTTCTCGCTTTCTCCTTCGGCGATCATGTGCGCACTCGACCGGTGGCATCTCCCGCAAAAATTCCTCGTTGGGATCTGCATGATATTCAGATTTGCCTCGATCCTTCCGTTTGAGATGCGCTCAATACTTCGCGGAATCCGCATGCGGGGCATCTTCCCCAGCTTACTGGGTATTGTGAGACACCCCGCACTCGCATACGAATGCTTTTACACGCCGCTTGTCATGCGCTCGCTGAGACTCTCAAACGAACTCGCCGCATCGGCCGAACTGCGAGGGATTGGGATAGGTACAGGACGAACGTCGGTATATCACGTGGGATTCACCTTGCGCGACGCAATGTGCGCTCTTGTTGTAACTGCAGCCGTCGCCGGCATATATGCGTTGGAGGCGGTTTTGTGAGAGGTACGGAAACCGTCGCTTTGAAGAACGTTTCGTTTTACTACCTCGACGAGTCTGAGCTTTCAGATGAAACATCAGCTGATAGTGAGGTATCAGCCGGCAGATACGAATCTACGGAAAGCTGTGTACAGGATATCTGCCTCAACATCCCGGCAGGCTCATGCACCGTGCTCTGCGGACGCTCCGGCAGCGGAAAATCAACGGTTCTGCGCCTGATCGACGGCCTCGCAGGAACCTTCTTTCCCGGCGAGAAGAGCGGAGTGGTCCTTGTACACGGAACGGACGTGTTTGATCTGTCCCCGCGCAATCGCACGAAAAGCATAGGCGTAGTCACACAAGATCCGAGAAGTCAATTCTTCATGGGGACGGTAGGCGACGAAATTGCATTTTCCCTGGAAAATCTGGGTACTGATCCCTCAGATACGATCAAGTTTGTCCAAGAGGCGGCAACACTCAGCGGTGTCAGCCGACTTCTTGCCGAGAAGCTCACCGAGCTCTCAAGCGGACAAAAACAGCGCGTCGCTCTTGCGGCTGCAATAGCCAACCGTCCGCAGATCCTGATACTTGACGAACCCACTTCAAATTTGGATGCAGAGGGGTCTCAGTCGCTTATCAAGATCCTCGGAGAGCTTAAAAGAAACGGCGTGGCACTGATCATCTCCGAGCATAGACTCCATCAATTTTTGCCTGTAGCCGATGAGTTTGTATATCTTCAGGAAGGACGCATAGCCGCTCGGTGGGATGTCGAGAAGTTCACGTCTCTTTCCGAACACGAAACGGCAAAGTTTGGGCTTCGACACCCCGACATGAAATCCGACTCTGAAATCAAATCCTATCCCGCAAAGAATGCGGACGGTTGGCACATGACAGATGTGACCTATCTATACCCTTCAACAAAACGCGGAATCAAGGGCATTACCGCTGAATTTCCATTCGGATCCGTAACGGTCATATGTGGTGAAAACGGAACAGGCAAAACTACGCTCGCAAAAGTCCTTGTAGGAGCCGCTCGAGAGCAGAGAGGCATCGTCGCCAGAAACGGGAAACATCTTTCCCGTAAAGAACGCCGCCTCCTCAGCTACTTTGTCATGCAGGACGTTGACTATCAGCTGTATGCCGGCAGCGTAGCGGACGAAGTGGTGCTTGGCCGACAGGTGGATGATGCACTCAAGGCACGCGCCTGGGAGGCACTGACAGCTTTTGGTCTGACGGATTTGGCCGACCGACATCCGGCCAGTCTTTCCGGCGGGCAGAAGCAGCGCGTCATACTTGCAACGGCATACTGCTCAGATGCCGAGCTTATTGTACTTGACGAGCCCACAAGCGGACTTGACGGACACGGGATGCACGAGGTGGTGCATTGGTGCCGCAAACTTGCATCCGAGAAAAAAGCAGTTGTGGTTATAACGCACGACGAACTGTTAGCGCAACTGGCAGGCGATTACATCGTTGACTTGTCATTGCAGAAAAGAGGTTGATGTCTCCATGAGTCACATTACGCCAAAAGACCGGACGGCACGTCCCAGTGCATTTTCAAAGCTTTTCTATTTTATGCGGCCCGACAGGAATCGAATGCTCTTCTCGCTTCTTCTAGCATGCATAGGCGAGGCGGCAGGCATGGTTCCTTATATTGTCGTTGCCTTACTTGCCGCGGGATTGGCGGAAGGGACGCTCACGCTTGAGTCAGCTGCTCTCCTATCAGCCGCAGCAGCAGCGGCCCAGATTGCAAAGTTCCTGTTCACCTGGCGCTCTTCCATGATCAGCCACGGGATCGCCTTCAAGGCTCTACGCACCATGCGTGAGCAGATGGCAGAGAAGATGGCTCGTGTGCCCATGGGGACCATCGTCGACACGCCGACGGGCACGTTCAAGAACCGGTTCGTAGACAACGTGAACCAACTTGAGGACGCCATTGCGCACTTCATGCCCGAGCTTCCAAGCACGGTATTTGCGCCGCTTTTGGCAATGATCATCGTATTCGCCATCAACTGGCGTATGGGACTTGCCGGGATTGCCACGATCCCCTTATGCCTGCTCTTCTATCTTGGCATGATGCGGGACTATAAGCCCAAAATGGCCCGCTATATTGCGAGCGAACAGCGGATGAACTCAACGCTGGTAGAGTATGTCAACGGTATCCAGGTGATCAAAGCGTTCGGACGCACCGCATCCTCATACGGCTCGTTTTCCGAGGCGGTAGCCGAATATCACGACTCCACGCTTGCATGGTTTCACCAAAGCTGGATATGGATGGCGGCGATACGGGCTATCGTCCCCTGTACGCTGCTCTTCTCGCTACCGCTCGGCGTTTGGCTGCTTTCGGTCGGACGGATCACATTACCTGCCTTCATGGTGTGCATCACCATCCCATTGGGATTCATCGGAGGAATACTCAAGTTCTCCCAGGCGGCAGGCCAAATTTCACGTATGGATACCTGCCTGAACGTAGTCTGGGACTTTTTAGGAGAGCCTGAGCTCTCACGGCCAAGTGAGCGCGTAATGCTTGACGGCAAGTCATTCACTTTTGAGAACGTCTCTTTTTCTTATCATGAGGGTACGGAGGTGTTGCACGATATCAACTTTAAGACGGAGCCGGGGCAGATCACGGCTATCGTAGGACCCAGCGGATCGGGCAAATCAACGGTAGCTAAGCTTATGGCCGGTTTCTGGGATGTACGTTCCGGATGCATTTCATTCGGCGGTACCGATGTGCGAGACATTCCCTTCGAGCAGCTTATGGAGCACGTCTCGTATGTGGCACAGGACACGTTTTTGTTTGATAGGACCATCGCCGACAACATCCGCATGGGCATGCCGGATGCAACCGATGAAGAGGTCGAGACTGCTGCACGTGCAGCCGGCGCTCATGAGTTCATCAGCCGGCTTCCTCAAGGGTATCGCACTCCTGCCGGTGAGGCAGGTGCAAGGCTTTCCGGCGGCGAGCGCCAACGCATCACCATTGCCCGCGCCATCTTAAAAGATGCTTCCATCGTCATTCTTGATGAGGCCACTGCCTATGCCGATCCTGAAAACGAAGCTCTGGTAGAGCGAGCCTTGAGCAAGCTTGTAGCAGGAAAAACACTTGTTACTATCGCCCACCGCCTATCAACGATCACAGGCGCCGACCAGATCCTCGTCATGGACGGCGGACGCATCGTTGCGCGCGGACGTCACGGTGAATTGCTGAAAACCTGTCCTTTGTATGCTCGCATGTGGAAAGAACATATGAGCTCTACCGTCAACGCAGAAGAGGAACCCTCATGTTTGCAATAATGAAACGCATCCTTGACTTGGCCGGAAGCTTCTCACCGGCATCACGCCGCAGCCTCATGGCAGGCATGGTCTGTAATGTCATTAAAGCGTTCTTCATGTCCGGAATGCTCATAGCGGTATGGTGGGCCCTTGAGATGCGAAGTCACCTGAGCGCAGGAGTTGCCCTACAATGTTTAGGGATCCTCGCCATCAGCGTAGCGGGTCAGTTTGCCTTCCAATATCTCGTGGACATACAGATGGACGCCGAGGGGTTCCACATCTTCCGTGATCTGCGGCTACGGGTGGGCGACCGCTTAAAAGGCGCTCCCATGGGCTACTTCTCAGAGCAGCGTCTCTCGGCGATAACCACCACACTCACTACCACGGTGCACCAACTCGAAGAGTTCATGACCATCTGTCTCACGGGACTCTCGGGCGGCGTAGCCATGGCAGTGATCATGAGTCTGTTCTTCCTGTTTCAAGCGCCACCGGTTGCCTTCATTACCTTTGTCGGCATTGCCGTAGGCCTTATTGTTTTGGATTGGCTGAGAAGACGCTCGACCGCCGTCACACGGGAGGTCACTGCCGCACAGGAGGAAATGACTGACAAGGTGATCGAATACGTCTGCGGCATGGCTGTATTGCGGGCATTCGCGACACCCGATGACGCACTTGCCGCAGCAAAGGCATCCTTTGAGCGGAAACGCCAGGCAGATTACGATCAAGAGCAGGCGGCACAAGGTATCCTCAAGCTCTATGCGCTCGTGTTCAACCTTGCAAGCTGCGGAGTTCTTCTCGCCGCATGCGCACTATATCTGACAGGCGCTCTGTCTCTCTCATGGGCGCTCACGCTGCTGGTTGCCGCTTTTATGATCTACGGAGAGCTTATCAGCGCGAACAACAGTGCGTTTCTCACCAAGAAGATCGAAGGAGAGCTTAACCGCATTGACGAGGTATGTTCAGTGCCAAAGCAAGACCTTACGGATGAGACGCTCTCACCCGACGGATTTGCCCTGGCCATGGAAGATGTCTCATTCGGCTACGGAGACGGTCGTCGTGTCATAGACGGAGTAACGCTTTTTATTCCCGAAGGCTCAACCTGCGCACTTGTCGGCCCGAGCGGCTCGGGTAAAACGACGCTGGTGAATCTGCTTGCGCGCTTTTGGGATGTCGATAAGGGTCACGTTACCATCGGCGGCATTGATGTCCGCGAGGGAACGGCGGAAAGCCTGCTTGCAAACATATCGATGGTGTTCCAGAGCGTATACCTGTTCAATGACACCGTCGAGAATAACATTCGCTTTGGTCGCCCCGATGCACCGCGCGAAGAGGTCATCGCCGCAGCAAAACGCGCACGCTGCCATGATTTCATTATGGAACTTCCTGACGGCTACGACACGGTGCTTGAGGAAGGTGGGGCAAACCTTTCCGGTGGAGAGCGCCAGAGAGTATCCATTGCACGCGCCATCATGAAGGATGCGCCGATCGTCATCCTTGACGAGGCTACGAGCTCGGTCGACCCGGAAAACGAGCACCTGCTTATGCAGGCAGTAACGGAACTGACACGAGGAAAGACCCTTGTTACCATTGCACATCGCCTGAACACGGTGCGCGATGCTGACCAGATCCTTGTGATCGACGGCGGGCGCATCGTTCAGCGTGGTACACATAATGAGCTAATGAAGGAGGCTGGTATCTACCGGCGCTTTATCGAGATGCGCCGGGAAGCTGCTGGATGGCGTATCATACGCTCTTAAACTTCATGGCTACAACTCTATTGTCACTTATAACTTTTCGTCACAGTGGCAATTGCCGCATCCGTCTCTCCAGCAACTGTCTGTAAGAGTGCACGGTCTGCTTTGGCACCTCCACGGCGAGACCATTCGCACAAGGTTTCAACCCAGTACATTACCATGGCTGACGCCTTAAGGTGCATTGAGAAAGCATCATCATGTGCCGTACGTAGTGAAATTTTGGAAGTTCTTCTCTACATACAAGCTTCTCAAGAATTTTCTCAAGCTTTTCAAGGTTTTTACCCTGCTTTTTTGCGCCAAAGAAACATCAAAAAGAGCTTGGTTGCATGCAACCAAGCTCTTTTACATAACAAGTTATGAGGGGCCAATACCTTAGCTTAGGACAACGCCGCCAAGCCAGCCCCACCTTGGAGTACTCAAAGCACCAAGCTGAGAAATCCAAGAACTCAAGCTCTGGCTTCTTACAATACCAGAGAGACAGTGCCTGACCATGCCGCCACCAATGTAAATGCCAACGTGGCCGTAAATCAGAGCTGCAGCAGAACCACCAAGGGTTGGAACAGCAATAATCATGCCAGGCTCAATAGCGCTCTGATCAGTAGAGTAGCACCAGGAATAGTACATATCACAAGCGTTGCCATAGAAGGTGCCAACACCTGCGTTTGAGAAGACATTAGAAACCCAAGCAGCACAGAAGCCAGCACCGGTAGATCCGGTATAGCCTGCAGCATTAACAACTGCAGCAGCAGAACCGGAACCAGCAGAAGAGGTTCCTCCTCCGCCGCCGCCACCGCCATAGTAGCTACTGCCACCACCGCTGTCGCTTGATGCAGCAGCACGTTGAGCAGCAACACGCTCCGCCTCCTGCTGAGCAGCAAGAAGCTCAGAATCACGCTGAGCGATAAGCTCTTTTACGTTGTCATCAAGATTTGCAACAACGTTTGCAGCGTCCGCCTGACGAGCAGAAATATCATTAAGCTGAGACTCCTGAGAAGCACGGAGATTCTCAAGTTCAGCCTTCTTATTCTCTAGCTCGGTCTTCTCGGACTGAAGAGCAGCCTTATCAGACTCAAGAGCGGCCTTCAGGTTCTTAACTTCCTCAATCATCTTCTGATCGGACTCAGAAATCTTGTCGAGGTAGTAAATATTGGAGGTGAGCTCCTCAAAGCTTGCGGAAGAAAGAATCATCTCTAGAGCGCCAGCTGGGCCAGCCTTGTAGTTGCTGGACATACGAGCGCCAAGTTCTTTTCTCTTCTCGGCAATCTGAGTTTCCTTTTCAGAAATCTCTTTCTGCTTAGCATCAATCTGATTCTGCTTATCTGCAATCTGATCAGAAATAGCGCCAATCTGAGAGTTAGTGTCATTGAGGCTTGCTTGCATGCTAGAGACCTCATTAGAAATCTCATCAAGCAGCTTCTGAGCAGCATCGTAATCGCTACGAGCAGCATCAATCTGAGCCTGGGTAACACCAAAAGCAGGACGGGTATTAATCAGGGATGCAGTAACGGCAGCGGCAGCAATGCCCATGCCGGCAAAAATCTTAAGAGCATCACGACGGTTGAAAAGAGCAGCGCTCTGCTCCTCAATGGTTGTGCCTTGCTGTTTCTTTAAACTCATAAGGGTCTCCTAGAACGTTTAGTAGTACGGTGTGACCTTTGAGAGACTATTCTACCCGAGATACACGATGATATTCAAAAAGATACGTAATTTACAAACTTCCCAAAACGAATTTCGGGAAGTTTTTGCTCTAAATTGTGAGGTCAGAGATAGGATTTAGCGGTTTTCAATATGTGCAACATTTTTTATTGAAATGGTAATCCTGCCGTCAGATTCATGAGAAAATTCTAGGTAACCTGGACGTTCTGTTAGGTTGGAAGGGAATGAAATCTCAATTCCCGTATCCGTACGGATTTTATGATTCTTTGCAATTCTGTTAGCAACACCGCGTTTAACAGGAACTTCTTCGGGGAGCTCTCTGCTTGCCACCTGAGCCTCGTACTTTTCCTGAATCTCAGGACGCTCCTCAAAGATACGCTTACCAACCTTGATGGGGTCTACTACCTCTTCTACCTCCGCTGCTTCTGCAACGGCGGCCTTAGCACGAGACACCTCAACAGCAGGCTCAAGTCCATACTCTTCAGCCAAGTCTTGAACAATAACAGTTACCTCGCCAATAACCTCATGACTAGACGCCTCTGATGTGCACTCAAGGAAGAGTTCTGGGATGATGAACTTTCCCTCTCCTGCTACAGAGCGGTCATGGTCGTGGAAGTCAATGGCGCCTGTATCCAGGTCAATGACAGCATATGAATCAACCTTTTGCGTAGGAGATGGCAGCGTTGCATCTTGGCGCAAAATCTCATTTGCAGAACCGTTGACGTCATGAATAAAGGCCTGCTTGCGCGGAAGAAGCACAATGGCAAAAAGACGTCTTCCCTCACCCTCAAATGCCTCAGCCTGAGCATCCTCATCGTCTGCAGCAGCGCTGGCAAGAGCCTGACCAGCATCGGTATCAATGTAGTCCACAACTAAAAGATCGCACTGCTCAACGTCATCTGCGCGACGAAGCTCTTCCCAGAACCACTGAGCAATCTGATGAGAAAACTCTACAAACTCAACGTCTCCGTGGGCATACTCCTGAAGACCTCCAGCAAAATTACTGGTAGGAGCAAACTCTCCATGTCTAGACTCTGGATTTGCCGTAATTTTACGCAGTCTACGCTGTACGTATGACTTTGTCTGACGATCATCTAAATCCAAGGTAGATTGAGAGAAATATTTAGTTCCCGTCTCAAAATCAAAGACGTGAAGAATTGCCTTAGTGACTCTAAGCATGTAAAACCTCGTTTATTGCAGATATTTAGCTGGCGAGAAACCCTAGTGCTTGACGCACATCAGAGGATCGCCAATCTTAACCAGTGGACGACCACCAATCAGTGTTCCAGACTCACCAATGAGGTCAATGCGCTCATACTGATCTGCATTAACAACGGTAACAACTACAACGTTCTCATATCCTGCTTCTTCAATAGCAGCAGCATCAAATGAAATCAGTGGAGTACCGGCCTTGACCTCATCGTTAGCGTGAACGTAGCGGATAAAGCCCTTACCGTTCATCTCGATGGTGCCAACACCAATGTGAATCAAAATCTCAATACCAGTATCAGTGGTAAGGCCAATTGAGTGATTGGTTACGTTAGTTGCAGTAACGCGAGCATTGCAAGGAGCATAGACGCAATCAAGACCAACAGACAAAATACCATAGCCCTGGCCAAAGAGACCGCTTGAGATTACCTCATCGTGAACCTCTTGTACGCTTACCAGGACACCAGAAACTGGTGCATAGATAGTGTCTTCCCTGGTAGCAAATGTAGCCTTTTGAGGCTGCTCTGTTCCATTAGAAGGAACAAACACATTTTTAACCTTTGACCAAAGACCCATGATGCCTCCTTGAGTATGTGCTCTGCACAGATACCATCTGACATAACGTTTCCATTTTACCTAAGCGAGAAGGACGAATGCTCCACAGAGGAACATCCGTCCTTCTTTCACGAATTTACAACACGGCGACGCAACTTACTGCATTCTCTTGGCACCTCTAAAGATGATCGAACGTGCAGCAAAAAAGGTAACCAGGAAATATCCGCCATACAAAGCAGCTACTACTGCAACCACTCCACCAATGCTGCTAGCTACATCAAAGTTGCCAATCGACTTAATGACAGAAACCATAATGGACATCGCACAAGTAGCGTGCGCAGCTGCCATAAGCAGTGGGAACAGGAAGTACACACCAATCTGAACAAAGAGTGCGCGACTTGCAAGGCCCTTCTCGGCACCAAGTTCTGCAAGAACTTGATACGCACGAGCGTTGTCCGATGCCTCGGAGAGCTGCTGAAGTGCCAGAATAGCGGCGCACGCAATGAAGAGTACCAGGCCAATGTACAGCGCCAGATACGTCACAATACCAGAGAATCCAGCAGTCGATTGAATGTACTCGGAAGCGGTGACCACAAGCATTAAAGAATAAGGATCGGAATCGCTACCAGTTACGGCGCCATCACCAAAGTACTGCTTAATTTGACCCTGGAACTGCGTTTCAGAAGCATCGCCTGGGGTTTGATAGTTGCCTAAGATATATGAGTTGGTCAAAACAACGCTTGAAGGGAAGCTTTGATCAGCAACAACCACAATTCCAAATGCTGGCATAAGTGCAGGTCCACCTTGTGTTTGGGCAATATCAAGCGTTCCACCAACAGCATGAAGTTTGTGACCCTCAATGGTGAGTTCAGGATTGTTTGCAAGAGAATCCTGCCAGTATTTTGTGAGATTAGTATCAAGCGTCCAAACCATATAGCCGTCAGTACCAAAGTCAACAGGCTCAAGACCAGATGCAACACGCAGTTTGTTGTACTGAGAAGCTCGCATCAGAGTTACGTTTTTCTGCGCAGGATCTTCCTGGCCACTATAGCCGGTAAAGTAATCACTAAAGCGCTTGCCTGTTACAGCGTCAATAGAACTATACGTAAAACTAGGCGTTGTTGGATCACTTTGAGCAAAGTATGTATCTACCTGGAAGGCATTTTTGATAGTTTTATCCCACTCTGGATCTAGCTTCTGCACTACAGAGAGATAGTCATATGAATCCGCTGGACCAGGGGTATAACTGCGCTCTGAGCCTGGATTGATCGATACAGAAACATCGTACGTTTTAAGCTTGGAGAAACTGACGTTCAAAGAGTCAACAAGCGAGAAACCCGTACCAAGTCCACAGACTGCCACAAAGAGCATGGCGCAGACTAGAGAGATAGAAACCCAAGCAGTATTTACGCGGGCATTAAACTGACGCAGGATAAATGAGTGAAGACCCTTGTAGTAGAAGCCCTTCTGCATCTGCATAAATCTGAGCAAAAAACCAGAGATTGAGAAGAAAAAGAGTGCTGTGCCCACAGATACCAAAGCAGTAGCCATGGCAAACTCGTCATCTATCTGTTTTAAACCATTGTGCTGAAGCAGAGTATAGGAATAAGCAATGATTCCAAGAGAGGCCAAGAAGAGCAGTACTGAAACGGTAAGGTTTCTTACCTTGACGGTCTGAGTTACTTTGTCTGCGTTAAGAAGGTCAATAAGCTTATAGCGGGACACCGTGGTGACGTTAAAAATCAGCGCAACCACAAACATGACCACAAAGTAAATAACCGTTTGAATCAACGCAGCTTGCGAGAAGACAAATTTAAATGAATCAAGAGTTGTGTTGAACATGTGGGCCGTTGCAAACATCATAAATTGAGAGATAAAAATACCTGCAACAAGTCCAACTACCAGAGCGAGAAAACCAACAAACAGTGTCTCAATACTCATAATCTTAGAGACATTTCTCTTGGTCATGCCCAGTATCTGATACATGCCAAATTCTTTTTTCCTACGACGAATCAGAAATTGATTAGCGTAGACAACAAGAAATCCCATAATTACAGCAAGAAAAACGCTTACTCCAGAGATGGTGTTACTTAAGAGCTGAACAATGCGTCTCTGGTCTTCAGAAAGATTCAACACCATGGATTGCTGAGTAATTGAATTGAAGGAATAAAACAGTGCAACGCCTACTGCCAATGTCAGAAAGTAAATGCTGAAATCGCGCAGTGATTTCTTGACGTTACCAAGCGCGATTTTACTGTACATCAGCACCCTCCCCTCCCAGGAATGAAACAACATCCATGATCTGGTCAAAGAACTGCTTACGGGGTTTCTCGCCACGAACTATCTCGTTAAAGATGCGACCATCTTTAATGAAAATAACGCGATGAGCGTAAGAAGCTGCATATGAATCGTGAGTGACCATAGCAATAGTTGCGCCATTACGATTGAGGTTCTCAAGGCTTTCAAGCAGCGTGCGGGCGTTCTTTGAATCAAGCGCGCCGGTTGGCTCGTCTGCAAGGACAAGCGAAGGGTTAGTAACAATTGCTCGAGCAGCAGCAACGCGCTGACGCTGACCACCGGACATCTCGTAAGGGAACTTGTCCAGCACCTCAGTAATCTGAAGCAGCTTGGCAACGTTTTCTACGCGCTCCAAAACTTCCTGAGCGCGGACGTGACCAATGGTTAGTGAGAGCGCGATATTCTCGCGAGCAGTAAGGCTATCAAGCAAGTTGGCGTCCTGGAAAATAAAGCCCAAGCGGTCACGTCTAAAGGCAGAAAGCTCTGCACCGCGCAGTCTGGAAAGCTCTTGGTCATCAATAAAGATGTGGCCCGCAGATGCCTGATCAATGGTGGAGATGCAATTTAAAAGTGTAGTTTTGCCAGAACCAGAAGGTCCCATGATAGCGATAAACTCACCGCGAGCTACAGAAAGATTAATGCCGTCTAGTGCCTTGGTAATATTTCCACGAGTTCCATAGTACTTCTCGAGGTTTTGACAAACCAAAACGGTGTGAGGGGTAAGTGCTGAAGATTGTCCAGCCACAACAGTTGACTGAGTTGGAGCTGTTTGAGTAGCTGCCATGTTGCGTCCTTTCATTGAGAGCGAGTAAATCTTGAGATATATACTCCGTCACTACCGTTCACGTTGCCATCGATTGACCTTACAGAAACCTTACGCTTTTCTCACTTTGATGTGTCAAAATATCACTATCAAGCATACGGGAGGGGCATGCTATGCAGTTAGTAATTAAAAGATTTGGGCAGCTTACCGCTAAAGAGTTATATCAAATTCTTTCTCTAAGAGCAGAAACGTTTATCGTTGATCAGCAGATTATGTACAACGATCTTGATAACGTTGATCAAGTTTCTACCCATGTCTTTTATCAAGATACTGACTCGGTAGCTGCATATTTACGCATCATTGATGCGGGACAGTCATACAACTCCCCTCTTATTGGTCGCGTATGTGTTAGCAACAAAGGCGCTGGTATTGGTTCAAAACTGCTGCATGATACCCTTGATTACCTGGCACAAGAAAGTAGTGCTTCCAAGGTGGTAGTTGAGTCGCAACTCAAAGCTCAGCCCTTCTACGAGCGCGCTGGATTTACGCAGGTATCTTCTAAGGTGCTTGATCACTTTGGCGTCCTCCACCATGTGCTCTCCTTTGACCTTGACGCATATCGTCAGACGAGAAACACAATTAATATTGATGACGTGTACGTTTCAATCCGACCGCTTGAAACAGCCGATTTGCGCACACTGCAGAAGCTTAGCATAGAGACATTTGTAGACACTTTTATTGACTCAAATACAGCAGATGATTTAGCAAGTTGCATTGACTCGCTCTACAACACAGAAAAGCTTACCCGTGAGCTTGCTGCTAAACACTCATATTTCTATTTTGTTGAGGTAGAAGACCAGATAGCTGGCTACTTGAAGCTCAATACGCGTTATGAGCAAACCGAGGGTCAGCGCGATGACTCACTTGAAATTGAACGCCTGTATATCCTTCCGCACTACAAAGGCCTACACCTTGGATCAAAGCTCATGAAATTTGCCCTTGATCTAGCAAAAGATAAGGGCAAAAAACGCGTGTGGCTGGGTGTTTGGGAACACAATGAGCCTGCCAAGGCATTTTATTCAACTTGGGGATTCAAGCGTTTTAGTCAGCATACCTTCCCAGTAGGAAGCGATCCTCAAACGGATGAATTGTGGGAGCTTCTAATTGAGAACTAACGCAATTGCTGCTAGAAGGCTCGTAGCCAAAAGTGCATAGGTAATTACTTTTCTTTCTCTAAATTTGACTATCCTAAAAATTTGCAAGAGGAAGATAGAGAAAAAAATGCATGCATTTATCTGCTGTGAATAGGGGAATACTTCTGGATAAAAATGAATTGCTGTATTCAGTACGAGCAAAGCAGCTACGATGTAGTCTGCTTTGCTCGTATTTTCATTATTAATTAGTTTCATTTTAAATCCGTAAAAGACTGGTTGAACGTAATAGAAAAGGTTGAACCTTTACCAATTGTACTACTAACAGCCAGCTTAAGGCCCATTTTCTCACAGAGCTCATAGCAGAGATAGAGACCCATACCGGTAGATTTGGCGTACTTGCGTCCATTTTGGCCGGTGAATCCCTTATCAAAAATACGGGAAAGATCCTCTTCAGGAATACCAATGCCATTATCTTTAATGAAGAGAGTGGTTGAAGTAGTTCCCTCACGTGGCTCTGAGACAGAGGCAGAAATCCAAACGTTCTTCTCGCCAGGTGCAAGTTCTGGATTTGAATACTTTGCTGCGTTGATGAGAAGCTGTCGCAAAATAAATTCAAGCCACTTTGGATCAGTCTTAACTACATGGGCCAGATCATCAAAATGGGGAGAAACACCTGCATCAATGAAGACACGTGCGTTGTTTTTAAGGGCATCTTTGACAATAGACTGCAGATTAACGTCTCTGATAGAAAAATCTCGATCTACAGATGCACTGCGAGCATAAAAGAGCGCCTGTTCTACCAGCGATTCAATCTTAGTGAGCTGTGTTTGCACGTCATCCATAGGAAGCGATGGATTATTTTGAGCAACCAAATGAGCTGCGGCGATGGGAGTCTTAATCTCATGCACCCACATCTCAATGTACTCGCGATATTCCTTTGATCGCATATGCTCATCAGCAAGCTGGTCCATCATAGACTTTGACATGCTTGAGAGCGCATCTTTAAAAAGCCGTTCTTCCAGCGTTGAAGGCGTATCCAGCATGGTAGGAACCAGATAGCTTTCTTTATCAGTTGCCGCTAAGTTATCTGCAAGCTGCTGGTAAAACCAACGACGATGAAAATAGTCAGCTAGAAGTGCGGCTGCTCCCACTACCCATAAAACCAAAATACAGTAGGCAATAGCAAACGCGTTAAGCCCAACGCCTTTAAGCATAAAGCCAATTAACGTGCTGCTCAATATAAGCGCAAGAAAGAATATAGTTCGATTTTTTAGATACTTAAAAAGCTTCATGACAGCCTACTCGATAACGTAACCAAGTCCGCGGCGTGTCATCACAAAGTCCTCAACGCCAATGCTTGCAAGAGTATTTCTAAGATGACTAATGTTGACCGTCAGCGTATTGTCATCAACAAACTCGTCCGACTGCCACAGCTCCTCTTGAATACGCTGGCGAGAAACAACCGTTCCCACATTTTGCATCAAAAGTGAAAGTATCCTAAGCTCGTTTTTAGTTAGCTCAACGCTCTTCTGATTTGCAGAAACTTTGCAGGAAGAAGAATCAAGTGTCACGCCTGCATGTGAAAGCTTTGTTCCTGTTGTGACATCGCTATTTGCACGCCTCAAAACCGAGGTTATGTGCATAAGCAAAATCTGAGTGTTATAGGGCTTGGCGATAAAATCGTCCGCTCCTAACGAAAGCACCATAAGCTCATCAAGGTCTGTGTTTCTGCTGGTAACTACAATGATGGGAACGTTTGAGAGCTGTCGTACTTCTCGACAAATCTGTTGTCCGTCAATGCCAGGAAGGTTAAGGTCCAACAAAACCAGGTCTGGATGAGCGGCAATAATCTGTTGAGGTACAGACTCAAAAGACGTGAGAGCCTGGGCCTCAAAGCCGTTTCTTTGTAGCAGGAGCACCAACTCTTGCTGAATCTGATGGTCATCCTCTACTACCAGGATTTTTGTCATATGTGCTCACCTCCTGCTGTGCTATGCAAGTCCCACAAAGCGCTGGGCGTTTTCCCACAGTATGGTATACGTCTTCTCTTTGGGGATATCAAGTCGCTGCCAACGAAGCTCCGCCAAGCGCTCAACCGTGTGCACCACCATCGCTGGCGTGCACTCCCCTCCACGTAAAGGCTCTGGCGCCATGTAGGGGAAATCGGTCTCTGAAAGCAGTTGTGCCTCTGGACAGGAAATCATTGCAGCTCGAATATCATCAGAGCGCTTAAACGTTGCTGCACCACCAAAGGCAACAAAGCAACCAAGGTCTGCAAAGGGCTTCATGACCTCAGGACCATCGGTATAACAGTGCAGGTCACAGCCCGCCTTAGGCACACCTAGACGGTTCAATATTTCAAACGCTAAATCATGTGCATGTGTATCATCAGCACCATCGCGTAGGTGTAGTTCAACGCGTTGATTGTGCTCGTGAGCAATGGAGAGCTGGCGCTCAAATGCTTGGCGCTGGACCTCTTCTGGAACCTCACAATACGGTCCAAAATCAAGGCCAATCTCTCCCACGCCAACGCAAAGAGGGTGCTCAAGTAACTCAAACAAGCGCTGTTCAGCTTCTTGGTTGTAGTCTGGTGCACTATAAGGATGTGCGCCAACTACAAAATATGTATGCTCAAACAAATACTCTGCAGGTAAATCGCAGGGTACGCAGAGATTTGCCTCAGCCAGCTTTGTATAAGCAGCGCGAGCCTGGCTCAGAGTATCCTCAAACCAAGCGATAAAAGCGCTAATATCTGCCCACTTACGAGGAAACTCCGTAGCAATATCTACGGGAACAATAAGCATGCGAACGCCCGCTGCTGCTGCTCGTGCAAGAGACTCTGCTGCACTGTGCTCGTGGAGGCTGCCCAGGTGACCATGGGTATCGGCAACAGGTGCTAAAACGCGAGGTGTTGGACGAGGTGTGCCGTAGATGTCATGGAATAAATGACCGTCAGAAAAAGAAAGTGCTTCCACTTCTTCTGCTGATAGATGATGCTTTTTCTTACTCACTCAAAGGCTCCAAAGCAGCTGCAAGACAAATAAAGTCTTGGCTAGTCAAAACTTCTGCACGCGCCGTAGGCGCAATTCCTGTGGCGAGAAACGCCTGATCTAGCTTGTCTTTATCAAAACCAGAAGCACTCATTGAATTACGAATGGTCTTTCTACGCTGTGCAAAGGCAGCGTCAATAACCCTCATGGTATGCAAGAGCTCTTCCTCAGAAAGAAGTTTGGAGGTCAGCGGGTTTCTCGCCTGGGTGCGATCAAGGCGAACCACGGCAGAATTGACGCGTGGCGGAGGCATAAAGTTGCCAGGACCCACTTCAAATCTGCCAGTAACCTGGGCAAACAAAGACAGCTTTGCGGTATAGGCACCATATGCCTTAGTAGAAGGCTTGGCAGCAATTCTGTCGGCTACCTCAGCCTGCACCATGACCACCGCTCGCTCAAGCGAAGGAAGCTCCTGGAAGAACTTGAGGATCAGCGTAGCTGCCACCTGATACGGCAGATTAGACACAAACTTTGTTGGCATCGGAGCGCTCGTCGCTGCGTCATGAGCAACGGCAGGAAGTGCACTGTAGGCATCGGCGAGCTTCTGCGGCGTGATAGCCAGAGCGTCTCCCATAACCAGCGCAAACGAGTCTGGATGAGGCTCCTTGCAGGTTACCGCCAAGACTTGCTCCAGTTCAGAGTCTGCTTCAAGCGAACAAACCGCGCGTGCGCGGTCGAGCAAGGCAACCGTAAGGGTACCCAAACCGGGTCCAACCTCAACGAGCACGTCGGTAGGCTGAACCTCTGCAAGCTGGACGATCTTCTCGATAACATGGTCTTGTACCAGGAAGTTTTGGCCCAACCTGTATTTGGTGGCAAGGCCAAAACGTTCCAGTGTTTCTTTAGCGGCGCGCTGATTAGCAAGCCACGATGTCTGATGCGATGCGTGCTCCGACACGATTACTTGCTTGCAAGACGTGGGAATAGAGCGTCTCCCTTAGAGACAGCCAGGCCACCCTGAAGCTTGCCCCATACGCACTCGCTGCGGGTATCGGTAGAGGTAATCTCTACCTCGTCAAGGCTCATACGACGAAGAACCTCTGCGGATGTGGTAGGCATGAATGGCATAAAGAGATGTGCGCAAATGCGGATAGACTCAAGCAGCGTATAAATAATCTCTGCAAGCTCAGTTGCGCGCTCTGGATCTTTTGCCACCGTCCAAGGAGCAGCGTCCTCAATGTAGTGGTTAGCTGCATGGACAAGCTCCATTATGATGTTCTTAGCGCCCACGTAGTCCATCTTCTCCATGCACGCGGCGTAGCGGTCATAGATGCCCTCAGCCAGCTTGCGCAGAGGATGGTCTGCAGCGACAGAAGAGCCATCAAAAGTTGGAGTGACGCCCTCAAAGTACTTATCGCTCATATTAAGGGCGCGAGAAACCAAGTTACCCCAGCTATTTGCCAGGTCAGCGTTATAGACCTGCTCCATGCGCTCGAAGGAAATACCAGAGTCTTCACCAGGAGTGACGTCGGTCATAAAGTAGTAGCGGTAGCCCTCAACACCCAGCAGGTCCAAAACGTCCTTAGGTGCAATGGCGTTTCCGCGAGACTTACTCATCTTCTCAACAACGCCGGTCTCAGAATTACGGACGTTAAGGAAGCCGTGAGCAAAAATGTGCTCAGGTACAGCCTCGCCAAGAGCCATAAGCATTGCAGGCCAAATGACACAGTGGAAGCGGATGATGTCCTTACCAACAACGTGCATCTGAGCTGGCCAGAAGCGCTTTCTCATTGCAGCAGCCTCTGGGCTGTCATCACCGTAGCCAACAGCGGTGTAGTAGTTAAGAAGAGCATCAAACCAGACGTAGGTTACGTGAGACTCATCAAAAGGAACTGGAACACCCCAGTCAAAGCTGGTGCGGGATACAGAAATATCCTGGAGGCCAGACTCAACAAAACTGCGGACCTCGTTTGCACGGAAATCTGGCTCAATGAAATCTGGGTGCTGAGCATAGAGCTCAAGCAGTTTATCCTGGAATGCAGAGAGCTTGAAGAACCAAGACTCCTCAGAGACACGCTCAAGCTCACGATGGCAATCTGGGCAGAGGTGCGCGCCCTTGCAACCAGCCTCTTCATCTGCCTTCTCTACCTGAGTCTCGGTGAAGAAGGTCTCCTCGTGAATGCAATACCAACCATCGTAAGATCCCTTATAGATGAAGCCAGCCTCACGCATGCGCTCCCACAGATACTGGACAGCTTTTACGTGGCGCTCATCGGTAGTACGGATAAAGTCATCGTATGAGATGTTGAGCTCTTCGTAGAGTCCCTTGAAAAAAGGAACCTGCGAATCGCACCATGCCTGTGGAGACAAGCCGTGATCAGCTGCAGCAAGAGCGACCTTCTCGCCATGCTCGTCCATACCGGTGAGGAAGAAGACGTCGTAGCCAGCAGCGCGTCTAAAGCGAGCCTGGATATCGCAAAGCAGGGTGCAGTACGCAGTTCCTAGGTGTGGCTTTGCGTTGACGTAATAAATTGGGGTGGTAATAAAGTATGACGGCTTGGCCTCGGGCATAATGACTCCCTTTGTGTAAGTTGCAATAACTTATCCAGTATAGAGCAAATGCTGGGCGTTCTTTGTGTTGGTATGGTGATTATGCCTCGTGAGCAAGAATTGCCTGGTATGCCTCGTCACGCGCGATACCAAACTTCTGAGCAAGCTCCTTGGCCAGGGCTGATTTTCTCGTACCAGCTGCAAGACCAGTCTCTATTGCATCTTCAAGCGAGAGCTGAGACTCTCCTTCTGCCTGCGACGATGTAGCGGCAAGCTCTTCTTCTGTGGGAGCTGCGATAACCAAAACACATTCGCCTTTGAGGTTTTCTTTTGCTGCAAGAGTCTCAGCAAGGCGAGGAGCAACATCACGCACCACTTCTTCGTGCAGCTTGGTGAGCTCCCTGACAAGAGCCACCTGCCTAGTTGGAAACACCTCGGCTATGGCCTCAACGGTTGCAAGCACCCTAAACGGAGACTCATACAGCACAATAGTGCCAGGAATTGACGCCAACTGCTGCAAGCGCTGAACAATCTGTCCATGCTTTCTGGGCAAGAATCCTTCAAAGAAGAAATGATCACTTGCCAGGCCCGATGCAACAAGCGCGCAGGTCACCGCAGAAGGACCCGGAATAACCTCCGTAGCAAGCCCCTCTGAAAGCGCTGCATCAACCAAATGCTGACCCGGGTCAGAGATGCCTGGCATGCCGGCATCTGAAACAAACGCAACACGCTGACCTGTACGAAGCCTCTCAAGTGTTGGCTCAATTTGCGACTCAATAATGTTTTGATCACAGCGCTGCAATGGCACATGAATATCAAATGCCGAGAGGAGCTTTGAGGTCACGCGTGTGTCCTCACATAAAATGACATCCGCTGCTGCAAGCGTTTCTTTAACGCGCGGTGACGCGTCCGAAAGGTTACCAATAGGCGTGCCCACAATAGACAGTTTACCTGCTAAAAGAGTAGATTCTGTCATTACTCGAGCATTCCCCTCTCAAACGTTGCAAGCGCAACGCGTGCGTCCCATGCAGCCAAAAATGCAGAGGTCTTCCAAGTCTGGAAGAACCATGCAGGACACGTATTGTACACTTTGAGCTGGCCGGAAGTGTAAATGCGCTCAAGCGCAATTCTTCCCTCTGCCGTCATAGCACCGTCAATGCTTGGAAGCGATGCTGACCACTTACCCACCATGACCGGCAGACCGCCTGAAGCAGAAGTCTTCAAATACGCTTCGTTTTTATCAATAAGCTGCTGTACACCACGAGGACCTGAGCAATCAATTCCCTCGCAGGGTTTATCAAGGTGTGCATCAAGCCAAACGTTTTGATAGGCCTGCTGGCTCATAAAACGCCTAAATCCCTGAGGCCAGCCACCATCTGGAAGAATGACCACAGGCTCTTCTCCCGCCACAGATCTAATGGTCTCATAAGCACGGCGATAATAGTTTCTAAGCGAGTGACCAGGAATACCATCTGTGAGCTTAAAGCCCTTGCGCACACGAGGCTTAACCTCATCGGCTACCTCAATGCCATAAAAACCGCTGCGGTGAGCGTAGTGAAGGGCAAGCTTATGCAGAATAGAAAGAGATTTCTCCCCAGAAATTCTAGTGCGCGGAGCACCACCTGGCTGGTCATTCAAGCCATCAGGCAAACCTGGATTTACTGCCAGTACAAAAATAACGTGCAGGCCAAGTTCTTCTGCCCATTCAAGAGCTCTATCAAGCTCGGTAATGCAGCTAACATATGGAGTACCAGCAGCTTCTTCATCAAAAACGTACCAAGGCACAGAAATTCTTACCGCATTAAAACCACGAGCGGCAATGCTAACAAAGTCAGAACTCTGAATAAATGAAGAACGATGCGCTTTAACAAGATTGTGGTAGTCCTCAACGCCCAGCGCTTTAATGAGCTGAGCCTCATCAACGCAGCCCGTGCGTGCAAACGGCTCAGGAGTTACCCACGGTTCAAGCGTAAGCCAACCAGTTAAATTGACACCCCGCAACGCTCCGTGAGCCATGAAATTCCACCTCGCCAAAAGATAAAACCTCTACATACGTAGAGTATACCCATCGAGGTTACGTTGCTCGCACGAGCTTTAAAAAACAACAGGTTACTTCATATTTTTTGAATATATGGCGCAATTGTTAGGGGTCTCATCAACCTCAACGGAAGAGACGGGCAAACCTTCTGACTCAAGTTGCTCAAACAGATACTTAGCCAAGTTTTCTGCTGTTGTTCTAAACGGCAAAATAGTGAGCGAGAAACCCTCTTCTTTAAGACAGGTCAGCGTCTTTTCAGAAAGGGAACCCTCCTCAATCAAAAACGTATGATCAAGGGAATCACACAGTGCACGAACTTTGCGTTTAAAGACACCAAAGTCCATAACCATATCTTTTTCTGTACCAGACTCACCAAGCTCTGCAGTTGAAATGCAGGCAGTCACATGCCAGCGATGACCATGCAGATTCTCACACTTGCCGTAATAGTTTGTAAGAAAATGCGCTGAGTCAAAGGCATATTCAGTCTTAAGCGTATACATTACTCGTTGTCCTTCGAGCCGTGACCGCGATCATCGCGTCCAGCTCTTCTATGTCTACGACGTGCGGCGTTTTGTGGCTGAGCATCTCTAGATGCAGCGTTAGGTGCACCGTTAGAACCAGAAGTATTCTGTGGAGCGTTCTGGGTCTTCATGCCCGCCCTATCACCTGGACGACGAGTCCTTTTTGCACGAACTGGTGCCTGTGCCTCATCGGCTTTCTGTAGTGCCTGAGGAGCATCTGTCCTTCTAAAGCGCTTACCCTGTGGCTGCTTCTGTGCAGAAGCTGAACCCTGCTCATTCTTATGAGGAGGCTGAGTATTTGCAGTGCCCTCTTCTGTTGCGTGATGACGGCGGCGGGTACGACGAAGCGTATCTGTTGCAGCATCAAAAGTACTGGAACCAGGGTTGACCTGAGCATTCTTTGAAGTTCTTACACGACGGGTGCGAGAAGAACTTTGAGCGCCTTGTTCTTCTCGAGCGTTTCTTGCTCCAGAGTTCCTAGTGTTTTCCTGCCTATTTGCAGAGTTCTGCTCGGAGCGATCACGCTTGCGCCTTGGAGTCTCTGTGACAAAGAGATCAGGGTTAATCTCTGGCTCTTCATCAACAATCAGACCGTTTGCCCTATCAAGTTCTGCCAGCGCCATCTGAACCTCAACAGATTCAAGGCGCTCAAGTGCAGCGCGAGAAACGCTATCTGGCCTGCAAGAACAGCCAAGGTCTTCCGACTTCTGCTGAGCCGCAGGAGATGTGTCCATGTCAGCAAGAGGAATACGTACCACCTTGCCACTCTCAAGACGAAGCGCAATCTCCTCTTTTGGCGTGTTGTACTCAACAATTTTTGCCATGCCTAGAGGAGTTTCAATGACAGCATTGCGCTTTGGAGCGCGATTCTTAAAGTCACGATAGGCTTCAAACTCATAGCGCAAGCAGCACATTAAGCGACCACACGCACCAGAAATCTTAGTGGAGTTCAGAGGCAAATCCTGCTCTTTTGCCATACGGATAGAAACTGGCTCAAAAGAGAGACCAAACCTTCTACAGCAGAGCTCTTGTCCACAGTGACCGTAGCCACCAATGACCGCTGCTTCTTCCCTGACGCCAATCTGACGCATGTCAATGCGCTCGTGAAGCTCATGAGAAAGCTCGCGAACAAGCTGTCTAAAGTCCACACGGTCATCAGCCGAGAAGTAACACACGACCTTCTCGCCATCAAAAAGGTACTCGACGCCAATTGGCTTCATTTCAAGTTCTTCTTGAACAGCAAACTTCCTGAACACAGGAAGCGCAGCCTCGCCCTTAGCGGCAAGCTCTTCTGCGCGAGATAGGTCCTCGTCAGTTGCTACACGAACAACGTCTTTGAGCTCGGCTTTGTTTGTCTTGTACTCAAACTCCTCCTGAGAAATCTCACGAGGATCAGCAACAGCAAGACCAATCTCTAGACCGCGCTCGGTCTGGCAGATAACGTGGTCACCTTCAAGAACGCCGGACTCCTTTGGATCAAACCAAAGGTCGCGCGCGGCGTATTCAAATTTCACCGGGACAACGGTGGGCATGTAAGTGCCTCCTTGATATGCAGCAGCATAACCTCAAGGGTTAGCTGGGGAGAAACAGAGCGGTCCAGGTTGTATTGAGCCTCTTGCACCGCAGTAAGAGCCCCCAAAACACCCTGGGTATGAGTTTGAGATGCAACGCGGTCAATAATGCCTGCTGCATCCGTATTTACTATTTCTTCATCAACCGCTTCGCAACATAAAAGTACGTCGCGAAGAAGCGATTCCAGAATTGCCAACATTTCTATGATACCCGAACGCTCGCGCGCTGTGAGTTCTCGCTTATTTGCCGCCTCAACCTGCTTTAACGCAGCGCTGGTAAGAAAGTCTTCATTTTGAGCAAGCGCCTCTTCTTGGGCACGTCTTACGTCACCAAGAGGAATTTTTGCAGCTTCTATCAGCTCTTTTGCGGAAGTGAGTACATCCCACGAGTCATTTCTGAGCAGATTGCCAAAAACATCAATGAGCTGTCTGCGAATATTTTTGCGCGTAGAAGACTGCAAAAACTCCACAGCTCTACCAGGGGTTCCCGTTGCTGCAAGCGCAATACGAGCTTCCTGCTCTGTAGCGGAAATCTCTCGCATAATAGCGGCTTTAGCAGCAGCGTCAGTGAGTGTTCTAAACGCAACTACCTGACAACGAGAAACAATGGTGGGAAGCACCGCAGAAGAAGAACGTGCAGACAGAATAAAGATGGTATCTGCAGGTGGCTCTTCAATAGTTTTGAGCAGTGCATTTGCAGAATTTTCTCTGAGCAAATCAGCGCGGTCAATCACGTAAATCTTATGAGTCGAGCGCATGGGCGCCAGACTAACATCAGCGATGAGCTGACGAATCTGCTCAATGAGGTAGCCATTTGCGGAGGCTGGGGCAAGTACGTGAACGTCAGGGTGAGTACCGCGAGAAATACGAATGCAGTCGTCACAGGCAGCGTCACCGCCCTGAGCACAGAGAACACACTGCGCCAGAGCTTTGGCTGCAAGACCTTTTCCAGAGCCAGGAGCTCCTACAAACAGATAGGCGTGGCCAAGCTTGTGCTCATGAAGTGCGCGTGCAAGCAGATTTTGAACTTGAGGTTGATCCTGAAGACGGGTAAGTGCCTGAGGAAGTGGATAGGTGCTATGAGTAGTATGTGTGCTCTCTTGAGTCATAAACGCGTCACTCACCAAGCTCACAAATACCAGGAATAAGATCTGCTAACAGCTGACGAGTACGTGTACGAACCTCATCAATTGTGCCATCTGCATCTACAGCTTTTACACGCTCTGGCTCATTTTGCAGAAGTTGCTTATAACCAGCAAATACTCGCTCCTGGAAGGCAACACCTTCTGCTTCTAGTCTATCGGCGTCATTTTGCGTAGCACGCGCATGAGCAACCGTTGGCTCAAGCATAAAGACAAGGGTTCTATCAGGAGAAACCCCACAGCTTCCCAAACGATTTGCACGGTGCACGAGGTCTGTATCAAGACCGCGACCAGCTGCTTGATAGGCAAAGGTGGAGTCATAGAAGCGATCGCACAAGACAACTTTGCCCGAAGCTAGAGCTGGTCGGATAACCTCTCCTACCAACTGGGCACGACTTGCTTCATAGAGCAACAACTCACACTCATCGCACATCATGCCGTTTTCTGGATTAAGTACAACGCCTCTAATCTGCTCAGAAATAGCAGTTCCACCGGGCTCGCGAACAAAGACCACGTCAAAGCCAAGAGCTTCAAGGTCTTCTCGCAGAAGAGAAGCTTGTGTTGACTTGCCACATCCATCAACGCCTTCAAGCGTGATAAACAAACCTTGAGATGTACGTGTGCTTTTGTTCATGCTTCCCTCCCTCTTAACTATCTCACGATACAGACAGATTGTGTTTCTCGCCATGAATATTCTAAAGGTTTTACGTATTTCCACATGAAAAGCGCTCAAAAATGGGTAAAAATACGTATGGAGCGGGCGTTGGAGAGGGACGCTCGTTCTTCCGAAAACGGTGCACCTCTCGATGCACCGTCATACGTTTACTTTTTTGCTGCCTTAGTGGATTTGGTGCTCTTAGTACTCTTACGAGCGCCTCTACGCGGGGCAGTTTTCTTTTCTTTACCAGGGCAATCGTAGTTTGGACAGAGCTTCCAAGGACCACGCTGGGTAGTAACAACCACCATAGGAGCACCGCAGTCTGGGCAGACCTCATCGGTCTTCTCGAGCTTTCCACGAGCAGGCAGAGGATAGCTTGTCTCGCACTCCTCGTAGTTAGTGCAGCGGATAAAACGCTTGCCCGTGCGCTCTGACTTGTGGGCCACCAGGTCGCCGTGCTTACCATTGGCCTTACAAGTTGGGCACTCGCCCACAATAAGGTCTGGCTCTGCGTTTGTAGGGCAAGCCGGATTGATGCAGGTCTCATACGCACGCTGCCTAAACGGTTGCACCTTTACGCGAGGAGCACCGCACTCTGGACAGACGCCAGCCTCTCCCTCAAGCGGCTCTACGCGCCCCTGAGGCAGCGGATAGGTAACATCGCAGTCTGGCCAACCCATGCAGCCTACAAAGCTTCCACGAGTCTTCAGAGAGCTCTTAGCAACCAAATCTTTGCCGCACTTAGGGCAGGTTCCCACCTTTGCATCAGCAGTAACGGCATCAGCAATGGCCTCGGACAGGTCTTCTTTATGATCAATAAGCGTATCAATCATGCCCGCAAGCAGCGCTCTTGAGTGAGTTACAACGCCATCACGTGTATCTTTACCTTCAGCAACGCTTGTCATATCGGACTCAAGCTCTGCCGTCATATCAGGCGAGGTAATGTGTGGCGCAAACTGGGAAAGCGCATCAACAATTGCCATACCAAGCTGACTTGGCTCAACAGGATCATTTTTGAGATATTTACGCTGGTAGAGCGTATCAATAATGGAGGCACGCGTAGATTTTGTACCCAGACCGCGCTTCTCCATCTCTTGAATAAGCTTGCCCTGGCTGTAGCGAGCAGGTGGCTCTGTCTGCTTAGCATCAAGCGACAAAGACTGAATAGAGACAATCTCTCCCTCGCCGACATCAGGAATCTGATCGTCTTTCTTAAGGCCAAAGGGATAAATCTCTCTAAAGCCTGGCTCTGCCAAGACTGTTCCATTTGCAACAAAAGGCTGACCTGCAACATCAAGCGTAATCTTGGTGCCACTCATAGTAGCTGGACCCATAAGGGTTGCAAGGAACCTTCGAGCAATCAGGTTATAGAGCTTCCAAGCTGCGGGCTGCAAAGCATCTGGATTGGCTGCCGCTGTTGGATAAATTGGTGGGTGGTCGGTAGACTCCTGCTTGCCACGAGTGGCATGAAGCTTTGGCTGACCCAAGAGCTTTTTGCAGGTAGAAGCATACTGAGGGACCGCGGACAGCGTACGAACACAATCCTTCAAGTCAAGCGAACTTGGATAGACCGTGTTGTCAACACGTGGGTATGAAATCAAGCCGTCCATGTACAGAGACTCTGCCAAACGCATAGTTCTAGCTGGCGAGATACCCTCTGCAGCTGCAGCCGCCTGCAGCGACGTGGTGTTAAATGGAGCTGGTGGCTGCTGCTTTCTGCTACGAGACTCAATCTCGACAACCGTTGCCTGCGTTTGATCTTTAACAACGGCGTAAGCTGCATCTGCTTCTGCCTGATCCCAGAATCTTGCGGTCTGGTGAACCATCTTAAAGGTTGCTTCCGCATCATCTTCTGGAGCAGCAACACCAGAAATAACCCAATAGTCTTCTGGCTTAAATGCCAGGCGCTCACGCTCACGCTCAACAACAAGTGCCAGCGTAGGAGTCTGAACACGACCAGCGGAGCGTGTATTGCCCAAACCGCCAAAACGTGCGGTGGTCAGATAACGGGTTAGTACAGCACCCCAAATGAGGTCGATATACTGTCTGGACTCGCCTGCTGCAGCCAAGTTGTAATCAAGGTCCACCAGGTTATTGAAGGCGGTCTCAATCTCTGTCTTGGTAAAGGCAGAGTAGCGTGCACGAAATACTGCCAGATTAGGATTAACCGAGAGAACCTGTGCCAGCGCATCAGAGCCAATAAGCTCTCCCTCGCGGTCAAAGTCTGTGCCGATAATGACAGACTCTGCCTTCTTAGCAAGGTTCTTGAGGGCGCGAATAATCTCTTTTTCTGCAGGTTGTTTATCTACAGGAGCCCAAATCAAATAGGGCAAGCTGGGGATTTTCCAGCCCTTAAGGTCAACGCCATCTGCCATAAAAGGCTTGCGCTTAACCTTATAAGGAGGACGCTCAAGGCCATCTGGAACGTCTGCAGGAAGGTGCTCCCCTTCTGCAGTTTCTCCATACCAGCCCTCTTCCTTATCAAACTTGAGAGCCAAAGGAAAATCCGGCTGCAGAATATGACCGCGAAGACCAATAGCGACATGGTCTTCTCCGCCACGTCTAAAACGATAAACAGGAGTGTTGTATACCTTGTCTGTCTCAGGCTTACCCGATTCAGACAGAAGGCGAGCAATCTGCTGAGCTGCGTCGTTTTTCTCGGTAACAACTAGAATCAAAGAACAACACTCTCCAAAGTAAAGGCGAAATTACTAGATTTTGTCCAGCTCATGCTGCTCGTAGTCCTCGCGGCTCCACTTAAGAGCAGCTTTGCCATCACGGGCAATAATGACGTAGCGAGCAACGGCCAGAGCAACTTCGTACAGCAGAATAAGAGCTGCAAACATCAAAATCATGGTGACAGGCGATGCGTCAGGAGTAACTACTGCAGAAAGAATCATCAGACCAACATAGACGTAGCGCCACTGCTCACGCATGTCCTTGTAAGGAACAAGGTGAAGAATAGCCAGGTAGAAAATAACTAGTGGAAGCTGGAACGCAACGCCAAAGCCAATCTCAAACATCATAATAATGTTGAGATAATCGCTTGCTTCGTTAATGGTTCCTGCAAACTCCTGCGACTGGCCAATCATCCAACCAATTGCGGTGTTCAAAATGATGAAGTAGCAGAACAGCATACCCAAGAAGAACAAGGTAATCATGGCTGCCACGGTAGGAACAACCCACTTGCGCTCTTTAGCGTTAAGCGCAGGCAAGAAGAAAGCCATAATCTCCCAGATGATAATAGGTGTGCAGATAATCACCGAGAAGAAGAAAGCCACCTTAAACCTAATACTAAAACCACCAAGAACGGAGATAACCGTAAGCTTACCATCGGTCAAAAACTCCCTGATAGGGTCAATCAAGATCTCAATCAATGCAGGTGTTGCAAAATAAATAATGATTGCAGTAACAAAAAGCGAAACCACCACAATGGTCACGCGGCGACGGAGTTCTCCCAGGTGATCAAAAAGTGGCATACGAGCTGGAGTAATAGGCATTACACACGAAAGCTGGACTTATGCGTCCTGGCTTTCTCCCTCCTCTCCAGCAACTTCTTCTTTCTTGTCTTCTGCCATAGAGCGAGAAGAACGGGCAGATCCAAGGTTATAGAGGTCTTTTGCAGATGGAGCAGCAGGAGTTTCTTCTGCAGCCTTAGGTGCCACGTACTCAGTTATCTCTGTAGAATCATCGGAGAAAGCAACAGAAGACGTAGCTTGTGGTGCCGCAGCAGGAGCTTCTTCAGCAGAAGTGGCCTCTGGCTGCTCAGCCTCCTGGGTCTGCTCAGCTTGCTTACTCTGCTCAGCCGCCTCAGCGGCAGCCTTCTCAGCTGCCTCACGCTCTTCCTTGAGGCGAGCACGACGCTCAGCAAAGGTCTCCTGATGGTCAGTATCCTCGCGGTCAGCATCAGATGCAGCATTTTTGAGCTGCTCGGAGCGCTTGGGCTTCTCGTGAAGTGCGTCCGCTGCAGGGTCAAGTAAGTCTGCACGGACAACTTTATTAAAGCCTTCTTGCGCGTTCTGGAACTGTCTAAGAGCACGACCAAGTGTGCGACCCATACCAGGTAATTTATCAGGACCAAATACTAAAAATGCAAAGAGCAAAATTAGTACGAGCTCTGTTTCTCCAATGCCAAACACAAGCAATACCTTTCTGGAACAAACATAAACAAGCTCTTTGAACCGTTTCTCAAAGAGCTTGCAAGTTACCAAACCTACTTGCGAACGTTAAGGTCTTTATCGACCCCAAGAAGCGAAAAGACACGCTCCACGTTTTTCTGAGGATTTGCAACAACAAGCACAGAACCACTCTCTTGTGCTCGATGTGCGGCACCCACTAAAACGCCAATGCCCGTCGAATCAATATAAGCTACCTCAGTAAAATCAGCTTCAACTTCTTTTGCTCCATCGGCGAGCGCGGTATCCAAAGCATCGCGAAGCTCAGAGGCGTTTGATACGTCTACCTCGCCCTCAATGCGAATAATGGCCTTTTCATCTGTAATTTCAGAGCTTATCTCTAGTGCCATAACTCCTCCTTACTTAGTGTTATTTGAAGAGGTAGAGGTGTTTCCGTTTAATGCATCAAGAACTTTCTGCGCATTATCCCTCACACCGGCGCTATTATCGGAATCCTTTTCAATTGCCTTCTGCAGTGCCTCTTTTGCAAGATCTACTTGATCAGTAACACGATACATCATTCCCAAATTAAGCCAACCGTTAGCATAGTCTGGAGAGCGATCCGTTACTGCCTTAAGTGCCTCAACAGCACCTGTTTGATCTCCTGCGTAGAACTGCGCAATGGCCCTATCAACACGGACTTCATCAGAATCATTTGAAGCAAGATACGTATCGTACTCAGCAATTGCTTTGTTAATCAGCTGCAAAGACTGCTTCTGAACAGAGTCATCTTGAGAAGAACTCTTAAGCGCCATTCCCCAACCTAAATAGGTACGAGCCAAATCAAGATGTGCTGGCAGATTATCTGGGTTGGACTGAATGGCAGACTCTTTTTCTTCTGCCTGTTTCTGATAGACCTGGTTAATAGCCTCAGGAGAATTTTGCTGAGTCTGATGCTGCTTTTGCGAGTTAGAGAAAATGCTGGCAAGAGAAGGCAACATCATAGATATAGCAATAAAGAGCGAGAATACACCAATAGCAATCTTCATGCTTGTAGAAGGACCTGGCTTTTTAGGAGCCTCATCGGGCTTGCGGTCCTTTGCCTTCTTTTTTGCTGTCTGGTTTGCCATGGCAACCAGCTCTTTTTCTGCCTTCTGTTCTGGTGTAAGTTCTGGCTTTGAAGTATTAGTTGGCATTCAACATCCAATCGCTTTTTCTAAAACATAACTAATCAAGATACGGCAGAATGGGCCTACTTTCAAAGGAAATACCAAAGTTACACAAGCTATCCCCAGACGCTCTGACCGCGATCAACTTTTGCAAGTCGAGCACTTACCTGTTTAACAGCAACAATAAAGACATCAAGCGCTGCATCAAGCTCTTCCAACGTTGGGTAACTTGGAGCAATTCTGATATTAGTATCAAAAGGATCCTTACCGGCTGGCCATGTAGCTCCTGCAGGTGTCATGGTAACGCCCAGTTCATTGGCACGAGAAACAATTGCGCGTGCAGAGCCAACAGGACCATCAAACGAGACAAAATAGCCGCCCTTAGGATGAGACCAGGTTGCAACGCCTAGATCTCCCAGACCCTCCTGCAATTTGCGTTCAACCAATTCAAAACGTGGTCGAAGCAGCTCGGCATGCTTTTGCATATGGGCTTCAATACCTTGAACATCTTTGAGGAAACGCACATGTGCCAGCTGCGAGATTTTCTCGGGAGAAACTCGAGCAACCTTGAAAGCGCTTTGGATTTCTTTAATGTCTGCAGGACTCGCAGCAACCCAGGCCATGCCTGAGCTTGGGAAGGTTACCTTTGCCGTTGAGGCAAAAGCAATTACCAGGTTCTTTTGAGCGCCACCTGCAGCAACCTCTGAAAGTACATCAAAGATATTTAAGAGCTGAGGAGCCTCAGATTCTGGTACAAAGGCATGAATTGCATAGGCGTTATCCCAGAAGATTCTAAAGTCAGGAGCTGCGGGTTTGAGGTTTGCAAACGCACGAACAACCTCATCTGAATAGGTAATGCCAGTTGGGTTGGCAAAACGTGGCACACACCAAATTCCCTTAACAGAGCTGTCGTTTTCAACAAGCTCTTTGACAACGTCCATATTTGGGCCATCATCGGTCATAGGGACTGCAATATTTTCAAAGCCGTAATGCTGTGTAATAGCAAAATGACGGTCATAGCCTGGAGCAGGACAGAGGAACTTAAGTGTAGTGCCCTGAGCCTTTGCAGCCGCCATCTGCTCTGCCCAAGAAGGCTGACCAGCAAGACCGTGGGTTACGGCATGAGAAAGAATGTCGTGCATAAGGTTAAGGCTTGAAGAGCCATTTACGATGACCTGATCAGCAGGTACACCTGTGAGTTCTGCGGCAAAAGCTCGAGCAGAAGGAAGGCCCCAGGGGTCTCCGTAGTTGTCTGCAAAAGAACCGCCGTCAGTCAGGTCAGAAGTGGAGTTCAGTTCATCAAGCATAGGCTTAGACAGCGCCGTCTGCGCAGGGCTTGGCTTTCCGCGAGCCATATCAAGCTTGAGGATTTTCTCGCCAAGTGCACGAGCTTCTTGTCCAATAAGCTCAAGAGCCTGGTTAAGCTCAGCGTCGCTCATCTTCTGATAAGCGTTTTGCTCAGAGGTTGATTTTGGCTGGAACAGCTCGCGAGAAACTAGCTCAAACATGACACTCCCCTTTTCGGTCTCTGCGTGATACAAAGTATAGGTGATTTGAAAATCAACGCGACAAGGAGAATCATGGCAAATTCTACACAGCCTGGCATGCGCTCGGAGGCATATGGCGAGCTCCAGCACCTTGTTGACAATCTTTATAAGCGCAAACCTTCAGGCACAGTCACTAAGGTTGACGTGCTGATTCAAGCTGAAGTAGATGATCTTGATGAAGATTTGCAAGAAGTCATTGAGCTGATTCCGTCGGGCACCTATGTCCGCGCTCGCCTCTGCGATCAGATTAACTCAATTGTTACGGCGCACGGTTGGGGCTTTACCTACGGCACGGTCGAATAGTCTTAATCTTCCTTTATATTGTTCTGCCTTTGATGCCTGTAGAACTCTGCGAGGTGTACAAAGAGTAGGCCCAAGATTGCAGAAGCAAACGATGCGGCGAGAACAGCTACCTTAGCTGCAAGAATCTCCCCTGCGTCTGGGAATGCAAGATTAGAGATAAGAATTGACATGGTAAAACCTAGGCCGCCCATAAGACCCACGGCAGTAATCTGAATCCAATCAACTTTTGCAGGAAGCTTGCAAATCTTACATTTGACCAGCAACAACGTTACAAAAATAATTCCTAGTGGCTTACCCAGGACAGCACCAAAGAAAACGCCATGTGCAATGGAGCTGCTCAATAGAGCAACGAAATCTGCTCCTACCAGGGTAATCTGTGCGTTTACAAACGCAAAAATAGGCAGAACAACAAAGTTTACAAAGACAGAAATATAATGCTCAACACGCTGAAGCGGTGGAGTTACGTGGTGCATGACCTGCTCGATTGAGTTAGCACCATGTGTAAAGTCATGCTGACCCAAAACGTGATGCTCGTCATCGTAGTGATCGTCAAGCTCACGAGCGCGTCTTGAAAGCCAGCTTCCCAGCTTGCTCAGGCGAACATCAGAGTGAGATGGCAAGAAGAAGGCAAGAAGAACGCCTGCAAGGGTTGCATGAATTCCCGAGTGGTACATGCAGACCCAGAGAACCAAGCCAACAAGCAAATAAGGACCAGAAGAATAAATCTTTAAACGATTCATTCCCCACAAAATGACAAGTACTCCAAGAGAAGCTGCTAACCAGGCAATATCTGGCGTGTGACCATAGAAAAGCGCAATGACCACAATAGCCAGGATATCGTCGGCAATAGCAAGTGTCTGGAAGAATACCTTAGTCTGCGGACTAATTCTGTTTCCTAAGAGCGACATGACACCCAGCGCAAACGCAATATCGGTTGCAATTGGCGTTGCCCATCCATGAGGGGCAGTGCTTGCGTTAAGCGCCAGATAAATAAGGGCAGGAACTGCAACGCCACCAACAGCCGCAAGCATAGGAAGCATTGCCTGTCTTGGCTTTCTGAGCTGGCCAACAGTTACTTCATACTTAAGCTCAATACCTACCAGCAAGAAGAAGATTGCCATAAGGAAGTCATTCACAAAGGTTTCTAGAGCCATATGCGCATGAATCATTCCAAGCGAGAAACTCATTTGGACTTCAAGAATTTCTCGAACCACCTCATGAGCAGGTGAGTTGGCAACTACAAGTGCAATAAGAGCCGCAAGCACCATGACTGCTGCTGCAATAGTGCTGTTAGAGGTGATTTTCTTTAGAGAAGAGCGCTGACTAATTCTTCTTACAACTGCGGGCTCTCTATAAATACTAGACATTATCTGCCGTTCTCTCTTTATCTAAATGGTATTGACCGTTAGCTATGAAAGTTTTTCTCGATGTATATGCCTAGTGTACCGTCTACCTACCGTTGAGAGCAACTTATCATATCTCAAGAAAACAGGGTATATCTCCATGTAAAATGTGGGTAATAGAAAGTCAACGTTTAGCTACTTGTAGCACGTATATATTTGGAGCGAATAATGGACACTAAGCGAATTGCCATCATCACAGACTCAGGAACTAATGTCCCACCTGATTTTGTTGCTGAACACAATATTCGTATCACCCCACTTCGCATTAACTATTCTGATGGCTCTTCCTACGAGTCTGGCATTACCATCACACCAGCAGAGCTTGTTGCTCGCTTTGAAGAAGAGGTTCCAAAGACTTCGCTTCCTTCTCCTGAGGGCATTAAGGCTGCCTTTGATGATGCAAAAGCAGCAGGATACGAGGGTGCTGTTTACGTTGCTATCTCTTCCGGACTTTCCGCTACCTGCGATACTGCTCGCATGATTGCGGAGTCCATTACAGACTTCCCTATTTATGTTGTTGATACCAAAAACATTGGCATTGCTTCTGGCCTTATTGTTATTGAGGCTCAACGCCTTATTGAACAAGGCCTTTCTCTTGAAGAGATTGGTCCCAAACTTGATCAAGCCTCTCGTAACACACGTGTGTACTTCTCTGTTCCAAGTCTTGAGTACCTGCGCAAAGGCGGTCGTATTTCCGAGACAATCTATCGTATTGGCTCCATACTAAACATCAAACCAGTTCTTACCTGCGATGAAAACGGTAAGTACGTTATTGCTAAAAAGACTCGAGGTTGGCATAAATCTCTTGAAGGACAAATTTCTTTGGGAGCAGCTTTTGCTCAACAGTTTGATCACGTTCATGTAGGAATTTGCTGCTCTGCTCCTAATATCATTTACTCCGAAATGGAGGCAATGATTAAAGAAGCAATCCCCAATGTCACCGACTTTAGGTATGTTGAGGCTGGCTCGGACCTTGTTGTTCATACAGGACCAGGCCTTGTTGGCTATACCGTATTTGGCTACTAACCAGCACTCCACCCAACTAAGAATAGCCATCCATACGGGAGTCAATTCCTAAAATAAAGAATACAGCGAGGAGTTTGGCTTGTCCGAAAAAGCCGTCGAATTTCTGAAACGGGCAAAAGAAACGTACCCGCAGACAGACCTTGAATCAACGCGAACGATGTCGTATCTGAACGAGCCACTCTCTAACAAGGAGTCTTATGAATTTCTAGATGCCCTACATTATCATGTTGAGGGTCTACGGAAAATACAGAGCATGACAGATGAAATGAAGGCGCATTTCAAAGGGCTGGACATCGATGGCTATTTCCTGTGGCAACTTCATATGTTCGTACAGGAATTCATACATAAGATAATCAAGATGCTCGGATTAGATATAACGGCAGAATAAAAAGTGTCAGCAGTAATGGCATAATCAAAGGGGTAATAGATATGATTACAAAATCCAATTTCAAGAATTTGCTACTCTCATTGGGCTTTGTAAACAACGGGGAGCGATACGAAAAAAAATTCCTTCATTTCGGTGCTTCTATGAGCGTGGATTTTTTAAAGAAGAAAATATATTATCCTGATGCTATAAAAGGCAGAGAAAGAAATGACGGGTTTGATGCGCCGGAGAATTTTGTTGTATTTGAATGCGTAAACCGTCTTTTTGAAAAAGGATACCGACCGGAGCATATCGAGCTGGAGAAAGAATGGCATCTTGGACATGATGCAAAAAGCGGACGTGCCGATATATGCGTAACGGATGCAAAAGGTTCCATGCTTTTTATCGTTGAATGCAAGACTTGGGGACGAGAGTTCGACAAGGCATTAAACGACACAAAAAATGACGGTGCTCAGTTATTCTCGTATTGGCAACAGGAACAGTCATGTAGATGGCTTATTTTGTATGCGTCGGATTTTAAAGGCGGTACTGTCGAATATAAAGCTCCAACAATCGATTGCTCGGATGACGCGAACATCATTCTTCTCGCAAAGAAAGATAAATCCATTAAACTATACCGTGACGCACATACTGCGCCGGAAAAACATGAAGCGTGGAAAGAAACCTATTCTGGGCAAATTCACGATGATTTGGTTTTCTCCGATGATTCCATTGCATATAAAATTGGCGTCAAGCCGCTTCTCAAAAAGAGTCTGCGGGATTTTACGCCGGATGATAAAATCGTCAACAGATTTGAAGAAATCTTACGTCATAACAATGTCAGCGACAAAGAAAATGCCTTTAACCGTCTGATTGCCCTGTTCATATGCAAACTTGTTGATGAAAGCACAAAGGGCGAGGATGACGAGGTTGAATTTCAGTACAAACAAGGAACAGATACCTATGAAACTTTGCAGGATCGCCTCCAGCGTTTGCATCGTGACGGCATGGAAAAATTCATGCGTGAAGAAATATACTATGTATCTGCGGATTACCCAGAGTGGCTGTTTTCAACCTATACAGGGTCAAAAAGGAAAAAGGCTATCGAGGACTTGCAGAATACCATTCGTATCCTGAAGTTCTATTCCAATAACGATTTTGCCTTTAAGGATGTCCACAACGAGGAGCTATTCTATCAGAACGGAAAGATACTCGTAGAAATGGTGCAACTGTTTGAAAAATACAGAATCGTCTACCCGTCAAAGCATCAGTTCCTTGGCGATCTCTTTGAACAACTTCTGAATAAGGGCTTTAAACAGAATGAAGGGCAGTTCTTCACACCGATGCCTATTACCCGGTTTATATGGGATAGCCTTCCCGTTGACCGCATGGTGAAATCCGAGAGAGGAACGGTATACCCTAAAGTTATAGACTACGCCTGTGGCGCAGGGCATTTTCTTACAGAGGCAGTCGAAGCCATCAACCATTTTGCATATTCAAATGGTGACAACTCGTGGGCAAGAGATCATATCTTCGGCATCGAAAAGGATTATCGCCTTGCTCGTGTTGCGAAGATATCGCTGTTTATGAACGGTGCCGGAGAAGGCAGTATCATCTTCGGTGACGGTCTTGAAAACACTCCTGACAAGGGGATTGAAAACGGTTCGTTTGATATTCTTGTTGCCAATCCTCCGTATTCAGTCAAAGACTTCAAACAGCATCTTCAATTAAAAAATAACTGCTTTGCTCTTCTTGACCGCATTGGATTGAATGGTGGAGAAATCGAAACGCTTTTTGTAGAGCGTATCGGACAGCTTTTGAAGCCGCAAGGTATTGCTGCGGTTATCCTGCCAAGCTCTATTCTTTCAAATGACAGCGCAAGCTACACCGGTGCCCGTGAACAGTTCCTGCAGAATTTCTATATCCGCGCAATCGTAGCATTCGGTTCCAAAACATTCGGCGCGACCGGGACGAACACTGTGGTTATGTTCCTTGAGAAATTCAATGAACCGCCGAAGCAGATTGATCTGTCCTCTGATTCCGTGGACGCTATATTCAGCGATGCCGAGCTAAAGGATTGGAAGGATAAAGAAATTTTCGATGCGTATATTGCGAAGATCGAAGTCGATGAAGATGTATACTGCTCATTCCTAAAAAAGAATTATTCTTTGGATGAACTAAAGGATATAGATTATTTCAAAATGTATGTGGGAGCGTTTGCAGAGTCAGCGGATGCCAAAAACCTGAAGAAAACAAAGGCGTATAAAAGCAAAAGTGATGACGAGCAAGCCGCCGCATATCTTGAAAAATTCTATGACTATGCCCGTTCCGTTGAAGCAGAAAAACTGTTCTACTTCTCACTGATATACCAGCAGACAACGGTAATCATTACTTCTCCCGTGGACAATAAGGCTCAGAAAGATTTCCTTGGCTACGATTGGTCCAATCGTAAAGGAAACGAAGGTATTCAGATTATCACGCCCGGTGGCAAAATGTATGATGATTCTGACCGTGAGGCGGAAGGTACACTTGCAAGTGCAATTAAACAGTCTTTCAATGGTATGATGCCGTCCTTTGATAATGAGCAGCAATCATATGCTTCCGTTGTCAATACAAAAGATATGATGGATTTTTCTCGTGTTGGTTTTAATAAAGCTATGCGTTTAAGTGTAGAAGGGTTAATTGAACTAAACAGTAAATATCCTTTGCTTGCTCTCGGCAAGGTTTGTGATGTTGCAATTGGTGGTACTCCATCAAGAAGAAACCCGGATTTTTTTACAGGGAGCAATTTATGGGTATCTATTGCTGAAATGCAAGGGCAAACCATTATAGATACAAAAGAAAAAATCACAGATGAAGCTGTTGCTGCATCAAACGTAAAACTGGTCCCGAAAGGAACAACATTATTAAGTTTTAAACTCAGCATAGGAAAAGTAGCTATCGCAGGAAGAGACTTATATACAAATGAAGCCATTGCTGCACTAATCCCGTCGAATCGGGCAGAAATACTCAACATGTATCTCTATTACCTTTTTAAGGGCAAACTGATTGATCTCGAAAGAGTAGAAAACAAAGCTTTTGGTAAGAGTTTAAATTCAACATACCTTCGCGAAGAGATAAGAATCCCAGTTCCCCCCATTTCAGTTCAGCAACAAATAATTGATGAATGTGCCAAGATAGATGTCGAATATGAAACCACCCGTATGTCTATCGTAGCCTACAGGAAGAAAATTGAAGACCTGTTCGCCAAGTTAGACATTGCTAACAGGGGGGGGTACAGACTGAGTCTCGCTGATAAGAGTAAGTTTGATGTATCGATTGGAAAGCGTGTCCTTAATAAGCGGCTTGTTCCGGATGGAAATATTCCTGTGTACAGTGCCAATGTAACAGAAGCTTTTGGATACATAGACGAACTGCTGATTACCGATTTTTCTGTTCCATCTGTACTGTGGGGTATTGACGGAGACTGGATGACAAGCTTTGTCCCGGCAGATTCTAAGTTTTATCCCACTGATCATTGCGGCGTGCTTAGATGCAGAACGGATGAAGTCAATCCTCGCTATCTGGTTCATATTCTTGAAGCAGAAGGCAGAAAAATGGGATTCTCCCGCTCGTTTCGCGCGTCTATTGATCGGGTTCAGGGTATAACTTTCACTGCTCCGGATAGAGCAATACAGGATGCCACAATTTCAAAAATCGAGGAAATCGAAGTCCTGATAGTTGCAGCGGAAAAGAAACTCGAATCTTTGACTGGTAAGACAGCGGATATTCTAAACAGCTATCTCAATTAAGAGCAAACCACACAGGAGCAATTCTGAACTGCCTCCCATTTCTTATGTCCAAGAAATGGGAGGCAGTCCAAAGACGGCGGTTTTCTTATATCACGTACTTACGGCAAAAAGATCTTCTCGCCCTATGTACCTAGGGCTGCAGCAATGGCTAATCTGTAAAAAATCCTTGATCGTCAAGAAGATTGGAGCCGTCAGCAGCCTCAGTTGCCAGCTGATCACAGCGCTCGTTAAGTGGATGACCAGCGTGACCCTTGACCCATTTGAAGCTCACCTCATGATCTTCCATAGCAGCAAGGAGGCGCTTCCAAAGGTCTACGTTTTTGACAGGCTCTTTAGATGCTGTCTTCCAGCCTTTTCTAATCCATCCCGAAACCCATTTTTGATTAAACGCATCAACAACGTACTTGGAATCGGAATAAAGCTCTATCTGACAAGGGCGTTTAAGAGCTTCAAGCGCAACAATAACACCAAGGAGCTCCATACGGTTATTGGTAGTAGTTTTATAACCCTGGCTAAACTCTTTTGTATGCTGCTGACCAGAGGGATCAGTGTACAGCAGCACTGCCCCATAACCACCAGGTCCAGGGTTTCCTCTAGATGCACCATCTGTATAGACGGTAACGTGCATGTATGAGGTTGCTGCCTCCATATAAAATCTCCTCTAGAACGTAGTACTTACGCATCTACTTTGCTTCAGCCCAGTTAGAACCATAGCTGACATCAGCAATTAAAGGAACTCGCAGAGTCACAACATCTTCCATGGTCTCTTTAACCAGCTTAGAAACAGTCTCAATTTCTGACTCTGGAACTTCTAGATCAAGTTCGTCGTGAATCTGAAGAATTAGCTTTGACGTAAGACCTTCATCACGCAGGCGTTTCTCGACATTAATCATTGCAATTTTGATAATGTCTGCAGCACTTCCCTGCATAGGGTGATTCATAGCAGTGCGCTCACCGAAGGCAATGAGCTGGCGATTTGACTGGTTGAACTCTCTAATGTGGCGCTTGCGGCCGTACATGGTAATCGCATAACCAGTCTCGTGAGCAGTGCGGACGGAATCGTCAAGGTATGCTCGAACACCAGGATATGCATCAAAGTAACGGTCAATCATCTCTTGTGCTTCCTTACGGGAAATCTTAAGAGACGTTGCCAGACCAAAGGCCTGCTGACCATAGACAATGCCAAAGTTAACTGCCTTAGCGCGGCTACGAAGTGCCGGAGTGACCTCTTCAACAGGCACACCAAAGACACGAGCGGCAGTTGCGGCGTGGAAGTCAGCGCCAGAGTTAAATGCTGCTACCAGGTGCTCGTCAGCCGAGAGGTGCGCAAGCAGGCGAAGCTCAATCTGAGAGTAGTCGCAGGCGAGAAACACACTGCCCTCGGGAACGGTAAAGGCAGTGCGAACACGATGTCCCAGTTCAGAGCGGGTAGGAATGTTCTGCAGGTTTGGATCAGAGCTGGAAAGTCTGCCTGTTGCAGCAACAGTCTGGTTGAACGTGGTGTGAATGCGCTTATCGCAACGAATAAGTGCAGGAAGCGCATCGAGATAGGTTGATTTAATCTTGGCACGCTCGCGATATTCAAGGACATCAGCAACAATCTGGTACTCCTGCGCCAACTCTCCCAGAACCTTTGCATTGGTGGAGTAAAAACCAGTGCGCGTCTTTTTGAGACCATATGTTGGAAGTTTAAGCACGTCAAATAAGATATGCGAAAGCTGGCTTGGAGAATCCAAGTTGAAGTCCTCGCCTGCGGTCTGGTGAATGCTTGCCACGCGCTGCGCAATATCTTCCGCTAGCTGGGCAGACTGCTGAGCAAGTTTTTGAGGATCAACGTAGAGACCACGACGCTCCATCGCAGCAAGTACAGGCAAAAGCTGCATCTCTAGTGAAGTAAAGAGCTCCAAAGAACCGTCATCTTCAAGCTTTTTAGTGAGTACAGGAACAAGGGCTTTAGCAGCTACTGCTCTTAATGCTGCTGCAGGAATATCGTCTGTAGGCTCAGGAAGCTCAGAGCCAAAGTACAGTTCAACCAAGCCATTAATATCAAAACTTGAACGATCAGACTCAAGCAGATACGCGGCAACGCCCGTATCAAAGAGTCGGTCAGAATCAATAGTCTCAATATCCATCTTCTGTGGCTCAGACGAATCAACAGGACTTACTTCATGCAGCAACGCCTTAACATCGTCTGCAGCAACACGGGCTTCTCGCAAAATACGCAAGAGTGCTGCAGTTGCATTTTCTCCCTCAAACTTAAGAAGTGCCTTTTCTGTAGAAACCCAAAGTGTGCGAGAAAGGCTAAAGAGCGCTCCAGCGTCCGCCGCAGAATCCTCTGCAACGCCAATCCACTCTTGGTTCTCAAGAGCAGCGGTCAGAGCAGCAGATGCGTCTCCTGCCTGCAAATACTCTGACGGAATAGGAAGCGCAGGTGTAGCGGAAGCGGCTTGTGCAACTGCGCCAGCGGCAGAACCACCGGCCATGCGAGCAAGCCTTGAGGTCATGCCCGTAAAGCCCAAAGCCGAGAAAGCCTTGACCACGTCATTTGGATCAAACGTTGGGAACTGAGCGTCGTCTAAGTTGATATCAAGCGGCGCATCAGTGCGAATAGTTGCAACCTTACGGGAGAGCAGCGCGTCATCAATATGAGCGCGAAGGTTTTCTCCCACCTTGCCTTTAACCTCGTCAGCGTGGGCAATAACCTCATCAAGCGAGCCATACTCAACAATCAGAGCAGCGGCTTTCTTAGGGCCAATTCCAGGAACACCCGGAATGTTGTCAGAAGAATCTCCCTTAAGGCCATAGAAATCTGGGACAAGCTCTGGCGTAATACCTGCGTAGAGATCTGCCACAGTCTCTGGCGTCATGATTGAAACGTCGGAAACGCCTTTGCGCGTAGAAACAATCTTGACGTTTTCTGTGGAAAGCTGGTACATATCGCGGTCACCCGTGAAGAGTAGCATCTGGTAACCCTCAGCCTCACCACGGCGGGCAAGGGTGCCCAAGATGTCATCGCCCTCCCAGCCTTCAAGCTGGCAGACAGGAACATCCAGCGTTTTGAGCAGCTCTTTGACTACAGGAAACTGCGCATGCAAAGCAGGATCCATAGGAGGACGCTGAGCCTTGTACTGAGGCAACATATCAATGCGAACCTGCGGTTTTCCCTTATCAAAAGCACAAATGACACCATCTGGCGAGAAGGACTCAACAAGCTTGATAAACATGTTGAAGAAGCCAAAGAGCGCTCCGGTTGGCGTTCCATCTGGTGCTGCCATAGGCTGACGGATTGCATGGAACGCTCGATGCATGAGCGAGTTTCCGTCAATAACAGCAATAGTTCTGCGCGGTTTAGCTGCATCTTCTTTAGCTGACGTAGCGTCGTTTTGATCTGTAGTATCAACTGGCATAGTAGTATCAGACATACCTGCTCCTCTTTGTTTGTGTACCTCTATTGTACTAAGACTTCCTCCGCTTATGCGCGCCAGAGCCCACGGAAACAAAGCCCACATCTCGTTTGAGCAGTAGCAAAAAATTTTTGTAATCGTTATGTTTCTGTTCGTATCCTCGCCACTCTGACTCTGACAAACGTGCGAAAATAACAACCAACATAACGTGCTCAGCACGCGAGAAAACAGACTAACTGCCAGCATTTACCCACAAGGAGGGGCTGTGGCTCACGACAAAGTTTCTCAGGAATTTGGCTCACTTCTCTTTACCGACGCAGATATGCAAGAACGTCTGCCAAGGCCAACGTACAAGAAACTTCGTAGTGTCATCCAAGACGGCAAACCGCTTGACCTCGACATTGCAAACGAGGTTGCGCATGCCATGAAAGAATGGGCACTTGAAAAAGGTGCTACTCACTTCACGCACTGGTTCCAGCCTCTCACAGGTATTACTTCCGAGAAGCACGACAGCTTTATGACTCCTCAGGGAAATGGCACTATTTTGATGTCCTTCTCGGGAAAAGAGCTGGTACAGGGTGAGCCTGATGCATCAAGTTTCCCTTCTGGTGGTCTGCGTGCCACATTTGAGGCTCGTGGTTACACGGTTTGGGATCCTGCAAGCCCAACCTTCATCAAAGACGAAGTTCTCTGCATTCCAACTGCATTTATTTCATATACCGGAGAAGCTCTGGACAAGCGCACTCCCCTGCTTCGCTCTCAGGTTGCCCTTGAAAAACAGGCAAAACGCGTACTTGCTCTTTTTGGTCAGGAGCCTTCTCGCGTTGTTACAAACATTGGTCCAGAGCAGGAATACTTCCTTATCAAAGAGGAGCACTTTGAGCAGCGTCCTGACCTTATCCTTTGTGGCCGTACCCTCTTTGGTTGTGAGCCAAGTAAGGGCCAGGAGCTTGATGAGCACTACTTTGGCGCTATTCGTCCAACCGTCAACAACTTCATGAAGGAGCTTGATGACGAGCTCTGGAAGCTGGGCATCCCTGCAAAGACCAAGCACAATGAGGTTGCCCCCTGCCAGCATGAGCTTGCACCTGTCTTTGAGCAAGGTGCACTCGCTATTGACAACAACCTCCTGACCATGGAGAAGCTCAAGCTTCTTGCAACTCATCACGGTCTTGCCTGCCTTGAGCACGAGAAACCCTTTGAGTACGTCAACGGCTCTGGTAAGCACGACAACTGGTCGCTTTCTGCAGACAATGAGAACTTACTTGAGCCTGGTGATAAACCTGGCGAGAACCTTCGCTTCTTGGTCTTCCTTGCTTGCCTTGTTGCCGCCGTTGACTCGCATGCAGACCTTCTGCGCATGTCGGTTGCATCTGCTGGAAACGATCACCGCCTTGGCGCAAATGAGGCTCCACCTGCAATTGTTTCCGTCTTCTTGGGTGCTGCGCTTTCCGTAATCGTTGATGATCTTATTACTGGCTCCGATGTTCACGGTGCAAAGCGCACTCGTATGGACCTTGGTGTACCAACACTACCTGCAGTCCTTAGGGACAACACAGATAGAAACCGTACCAGCCCCTTTGCTTTTACTGGTAACAAGTTTGAGTTCCGTATGTGCGGCAGCCAGCAGAACCTCTCTGATCCTAACGTCATTTTGAACACCATTGTTGCCGAGCAGTGTGACCGCTTTGCAAACGATCTTTCAAACGCTTCTGAAGAGAACTTCACTAAGGAAGCTTTGAGGTGGGTTATTGATACCTTCAAAGCTCACGAGCGCATCCTCTTTGAAGGCAATGGCTACTCAGGCGATTGGGAGAAACTTGCCGAGGAGCGCGGTCTTCCAAACCTCCGCACCACCCCTGAGGCACTTCCTGCAATGGTTGCTCCAGAGAACATTGAGCTCTTTGAGCGCTACGGTGTTCTTTCCCAGGCAGAAGCACAGGCTCGCTACGTTGCAAAGGCAGAGCAGTACGCTAAGGTTCTTAACATTGAGGCTCGTACCATGCTGTATATGACGCGCCACATGTATCTGCCTGCACTCTTTACCTACTCAAGTGATGTTGCCTCTTCAGTTGCTGCTAAGCAGGCTATTGGTATCAAGAGCGCTGCAGAAACAGAGATTGTTGAGAAGCTCACCGCAGGTATTGACGAGATTTATGCAGCTACCAACAGCCTTGATGAGATCAATACCACAGCTCACCAGATGAAAGATCAGCCTCAGGAGCAGTGCGAATACTACTGCAATGAAGTTCTTCCTGCTATGGCCCGCCTGCGCAGCGCCGTTGACTCCATGGAGCTCATCTGCGGACACGACTGGTGGCCAGTTCCTAGCTACAACAAGATGCTCTTCTACGTCTAATTCTTCATCAGGGCTTCTTGGCGAGAAACCCGGTCTTCTCGCCACTCCATCTATACAGCAAAACGGCTCAGTTTACCTGGGCCGTTTTTTTATCCAAACTCATAAGATGTGGCAAAGGTTATGCGTTGACCAACTTACTGTATGCAGCATGGACGTCTTCAAGCTTGATGAGATTGCCTTCAGCATCGGTGGGAGCAGGAGCTATCTGCATTGATTCGCTCACTGCTGTCAAATTTAGGCGGCTTGCATACCAAGGAGTTGGCGTTCCCTCAATAACTGGCGAGAAGAACGAGTCCATTTCTCCCATGTGCTCAGCAGCGTCTCGTTTAGTAATAAATTCCTGCCATAAATACGCTGAATACGTATGTTTTGACCCCTGACATACAAATGACCTTATCGTAGAGAAATATGAAGTACCTGGCAGAATGACTGAAAGATTATCAAAATCGTCTTTAGTAATTGCCCTATACGCAGCGCTCAGCGGACAAACACAAGCCCTGTACCTGCCAAATCCTGTGTCTCTAATAGCTTGATAGGTGCTCTCAGAAAATGCGTCAACATTTTCAAACAGACTTTGGATAATTTGAGCACCTTTATCCAGTCCATACTGACCTAAAAAGAGCGATTCAAACTTTTTTCCCGCATACGTAAGTGTGGGGTCAGGAATAACATACCTTCCACGCAGGCCATCTGTAAGAAGATCGGTCCATTCGCGTGGACGCTGAATCTTTTTCTCATTAAGACGCTCTTGATTTACAAGTAAAACCAATGGATCTGCAGCGTAAGCATACCAGTGTCCAGTGGCGTCAAAAAACTCTGGACGCACGTACTGGTCTGTTGAAGAAACTCCATATGGCTGACAATATGCGGAAGCTTCAAAATTTTGCATGAGAGCTTCACTTGCCAGAAAAATAACATCGGGATTATCAAAACCCCAATCAGTGTCAGATTTAGTATCAGAAGTTTCAGACTCCGCGCTCTTACCAGAAGCGTATGTTTGCTTAATAAACTCCTGAATTTCTTCCTCTGTTGCCTCGCCCACCGTAACAGGAAGAGAAAACATTCTTGAATATGTTTCTACCAGGGGTTTTGCCGCTTCTTTTGAGGTGCAAAGCAGATTGAGAGAGCCTTCTCGTTGTGCAAGTTGAATGAGCGCTCGAGCGTAGCCCGGAACTTTTGAATTGAGCTGTGGAGGGAGAAGTTCCTGCTGAACATAAGAAATTCCTGGGCTCAAAACATTTGCTACCGTAGCTATTACGGGCGCAGCAACCGCTGAGACAGCCAGGATGATAAATGAGGTTCGTGTAACAGAAGTGGCAGTTGGTGGAGTGATCTTCTCGTCAGGGTCTTTTGGTCCAAAAGTTTTATGCAGCTTCTGGCGCAGACAATCTGGGATAAACTTCACGCTACCTCCTTACCTGCTACTCAGTCCATCTGGTCAAACAAATTTTATCCAAAAAAGGCTTTTAGTCCAATCAGGATAAGCACCACACCACCGACCATCTCGGCACGGTCACCCAAAAGCGAGCCAAGTTTTTTACCAATAAACAATGCAATGGTGCAGAGGATGGCGGTAATAATACCAAAGAGTGCCGAGGCAACCAAAATGTCTACGCTATGTGCCCTAAAACTTACACCAACAGCAAATGCATCAATTGCCGTAGCAACAGCTTGAAATACCAACTTGCCATAAGAGAGTGTTGTAGCGCCTTGCTGAGCGTCTTGCTGAGCTTCTTCCTCATCTTCTTCAGAAGCATCTTCTTTGAGCGCCTTATAGCCGCTGTACAGCATGTTTGAACCAATGAAACCAAGAATAACCAACGAGACAATACCTGCGTACTTCTCAATCAACTCTGCTGCAATGCCACCAACAAAATAACCGGCAAGAGGCATACCAAACTGAAAGAGACCAAAGAAAAGAGGCATACGCATAAGACGAGAAAACCTATGGTCATCAAAGGCAAAGGTGTTAGAGATAGTGACAGAGAACGCATCTGTTGCAAGCGCCATACCCAGCATTAAAATTTCAAGTAGACCCATGTGTCAGTTCCCAAGTATCATTAAATCTTGTAACACGAAGGAGAAATTTTAACGCCTATAAGCTATTTTGGGCTACTCTTATATTGAAAAACTACAAGGAGTCCTATGCCTGCTTTAATAACCCACTATCTGTTTGGCGCAGAAGTGGTTCATGATTTACCACAAGAGCTTGTTGCAACTGATGCAGAGGTCAATGCATTCCTTCTTGGAAACCAGGGTCCTGATCCCTTCCTAGCACGTCATCTTGCCTGGCCAAACCACTCACTTGCCTGCAATAGACTACATCGTCGTATGCATGCAGGTCATATTGTTGACGCGTTTCTCTCTATTCGCGATGGTGTTTCTCGCCTACCGCAGAGCGACATGCCCGCTGGTCGTGCGTTTGCGCTTGGCCTCTTAGCACACTACGCGCTGGATAGAATTGTCCATCCATTTGTGTATTCCCAGCAAGATGCACTGATTGAGGCGGAACCATCTCTCAAAAATGCCTACAGAGAACTCCACCCTATTATCGAGACAGACTTAGACTCATACCTTCTCTGGCACATGCGTCACACCACCGTTGAGACGTTCCCACCAGCTGAGGTGCTTGAAGCAATTGAATCAACCAAGCATGTTGGTGGCGCACTCTTCTCGCAAGTAGCGCTTCAGGTATTTGGCCTTAATGTTGGCGTTGGTGAGTACGAGAAGGCCCTTCAGGATTACGCTCGCATCTACCACACTGTAGAGCGCACTGATCCTAAGTACACTACTAAGCTTCCTGACGTTTTGTATAAAACCGAGAAGTTCATGCGTCCTTCAAACAATTCATACGTTGCCGCGATGGCTCATCGTATTGTTAAAACCGAGGACTTCCCTACGGCAAACCTCAAGCGTCTACCTTGGAAAGAGCCTTACACAGGAGAGATCAAGACTGAAAGCATTCTTGATCTTATGGATGAAGCTCGTGAGTTCTACAAAGAGCTTGTTCAGGCAACTATTTTGGGTCAGAGAATTACCTTGGAAGAGCTGGTCGACGGCATCAATTACATGGGTAAACCTGTTGTAGAAATGGTTGATGACGAGGACTAACTTGCAGCAAAACACCAAAGGCGTTGCATATTCAAACACGTAAGAGAAAAGGCAACTACTTGAGTAGCTGCCTTTTTTACTAACGCTTATCTACAATCTATCGCATGCTGTAAAAGCGCATGCTACAAAAACACAAACCGCAAAAGTTGATTTTACAGAAGCGCTTCTTCCCATGCAGGTTCTTTAAACCCAAGCAAGATAGTATTGCCTGCAACCACCAAGGGGCGCTTTACCAGCATACCTGTGGTGGCAAGCAAATTATAGGCATCACTATCGCTCATACCTGCATCAAGCTGCTCCTTGATGTTATTATCGCGATACACCATGCCTGAAGTATTGAAGAATTTCCTGATGGAGAGACCGCTCAGCTTGTGCCACTCAGCAAGCTCTTCTGCAGTTGGATTCTCCTCTTTAATATCGCGCAGTGTATAAGAAACACCGTGTTCATCAAGCCATTTAAGAGCTCTCTTACAGGTAGTGCAGCGAGAATAGCAAAGAACCAAAATGTTTTTATCTGCCATGGCTGTGCCCTTTGGATCAATTATCGATTACATAAAGGCAATCTTTTTTGAGTTACAAGCAATCCTAAAATCAATATTCCTAGGGAAACGCCATAAATCATACCGATAAATAGGTCATTAACGTTTGATGCTGCGCCCAGGATGATTGCTAAAATCAAAAACATCATTCCAAGAGAAACATACTTACTTTTTAGTAGGTTCATTTGGTCGCCTCCTTTTTACTGACGGTAACGAAGCATTATAAATCAACACCTTGTTACTAACCATGCACATTTATGCAGGTGCCTGACCTGTTTCAAGAATTTGCTGGAGCGCAGCCTCATCAAGTACGGGAACGCCCAAGCTCTCAGCCTTTGTAAGCTTAGATCCCGCGGCTTCTCCTGCTACTACGAAGCTAGTCTTTTTGGATACAGAGCCAGAAACCTTTGCTCCCATAGCTTTAAGCTGAGCACCAGCCTCATCACGTGTGAAGTGTTCAAGAGTTCCCGTTAAAACAAACGTAAGCCCAGCAAGTGTCTGAGGAAGCTCGTTTTCTGGCTTCTCTTCCTCAAGCACTACGCCTGCCTGACGAAGACACTCAATAACGGCAACATTTTCTGGTATCGAGAAGAACTCGTGTACAGATTCTGCAATCTTGGGGCCAATACCTGGGATTTCAGCGATTTTCTCGACAGGTGCTGTAGCAAGCGCCTGAATAGAGCCAAACTCCTGAGCAAGCAGCTCTGCGACGTTAGCACCAACGTGCCTCATGCCAATACCAAAGAGCACGCGTCCAAGACCGCGCGTCTTTGATTCCTCAACCTTTGCCATAACCTTCTTGGCAATTGTGTGACCCACAGGAATGCTGTCGCCAGAAAGGTGATCTGCAGTATCAGTATCGTAGACACGGCCTGTAGGCATGTTTGCCAGCGTTTCTTCAGTGAGTTTGTCGTAGAAATCAGCAACGTCAGAGAGAACACCCTCTTCAACCATACGATTAATAAGCTCGTCACCAAGGCCGTCAATGTCCATGGCCTTACGGCTGCCCCAGTGAATCAGGCGTTCAACTGCCTGAGCAGGACAATCAATAGAGACGCAGCGGAAGGCCACTTCTCCTTCTTCCTGAATAACAGGGCTGCCACAGCTTGGGCAGGTAGTTGGCATCTGAAACTCAACAGCATCTGCAGGTCGAAGACTCAAAACTGGTCCCACAACCTCTGGAATAACATCTCCCGCCTTGTGGACAATGATGGTGTCACCCTCGCGCACGTTTTTACGACAAATCTCGTCAAGGTTGTGGAGAGTTGCGCGCGCAATGGTAGAACCCGCAACAGTGACGGGATCAAACTCAGCAACAGGTGTGAGCACACCCGTGCGGCCAACTTGAATACGAATTTCTCGCAAAATGGTCTGCTTTTCCTCTGGTGGGAACTTAAATGCAATAGCCCAACGAGGAGCGCGAGAAGTAAATCCTAGGGCTTCCTGGCCAGCAAACGAATCAACCTTTACCACCACGCCATCAATGTCGTAGTTAAGGTCTCCTCGCTGCTCAAGAGCTTGCGCACAGAAATCGTGAACCTCCTGAGCACTCAGGCAACGACGGGCATGAGGATTAACATTAAAGCCGCAGCTACGAAGCCAGTTTAAGAACTCCCACTGACTGTGAACATCAAGAGGACCCTCATCGGCCACCGCGTAGATAAAGGTCTCGAGGTCTCGATGAGCGGTAATCTTTGGGTCCTTCTGACGCAAAGATCCAGCGGCTGCATTTCTGGGGTTAGCAAAAGGCTGTTTACCAGCAGCGTCCGCGTCCTCATTTAAACGAATAAAGGAGTGCTTTGGCATGTAGACCTCACCGCGCACCTCAATGCTCTGGTTAAGACCCCTATTTTCAACCTGCTCAAGACCTGCAAGTGCAAGCTCTCGTGGTACGTCAGAGATAGTCAAAACGTTTGCTGTAACGTTTTCTCCCGTGCTGCCGTCACCTCGTGTAGCAGCGCGAACAAACTGTCCGTCACGATACGTTAATGCAACACCTAAGCCGTCAATCTTAAGCTCACAGGTATATGCCACTGGGTTTGCAGGTGATGCACCAAGAGCCTCATCAGTTCTGGAAAGCCATGCATCCAGCTCTTCTAGGTTCATGGCATCGTCCATAGAATACATGCGAGCGGCATGCTGGACAGGCTCAAACTGCTCAGAAACGTATCCACCTACGCGCTGGGTATAGCTATCCTCAGTTACAAGCTCTGGATATGCTGCCTCAAGCTGCTGAAGCTCAATAAGAAGGCGGTCAAACTCAGCGTCAGTAAGCTCTGGATTATCAAGGGCATAGTAGGCGTATGCCGCATGGTTCAAGATTCTATTGAGCTCTGCCGCACGAGCAATATCTTTTGGCGAAAGTGCTGCCATTACTACTCCAAACATAAAAACGTAGGTGCAAGAAATCTTGCACCTACCAGGTATTTATTTGCGTCCTCTTAAGGTTCTACCAAGGGCCTTAAGGGCTTCTCGCCTTGCGCTGCCATATGGTGCAATGGGGTCAATAATCTTACGCAGAGGACTTGCATCAGAAAGCGCGCGCTCGTGGAACTCTGTGACGTCGGAGTCATTTCTAGCGCCTGGCACCATGTCCTGAATAATAACCTCGTAGAACGGAGTGTTGCGCGCGTACTTCCAGAAATAGGAAGCCATGTCGCAACTGGCGTTCTGCCAAGGCTTAATAGCGCCAGCAAAGTGAACAATCTTTGGGGCACGACGTGCTGCCTGATAGTCATCAAAGACGCTATTTGGTGCCATTGGATAGAGTTTCTCGGCACGTCCAAAAATATTGTGCGTCACGTTCCAGTCAGCAGGGAGATAAACAACGCGGCCCTGGCACTCGCTGTTCAGAATATCTTGATCGTTGTAGATAAAGATTGGATTGGATGCAATGCGCAACCATTCTGGAACAGTATGATAGCGACGCAGTTCAGCGGTATTAAAGACCATAACTCCCGCCTGGAAGTACGCATAAGGATTCTTGAGGTTAAGCACATCAAGGCTGTACTTCATGCGATCTCCACCGCGAACATTAAGGTTTGCCAGATAATCAATATCAAGCGTTGCGGCAATAAGATTGTTGCCCATTCTTACATCAAAAAGTTCAGCAACATTACCGTTAACCACAAGGTCAGAGTCAAGATAGACTACCTTATCGTAAGCAGAAAGAATGTCTTGAGCCAAGAAACGGAAGTATGTCTCCACACTAATGTGCGCATTATTAGTGTCTAGCTTGTAGTCTTTAACCATACGCCACACGTTATAGAACGTAATACGAGCATTCTTATAACGCGAGAAATACTTTTTAACCATCTCCTGCTTTGAGCCGCCAATATTGGTGTTAAGGACAACCACGTCGTAGAAGCGGTTAGGGTCGGCGTTTTCAAGCATTGAACCCATAGCGCAGGTAAGAATTGGAACGTAGTTGTTATCTGCTGCAAAGACAACAGGAACAACGTTCTGGCTTGCAATCTCAGGCTTCTCTTCAAAGAGAGGAATGAACTTCTGGCGAGGCTCTGGATTGGTAAAGTGAATGCACTGAAGCTCTTTTACCTTCCAGTTTTTGCCCTCTGTACGCAGCATATGCATACGCCAGATATTAAAGAGACGCTCAGTCAGATGACCTGGAGTTCTTAGGGCCTCTTTGCTGTACGTAGACATATCAGTGCGAGCAGTCCACTCGTCAACAAGTGGGAACACCCATGCAGCATAGCGGTCAAAGAGCTCTTTACGCATGATGTACATGTTACAGAAGCACTGCTGATGGCCGTTGAGAAATGCGTTTACGTCCTCTGCATACTCTGGATGACGCTCAACAATAAGCGCAGCCATAGTATCCATATCCTTTGGATGGAGTAGCGGAGCGGAATGGTATTGCTCAAGAGGTGTATTAGCGCTTCCAGGGAATTTGCGAATATCCTTTACACCAGTTGTAATGAGATCATAGCCCTCAATGCATTGAGCGATGGTCTGATCATCAAGACCATATTTCTTGATGGCATCCTCATCAATGAAGTCATCCATAACCTCACCAAACGGATTTTCTGGATAAACCGTATCGGTAAAGTTGAAGTAACGACGATAATGACCAAAGCCAACATAGCGCGCATTGGTGATGTTCTTCCATGCCCAATACTGTGTAGTCATCTCACAGTACATAGGGTTTTTCTCGGTAATAGTATCGCCCTCATCGTCATGGAGCATATACGTAAAACGATTGGTCTTCTGACCTGGTCCTACCTGAATAGGCTGAAGGTAGTTGCTCGCGGGAACATCAACATCTTTATGAGATGTAATGAGAATGCGAATAGGCTGCTGCTCAAACATCTTTACCATGTGCTTTCTTTCTAGATATTCCATGTGCTCATCGGCAATCTGTTTCATGCGAACTGCCCTATCAAACGACAGTCCCTCATCCTGATTCATCAGATCCGCATACTTCTTTGCATACTTTCTAAAGCGATATGCATCGCTGTCTTCTGGAAGCTCAGTACCAGTGGCAATGGCCTCGTATGCCTCATCTCTTACAAAGCGATAGAGCTCTCGAGCAGCTACCGATGGTCCAAAGAGGATGGCAAACGGCTCAAGAGCTGCCTCTTGATCTTCAGGAGCAAGACGGAATCTCCACTCAGCACTCAGAAGCTCCAACAGTCTATGCTTCATTCCCTTAAAGGAGTTGAGATGCGCAATATTATCTGATTTGCCAATATAGAGTTCTACCTGATCAATGTTGTCCAAGAACTGATAGCAGAACTCTCCAAATTTATCTAAAGAAATACGAGAAGCACCAGTTACACCAATACCATAGTGGTACAAAAAGCCTCTGCAAGACTCAAAGCCATCAGCGGTCTGAGCCTTATCTGCCAGGATAAATACCTCATAAGCGTCTTCTGCTCTTACCAGGCGCTCCGAAGTCATCTCTGCAAAGGCGGAGCGGAAAAGTTCTCCACGATACAAGCGCTGCGTAGCTCGCCAATCAAGCTTCTGTCCATAGCCTTCATCATAAATAATGCGAAGGATATCGTCACCCTGAGTAAAGTCTGATTGTTGGTTAATGTAGCTCTCAAAAGACTTCGCATCAGTTGGGTCAACGCCATTTTCTGGAATAACAGTAATGCCAAGGTGGAGAATATCAACAGGATTCTTCTCAATATGAGCAACTACCTGCTCAAGAAAATCAGGAGTAACCTCATCATCACCGTCTAGACAAAATACCCACTCGCCTTTTGTGTGAGCTGCTGCCGTTTTACGTGCAAGATGAAGTCCCTGGTTAGTTGCATGAGTAACAACTTTGAACCTTTTGTCATCCCCTACTGCCGTAACGATTTTCTCTGGAGTGGAATCTGTTGAGGCGTCATCAACAATAATTGCTTCAAAATCACCAAACGTCTGATTCTTTACACTTTGAATACAACGCCCAATGTATGATTCGATGTTGTATGCAGGAATTACAAAAGAAACCTTAGGCATACCAACTCCTTATAAATAAGCAATCTCAACTATCTTCTATCTTATCTAAAATGTGCCTTCCTGGGGCGTGCAAAAGATGTCTACTCGACGCTCTTCAAGCTCTCCACCATATCAATATTTTTGAGCTTTGGCCGCATGGCAACATACACTAACAGCGAGAAAACAAGCGTGAGTCCAAAGGCAAACCAATAACTTGGCGCATGAATAGCACGACCAAACATAACAAGATCAATCTCAGCAGTTTGAACTACAAATCCCTCAAGATATGTTCCTAGAACAAGTCCAAAGAGCGCTCCAAAGACGGCTAGTAATGCAATTTCTCTAAAGACGTAAGCATCAACCTCGTGTCGCGTAAATCCAAGTACTTTGAGGCTGGCAATCTCTCTAATGCGCTCTTCAATATTGATATTGGTGAGGTTATACAAGACGATAAATGCCAGCAGAGCTGCAGCCACAATAAGAATAGCTACAACACGGTTAACTACGGCAAGTGATTCTCTATAGGTGCGGATAGCTTCATTGACGTCATCAACAGTTGCAACTCCTGTCTGGTTAATAAGCTTTTCTCCAAATGCATCTCTCGTTGCCTGATCTTCGGGAAGCGTTGCATACCAGCCATCCGCTGCTTGATCTTGAATATCTAGAGAATGCCATGCTGAAGGTCCCAGATACAGATACGACCCTACGTAATTCTCGGCAACTCCTGTAACAGTAAGCGTACTTGGCTCGCCAGAAGCGTTTCCGATTCTGTCTTGAGCATAGACCTGAATGGTATCTCCCACGCCTACACCCAGTCGTTTTGCAAGCTTTTCTGTAATTACAACCGAATCTTCTCCAAGCTCTATTGCATGACCAGAAAGACGATTGCGCAGGGTAGCTAAGCCCACGAGGTCTTGAAGAGAATCGCTGGTCATAATAGTTGTTCTTGTCAGTGAGCCTGCCTTTTGTGTAGAAGACTCAAGAAGAACATTTTCTCTTGTTATGCGATGGATATTTGTAGCACCCACCTGATTAAGCTCTGCATTAATCTGATCTGCTTCTTCCTCAGAAACATCAGAAGTCATTCCCACAATGTAGTCATAATGCGAGATAGCTGGCCATTGGTTATCAATGATGTCGCTAATGGAATCTCTAAGACCAAAAGCCACCAATAAAAGCGCAGTACATCCAGCAATTCCTACCAGCGTCATAATCAAGCGTCGCTTATAGCGGACAAGGTTTCTGATTGTAACTTTCCACGAGAAAGACAATCTGGACCATAGAGGCTCAACGCGCTCAAGCAAAATCTTCGAGCCCGCTTTTGGAGCTTTTGGAAGCATAAGACTGGAAGGTTCTTCTTTTAGTGATGACAAGACGGCGGCCATTGTAGAGAGCAGCGTGATACCTATGCCAGAGAGCCCCGAGAGTAGCGCACTATCAAGTTGAATAGGATAAGGAGCTCCCCCATTTGGGATGGTATAAATTGACCCGTATGCAGAGATAATAACGCCTGGCAACACTTGACTTAAACATGCTATGCCAGTAACGGCACCCAAAAGTGAGGCGAGCAAGGCATATAACAGGTACTTTGCCGCAATCTGAGCGGTTGAATAACCAAGCGCCTTATGAACACCAATAAGCGTACGCTCTTCAGAAACCATACGCGTCATACTGGTAAGTGAAACCAGAGCTGCAACCAAGAAGAACATCAGCGGGAATACATTAGCAATATCATTGATACGCTCAGAGTCTGCTTGATAAGCTACAACACCAATCTCTTTTGTGCGATCAAGTACATACACATCAGGCTCTTTAAGCTCATCAATTTTCTTTTGTGCCTCATCAATTTTTGCCTGGCCATCAGCAAGTTGTTTCTCAACCTCAATGCGTTGCTCCTCAAGACTCTGTCTTCCCTCGTTAGTCTGAGCTTCTGCACTTTGAAGGGCTGTTTGTCCTGCGCTCAGGCGACTAAGCGACGCAGCAAGTTTTTCTTGAGCCGCAGCTAACTGATCTGCGGTAGCACTTCTCGCCTCACTCAAATCCTGACGCGCCTGAGCCACTTGTGACTCTGCCTCATGTAGTTGAGCTGTGCGCTGATCAAGCTCTTCTCTCGCAGCCGCAAGAGTCTGCTGCTGGGTAGCTAATTCTGTCTCTGCAGCCGTAATCTGCGCTTGTGTGGCGAGAAGGGCGTCTACTTGCGTAGTTGCCAGACCTAAAGCACTGAGCTGTTGCCGCGCTTCTTCAAGACTTGAAGCGGTAATGCCTTGCGCGGCAAGCCCCGCAAGATACGCATCTCTACCCGCTTCAAACGCACCCTTTTGCTGTGTAAACGTTGCTTGTCCTGCATTGTAGGCAGCAAGACCGGCCTGATACTGGGCCTCTCCTGCACTGAGCTCAGCTGTTCCCTGAGCTATCTGAGCCTCTGAGGTTGCAATCTGAGCTTCCGCTTGTGCAAATTGCCGCTCAGCACTGTAGCGAGAAGCTGTAAGCTGCTGACGTCCCGCATCATATTGACGCTGACCATCAGCCAGTTTTTGCTGTTGAGCGGAAATCTGCGCTTCCGCGTCATCAAGCTTCTTTTGGGCATCCCCTAGTTTATCTGCGGCTTCCTGCCTTGATTGCTCCAGCTTTTGACGAGCCTCATCAACTTGAGTCTGAGCGTCATCTTTAAGCTCTTGCAAACGAAGTGAAGCAAGTGACGGATTCATCTGCGAAATGCGTTCTGCAACGCTATCAACGGCACTCTGATAGTCTGATGAGCCGCTTTTATAGCTGGTAGCACCCTGAACCGTTAGATACGCTTCGGTATAGGGGTCATCGTTTGCAAAAGCATCTTCCGTGACATACACAAATTGCTGGACAATGCCGTTACCTAACGATGTAGTACCAAAATTACTTACATACGGATACATTGGCGCATTTACAAAACCAACAACCGTGTACGAACCACCCTTTAAATGAACGCCGTTTGAAGTGTCTGGCAGCTCAATCTGTTGACCAAGGCTAATATCTGCACGTTTCTTGGGATCCGCGCTCATCACGCACTCGTAAGGCCCTTGAGGAAGCCTTCCCTCAACAACTATTGGCTGATTAAGCTCACCGGGTCTAAAAGAACTTACACGAGCAGTAGATTGCGAAGATGTCAGTGTAGCCATAACGTCTACCGTGCGAGAAGGCATAACTGCCCCAACACCCTCGACAGATGCAAGAGCTTGCACGTCCTTCTCGCTTAACCCAAGCGTTGAAATGACGCGAAGATCATAGAGATGTTGGTTTGCGTAAAACGTATGAGCAGCTTCTTGCATGTCAGGGCTGGCCATTTTGAGGCCTGCAAAGAAGCCGCAGCCCAAGGCAACAATTCCTGCAATTGCAAGAAATCTGGCGAGAGACCCTTTGATGGTCCGAGTAATCTCGGTAAAAAGAGCGTGTGGCATGACTACCACTCGACAGTAAGCGCGTCAGCTGGGTGCTTATTAATTTCTACCGATTGAGCCTGGCCTTCTTTAACGTGGATAACCCTATTAGCAATTTGAGTAAACGCAAAGTTATGCGTGACAATAGCCACGGTCTTATGCTGCTTCTTGCACATATCCTGCAAGAGCTTAAGAATTTGCTTTCCTGTTTTATAATCCAGCGCTCCCGTTGGCTCATCGCAAAGCAAAAGACGCGGATTTTTTGCCAAAGCGCGCGCAATAGAGACGCGCTGCTGCTCTCCACCAGAAAGCTGAGCTGGGAAGTTATCCATACGATGCTCAAGACCAACAGCGCGTAGCGCATCTTCTGGCTGTATGGGGTCAAGGCAAATCTGAGATGCAAGCTCAATGTTCTCTTTTGCGGTGAGATTAGGAACTAGATTGTAAAACTGGAAAACAAAGCCAATATCATGACGGCGATAAAGCGTTCTTTCTTTTTCTGAAAGCCCGCCAATTTCTTTTCCGTCTAAATAAATAGACCCGGAGGTACAGGTATCCATACCTCCGAGCATATTTAAGACAGTTGTTTTACCGGCACCTGATGGGCCTACAATTACGCAAAGCTCTCCCTCTTCTATGGAGAAGTTCATGTCATGGACAGCGTTTACCTTGACGGAGCCCATGGTATACGTCTTTGTTACCTCTTTGAATTCAACAAAAGACATACGTTTCTCCTATGAGAAAAATTCTCCTGAACAAGAGGAAGCGTGCGTGAGGAGCTACTCCTGTGGAGCCTCTGGAGCTGCAGGAGCCTCAGGTGCGACAGTTGTGACGGTTGCTTCTGGAGCAGGTGCTGCTGTAGCCTCTGCAGTTACAGGGACAACAGGAGCAACCTCTGCGCCCTCAGTAGCAAGAGGCATTGGAGCAACAACAACCTCTTCCTCCTCAAGATCAGCCTGACGCTGGTCAAACTCTTTCTTAGCACGAACCCAAATAAGAAGTGCAAGAAGAGCGGTAAAGAGCAGGAAGGTAACAATCATGATGTTAAGAATAAGGGTGGTGAAGTTCACTGCCTGGCTGATAGAAATCATCACAGAGAGCTCTGTAAGTGCGGTAGTTAAACCAACTACAGAGAGAATGGAGAGACCCCACCTAAGACGAGGACGGAAGCCCCTCAAAAGACCTGAAACCGCAGCAAAAAGGTAGCACAGGAAAATAATGTAGGTAATACGTGCAAGTATCAGAGAGATAGGGCTTGTCTGACGAGTTGCAAAGTTAAATACCGTGTGGAAATAGCTGAGATACTGAACTGGTGCAACAAAATCAATGACAATAAAAATGAGAGCCACAATTGCTGGGATGGCAATTTTTGCTTTGGGGTTCATGAAACCTCCTCGATTTCTTTATACGACCTGTCTATTTTATCGTATAAACCTATGACCAGTGCGGTAAGTCATGAAAGTCTTTTATATGGTCTTGAGCTTCTTGTTCTCTTTCTGCTAAAGCCTCTCTTAAACCCTTCAATGCATCAAAGGGCATGAATATTTTTGCCCTGTTTGCCCGAGACATGCGAGGATGTCCGTAGTGCATCTGTGCTGCAAACACCTCCTCTTTTGCACCATCTTCCGCTGGCGAGAAACCCTGTCTAGGCTTCATTGGTTTCTTCTCCACTACGGTGTCCTCCAATCTGAGCATTTCTCTGTCGAGCAGTAGCTTCGGGAAGTAGGTCCATAGCTTTGAGCAAAGAGTTCTTTCCAAACTTCTTCTTTATGGCGTTGATAGTATCTTGGCGCTGGCGCTCTTTCTCTAAAACGATATTGTCCTGGAAAAGCGACGTCTGAATACCTGAGCCCGTTTCTTCTTGAGTGTTTCCAAAGGTTAGGCCAACGCGATGCACGCTTTCTGAAGGTATTACTCGCTCGTCAAAGAAAGACAAAACCTCCGCCATAAGCTCATCTCTAGAGTTAGTGGGGTAAGAGAGTTTTTTAGTACCGCTGCTGGAGGGAATATGTCTTCTCCAGCTTCTATAATCTCCTGTTTGCCTCAGTTCTTCCATCTGGCTCTCTGTTGCCGAATAGCCAATATAGATGCCAATAGAAGAGCAGACCAGCTTTTGCGTTACAAGCTCAAGCGTCAACGCTTCAACCATCTCTTTAAAGATGAGGCGCGCACCTTCTGTGTCTCTGTTGTGATCAAAGACCTGTGCTGTTGAAACTGAATGGCTTTGAGACTTATAGGACTTAATATCTGCAATGGTAGTTGGCTCGATGCCCCATGCATGATCAATAAGAATTTCTGCATCAACGCCAAATTCTTTATATAGAGGTTCTGTAGGAGCCATGGCAAGCTGTCCCATGGTGTGAATATTCATTGCCGCAAGACGCTTTTGAATACCTGCACCAATATGCCAAAAATCAGTCAGAGGTTTATGGTTCCAGAGTTTAAGTTTGTACGACTCTTCATCAAGCTCACCAAAGAAATTTGGACTGTGCTTAGCTGTGATATCAAGCGCAATTTTTGCCAGATACAAATTTGGACCCAAACCACAGGTAGCAGGGATACCAGTAGTTTTTGCTACGTCTGCACGGATCTTCTCGCCCAACTCTCTTGCTGTGCATCCGTAAAGCGATAAGTACGGTGTTACATCGATAAATGCCTCGTCAATGGAGTAAACGTGGATGTCTTCTGGGGCAATGTATTTGAGGTACACCGAATAGACATCTGCAGAGCGCTCCACATACAAAGCCATGCGGGGAGGAGCTACCTCGTAAGTAAGATTTTTGGGAATCTCAAAAACGCGACAACGTCCAGGAACACCCAACGCACGAAGCGCCGGTGAAACCGCCAAACAAATTGTCTTTTCTGTCCTGGTAAGATCTGCCACAACAAGCTTAGCCTTCATGGGATCAAGGCCTCGCTCAACGCACTCAACTGATGCGTAAAAACTCTTTAGATCAATAACCAGGTACTGTTTTTGAGAAGGTGCCATGGCTTAGATAAGCACAATGCCTTTTGAAACTTTTTCTGCCACGTCATTACCTACAAGATAGCGAACAATCTCAAGACCAAACTTAAGAGCTGTTCCCGCACCCTGACTGGTAATAAAAGAGCCGTCAACACAAACCGCATCTTGCGAAAGATTGACGCCATTCTCTGAGAGAAAATGCTGAAAACCTGGGTTGGAAGTAGCCTTCTTACCCGTAAGTAATCCACGCTTTGCATAAATTGAAGGAGCGGCGCAAATTGCGGCAAGCGCACGACCATCTGCTGCAAACGCATCAACTGCCTGCATAAGTGGCTCACAAGCCTCAAGATTGGTGGTTCCGGGAAGACCGCCAGGAAGCACCAACATGCTGTAATCATCAAACGAGACCTGGCTGAGCAGCTTATCTGTTAAAAAGGTAACCTGGTGAGAAGAAGTCACGCTCAAAGAATCAGATATAGACACTTTGTCACAGGGAATACCTGCACGATACAGGACGTCAACAACGCTCAGTCCCTCAATCTCTTCACAACCATCAGCAAAAAAGACAGCAACGCGCTTGTCAGTACATGGTGTAAACATCTGACTCCCTTCTCGACTAAAACTAGTACAAGTGTACGCCTTTTTACTCAAAAAAGGACACTCAAGTTTGTGCTTGAGTGTCCAAAATTTTACCCAGTTAAAGTGTTACAGAAAGTACCCGTCAAGCCCCCTATGACCTGGCGAGAAACCCTACTCCTCGCTAATGCCCTCGTTAATAGCCTGAGCAATAACTTCCTGATCATTAGAGCCACGAAGCAAAGACTTAAACTCATCTCTCATCAGAAGAACAGCGGTCTTAGAAAGAAGCTTGATGTGAGTGGTGCCAGCCTCTCCATCTGGAACAAGCAGTGCAATAGCAACATCAACGGGCTTCTCGTCAAAAGAAGGCCACTCAAGAGGGGTGTTGTTCTTGAAGACAAAGACAGCTGCGTCCTTGATAGCAGCATCTTTTGCGTGTGGAACTGCAAAACCGTCAGTCATGCCGGTCTCGCCCATTTCCTCACGAGCCAAAAAAGCATTGTAAACAGCGTCTGCATCGTCAGTTACGCCAGCTTCCAATGCTTTATCGGCAATAAAACGCAGGACATCATTACGGCTCGCTGCGTTCTGGTTTACAAAAACATTGTCTGCCTTAACAAAACCGCTCATGAATCTTCCTTCCGTATATTTGAGCTTTTAGCTCAGTAACTTCGTATGTAGTAATAATACCCGCAATGAAACAAAATTTACCTTGAGAAACTTTACTTTAGGGCCATTCTTAAAATCTGTTGAACATCTGCTGTTTTAAGCTGCATAAAGTTACCTGCATGATCTCCACCGCGAGCGTCAATAGTGCCCTCAGCCATCTGAAGAATGTCCTCTTCTGAAGGGTCTACTCCAAGCTCGGCAAGGGAGGTTGGCATACCAATTGCATGACACCATTGATTCCAAGCTTCAATTCCTGCAAGACCTGTAGCGGTTGGGTTATGGAAGTTGTTTTGAACTCCAAAAACGTTAACCGCAAACTGCGCAAAGCGCTCTGGATCTTGGCTCATAACGTACTTGGCCCAACTTGCCCAAATTGCCGTAAGACCAGCACCGTGAGCTACGTCATACTTTGCGCTCAGCTCATGCTCAATTGCATGAGAGGCAAAATCGCTTACGCGACCAGTGCCGGTAAGTCCGCAGTGAGAAAGCGACGATGCCCAGAGCAAATCTGCACGTGCAGCGTAATTCTCTGGCTCCTTGACAGCAATCAAGACAGCTTCTTTTACGGTGCGTAAGAGCCCCTCGGCTAGCTCGTCAGTGAGTGCCACGTCCTTCTCGAGCGTAAAATAGCGCTCCATGGTGTGCATCATGATGTCGGCGCCTGTTGATGCCGTCTGATAAGCACTCACGGAATAGGTGAGCTCTGGATTCATGATGGCAAAGCAAGGACGGCCGCTCTGATGGTGATAAGAACGCTTAAGAACACGGCCATCAGCCAGCGTAATGTTCATGACGGAAGAATCAGAGGTTTCAGATCCAGTTCCTGCAATAGTAGAAATGACACCAAGAGGAACTGCCTTTGAAACACTGACCTTATGCAAATAGAGGTCTTCAAGAGAAACGTCATTGGCCAGGCCATATGCAATCGCCTTAGCAGAATCCATGACAGATCCGCCACCGATGGCCAAAATAAAGTCAACACCCTCGCGTTTGCCCAGCTCTACAGCTTCTTCTGCAAGCTCTAATCGAGGATTAGGGACAACTCCACCACAGTCAACAAAAGCAATTCCCGCATTGCTTAGAAGCTGGTGGATCTGGTTAAGCAAGCCACTCTTTACCACGTGACTGCCACCAAAATGCACCAGCACCTTGGTACCTCCGTGAGCAGAGACAAGCTCTGCCACACAGAGCTGGGTATCTTTTCCAAAAACCACTTGAGTAGGTACAACGTACTCAAAATTAACCATGACTAAAGACCTTTCCTACCTACTCGAACAACATCTTAAGCGCGAGGTTCTTCTCCCCACCAGAATGTTGCAACAGTTCCAGGACCAGTATGAACACCAATAGTTGCGCCAATGGTAAAGATGTTGATATCACCGGTCTGTGGAAGCTTTTCTTGAATAAGCTCTTTGACAGCCTGGGCATCAGAGGCGCATTCAGAGTTAGAGATAAACACTTTACGTGCGTAAGCACTGCCCTGCTCTGCAGTTTGAGTCATGATCTCAACTACGCGAGCGATTGCTTTCTTTTTGCCACGTGCCTTCTCTTTAACAGCCAAAGAACCGTCGGCCTCAATATCCATAACAGGACAAATGTTAAGCATGCCGCCAAGCAGGCCAGCTGTCCTGGAAATGCGACCACCACGAACAAAGAAGGTCAAATCTGTTGAGAAGAACCATCCATACACACGGTGACGAGCCTCTTTGGCCCATGCAACTGCCTCGTCAAAAGACAGACCCTCGTCGCGCTTATCGGCAAGACCGTCTACCAGCAAACCATAGCCAGAAGATGCCTGAAGAGAGTCGACAACCTCGATCTTTCTGTCAGGAAACTCCTGCTCAATTTCTACCTTTGCCTGGCAAGCAGACTCATACGTTCCAGAAACGCCAGAACTCAACGAAACATGAAGAACGTCTTTGCCCTCCTCAAGGAAAGGACGCCAGAAAGCCATGTACTCACCAATTGATACCTGTGAAGTACGGCACTCAGCGCCTGCAAGCATCTTTTTATAGAGGTCATCTGGTGAATTAGTGCGACCAAAGTCATCCTTGCACTGAACACCATCAAGCTCGTAGTTGAAATATACGTATTTCACATCACGTGACTGAAGGTACTTCTCACTTACATCGGCCGTAGAGCAACAGGTCAGAACGTAGTTGGACATACGAGTCTCCTTGAAATATCTTCTTGCATAAAACAATCGCACACACTTATTTTTCTTGCAGATGTGAGTATACTTCTAATCTCATTTTTATGCTGCTTGTGGGGCGCTTCAAGTGCAAAATCACGTATACTTGCACGCGTTTGATTTTCTCAAATCACTACCTATACCTTAACTTTTACCTTCGACGGGAATGGATAGCGCGTGGCATCATCAGATCTTTCTACTAGAAACTCTTCCGGACTCACACTAGATACTTCTTCTACGCTTGTATGGAAGTTTGCTCTTCTTATCTGCGCACTTATCTGGGGCGGGTCATTTGTCGTTATCAAAGATGCAATTAGTTATATCTCGGCAGCTTGGCTTATGACCTTACGTTTTGTCTTTGCCGTAGGTATTGTTGCCATCATCTTTAGAAAAAAACTTAAAGAACACTTGAATGTCACACATATCAAATACGGCGTGCTCTTAGGCGTTCTTAACGGTCTAGGATTTCTGTTCCAAAATGGAGCTCTTGCTTATACCACTGCAGGTAAAGCTGCTTTTATTGCATCAATTTATTGCGCGATGATTCCGTTTGTAAACTGGCTCATTGCAAAGAAAAAACCTCATGGAACCAGTATTTTTGCAGCCTTTTTATGCGTAGCTGGCATTGGTCTTATCTCACTGGGCACTGATTTTTCGTTCTCGTTTGGCTTGGGCGAGCAAATGACATTGCTCTCAGCCATTATTTTTGCCTTCGTTTTTGTGCTTACTGCCGAGCTTGCTCACAAATACGACATCATCACACTTACGGTGGTGCAGCTTGGCGTGAGCGCCCTTCCCTGCCTTGCCTACGCGCTTTGCTTTGAAACGGTTCCCAATTTTGTGGCACTGCCCATAAATGCCTGGGTTGCCCTCGCCTACATCACTCTTATTGCAACCTCACTGACTGGTGTTTTGCAGAACCGCGCACAGAAGTCAGTTACTCCTGTTCAGGCCTCACTAATAATTTCTCTGGACAGTATTTTTGCAGCAGTTTTTGGCGTGATCTTCCTTGCTGAGGTTATTACCCCCACAATCTTCCTTGGCTTTATTGTTATCTTTGTTGCAATCTTTATCAGCGAGCTTGGCGAGAAACCCGCAGAGCCCCAAACCCCTTCAGAAAGCTAAGGCTCTCTCCATAAAACGTACTTAAGAAAAAGCCCGCAGACGCGGGCTTTTTAATGCGATAAGCAGCTTTTACATCTCTCGAGAGCTCAGCATTGGTCCGTCGGACCAAAGGGTAACCTCTCCTGAGGCCAGTGTTTTAGGGACATCAATAAGACGCTGGTTGGAAGAGCCTCTAAAGCGCAGCGTAATATCGTGAAGACTCTGAACCCATGGGCCATCTACCAGAACATCTATACAAGACAGAATGCGGTCAGTGTACTCTGTGTGCCACTTTCCCTCGGTCAGCTGATCCCAGGTGTGACCCGAATACATCCAAATGCTCTTTTGTGGGTAGGTAGCTCTGACCTTCTCGACAAACTCAACAAGACCTTCTTGGTTTTCTGGCTCAAAGGGCTCTCCACCAAGGATGGAAAGACCGTTGATATAGACAGGTGCAAGAGAGTCAATAATCTCTTGCTCAACTTCTGGAGTAAACTCTCCGCCGCTCTTGAAGTCCCACGCCTCGTAATTAAAGCATCCTTCACAGTGCAGACGGCAGCCTGAAACAAACAGAGTTGTTCTTACGCCAACACCATTTGCAATATCTGAAAACTTAATATTTGAATAGTTCATACATAACCTTTGATGGGTAACTTCCACATATTTTGGATGTTACCTGATAGAGATAATAAAAACGAGCAGAAGGGCCAAGGCGCTCTTCTGCTCGTTTGTCTAGTACATAAATCTTAGAGGTGAAGGACGCGGTCCTTGATCTCCTGGGTACGGCCCTGGTTCCAGAACTGGGTACCAATGTAGCCGCAGGTACGACGAGCAACGTTCATCTTGGTCTGGTCACGGTTGCCGCAGTGTGGGCACTCCCAAACCAGCTTGCCGTCCTCCTCGACAATATGAATCTCACCGTCATAACCGCACTCCTGGCAGAAGTCAGACTTGGTGTTGAGCTCTGCATACATGATGTGGTCATAGATGAACTGCATGACGCTGAGAACAGCCTCGATGTTGTCCTGCATGTTAGGAACCTCAACGTAAGAGATTGCTCCACCTGGGGAAAGACGCTGGAACTCAGACTCAAACTGGAGCTTCTGGAATGCGTCAATCTCTTCTGCAACGTGGACGTGGTAGCTGTTGGTGATGTAGCCCTTGTCGGTAATGCCTGGGATAACACCAAAGCGACGCTGAAGTGCCTTAGCAAACTTGTAGGTAGTGGACTCAAGAGGAGTTCCGTAGAGGGAGTAATCGATATCCTCTGCTTCCTTCCACTCGGTACACTTATCGTTCATGTGCTGCATAACCTGGAGTGCAAATGGAGTTGCCTCTTTGTCAGTGTGGCTGTGACCAGTCATAGCCTTAACGCACTCGTATAGGCCTGCATAACCAAGGGAGATAGTGGAATATCCGCCGTAAAGCAAAGGATCGATAACCTCACCCTTGTCCAGGCGAGCAAGTGCGCCGTACTGCCAAAGGATTGGAGCAGCATCGGACAGGGTACCCTTCAGGCGATCGTGACGAGCGCGAAGTGCACGGTGGCAAAGCTCAAGACGCTCATCAAAGATCTTCCAGAATTTGTCCATATCGCGACCAGCAGAAAGAGCAACGTCAGGAAGGTTGATGGTTACAACACCCTGGTTGAAGCGGCCGTAGTACTTAGGCTTGTTTGGCTCATAGTTCTTAGCACGAGCAACGTTGTTGAAGCCATTACCAGAACGGTCTGGAGTCAGGAAGGAACGGCAACCCATGCAGGTGAAGGTATCGCCCTCGCCTTCCTTCTCGCCCTTAGAAAGCTTGTACTCCTTCATCTTCTTCTCAGAGATGTAGTCAGGGACAAGGCGGCGAGCGGTGCACTTTGCAGCCATCTGAGTGAGGTAATAGTACTTGGAGTCCTCGTAAACGTTGTCCTCTTCAAGAACGTAAATAAGCTTAGGGAATGCAGGAGTAATCCAGACACCCTCCTCGTTCTTTACGCCCTGATAACGCTGACGGAGCATCTCTTCAATGATGAGTGCAAGGTCCTGCTTCTCCTGCTCATTCTTTGCCTCGTTGAGGTACATGAAGACGGTAATGAAAGGAGCCTGACCGTTGGTGGTCATCAAAGTAACAACCTGGTACTGAATGGTCTGAACGCCACGAGAAACCTCGTCACGAAGGCGCTTCTCAACCATCTCGTTGAGCTGCTCAGCAGAGAGCTCGACACCGACGGAGTTCATCTCCTCCATAACAGTCTTGCGGATCTTCTTACGAGAAACGTCAACAAAAGGAGCAAGGTGAGCCAGGGAGATGGACTGACCACCGTACTGGCAAGATGCTACCTGAGCAATGATCTGAGTTGCAATGTTGCATGCCGTAGAGAAGCTGTGTGGACGCTCAATCAGAGTACCGGAGATAACAGTGCCGTTCTGCAGCATGTCATCAAGGTTGATGAGGTCACAGTTGTGCATGTGCTGTGCAAAGTAATCGGAATCGTGGAAGTGGATAAGACCCTCGTTGTGAGCAGCAACAATATCCTCTGGAAGAAGCTCGCGCTGAACGAGGTCCTTAGAAACCTCACCAGCCATGTAGTCACGCTGAACGGAAACAACGGTAGGGTTCTTGTTGGAGTTCTCCTGCTTGACTTCCTCGTTGTTGCACTCAATCAGAGACAGGATCTTATCATCGGTGGTGTTCTTGTGACGCTTCTGGTTCTGGATGTAGCGATAAATGATGTACTTACGAGCAACCTCAAAGCGGTCAAGAGCCATGAGCTGATCCTCGACAAGGTCCTGGACCTCCTCGACGGTGACGGTGTGTCCAGCCTTCTCACACTCATCGGTGACGTTGAGGGAAGCAAACTGAATCTCACGCTCAGTCAGGCGCTGATCCTCAGGGACCTCTGCGTTAGCCTTAGCGATTGCGTTAACAATCTTCTCTACCTCGAAGGTAACCTCTGAGCCATTGCGCTTGATAATCTTCATGTGCAAACTCCTTGAACAAACGTTGGTGAAAGCAACGCTTTCATGCGTGTTTAATTGGATTATCACTGCGGTTCCTAAGCTTTTGCCTAAGCGAAGTGGTTGGGAACCCGCTTGTGTGATGGAAACTACTATGCCACAAGTTATAGTGTTTGGGTTCGAGAACTATAACAATATATTGTGAAATTTCCACACGAATACAAAATTATGTATTGACACGTTATGGCAATCAATATCTCTGCAGGTAGAAAATTAGCTAGAAACTTCGCTAATTACAAAATTTATTAATGGTCAAAAAATAATTCGATTTTTTGTAAGTAGGCATTCGTCGCCTTTCACAAATGCCCCACAATTCGTCCCTCAGCGCTCACTTTTGTTGAGCGTTTGGGGACTAAAAAAGCCGACACAAAATGTCGGCTTTGGTGGCTAGTCTAGTGGAGGCTGTGGACGCCAGGTTGCGTCTTTATAGATAAGGCGTGCATCCTTCCAACCCTTAATAAGGCGAGAAAGACCAGACGAGAAGTGCGCTCTATCTACCAAAATGAGTCGAATAATCTCTTTTGCAAAGGTGAGCGCTGTGCCAACACCAAAGAGCACAGGATTGTAATCACCGTGAACCTGGAAGTAACGAGCAATATAGCCGCGGTTACGTGTGATGTAATAGCGCGTCATATCAGAAGTTGAATTAAGCTGGCGCACAGAACCAATGCTCTGACCAGGAACTTCTCGACATCTTGAGAGAACAAAGTCTGGAATCAAAATAGGCTGTGTCACCTTACTGGCCAAATAGCCGTACAGAGCATCGTCCCAGTAGATAAAGAAGCGCGCGTCAGGCAAGCCAATCTTCTGCACTACAGAGCGCTTAAAGCAGGCACCCTCAAAGCACATCACATTGCACTCACGGTACGCAACGCCATCAAAACCGGCCTTTGCCAGCGGATTGTAGATGCCCAAAGCGGTACTAAAACGATACTGCCAGAAGAAAGGACCGCCATCAAAGTCGTAGCGCTGGCCCTGGATGACCTCAGCCTTGTCTGACCATGCCTCAAGCTTATCAAGACCGTCAGGTAGCACGGCTACGTCATCGTCCATAACCCAGAACCACTCAGCGCCCAGCTCATAGCCTACGCGCACACCCTCAGAGAAGCCACCAGAACCACCGGTATTTTGCTCCATAGGCACGTAGCACACGCGATTAGTACCTCCGTGGACATCAAGATCTGTAGTGGTTTCTCCCCACAAGGTTTTGACCTTCTCGGAAAAGTCAGACACAAGTGAGGCTGTTTTAGAGGAGTTCTCGTTGTCCACAACAATGATGCGCCATGGTGCCTGCGTAAGCTGCGTAATGGAATTAAGCAGGTTAGAGAGCAGTTCCTGGCGTTTGAAGGTAACTATGACAAGAGCAGTGCGCTTCATATTTCCCCAAAATGTGACTTCGTGAGTGGGTGAGTGCCTATATAGTATAGAGCAGCAATCAAAAGGAGTTTAGATGAGTCACACGCAAAACCACCAACCCTTGGTTTCTCTTGTTGTGCCTATATATAACGTTCAGGATTATCTGGAGCAGTGCCTGGCAAGCATTCAATCGCAGAGCTATACCAACCTGGAGATTATCTGCTTAAACGACGGCTCAACTGACTCGTCTTTAGCTCTTTTAGAAGCATATGCTGCCCGCGATGGGCGCCTTGTCATCATAGATAAAGCAAACGAAGGTTACGGAAAAACATGTAATCGTGGTATTGCCGCAGCTCACGGCACATGGGTAGGAATTGTTGAGCCTGACGATTACCTTGAGCCAACTATGGTTCAAGAGCTTGTTGATCTTATCCAAGCAAACGGCGGAGAAGACCAGGTAGATATTGCACGTTCTGCGTATTGGCGTGTGTTTGGCAATCAGAAAAACGGTCGAGCAGGAGTAAAAGCGCAGGTAAAAAATGCTGCTGGTTCTGGCGAGCACAGGATTCCATGCGCTTATAAGGGCCGCGTCAAACCCAAGCATCAGCCCTGTTCTATTGACCAGATGGCTCAGCTTCTGTTGCACCATCCTGCCATTTGGACGGCACTCTATCGCAAAGAATTCTTGACCCAGAACAACATCAGCTTTAAAGAAGTCCCTGGTGCAGGCTGGGTAGACAACCCCTTCCTTATTGCTTCACATTGCTGTGGTACCCGTTTGGTGTACACAGACTCAGCGCTTTACAACTATCGCGAGAATGGCTATGCAGAAGCTGCCACCTTTGCGCAGCGTCAGCCCAAAATTCCGCTTGAGCGCTGGAATGACATGATGGACGTTGTGGATGCACGCAACATCACCTCAGGCGTAGTGCTCAACGCGCTCACGCTGCGCGGTATCAACTACGCACTGCTCACAAAAGACGCACTTATCTGGCGAGAAGAACATGATGCTGCAGGTGAGACTGACTCAGAAGTGCACGATCTTCTCGCCAAGAGCTTTGAGCGCATGGATGCAAAGCACGTGTTTGAAAACCCTGCAATCTCGAGCACAGGAAAGGCACTCTTTGCGCAGGTGAGAGGTATTGCTTTGCCAAAAGATGATAAGTTTGCTCGCTATGCATATCTAGCCAAAGAGGGATTCTTCCGCGTCAAAAACGACGGCATTGCACAGACATTCAAATCGCTTATGGATAGGCGCTAAGGCTGACGAACATCAAGCGACCAAATACCGTCCAACCTTACATGAAGTTACTTACGCAAGAGGTATACGCATAAAGCGTGCGTACCATACAGCTCTTCGTGCATAGGCATAGCGCGCCTGCACTGTGGTAGACAAAATGGCACCAAGCAAAGCATGAGCAACCAATCGCGGAGAAGTTGCCTCAGTAACAATAAGATGAGCTACAGGATTAGAAAGAATCTTAACAATCAGATTTTCTTTCTCCTCATGGCTAAGCTGAGACTCCCCGTTAAAAACGGGATACATGTTCTTAAGAAGCTTGCTGATCAGATAACGACTAATCAACTTTTGAACTTTCTTGGAGTTTGCAAAGCCAAGATGCTTGGCAAGAGCACCAAGTGTCTGACGCTCTTGGGTAAGTTTATCCATAGCGGCAGTAATAGTATCTTCTTCCTTAGAAGAGTCTGCTGGTACATCCACAAAAATTGCTTCAGGAGCGTACGTGATGTTTTTTGCAATCTCAAAACAGTAGCCTACAAAATTGCACTCACCATCAGTCTCTGGCTCATGTTTGATATCGGTCAAAATACGCGTTGAGCACAGCTTTCCGCTCATAGACGTCAAATAAGGAAGCTGTGACTCCTCAAATACCTGCGACAACGCAGAAGCCTTTGCACCAAAAGCCCTTTTGCATTCCATAGGTGAATTGGCAGTTTTCATGTGTGCAATAACAATATCTGCCGCTTTAGGTGAACCAACAGGACCGAGAGCAGTAGCTGCAGTATAGAGCTTCTGCAAAACATGAGGATTAAATCTATAAGAAGGCTCAGTAGTAAGCGTATAAGCTCCACGCGCACGACCCTGAGCAATCTCAAGCGCAACAAAATGGCTAATGCCCGATTGGCACAGGACATCTAAGCGAGGCTCTTGATTAGCAAGGTTATCCAGCATGCGAGCAATCTGAGGGTCGGAGCTGTTATCAACAATGATGAGCTCCCAATGAGGGTATGTCTGCTCTTGAAGTTGCCTAATTACCGTTCTAATAGCATCAGCATCATTATCAGCGGCCATGAGAACCGAAATCATATGTGGATTGTATGAGCGCTCGTGCATTCCACATCCCCCAAACTGGTCCTAAATTTTAGATACCAGTTTACCCATAAAAAGTGAATTAAAAAGACATTTTTATTCTATCAAAATCTCTCCACACATCGTGTTTAACTGCTGTTATGTGGACATCTGACCTGTTTTGTAGGAGCGGCGCTACACACAACGCCCATAACGTCTATACGAGCATACCAACAAGCTTTCCTAAGGCCGTAGGGTCAACGGTAGTGCCACTTGAACCTTCAACAACAGGAGCTTCATCATGCTCAAGATTAGACACGCCAATTGGCTGCACAATCTCTACAAGCTCAAGAAGCTGATTGGGCTTCATATCGGTAATCATTGAAGACAACAAACTAGAAGCATTGCTTACCAGTGAACGAGCGCCCGAACCAGAAAGTGCCGAGATTTTCTCCCACACATCATCTGTGGCAATGATAACGTGCGTAATCTTAATGTTGGTGACAGAAGCAAGTGCGCTAACAAAAGCGATCTGACCGTCATCTTTGTAAATATCTGCCAGTGTTTTAGCGTTTGAGTCTACTTCTGCATACACATCAGTAGGAATAGACACTATATGGCCGGTTCCCTGCGTACGATCAATGACCAAAAGCCGTACAGACTGAAGCGTCGACTCCCCTGCCTTAAGCGAATTTGTGCTGATAACGGCATAGGTAAGAAAGTCATCATCAGATTGTGTAGTGCCATCCGGATTGCCTGAAACACTTTGACTCTTTACAGCCTTGTTAAGCCCATGATCTCCCAAGTGAGACTCAAGCTGCGCGCGATCCCAAAGAGTTACAACAACAATGCCTACAAGAACAGCAACAATGGCAATTACGGCAAGGCCAATCACGTTGGTATAGGGATTCTCACGCGGAACATCACTGCGCTCAAATCTTTCTCTTTTCCTAAACATACTGGCTCCTTGCCTCACTGTTCATCAGTTCTGCAAGAGCTCCTAAAAAAGACGCTCTCTTCTATGATGCTATTTCTTTGCGAGGGAAACCACCGCACACAATACAAGTGGTAGAAAAGACTTCGTAAACGGCGCGAGAAGACCGATGAAGCTGGGTTGGCACACAGATACTACGACGCAATCAAAGAGCCGAAAGCGCTACCAGGGTTGCAAAACACCCTCTGGATAGCGAACGTTTGCAAACGTGAGTCCCTGAGCAGGCGCGCAACTGCCAGCAGCAATTCTGTTCTGAGCAGCTAGAACCTCGTCAATCCACTCAACAGGCCTGTGACCTCGGCCAATCTCAACCAGTGTGCCCACAATCGTGCGCACCATGTTATGCAAGAAGGCGTTACCCGTAATATCAACTGCAATGAGTTTCTCGCCAGCCTCTTCAATTTCTTCAACGGTAAGGCGCTCCACAAAACGATGCGTTGGCTTGCCCTCGGCAGAAATTGCCTTGCAGAAGCTCTTGAAATCGTGCTCTCCCACCAGCGCCTGCGCCGCCTTGTCCATAAGCTCTGCATCCAAGTGACCGTTGTACCACCACACGTGGTCCCAGCCCAGCACGGGACGAGCGCTATCTGCACAAATGCGATAGCGGTACGAGCGAGCCTGGGCATCAAAGCGTGCCGAGAAACCCTGTGGGGCACGGAAGAGTTGTCGGATAGAGATGTCATCGTCGGTCAGAGCGGTGAGCGAGCGGACGAGTTTCTCGCCAGACAGTGCCAGCTCAGCGCCATATACGGGAAGGCTCACGTACTGGGCCTGGGCGTGCACGCCGGCGTCGGTTCTGCCTGCGCAGGTGAGCTCGACCTCTCTGCGCAAAACGGTCTGAAGCGCGCGGCGAAGGTCGCCCGCCACGGTGCGCTGGGTGGGCTGTTCGGCAAAGCCGCAGAAGGCAGCACCACGATAGCCTAGCTTGATGACAAGCGTAGCTTCAGGCTCAGCAGAAGCGTCAGAGAGAGCCTCGGCAGCTGATAGCTCAGCAGAAGGTTCTTCGCATGCATAAACGTTGCAGTTTGATGCATTATTCTGTGACGTTTCTGAGTTCATGAAGCTCCCTGAAAAGACTTTTGGCGCAACAAAGTGATTGTATCGTAGGCTCAAAGAAAGCGCACGCTACGCGACAACAAACGCCAGCGCTGCAGCGTTGCGAAACCTCTGCAGCGTTACAAACCCGCTACAGCGTTGCAAGACCAAAACACAGCGCAGACCAGAGCAGAAGCACAACCCAGTCTACGAGCTGCATTTTTGCGGAGATATGTGTACGTTTTGCGGCGCCAAGACAGCGATCTGTCATAGTTTGTGCCATCTGATCGGCTCGTTGAAAGAGCGATACGGTGAGCGGCACCAGAAGCGCAAACCACTTTTTGATTCGCTCAACAATACTGCCTGATTCAAAATTAAACCCGCGTGCCCGTTGAGCTGCTCTAATTCTGTCGAGCTCTTCGAGGGTAAGAGGAATTGCTCGCAGCGCAATTGAGAGCGCAATACTCAGGCCGTCAACGTCAACACGAATAAGGCGCAGAGGCATCAACAGTACAGAAAAGCCGTCAGCAAGCTGCGTGGGTGTAGTTGTTGACGCTACCGATAAAACCAGTGCTAGAGCAAGCAATACGCGAGCAATAGCTACAGTGCTCCTGTAAAAGCCTGCCACAGAAAGTCCAACTGATCCAGAGAAAATGATATCGGGGTGTCCAATAAACACCAGCGTATTGGCCACAAATGAGAGGAGCAAAACAAAAGCTGCAGGCTTTGCCACGCGCAAAAACTCCAAAATACTTACACGAGCACTCCAAAGAAGGCTCACACAAATCAAAGCAAATGCAGCAAATGCAAGTGGCTGCTGTATACAGAAAAGAGCAACAATTCCCACAAGGGTGGCAACGATTTTTGTCTGCGCTGTCAACGAGGCAAGCGAGATACGCTTAAGCAGAGCACAGGGGCACTTAGACATAGCAAGCCTCCAAAAGCTCATGTAATACGCTTACAAACAGCGGGCAGTCAAGCTGTGCAGCCTCGTATAGCTCTGGGGTTGTCTGTGCTTCTTGTACGTCGACGTCTGCAACAACACGGCCCTTCTCGAGAAACACTACCCTATCGGCAAAAGGGAGCCATTCGCTTACGTCGTGGGTAATTGCGAGGACCGCCTTACCCTCGTTTGCCAGCTCACGAGCAAGATGCAGTACCTGCGAGCGCGCCTTACCATCAAGTCCAGACGTTGCCTCATCAAACACCACCGCGTACGTTGCACAGGCCAGCGTTCCCGCAAGAGCCGCTCGGCGAGCCTGGCCTCCAGAAAGCATCAACGGAGACGCACCCATGACCTGCTGGTCCAAACCAACACGTTCTGCTGCATACGCAACAAGCGCCTCAACATCATCTGGTGAGAAACCCTTGTTAGTTGGACCAAACGCAATATCTTCAGCAACACTTTGGGCAAAGAGCTGATCTTGAGGGCGCTGGAAACACATGCCGACATCTCCAGGACTTACCAGTCGCGCATCAATTGTTGCATGACCAACATCGGCCTCTATGAGGCCAGCAGCTATTCGGGCGCAGGTTGTTTTTCCAGAGCCAGAAGCGCCCACCAAAACAGTAAGCTCCCCCGTGGAAGAAAGTGTTATATCGTGCAGAACTGGCTTGTCAAACGCATGAGATACGCCGCAAATTGCCAGCTCGTGCGCCTCTCCAAGCGCTTGAATTCCGTCATAGTTATTTGCTCGCACTACCTCAAGAGCACGCTGGTACACAAGGGTATCCAAAGCGTCAAACGCAAGGTTGTTCTGAACAAGAAACGCAACAAACTCTGATGCGTTAAGAGGCTCATCAAACTGATAGCCGGTCTGCGCTGCTAGATAAGCTGTTCCAGTAAGCGCGTCATCAAATCCGGCGCGCGCACTTATATCTGCGTCTGAGAGAAACTCTGTGGGAGTGCCCGTCCAAACCAGTTGGCCTTTCTCCAAAACAAGCACCTGATCAGCCCCAGGTAAAGACTCAAATGAATGAGAAATCTCAAGCACACCCATCCCGTTAGCCACAAGAGTGTTTACCAGCTTAGAAAGGTGATTTCTGAATCGCGTATCAAGCTGAGCAAATGCCTCATCAAGCACCAGATAGCACGGACGCAGGGAAAGCGCTGCTGCAATAGAAACAAGCTGCTGTTGGCCTCCAGAAAGCGTGTGGGTAGGCGCATCAATCAAATCGGCAATGCCACAAAGCTCCAGTGTTTGAGTAACGCAAGAAACTATCTCTTCTTTTGGCAAACCAAGATTAGCAGGGCCAAAGGCAACTTCATCAAAGACAGTTGCACAAACAAGCTGCGCTGTTGGATCTTGACGAACCATTCCCACAACGGAAGAAATCTGAGTAGACGGCACTACGGTCACTGAATTGCCGTCTACTAAAACCTCTCCGGATAGAGGAAAAAGTGATGCATTACAAAGATTCGCAAGCGTTGACTTGCCTGAACCATTGTGGCCAAGCACAACCGTTCTAGAGCCAGGCTTTAGGGTAAATGAAACATTATCAAGGGTTAGTGCCATTGGGTGCGGAGATTGGCTCTCAGTGGCTCTCATGGCATCTTCAAAAGCAGAGTCAGTCATAGATTGTGGTGTAGCTGACGTACCGTATGCGAAAAATACGTTTTTGAACTCAATCATGACAACCCTCCTTCATTTGAAAAAGAGGTCCCAGCAAAAAGCCAGGACCTCTTTAGATTCACTTTGACAGAAGTTACTCTGCAGCCTCTTCGGTCTGCTCGGTCTCCTCTGCTGGAGCCTCGGTCTCCTCTTCCTTTACAGGAGCAGGAGCAACCTTAGTAGCCTTAGCCTTCTTGTTAGAAGCCTTTGGCTGAACTGGCTCGGTAACAAGCTCAAGGATAACAACCTCAGAAGCGTCGCCCTTACGAGGACCAAGCTTCATGATACGAGTGTAACCGCCGTTGCGGTCAGCCCACATACCCTGAGCAGCCTTGTCAAATACCTCACGGACAAGCTCTGCGTTACCAACCTTGGCCATAGCAAGACGACGAGCGTGAAGGTCGCCGCGCTTTGCCCAAGTGATGACCTTGTCGACCTCGCCGCGAACTGCCTTAGCGCGGACGTCAAGAGTCTTAATACGATCGTTAGTGAAAAGGGCTTGGATCAGGCTCTTCTTGATGGCCTTGGTGTGGCTAGCATCAGTACCAAGCTTCATGCCCCTCTTCTTATTGTGCCTCATAATTTACATTCTCCTATGCGTGACAAGGCGCGACTAAGCCTTAAGGGACAGGCCCATGCTCTCGAGCTTTTCCTTGACTTCTTCAATAGACTTAACACCAAAGTTTCTGATGTTGAGAAGATCGTTCTCAGAGAAATCAACGAGCTGACGGACAGAGTGAATTCCTGCACGCTTGAGGCAGTTGTAAGAACGGACGGAAAGGTCCAAATCCTCAACCTGCTTCTCAAGCTCGGAATCGTCCTCGACGTCTGCCTTAGCAAAAATCGAAGCCTCTTCCTGAGTCTCGTCAAAATCAGTAAGTCCCATGAATGCGCTCATGTGCTGGTTAATGATGTTTGCAGCCTCAACGACAGCCTCGCGAGGGCTGATTGCACCATTGGTCTCAACCTCAAGCACCAGACGATCATAGTCGGTGTGACGGCCAACACGGCAAGGCTCAACAGCCTTAGCGCAGCGGCGAACTGGCGAGAAGATCGAGTCAACGTGAATGAATCCAATTGGATCGCTCTCACGCTCGTTATCCTCACCAGAAACATAACCGCGACCATTACCAAGGCGAAGCCTCATGGAAAGATGAGCTCCCTCAGCAAGAGTGCAAATGTGCTGAGCTGGGTTAACCAGCTCGTAGCCCATAGGAACATCAAGATCAGCACCAGTGACTTTGCAAGGACCCTCAACAGAGATGGAAGCCTCAGCCTCATCAGAGTTGTTGGTGTTGCGGAAAACTAGGCCCTTAACGTTCAGAACGATGTCAGTAACGTCCTCATAGACGCCTTCAACCGTAGTGAACTCATGCTGAACGCCATCAATCTGGATGGCCTCAACCGCAGCTCCCTCAAGAGAGGAAAGCAGTACGCGGCGGAGGGAGTTGCCAAGCGTGTCACCATAGCCACGCTCAAGCGGCTCTACGCTCACACGAGCGACGTTTGCGCCGATTTCATCTACCGACACGTTTGGTCGGATAAATTCGGACATTGCTACCTCCAAAACGGGTCGGGCTTACTTGGAGTAGAGCTCGACGATCAGCTGTGCGTCAATCTCAAGGTCGATCTGATCGCGGGTTGGAAGCTGAAGAACAGTGCCCTGCAGCTTCTCAATGTCAACCTCAAGCCATGCAGGAACTGCCATGTGCTCGGAGGAAATAAGAGCTTCCTTGATTGGAAGAAGATCCTTTGCCTTGGAAGCAACAGCGATAACATCGCCGCTCTTTACGCGATAAGAAGGAATGTCAACGCGCTGACCGTTAACGGTGATGTGACCGTGACGGACAGTCTGACGAGCCTCTTTACGTGTACGAGCAAAGCCAAGGCGGAAGATGACGTTGTCAAGACGAGTCTCAAGGATGCTCATCAGGTTGTCACCAGTAATGCCTGGGTTCTTCTTAGCCATCTCATAGTAACCGTGGAACTGGTTCTCAAGGACGCCGTAAATGAACTTAGCCTTCTGCTTCTCACGGAGCTGCATACCGTACTCGCTCTCCTGGCGACGACGGCGACGTGGCTCACGGTTAGAAGTCTTATTGATCCCCATCACAACGGGATCGATGCCAAGCTGACGACATCTTTTAAGGACCGGGGTCCTATCAATTGCCATTTGCTTGTCCTTTCGTGCTAGTTGCGACGGCGCTTTTTAGGACGGCAGCCGTTGTGTGCAATAGGTGTCTTATCCTGAATACCCGAAACCTCAAGGCCTGCTGCCTGAAGGGAACGGATTGCGGTCTCGCGACCAGAGCCTGGGCCCTTAACAAAAACAGCTACCTTGTGGAGACCGTGCTCCATTGCTGCCTTTGCTGCTGCCTCTGCTGCAAGCTGTGCAGCAAAAGGAGTGGACTTACGAGAGCCCTTGAAGCCGACGGTACCACCGGACTGCCAGGAAATTACATTACCCTGGGGATCGGAAATAGAGACAATCGTGTTATTGAATGTGCTCTTGATGTGGGCCTGGCCCACTGCAATGTTTTTACGCTCGGAGCGGCGGACGCGTGTAGTGCGAGCGTTCTTTTTCTGTGCCATTAGCTACTCCTCGCCTACTTCTTCTTGCCGCCCACCTGACGCTTCTTACCCTTACGAGTACGAGCGTTAGTGTGGGTACGCTGACCGTGGACAGGGAGGCCCTTGCGGTGACGGAGGCCGCGGTAGCAGCCAATCTCCATCAGGCGGGCAACATTCTGACGCACCTCGCGGCGAAGATCGCCCTCGGTGGTGTAATGAGCGTCAATAAAGTCACGAATCTTAGTGACTTCTTCCTCTGTGAGGTCCTTGACGCGAGTATTTACATCGATACCAGTCTCGTTGCAAATCTTGGTTGCACGAGTCTGACCAATGCCGTAAAGATAGGTGAGTCCGACCTCAACACGCTTATCGCGTGGCAGGTCGACGCCGTTAATACGGGCCAACTTGGTGCTCCTTCCTTAGCCCTGACGCTGCTTGTGGCGCGGGTTCTCGCAAATCACGTAAACCTTACCGTGGCGACGGATGACTTTGCACTTGTCGCACATCTTCTTTACCGAAGGACGTACCTTCATGTGTCTTCCTTTCGGTTCTGCTGATACGAACTATATACTCGCCCAGCCGCTGGCGTGAAATACCGACTGTACTTACGTACATATGCCCTTGCAACGTGCGCAAAGACACAGATAGCCTCATGCATGGCACAAGGCTGGACACTACTTACTTGTAACGGTAAGTAATGCGACCCCTGGTAAGATCGTAAGGAGAAATCTCTACTACAACCTTGTCACCAGGGAGAATTCGAATGTAATTCATTCGAATCTTACCTGAGATGGTGCAAAGGATGGTCTTGCCGTTCTCTAACTCAACGTTAAACATAGCGTTTGGCAGGGGTTCTAGTACCTTGCCTTCAAGCTCAATCGCGTCTTGTTTAGCCAACTTTCATCCTCTCGACACATCGACAGCGGTTATCAATAATACATAAAAATGTGCCACTCGTCTATCACTTATTTTTTCAACACAATTAGATAGCGAGAAGAACAATGTATGTGTTACTCAAGACCGCCTTGCATCTCGCACCATGGACCAACTTCATCTTCTGAAACGATAACGGGACCATCGGCAGTAATAGCAACCGTGTTCTCATAATGTGCTGATAGCAGGCCATCATCGGTAACAACGGTCCAACCATTTTCAAGAACGGTGCAATCGTAGGTACCCATAGCAATCATAGGCTCAATTGCAATTACCATTCCCTCACGAAGAACAATGCCGTTGCCTGCACGACCGTAGTTTCTGACCTCTGGATCCTCGTGAAGATCGCGGCCAATACCATGACCAACAAAATCACGAATAACGCCATAGCCATTATCCTCAGCAAGCTTCTGAACTGCATGTCCAACGTCGCCAAGGCGAGCTCCAGGAACAGCAGCTGCAATACCTGCCTTAAGGCAATCGCGGGTAACCTCACAAAGTGCCTGGGTTTTCTCGTCAACTGTTCCGCAGTAGAACGTCCAAGCGTTATCTCCTGCCCAACCGTTAACGGTAGCACCCGTGTCAATGGTCAGAATATCGCCATCTTGCAAAATGACGTTAGCTGATGGAATACCGTGAACAATCTGCTCGTTAATAGAAGAGCAAACAGATCCAGGGAATCCACCGTAGCCCTTAAAGGTAGGGGTTCCGCCATGAAGTCTAATAAAAGCTTCAACAGCACGGTCAATCTCGAGCGTTGAAACACCAGGTCTAATCATGGATCCAGCACGGCGAAGAGCTGCCTTAGAAAGGGCGCCCGACACCTTCATTGCCTCGATTTGTTCAGGTGTTTTTATCGTAATCATAGTGCGAGGAGTGTCTTTACGTCGGCGAATACCTCGTCAACAGGACGATCTCCGTTGACCTCCTTCAGAATTCCATGACCCTTGTAGTACTCGATCAAAGGAGAAGTCTGGTTCTCGTATACATCAAGACGCTTACGAATTGTCTCTGGCTTATCGTCATCACGCTGATACATCTCACCAGAGCAATTTGGGCAAGTCTCTGTACCAGCAGGTGCAGTATAACCACACTCTTTGCACGTACGGCGAGAAGAAAGACGCTCAACAATAACCTCTGGCTCAACAGCAACAAGCAGAGCTGCATCAAGCTTGAGGCTCATATTCTGAAGCTCAGAATCAAGGGTTACTGCCTGAGCGGTGTTGCGTGGGAAGCCATCAAGAATAAAACCAGCCTTTGCATCGTCTGCAGAAAGGCGCTCTTTTACCAGGTCAATTACAAGCTGATCTGGAACAAGCTGACCAGCATCCATATACTCTTTAGCCTTAACGCCAAGCTCAGACTGAGCTTTAACAGCAGCACGAAGAAGGTCACCGGTTGAGATGTGAGCAAGTCCATACTCTGCAACGAGCTTCTGAGCCTGTGTACCCTTGCCAGCGCCAGGTGCGCCGAGAAGAACAATGTTCATGCTTCGCCTTCCTTTCAAATAATAAAAGGGGCCTGTTTCCAGGCCCCTTTATGCTACGTATTAAGAACTACTTAAAGAAGCCCTCATAGTTGTGCATCTTAAGGTGGGACTCAATGGAAGAGAGTGTATCCATTGCAACACCGACCATAATCAGGACGGAAGTTCCACCAAACGCCTGTATCAACGAATCGCCTGTGAACCAGAAAATAATGGTTGGGACGATTGCAAGAACTGCCATAAAGATAGCACCGGGAAGGGTAACTCTGTCAATAACAGTCTTGATATACGTTGAAGTAGCAGTACCTGGACGAACACCAGGAATAAAGCCACCCTGCTTCTTAAGCTGGTCTGCTGTCTCCTCTGGATTGAACACCATTGAGGTGTAGAAGTATGCAAAGAAGACAATGAACATAACTGAGAGAACCCAGTTAACCCATCCAGAAGAAAGTGAAGTAGCAAGATTTTGAATCCACTCTACTCCTGGGAAGAACACAGCAACCTGAGCAGGAAGATACAGGATTGCAGATGCAAAGATGATTGGTACAACGCCTGCAGTGTTTACCTTAATTGGAAGGTAAGTTGACTGACCACCCATCATACGACGACCAACAACGCGCTTGGCATAGTTGATAGGAATACGACGCTGACCACGCTCAATGTAAACAATGAGCGGAATAATAGCGAGCATAACCACAACAGTAACAACGGTAAGAACAATGTTTCCACGAGTAGCTACTGAAGAAATAAGGGCTGTTGGAAGTCCAGCCATGATGTTTGCAAAGATGATAAGACTCATTCCGTTGCCAACACCCTGCTGGGTAATAACCTCACCGAGCCACATAATAATGATGGCACCAACTAGCATAGTAAAGACTACCAGGAAGTTTTCAAGTGCCTCAGGCACGCCCTCCATAGATGCAAAAGATACACCATAGCTCTTAAACAAGAACAGGTAACCAACTGCATTGAGCAGAGCTAGGCCAACCGTAAGATAACGCGTGTACTGCGTAATCTTACGCTGGCCGCTCTCACCATCTTTAGCAAGCTCGCCAAGAGATGGAATAACGGACTGCATCATCTGGAAGATGATCTGAGCCGTAATGTAAGGCATGATGCCCAGACTGAAAACAGACATGCGAGAAAGAGCGCCACCCGAAAATAGGTTAAGCACGGCCATTGCGCCATTCTTAGAAAGACCATTCTGATAAACAGAAAGCATCTGCTGGAATGGAGCACCGGGCACAGGAAGATACGCACCAAAACGGTACAGAAGAAGAATCAGTACCGTAAGGAGAATCTTTCCCCTTAGTTCCGGAACACGAAATGCGTTGGCGATTCCTTTACTCACTACTCGGCCTCAACCTTTCCACCGGCCGCCTCGATCTTAGCCTTTGCGGAGGCGGAAACCTTGTCGACCTTAACAGTGAGCTTCTTAGAAAGCTCGCCATCACCCAGAACCTTGACTGGGATGAAGTTGTACTTGATAACTCCCTTAGCAACCAGAGCCTCTGCGTCTACGGTCTCGCCGTCTGCAAAGAGTGCATTCAGACGAGCAACGTTGACTGGAGCGTACTCAACACGGTTGTGGTTAGTGAAACCAGGAAGCTTAGGAAGACGCATAGCCAGTGGCTGCTGTCCACCCTCGAAGCCAGCGCCCTTACCGCCACCAGAGCGGGAGAGCTGACCATTCATACCGCGGCCGGCAAAAGTACCATTGCCTGAAGAATTACCGCGACCTACGCGCTTACGATTTTTGCGCGAACCCACTGCGGGGCGAAGATCATTGAGCTGCATTATTACTACCTCTAGTTCTCTTCAACCTCGACAAGGTGCTTAACCTTGAAGATCATTCCACGAATGCTTGGGTTGTCAGGCTGCTCGACGGTATCGCCGATCTTGTGGAGGCCGAGGGCCTTCACCGTAGCAGTCTGGTCCTTCTTGACGCCTGCAACGGCGCCACGGACAAGCTTGATGCTAAGGTTCTTAGCCATCGTTAGTTCTCCTTTCCGACGAACATATCGCCGACGGTTAGGCCACGACGCTCAGCTGCTTCTTCTGGGCTGGAAAGCTCCTTCAGACCCTCAGCTGCTGCCTTAATCATGTTCAGAGCGTTGTCGGTACCAAGGGACTTAGAAAGTACATTGGTGATACCTGCAAGCTCGAAGAGTGGACGAATAGGACCACCAGCAATAACACCAGTACCCTCGAATGCAGGCTTAATAAGAACAGAGCCTGCACCGTAGTGACCAGTGACTGCGTGTGGTACGGAACCAGTCTCGGTCAGTGGGACCTTGAACATGTTCCTCTTTGCGTCCTCGACGCCCTTCTGAATTGCCAGAGGTACCTCAGCGGAACGACCCTGGCCAATACCAACGTTACCCTTACCGTCGCCAACGACTACCAGAGCAACGAGTGACATACGGCGGCCACCCTTAACGGTCTTGGAAACGCGGTGAATATAAACGACGCGCTCCTGAAGATCCGTATCCTGCTGGCGCTTACGATCACGTGCCATTGAATCCTCCTAGAACTTCAGGCCCGCGTTGCGGGCGCCATCTGCCAAAGCCTTGACGCGGCCGTGATAGAGACGGCCACCACGGTCAAAAGTGACCTCAGTGACGTTCTTCTCGGCAGCGCGCTTACCGATAAGCTCACCTACGAACTCAGCTGCCTCCTTGTTGGAGCCAACCTTGCCAGTAGAACGGAACTCTGGGTCAAGCGTAGAGGCAGAGCAGAGAGTTCTTCCAGAAGCGTCGTCAATAAGCTGTGCATAAATGTTTGCGTTTGTGCGGTGAACTGCAAGACGCGGACGCTCAGGTGTACCAAAGACCTTGGCACGTACGCGGCGCTTGCGGCGTTCAAGACCCGCCTTTTTCGCCTGCTGCTTGTTCATTCCTTCTCCTTAGAGACATGCCATCACCTAACGGGGTGATGGTCTTTTAGCCTAAAAGTAGGGTTGCTTTACTTAGCAGCCTTACCGAGCTTCCTGCGGATGTGCTCACCTTCGTAGTGAATGCCCTTGCCCTTGTAAGGCTCTGGTGGACGCTTCATACGAATCTCAGCTGCAACCTGGCCGACCTTCTCCTTAGAAATACCCTTAACGGTAAGGTGAGTGTTATCAGGTACCTCAAAGCTAATGCCCTCAGGTGCAACATAGAGAACTGGGTGAGAATAACCAAGGGAAAGGTCAAGATCCTTGCCCTTAAGTGCTACACGATAACCAACGCCAGTGAGCTCAAGCTTCTTCTCGAAGCCCTCAGAGACGCCAACAACCATGTTGTGGATAAGGGTGCGGACAAGACCCTGCTGAGCGTTGGACTCAGAGGACTCGTCAACGCGAGTAACGAGAATCTCCTCGCCCTCCTGAGCGATAGCAACCAGCTCAGAGAAAGTACGAGTCAGCTCGCCCTTAGAACCCTTAACGGTAACGGTGGTGTTATCAACTGTCACAGTGACTCCAGCAGGAATCTGGACAGGCTTCTTACCAATACGAGACACGGCTGTCTCCTTTCATTCCTGTCAGATTTACCAAACGTAAGCGATGACCTCGCCGCCAACGCCAGCCTTGCGAGCGTCGCGGTCGCACATCATGCCCTTAGAAGTGGAAACCACTGCAGTACCAAGACCACCAAGAACGCGTGGAAGCTTCTCAGCGGTGGAGTAAATGCGCAGACCAGGCTTGGAAATGCGACGAATGCCGCGGATAACCTTAGCGCGCTTCTTACCATACTTAAGGGTGATGTGAAGAGTCTTCTGAGGCTTAGTATCCTCAACGGTGTAACCCTCGACATAGCCCTCTTCGGTGATGACGCGAGCAATCTCAACGAGCACCTTGCTCGATGGCATGGATACGGAATCCTTGCCAGCTGAGTTTGCGTTACGAATACGCGTCAGCATGTCTGAAATGGGATCGGTAATTTTCATTTGATCCTTCTCCTTCGTTAATGATGAAACTGCGTGTCTGGTTCATCTACACCCGTGGCGCAGATGCCTTGACGCCAGAGCCCTGAGTCCTACCAGCTTGCCTTGCGGACACCAGGAAGCTCGCCCTTGCTCGCTAGCTCACGGAAGCACACACGGCACAGACCAAACTTGCGGTAAACGGAGTGGGGACGTCCACAACGCTGGCAACGGTTCTGTGTGCGCGTAGAGTACTTCGGCTCACGCGAGGCTTTGACGATCATCGAAGTCTTAGCCACAAATCCTCCTTCAAAATGCAACTTGGCGAACGCCAAGATGACTTCAAACAATAGTGCTGGTGACTATGTCACCCGGCATCAATGATGCCAACAGGAATGCGCTTAACTTAAAGCGCAGGTAAAAGTTAGTCCTGCTTGAATGGGAAGTGGAAGGCGTCGAGAAGTGCCTTACCCTCCTCGTTGGTGTTAGCAGTGGTGACAATGGTGATGTCCATACCGCGGGTGTGGTCCATCTTGTCAAAGTCAATCTCTGGGAAGATGAGCTGCTCGGTTACGCCCATGGAGAAGTTACCACGGCCGTCGAAGCTCTTAGCAGAGATACCACGGAAGTCGCGGATACGAGGAATTGCAACTGCGATCAGACGATCCAGGAACTCCCACATACGATCGCCACGAAGGGTAACTTTAGCGCCGATTGGCATACCCTGGCGAAGCTTAAAGGTTGCGATAGACTTGCGAGCGTGTGTAACGAGTGGCTGCTGACCGGTAATGGTACGGAGGTCGTTTACAGCGCCGTCAATTGCCTTAGCGTCTGTAGCTGCCTCGCCAACACCCATGTTGACAACGATCTTCTCAAACTTAGGAATCTGGTTAACGTTGGTGTAACCAAATTTCTCCTTCAGAGCATCACGCACGGATGCGTAGTAAAGCTCTTTAAGGCGAGGTGTGTACTTCTCGTCTGCCATGGTTTCTCCTTAACTCTTGGGGTTTTAAGTGCGGGGATCGCCTCGCACCTCCTAGTTTGGCGAACTAGGAGCCATCTGCATCCTCGAGACATACGTATCCCATAGAAAGACGCAATGAATAATATTAGACCTTATTGAGCAAAAATGGGACGAGAATTTCAAGCTAGCTGATATTTTTTCGTGTCATCACACGACTTACACAACACCGCACTTCTCGCCCAAAAAGAAAACCCCGCTATCTGATGATAACGGGGTTTGAAGTAGCTCTGAGATGTTTCTACATAGCGAGAAACACGTATAACTTAGAGCTCAGCGCCTGACTTCTTGGAGACGCGGACCTTAGTGCCGTCCTCCTTGATCAGGTAGCCAACACGGGTTGGCTTGTCGGTCTTAGGGTCGATAAGAGCAACATTGGAAGCGTCGATTGCTGCCTCTGCCTCAACGATGCCACCCTGCTGGTTAGCTGCGTTTGGCTTGACATGGCGCTTTGCAATTGCAACGCCCTCAACGACAACCTTGTTCTTCTCTGGATATACGCGAAGTACCTCGCCGCGCTTACCCTTGTCCTTACCAGTGAGGACCTCGACCTTGTCGCCCTTCTTGATCTTCATCTTAGGCATGTCGTTCCTCCTTAAAGGGTCTCAGGTGCAAGTGAGACAATCTTCATGTACTTGTGGTCGCGCAGCTCGCGAGCGACTGGTCCAAAGATACGAGTACCCTTGGGCTCACCCTCTTTGTTAACAAGAACGCATGCGTTCTGGTCAAAGCGGATGTAGCTACCGTCCTTGCGACGGGTGTCCTTAGCGGTACGAACGATGACGCAGCGAACAATGTCGCCCTTCTTCACCGAACCACCTGGAGTAGCCTCCTGGACAGCGCCAATGATGACGTCGGCAAGGCCGGCGTAACGACGCTTGGAGCCACCAAGGACCTTGACGCACTTTACGCGCCTTGCGCCGCTGTTGTCAGCGACGTTGAGAATGGTCTCCATCTGAATCATGTGACGTTCCTCCGGAACCTAATTTCTCAGAGGTGCGCGTATTTGCGCACGTGAGAAATAATGATAGATACAAAACTAGGTTGAGCTAAAAGCTGTTTCCTAGGTGCTAATTACTTAGCGCGCTCAACGATCTCTGCGAGACGCCAACGCTTGGTCTTGGAAAGAGGACGAGTCTCCATGACGCGGACGGTATCGCCCAGACCAGCCTCGTTGTTCTCATCGTGAACGTGAAGCTTCTTGCCGATGGTCATCATCTTGCCATACTTAGGGTGGTGCTTACGGTAAGTAATCTCTACCGTAATCGTCTTCTCGCCAGAGATGGAGACGACGAGTCCGGTACGAACCTTACGCGCATTTCTGCTTTCGGTCTCTGCCATAACTTATCTCCTGCGATCTAGTTCTGCTCTGCGGATGCTTCCGCAGCAATTTGACGGGTGCGCATCTCGGTCTGAACGCGAGCAATGTCGCGCTTAACTGCCTTGACGCGAGCGGTGTTGTCCAGCTGGCTAGTTGCCATCTGGAAACGAAGATTAAAGAGCTCTGCGCGGCCTTCCTCGAGTTTCTTAGCGAGGTCTGCATCGCTCATAGCCTTGATTTCGGTGTACTTCATTAGTTCTCACCGTCCTGATCGGCCTTGGAGACAATCTTGGTCTTAATTGGAAGCTTGTGCTGAGCAAGACGGAGAGCCTCACGAGCAACTTCCTCTGGTACGCCATCAATCTCAAACATGATACGACCAGGCTTAACAACTGCTACCCACTCTTCTGGGTTACCCTTACCGGAACCCATGCGAGTCTCTGCAGGCTTCTTGGTGATTGGCTTATCTGGGAAGATAGTAATCCAAACCTTACCGCCACGCTTCATCTCACGGGTGAGAGCAATACGAGCAGCCTCAATCTGGCGGTTAGTAATCCAGTGAGCCTCCTCTGCACGGATACCCCAGGAACCAAAATGCAGCTGGGTATTACCCTTTGCCTGGCCCTTCATGGAACCGCGCTGTACCTTACGGTGCAATACACGCTTTGGAGCAAGCATTAACGGCCCCTCCTCTCATTGCGAGCACGACGAGGACGAGCGGAGCCCTCAAGAGCTGGGTTAGGTGTTGGCTGTCCAGGCATCTTCTCGCCGTAATAAATCCAAACCTTGATACCAACAGCGCCCATGGTGGTGCGGCCTGTTGCAGTACCATAGCCGATTGCAGCACGAAGGGTGTGCAGAGGCACGCGACCCTCACGGTACCACTCACGACGGCCCATCTCAGCGCCGTTCAGACGACCAGAGCACTGGATACGAATACCCTTAGCGCCAGCCTTACGAGCGGACTGAACAGCCTTACGCATAGCACGACGGAAAGCGACACGCTGCTCGAGCTGCTCTGCGATGGACTGAGCAACGAGGTTTGCGTCAAGCTCAGGACGCTTAACCTCAACGACATCAACGTTGACCTGACCCTTGCCGACCTTAGCAACACGCTCAAGATCTGCACGGAGGCCATCAATCTCTGCGCCCTTCTTGCCAATGACAATACCAGGACGTGCGGAGAAAATAGTTACCTTGACCTTATCGCCAGCGCGCTCGATATCAATACGAGCAACAGCTGCCTTCTCAAGGCGCTTCTCGAGATACTTGCGGATAGCAAGATCGTTGCCGAGCTGCTCGGCGTAGTCCTTATCGGCGTACCAACGAGAACGCCAGCTCTCGGTTACACCAAGACGGAAGCCTGTAGGCTGTACTTTCTGACCCATTCCTACGCCTCCTTTCGAGGTGCAACGACAACGGTAATGTGGCTCATGCGCTTGTTAATGCGGGAAGCCGAACCCTTTGCACGAGGGCGAATACGCTTAAGCGTTGGGCCTTCGTCAACAAAAGCGGTCTTGACTACCAGGTTGTTAGCACGGAGACCATTGTTGTTCTCGGCGTTAGCAACTGCGGAGCGCAGAACCTTAGCAATATCTGTTGCGGCAGCGCGAGTCGAGAACTGAAGAACCTCAAGGGCCTTCTCGACAGACTTACCGCGGACAAGCGCGACAACTGCGCGAGCCTTACGAGGAGCAACGCGAACATACTTAGCTGTTGCGCGAACCTCAATAGAATCGGTGTTCTTAGCCATTTACTACACTCCCCCTATTTGGCCTTGTGACCGCGGAAGGTACGGGATGGGGAGAACTCGCCCAACTTGTGACCAACCATGGACTCAGTGACGTACACAGGTACATGCTTACGACCATCGTGAACAGCGATGGTGTGACCGACCATCTCAGGGAAGATGGTTGAGGAACGTGACCAAGTCTTGATAACGTCCTTCTTGCCAGCCTCGTTCATTGCAGCGACACGCGCAAGGAGGCGAGTCTCCACAAAGGGGCCTTTTTTGAGACTTCTGCTCATTTATCTACTCCTACTCGTGTCTTACTTGGACTTACGACGGCGAATGATCAGGCGGTTAGAAGCCTTCTTCGGGTCGCGGGTCTTATAACCCTTGGTTGGCTTACCCCATGGGGTGACGGAAGGACGACCAGAAGTGTGGTTCTTACCTTCACCACCACCGTGTGGGTGGTCAACAGGGTTCATGACAGTACCACGGACGGTAGGACGGACGCCTGCCCAGCGGGAACGACCAGCCTTACCAACAACAATGTTGGAGTGCTCAGCGTTGCCAACCTCACCGATGGTTGCACGGCAGGTCAGAAGAACACGACGAAGCTCGGAGGAAGGCATACGCAGAACTGCATAACCGTTGTCCTTACCCATGAGCTGGACGGAAGTACCAGCAGCACGTGCCATTGCAGCACCCTTGCCAGGCTGGAACTCAACTGCGTGAACAAGAGTACCTACTGGAATCTGCTCAAGAGTGGTGCAGTTACCAGGCTTGATGTCGATGTCCTTGGTACCAGAAAGAACGGTGTCACCGACGCTCAGGCCCTCTGGGCAAAGGATGTATGCCTTTGCGCCGTCTGCATAGTGCAGAAGAGCAATACGAGCGGAACGGTTAGGATCGTACTCAACAGTAGCGACCTTAGCTGGGATATCATCCTTGCGACGCTTGAAGTCGATACGACGGTACTGGCGCTTGTGGCCACCACCCTGGTGACGGGTAGTGATGCGGCCATTGTTGTTGCGGCCAGCCTTCTTTGGCAGAGGCTCGAGAAGGGACTTCTCGGGCTTATCAGTTGTAATCTCAGCAAAGTCTGAGATTGTCTGGAAGCGCCTGCCTGCGCTTGTTGGCTTTAGATGCCTAACTGCCATAAACAGTATCCCTTTCTTCTCCGTTGGCTAGCCCGCTTAAGGGAAAGTCGAGCTAACACCGGATTACCACGGTACCGCGCGTATCTACTATGCGCGGCATACGAACCCGTACCTCAAAAGAGGCACGGGAGAAAAACCTTACTCAGCAGAGTTATTACCGAAGATCTCGATAGTCTCACCAGCAGCGAGGGTAACAATAGCCTTCTTCCACTGGCGGGTCTTGCCTGCCTGCTGATAACGTACACGCTTGTTCTTTGGCTTAACAGAAAGTGTGTTTACCTTGGTGACGTGTACAGAGAAGAGCTTCTCTACAGCTGCAGCAATCTCTTCTTTACCTGCGTTACGAGCAACCTCAAAAGTGTACTTGCCCTGCTCCATCAGATCAAAAGCACGCTCTGAAACGATAGGACGAATGATGACCTCATAAGGAGAGTTCATTATGCGAGCACCTCCCCAAGCTGCTTAGCAACATCAGCGGACATAACAAGTGCGCCGTTGTCGATCAGGAAACGAGTAGTAACCTCAGAAACGCCGAAGATTGAAACCTTAGGAAGGTTGCGGAAAGAGAGATAAGTGTTGACGTCGTCGTCTGGGACGATGACGGTAACGCGCTTACCCTCAATACCGAGGTTCTGAAGTGCAGCCTTTGCCTGCTTGGTGGAAGGCTGAGCAAACTCAAGAGAGTCAACGAGGACAAGCTCGGAGTCTGCAACCTTGCCGGAGAGGACGGACCTCATAGCAAGCTTGACCATCTTGTTGTTAATACGACGTGCGTGGGAACGAGGGGTAGGTCCAAAGATGACGCCACCACCAGTCCACTGACCAGCACGAATAGAACCCTGGCGAGCACGACCAGTACCCTTCTGACGGTAAGGCTTAACGCCACCGCCGGATACCTCGTGACGGTTCTTTGTAGAGTGGGTACCCTGACGTGCGGATGCGTCCTGGCAGACTACAACCTGGTGCACAACAGGGATGTTTGGCTCAATGCCATAGACGTCAGAGGAGAGCTCGGCGTCGCCGACCTTCTTTCCCTCTACGTTCTTAATCTCATACTTGGACATGTTGTCTCCTTGTTAGCCTAAGTGTTTGCCTAAAGGCCCTTAGGCCATGCGGACCTGGACGAGGGCATTCTTGCCGCCAGGAACAGCACCCTTGATAAGCATGAGGTTCTGCTCAGCATCAACGCGGACAAGCTTAAGGTTCTTGACCGTAACGCGCTCTGCGCCCATGTGACCATACATGTGAAGGCCCTTACGAACGCGTGCAGGGTATGCGCACTGACCAATGGAACCTGGACGACGCTGGTTACGAGAACCGTGAGTCATTGGACCGCGAGAGAAGTTCCAGCGCTTAACGGTACCCTGGAAACCCTTACCCTTAGAAGTGCCTGTTACGTCAACAGCGGTGACCTCGGAGAAGTCAGCAACTGTGACAACATCGCCGGTCTTGTGCTCAGAAGCATCCTCAACGCGGACCTCACGGAGGTAACGCATTGGCTCGACGCCCTGTGCCTTGAAGTGACCAGCCATTGGCTTGTTGACATGCTTCTCGGAGATGTCGCCGAAGCCAATCTGTACGGCATTGTAGCCGTCCGTCTCAACAGTCTTTACCTGTGAAACGGTGCAGGGGCCAGCAAGAACGACGGTAACAGGAACGACGTTGTCGTTCTCGTCCCATACCTGGGTCATGCCCAGCTTGCGGCCGAGGATGGTATTAACCATGCTCTTTCCTAACCTTCGGTGGTCATGGGACCTTGAGAGCACATCGGGTACTCTTCCCCAGCGGACCACGTCCTGTACATACTGCCTTTAGACATAATTGTCCTGTTTGAGCAGCCCGTCTACTTTACACTCATTTTTGACAAGAAACAAGCCTAAAATCTCTAAAAGATGAACGCTTTGTGAAGAGCGTTTGATACCTTCTAGCTGCGAGATCTTTCTTCTCCCCTATTTTGCGAGGTCAAACCGCTGACCCGGGCGTATCCATTGGCGAGAAACCCGAAGAAATTTGAAAAATTTTTTCAAAAAAATTGTCGGAATGATTTGCCGGAACTAGTTACCGGGAAAATTGCGGTGAAGGCTATCTGGCTAAAATTTTCTTGAGCAACGCTTCGCAGCCTTCTGTAACGTCCTCGTACGTCAGGTCAAAATTACCCGAATACCACGGATCCGCAATGTCGCGAGGCTTCTCTGTCCAGTCAAGAAGCAACGAAACATTTCCAAGCGGATCATCCTTGAGCATACGCATCATGTTGCGCAGGTTGTTGTGATCCATACCAATGAGGTAATCAAACTCCTCGTAATCTGCGCGAGTCATCTGCCTGGCACGATGATTGCCGCAATGAATCCCCTCTTGCTGCAGTTTTCTACGCGTGCGAGGGTCCACAGGATTGCCGATCTCTTCTGTGGATGTTGCGGCTGAGTCAATGAAGAACGATTCTGCCAGACCGTTTTTCTCGACAAGGTCTTGCATGACATATTGCGCCATAGTTGACCTGCAGATATTTCCGTGACAGACAAAAAGGATCTTTGTTACGTGAGCGTTTTCCGAGCGGACTTCGTTTAGCTGGCTACCTGCATTCTGCTGACCACTTATGTTCTGCGAGCTTTGGTTCATCTCTTCTCCTGTGCACTGTAAAAGTATTCGCTTCCCTATTCTACGGGTTTCTCGCTAAACATGCCCTTTACTCTGTAAAGCAACGCGCTCCTGCATGAGCCAGCCTGAAAAGTTCATCATGTCTGAGCAAATTTACTCAGACTTGATGAGAAAATCAGGCAAATAGCTCAGACATGGCGCACTTTTCCGGCAAATCGTTCAGACATGGTGAGAAAATCAGGCGCAAGCTGGTTAGGCGCAAGCGGATTCGGCGCAAGTGGGTCAGGTGCGCGGGTTCGGCGCAAGCGGGTCAGGTGCGCGGGTTCGGCGCAAGCGGAAAGCCCGCCTATGCAAAAACCCTCCCGCGCGTAGAGCGTAGGAGGGTTTGCAAGTTAGATTAAGCCGTATGCTTAGAGCTTGATCTCGATATCGACACCAGCTGGAAGGTCGAGACGCATAAGCGAATCAACGGTAGAAGCGCTTGGGTCGAGAATATCGATGAGACGCTTGTGAGTGCGCATCTCAAACTGATCACGGGAATCCTTATCCTTGTGTGGTGAGCGGATAACCGTGTAAAGGTTGCGCTCGGTTGGCAGAGGGATAGGACCGGAAACACGCGCACCTGTCTTCTGTGCGGTGTCAACAATCAGCTTAGCGGACTGATCAATGACCTCGTGATCATAGCCCTTGAGGCGAATCCTGATCTTCTGGCTTGACACTTTGGGTACCTCCATAAATGAGCTAGAGCTCGTGGTCGTTTACTTAGGATGCAGAGCCGCCGTTTTTGGCGACAATCTCTTCGCGTACAGCGTTAGGAACGGGCTCGTAAGAATCGAACTGCATGGTGTAGCTCGCACGGCCCTGGGTCTGGGAACGAAGGTCGGTTGCGTAACCGAACATCTCACCAAGAGGCACCTTAGCGCGGATGACCTTGGCGTCCATACGATCGTCCATACCCTCAATCTTGCCACGACGGGAAGAAAGGTTGCCCATAACGTCGCCCATGTACTGCTCAGGTGTCTCAACCTCAACAGACTCAACTGGCTCGAGAAGGACAGGGTTGGACTTCTTGAGAGCATCCTTAATTGCCATAGAACCAGCAATCTTAAATGCTGCCTCAGAGGAGTCGACCTCGTGGTAAGAACCGTCAACAAGGGTGACCTTGATGTCGACTACTGGGTAACCAGCAATGACACCGTTCTCAAGAGCCTCGCGGATGCCCTTATCGATAGATGGGATGTACTCCTTAGGAATGACACCACCAACGATAGCGTTGACAAACTCGTAACCCTTGCCCTCTTCCTGTGGCTCAAGGTCGATGACTGCGTGGCCATACTGACCCTTACCACCGGACTGACGGACAAACTTGCCCTCAGCGTGGCTTACTGCCTTACCAGCAGTCTCACGGTAAGCAACCTGTGGCTTACCAACGTTGCAGTCAACCTTAAACTCACGACGGAGACGGTCAACAATAATCTCAAGGTGAAGCTCGCCCATACCAGCAATGATGGTCTGGCCGGTCTCGTGATCAGTGTGAACCTGGAAGGTTGGGTCCTCTTCAGCCAGCTTAGCAAGGCCGATAGACATCTTCTCCTGCTCAGCCTTGGTCTTAGGCTCAACAGCAACGTCGATAACAGGATCTGCGAAGCTGATGGACTCAAGGATGATTGGGTTCTTCTCGTCACAAAGAGTGTCACCAGTAGTGGTGTTCTTCAGACCAACGCATGCAACAATGTCGCCTGCGGAGCACTCGTCACGATCAACACGGTCGTTTGCGTTCATCTCAAGGATGCGGCCAAAGCGCTCACGGTTGTCCTTGACGGAGTTGTAGACGTAAGAACCTGCCTCTGCCTGACCAGAGTAAACACGAATGTAGGTAAGCTTACCAACATAAGGGTCAGTCATGATCTTGAATGCAAGAGCGGAGAATGGCTCCTTAACGTCTGCGTGACGAACTGCCTCGTCACCCTTAGGAGTGACGCCATCAATCTCTGGAACGTCCAGTGGGCTTGGAAGGAAGTCGATGACTGCGTCCAGAAGCTCCTGGATACCCTTGTTCTTGTAAGCAGAGCCAACAAAGACAGGGTTAATCTGACCAGCAAGAACGCCAGCACGAAGAGCACCCTTAAGGGTCTCAACGTCAACCTCTTCACCCTCGAGAACAGCCATCATGACGTCCTCAGAGAAGTCAGAAGCTGCCTCAAGAAGCTCTTCACGCTTCTCAGCTGCAATCTCTACAAACTCTGCAGGAATCTCGTCGAGTGGCTCAGGGTAAATCATGCCCTTAGCATCCTCTTTGAAGTCCCATGCAGTGTTGGTGACAAGGTCGATAAGACCCCAGAAGTTGGACTCAGCGCCCATTGGGACCTGAGCTGCAATTGCGTTTGCGCCAAGGCGGTCACGCATGGTCTGGATTGCACGGAAGAAGTCTGCGCCTACGCGGTCAAACTTGTTGATGAATGCAATACGAGGTACGCCGTACTTGGTTGCCTGACGCCAAACGGTCTCGGACTGTGGCTGAACGCCTGCAACTGCGTCGAAGACTGCAACTGCGCCGTCCAGAACACGAAGAGAACGCTCAACCTCAGCGGTAAAGTCAACGTGGCCTGGGGTGTCGATGATCTGGATGACGTGGTCTTTCCAGAAGCAAGTGGTAGCTGCGGAAGTAATGGTTACGCCGCGCTCCTGCTCCTGAACCATCCAGTCCATGGTTGCTGCACCGTCGTGGACCTCACCAATCTTGTGGGTCTTACCGGTGTAGTAAAGAATACGCTCCGTAGTGGTTGTCTTACCAGCATCGATGTGAGCCATGATGCCGATGTTGCGGAGGTCTTTAAGATTGTACTTAGTCTTAGCCATTTGTTTGCTACTCCTGAATTCCGACTAGAAGCGGTAGTGGGAGAAGGCGCGGTTGGCCTCAGCCATCTTGTACAGGTCCTCGCGGCGCTTGACGGATGCACCTACGCCGTTAGTTGCGTCGATGATCTCGTTTGCAAGACGCTCTGCCATGGTCTTCTCTTTACGGCTACGGCTGAAAGTGACCATCCAGCGGATAGCAAGAGTAGTTGCACGGCGGGAGTTGACCTCCATTGGAACCTGGTAAGTAGCGCCACCAACACGCTTAGGCTTAACCTCGAGTGTTGGGCGAATGTTATCCATAGCCTTCTTGAAGACAGTGAGGGCATCCTCGCCAGTCTTCTCTGCGACGATGTCAAATGCACCGTAGACAATGCGCTCTGCGGTTGCTTTCTTGCCGTCGAGAAGGACCTTGTTAATAAGCTGGGTTACCAGACGATTGTTGTAGACGGCGTCAGGCATAACCTCACGACGTACTGCTGCTGCGCGACGCGGCATATTAATCTCCTAAGAACTAGTTCGAGTAGTGGACGTGATTACTTAGCACGCTTAGTGCCGTAACGGGAACGGCCCTGAGCACGATTCTGAACTGCTGCGCAGTCGAATGCACCGCGAACAACCTTGTAACGAACACCAGGAAGGTCACGGACACGGCCGCCACGAACCAGAACAATGGAGTGCTCCTGGAGGTTGTGGCCCTCACCAGGAATGTAAGCGGTTACCTCAATGCCATTAACAAGACGAACACGAGCAACCTTACGGAGTGCTGAGTTAGGCTTCTTTGGCGTAGTGGTGAAAACGCGGGTGCAAACACCACGCTTCTGTGGGTTGTGCTGAAGAGCGGCGTTCTTAGACTTTGACTTGACGCTCACGCGGCCCTTACGTACGAGCTGGTTAATAGTAGGCAAGATCTTCTCCTTCTTATACCTATCTACCTGCAGTTTTACATATTCGAAAGGCGACACAGCACTGTCCCCTTGGAATTACGTAGGGAAGTACTTTACGCTGATGAAAGCCACATGTCAACAAGCCACTGTGCCGGGCGTATCCATACTTCATAGAAATTACAAATGCTAGGTAGCCTCAATCTCAGCAAGCTCAATTTCTAAACCTTGGATAAGTTCGGTTTTCTCGCTAGAACAGTAAGGGCATATGCGACCATACGTTACCGTGGCGTATTTTTTATTGCACGATAAACACTGTGTTAGAGCTGGTACTTCTTCAATTTCTAGCTGAGCTCCATGTAACAGCTCCGTGCGATCAGCTGCCCAGCGCCATACATCCAACAAGTACGTTGGAACAACTCCAGATACCTCCCCTAGCTGCAACTTTACGCGCGCAACGGAGGTAAGGTTGTTCTGTTTACCCAGGTCTTCCACCATGTCTATGAGGTAAAACGCAATTCCTAGCTCATGCATATCAGTTAGTTCCAGTGAGCACGCTAGCTTGAAATACCAGTACTACCCGCAGAAACGGGATTACCAAGCTCATCGGTTGTGATGTGTGACTGAGGTTTAGGAGTCTTTGTTTTTCTCGCGGGGTTCTTAATAATCTTTACCGCACGTTTTCCAACATACGAGAGAATCTTTCCTGCCTTATGCTCTGCGGCAACCATATCTGAACAGTGAGGATTGTCTCGGAACAGGTGAATTGCATCAAACTCGCAGCGTGTAGTACAGAGACCACAACCAATACACTTATTTGCATCAACAATTGAAGCGCCGCACTTCAAGCAGCGTGCGGTCTCGATTCTGATTTGCTCTGGCGTAAAAGTATGGCTAGGATCTGTCCAGTTATGCCTGATGTTTTTAACTGAATCGCATGCGGAACGCTGACGACCTGCGTGATCGTATCCACAAGACTCAACTGCTGCGTCAGATTTATCAAGCTCAACATAATGGCGCTGGTTACGGCCAATAGTCAAAGAAGAGCCTTTCTGCACAAAACGATGCAACGAAATAGCAGCTTCATGACCTGCGGCAATAGCATCGATAACAAAGCGAGGACCCGTGTACACGTCTCCACCCACAAAGACATCGGGCTGAGCAGTCTGATACGTCTGGGAATCAGCGCACGCAAGATTGCCTCGCGTAAGCTCAACCGCCTCTCCCTCCAAAAGACTTCCCCACTCAACGGTTTGTCCAATAGACAAGATTACTGTGTCTGCCTCAAGATACATTGTTTGCTCGTCATCAAAACAAGGCGAGAAACGCTTGTCATTGTCGAAAACACGAGTACAGCGTTTAAACGTCACGCCGCAAACGTGTCCTTGCTCATCTGTGGCAATAAAAGCAGGTCCCCAACCATTCTTGATTGACACACCATCTTCCTGCGCTTCTGTGATTTCTTCTGGTAGTGCAGGTATCTCTTCTGGCTGCTCTAGGCACACCATAGTAACTGACTCTGAGCCACAACGCGCAGAAACTCGAGCCGCATCAATAGCAACATTACCGCCGCCAATGACCACTGTCTTACCAGGTACTTCATGCAGAGGATGCTCGGTTACAAAATGCAAGAAATCAACAGCAGAAATAACCCCATCGGCGTCTTCTCCAGCAATATTGGCTTTTCTACCGCCCTGGCAACCAATGGCAACATAAAAACCAATAAAGCCTTGAGCGCGCAGTTCATCAAGGGTTATGTCTTTTCCTACCTCAATGCCACAGCGAATCTCAACACCCATTTCTTTAAGAATGTCGATCTCTGCGGCAACAACGTTTTTCTCGAGCTTGTAAGAAGGAATGCCATATACCATCATTCCGCCAGGAAGGAGGTTCTTCTCAAAAACGACGGGGTTGTAACCGTGTTCTGCCAGGTAATATGCACAGGACAGGCCGGCTGGACCTGCACCAATAATGGCAATTTTCTGGTTGAATCGGCCTCTATTTGACGGGATAACTGGCTCTGGAATAAAGCGATGCTCTGCCTCTAGATCTTTTTGAGCAATGAATTTCTTAACGTCATCAATGGCTACTGCCTGGTCAATAGTTCCTCGTGTACACGCTGCTTCGCAACGTTTATTGCACACGCGACCACAAACAGCTGGGAATGGATTTTCTTTTTTGATCAGCTCAAGCGCATCTCGATAGCGACCTTCAGCAGCCATACGCAGATAACCCTGAACAGAAATATGCGCTGGACAGGCAACCTTACAAGGAGCGGTACCGGTATCGTGGCACTCAATACGGTTGTTATTTTTATAATTCCAATCCCAGTCAGGCTCTCCCCAGAACTTATCATCTGGAAGATCCTGAGTTGGGTAGGAAATTTTGCCCTTCCTAGTAGGAAGTTTCTGACCTAATTGAGGGGCTCCAGCTGGACAAACCTCTACGCACCCACCACAAGCAACACATTTTTCTTCATCAACGTGAGCCACAAAAGCGGAACGAGACAAATTAGGCGTATTAAACAGCTGAGAAGTTCTGAGTGCATAGCAAACATTTACGTTGCAGTTGCAAATAGCAAAGATCTTATCTTCACCGTCAATGTTGGTAATCTGATGAACAAAACCGTTTTTCTCGGCCTTTGTACAGATATCGATAACCTCATCGTAGGTGATGTAGTGGCCTTTTCCTGTTTCTACGCAGTAATCAGCCATATCTCCAATGGCAAGACACCAATCTTCTGGATCGTCAGCACAGCCGTCGCCACGAACTCGCTCAGCAAGACGACAAGAACAGGGAGTTGCAGCATATCTATCGTATTTCTTGAGCCAATGCGAAATATGCTCAACGGTAACGGTGTGATTGACCTGCTCAATAGAGCGCTCAACAGGAATGACGTGCATTCCAACACCCGCACCACCCTCAGGAACCAGCTTAGTGACATTTTTGAGCGGTAGATACGTCATGCGCTCAAACAAAGAAGCCATCTCGGGATGTTCTTCAAGTTGGCTCTCGTTCATCACGGTAAACTCTGCGGAACCGGGAACAAACATGGGAAGAACATACTGCTTTTGCTTGCTCTTGTTTTCCCAGTTGTACTCAATCATGCCCTTTACGGACAGGGTGTCTAGGATGGGCTGAAGCTCTTCTGCAGTTTTGCCGGTTCGCTTGCAAAGCTCCTCTAAAGTAACTGGCTGGCGCACCTTCATATGTTTGGTTACCGCAGCCTCTTCCTCAGTCATAATTGCTGCAATTCCCCAATATTCTGGGTCGTCTTTTACAATTTTGTGACCAAGGCGACTGGTAATTTTTTGAACTTCATCTCTTACAAGAGGCTTAAATTGCTCAGAAGAAGCTGGTCCAGGCTCATTTGGATCTACAGTTTTGTAATGAACTACCTCGTCATTTTCAGTAATGTGATTTTGAGCGAGTATGCGAGTAGGACCGCCAGCAGGGTTAGTAGTTGGCAATACATTTCTGCGTGCAATTTCTTCATCAGTAAGACTGCCGCGCATGGCATTTTCACCTTTTGGGGTCTTACGTGCTGGTACTTCCTCTGCCATGACCTCTCCTATCAGGCATAAGACATTCTTTAAGCGCTAGCCATTGGTTACTGACTGCTTTTCCACTCAGCAACTTTGCGAGAAAGCCATTCAATCCAAGCGTCTAATCCTTCCCCAGTTTTGGCAGAGAAAGGAATAACAACAGCCTTTGGATTTCTAAGGGCCACATTTTTCTCGAGTTTTTTCAGGTCAAAATCAAAATACGGTGCTACGTCTATTTTGTTAACAAGCACCACATCACAGACCTGATACATCAAAGGGTATTTCAACGGCTTATCGTCGCCTTCGGGAACAGAAAGAATAGTGACGTTTACGCCGGCACCGGTGTCAAACTCTGCCGGACATACCAAGTTTCCAACGTTCTCCAAAAAGATAAGGTCCACATCACCTGCATTAAGACCTTCAAGACCCTGAGCGCACATATGCGCATCGAGGTGGCACATACCGCCAGTGTGCAGCTGAATGGCTTTCACGCCCGTTTCAGAAATAGCAGCTGCATCAACATCTGAATCAATATCAGCCTCCATAACAGCAAGCGAAAGCTTGCCATTCAGAGCAGCAATGGTCTTTTTCAGGGTAGTAGTTTTACCAGAACCAGGAGAAGACATAAGGTTTACCAGCAAGGTTCCCTTTTTCTTCATTTCTTCTCTTAGCTGGTCTGCGCTTTTCTCGTTAGCTGCAAAAACGCTTTGCTTAACTTCAATGACGCGATACTCACCCATAAGCTCTCTCCACAGCTCCAATATGTACCTTAGTGACCCAACAGGTGTGCGGCGTGTGCAAGGCCAACACGAATCAGCGTTGTGACGTGCTCATCCGCAAGTGAGTAGATAACTTTTCTGCCATCTCTTTTTGCATTGACAAGGCCACGATCTCGCAAAAGACGCAACTGATGAGAGGTTGCTGACTGAGATACCGAAAGCATTTCTTGCAGCTCTGTGACGCTTTTCTCGCCATTTACCAGGGCACCCAAAATCTGGAATCGCGTGAAATCAGACAGTGCATCAAAAATCTGGGTTGCATCATAGATGATGTCATCGTTTACCAAGTATTCGTTCAGCTTCTGATCAGAAACGTAATCGCACGTAGAATGAGTGTGCTCGCACTGTTCAGAATCGTGGGAATGACTATCCATTTGCTATTCCTATCTTTTGAGAGTCGCAAAGTTCATGGCTACTTAACGTAATTCATAAAAGATTAGTATATACCGATACTCGCTTCTGTAAGCGCAACTAAAAGAGGACTCCAGCTAACGGCTGAAGTCCTCTTGTGTATCGGAGGCAATCTCCGAAAAAGTTTGATGTATCAGGCGAGATTACTTACTCGTCTTCGCCGTCTGCCTCAGCGTCCATGCGGACAACCTGGTTAAGCAGATCATCCAGAGAACCAAGGTCCTCGTTGATTACATCAGGGCTGACCTCATCAGAAGAAGAGCCAATGAGTGTCTCGGTGTAATCAGAGTGAGTGGATGGAGCTGCGGAACCCAGCATCAGGCCACCATCGCCTTCTGGCGAGAAGACCATGTTGAGCAGCTGAGAAAGATCCTCAGAATCTGCCTCATCCTCTTCTGGCTCAAGGATGTAGAGGAGGTTACGAGCCTCAAGGCCATCGCGGAGCTCCTCGATTGCCTTTGCACCAATACCATCGATGCGAAGCAGGTCTTCCTCGGTCTTACCGATAAGATCGCCTACGGTCTCAATGCCAACCTCGCTGAACTTGTTGGTCCAACGCTGTGACACGCCAAGATCGTCGAAGAGGTACAGCTTTGCGTCCTCGCTTGAAAGCGTGCGGCCATTCTTGGAGTAAACGCCACCGTTGTAATCCTCGTTGACCCAGTCAAGCTGCTTAGGAAGCTGCTCCTCGATATCCTTAAGCTCTGCTGGTGCCCAGTCTGGAAGAGACTTAGCAAGAGAAGAGGTTGGGCCATCAATCTTGGTGCCATGGTAGGTAAGCTCAACATCGTTGTATGCGGAGAGACCAGTACCTGCAGGAATCTGCTTACCAACAATAACGTTGGACTTGAGGTCAAGCAGGTGGTCAACGTCGCCCTCGATAGCTGCAGAGGTAAGAACGCCTGCAGTACGAATGAACGATGCGCTGGAGAGCCAAGAATCGATAGAGCTTGCAACCTTCAGAGTACCAAGGATTGCTGGCTCTGCCTCTGGTGGAGTACCACCAGCAAGGGCAATGTTCTGGACAGTCTCTGCAAAGACATAGCGGTCCACATACTGACCAAGCAGGTACGAAGAGTCACCTGGGTTGGTAACCTGAACACGACGAAGCATCTGACGTGCGATAACCTCGATGTGCTTATCGTTGAGTTCTACACCCTGGGAGGTATAGACGTCCTTAACGGACTCAACGAAGGTGTGCATGGTGGACTCAATGTCAGTGAGTCGACGGAGCATACGGAAGTTGACGAAGCCGCGGGTAATCTGATCACCAGCACGGACAACAACGCCATCCTCAATGCCAGGCATGAAGCGGACGGATGCAGGAACACGCCACTCCTCGATAACACGGGAAGCATCGTCTGCATCAACAATACGCAGCAGGTACTCGGTGGTCTCTGGGGTGATGTGAAGAACACCAGAAACGGGAGCCAGGTCAGCCTCGCGGCCAAGAATCTTCTCGTTGACGTTGCCAACGACGTCGAACATACGAGCAACGGTAGGAAGACCCTGCGTAATATCGTCTGCGCCTGCAACACCACCGGAGTGAATGGTACGCATGGTCAACTGAGTACCAGGCTCACCAATGGACTGAGCTGCGATAATACCAACTGCAGTACCAATGTTGACAGGACGACGGGTGGAAAGATCCCAACCGTAGCACTTCTGGCAGACGCCGTACTTAGACTTACAGGTCAGAAGCGCGCGGAGCTGAACCTTAGCAAGGCCGTGCTCAACAAGACGCTCAAGATCCTGCTTGGACTCAACATAGCCACCAGCAGGGATAAGAACCTCGCCAGTGTTTGGATCGCAGACATCCTCAAGGGTGCAGCGACCAATCAGGTCAGTATCAACAGAAGTCTGACCAGGCTTAATCAGAGGATAGGTAACTGCCTCATCAGTGCCGCAGTCCTCCTCGCGGACAATGACGTCCTGTGCAACGTCGACGAGTCGACGAGTCAGGTAACCAGAGTCTGAGGTGTGAGATGCGGTATCTACCAGACCCTTACGAGCACCGTAGGTAGAAATGAAGTACTCGAGAGGCTCAAGACCCTCGCGGAAGTTTGCCTTAATTGGAAGGTCGATGGTTTCACCGGACATATCCGCCATCAGGCCTCGCATACCAGCAAGCTGGCGAAGCTGTGTCTTAGAACCACGAGCTCCAGAGTCAGCCATCATGTAAATTGGGTTGTTCTCTGCAAAGCCCGTAAGCATCTCAGAGCCGAGAAGATCGGTGCACTCGGTCCATGCGTTAACAACCTCAACGTGACGCTCTCGCTCGGAAAGGAAGCCGTCCTCGTAGTACTCGTTGATCTGGTCGACGCGGTCCTGTGCCTCCTGAAGCAGCTGTGGCTTGTGTGGAGGAATAACAGCGTCCCAAACAGAAACGGTCAGACCAGCAAGAGTTGCGTAGTGGAAACCAGTCTTCTTGATATTGTCCAGAATTGGCTCAACATCAGCCATTGGGTAACGGTCGCAGCAATCGTTGACCAGAACACCAATGTCGGACTTAACCATCTTGTAGTTGATGTATGGGTAATCCTCTGGCAGGCACTGACGGTTGAAGATAATGCGACCAACAGTGGTCTCAAAACGCTTGGTACCCTCAGTAACGTCCAGGTCCTCATACTGACCACGGCCGGTCATAACGCGGAAGATAGCGCGATCGCTATCAGCAACGTTTGCATCCTTGGAGCTTACGCGGACAACAACCTTTGCCTGAAGATCAAGGTCACGGTTGGCCTCAATAGCCAGAAGAGCATCCTCAAAGCTTGCAAAGGTAAGAGTCTTAGCGTCTTCACCGGTCTTCTCGGAAGTGAGGTAGTAGACACCAAAGACCATATCCTGAGAAGGAACGGTCAGAACCTTACCAGAAGCAGGGCTTCTGAGGTTGTTGCTAGAGAGCATCAGAATGCGAGCCTCTGTCTGTGCCTGAGTAGAAAGTGGCACGTGGACAGACATCTGGTCGCCGTCGAAGTCTGCGTTGAATGGTGCGCAGACCAGTGGGTGCAGGTGGATTGCCTTACCCTCGATAAGGACTGGCTCAAATGCCTGAATAGACAGACGGTGAAGGGTAGGTGCGCGGTTGAGAAGAACGAGACGGTCCTGAATGACCTCATCCAGAACGTCCCAAACAACTGGAGTACCACGGTCAATAGCGCGCTTTGCGCCCTTAATGTTTTCAACCTTGCGGAGCTCAACCAAACGACGCATAACAAATGGCTTGAAGAGCTCAAGTGCCATAGCGGATGGAAGACCGCACTGGTGCAGCTTCAGGTGTGGGTCAACAACAATGACGGAACGGCCAGAGTAGTCAACACGCTTACCCAGAAGGTTCTGACGGAAGCGACCCTGCTTACCCTTAAGGGCCTCAGCAAGAGACTTCAGAGGACGTCCACCACGGCCGGTAACAGGGCGGCCACGGCGACCGTTGTCAAACAGAGCGTCAACGGACTCCTGAAGCATGCGCTTCTCGTTGTTAACAATGATGGAAGGTGCGTCAAGGTCAAGCAGGCGCTTAAGACGATTGTTACGGTTAATAACACGACGATACAAATCGTTTAAGTCGGAAGCTGCAAAACGGCCACCATCAAGCTGAACCATTGGACGAAGATCAGGTGGAATAACTGGTACAACGTCAAGAATCATGTTAGCTGGATCGTTGCCGCCCTTAAGGAAGGCGTCAACAATCTCAAGGCGCTTAATGGCCTTCTCGCGCTTCTGCTTCTGAGCATCCTCATTGGCGATAATAGCGCGGAGCTCCTTGGCCTCTTTCTCAAGGTCAATGTTGGAAAGAAGGTCGCGGACTGCCTCAGCACCCATGCCACCCTTGAAGTAGATGCCATAGTAGCGCTTCAGCTCGGAGAACAGACCCTCATCGGAGATGAGCTCTCTGGTCTCAAGCTGCATGAACTTCTCGAAAGCCTCACGACGAAGTGTCTTCTCTTCCTCGTACTCTTCCTCAAGATCAGCGACGCCTGCACGAATCTCGTCCTCAGAAAGAGGCTCAAAATCGCCAAACTCGTCGTCCTGTGGCTGGCCCTGTTCACGAAGGCGTGCGATCTGATCGTCACGCTCTGCGTCAAGCTCTTCGAGGTCTGCTGCAAGCTCCTCACGAAGATCGTCTACGTCAGCCTCACGTGCCTCAGTGTCAACACTGGTGATTACGTAAGATGCAAAGTAGAGGACTTTCTCGAGGTCCTTGCTCTTGATATCAAGAAGACGTGCCAGAGGGAAGCTGGTTGGGCTCTTGAAGTACCAGATGTGGCTTACAGGAGCAGCAAGCTCGATGTGGCCCATGCGGTCACGACGAACCTTTGCGGTGGTTACTTCAACACCGCAGCGCTCGCAGGTAATGCCCTTGAAGCGAATGCCTTTGTACTTACCGCAGGCGCACTCCCAGTCCCTTACAGGTCCAAAGATCTTCTCGCAGAAAAGACCGTCCTTTTCTGGCTTAAGAGTACGGTAGTTGATGGTCTCAGGCTTCTTTACCTCGCCATAGGACCAACCGCGGATATCATCAGCAGACGCTAGAGAAATTTTAATAGCGTCAAATTCAGTGGAATCGAAATCTGCCACAGTCGCTACTCCTTATCGGTGGTCGCGTCGCCTACAAGTGCAGATGCACCCTCAGCGTCTTGGGACAGGTCGGAAGCGGTTACCTCAGTGAAGCCAAGGTCGTTGAGGATCTCAACAGCGTTCTTCTCCTCAGGATCTGTGACCTTTGCGGTATTTGCACGCTTACGATAGGAGATTGGCTCAATGTCAAGTGCCAGGGAGCGAATCTCTTTGACCAGAACCTTGAAGGACTCAGGAATTCCTGCAGTAGGAATGTTCTCGCCCTTAACAATGGACTCGTAGGTCTTAACACGGCCGTTGGTATCGTCAGACTTAACGGTGAGGATCTCCTGGAGGACGTTAGCAGCACCGTATGCATACAGTGCCCAAACCTCCATCTCACCAAAGCGCTGACCGCCGAACTGTGCCTTACCACCCAGAGGCTGCTGGGTAACAAGAGAGTAAGGACCCGTTGAACGTGCGTGGATCTTATCGTCAACCATGTGGCCGAGCTTCAGAATGTAAGAAACACCAACGGTAATTGGGCTCTTGAATGCCTCGCCGGTACGACCATCGTAGAGGGTAGTCTTACCACGCTCGTTGAGCTGTGGAACAAACTCCTCACGCATGTCCTCGCCGTACTCCTTGAGAGCCTTGTTGATCATGTTGATGTTGGTGCGGCGAACAATCTCTGCAACGGACTCATCAGTAGCACCGTCAAAGAGTGGTGTTGCAACAGGAATTGGGCCCTCAACGTAACGCTTAGAATCTGCGTCATCGTCATCCCAACCGTGTGCAGCGCCCCAACCAAGGTGGCACTCAAGCAGCTGACCAACGTTCATACGGGAAGGAACGCCCAGTGGGTCGAGAATAACGTCTACTGGGGTACCGTCTGCCATGTAAGGCATATCCTCAACTGGGAGAACCTTACAAATAACACCCTTGTTACCGTGACGACCAGCGATCTTATCGCCCTGCTGAATCTTTCTGCGCTGAGCAACAAAGACGCGGACCAGGTCGTTTACTCCTGGAGGCAGGTCGTCTCCAGCCTCGCGGCTGAAGCGAACAACGTCAACAACGCGGCCATAGGAGCCATGTGGCATCTTGAGGGAAGTATCGCGAACATCGTGTGCCTTAGCACCGAAGATTGCGCGAAGCAGGCGCTCTTCTGCAGTCAGAGCAGTCTCACCCTTAGGAGTGACCTTACCAACCAGAATATCGCCAGGGCCAACCTCAGCGCCGATGCGGATGATACCGTCATCGTCGAGGTTTGCGAGCATGTCCTCACCAAGGTTTGGAATCTCGCGGGTAATCTCCTCAGCACCAAGCTTGGTGTCACGAGCATCAATCTCGTGGCGGGAAATGTTAACGGAGGTCAGGAGGTCTTCCTGAACAACGCGCTCGGAGACGATAATACCGTCCTCGTAGTTGTAGCCTTCCCATGGCATGTAAGCAACGGTAAGGTTTGCACCAAGTGCCAGCTCAGAGTGGTCAACAGATGGACCGTCTGCGATTGGCTGGCCCTTCTCGACCTTCTGTCCAACTGTGACAATTGGACGGTGGTTAATGCAAGTGGACTGGTTGGAGCGCTCGTACTTAGGAAGATCGTAGCGCTGAGAACCGTGCTCATCGGAGTAGATGACAACGTGAGCTGCGTCTACCTCGGTGACCTCGCCGGCAAACTCTGCACAAATAAGCTCACCAGAGTCCTGAGCTGCGCGACCCTCCATGCCAGTTCCAACAAATGGAGCGTGGGACTGGATCAGAGGCACTGCCTGACGCTGCATGTTTGCACCCATGAGGGTACGCTTTGCGTCGTCGTGCTCAAGGAATGGAATGAGGTTAGCTGCGACGGAGAGAAGCTGACGTGGAGAAACGTCCATGTAGTCAACGTCCTCAACAGGAACCTGTGCAGGTGCGCCGAAGGAACCGTCGAAGTCGCGGGTACGTGCGATAACGCGGTCTGCATCAACAATCTTGCCGTCTGCGTCAACCTCAACAAACTTCTTAGACTTAGGGTCAATTGGGGTGTTAGCAGGAGCAATAATGTGATTCTCCTCTTCGTCTGCAGTCATCCAGACAATGTCGTCAGAGACAACGCCGCCTGTGACCTTACGATAAGGAGCCTCGATAAAGCCGTACTCATTTACGTGAGCGTACAGTGCCAAGGAGCCGATAAGACCAATGTTTGGTCCCTCAGGAGTCTCGATTGGGCACATACGGGAGTAGTGCGAGTTATGAACGTCGCGGACTGCGGTAGGAACGTTGGTACGACGGCTGGAGCCGGACTTGTGTCCTGCAAGACCGCCAGGTCCCAGAGCAGAAAGACGACGCTTGTGAGTCAAACCAGCAAGTGGGTTTGCCTGGTCCATGAACTGCGAAAGCTGAGAAGAACCGAAGAACTCCTTGATTGCAGCAACAATTGGACGGATGTTGATCAGAGACTGTGGAGTGATGTCGTCTGCGTCCTGAGATGCCATACGCTCACGAACAACGCGCTCCATTCGGCTCATACCAATGCGGAACTGGTTCTGGACCAGCTCACCAACAGTACGGACGCGGCGGTTGCCAAAGTGGTCAATGTCATCAAGGTGCTTAGACTCATCGCCTGCATGCACTGCAAGAAGGTACTGAAGAGCTGCGACAATGTCCTCTTTGGTAAGGACACGAACATCTGCAGGAATCTCTTCCTCAAGCTTCTTGTTGATCTTGTAACGACCAACGCGAGCAAGGTCATAGCGCTGCTCGTTGAAGAAGAGGCCGTCAAGCAGAGAACGGGCGGAGTCAACAGTAGGTGGCTCGCCTGGACGCTGACGACGATAAATCTCGATAAGAGCATCCTCACGTGTAGTTGCAACGTCACGCTCAAGTGTGTTGCGGACAACATCGGAATCACCAAGGAGCGAGAGAATCTCGTCATCGGTAACAGCAATGCCAAGTGCACGGAGGAAGACTGTAGCGCTCTGGCGACGCTTGCGGTCAATGGAGACGACCAGGTGGCCGCGCTTATCAACCTCAAACTCAAGCCATGCACCACGTGCAGGAATGAACTGAGACTTGTGGACCAGAACACCGTTGTCCATCTCTGACGAGAAGTACACGCCAGGTGAACGGACGAGCTGTGAAACCACAACACGCTCAGAACCGTTGATGATGAAGGTACCGCGCTCAGTCATCAGTGGGAAATCACCCATGAAGACAAGCTGTTCCTTCATCTCACCAGTCTCTTTGTTGACAAAACGGACGTCAACAAAAAGAGGTGCTTGATATGAAATGTCTTTTGCACGACACTCAGCCATTGAATTGGCAGGGTCGCCGAACTGATGGTCACCAAAGGTGACCTGCATGGTTCCAGCGCTGTTCTCAATTGGCGAGAACTCAGCGAAGGACTCTGCAAGGCCCTCTCCCATAAAGCGCTCAAATGATTCCTTTTGTACAGAAATCAGATTTGGCAGCTCCATAGCTGCGGGAATCTTACTGAACGTCCTGCGTCCAGTATGCGCCTGAGGCGTGGTGAGGGAAGTCTTTTTAGCGGTAGACACCAGGTTGTCCTCCTTCAAAAGGGTGGAAGGTGGCAATTGTCGCAACCTAGTAATTTAGTCAAGATTTTAATGCGCGTCAACAGAAAAACACTTGATTTTTTAAGACGTTTTGACTATATTATCGCGTTTATGTTTTTCAACTGCACAAACGTTATGTTGCAGGTAAATCCTTAACTAACTCGTCTTTTCTAGTTATGAAGATTTTGTGGAGAAGGTCCACGGAAGCAGAAATCGCTTTCGGTGAGCGGCGCTCCCCCGCCGCCGTGCTCCACACGGTACTGCATGCGCGGCTGCGAGCGCACGGGTTTCTCGCCGGGTGCGCCGACATTTTGCTTCGTGCGCCTGCCTTTTGCTGCATGCGCCTGAAAAGTGTAAAGAATCTGTATTTGAGCCACCGATTCTTTTGCAAAATCAGGCAAATCCACAGATTCTTTTGCATTTTTAGGCAAAAGTTACAGATTCTTTGAGGAAATCAGGCGCGAGGAAGCCGGGGTAAGTCACGCAGGAAGCTAGAACAATCACGCCGGATTCATGAGCCTGAAATTGACACCAAGTCTGAGCAAAAGTACTCAGACAAGGCGAGAAAATCCGGCAAATCACTCAGACATGGCGAGAAAATCCGGCAAATCACTCAGACTTGATGCACTTTTCAGGCTGCAGCAAAACTACGCCAGCTTGATGCACTTTTCAGGCTGCAGCAAATGCGTCCAAGCTCCATGCACTCCAAGCACACAGGGTTTCTCGCCAGGCAAACAAAAAAAGAGGTCAGACCGAAGTCTGACCTCTCCAGTAAGCAATGTAGGATGGACTTACTTAAGGGTGACGGTAGCGCCAGCCTCCTCGAGCTGAGCCTTAGCAGCCTCAGCGTCCTCCTTCTTAGCGCCCTCGAGGACTGCCTTAGGAGCACCCTCGACGACCTCCTTTGCCTCCTTGAGGCCAAGGTTGGTAAGAGCACGGACAACCTTGATGACGCCGATCTTGTTGTCGCCGAAGCCCTCGAGGACAACGTCAAAGTTGGTCTTCTCCTCTGCCTCCTCAGCAGCGCCACCAGCTGCAGGAGCAGCAGCGACAGCTACAGGAGCAGCAGCGGAAACGCCAAAGACGTCCTCAAGCTCGTGAACGAGCTCAGAAAGCTCGAGTGCTGGCATCTCTTTAAGGGCCTCAATGATCTCATCTTTAGTGACAGCCATGTCAATTCTCCTTTTTAAACGATGCAGCCTTTGTACTGCATCTGGGCAAAAGCCCGGCTTGTATGTGTGCGTTTAAGTGCGTCTACACTCTCACGCGGTTTGCGCCAATGCGCGGGTACAACAAAACGTTGCTTATGCAGCGTTCTTCTGATCTGCGACTGCAGAAAGAGCGGTTGCGAGTCCACGAGCTGGACCAGCGCAAACCTGTGCAATACCGGTAAGTGGGCTTGCAACAACGAAGACAAGCTTTGCAATGAGCTCCTCGCGAGAAGGAAGGTCTGCGTAAGCCTTTGCCTCGTCAGCGGTAAGTGCCTGACCATCAGCGATACCACCAATGAACTCAACTTTCTTGAGCTTCTTGGCCTGATCCTTGATGACCTTAGCGGCCTCGACAGGATCATTCTCATAGAAAACGTATGCGCAGGTACCGGCGAGCATCTCGTCAATCTCTGGCATACCAGCGTTCTTAAGAGCAATCTTGACGATGTTGTTCTTATAGACCTTCATGTGAGCGCCTGCTGCGGTAAGTGCGCGGCGAAGCTCCTGAGTCTCCTTTACGGAGAGACCACGATAGTCGATAACAAACAGGCCCTTGGAGTTGTCGAGAGAAGCGGAAACCTTCTCGAGCAAATCAAGTTTAGACTGAGCTGGCATGTAGTACACCTCCTTTATCATGTCTCAGGCACGAGCGCCAACAGGTGCGGCCCTCACATGAAAAGACCCCACTTTGGCAACCAAAGCGGGGTCTGGATGTACTAATCTCAAGACCACCTCGGCAGGCGGGAATTCCCATTAAGCCTTGGATTCAAGGCGCCGGCTGTCTTTGGCAGCGAACGTGCAACTACAAGACATCTGTCTTGCGTTGGATATTGTGCAGCAAAAAACTATCCAAGTCAAGGTTGAGTGCACAATTTCTTTCTCTTCATAAAAATTTGACGAGAAAGGCGGTCAAGCTGCCACGCACAACTCAGCCGCACACATCAGCCGCACGCGTGCCGCAAGTCGAGTCCACGCCTAAACCGCATACACGCTTCAAGAAAAATCCGGTACCTGCAAGCAGATACCGGATTAAACGTGCTAGGTACTTCTAAGCGTGAAGCTTAGTCCTCCATGAGGTTACGAACCTTGGTTGGATCAACCTTGATGCCAGGGCCCATAGTAGAGGAAATAGCAACGGTCTTGACGTACTTACCCTTAGCGCTGGATGGCTTGACGCGAATAATCTCAGAGAGAAGTGCGCCATAGTTCTCAACAAGCTGCTGGACCTCAAAAGAAGCCTTGCCGATTGCAACGTGGCAGATACCAAAACGGTCTGCACGATACTCAACACGACCAGCCTTGAGCTCGTTAACCATCTTTGCAACATCCATGGTAACGGTGCCGAGCTTAGGGTTAGGCATAAGGCCACGAGGACCAAGAACGCGACCAAGACGACCAACCTTACCCATCATCTGAGGGGTTGCGATTGCTGCGTCAAAGTCAAGCATGCCCTTCTCGACCTCTGCGATGAGCTCGTCGCCACCGACGATGTCAGCGCCAGCTGCCTCAGCCTCGCGGGCCTTCTCGCCCTCTGCGAAGACTGCAACGCGAACGGACTTACCAGTGCCGTGAGGCAGAGAGATGGAACCGCGAACGTTCTGGTCAGCCTTACGAGTGTCGACACCAAGGCGAATTGCTACCTCAATGGTCTCGTCAAACTTAGCAGTTGCAAGCTCCTTAGACAGGGTTACTGCCTCTTTTGGGCTGTAGAGGTTTGCACCGTCTACCTTGGCAACTGCATTCTTGTAGTTCTTTCCGTGCTTAGGCATTATGTACCTCCTGTGGTTAGCGGGCGTCTGCCCTCCCACTCCTGCATCTTCCGTTCGCAGTTACGCCCTCTTGGCGAGAAACCCAACTACGTGCACTAACGTCGGATGCTCTGACAAAAACAACCGTCAGCCACGCACATGGCTGACGGGAGTAAACACTACTCGGCGATGGTTACACCCATGGAACGAGCGGTACCAGCGACGATCTTCTTTGCAGCCTCAATGTCGTTTGCGTTGAGGTCAGGCATCTTGATCTCAGCAATCTTGGTGAGCTGCTCCTGGGAGAGCTGGCCGACCTTATCGCGCTGAGGAACACCGGAACCACCCTTGAGGTGAAGCTCCTTCTTGATGAGCTGAGCTGCTGGAGGAGTCTTGGTTACGAAGTCAAAGGAGCGATCCTCGTAAACAGAAATCTCGACTGGGATGATGTCGCCAGCCTTGTCCTGAGTTGCAGCGTTGAATGCCTGGCAGAACTGCATAATGTTGACCTGTGCAGCACCCAGAGCTGGTCCTACTGGAGGAGCTGGGTTTGCCTGGCCTGCAGGAATCTGCAGCTTAATAAAGTTAACAACCTTCTTTGCGGGCATGTTAAGCCTCCTGTTTGAATTCTTGTGAGTCTATTCTCGCGCACTCCCGAGAAGCAATCCACAAGGGACGAGAAGTGCGGGATAAGCCGTTAGTTACTAGTCTATCAGGGAAATCTGATCCATGGTGAGCTCAACCGGAGTCTCGCGACCAAAGATGGTGAGCATAACCTTGATCTTGCCGGACTCTGCGTTGACCTCAGAAACAGTTCCGTCAAAGTCAGCGAGAGGGCCAGAAAGAACGTGAATTGCCTGACCGACCTCAATATTGGTTGCTGTACGCTTAGGTACAGGGCTACCCGTCTTCATGCCGCCACGACGCATGATCTTATCGAACTCATCGCGACGCAGAGGAACTGGCTTGCCGTCAATGCCAACAAAACCAGTTACGCCTGGAGTGTTACGAACAACAGCCCAGGTATTGTCATCCAGCTCCATGCGAACAAGAACATAACCTGGGAAAACCTTAGACTCTTTGGTCTCGCGCTTACCGCCGTCCTTGACCTCAGTGACTTCCTCGGTAGGAATCTGAATATCAACAACAGCACGCTCAAGGCCATAGGTCTCAATACGGTGCTCAAGGTCTGTCTTTACCTTGTTCTCATAACCTGAATAGGTGTGAACTACATACCAGCGCTTAGCCATTGATTATCCCCTCAGTCCAGTAAAGGCGACGAGACCAGCAACAATGCCAGTATCAACCAGCCAAGTTACCAAGCCAAAGAAAATGATTGTTGCAATTACGGCTACAGAGAAACCAGCAAGCTCAGAGCTTGAAGGCCACACAACGCGGTGCATTTCTGTACGAACGCCTGCAAAATAAGCACCCAGGCGGCCAAAGAAGCCAGGGTTAGCGTTACGCTGAATGGACTTCTCCTGCTTCTTTGCCTCAGCCTTAGTGGCCTTAGCAGAAGCTTCAGGAGTAGCTTCAGCCTGAAGGGCCTCACGCTGGGCGCGCTCTTCTGCGCGAGCCTTACGTGCGCTCCTCTTATTGCGCTCCTTATTTGCCATCCTACGCTCCCTTGGATGTTATACCTACATACAAACCGGCCAACCCTTATGGGAAGGCCGGTGAAGTTATCTGGCAGGCCAGGAAGGACTCGAACCCTCAACAAACGGTTTTGGAGACCGCCGCTCTACCATTGGAGCTACTGGCCTAGAACGAACCCACCTAGCCTAGCGGGTCTCGCGATGTACCGTGTGCTTGTGGCACCATGGGCAGTACTTCTTCAACTCCATACGATCTGGGTTGTTGGACTTGTTCTTGTCCGTAGTGTAATTACGACGCTTGCACTCAGTGCAGGCGAGAGTAACGAGTGTACGCATTGATCCTCCTGAACACGGTCACGAGATGTATTCTCGAAATGTGACGCGGTTGCTTAGGTTAGCACCCACTACCCAGAGATGTCAATACTTTTCTCTAATTACTCTAGGCGTTCACATATTTTTTCTCGACAAAAAACCCGGCGCGCAAAAGAGCACGCCGGGCAAGTTAGCAACTTTTAAAGAAGTTACTCGATGACGGTGGAAACACGGCCATCGCCGACGGTGTGGCCACCCTCGCGGATAGCGAACTTCAGACCCTGCTCAAGAGCGATTGGGTGAATGAGCTCGCAGCCAACGGTGATGTGGTCGCCAGGCATAGCCATCTCTACCTTGCCACCGTTTGCATCGGTGAGCTCGTAGATGTCGCCGGTTACGTCAGTTGTACGGAAGTAGAACTGTGGACGGTAACCAGAGAAGAATGGGGTGTGACGGCCGCCCTCTTCCTTAGTAAGAACGTAAACCTCACCGGTGAACTTCTTGTGTGGAGTAACGGTACCAGGCTTGCAGAGAACCTGACCGCGCTCGATGTCCTCGCGCTTAACACCACGAAGAAGAATACCAACGTTGTCGCCAGCCTCGCAGAAGTCCATGGTCTTACGGAACATCTCAATGCCGGTAGCAACAGAGTTCTGAGTTGGCTTAATACCAACGATCTCGACTGGATCGTTGAGCTTGAGCTCACCGCGCTCAACACGGCCGGTAGCAACGGTACCACGACCAGAAATGGTCATGACGTCCTCGATTGCCATCAGGAATGGCTTCTCGTTGTCACGAGCTGGTGTTGGGATGTAGGAGTCAACGGTGTGCATGAGCTCACGGATGGACTCAACCCACTTCTCCTCGCCGTTAAGAGCGCCGAGAGCAGAACCACGGATGATTGGAAGGTCATCGCCTGGGAAGTCGTACTCGGAGAGAAGGTCACGGGTCTCCATCTCGACGAGGTCGATGAGCTCGTCATCGTCGACCATGTCGCACTTGTTCAGGAAGACGACGATGTAAGGAACGCCGACCTGACGTGCGAGAAGGATGTGCTCACGAGTCTGAGCCATAGGACCGTCGGTTGCAGCAATAACGAGGATTGCGCCGTCCATCTGAGCTGCACCAGAAATCATGTTCTTGATGTAGTCTGCGTGGCCAGGGCAGTCGACGTGAGCGTAATGGCGCTCCCAAGTCTCGTACTCAACGTGAGCAACGGAAATGGTAATACCACGCTGACGCTCCTCTGGAGCCTTATCGATGTTCTCGAAGGCGGTATAGTCTGCCTTGCAGCCCTCGGTCTCAGAGAGAACCTTGGTGATTGCTGCGGTAAGGGTAGTCTTACCGTGGTCGACGTGACCAATGGTACCGATGTTTACATGTGGCTTTGTGCGGTCAAACTTTTCCTTGGCCATTGCCAATCCTCCTTCTGGAACTAACCCTCGGGCTAGACCGTGGTGAAAAAACGTCTGTTTATACTCAACGGCGCAAATGTCTAGGACATGTACGCCGTAAAGAGTCTGGTACCGGCGACTGGATTCGAACCAGTGACGTCACGGGTATGAGCCGTGTGCTCTAACCAGCTGAGCTACGCCGGCATAAATGCCGCTTGAAAAATGGAGCCCGCGACCGGATTTGAACCGGTGACCTCTTCGTTACCAACGAAGTGCTCTACCTACTGAGCTACACGGGCGTGGTGGGGATACTTGGACTCGAACCAAGGAACCCAGAGGGAGCGGATTTACAGTCCGCCGCAGTTGCCGCTGTGCCATATCCCCGAATGCCGTTTTCAAGCACTCTAGAAGCAATTGTGTACGCTGTTTACCTTGCGGTTTAACGTACGCAGGAAGTCTAGTTGATCTTCCAATTACCTCTCAAGCGGGAAAATATTACGATTGAATAAAAATCTTGTCAACGTAATCCACCCAACCGGGCGTATCTTATCAAATTTTTTCCACAATTCCAAGCGATTTTCTCGACAAACGGACACGGGCTTTAGCGGTTGTCTATAGGAGCCATACGCGATACGTCGCGAATGCCCCAAAATTTGCACGAAAAAAGCCAGGCAATGCCTGGCTGAAAATTCAAGTGGTGCCGCCACCAGGCTTCGAACCCGGGACCTACTGATTACAAGTCAGTTGCTCTACCAGCTGAGCTATAGCGGCATCAAGTGCAGAGGATATTCTATAGACTTTTCTGGCTTTGGTCTAGTCTCAATTTTCGAGAAATTTTTCTCCACAAACTGGTTGATGCAGCATGTAGGATCGCTTCCCTTCTGTGGGGGTGAACTTGGTACAAATATATTGTCTAATGAAGTGTGGTCAGCCTGAAAAGTGCATCATGTCTGAGTAAATTTACTCAGATATGGCGAGAAAAACCGGCAAATAGCTCAGACTTGGCGCACTTTTCCGGCAAATCATTCAGACTTGGCGAGAAAATCAGGCTCCATGGAAGGGCAACCTTGGACACGCTTCAAAGTCCGCCTGAAAAATGCAAAGAATCTGTATTTGAGCCACCGATTCTTTAACAAAATCAGGCAAATCCACAGATTCTTTGCTGTTATCAGGCAGAATTTACAGATTCTTTGCAGAAATCAGGCGCGCTGATTGCGCCCAGGCACGTCGAGTGCATTGGCACGTCAATCAAATTAGGCGCGGTCGGGCACGTTAACGCGTCGAGCGCGTAAGACGCTGGCCTGGCTACTTATTTGCCCAGGAGCTTCCAGAGTTTCTCGCGCTGTTCTGGAGAAATGCGGTCTTCAAGCGTCATGCGCGTACTGACCTGATTGCGACGCATCTCTTCAACAACGTTATCTGCTTGGGAAATCTCGTGGACCAGTGATGCGCTTGCAATGCGCGTGACCTCGCCGGGGCCAAAGCCAGCCGTGGCGCGGATGTCTCTGTCCGACGTGACCAGAAATACCTTGCGACCAGCCTCTCGAGCGTCCGTGACCAGGCGCTCAATAACGCTATCCGCGGACTCCCCAGTCTCGGAAAAAACCAGTTGCACGCCAGCGTGGGTGCGCTCCGGGCGCTCGTCGTTTACGTTTCCCTTGCCGTCAAACACAATAACGGCCTCGTAGGTGCCCTGCGCAAACGTGGCAACGTCAGAAATGAGCGCCAAACGGGCGCGATAAAACGGATCGGTGTTGAGGTGATAGGCTCTCTCAGCAGCGGTTTCTTGTGCAGAAGAGCCACGCACATCCAGCAACGCCTCATAGCGAGGAGTTGCCAACATGACGTTATAGCCATCGACTACAAGCAGCGATTTTTTATGAGCCATACCTTACGCTTCCTGGGCTTCCTGGGCTTATGCTTCCTGGGCTTCCTGGGCTTCCTGGGCTTACGCTTCCTGAGTCCTGCGGAGCCACTCGTAGCACATGACCGTTGTTGCCTGAGCAACGTTCAGGGACTCTACCTGGCCAAACTGAGGAAGCTTGCACGTAAAATCGCACTTCTCGAGCATAAGGCGAGAAATTCCTGAACCTTCAGAGCCCATAACAAGTGCAAGGCGGCATCCCATAGGAGCCTCCCACACGGACTGGGTGGCGTGCTCGGTGGAGCCGCATGTCCAAAAACCTGCGGCTTTGAGCTCTTCAAGAGCGCGCGGCAGATTAGAGACCTGAGCGATTGGCAGGTGAAGCACGGCTCCTGCGGAAGTCTTGTATGCTCCAACGCCAACTCGGGCGGCGCGAGCGTTTGCAATAACAACGCCGGCTGCGCCAACTACCTCGGCACTTCTTACGATTGCGCCAAAGTTTCCCTCGTCGGTGACGTGATCCAAGACCACAACCAGCGCGTTTTCAGAACCGGCGCGCTGAATGATTTCAGAGAGGTCGGCGTAGGCAAACGGCTGTGTACGGACAATAACGCCCTGGTGAGCGCCGTGGCTTGAAAGCGAGTCAAGCACGGGCTTTGCAACACGCTCGACAGGAATACCCTCCTGCTCAAGCTGACGTGCAAGAGCCTCAATCTCTTGGTCTTTCTGCCCGCTTGCAGCCTGTACCAGCGCATTCTTCAAAGGAATACCAACGGTCAGCGCCTCTGCTACTGCGCGACGACCCTCGATAAGATCGGTTGCAGGCTTCTTGTTACCGGGACGTCCAGCGCCAGCACCTCGCTGTCCACCAGCGCCTTTCTGTCCGCGGGTGCCCTGAGCTGCGTGTGCGCCTTGTGCAGAGCGGCCACCCTTTGAGCCCTGGCCATTCTTGGCGCCGAAATAACCGCCCCAGTCGGCAGCCTTCTTAGAGCCGCGACTCGTAGCGCCACCGCGACCCGCACCACCACGACCTGCGCCGCTGCGACCTGCAGCGCCACTGCGACCAGTGGAGCCACCGCGGCCTGCAGCGCCCTCGGAGCGCGTGTTTTTAGAGGTAGAACGCTGATTTCTTGCCATAGTTAGTCTGCCTTACGCTTAAGTCGAGCGCCAGCGGCGGTATCTTCAATCAAAAGTCCAAGCTCAGCAATGCCATCTCTAATTTGATCAGCAACTGCCCAGTTTTTCTGGGAACGAGCCTCCTGACGAGCAGCAAGCAAAGCCTCTGCAGCCTCGTCAGCTGACGAGCCCTCATAGCCTGCCACCTGGGCGGCAAGCGTCACAAGCTCTTCTGGTAAATCAGAGGTAGACGCCGCCTGAGTCAAATCAATTCCCAAAGCTCCCGTAAGCTCGCACAACATATCTGCTGCACGAAGAACAGGACTAGCGCCAACGTTCTGACCAACCTCTGCAAGATATGTATTTGCAGCAGTTACCAGAGCAAAGATAGCAGCGAGTGCTCCTGCGGTATTGAAATCATCATCCATCTGAGCGTCAAACTCGCTCTGAGCTGTGTTAATAGCCTCAGCAAGCGTGCTATCAGCGTCGGAAAGTTCGTGCTGAGCAGAAGACTGCTTGAAAGCCCAGCGGAGATTTGCAACGCAGGTCTTCATGCGCTCAAGCGTACCAACGGTGCCCTCAAGGCGCTCAAACGAGAAATCAAGTGGTGCACGATAGTGCGTCTGAAGCATCAAAAGTCTTACTGCATCTGCAGGGTACTTGTCCAAAACTTCCTTGAGTGTGTAGAAGTTGCCCAAAGACTTGGACATCTTCTCACCGTCAACGCGAAGCATTCCGGTGTGCATCCAATAATTGGCGAGAGGAGCGTGCCAGGCGCAAGATGCCTGAGCAGTCTCATTCTCATGATGAGGGAATACCAGGTCAGAACCACCGCCGTGAATGTCAATTGGAGTGCCCAGGTAGCGATGAATCATTGCGCAGCACTCACTGTGCCAACCTGGACGACCTTCTCCCCAAGGGCTTGGCCAGCTAGGCTCACCAGGCTTAGCAGCCTTCCAGAGTGCAAAGTCAAATGGATCGCGTTTCTCGTCATTAACCTCAACGCGCTCACCTGCGCGAAGCTGATCAAGATCGCGACCAGAAAGCACACCATAACCATGGTCAGAACGAACCGAGAAGTACACGTCGCCCGAAGGCACCGCGTATGCGTGACCCTGTTCAATCAAAGATTGAATCATCTGAAGCATGGCTTCAATCTCATGCGTTGCGCGAGGGCGAATATCCGGATCTAAAATATTGAAGCGATGCATCTGCTCGATAAACGCCTGAGAAAACTCTTCAGAAACCTCTTGAGCAGTCCTTCCCTGCTCAATGGCGCGCTGAATAATCTTGTCGTCAACGTCAGTCAGGTTTTGAGCAAAGGTGACCTCATAACCCTTATGCATCAGATAACGGCGAATAACGTCAAACGAGAGGAAAGTACGGGCGTTTCCGATGTGAATCTGATCGTAGACCGTGGGACCGCACACGTACATGCGGATTTTACCCTCGTCGATTGGCTTGAACTCTTCTTTTTTATGCGTCTGAGTGTTATAGACAAGCATGCATACTCCTCGCAACCATTGTGTATTGGTGTAAGTATAAACGGTTTGTGGAAAACCTTTGAGTTCCATACCGTACTAATCAAGATTCAATTTTGTTACCGTTCACGGATTAGTGCTGGATTTGTTTTTTTGTTTTATTAAACTTGATGAACAAAAATTTAAGAAATTTATATTTGAATCAAAACTGCGAAGAACTAGAAGACAAGAAATCTTACTCTTAACAACTTCAGAAGGTGATTTGAATGAGTAAGTTTTTTAACATTATCCACTACTGTATATCTACCATTCTGGATAAAGGCAGTCTTGCGATTTTTCTCTTTCTGTCATTCTTTGTCACAGCGCTTATGGTGATCCAACCTCTTCTTGTTGGATTTGTAATTAATCTTTTTATTTCAGGAACAACTTGGAGCGAGATACTTTTCTATTGCGCCGTAGTTGCCGCACTAGGAATCCTTATTGCCGGCTGTTCCTATCTTGCTAAAACACGCTATTGTCAGTTACAAATTGATTCTTCGTTTACCATTGAGCGACAGCTGATTGACAAGATTCAACATGCAGATTCATCGTTTTTCTCGTCATATGATTCTGGACATTACCGCCAGACAGTAAATAACGATTCTAATGACGTTTCGATTTTTATACTTACACAATGTGTGAGCTTTGTAACAACTACGGTCTCCGTCTTAGCCACGCTGGCAATTATTTTATATCTGAACCCATTAACCGCTCTTGTAACAGTTGTTCTGTTGTTGGTGAGTTTTATTATCTATAAGCAAATCCAAGCTGCGGCCTATAAAAGATATAGGGAATCCAAAGAACTGAGATCACAGTATGGATCTATTGAGCTCTCCCAATTCACAGACGTAGATTTTATCAGGCGCCATTCTCTCTTTGAGCGTTTCTTTAATCAGCATTATGCCGTTAATCAAAAAATTCGTAGTGCCATTCATGAGCAGTACAAACTGGAATTTGGCGTACAGGAATTAAACAATGCTGTAATTGCCGTATTCCAAGCCATTGTCTTTGTTACCTGTGCCTATCAAATTTTCCTTGGAGCACTACAGCCTGGCTATATTGCAACCATTTCAAGCTATTTTGTATCGCTCTTAGGTTCTATTACACTTCTTATGGAATTTGGCATGGCTTATCAGAGTATTACGGTAAGTCTTGATCGAATTGAGCAGATTCTTGATTTACCTCAAGAATCCGTTGGTAACATCATTCCATCAAAGAACGTCAATCAAATTACCTGCACAAATGTATCTTTCTCTTATCCACATACAAATAAAGTACTGATGAACAACTTGTCTTGTAGTTTTGCAAAAGGAAATATATACGCTATTACCGGTGGAAACGGAACAGGCAAATCTACATTTCTGAAACTCATTAACGGAGAGTGGTCTTCTCACCTATCGGGCACTATTGCTATTAACGAGGACTTGCTCACTCAAATTAATCAGTATGAACTTCGAAAAAATACTCTTGGATTTACCGAACAAGAGCCAAGCATTGTTGACGATACGGTAAGAAATAATCTGACCCTACTCTGCAAAAAGCAGCCAACAGATGAAGAGATAATCAGCTATATCAAGCTGTTCAATTTGGAAAAATTGCTGCTTGGAGACGATCAAAATCTTGATGTCCGCCTTGTTGAACGAAGCTCTGCTATCTCTGGTGGAGAAAAGCAAAAGATTGCAATTATCCGCATGATGCTTATGAATCCAAGTGTTATGTTGCTTGACGAGCCAACTTCTGCATTAGATCAGAACAGTGTTGATGTCCTCCTTAATCTTCTCAAGAAGGTCAAGCAGGACCACATAATACTTCTCATATCTCATGACCCAAAAGTGGTGGAGGCAGCCGACCATATCGTAGAGCTGTAATTTATTGCGCGGTGCGTCCCAGCAGCACAACTGCCCAGGCAGCAATACCTTCTTGAGTGCCCACAAAGCCAAGGCCTTCGGTAGTGGTAGCTTTAACGCCAACTTTATCTGGCGAAACACCCATGACCTCTGCCATGCGGTTTCTCATAGCATCGCGATGAGGGAGCAACTTAGGCGCCTGAGCTGCAACGGTGCAATCACAATCCAGAAGCTCAAAGCCCTCATTACGAACAAGCTGCATAACATGGGACAGAAGCACCATAGAATCAGCGCCCTCATAAGCAGGGTCTGTATCAGGGAAAAGCTGGCCAATGTCGCCAGCACGCATGGCTCCTAACAGGGCATCCATGAGCGCATGAGCCAAAACGTCAGCATCGGAGTGGCCGAGAAGACCTTTGGTGTGCTCAATTTTGATACCGCCTAAGATAAGATCTCTGCCCTCTACCAGGCGATGAACATCGTATCCGTGGCCAATTTTAAGCTCTGGCATGCTCACTCTACAGCTCCACTTCCGGTTGCGCCTTCTACCAGGCGTCGACTGAGCGTAGCTTCAACAATTGCAAGGTCAGACGGGTACGTGACCTTCACGTTTTCTCGTTGCGACTCAACGCACAGCACCGTAAGACCAAGTCGCTCAACTAACGACGAGTCATCGGTTCCCTGGTAGCCCTCCTGGCGAGCTACCTCATGGGCTTCAAGGAGCGTACGCGTTTTGAACACCTGAGGAGTCTGAGCAGCCCAGAAAGTAGAGCGATCAGGTGTATCTACGATGGTTGCGCCATCTACGCGCTTCAATGTGTCAGTTGCACGGTGAGCCAAAATTGCTCCCGCAATCTTAGGAGACTTGCGAACCGTGCCAATGACCTGCTCGATTGTCTCTACCTCAATGAGCGGACGAACCGCGTCATGAACAGAAACAAAATCATATCCAGCAGGCACTACCTGGAGCGCGTTGTAAACCGATTCTTGCCTGGTAACACCAGACGTGGCAAAATGAACGGGTTTGTGGAGTACAAGCTTGCCCAAAACACCCTCTTGAACTGCAGCGCGTTTCTCGTCAGAGCAAGCAATCACAATGTGAGCCACGCTTGGCGCGTGATCAAACGCAAGGATTGACCAGCTCATCAGCGGAAGACCGCAGACAGAAATAAACTGCTTACCGTCAGGATATCCAAAGCGCTCGCCAATGCCACCGGCCACAATGACGGCCACGGTATCGGCTTTTGCTCCATGTGTTGTGAGGCGAGAAGGACGTGGCTTTGACACGACCTTTGCACAGGTGCTGCTTGCAGCCATTATTCTGACTTACCCCACATTCTGCGGAGACTGTTAGCAAGTGCACCGGGGTTCTCGACACCCAGAGATTTGAGGCTTGATGTATCGTTTTCTGCAACGTGAAGCAGCTGCTGCAGGTTATCGTAAGCGTCAACAATTCTGGCCGCAATCTCATCGTTGACCACGTGAACGCGGGAAAGCGTGCGCAGGCCCAGAGGCTCCATGGACGCATCTTCTCCGCGGCCATCAGAGTAGCCAAGAATCTGGCCGACACTTTCTGCGGAGCGGAGCTCGGTGTTAGCCGTCTCGTGGAAGCGGCGGCGAATGGCGCGCGCCTCTTCAGCAGAAGAATCTACAGCGTAATCGCGAATCATCAGGTTATAGGCCTCGTCGATACCGCCTAGATACTCCTCGCGCTGCATAGCGGTGGTTTTTCCCTCGCTACCTAGCTCCAAAAGACAAGAATCAAGCTGGTCAGCGGCACTCAAAAGAACCTCAAAAAGGTAGAAGATGCCTGCTACATCACCCAGGGTGACGTAGTTATCAAGCTCAAGAGCGGTTAGGCGCAGAAGTGCGCGATCAAGTTGCTGGCGCGTATTTTGCATGGCAACCGAAAGTTGGTTGACGGTAGACATAATAGCTGGTACCGACTTTAGTGGGATAACGTGACCATCAACGTAGACCGTAATCAACGAGCGGCGAGAAGACACAGCAATCACAATAGACTTGGTGAGCAAGCTCATGCGAGCGGCAGTACGGTGGCGAGTGCCTGTTTCTGCAGTTGGAAGCGTTGCATCAGGATTGAGGTGGAAGTTGGCGCGCAAAATTCTGGTGAGGTCTTTGTCCACCACCACAGCGCCGTCCATCTTGCAGAGCTCAAACAAGCGATTTGCTGTGAAAGAAACATCAAGTTTGAAACCATCTCCACCCGCAGCGAGGACGTTTTCTGTATCTCCCACGCAAATGAGGGCGCCCAGACGGCCAGCGATAATCATGTCCAGTGCAACGCGGAGCGCTGTGCCAGGGGCAGTCATCTTCAGAGCGGTGGCAATACGGTCCTCGTTTTCTGTTGCGCTTGGATCAAGTTGCGTTGGCTCCATGGCTCTCCCTCAATTACTTGCAGCTTACAGGCTGCATTTTGCGTTTTGGTGCGTTTGCGGCTTCAATTTGTTTCAACATTTCAAGTATACGGTTTTGTTGCCGGCGCGTGTAGTGACGGTTTGGAGAAGACGGGTTTCTCGCCAAGAGCTTCTGCCAAGAGAACTGTGCGTTTTAGCTGCGATACAAAAAGACCCGAGGCAGGACCTCGGGTCAGAACTTACTTACTCAGCGGAAGACATCAGATCGGACGAGCCGCCTGCGCTACCCTGTGGCAGCGAGGATGGACCCATGCTGACATCCATCTGGTCAAGCTGCGCCATGGTCTCTTTCTTGCGAGGCTCGGGGATGACGCCCGTGGTCTTGGTGAACACAAGCTTCTTACCCTCAGCGTCAACATCAACAGCAACAATGTCGCCTGTGGTCCACTGGCCAGAAAGAAGCTCCTCAGACAGTGGGTCTTCAATCATCGACTGAATGGTGCGGCGCAGCGGACGGGCGCCGTAAACAGGGTCGGTTCCGTCTTTGGCAATCAGATCCTTTGCAGCCTCGGTGAGCTCAATGGACATGCCGTTGGCAATCAGGCGATCGCGCAGCTCAAGAACCATGAGGTCAACAATGCCACGAAGCTGCTCGGTAGAGAGCGACTTGAAGACAACAATCTCGTCCACGCGGTTCAAGAACTCTGGGCGGAATCCACGCTTGAGCTCGGACATAACACGGCTGGTAATCTCTTTATCGGAGAGTCCCTTAGAGCCTTCTGACGAGAAGCCCATGGTATTGGTACGGGCAATCTCGCGAGCACCAATGTTGGATGTCATGATGACAACCGTATTGGAGAAGTCCACGTGACGACCTTGACCGTCAGTCAAGCGGCCCTCGTCCAGAATCTGTAGCAAGATGTTAAAGACGTCTGGATGTGCCTTCTCAATCTCATCAAAGAGCAGAACAGAGTACGGACGCCTGCGGACAGCCTTGGTGAGCTCGCCGCCCTCATCGTAGCCCACATATCCTGGAGGTGCGCCAACCAGCTTAGCTACGGTGTGACGCTCCATGTACTCGGACATGTCATAGGATAGCAGGGCGTCTTCAGAGCCAAACAGGAACTCTGCCAGGGCTTTTGCAAGCTCAGTCTTACCTACACCGGAAGGTCCCAAGAAGATGAAGGAGCCGCCAGGGCGCTTAGGGTCTTTGAGAGGACTACGGCTTCTGCGGATTGCCTTTGCAACCTTAACAACAGCCTCGTCCTGACCAACAACACGCTGGTGAAGGATGTCTTCTGTACGAAGCAGTCTTGAAGCCTCAGTCTCGGTGAGGTTAGAGACAGGAACGCCGGTGATGCCAGAGACAACCTTTGCAATGTCGTCCTCGTCAACGGTAACAATGTTCTTGTCCAGCTGCTCGCGCCACTCAGTCTCCAGGCGATCCCTCTCTGCTACCAGAGATTTCTCCTGGTCACGCAAACGAGCTGCCTGCTCAAACTCTTGAGCACTTGCTGCCTCGGATTTCTGGGTACGGACGCGGAGAAGTTCTGCGTCTACCTGGGCAATCTCTGGTGGAAGGCTCATCTTGTGGATGCGAGCGCGTGCACCAGCCTCATCGAGGACATCAATTGCCTTGTCTGGCAGGAAGCGATCCTGGATGTAGCGGCTCGAAAGCGCAACGGCAGCCTTGATAGCAGCCTCGGTGTAGTGGACATGGTGGTGCTTCTCGTAGCGGTCCTGAAGGCCATGGATGATAGAAATGGTGTCGTCGTTGTTTGGCTCGCCGATGTTGACAGGCTGGAAACGCCTCTCAAATGCAGCGTCCTTCTCGACATGTTTACGATACTCTTCTGCCGTAGTTGCACCAATGACCTGGATTTCTCCACGAGACAGCGGTGGTTTCAAGATGGACGCAGCATCGATGGAGCCTTCTGCGGAACCGGCGCCAATGACGGTGTGAATCTCGTCGATGAAGAGGATGTCATTCTTGGATTTCTCCAGCTCAGCAACAACCTTCTTCATGCGGTCCTCAAACTCACCGCGATACTTAGAACCTGCTACCAGACTTGCCAGGTCAAGCGTCCAGACCTGCTTTCCGCGCAGGATGTCAGGAACGTTGCCGGATGCAATGAGTTGAGCCAAGCCCTCAACAATGGCGGTCTTACCAACACCGGGATCGCCCAGGATAAGTGGGTTGTTCTTCTGGCGGCGGGCAAGAACCTGCATGACACGCTCAATCTCGCGGTCACGGCCAATAACAGGGTCAAGCTTTTTATCTGCAGCAAGCTTAGTAAGGTTGCGGCCAAACTGCTCCAACATGGAAGCGTCGTCGTTTGCGTTAGGACGCATCTGACCAGCGCCAACAGGCATGCCAAAGATGCCGCCTTCAATGCGAGGCTCTGCCATACGAGGACCAGCTGGTGCATCTTCTGGAGTCTGAGCAACCAGCTCATCAACGGCGTTTCTTACGGCATCGCCCGAGACACCCATGGTACGCAGGGCATCCATAGCACGACCGTTACCCTCGGACACAATGCCCAAAAGCAGGTGCTCAGTTGCAATATAGCTTTGACCGTGGGTCATAGTTTCTCTGTACGCGTCCTCAAGCACGCGTTTTGCACGAGGAGTAAACGGAATGTGGCCGCCAGGAATAGGATCTCCTGCGCCCGTGGTGAGCTCTTTTACGGTTGCCAGAGCCTCATCATACGAGACCTCCAGCTTAGCCAGAGCCTGAGCAGCAATGCCCTCCCCCTCTTTGATGAGAGCAAGTAGCAGGTGCTCGGTACCGACATACATCTGGCCAAGACCGCGAGCCTCGTCCTGAGCCAAGCTCATGACTTTACGCGCTCTGTCAGTGAATTTATCAAACATGTGCTGAAACCTCTCAAAACTCTCTATATATTTCTGATTTATACCCATCAGAAGGCTCTGCAAACATACGACTCTCGTTGGATTTTGCTCCTCCGTACGAACCACACAAACGTCGGGCGAGAAACCCGTGCTGCCGAGAAGACCGCGCTGTCGCAGGCTCAGCGGCGAAGTCATCGCAGCGAGCTCCATGGCACCGCCGCCGCACACAAAAGCCCGGTACCTGCAACGAGCAGATACCGGGCTGATGCGTTTATGCGCTGCGCTGGGGCAGTTAAGCTTCCAAGCTCTTAGCGTTTCTCGGGCTTGAGCTGTGGGAAGAGAAGGACGTCGCGGATAGAAGGCTGATCGCAGAAGAGCATCATCATGCGGTCGATGCCGTAGCCAATGCCGCCCGCTGGTGGCATACCGTACTCAAGTGCGCGGATGAAGTCGTAATCGTACTCCATGGCCTCTTCGTCACCCTGGCGCTTGGCCTCCATCTGAGCAGCAAAGCGCTCCTCCTGGTCAACAGGGTCGTTGAGCTCGGAGTATGCGTTTGCGTACTCGGCACCGCAGATAATGAGCTCAAAGCGGTCGGTCAGGCGAGGGTCGTCTGCCTTGCGCTTGGTGAGCGGAGAAACCTCTGCAGGATAATCGCAGACAAAGGTTGGGTTTACGATGCTCTTCTCGCCAAGCTCGTCATAGATCTCAAACAGCAGCTTGCCGGCCTGCCACTCTGGGTTCCACTCTATCTCGTAGCGGTCCAGGACTGCGCGGAGTTTCTCGACAGGAGTGTCAATGGAGAGCTCCTCGCCAGTGACCTCGGACGCAATCTCTGCCAGAGATGCGACACGCCAGTTGCCGGAAAGGTCAACCTCGGTGCCCTGGTAGGTGATGACCTCGTGACCCTCCTCGCAGCCGCAGGCCTTGCGGGCAATCTCCTGGAAGAGGTTCTGGGACAGCTCACGCATACCGGCCAGGTCAGAGTAGGCGGCGTATGCCTCCATGGAAGTGAACTCTGGGTTGTGCGTGAGGTCGGTGCCCTCGTTTCTGAACTGGCGACCAAGCTCGTAGACGCGCTCAAGTCCGCCAACAAGCAGGCGCTTCAGCGGAAGCTCGGTTGCAATGCGCAGGTAGTTCTCGGTATTCAGAGCGTTATAGTGCGTGATAAATGGCTTTGCGTTTGCGCCGCCAAGGATCTCCTGGAGAACAGGGGTCTCAACCTCCATATAGCCGTCCGCCTCCATGAACTGGCGGATGATGGAGATGATCTGGGAACGCTTGCGGAATACGTCGCGGACCTCGGGGTTCATGATGAGGTCAACGTAGCGCTGGCGATAACGGACCTCGCGGTCGGTGAGGCCGTGGAACTTCTCAGGCAGAGGACGCAGCGACTTGGAGAGGACCTCCAGCGAGGTGACTGCCAGGGAAAGCTGGCCGCGGCGCGTACGCATGATAGCTCCGGTTGCGCCGATGATGTCGCCAAGGTCGAGAAGACCCAGGAGCTCCCAGTTCTTCTCGTCAAGGTCATTAATGCGGCAGAAGAGCTGAATCTGGCCGGTATAGTCCTCTACCACGACAAACGCGATCTTGCCCTGGTTGCGGATGGCGCGGACGCGGCCGGCGACGGAATAGACTTCCTCGCCAGTCTGGCCATCCTCGAGGTCAGCGTAGCGCTCCTCCAGCTCAGCGACGTGAGCGGTGACGGTGGACTTGATTGGGTATGGGTCAACGCCGGCGTCAAGCAGTGCCTGGCGGCGGGCTTTGCGCTGGGCGCGCTCGTCGTTGATGGAAGCCTCTGGGGTGGCCTCGGTTGCGTCAACGTTCTCGGCGGCGGTTGCGTCAGCGGCGGCCGAGCTACCAGCGATGTTGTTCTCTACTTCGGACATGTATCCTCCACGTAAAAACGCCCCGCGCCAGACGGACACGGGGCGACCAAATATCTTTTGTGCCAGTCTAGCGAGTAATAGAGGTAATGGTGTACTTCTTCACCTTGCCGTTTGGCGTGGTGAACTCAACCTCGTCGCCCTTCTTGTGACCAATAAGAGCCTCGCCAGCTGGGGACTCGTTAGAGATCTTGTGCTCAAGGGAGTTAGTCTCAGTAGTACCAACAATTACATACTTAGTTGTCTTGCCTTTTGCATCAGCAAGCTCGACGGTTGTACCAATTGCAACGGTAACATTGCGCTTGCTGCCACCCTCGACAACCTTTGCGACAGAGAGAATCTGACGAATCTCGTTGATGCGGGACTCGTTGTGAGACTGCTCTTCTTTTGCAGCGTCATACTCGGAGTTCTCAGAAAGGTCACCAAAACCACGAGCCTCTTTGATGCGCTCAACAATCTCGTCGTGTTTCTCGCCCTCACGATAAGCCAGCTCATCGACAAGCTTCTGACGGCCTTCTGGGGTAAGTACAATCTCTTTAGTAGTGTCCATCGTGTTCTTTCTGTTGATGGGTCAAGTAGGTCTATACGTGTGAGATGGGGCTACTCAGCCTTTTTGGACTCTTCGTCCTCAACGACCTCAGCCTCTGGCTCCTTGGCTTCTTCCTTGGTCTCAGACTCCATGCCCTCGCGAACGCTCTTGACGGTCTCGCCGACAGCCTTGCCGAGCTTTGGAAGGTTCTTAGGTCCAAAGAGGACCATAACAATGACAACAATAATCAGAAGCTCAGGAATACCAAGTCCTAAAATCATATAAACCCCCAGAAAATCTTTTCCTGTAAAAGCGTTCAGAAAAAACGCCGTATCGGCTAGTATAACCGAGGGAAACCTTACTAACAAGGAATTAACATGGTCTTACATGATTTTTGGACATTTTTTATCTGGTCGACCGTTGCGGGGCTTGCCATTATTGGCATTTACCAGCTACTTCTGTTAATTCTGCGTGCTCGAGGCGTTTTTGTGACGCGTACAAAATTTGGCCTCACGATGATTTTTGACTCCGAGGACGCCGACGGTACGCCCATCAGGCTGCTCAACGTTAATGGCACCTTCCAGTCCGTAAGCTACATTGCGCCTAAGCTGCGCTTTGAACTTTGCGTTCACTATCACCGTATGATGGCGCAGCTTATCCAGCAGGTGGCACCAGAGGGTCACATTGTAGTCATGGGCGGCGGAGGTTTCTCGCTGCCAAAATACCTGGCTACGCACATGCGCGGCGGCGTTATCGAGGCGATTGAGATTGATCCGAAGATTGTTTCGCTTGCACGCGAGCATTTCTTTTTGGACGAAGCGCTGGCTGCGGCTTCAAGTGACCTGCGCGTTATCGAAGATGATGCGTGGAAGGTTCTACAGAACGCAGAAGCTGGCAGTATAGATGTGCTGGTAAACGAGGTATTTGCCGGTCGGAAGTCGCTTGGACCCCTGGGAACAGCGGCTGGCGCGCAAGTGGTTAAGGAAAAGCTTGCGTCTGGCGGAGTTTATCTGGCCGATGTTCGCTGTCCGCTGGAAGGCCGCGGATCTGCGCTACTTCCCCAGGTTGCGGACGTGTTCGCACACGAATTTGCGCATGTCGCGTATGTGCCCGAGTGGCCCGATACTCCTAAAACCCCAGGTAACAATCTCTTAATTGCAACCGATGCGAATATTGCGCTGCCCGAAGGCGCTGTTGTAGTGAAATAGCATCACTTTGAGGGCTGACCGCTCTCCAGTTGACCGCAATCCAGTTGACCGAGCATCATCTAATCACCCGAGGAAATTGCATATTCCACCTTGTTTATGCGGACTTTTGTATCAAGATTTCAACCCACAAAATCTGGCCCCCTCTTTTGGGTAAAAAATCCGTTTAGTTGAAAATGAAATCGCAATCACGGAATTTTCTGCCTCGCATTTGCGCAGGTGGCAAAAAGTGTCCAGATTTCACTATTTTTGTCCAACGAAAAACCGCAGGTAAATGGCGTGCATAAAAATCAACCGCCGCTGCATATTCCAACTAAACGCATTTTTTACCACTTGCACCCCGAGCGCTCAACAAAACCGCAGTTGGCGTGAATTCTGTCTTACTTTTCTCCGTTAAAACGATTCTCACAAAAGAATTTGAAAGCACAGCCTTGGGATTTGGAAACACCACCTTGTCGGATTAGTAAAATTTATAAATGCACATGTGAACATATATGTTTTACAAGAAAATTTTTCTAAAAAAGAAGGAAATTTCTTCTAATTCTCGTAAATACATAACAGAATATGGGTATTGTTATCACAACTAGAGCAGAACACAATCCACACGAATTGCTCTCGGGCTTATTTCACAGCTGCTGTTTTGCTGCAGGAATATATGCTTCCAATGCCTCGAGTCCTCAAGCGTTAAGCACTTCCACGCCAATTTTTGTGCTGCGTTTCAACTCTAAAGTAAATCGATGCACTAAGGAGGCATCATGAAGACAGGTTTTGAACTACTGAACGATCCATTTTTGAACAAAGGAACCGCTTTTACGCAGGAGGAGCGCCAGAAATATGGCCTGGTAGGCCTTCTTCCTCCTAACATCCAGACCATTGAGGAGCAGGCAGAGCAGGCATACGTGCTCTTCCAGCAGTACCCTGACCTCGAGACAAAGCGTCACTATCTCATGAGGCTTTTCTCCGAGAACCGCACGTTGTTCTATAACCTGTTCTCAAAGCATGTCGAAGAGTTCATGCCTATCGTCTACGATCCAACCATTGCGCCTGACATTGAGCAGTACTCCCAGCGCTACGTTGACTCGCAGTACGCATGCTTCCTGTCCGCCGATCGTCCTGAGGACCTTGAGACCTCACTGAAGAACGCAGCCGCAGGTAGAGACATTGATCTGATTGTTGTTACCGACGCAGAGGCCATTTTGGGCATCGGCGACTGGGGCACTAACGGCGTTGAGATTTCTGTCGGTAAACTCATGGTTTACACCGCCGCAGCTGGCGTTGATCCAAACCGCATCATGCCTATTGTCATTGACGCCGGCACCAACCGCCAGGAGTTGCTCGATGACCCACTGTACCTGGGCGAGCGCCACAAGCGTGTCGACGAGGACCGCTACAACGCCTTCATTGACAACTTTGTGACCACCGTCGAGAAGCTCTTCCCTAACCTCTACCTGCACTTCGAGGACTTCGGCCGCTCGCATGCCGCTGCAATCCTGGACCGCTACAAGAACACCTACCCCGTCTTCAACGATGACGTCGAGGGCACTGGCATTGTCACCCTCGCAGGCATCCTCGGTGGCCTCAACATTTCTGGCGAGAAACTCGTCGACCAGGTATATCTCTGCTTTGGTGCAGGAACTGCTGGTTGCGGCATTGCTGAGCGTGTGCTGCAGGAGTTTGTGGACCAGGGAATGGATCGCGAGGAAGCTCGCAAGCGCTTCTACCTGGTAGATCGCCAGGGCCTGCTCTTTGACGACATGGACAACCTTACTCCACAGCAGAAGCCTTTTGCTCGTAAGCGTTCTGAGTTCGCAAACGCTGATGAGCTCACCAACCTGGCTGCCGTTGTAAAGACGGTCCACCCAACAATTATGGTTGGTACCTCTACTGTTCACGGTGCTTTCACCGAGGAGATTATCCGCGAAATGGCAGCTCATTGCGAGCGCCCAATGATTTTCCCTCTGTCCAACCCAACTAAACTTGCGGAGGCAACCGCCCAGGACCTGCTGACCTGGACAGACGGTCGCGCGCTTGTAGCCTGCGGAGTCCCCTCAGACGACGTCGAGCTCAACGGTGTAACTTACCAAATTGGTCAGGCTAACAACGCTCTGATTTACCCAGGCCTTGGACTTGGTGCACTTGCATCAAAGGCTCGCCTGCTCACAGACCAGATGATTTCCCTCGCAGCTCACTCGCTTGGCGGAATCGTCGACACCACAAAGCCTGGTGCGGCAATTCTTCCTCCAGTCTCCAAGATTACTGAGTTCTCCGAGCGTATTGCTGTTGGCGTTGCAGAGGAGGCAATTAGGCAGGGTCTGAACCGCGAGCCAATTGCCGATGCAAAAGAGGCAGTTGACGCCCTTAAGTGGTTCCCTGTCTACAAGGAGTTAGAGGCATAGTATGTCTGTCTTTTTGACATCATTACAGAATGTGCTGCCTATCATTTTGATTATTGTGCTTGGCTATATTCTTAGGAAGATCAACTGGCTCAATGAAACATTTGCTGGTCAGGCGTCAAAGCTCATCATGAATGTGGCACTTCCTGCATCAATTTTTGTAGCGGTCCTAAAAAACTTGTCCCTCAACCAGCTACTCCAGCTTGGTCCATCAGTGCTCATTGCTGCTGTTAGTTTTGCTTTGTCATATGTTGCAGGATTTTTGGTTATCAACGTTTTCCGCGTCCAGCCAGGTCGTCGAGGCTTGATGCTCAATACCTTCGCAAATGCCAACACCATCTTCATTGGTATGCCACTGAATCTTGCACTTTTTGGCGAGCACGCTGTGCCGTACTTTTTGGTGTACTACATCATGAACACTATTTCCACCTGGGCAATTGGAATCTTCTTCATTTACGGTGATCCACTGCCAACAGAAAATAATGGCGAGAAAAACAGTGCAACTGAGCACAAATTCAATATCAGCAAGTTGTTACCACCACCATTGCTTGGTTTCTTGGTAGCCCTCGTTTTTCTCGTGTTCAACATTCCTGTTCCAGCAGTTCTAAACACTGGTCTTACCTATTTAGGCAACCTGGTAACGCCACTTTCACTGATTTACATTGGCATTATTTTGCAGGAGACGGGACTCTCGAGCATTCGAATTGACCGCGACACGGCAATCACGCTCATTGGTAAATTTGTCATTGCCCCACTTATTATGGTCGGCGTAATTACAGCATTTACCAGCGTATTTGGTGCACAGAACGTTCTTGAAACGAGAACGTTTATCATCCAAGCCGCAGTTCCAGCGCTTACCGTCCTGCCAATTTTGGCAAACGAGGGCAAGGCCGACGTCAAATTTGCAACTAACGTTGTTGCAACTTCAACGGTGCTCTTTGCAATTGTCATTCCTATTGTAATGACTATTATCGGCTAACAAGCACTGTAAACTGCACTTTTACGCACAACAAAGCCTCTTCTCAATGGCGAGAAGAGGCTTTTTTCTTGTACGTTTTGATACAGCGCGCTACCCCGGCGGCACGTTGGTGCAACGGCACACTGCCCCAGCAGTACCTTAGTTCAGCAGCATCTAGTCCAACAGCACGCCTTCAACTGCAGAGGCGGAGCCGTCGAGGACGTTGCACTTTTGGATCTGGTGAACAAACCAAGTACGGAATGCCTTTTGGTCGACGCCCACACATACGGTTGCGTTGGGTTTCTCGCCAAGGTATCCGGCCAGGTCAACAACGGTGCATCCGCTTGTCAGAGCGCCGGCGCACTCGACGTCCACAAACACGTCTTTGGTCTCAAACATCTGGGGCGCCAGCAGGTAGGCCACGGCCGTTGGATCGTACATGCTGAAGCCCTCCTCCTGGTAGTGGACGCGATAGTTGAGCAGCAGCTTGACCAGCATGTCGCCACTCTTGCCGGAGTTCTGGATGTTCTCGATGTCCTCAGGCATCACGCGAGCAGAGTCGCCCACCTCAAGGCCAACCATGGCCACGTGAACGCCGGATGCGAAGACAATCTTTGCCGCCTCGGGGTCAACGCCCACGTTGAACTCAGACATGACGCCAAGGTTTCCGCGGGTCAGAGCGCCACCCATCATGACAATGCGCTCGATATGCTCTTTGACCTGTGGGTATGCTTTCAGCAGCAGCGCAATATTGGTCAGAGGACCAAGTGTCACCAGCGTGGTTTTCTCGCCAGCAGAAGCGCCTTCCATAATGACGCGACGCTGTGCCTCAAGTGCAGTTTCTTCAAGAAGACAATCTGACTGAATGCCGTCAAACTCGTAGCCTCTCATACCCGAAGCGCCATGGACGTCACTTGCGTCCATAGGCTTTCTGAGCAGCGGCTCGGCAGCACCGCGCGCAACAGGCACGTGCTGGTTCCAGAATTTGAGCAGCTTAAGGGCATTGTTGGTGACGTTCTCGATGCCAACATTTCCGCTGACAGTAGTGATTAATTTGATATCCAGCGCCTTTGCGGCCAGGGCAAATCCCAGCGCAATGGCGTCGTCGATGCCTGGATCGGTGTCGATGATGACGCGCGTCTTAGTTGAAAGCGTTGCCATAAATCTCCTTTGTACGTTTGAGCTGCGTATACGATGTGTTTGAACTGCGTTTGGGCTTAGGAGCCGCTTTGAGCTGCGTGTGGACTGCGAGTTATGAAGCAACAATCACGGTAATTTTAACCTAAAACTCAACTACCTGCTGATACGTTGGAATTGATTGCTGAGCGCCAACCTTAGTAGTAGCGAGCGCTGCGGCCTTCGCGGCCACGTCGAGCGCCTGCTTGATGTCGTGACCCTCTAACTGTCCCGATGCCTGGAATGCAGCGAGTGTGCCCATAAACGTGTCTCCCGCACAGGTAGTGTCCACGGTGTCCACGCGATAGCATTCCTGCTGGTAGACGCCGTGAGCGTCGGCAGCAATCGAGCCCTTGGACCCCAGCGTCAACACCGCAGTTGCCACGCCGCTTTCAAGCACCTTCTGCACCGCAGCCTCGGGCTCTGCCAGCGGGCTAATCTTGCCCTCGCCAAACAGGTCCGCAAACTCAATCTCGTTCAGGCAGAGCAAGTCCACGCTGGCGAGAAGACCGGTGGTCATGGTAGCCGCTGGCGATGGGTTCACCATCGTATAGAGCCCCAACTCATGCGCGTACCTGATAAGCTCAAACGTGGTCGACAACTCGCACTCAAACTGCGTCAAAAACACGTCACCTGGCTCCGCAATGCGATCGAGTACCGCTTTTACGTCATCGGTTGTGCGAGCGTGATTAGCGCCGTGGTCCAGAATAATGCGATTATCGCCGCCCACGCGCACAATCACGGCAACGCCCGTGGAGACCCCAGACAACTCTTCTACCTGCTCCGCATTGACGTCGTAGCCAATAAGCGACTGCTTGAGGTCCTGTCCAAACGAGTCAGTGCCAACAGCACCAATCATGTGGACATCTGCACCCATTCGAGCTGCAGCAACAGCTTGGTTGGCGCCCTTTCCACCTGGGCTGGTGACAAGATTTTTGCCGCCGATGGTCTCGCCCTGCTGAGGCATCTTGTCTGCCTCGATGGAGACGTCCATGTTCAGGCTTCCAAATACAATTACTTTGCCCATGAGATGCTCCTTCTTAGCAAGAGTGCAGTGTACGGCGTTTTGTCGTTCTGCTTGTCGTTTCTTCTCTGCGTTACTGCTCGACAGGGTTTCTCGCCATATCGTGGCAAATAAATACGCAGATTAAACACGTTATTTATTAGATATATAGTAATAGGTTGACCAAAGTCGTCAACCCAACTACTCTTAGAGATGTCTGAATAGACGTGACGTCCGTCCTTTACGGGATTCCGGCTTCACGGGACGTCCCTTGCAGAACTCCAATATAAGGAGGTGCTTTATATGCCTAGTCGAAGTAGCAGCTTACGTCTGACAGCAGATGCTGACCCTGTTCATTTATGTGTGACGGATATAAAGAAACCTCTTATTCAAAAGTTTTAATTTTTACTGCACCGCAAGCCTATAGGGATATAAATTTGCAGGTTTATAGAGCAATCCTGTAGATATATGAATCTATGTGGCAGGTTTCAGGTTGTCCGGTTTCAAGTCCCGCACATAACAGAACACTTTCAGTTTGCGTCATACACCAACCAGTTAGTCATTCGTTTTCACTAATCATCGGAGGTGCACATGGCAATCATGAAGCGCACAACTCAAACAAAGACGGCCCAAACAAAGACAGCTCAGACCACCTCGGGAGAACTTGGACAGTCCTTGACCTTTGCCGCAACTCATTCGGTAAAGAGCGTCTGTAGAAAGTTCCATACCACCCCGGACGGCCTTGCCATCGACATTGCACAGGCAAAATACGACCTTGACGGCCCAAACGTTATCACCAGCGCCGCCGAAGAGCCCTTTATCATTCGCCTGCTCAAAAGTTTTGCGAGCCCCTTTACCTTCATTTTGATTGCGCTCGCAGGCATTTCTTACGTCACTAACGTGGCCCTTGCCGCAGATGGCGAGAAGGACCCATCAACCGTCGTCATCATCACCGCAATGGTGCTTATCTCCGGCATTATCGACTTTGTCCAGAGCTCCAAGGGAGCATCGGCAGCGGCCGCGCTCTCAAAAATGGTGACCTCAACCACAAGAGTTATCCGTCGTCCCATCGACTTTGACGACACGGGCGTCGACCAGGGCACCGACCAGGTCGCTGACCAAGGCTTCAACCAGGGATCGGATGCCACTGTAAATGCCGCCATGGACTTCGAGGACGAATACGCCGCAGATGAAGCCGCCGACGATGCCGAAGACACCGCCGACGAGGCCGAAGCTCCTGAAGAGCCCAAACTTGCATCCGCGCTGGGAGAAGAAATCCCCTTTGAACAGGTGGTTATTGGCGACATCATCCGCCTTGCCTCGGGCGACATGATCCCCGCGGACTGCCGTGTTCTGGACGCCAAGGACCTCTTTGTTAACGAAACCGCACTCACCGGAGAGTCAGAGCCCGTCGAGAAAACCGCTGGTGTAGTACATGCTCGTCGTCGCGCAGATGGCACCCGCTACCCCCTCTCGCTCTCCGAGTGCACAAACCTGCTGTTCGCCGGCACCACCGTTCAATCAGGAAGTGCAACGGTAGTGGTAGTTGCAACCGGCAACAAATCCTACGTAGGTACCATGTCCGAGCTGCTCCAGCAGCCCGCTGGTGAGACCAGCTTTGACGAAGGACTCAAGTCCGTCTCCAAAGTACTTGTCTCGTTCATGCTGATCATGTGCCCCATCGTGTTCTTTGCAAACGGATTCCTCAAAGGTGACTGGTTTGACGCGTTGCTCTTTAGCGTCTCTGTTGCCGTAGGCATTACCCCTCAGATGTTGCCTGTTATTGTGACCACTTGCCTTTCTCGCGGTGGAACGCAAATGGCCAAGCAGGACGTTATTGTTAAGAACCCTGCCGCAATCCAAAACCTGGGTGCCATGGACATCCTGTGCACCGACAAGACCGGCACCATCACCGCAGACGAGGTTGTGCTTGAGCGCCACCTCAACATTCTGGGTGAAGAGGATCCTCGCGTGCTCCGTCACGCATATCTGAACAGCTACTTCCAGACGGGCCTTCGCAACCTCATTGACAACGCAATCATCAAGACCTCAAACGACGAACTGCCCACTAACCTGCTGAGCATTGAGTACGAGAAGATCGACGAGGTCCCGTTTGACTTTGAGCGCCGCCGCATGAGTGTTGTGGTCAGAAACACAAAAACTGACAAAACGCAGATGATCACTAAGGGCGCCGTCGAGGAAGTTCTCAACGCATGCTCCTTTGTTGACCTGGACTCTGAGATTAAGCCGCTCACTCCCGCCCAGCGCAAGAGCGTTATGGACCGCGTCTACCAGCTCAATCAGGAGGGTATGCGCGTGGTTGGCGTTGCTCAGAAGAGCGACCCTCGCGGCGTCGGCGAGTTTGGCGTAGACGATGAGCGCGACATGGTGCTTATTGGCTACCTGGCCTTCTTGGATCCACCAAAAGAGAGCGCTCGCGAGGCAATCGCCAAGCTCAACCAGAGAGGCGTGCAGGTCAAGGTACTCACCGGTGACAACGAGGGCGTTGCTGCCGCTGTCTGCAAGAAGGTGGGCATCCACGTTGACGAGCTTTTACTTGGAAGCGACGTAGAGAATCTCAACGACGAGCAGCTCAAAGAGCGTGTCGAGAAGACCCAGCTCTTTGCAAAGCTTTCCCCTATGCAAAAGGCTCGCGTTGTCTCGGCGCTCAGGTCCAGCAACCACGTGGTCGGCTTCATGGGCGACGGCATTAACGATGCAGCCGCCATGCGCTCTTCCGACGTGGGAATCTCCGTTGATACCGCCGTTGACGTGGCAAAAGAGTCCGCAGACATCATCTTGCTGCAGAAAGATCTGCTGGTACTTGAGCACGGTGTCGAAGAGGGTCGTAGGACCTACGGCAACACCATCAAGTACATCAAAGCAACCGCAAGCTCCAACTTTGGTAACGTGTTGTCCGTTTTGGTGGCCAGCTTCTTCCTGCCATTCTTGCCTATGAGCGCTCTCCAACTGCTCCTGTTGGGACTCGCATATACCGTTACCTGCATCGCGATTCCGTGGGACAACGTTGACGATTCGTTCCTTTCAAGCCCTCGCTCTTGGGACGCTCATTCGATTACAAACTTTATGCTTTGGATCGGACCAGTCAGTTCAATCTTTGATGTACTGACCTTTGCGCTTATGTTCTTTGTGGTCTCCCCTGCGCTTGCTGGAGGAACCTGGGCAGAACTTGTCGCAGCTGGAAACACCGCAGCTCAGGCGCTCTTTATTCTGTCTTTCCAGACAGGCTGGTTTATCGAATCCATGTGGACCCAGACCTTTGTTCTCCACGCACTTAGAACCAACAAAATCCCCTTTGTTCAGAGCATGCCTTCTACCTCGCTGTTTGCTCTTACAACCGCAGGAATCATTGTGGTCAGTGCTCTTCCGTATCTGCCCGTGTTTGCCCAGCCTTTGAGCCTTGTTGCACTGCCTTTGTCATTCTTTGGGTGGTTAGGGGCACTCATGAGCGGGTATATGGTTCTTATCACCATAATCAAGAGCCTCTACGTTAAGCGATTTGGCTCTCTGCTCTAACCTTGCTCCAGGAAGGACCACGATGGACGTAAAAGAAGCCATGGACCAGCGCATTTCACTGCGCGCCTACGACCAAAAGTCTATTGAGCAAGAGAAACTCTCTCAGCTCCAGGAAGCTATTGACGTCGCAAATGCCCAGATGGCTGAGGTTGCACCCGATCACCCCGCAATCCTTACCATTGAAGGTCCTCACCTCGAGGACGGCACCTCCGTCCACATGAAGAACAAGTCTATTGTCGGACCCATTTACCACTACGTAGCAGGTTATTGTGAAGACGCAATTGCCCGTGAGCTCATCGGTTATTATGGCGAGAAGATCGTTCTTCTCGCCACACAGCTGGGCATTGGCTCATGCTGGATTGCCGAGACCATGGATTGGAAGACCCTGGCTCGCGACGAGTATAACAGCCTTAAGCTGGGCATTATTATCTCCATCGGATATGCTCCGGAGAAGATTCCGCTCAAGCAGGAGGGCATTCGCACCGCAATTCGCCTGCGCACCAAGAAGCCTGCGCAGATTATGACCGCTAACGGCGAGCCAACTGAGCCAGAGAAGATGCCCGAGTGGTTTAACCGCGGCATTAATGCGGTTTTGGCATGTCCAACCGCTATTAACAAACTTCCCGTTGTATTTGACCTGACAGATGGCGTGGTAAGCGCGTCTATGCCTAACCAGCGTCACCTTGTCCAAGACTACGACCTGGGCATTTCCAAGCTGCACTTTGAGCTTGCCGCCGACCTCAAGGGAACGTGGGAGCTTGGACAGCCTGGTCGCTTTATCGTTTCTGAGTAACACGCTCTCCGAGTAACGCCCAGCTCACCGCACCCCCCAGCTCACAGCCGTCCAACAGCGTACCTCCAGCTCACCGCAGCACCACCAACAAGAAAGGACCTCATATGGCCTGTTCCGCACAACACGTTGCAAACAAAGTTCTCTCGTCCTACCAGTGGAGACTTGCAACCAAAAAGTACGACCCTACCAAGAACGTCTCTGACGAGGACCTTGAGGTAATCCTTGAGGCTGGTCGTTTGGCACCAAGCTCCTACGGCCTGGAGCCCTGGCGCTTCTTAGTTGTTAATCTGCGAGAGGATCAGGCCTCTGAGCAGTCACTTCGCCTTAAAGAGAAACTTTACGAGCCATGCTATGGTGCTCGCGCATCCCTTAACGGCGCTCACTACCTGGTTATTCTTCTTGCTCGCAAGAACGTCAATGCAGAGTCTGCTTACGTCAAGCACATGATGCACGACATCAAGCAGCTTCCTGCAGACTTTGAACCAACCTATGCGGCTGCTTTCAAAAACTTCCAGGAGAACATGTTTGATCTGGTAGGCAACGAGCGTGCGACCTTTGACTGGGCTTGCAAGCAGACCTACATTGCGCTTTCGAACATGCTCACTATGGCCGCTATGATTGGAGTCGATAGCTGCCCAATCGAGGGCTTTAACCGTGAGGCTGTTGATAAGATTTTGGAAGAAGAAGGTCTCCTCGACGGCGACCAGTACAACGACTTTGGCGTTTCCTGCATGCTTAGCCTGGGCTATCGTGATATGGATCCTGTCCAGAAGCGTCGCCAGCCAGCCGAGGATGTTATCGTCAAGCTGTAAAGCGTTATTACACTAACTTTTGAGCTGCCTCCTATTTCCCAACACCGAGGAAATAGGAGGCAGTTTGTTTAGCAGGGGATTCTTTGCTGAGTGGGAAAACCTTTGCTATTTAGGAAGCTTATTGCTCGTGCGAAACACGGTTGCACATAGCTTGGTCGCCTGCCATTTTGGCGCCAACTGGCCTTTTTTGGCCGAAGTAACTTACTTTGTTCCAAAAATGGCCCATTTCAGTGCAAAGTGGTAAAAAACGCGTTTAGTTGGGGTATGCAGGATTGGTAAACTTCTATGCAATCGTTTTACCAGCGGTTTTAATTGGACGAATTTTTCGTGAACATTCACATTATTTCTGAACTGCTTAAACGTAAATGCCAAAATGACAAAACTAAAAAATTATCCCCAACTAAACGGGTTTTTTACCCAAAACAGCACCCTCTGAATGACATATCAATTTCTTGATTAGTTTTTGTGCATATTAAGCGGTCTTTATGCACGCGAGGTACATTCGTACATTTTGAGCGCCCTGTAAGCCTCGCTCGCTCAGTACGCCTCGCGCGCTCCGGCGCGCCGTACACGCCGCGTAACTACGACGTGTATGGTGCGCTCGCGTGATTAACCAGCAAGAAAACCGTTGGCTACCTGCGGATAAACCTAAAGCCGCGGCCGGAGTAGATGTACGGCAAGAACGCTCGATCTTCCTCACAGATGTTTCCTGCGACGTTATCGCGAGCATCAAGCTCCAAAAGGCCTCGAGCAATCGAAAGCTCCCCTGCATAGCGACCATATGCTTTACTGCTCACCAAGATGGCGCCAGTAGCAACAGTCTCCCAGGTAGAAGGCTTTGCATCGTATACGGGGGCATCTTTCCACAGTCTTGATTCCTGCGAGCGGATAATGTACGAGCTGGAATCAGGTCGATCGGTCTGAAGTCTATCGTACAGATACTCAAAATCAGGCTTGAGTTCCGTCTTTAGCTCAATGCAGTTTTGCTCAAGCTGGCCGATGCGCTTCCACGTAGCCTCAGTAACATCTGGGTCGCCAATAAGCACCACGTCAGAGTCAGCGTCGTAGAGAGCAAGCATTGCCTGAATAAGCTCATCGCCCGAAAGCCCACGGTGTTCCTCGACAGTTGGCAGCCCCTCATAGAGAGGACCTCGGAAAATCTCGCCAGGAATAAACGAGAAAATCTGGAATCCAAGCGCCGAAAGGCGTGCGTTAATCTGTGCGACGCGCTCCATCGAAAGGCCCGTGTAGCTCTTGGGATAGTAATTGTGGCAGGCAGCAAAGCGAGTGAAGTCGGCGCCAGCTACTCGCCATGCGGAAATGTCATCCTTGGTGATGGTCGAAGCGTTAAAGACCACGTGGAACTTGCGAGAAAGCTCTACGGTCTCCGCCGCGTCAAACCCAAAGTCAAGACGCACATACGTAATGCCCAACTCCGCAAGCTCGTCAAACTTCTGAACGCCAAGTTTAGAAAGAGTAGCAGGAGAAACGTCGGCAATAAGATTGATCTCAGCCTTTTTGCACAGCTCTAAAAGTCGGCGAGCCTCAGTGCGATAATCAATCCCCTCTTCCTCGGGAATCTGTAGAGATGTAAAGGCGTAGTGGCATCCGGCTGCCTGCGCTTTTGCCACAACCTCAGCATTAGCTTCATATCCACTGGCAAAATACAGTGAAATTCCGGTGCGCATAGATCCTCCAAGTAAATTGCAAACGCTTCTAGAAGACGGGTTTCTCGCCAGACGAAAAGATCGACGGCCAGCCGAGCGCCGGGCGAGAAGATCGACGAACAGCCAGTCGAGCGCTAGGCGAGAAGAAAAATCCCTCTTCCTAGGATACCTAAGAAGAGGGATAAACGTTTCTAAAACGTGTGGTTTTTACTCGCCGAAGACGTCGTTAATACGATCCTCGTCAACACCGAAGAACCAAGTAAGTGCGAAGCCTGCAGCGTAAGCAAGAAGCATTGCAAGCAGGTAGAAGACCTGGTTACCAGGCTGGACAATCAGCAGACCAAAGAGGCCGGAGACGCCCTGGGAAACGGTACCAAGGTGGAAGAGGTAAGCAATTACGGAGCCAACACCGGAGCCAAGGCATGCGGTGATGAATGGCTTACCAAGAGGCAGGGTAACTGCGTACATAAGAGGCTCGCCAATGCCAAGCATACCAACTGGGATGGACTCGGTGAGGTACTTCTTGACGCGCTTGTTCTTGGTCTTGAAGAGGATTGCAAGACCAGCACCAACCTGGCCGCCGCCTGCCATCATCAGCAGAGGAAGCAGGTAGTTGATACCCTGAGTTGGACCCTCTGGGTTGTTAAGCATAACGTGGATTGGGGTAAGTGCCTGGTGAAGACCAACAGAAACCAGTGGCAGGAAGGTAGAACCAAGCAGGTAAGCACCAAAGACGCCAAGCTTGTCATAGAAGAACTGGAGGACAAAGAAGATTGCCTGAGTAAGCCATGCACCTGCAGGCTGAAGAATCAGGACAGAACCAATAACACCGATGATAACGGTGCAAAGTGGAGTCAGGAAGGTGTCAAGAACGCTTGGCATAACCTTGTGCAGGTTCTTCTCCAGGAATGCGAAGAAGATTGCGCAGATGATTGCACCAATCATGCCGCCAGCTGCTGCGTTGAACAGGTCAGAAGAAGCGACGATAAATGCGCCCTCCTTGAAAGCAACAGTTGGGAGGCTGAATGGAAGGTGAACCAGACGAGTTGCAACGCCGTCAACAGTCTTGGAAGCAAGAAGAGGCATACCAGCGTTAGCGATGGAGAGTGCACCAGCCATAGCACCAAGAACGCGAGAACCGCCAAACTCCTTGGCAGCGTTCTCGCCAGCGAGAACTGGCAGGTAAGCGAAAAGTGCCCAACCCATGGTCCAGATAGCTGCAAACCACCACTCGTTGGCATAAGCCTTACCAGTGGAGAAGTTGATAACGTTGATGATACCGTTGATCAGACCTGCAGAAATGATGCCAGGAAGCAGTGGAACAAAGATGTTAGCAATCTTCTTAAGGAAGCGCTGAACAGGCTTGTTCTCATACTTAGCCTTCTGAGCTGCCTTGTTGTCCTTAGCTGCGGAAACAACGTCGTCCTCAGATGCGTCACCAGCAGCAACGCCGGTAAGCTTGGAGAACTCAACAATAACCTTGTTGACAACGCCAGGACCAAGAACAACCTCAAGGTACTCTGCATCCTCGACCAGACCCATAACGCCATCAATGGCCTTGATAGCCTCAGAGTCAACTTTTGCAGGATCTGCGGTCTTAATGCGGAGCCTGGTCATGCAGACCATGTTGCTCTGAACATTTTCTTTGCCACCGACGGCAGCAAGAATCTGTTCTGAAAGCTTGGTGTAATCCATACTTTCCTTCTTTCTCTCGTTGCGATGTTGCAACAAATACTTATCAAGAATACATAAAAAATGAACTTGACGGTATAACAATCCATACCTGTGGTTCATTGTTTCATGTTTTGACCTAATTTGAACTCCCTGTTACTGCAGGTAAATTAAGCGTTTTTCAAAAACTTTGCAACCATTTTCACGTCACGCTGATACCACTGACCGATGCGGCCGGAACAAAATGCTCACGCTTGTGTCATTTGTTCCTACCGTGGTTCCTACAGTAGTTACTACAGAGCACCTCTGACATGACCATGAGCAGCCTCAAGTTTGGCTTTTGCCTCTTCTACAGACATCTTGGTCAGCAGCATGACAATAGCAAGCTTTGCATTACCATCAGCTTGCTCAAGTGCCTGAGCTGCCTCTTCACGAGTACAACCCGTTGCCGCCATGGTGATGTTCTGTGCACGAACTACCAGCTTCTTGTTAGTCTGCTGCACGTCAACCATGAGGTTCTGATATGCCTTGCCCACACCAACCATAGAACCGGTAGAAATCATGTTCAGAATCATCTTCTGAGCGGTACCGGACTTAAGACGCGTGGAGCCTGTGAGCACCTCAGGTCCACAAGAAGGCTCAATGGCAAGCTCTGCCTCTTTGCCCACCTCAGAGCCCTTATTGCAGGCAATAGCAACGGTCTTGCAGCCCAAAGAACGAGCATAGCGCAGGCCACCAATTACGTAAGGAGTACGGCCGCTAGCTGCAATTCCAATAGCAATATCGTTCTTGTTCAGACCAATCTTCTTGAACTCCTCTTCGCAAAGCTCAAGAGAGTCCTCTGCGCCCTCAACTGCGCGTACAAAGGCCTTCTCGCCACCGGCGATAAGACCAACAACCACGTCAGGAGAAACGCCAAAGGTAGGTGGGCATTCAACTGCGTCTAAAACGCCCAGGCGACCGGAAGTTCCGGCGCCAAAGTAGACGATTCTGCCGCCGGCCTCAAGCGAGGAAACTGCCCACTCGATAGCCTGTGCTACCTGCGGAAGCACCTCTTTTACGCCAGCTACCACGTTTAAATCTTCCTGGTTCATAACGCTGACCAGCTCAAGCGGGGTCATCTGATCCAGGTCCATGGTGTTGGGGTTTCTTGTCTCGGTGACAAGCTTTGTTAAATCAATCACGTTTTCACCTTCTGTGTTGTGATTTTTACGCAATAACGTCGTTGGCTGTACCAGGCAAATCTTGGTCAGAAGAAAGCGTATTAACGTGTTCAGCTGAATCCAACTTGCCAATATAGTTTGTCGAGAAACGCTTAACGCTCTTTTCGTAATTTCTATTTACATAGGCTGCAAAGAGCGCATCTACAACGTTGAGCTGGGCAATTCTTGAAGACATGGCACCACTTCTCATGATGTGCTCAGTTTCCGCAACGCCTAAAACGTAGTCGGAGCGGTGAATGAGCTCTGAATCAATGCCGCCGCGAGTGATGGAGACCACCTTGGCGCCATTTGCCTTTGCAATCCAGGCACACTCAATGGCTTCGCGCGTAAGGCCTGAGTAGCTGACCACAATAGCAAGATCTTCTCGCCCCATGTTTTTGGCGTAAAGCATCTGAGAGTGGTAATCGTCGCTCAAGTTGCAGTTAATGTTGAGGCGCATGAGTTTGAGCTGCAGATCTCTTGCAACCAGAAGCGAAGCTCCCATGCCAAAGAGACAGATGGAATGGGCCTGCATCATGAGTGAAACAACTGAGTCAACAACCTGAGCGTCAAGCAATTGCCTGGTAAGCTCCAGCGAAGAAATGTTCTTTGCCGTAACTTTTTCGATGATTACATCAGTGGTGTCACCTGCGATAACGCCGCCAACAGCAATATCGTTGCTTTTATTGCTTACCGCCAGCTCATAAATGAGCGCCTGCTGGAACTCTTTATAGCCACCGCAGCCAAGCTTTTTACAGAGTCTGACCACCGTTGATGCTGATGTATACGTTTGAGCAGCTAGTTTATGGATTGACTGACCAACTGCCGCCTCTGGATCCGACAGAATATAGTCGACAATATCGCGTTCAGCTGAACTAGCATCCTTGCGATACTCTTCCAGACGTAGACGAACACCTCTCACGCAATCACCTCCGGCCGTCCAGTTGACTAAAACGTTTGACTATATTGTTTCACGATGCCATAAAAATTTCATCTGTAAAGTAGGCAGTGCCGTAAACGGTAGTATTGCATGCGCAAGTGTAAGCGCACTCCATATGCGTTGCATGCGTGACTGCTCATGTTTTCCCAGCATAATGCGGGGACAATTGTCGCAAAAACTAAGCCTTGATTTGGGTACGTTACTATCACTTCATAAAAACTTTTACTACCGAGTAGACATTTGACCACGTAAAACCTGATTAAAATATTTCATCTTTGCCTAAAAAATTCAAATTTAGATACCATTGACAGCTTTTTTGATACCACTCGCAGTACGTTAACGTACCCATTATTTCATCTTGGACAAACTAGCTGCAATTTTGATGAAACGCACGTCATCATAAGCGCAAATTATCTCAGCCAATTGAGATAGCAGGTGTTTCACCTAAGGCAAAACCGAAGGAGACGATATGCGCACCAACGAAGATTTGCACCAGAATCAAAACGCTCACTCTGAGCACTCATCTAACGCAGGCTCCCCTGCTGGACAGACCAGGAGGCAATTTCTGAGCAGAAGTGCTCTTGGTCTAGCCGCTCTAGCAGGTCTTGGCCTTACCGCCTGCCAGACAAAGGGTGGCGTAACTGCTGCTAAGGGAACCGCAAAGAAGGTTGACTCTGTAGACGGAACCTTCCAGTACGAGAAGGTCTTCCCTGTTCTTAACGACAACGAGGCATTTGACGATTCTCTTGTTACCAACCAGCTCAACAGCTTTGTTTGCTTTGCTGGTCAGGGCACCGTCTATGTAAAGAGCTCCGAGCCTCAGAGCTTTGCGCTCTTTGTAAATGGTCACCAGGTTCCAACCGACAAGCTTGATGGCTCTTCCTGGAACCAGATTGACATCTCTGATGTAACCGTCAACGGCGACAACCGCCTGCAGGTCAGCACCGTTAAAGAGACTCAGGCAACCTTTGAGGTCAAGATTGGCTACCCAACCCTTATTGACGGCACCAAGGATTACGCTGACAACGACAACTTCAAGCTGATTGACCAGATTATCAACGCAGAGATTGCCAACGGCTTCACCTCTGCCCAGCTGGTTGTTACCAGGTACGGCAAGATTATCAAGAAGACTAACTACGGCAACGTCAATTCTTACAACAAAGACGGCTCTCGCATCAAAGACGGCAAGGCTGTTGACGACAACACCCTCTACGACCTGGCTTCTAACACAAAGATGTATGCCACTAACCTGGCAATTGAGAAGCTGGTTACCGACGGTCAGCTGGACGTTTCCAAGAAGGTTCAGGAGTACATTCCAGACTTCAAGGACCAGGAGGGCGATAAGATTCTGGGCAAGAACGAACTTACCGTTCGTGAGATTCTTGAGCACCAGGCTGGATTCCCACCAGATCCTCAGTACCACAACCGCAACTACAACCCAGAGAAGCCTGACGATCCTCAGCCAAACGCTAACCAGAAGCTGTACTCTCAGAATCGCGATGAGATTCTGCAGAAGATTATCGAGACTCCTCTGCAGTACGTCCCAGGCACCAAGACTGCCTATTCCGACGTAGACTACATGCTGCTTGGTTTTATCATCGAGAAGATCACCAACAAGCGCCTTGACCAGTACGTTAAGGAAGCTCTTTACGAGCCACTGGGACTCAAGAACGTCACGTTTAACCCACTGGACAACGGTTTCAAGGCTGACGGAATCGCAGCTACTGAGCTTAACGGCAACACCCGCGACGGCCTGATTACCTTTGACAACATGCGTACCGACACCATTCAGGGTACGGTCCATGACGAGAAGGCCTACTACGCCATGGGTGGCATCTCTGGTCACGCTGGTCTGTTTGCAAGCGCTTCCGACCTGGCCGTTCTTGTCCAGACTGTTATGAACCGTGGTGGCTACGGCAACACCATGCTCTTCAGCGAGGACGTTCACGACCAGTTCATCAAGCCAAAGGACACCAACGTCACCTACGGTTTAGGCTGGAGGCGTAAGGGTCACATTGGCTACCAGTGGGCCTTCTCACCAATTGCAAACGCAGAAACCGTTGGCCACACTGGCTGGACCGGTACACTCACCGTCATTGATGTTTACAACAACACCAGCTTGGTGCTACTTACCAATACAAAGAACTCGCCTGTCATTGACAACAAAGTTGACCCTAACGACTTTGTGGGCAATCACTTCCTGACTGGTGGCTACGGTGTTGTTTCTACACTGGCATTTGACGGTCTTGACGACGCAAATGCCGAGGGTAACAACGCAAAGCTGATGGACATGGTTATTGCCAAGTACAAGCTCATTCAGGCAAAGCCAGATTATCAGACTGACCCCGATAAGGCTTCCCTGAAAGCACTGCTTGAAGTCTGTGACCAGAGAAAAGATTCCAAGGTTATCAAAGACTTCCAGGCAAGCGACTTGTACAAGACTATCTCGCAGTTTGTTGGAAAGTAGCACGCGGAAACCGCTTACCGGCAGAGGCTTCGCTCAACGGTGAGAAGTGACTCCTTACGTAAAGCTCGTGTAAACAAGCTGCGAAGCGGGAATAAACGCAGTACACGAACAAGGTACGATACACATCTTGTCTAGCAACGGCCCTCTCCTCCGTCTAGACACACCAAAGCCCGGATGCTATTGCGCGGCATCCGGGCTCTTTTTGTGAGTGCGCTGGGTCCACGAGCTGCAAGGGTTTCTCGCCAGATGCGCCATGCGAGCCTGAAAAGTGCATGAAGTCTGAGTAAATTTGCTCAGACTTGGCGAGAAAAACCGGCAAAACCACTCAGACATGACATGCTTTTCCGGCAAATTACTCAGACTTGACGAGAAAATCAGGCTCCCTGAAGGAAGTCCCCTGTACGTTTTAAGGCCCAACTGAAGCTTGTTTGAAACGCGCCTGAAAAGTACAAAGAATCTGTGTTTGAGACACAGATTCTTTGATGAAATCAGGCAAATCCACAGTTTCTTTTGCATTTTTAGGCAAAAGTTACAGATTCTTTGCAGAAATCAGGCGCGCTTTGTGGGTACGCTCGCGTTGGCTATTGCGGTCACGAGTTTGCGGACACGTACGCCAGGCGCGCAGCTTACAGTGCGGCGAGAAAATCCTCTGCTTGCTGAGCAATTGCCTCGTGAACCTCGGGTTCTGGCTCCCAAGTTCCCTCAGTCCAAGCGGTAACAGGAAGCGAGAAGCCATTGAACGGCTCAACCGGCTTGGTGCGAAGGGCCAGGAATTGCTGCTTAACCACGGCGAGCGATCCTGCAGTCTTGTTTCGGCCGCCAACGCCACTTGCAGTGACAACCTTGCCAGCAATGGCGGTCTCGGACTTCTTCTCGTAATCGGAAGTAAGCGGACGACTCAGCCAGTCCAGCATGTTCTTGACGGTGCCGGGAATGCTGTAGTTATACTCCGGGGTAAAGAGCCACACGCCGTCGGCAGCCATGACGGCATCCCTAACCTTTTGGACACCTTCAGGAGCTGGGAATTCCTCGTCCTGGTTGAGCAGAGGGACGTCTAAAACGTCAACGACCTCAATCTCCGCCTTGCCTTCGAGTGCCTTTGCCGCAACCTGGCTCAGCGTCTTATTGAACGAATTCTTACGTCCAGAACCGATGATAAATACAATCTTCTTCATAAGCAGACCTCTCCGCGAATGCTGTGTAAATAAAAATCATGCACGAGCAAATCTGCCCGTACATGATTTGTGTACCCAAATGTTAACTCTGTAGTCGTATTTAACAGAAGTCCGAGAAATTCGTGCAGCTCTCAAGCGCTTTTACTACCTGTTCAAGACCCGCAAGGTCTTCCTGGGTAAATCGCGCCACGTTAGGGCTATCAATATCCAGCACGCCAACTACCTGGTCATCCTTGAAGATAGGTACAACCACCTCGGAGTTAGATGCAGAGTCGCAAGCGATGTGCCCGGGGAACTGGTGCACGTCCTCTACCAGCTGACTTATCCTTGTTGCCGCGGCGGTACCGCACACTCCCCGTCCAAACGGAATGCGCACGCAGGCAACTTTTCCCTGGAACGGTCCTAGGCGCAGCTCGGGAGTGCGCGGCTCGTGGTCGCTCGGGGCTACGTCCGACTCCGCACCTGGGGCCGCGCTCGGCTCCGCTCCCGACACCGTGGCAGGATCTACCAGGTAGAAGCCTACCCAGTTGATGTCATCCAGAGCATCCCAAAGAAGAGCCGCAGCATTTGACAGCACCGGCAGCCAATGAGCATCAACCTCGGCAAGCGAGACAATCTGTTTTGCGAGCAAACCATAATCAATCATGGTTACTTCTCTGGCAGAATCTCAATCCAGCAGCCATCAGGGTCTGCGATAAAGTAGAGACCCATCTTTGGGTTCTCTTTAACGATGCAGCCCATCTCCTCGTGAAGCGCATGGAACGCATCAAAATCGTCAACACGGAATGCAATGTGCGTGTCTTTTCCGCCGTTGTCGTAAGGCTCCACCCAACCGCGATTCCACGTGAGCTCCAGCTCAAATGGAGACCAGTCGTTTACCAAAAACGTGTTGGTCCAAGAGCCGTCCTCTGGTCCCTTAACGCGGTCAACGCGAAATCCCAGAGCCTTCTTGTAGAACTCGACGGTTTTCTCGTTATCCAAAACATGGGTGCAGCGGTGAACAAAACGTGCCTGCATAAATCCTCCTTTGTTGTACGCCTAACTCGCGCTTAGTTGAGCTCCTGCTCAAGCTGATCGACAAGCTCGCCGAAGTACTTGAGCGCAGCGTTAACGGGGTCTGGAGTTGCCATGTCAACGCCAGCGCCGCGGAGCAGCTCAATTGGGGTCTTGGAGCAACCACCGGACAGATAGCCAATGTAGTCCTTGACCGCAGGCTCACCCTCAGAAAGGATGCGCTGAGACAGGGCAATAGCTGCCGAGAAACCAATGCAGTACTGATAGACGTAGAAGTTGTAGTAGAAGTGAGGGATGCGCGACCACTCTAGCTTGATCTCTTCGTCCAGCTCAATACCAGGTCCAAAGTACTCTGCACAAAGCTTGCCGTAGCGCTCAGAGAGAACCTCGGCGTTCAGAGCCACACCGTCAGCGTTCATCTGGCTGATGTCACGCTCAAACTCAGCAAACATGCACTGGCGATAGATGGTGCCACGGAAGCCCTCAAGGAAGTGGTTGAGGATGTACGCGTGGCGCGCGGGATCAGTCTCGTGCTCAAGCAGGTAGTGCGAGAGCAGCGCCTCGTTGCAGGTAGATGCAACCTCTGCAACAAAGATGGAGTAGTCAGAGTAGGTAATCTCCTGGTTGTGAGACGAGAAATACGTGTGCAGGGAGTGGCCCATCTCGTGAATAAGGGTGTAGACATCGTCAAGGCCGCCCTGGAAGTTGAGGAGCATAACGGGGTTCATGCCCTTACCACCTGCGGAATAAGCACCGGAGCGCTTACCTGGGGTTTCGTACACGTCAACCCAACGGCTCTCCAGGCCCTTTTTGACCAGGTTAACGTACTCCTCGCCCATAGGTGCCAGGGCCTTAACAATAAGGTCGCAAGCCTCCTCGTAGGTGAACTTCATGTCAACATCGTCAACAAGAGGAGTGTAGACGTCCCAGAAGTGCAGCTCATCCAAGCCCATGACGCGCTTGCGCAGGTCAACGTACTTGTAGAACGCTGGGAAGTTCTGGTGAACAGCATCAATGAGGTTGTTGTAAACCTCAACAGGAATCTCGTTCTCTGCAAGAGCAGCCTCAAGGGAGCTTGCATATTTTCTAGATGACGAGAAGAACTGCAGGTTCTTAACCTGGCTGGTCAGAATTGCAGCGGAAGTGTTGCGGAACTCACCAAAGCGGCTGTAGAGCTGCTTGAATGCAGACTCACGCAGGACGCGGTCAGCATCCATCAGCAGAGGAACAAATGAGCCGCTGGTCAGCTTATGGGTCTTACCCTCAGAATCAACTGCGTCATCGAAGGTAAGATCCGCGTCATCAAACATGGAGAAGATGTTGGTTGGCTGAACAGCAAGCTCTTCAGCGCGTGCCAAAAGAGCTTCTTCCTCAGCAGAAAGGGTGTGCTCACGCTGGTTCAAGATCTTGTTGAGCTTACGACGATAAAACTCAAGAGCTGGAACCTCTGCATAGAACTTCTCGACAGATTCTGCTGGAATTGCAAGAAGCTCTGCGGCAAACCAAGAAGTTGCCTCGCCAACCTGCGTATATGCGCTGGTAGCGTTTGCGACGTATGCCTGATACTTGGCCACGCGAGTATCCTCGTCGCTCTTGCGCTCGGCGTAGTTGATAATCTTGTAGAGCAGAAGAGTCATCTGGTCCTCAAGCTGCAGGAACTCCAGAAGAGCCTGAGCAGAGGTAGAAATCTTGCCCTTGAACGCAAGCAGCTTTGGACAGTAAGCCTTGAGCTCCTCGAGCCCAGCCTCAAATGCCTCATCGCTAGGGAACATTGAGGACAGGTCCCACTTATATTTGCTGTCAATTTCTTCGCGAGACTCGTATGCCATGAGCCGTCCTTTCTTGACCGGGTCAGTATTCACTGGTATTTAGTGTCCCACATACGCGCTGATTTCATGCTGATAACAAGAAAAAATGAACCCATTTGATACAAATCATCAAACGAACGTGTTGCAATGCCTGAACTTCCCTGACGGCCTGCGACTATCCTATCTTCCACCCTTCCGCCTCGGCACGTGCCTCAACAAAGCGCCGGTACACACCTTCTTGCGCGAGAAGCTCCTCATGGGTCCCCCTCTGAACGACGGTACCATCCTCTACCACAAGGATCTGGTCGGCATGTTCGATAGTCGCAAGCCTGTGTGCTATGACCACCACGGTCTTCTCGCACGTAAGTTCCGTAAGTGCCTGTTGGATAAGCTGTTCGTTCTCCGGATCGATCGAAGCCGTCGCCTCGTCAAGCACCACGATAGGGGCATCCTTGAGCAACGCCCGGGCAATCGAGATGCGCTGGCGCTCTCCCCCGGAAAGGCTTGCGCCTCCCTCGCCCACAATCGTGTCATAACCGTTGGGCAGGGCGCTGATAAAATCGTGACACCGTGCGCGTTTGGCAGCTTCGACCACCTGCTCATGCGTTGCGCCGGCAGTCCCAAACGCAATGTTGGCCTCCAGGGTGTCATTGAACAGGTAGACATCTTGGAACACCATCGAGAAATTCCTCAACAGGCTGTCCACTGTGAATTCACGGACGTCGTGGCCGCCGACACGCACCGCCCCACTATCGACGTCGTAGAAGCGCGCCATAAGGCTGAATATATTGCAGGAAAGCCGACCAGAGTCTCTAAGAGGGAAAGGGTTCAGAGTTCCCGGACCTCATCGCATACGGCGAGAAGCTCCTCATCGTGAGACACAACGATTACCAGGTGGTCCTTACGAAAGTCCTTGAGGAGGTCAATGAGATGGCTCCGACTTGCCGCATCAAGTGCCGAAGTTGGCTCGTCAAGCAACATCACCTCTGGGTCTTTGAGGAGCATGCGGATGATAGCGATCTTCTGTTTCTCCCCTCCTGACAACGCAACACGATGTGCATCAATGACGCTCTGCAATCCCCTGTCTGGTGAGAGGAACTTCTGAAGTCCAAACAAGTTGACAAGCTGCAAAACCCTATCTTCACTGGGCATCTTGTTGCACAGAAGCGTCAAGTTGTTCCACAGGGTATCTTGGAGAATTGCCGGCTCTTGCTCAACAATGCCGATGACGTCGTGCCTGAGGGCGTATTGGTCAAGCGTTGCAAGGTCGGTATTGCCATAGTATATGGATCCGTCATACAGGCTGAAATATTCCCCCGAGAGAAGCTTCAAAAGCGTACTCTTGCCACATCCATTGGTACCTGCCAAGGCATAGATCTTCCCCGCTTGAAAGCGCCCGCTCACTCCACGGAGGGTCCTGTTTTTGTTCCCTGGATATGAAAAGGCCACATCGTCGCAGGTAATCAGGCTGGTGTCCGTAGGAACTCCGGAACCGTTCGGCTCCTCTTCCTCATCCCAAAGCTCTTGTAATCTGTTGTAGTTCACGCGGGCGCTCTGGTAGTCGCGGCCAAACTGCTCAAAGTACTCGACGGATGTAACCATGGTGGTGAAGTAGCCGAAGGCAGTTGCCACATAACCCACCTGCATATGGCCGGCAAAAACTTCCCTGGCAGCAACAAAAAGAAGTGCCGCCTGGGCAATGCCTTGGACCACTCCCGTACAAAGAAACACTTGCGCCGCAACCTTGTTGGTTTGATACATTGCCTCTCGGACCGTGAAGAAGATCTCCTTCAGGCGTTTTGTGGAACGGTTAAACAGAACATGTTTCCTGATAAACTCGACTTCCTCTAACTGCTCTTGAGCCCGTGAGGAGTACTGTGACATCTCATTTGTAAAATCGAGTCTTGTCTTATACATCCTATTCATGAAAATCATATAAATACCACCTGAGGCAATGGCAAGCACTATAGATACCAATGAGAGCAGGGGGTCTATGACAAACAGAACGACCACAATGACTACGAGAATTGCAGTGTTTTTAAGAACATCGACAATAGACATCAGGAAGAAGAGCGAAAGACCATTAGTGTCATCATCTAGACGCCGACGCCAATACGCAGGATCAAAACCTTTAAAGAAGGCCGGCCTTAGGTGTTGGATATGCTGAATAGCATGAAGCTCAAGATCAAATGAGGAATCTGCCTGAAGGTAGGTGTATACCAAGGTGGCCAGGTAATCAAAGAGCGCAGCTAAAATACAACATATTGCAAGGAATAGACATGCCAAGATCAACGAACCCATCGGCGTATTGGGTTCAAGAAGCATATTTATGGTAACCCCGGCCACAAGTGGAGCCACAACGGAGAGAAGCGCCTGGATCAGGCGGGCAACCAGATATCCTATAAATCTTCGACGATTGGAGATGCTCTGCCAGCAGCATCGGACGAGATCAAACATCCGCATCACCCAATTCAATTTCATGTGCTAAAAAAGCCTAGTGTCTCATCTCTCGATGTCCTGGTGTCACACTTTCCAAAGATATTTTTATGCACCAGTTGGCACTCGCCAGGCTCGACATCGTTCGTCCCAATGGCATAATTATATCTCCAGAACAAATGCTATTCTCGCCAAAACCCGAATGACGAGGAAGCAAGATCTCAGCTAGACGGACTTCTCGAAAACGCTCCACATCTTTATGCCATCGCTGAAGTGAAATAGAGACCACAAATTGATTCTTGGTCAGCTAGTTCCTGCGTCAGCCCAGTGCCATACCCATCATATAAATAGGGAGATACGTAACACCTTCGAAAGCTCCTGGAGTATCCACATTGCCGTCATGGAATACATAGACATGTTCGAAGTTGTAGTTTTTTGTTGTTAGGAGATTGTCAAGCGCACTGTGGCGTCGATAGTTCTTACCACTCTTTATCTCACAGAGGTCGATGCCTCCTTGTTGCCCCTGAAGCACAAAATCAACCTCGCCTATCTTGGAGGAATTATAGTAGCGCAGTTCCCTTCCACACGCCTTGAATTCCTGGGCTGCCGCATTCTCAAATATCGACCCAAAGTTTATGCTTGACCTTCTATTGAGGATATCGATATCGACATCCCCCATCATTTGGGCGGTAAGCAGGCCGACGTCATTTGCGTAAAGCTTCAGCATGTTTCGGTCCTCATGGGCGGCAAGGGGAAACGTCGGCTCATTGACTCGGAATGCCGGAAGAGCGACCCCTACGTGCTCAAGCCAGTCGAACGCGAACTCAAGGTTGGCAAACCTCAGACTCTTCCCCAGCCTTGCATATTTGAAGCGCTTGTTTTCGGAATTCAACTGAGAAGGTATGGACTCGTATACCATTTGTACCTGGCGCGCCTCAAGCGTATCCGATACATACTTGGCCATGTCCATCTCGTACATGTTCACAATTCCCCTCTGCAGATTACGGGCTCGCAAGAGGTCGTTGTTGTCCACAAAGGCCTGCACAACGTCAGGCATACCGCCTACCAAAAGATACCGGTAAAAGGTATCCGTAAGCTTATCATGCAGATAATCAGGCACAGGGGTAAGGGATTCCATACAGGCAGAAACAGCTTCCAATGCCGTCTTGCCTATCCCACTTGCCCAGCAAAACTCCTCAAAATCAAGGGGATACAAGGTTACTTCCTGCAAAAAACCAACGGGAAGGGAGGAAATATTGGATACCTCAAGCCCCAGCAGAGAGCCCGAAAGAATGTAATCGTAGTCGGTCCGTTCAAGGAGCATCTTGATCCAGGTGAGCAGGTCCGCACCACACTCCTGGATCTCGTCGAGGAAGACGAGGGTCTTTCCGGCCTCCAGTTCTTTCCCGCTGAGCACGGAAAGACGTAGAAGCAGGTCATCGGCATCAATCGCCCTCATGACCGTCTCTTTGGCAGTCTTGTTGTCGAAGAAGTTCACCTCGGCGAGGATCTCATAGTTGTCTGCGGCAAACTGCCTGACAAGGGTCGTCTTTCCTACCTGTCGGGCTCCTTTGACGAGAAGTGCCTGCTTCGTCTTGTATCGTTTCCAATCCTCCAGCCTTTGGTATGCCTTGCGTTTGAGCATGATTTCATCTCCCCATAGTAATTAACAAGTGAAATGCGTTTTTCACACTCTATGATACGCTTTCAGTTGCGTTTTTTACATCGTTTTATAGTGGTTTTATTGCGTTTTTCGCACACTAGGACAGTCTCTCGGTCGCGTTTTTTACACCCTGTACCCCTAGTCCACGTCCTCCCGGTGGTCCGCGATGTTGTCTCACCACGGGGCGTAATCAGGGTCAGAGTGACCTGTATCGTTTTTTTCGGACACGGGCATCCCAGATTCAAAACCCAGGAATCGTATATGCCCAGACAACCGAGAAAGCGAGGCAAGGCATGGGCAACAACAAGTACACCGACGAGTTCAGGCGCGAGAGGTCGCACTATGCATCGACTAAGGCCGAGGGGACTTTCTCATAAACGGTCTCGGTCTGCGCCGTGTCGCTCGCGCCCAGAAGGTAGGTTGTGCCGCTCCTCGTCCGCACGAGGAGCCAGGGGCCGACCTCGGGGTCCAGGCACACCTTGAGCGATCCGTACGCGTCACTTGAGAAGTTACCTTCAAGGAAGGTTTCACTCGCGCCGCCAAACGTGCGCGTCATCTTGGGAAGTTGGTCAACAAGCTCCACAGACACCACGTCGGCCATGTCAATCTCATAGGTTGTGAGCAAGTGGTGTGCCCGAATCGTCTGCTCGCTCAACTCAAGCGTCACAGGAGTTCCAAATTCCTCCGCCATGAACGCTCCCGTCACGGGCAGGCAGAGCAGCGAGCAAGCGAGGGCCACTACAATCGCCTTTCCCGCCGGCCGTGCCAGGTTGATCGACGTGTTGATGCCCACGCGCTCGTTCACTATGAGCTCAGCATCGTCGGGGTTATAGTAAAAGATGCCAAAGATCCAGTGATCGTCCTCGTCCACGTAGAAGCCCTCGCCGCTGGCCTTTGTAAGACGCTCCTGTAGGCTACGCACGCGCATCTCGGTTGCAAACGCCACGATTCCAAGGACCGTGCAGGGAAGCATCATACCGATAAAGTACAGATTGGTTGAACCCTGGAAGAGGAGCTGCGCCCAGCTCATGAATGCAAAAGACGCAGCCGCGACGAGGAACATCCTCGCCCAGGCGCGCCGGCGTATGCGCGTGAGCGTCTGCGTGAGAGCGGTGTTGTCGTCCACCACCTCGCTGCGATTGCGGTAACACCAACGGAAGATTGCCCACATCATGAGCACACATGCGGCAAACAGCAGGTAGATTACTACGTTGTCACGGTCGAGCAGGACGGGGACCAGGCTCGCCGCGCAGATGAGGGCAAACCATATGCTCGAGACGCGCGGGTACGACTGCGCGGCCGCCCCAATATCGGCCACCGTCACGCGCTGGGCCGCGGCGCCTCTGGGCCGCCAGCCGCGCTCGTCCTTCAGGGCCGCGAGCCTGCGGTTGGTGAGCGCGTAGATCACCTCGGGCACGATACAGACCACAAGTATCCAGACGCTCCAGCAGAACATGCTCGACCCGGCCCACGCTCGTACCGTTCCTGTCGCCGCACCGCCAAGTGCCGCAGCCACGAGCACGATAGCGCACGCGAGCTGTAGGCGACGGTAACTGGTAAGAAGCGCCTTTACCTGCATGTCTTCCCGCGCCTCGCGCGGGAAGGTGACGCCGACGACAATGTTCTTCTTGAAGCGCGCGCTGTTCCTGAGCGTCCACCATATGAGGAGTGGAGTCCAGCTGCAGGAGAGCCATAGGATAGTCGCAGTGCTCATCATAAACTTCCTTACTTCTAGCGATACGCAATCTCATCCAGCAGGTGCTCGCAGAGCGCGAGAACCTCTTTGCCTGACATCCCACCGGCCACCAGCTCAGCCAGGCGCATCCGCAGCGCGTCCATGATGCCGGAATCGGGGTCCGAGCTGCCATCGGGCTCGCACACGAAGGTGCCACCCCTCCGGTCGCCGAGTACGTGTCCCTCCTGCTTGAGAAGCTGATAGGCCTTGCTCACCGTCATGGCGTTGACGCCGCACTCCGATGCGAGCGCCCGCACGGTCGGCAGGCGCTCGCCAGGCGCAAGCTCGCCTTCGGCGATGCCTCGCACAATCTGATCGCGGATCTGCTGGTAGATGGGTGCCGCGGTTGAGAAGTCCAGCTGCAGGAGCATGGTGTGAGCCTCCAACGATGTCTCTATCGTATGTATTACTCACAATAATACATACGATACAGACAAAGCTGCAAGCGCAGAGGAAAGCACAATCCAAGCCGCTTCCGTCATCGCATCATTTCCCATTGTATGATTTTTACCTACAGCAGATCTGCCTTGGCAGAATCGGGGTCCGGCCATGCCCTCCCATTAAGAGCTCGTCTTCGACACGAGCGCTCAACTCCTCGGCGCAGAAATTGACCGGATAGCAAAAAGCAAGAGATCGCCGAGAAGGGCGGCTACTCCTGGGTGGCGGACATCCGCGCCCGCATCCGCGTTGCGCGCTCCGTCACGAAACTCTAAACAAACAAAATGAAAAACGTTACCTCAGGCTACTCATAGATCTCGCTTTAGACAAAGTCTGATCACGCACAAATGCAAGTAAGCGTATAAGCACAACAATACAAAGCCCTGCTGCAAGTACCGTTTCAACAGTGGCTATTCCGTCAAGCCATTGCAGAGGCTGACCAAGTCCAGCCAAGTATGCCGACGTCTGAGTGCGCGCAACGACACAAATTACAAATGGAAAAGTGAACGCGGCATGACTGGGAAAGAACGGTTTTGTAAGGCACCTGATGCACCACACAAAAGAAACTACATAAATAATTGAAGCGATTGCCAGCATAACCAAAAGAAACGGTACAGACTTTGGCGAAATAGATTGAATATAACCTGCAATACAGAGACTTGTTGGGGCTGCATAAATACAAGCGAGCGACTCAGCAGAATCAGGCACAGGCCCATATTTAACATACCGAATGCTCACAACTATAAAAAGCACCACAAGGCAGATAAATCCAAACCAAAATGCAACCGTACCAACACTTGCTTCAAAGTTAAACGCTGGCGCTGTAACACTGGCAACAACAATACCTACATACACAATGAACCAGCTGGCGTGCACATTCTCCCAATTAAACTTTGCAATATATCGAGAAGTAAAGAGAGCTATGCACAGAATGTGTAACGCAATTCCTGTAAACCAAAATAATTGTGCCACATCACCAATATCGGCCTTCATATACACCGAAATCAGCATAACTGCCATAGGATATGTTGCGGCAACTGAAAGCCCAATTGGATCCGAGAGCTCTCGCAACACAACTTTTGTAGACACCATAAATTTGAGGGTATAGAGAGCTAAAAGAGCAATAGAAATTATGCCGCAGGCAAGATAAAGGCCTTCGAAAGAAGTCTTAAAAAGATTTCCAAGTGCCGCAAAACCTAATGCAACACCGCAAATAGCAACGGGAACTTTTTGGACATAGTTCATAAGGATTCTTCTATCTGTTTAGGAATCTCTTTTTATTTCTTTCAATAATAGATATTTTTTCATGGAAGCGAACTCAGTAGCAGATATATATCTATGCGTTGTAGTAATTAGCAAACAAAAAAACCCGCCTGGCTTCTGCTTCCGAGCATGTACACTGGCGGGTCTTCCTTATGCGATGTGCCTGCAATCTGCCCTGCCCCGAGCTCGAAGGCTAAGGGCGACCGCATGGGCCGACCTCCCGTCAAGACGATCGGCGTGGTGGCAGAGCGACCCTCTCAATCCGAAACCAAACGCAACGCCACAGCGAACGCCGAGGCCTCCACACGCCCCGACTATCGAATCGAACCCGATGCGCCACTCGAGTCTCCGGATGTCGCATCGAAAGGATGGCTGCCTTTTTGCCGCCATGAAATCCGGAAATTTAGATTCACGGCGAAATTGGAGATCATGCGTCAAAGGCATACCCTACGTCGTCGTTCTTCACCCTCATAGAGCGAAGACGGTCTCCCCGTCTATGGGCCCGCCTTCGGGCATAACACGACTCAAATCGCAGTGATCGGCCTCCTCTCGACTGCGTTATCGTTGACATCAAAGTTAGATAAGGTTAATATTAGACCGACATTCGTTCTGATATTAAAAACCCATCGGTATGGGACAAGGAATCGGAGCATTGCTTGAGAAAGAACAGCAAAAAACCTGCAGAGCGACGCAAGGAGCTCGTGGATGCGGCAGCGAGGCTCTTCGCGGAGAAGGGCTACGAGAGTACATCGGTGCGCGACATCCTGGATGCCGTGAACGGCGCTCCTGGCATGTTCTACTACTACTTCAAGTCGAAGCAGGACGTCTACGTGGCCGTCATGGAGGACTTCATCTCGGAGCGCATGGACCGCAAGTGCGCAGTCATGGAGGACGAGGGCCGGTCGTTCGACGAAAGAATCGCCGCTCTGCGCAGTCTCGTAACGGATGACGTCAACGAATATGTCCACTCCTTCGACCCCGAGCCGAGTGAGTCAGTTCCCGACGCCTCTTACAAACTCTGGGACATGGTCCAGATGATCGATCGTATGGCAGGCCCCTACACCAAGCTCATGCTGGAAGGGATACAGACAGGCAAGCTCAAGAACCGTCTCGGCGTAAACGAGAGCAATGCGCAGGCCTGCGCGCTGTTCATGCTGTACGGGCTCTGGGGCGTCATGTACGACGGGCGTTTTGCACCAGAGTGTGAGCAGCGTTCTCCTCAGGAGGCATTCGAGATAGCGCAGAAGCTGTTTTATTGATGTAGGCAGGTTGCAAAATCGCCGCTCTGAGCGGCGTGCAGGAATGGACTGATGACGGGAGCATCCAAATGGATGCTCCCGTCAGTGCATTTAAGAGAAAAACGGAACGAATTCGTTCCGATAGCAGTGAAAGGAGCACGGGTCCATGGAGGACGAGACAGACCTGGAAGACCCAGGTAAAAACTTGAAAAAGAAGCAGGGCATGGCCAGGCTGCTGGCCCTCTCTGAGCGAGGGAAGGGGCTTCTCGTGTGCGGCATTACGCTCGGCTGTATCGGGTCGGTGCTGCAGCTCGTGCCCTATCTAGCCTCATGGCGGGTCATAACCTCTCTAATGTCAGGTGTAGCATCTGGCTCGGCCCCCGAGGCGGGCTCCATGCTATGGTGGGGAGCCGTCGGCCTCGCGGGTCTTCTGTCTGGAACTGCAGCCTCCTGGATCGCTGGAATCGCCGCGCATGCGCACGCCTACCGCACGGTCTGCGACATACGCATCGCGGTCGCAGAGCATGTGGGACGCCTCCCGATGGGCTACCTCGACTCCTCGTCCATAGGGCAGGTCGAGCAGGTAATGGATGCGGATGTCGAGCAGGTCGAGGCATTCCTCGCCCACCAGGTGCCCGACCTCGCGAGCGCTCTCGCCACGCTCATCGTCCTCTTCGTCCTGATGTTCGCCGCGAATGTCTGGCTTGCCTTGGCCTGCCTTGCGCCAATTGTCATTGGAATCGCCTGTCAGCTGCAGGCGATGGCCAAGGTCATGAAGACGGGCGCGATCAAGAAGAACTTCGATGTCCTTGAACGAATCAACTCGTCGGCGATCCAGTACGTCGAGGGGATGCCCGCCATCAAAGCGTTCGGCCAGACCACGGCGTCCTTTCGCGGCTTCAAGGACGACACCGAGGCCTACCGGGACTTCACTGTAGGCATGACCGACCAGATCCGCCCGGGCTACGTGCGTTTCCGCGTCTTCACGCTTTCGGTCGCGACTTTCGCAGCCCCAGTTGCGATAGCACTGTTCCTCGGCAACCCCTCGGACGTCGCGCTCGCAGCCGTCTGCGTCTTCGCCCTCGTGGTCGGTCCCGCCGCCTCCTCGCCAGTACTCAAATTGCGCATGTTCGCCGAGAGCGTGAACACGGTCAACGAGGCGGTTGGGCGTGTGTGCGCAGTGCTTGATCTGGATCCGCAAGGACAGGTTTCGCAGGATGTCCGGGCGACTCCCCAAGATGCGGGCATTGCATTCGACCGTGTGACCTTCTCCTATCCAGGTGCCGAGAATCCCGCGGTAGATGGGGTGTCGTTTGCTGTAGAGCCCGGCAGCACTTGTGCCATCGTGGGTCCCTCTGGCGCCGGTAAGTCCACAATCGCCGAGCTAGTCGGCCGCTTCTGGGATGTGGATGAGGGAATGGTCCGCATAGGGGGAGTCGATGTGCGCGAGCTGGGGACCGATGCGCTCATGGACATCGTTGCCTTCGTTTTCCAGGACAGCTTCCTATTTGCAGGAACCATCCGGGATAACATCGCCATGGGACTGCCCAGCGCGACCGAGGATCAAATAGCCGCAGCGGCTTCGGCGGCCCAGTGCGACGAATTCCTCGCGCGGCTCCCGAAGGGAATCGACACCGTCGTCGGCGCAGGTGGTGTCCACCTGTCGGGAGGTGAGCGGCAGCGCGTGGCTATAGCGCGGGCAATCCTCAAAAGCGCCCCCATCCTCATCCTCGACGAGGCCAGTTCCTTCGCTGACGCACAGACGCAGTTCTCGATCCACCGCGCTCTGGCGGAGCTGACGAGGGGCAAAACGGTTCTGACAATCGCCCACAGACTTGAGACCGTACAGTCGGCGAACCAGATTATCGTGATGGATAAGGGCCGGATTGTGCAACGGGGCAGACATGACGAGCTCATAGGGGTCGATGGGCCTTATGCAGATATGTGGGTCTCCGGCGACAGAGCCGCCGACTGGAAGCTTGGCACAGAGAAAGCTGAGGTGTCGCTATGAGAGGCATTATCGAAGCAATAACCTGTGGAGAACCGAGGCGCATAGCCAGACCCGCATTCTGGAACACCATTGCCCAGCTCGTATGGTTTCTACCCTTCATCTGTCTGGCGCTGATTGTCGACTGCATGTTTGGCTTCTATGCCACAGGCGGACTGAGCAACGCCGAACTCTGGCTCGCGTGGGCTGGCATGGCCGCCTGCTTCGTCCTTGCCCTCGCGGTCGAAAACATCGCATGCAAAGTGACTTTCCGTGACGGCTACGCTGTCGGCGCTGCGGGCCGCACAAGCCTGGCCGAGCATATCCGCAAGCTGCCCCTAGGAAAACTCGAGGGAAAGGGTGCTGGCGGCATCGCTACGACGATGATGAACGACTTCTCGCTCGTTGAGGCGGGCATGACGCACCTGCTCGCCCAGGCCATCAGCGCCGGTATCGTGGCGCTCGTCACGACGGGGGCGCTCTGCCTGCTCGACTGGCGCATGGGCCTCGCCCTCTTCGTTGGACTGCCCCTGTCTCTCGCCATCACCGCCGTTGCACAGGGCTTGCAGAACCGCGCGGAGAGGCGCCTTGCCGCAACGAGAGTGGAGCAGACAACCCGAATCCAGGAGTATCTGAGGGGCATGCGCGCCATCAAGGCCCATCACCTGCAGGGCGCGAGCTTCACGACCCTCGCCAAGGCATGTGAGGACTACCGAGATGCCTGCATGGCAAACGAGAGCGCGACTGGCTCGCTCGGCGCGGTGTCGGAGGCAATTCTACGCAGCGGTCTGGCATGCATGACCCTCGCCGGCGTCTACCTGCTGGCCGGCGGCTCCCTCGATCCCACGGGGTTCTCCCTCTTCCTCCTCGTCGGCACGCGAGCTTTCGAGCCTCTTGCCGTGGCCCTCACGAGCTGGCCCGAATTGCAGCGCTGTGCGGCGGCGGGCCGCCGGATTATGTCTCTCTTGGGCGAGCCGGAGATGCCCGGCGAGTCCGATGCCCCCGAGGAGTGCAGCATCTCCTTTGACCACGTGTCGTTCGGCTACGACGATAACGAGGTGCTTCACAACGTGAGCCTGGACATAAGGGCTGGGGAGCTGACAGCACTTGTCGGACCCTCTGGCTCAGGCAAAAGCACGATTCTGAGGCTTGCCGCACGTTTTTGGGACCCGCAAGCAGGGCACGTTCTGCTCGGTGGGCTCGACGAGCGCTCCATAAACCCGGAGCACCTGCTCAGTCGGGTGTCGATTGTCTTTCAGGATGTCTACCTGTTTCAGGACACGATTGAGACCAACATCCGCTACGGGCGCGCGAATGCAACGCACGAGGAGGTCGTTCAGGCGGCCAAGGCGGCACGCTGCCACGACTTCATAATGGAACTGCCCAACGGCTACGATACCGTTATCGGTGAGGGCGGCTCGACTCTTTCGGGCGGTGAACGCCAGCGTATCTCCATCGCCCGCGCCCTCCTCAAAGACGCGCCTATCGTCCTTCTGGACGAGGCGACAAGCGCACTCGATTCGGAGAACGAGGCCGAGGTGCAGACGGCTATGGGCACGCTCGCACAGGGCAGGACTGTTGTCGCCATCGCGCACCGGCTGCGCACGGTGACGCGCGCCGACGCCATATATGTGATCGACAGTGGTCGCGTCGCGGAGAGCGGCACCCACGAGTCGCTGCTTGCCAAGGGAGGGACCTACGCGAAACTGTGGGGACTCCAGACAGATCTTGACGCCTGGCGCGCAAAGCACCCGCACGGCAACGGCGACACGCCCGCACGATGACATCCTCCGAAGACAACGGCGTTCATCAACCACAAGAGAAAGGAAACATCATGGAACCACAAAAGAAGAGTACATCCTCGAGGGCTGCTATTTCCGCAGGCGTGTTCATTGCGCTCTACCTGGCCGTCTACGTCATCATCGGGATCGTGTGCATGCCGGTGCCGATTCTGTTTCTGCTCATGCCCGCCCTCGTCGCCCTACTTGCGGCACCCATCTTCCACATAATGCTCGCCAGGTCACCCTCGGGCGTGCCCATCTTCATCGCCGCTGTCCTTCCGAGCCTCGTCCTCATCGCCTCGGGACACATCCCCATCGCACCTGCTGTCTCGGTCCCTGCGGGCATCGTTGCGGTGCTCATCGCACGTGCTGGAAAATATCGCAGCTTCGCATGGAACGCCGCAAGCCACGCCGTCTTCTCCTGGAACCTGCTCGGAGGCTTCGTGCCCATCTGGTTCATGCGCGACTACTTCTTCCAAGACATCCTTGAGCGGGGTATGAGCTCAAGCTTCTGCGAGACGCTCTATGCGCTCACGCCCGACTGGGTGCTTCCGGCCATGATGGTCGCCATCGTCATCAGCTCGATTTTGGGCTCGCTGATTGCGCGCAAGCTGCTCGCAGCCAAGCTCGGACGGGCAGGAATCCTGTGAACCCCCTCGAAAAGCTATATACGGAGCAGGGTCACAACGGAGGCATTGTCTTCGACCCTCGAACGAAGGCGACCCTGCTCGTCCTGCTCGACATAGCCGTCTTCCTCGGCCGCTCACTGCCCTACGAGGCCGCTGTCTTTTTGGTTTGCGTCCTGATTGTGGCAGTCGGCGGCATGGCCAACACCGCCCTGCGCTACTGCGCGGTCTTTTCCCTGCTCGTTGCCGTCCAACAGCTAATCGGTCCCATGGTGGGCCAAAGCGCCGTGCTTTCCCTCGTGCAATTCCTGGCAGTGGCGGTCCGCAAGGTCCTGCCATGCCTGCTTGTGGCTTACTGGGCCGTGGGGACAACCGGCGTTAGCGAGTTCGCGGCCGCCCTGTGGGGAAGCGGGGTGCCGAAGAGCGCCATAATCACAACATCGGTGGCCTTCAGGTGCTTCCCGACTATTAGCGAGGAGTGGCGCGCCATAAGGTCCGCCATGAAGATGAGGGGTATCGGAACGGGCCTCTCATCCTGGCTGTTCCATCCCATCCAGACGATAGCCCACATCTATGTGCCGCTTTGCGCCTCCGTGATCTCTATAAGTGACGAACTCGCGGCTGCAGCTCTCTGCCGCGGCATGGACGATCCAGCTCCTCACACCTGCCTGGCGCAGATTGGGTTGCGCACCCAGGACTGGTTAGCTCTGGCGCTTGTAGCTGCGGGAACGGCCGCGGCAGCGGCGTTCGCCATTGCCGGGAAGGGGCTCTGAGACGATGGGCCAGCCGATGATATCGCTCACCAACGTCAGCTTCTCCTATCGTGGAGCAGAATCCCCGAGCCTATCGTCGCTGTCGCTTGACGTGAAGGCGGGAGAATGCGTGCTCCTGTGCGGGAAGAGCGGTTGCGGAAAGTCAACCGTCCTCCGCCTGCTGAACGGCATGATACCCGAGTTCTTTGACGGTGACCTTACTGGTCGCGTGAGGGTTGGCGGCATGGATCCCACCACCTGCCCTCAGTACAAGGTGGCCCGCCAGGTAGGGACTGTGTTCCAAAATCCCCGCACGCAATTCTACACCCTCGACACCACAAGCGAGGTGGCCTTCGGCTGCGAGAACCGTGGAATGCCGCGTGCCGAGATCTCACGTAGGGTGAACGAAGCCGCAGCCGATTTGGGCATCGCGGCACTCATGAATCGCAACATCTTCCACCTCTCGGGGGGTGAGAAGCAGCGCGTTGCCATCGCGAGCGTCTATGCTACCGGCCCGGAGGTGCTCCTACTGGACGAACCATCGGCGAACCTCGACTTCCCCGCAATCAGGGAGCTGCGACGTACCTTGGACATACTAAGGTCGAAAGGCAAGACGATCCTCATCGCCGAGCATCGCACGTGGTACCTCGAGGGCATAGTCGACCGCGCGGTCTACCTGGACGGCGGGAAGGCTTCCGATGTTTTCGCCATGGGCGAGCTCGCCTCGCTGACCCGCAGCCAGCGCCTTGAGACGGGCATACGACCCGTGAAGCTGGAGGGATTCGACCTCCCGAGGACAGTCGCCCCAGTGAAAGACACGCCCATGCACGAGATGCATCTCGCCGACCTCGTCTTCTCATACTCACGACATGCCGCCCCCTCCCTCTCCGTCCCCGACGCGCAGTTCGGGTCGGGTCGCGTCGAGGCGATTGTGGGAGACAACGGTGCGGGCAAGTCGACCCTCGCCTCGGTGGTGTGCGGGCTCGCCAGGGAACAGCGAGGCAGCATCGAAATCGACGGCGCCGTGCTCTCCGCGAGAAAGAGGCTGCCCCTTAGCTACGAAGTGATGCAGGAGGCCAACCACCAGCTCTTCTGTGATAGCGTCGAGGAGGAGGTCGTCCTGGGGGCGAGCAACCCTGGTACCCGAGGCCTGGAGTCGGTGCTAGGTCAGTTGGACCTCCTCGACGTGAGGGGGCGCCACCCCCTGACGCTGTCGGGAGGGCAGAAGCAGAGGTGCGCCATAGCGGCTGCCATGTTCTGCGGCAAGAAGGTGCTGGTCTTTGACGAACCGACGAGCGGGCTCGACTACGCCCATATGGCGCAGACGGCCACGCTGCTGCGGGAGCTTGCCGCGTCCGGGGCCTTCGTCCTCGTCGTGACGCACGACTTCGAGCTGGCGCTGGCCGCCTGCGACAGGGTTACCGAGATGAAGGGCGGAAAGGTCACCGCCCAATACGGTCTCGACAAGGGTGGCGTGGCGCGGCTGCGCGAGTTCTTCGGAATAGGGTGACCCTTCGCATTTGAGAAGAAAGGATTTTAATTTGCAAAGCAAAAGATTATTCTCCACCCGCATAGCGGGTGGTTTTATGTTTCGCGCGTAACACGCGCTCAACAGGCTAAAGCCTCGAAAATAATAAGACCACGCAGGAAACAAAATCCTGCTTGGTCTCTGCGGCGCCGTATGTTCAAACGCGTTTATTTCTGAGGATACAGAGCCTCGAGGATCTTCTCGGCAGAATCAAATGCACGTGGCGAGTAGTCAATGTACTCAGAATATGGAATCTCTACGATGCTCTTGTTGGCAATAGCTGGGACGTTCTGCAGGGAGCTCTCGCCCAGGAGGGTGTCTTTAGCTGCGGCGTCAGTTGCTTTATTGCGCTCTGCGGTGACGTAAATAATGACGTCAGGATTGAACTTAATCAGATTCTCATACGTCAGGCCGTTTGCAGACTGAGTTGTTGCAGGAGTAGCTCCAAGCTGGTCGATGACAGTAAACTCAAGGCTCTTCTCGCTACCGCCAAAGAGACCAAACGTTCCGTCCTTGAGGTTAGTCATAACCAGTACGGTCTTCTTTGCATCTTTCTCGTGAGCCTTAACTCGCTCATTAATGGCATCAAGGCGCTTCTGCAGGTTAGCGGTATAGGTGTCGGCATTGCTCTGAACATCAAAAATAGATCCAAGATTCTTAATATCAGAGATAATTCCGGCAAGCGTTGGATCGCCCTGCTCAGAAGATGCCAGCTGTGTATAGACAGAAATGCCTAGGTCAGCGTAGTCCTTTGGAGAAGTCTGGTCCTTTGAAGTAAAGAGACGTGAGCGTCCCACAATAAGGTTTGGATTAGCGGCAACAACAACCTCGCGCGAGAGGCTCTTCTTATCGCCCAGCTGCTTGATTTTTGCATACTCGTCAGCAATATCTGAAGGCATTGGCGCATCAGGCTTGATAGTACCAATAATCTTGGAGCCAAGGCCCAGACGCAGCAGAATCTCAGCGGCGGAATCTGTCAAGGTAACAACACTCTCAGGAGCCTTGTCAAACTTTGCCTCAAACTCATTGCCGTCACCATCATAGAGCTTGAATGATACTGGATAGCTCGTATTGGCTGATTTCTTTTCTTCTGTAGCAGGGGTAGATGGGCTAGACGGTGCATTGTTGCACGCAGTAAGACCCAGTCCAGCGGCAGTTGCAGCAAGCCCTGCCGCAATGCTCAAAAAATTCCTTCTCGTAAAGAGATTTGAACTTACACGAGGATCCATAGGATATCCTTTCATTCATCTGTTGATACTCAACAGGCGATTAATACACGTAATCAATGCTGATGCCGTTTCCAGCAGTTGAAGGGCGTACCATGCCCTCAACGCCATACACATCAGCAAGTAACTCAGGGGTCACAATGTCCTCAGGTGTTCCCTCGGAAACAATAGTCCCCTCTTTTAAGAAATACAGGCGGTCGACATAATGAGCTGCCATCACAATGTCATGCAAAACAGCTAGGCAGCTGATACCAAGATTGCGAACAAGACGCAAAATATCAATTTGGTACGTAATATCCAGGTGATTAGTAGGCTCATCAAGTACCAGAAACTCTGGTTCCTGAGCCAACGCACGAGCCAACATGACACGTTGTTTCTCGCCACCTGAAAGCGTGGCAAACGAGCGGTCTTCAAAGCGAGAAAGGCCAACTTTTTGAATAACGTCAGACACGATTGCCTCGTCATGGTCGGTCTCTTTTGACAGCGCCGACTGATGAGGACTGCGTCCCAGCGACACAATCTCTCGAACGGTAAAGTCAAAGGACAACGAGTTAAACTGGCTTACCACCGCAACCTTACGCGCAAAGTCACGTCGGGATATCTCAGTGGCGTCGCGACCGTCCCACAAAATCTGCCCGTCATAGCGATGGCCAAGACCATAAATTGCTCGCAGAAGCGTTGACTTGCCGGATCCATTAGGACCGAGGATACCCACAAACTCGCCATCTTTCACGTTAAGCGAGACGTCCTTTACAATCGGCTTGTTGTGAATGGTGACCGAAACATTTTGCACTTCAAGGCGCATGCTACTCACCATCCCTAAAGCTGTAGTTACGTGCAACCATGATGTAGACAAAGAACGGCGCACCAACAACAGCGGTCAGAATGCCAATAGGAACTTCGGCGTTGCCCAGGATGGTTCGAGCACAGGCATCTGCCCAGAGAATGAAAATAGCTCCCAGTACCAGCGCAGTTGGAACCAGCCTTCGGTGATCGGATCCAACAAACGAGCGCGCAATATGCGGAATGATAAGACCAACAAAACCGATGGTTCCCACTGATGAAACCAACGTGCCAACCATAAGCGCAGAAATGGTCAAGTATGCCCATCTGCACAAATTGGTATTGAGACCAAGCGTTGTAGCAGCCTCGTCTCCCATTAGAAGCACATTGAGAGAGCGGAACTGCGTTAAGAAAAACACACTGACGAGAAGTACTACAACAACGGAAACGCCAACATTTCCCCAGCTTGCTCGTGCTAAAGAGCCCATGGTCCAGAACTTCAGATCCATCATGCCCTCAGCGTTGGCGGCAATAGTAATAATGAAATTAGAAAGAGCTGTGAACAGGGCATTCAAAATCATGCCCGAGAGAACAAGCTTTGACGACGTCATATGGCCGCCAGTAGATGCCAGCAACAAAACACCAATCGTGGCAATTGTTGAGCCAATAAACGAGAACAGCGGCACCGAAGAAATTCCCACAACGTGTACCGCGCCGGCTCCAAGCATGATGGCACAGGTGGCTCCGCACGAAGCTCCTGATGAAATGCCCAAAATATACGGCTCAGCCAAGGTATTTTGAACTGACGCCTGCATGACAACACCCGAAAGCGCAAGGCCAGCTCCGGCTACCACACCTAAGATGATACGGGGAAAACGTAGCGACCAGACGACCTTCTCGACAGGTCCTCCTGCAGCTAGAGCCTCCGGTAGCGGCATGCCAAAAAGATGATGTGTCAGCACGGCGTATGCGTCTTGCAAGGACACGCCGATGGCGCCCATCGTTGAAGTTATTACAATACTCGCCACCAGAATTGCGACGAGAACTCCCATGAAAAGACGGAACGGTCCGGCTTTTCTTACCATACAATACCCCTCTAAAGTGACGCTGCGTTTTTGCGCACAACGTACAACGTACAATGCGCGTTACACAGAAGCAGCGGAATTTTTCGAAAGTTAACTATATATTACTTTTTGAATTATGAGAAGACTGTGAGTTGAGAAATGCTTAAAATACCTACACCCCTCCGTGGGATGCTCTCCGCGAGGCGGCTACTGCGAGACGACGCCGGCACCAACAGGCAATAACAGACGAGGTCAGACGAGGAACTTCATGGATTTATCGGCTCTACCAGACAGTACAATCACTATCGGAGAACGTTCCAAAGTTCCAGGTCTTCTTGTTGTTCTCCATGGCTCGCTGCTTATGCCCAAGATAGCTGCGCTTATTTCTGCCGGAAAAATTGATGCCGAGAAGCTTCCTCAATGGATTGCCATTACCGCGCCGTCTAATCAAGATTGCTATTCCCCTTGGCCAGCGGCAAGCGCGCGAACAGAAGCTCCAAATTTTGGAGGATTTGGAAAAGAATTTCTTTCAGATGTCGTACTTCCTGCTGTCGAGAAGTACGCTGCTCTAGCTACCCATACCGCTCAGGGGACATGCCCTCTTACACTTCTAGGCTATTCTTTATCGGGTCTGTGCAGCCTCTTTGAGATGCAGACAACCTGCCACTTTGACCAGTATCTTCTTGCGAGCCCAAGTACGTGGTTTCCCGATTTTGCTGAAACTTTTGATACGAGCCATGTGCGTTCAGACATTCGCTGGTGCATTGCAAGCGGAGAAAACGAAGGTAAAAACCATCCTGAACCCCTGCGCTCAGTGAGAAAGACAACAGATGCACTGGTTGAGAAGCTGGCGCCTGCTGCTCCGAATTATCAACGTTTGCTGGATTCTTACGATCATCACAAGGGTCTTGAACTGAGGTTGCAGCGTTTGTTGAACTTTGGCTTTGATGCGTAGAGAGCCGTTTTTCTGAGGAGAGACGATTTTATGCATGAAGACGATCTGTCTTCCCTGCTGCGACAACTGGCCGAAACGGCTTTCCCAGCCTCTAATAATTGCTAACAAAAAACCCGCCGATGGCGGGTTTGAAATTCTTATGGTCGCGGGGGCAGGATTTGAACCTACGACCTTCGGGTTATGAGCCCGACGAGCTACCAGACTGCTCCACCCCGCAATGTAAACGCTTGCGCGAACAAGTACTATACCTCGCAGCTCTCTCTACGTCAAGCAAAATCGACGATTTTCTCGCCATAAAGGTATGAGGCTTGCGTACAAGAGCCAAGAAAGTTGCACTGTCGCCAGCACAAGTGGGGTCATACGGCTAAACTATTGATACTGTCTTTGGGGCGCTGTGCTTGCGCCAAACAGCTATCGAAGGACTTTTGAGGATGACATTACACGAGCTCCTGGCGCTCTTTACCAGCAAGAACATCGAGTACACTACCGCGCATCTTGACGCGGTGGATCAAAACGCACAGCTTACCGATGTTGCAAGCGATTCTCGTGAGGTCACCCCTGGCTCGCTGTTTGTCTGCAAGGGCACACACTTCTCGCCAGCGTATCTGGCAAGCGCGGTGGAGGCTGGGGCTGTTGCGTACCTCTGCCAGCAGACGCTTGCGGAGGAGTTGCAGGCAGTGGCGCCAAACGTAGCTGCTATTTGCGTGGATGACGTGCGCCTTGCCATGGCCTACGCGGCCGCAGGCGTTGCGGGCCACCCCGACAAGAAGCTCACCACCATCGGTATTACGGGCACAAAAGGCAAGTCTACCTGCTCATATATGCTGCGCGCCATTCTTGACGGCGACGAGCCGTACTCCAAGTGCGGCGTGATTGGCGGTATTGAGGTGTTTGACGGCAAGGACACGCAGCCCGCGCACAACACCACGCCCGAGGCTCCTGAGCTGTGGCGCTATCTCAAGCATGCCGCGGACGCTGGTCTCCCCTACGTTGACATGGAGATTTCCAGCCAGGGCCTCAAGTACGACCGCACGGTTGGCCTCAACCTGAGCGTCGCGGTGTTCCTAAACATTGGAACCGATCACATTTCCCCTGTTGAACACCCTACTTTTGAAGATTACTTTGAGAGCAAACTGAAGATTTTTGACCTCGCTCGCGTGGCCGTCATCAACAAGAACACCATGATGTTTGACCAGGTCATGGAGCGTGCGCAGAGATGCGAGAAGGTCCTGACCTTCTCCACAACCGATTCCGACGCCACCGTTTGGGCGGACGAAATCACCCCTCACCAGGGCATGGTCACGTTTACCGTGCATGCGCCAACCTGGACCGGCGCCGCTGCGCTGCCCATGTCCGGCCTCTTCAACGTGGAGAATGCCCTTGCAGCAATCACCGTTGCCGACTACCTGGGTATTCGCGAGAAGGACGCTGTACTTCCGCTGATGAACGTTAAGGTGCCAGGCCGAATGGAGCTGCTGAGCTCGCCTGACAACAAAGTAACGGGCTTGGTCGACTACGCCCACAACAAGCTTTCCTACCAGAAGCTTTTCTCGTCAACGTCCGAGGAATTCCCTGGTTATGGCCGCTATGTAGTCATGGGAGCCGTAGGCGGTAAGGCGTACAACCGTCGCCAGGAGCTGCCGGAAGAGGCGGCCAAGTGGGCGGACTTGATGATTTACACCACCGAGGACTGCAACATGGAAGATCCTGCGGTGATTTGCGCGCAGATGGCCGAGGCCACGCCCGAGGGCGCCGCGCACAAGATTATCCTTGACCGCTACGACGCTATTTACGAGGCAGTTTCCGCCGCCTACGACGACCCTCGTCCGTCGCTGGTGTACCTGTTGGCCAAGGGCGACGAGCCGTTCAACATTATCGGCGGCAAGCACGTTCCATGGATGACGGACGCTGCCGCGTTCAAGGCCGCTGTCCGCGCCAAGCTGGACGAGCGTGCCGGTCGCGCCGCGCGCGGGTAGCGCGGGTAGCGGCGGCGACGCGGGTGTCGCTGCAAAGGTTGACGGAGCGGGTCAGAAAAGCGCAGGTGAGTTGGTGGACGATGGTGCTTCGATCCAGATAATCCTTGAGCCGCGCATGATTGAGAAGAATAGTGTGCGTTCTTTAGTTCGCTAATCAGATTTCTGCATATTTGTGTAATAAAATGCATTCTTATGAATACGTAATTTTTGACCTCAAAATTATGTGCCGAAAAAGGTAAAAAATGCGTTTAGTTGGGGATGAAAACAGTTACGTCTCAAAAAGTGGTGTAAGGCTATTTCCTTACTACCTTCTAGCCTACATTATGCCACCTCTTTACAAGCGT
>PPYE01584675.1_pt1 | contig 212455 bp, 198 predicted proteins | sample 1559881 | NCBI WGS metagenome assembly PPYE01 (sample SAMN08240022, study PRJNA423297) | Human gut metagenome, whole genome shotgun sequencing project.
TAGATGTGAATGCAATGTATTATTTATATAGTTTCTCATAGACCGACCTCTCCTTTTTTTGTATTTACAGTGTAGCATATATTCTGTCAAAATACAGATTATAAAGAAAATCCTATCTGGAGAAAGAAGAAACACAGATTCCATTTTGGAAACAGTCACACATATCACGCAAGAATTCACTTCGAATCAAAAAAACAGTTCGCAGACAAAGCTTAAAAAAAATTAGAGCAGTATAAGAAATAGAAAACCTCACAAGATAGAAAAGCAATTTCGATTTTATGATTGTATTCAAGCTTCGCTATTCCATAAAGCAGCTGCACATGTGTCTCTTCCTATAGTATAATGCTCAATTCTCTATTTTTCAGCCGCAAACATATGAAAGTTAGCGCTCAGCATGCCCTTTTGGTATGATATAATGGAGCAGCGAGGTGATTTTATGGCATTAGATGGATTACTGCTTCATCAGGTACAGAAAGAGCTGCAGAGCTTTCTGCCTGCCAAGCTAACAAAGCTGCAACAGATCAGCGATACCGAGCTGCTGTTTACAATACGGACACAAAAGGGAACACGACGATTGATGATTTCCTTACACAGCGTATACAACCGTATCAATCTGACTCAGGAATCATATACCACGATGGAGACACCGGGGAATTTTCTCATGCTGCTGCGAAAGCAGATTGACGGAGGAATCCTTCGTTCTCTGAATCAGGTCGGTCTGGATCGCATTTTGCATATGGTGATCGAGGCAAGGGACGAGCTTGGTGATATCCATGACCGGCATCTTTATATCGAACTCATGGGGAAATATGCAAATATGATTCTGGTGGATGAGGAGGGGCATATTCTGGATGCCTTAAAACGCATTCCGCCGTTTGAAAACAACCGCCGCACCATTCATCCGGGAGCGCTTTATCAGCTGCCTGCACCGCATACCGGAAAGCAGGATCCCTATCATTATGAAAAAATAGATCCAAGTGAATCCTTTACCAAACAGTTTCACGGGTTTTCTCCGCTGCTTTCCAGAGAAGTGCAGTATCGTATGGCGCAGGGTGAAAACTTCGATGAAATTCTGGAACAGATTCGTACATCCGATACACTGTATCTGAGTGACGTGCAGGACAAAACCCAGTTTCACTGCATACCTTTGACACATCTGGAGGTGGAAGCACGGCAGTATCCGCTGATGAAGGGTATGGATCTGCTCTTTTTCCAGAAGGAGGAAAAGGTTCGCATCAAGCAGCAGAGTGGTGATCTGTTTCGTGCCGTGCGCAAGGAGCTGCATAAGAATACTTCAAAATACCCAAAACTGCAGCAGACGCTGGAGGAGGCAATGGATTGCGATAAATACAGGGAATACGGTGATTTACTGTTTGCCTACATGGGAAGTATCGAGCGCAGGGAAACCGTCACACTCCCCTCTTTTGAAACTGGTAAGGATATCCATATTCCGTTGGACATGCGCTTTGATATCAAGGGAAATGCCAACCGCTATTATCAGAAATACCACAAGAGCAAGCGGGCACAGGCTATCCTTCAGGAACAGCTTGCCCTATGCGAAAAGGAAATCCGCTACTTTGAATCCATGGAGGTCCAGCTGGAACAGGCGACCGTACAGGATGCTATGGAAATTCGGGAGGAGCTGGCACGACAGGGCTATGTCAAGGCTGTTAAAACCCGCATACGAAAGAAAAAGAAGCAGGAGCTTCCACATTATGAGACCTTTGCATTCGATGACGTATATATCTATGTTGGTAAAAACAATCTGCAAAATGATTACGTTACCTGGCGTCTGGGAAAAAAAAGCGATATGTGGCTGCATACCAAGGATGTGCATGGAGCCCATGTGGTAATCACCTGTGAGCAGCCGGATGAGGAGCTTCTGCGCAATGCCGCCATGCTTGCCGCCTGGTACAGCAACGCCCGCTATTCCTCCAGTGTTCCTGTGAATTACTGCACGATTCGCCAGTTGAAAAAGATTCCCGGAAACAAGGGCAGCTTTGTTTCCCTGTCAAATTACAAAACCATTTATATCGATCCGGAACCGGCACAGATTCAAAAACTGATCGACGAACATCTGATTACACAGAAAAAGCACTAAAAGGATGAAGGCAGAAACAACAGCTTTACAGAAGTTCGCATAGATGCCTGTATCCTAAAAGCTTTCCCCATCCCTGTATCCGTATATGCTGATATGGGGTTCTTTCTTCTTACCTGAGGAATGGTCCAGTATCTGCATAAAAGAAGACTGGAATAATGTTAGCTTCTTTCCCGATTGCGGGTAAGCTTAAAACGGGAGGCTTCAACACGATTGGTTTTATCAATAGAAGTTGAATTCTCCCTGTTGCATACACCCTAAAGTAAGAAAAAACTTAAGTATACATCCTGGCTTTCTGTCATGGAAATCAAACCTATTGCGGATACTCTTTTCTGTGGATACAATTTCATTATCTCAATTATTTTTTTCAATTCTATATTAAGCAGGTTTATTTTCTTCCTGCTTTTCTTATACGAAAAACAGATGAAATCTTTGATACACAGTTGAACTGCAAAACGAATTCATCCTTTTCCATGTACGGCGCAGCTGTTTTTTTCACGATTTCCATATCCTGAGAGAAAGAATCAGCAGTACCTGTTCTCCTAATGATCACATGCTGTTATCGGCTCTGAAAATACAGGCGCAGCCTGTGAATTCCTGCAAACAGTACCCCCTCAGCAAGCACAATACACAATGCGATGCCCAGCAGATCCCAGGGCAATATATACTCCGTATTCGCGCCTGTTAACCCGATATTGGATAATGTAGAAAACATCATTGCACTCAAGACCCCGATGTTAATCAGATAAAGGCCCGCCAGCACCAGCAGCACGACCTGTACCACATCCGGCAGAAATTCCTGCAAAATCAAAAAAAGGTCTGGATGACAGCTCCCATAGCCAGAAACATCAGACAGCCCATCAAAACACCATCAAAAAGGAAATAGCCGCGAAGCAGCTCTGCCGCAGCAATACACACTGCCGTCATCAGCATACTGAACATAAATGCTGCTATCATGATTTTCATACGGGAGAGAACCGGCAGCTCCCGTTTGCTGAAAAGATACATGAGCATACAGGTATACAAAACAAAGACCAATGCCGTATTGACAGAATCAGGAAAAAACAGGCTATAGGCGATACAGGCAACCAGTAAAATCGATGCGGTAAGCTTTTGTGATTTCTGCATACTGCTTCATCTCCTCTTACATTACTATAAAAGCATATAGATACTATACCACATTGCAATGGTTCTCACAAGCCATCATACGTATAGCTTTCCAACATGTAAGAAAGACATCCTCAATTCAGTCATATACCCAAACAGGAATCGTTTTTTGCATTGTGTTTGACCTTTCATTAATTCTTATATGCTTCAGGGTGCGGGCATCATTGTTGAAAAAAAGAAGTAAATTTCCTCTTGTAAGGGGCTATTACTTCTTTTTTACAGATTCATCTGTTCTCCATTATGACGAAGCACTATGTTCGTCTGTATCCATATCAAATAGATAATGCTTACGGATTTTCTCCAGTACCTTCCATACACAGCTCATATTCGGACGAAAGGTCACAAGATCCCCCCTTGTGAACGCATAGGACTGGCCGTCACTGCCACTCACAACTGCTGTTCCTTCGATTATCAGACATGTTTCACAACGTTCATCATATTCCGCATCCCATTGAGTAGGCTCATGTTCCCAAATCGGACAGGATTCCAAGAGCCTGCGTTCCTTATCATTTGGCTTTCTTATGTATACATCTTTCATCATAATCTCCTTTATAAATTCGGGTAATGCTTAGCCTTTACATCAATCCAGGATACCTTTTGATTATCCGGTACCGGCTGGAAATAAGCCTCCAATCCATCCTGGAACATTTCATCCAGCATTTTTGCATCGTTATCATCAAACGAAATCGGTCCGACAATATTTTTTCGTCCAACACCACCGCCAATTCCACCTACCTGCAGGGTAGCATAGCGAAAGCCTGCCTTATAAGCCTTGTAGGCCATAGGCATATTTTTAAACAGGACGAAAATCGGTTCCAGATCACCTAACTGATCCTGCTGCCATCTCTTTCCGGCTTCCTCTGTCGATATCGTTTCCAGTTCAACACCTACCGGACATGCCATTTTATAAATGCTGGACAAAAAGGAATTGTTCGCACCTTCATCATCAACAATATACACCTTTTTACTATTCGTCCTGTACAGCCACTGCGTACATACCTGCCCATGTATCAAACGACTGTCTATTCTGACTAAACCTATGCGTGCCATTTTTCATCACCGTTCCTTAGTTTTCAATTTTGATCCAGTTTTTACCGACAGAACCTGTTACCTTCATATAATCCATCACGCGCTCCTTATAGCCTGCCCACATAATATCGCCTGCCATTCTTGCGCCAATATTCTCTCCGTTCTGATAACGCCCGTCATGGAACAGACAATCCAGTCCATAATTATAAGCATCAGTCCCCATGTTCACCTTCTGTGTACCAATTCGGCAGCATTCCGCAATATTTTCAAACCCTGAGAATGAGCCGCCATGGAATACCAGAGGTACATCCACCAGGTTCTTTATTTCCTTTAATCGCTCAAAATCAATATCCGGTCCCTTTCCGGTATACTCTCCGTGTGCTTCACCAATGGATACCGCTAGACAGTCACAGCCTGATTTCTCAACAAACTCTTTTGCTTTCACAGGATCTGTCAGATATTCATCGCGCTTTTCTTCGTAGTCACAACCATCCGCAATCTGTCCAAATTCCGCTTCCACTGTGATGCCAAGAGGTGCACAGATATTCTTAAACTCCGCGACCTGCCGTGCATTTTCCTCAAAGCTCAATGCACTGCGGTCCACCATAACACCTGTAAATCCGCCATAAATCGCTTTTACACAGGCTTCGAAGCTATCTCCGTGATCCAGATTCAGTGCAATCGGTATCCGTACCTCATTCGCCATTGAACAAATCAGTTTTCCAAAGGAAACAATATCCTTATGATTATCCGGCAAAACATCAATAATAAGAGGTGAATCCAGCTCAACAGCTGCTTCTATACAAACTCTGACAGAGTCTTCATTAAAAACATTCGGTGCCAGAACACCATATCCCCCTTCCTTCGCCTTTTCTAAGATTTCCAACATTGATACCAACATAATTTCATTCCTTCCTTTCTATGCTATGTTCTTCCAGACGCCGAATCAGCTTAAGCATGTCCTGCATGACATTCACTGCAGCATCTTCAAACAGCAACTCATGCTTCTTGTGTTCATAATATTTATAAAAGATATTCTCTGCACCGGCATAGTTTAATTTCCGTATGACGACATCCAACTCACGGGTATAATTGGAAAACACATCCTCATACCCGCTCATAAATAAAATCGGAAGATATTCGGGAAGCTGTGAAATCCAGTCTTCCGTCATATACAGAGAACACAGTGTAATTCTGTTTAACATATACTGCATGGAGTAAGAAAGCTGACAGCAGGCGTCACGTTTCAGCTTTTTCTGTTCACGAGGCTTTGATACTCTCTCTTCAAGAAAGGTATCCATATTATCAATGCCATAATGGGAGAGAATATAGTCTTCCGTTTTTCCAGCCGGTTCCGTATCCGCTTTTTTGCGACATTCCTTTGCATATATGTTCATTGCCTTTCTATACAGAGAGGGAAAACCGTAGTCACCGCATAAGATCAATGCATTGCAATTGCTTGTCATGATTGCATACTGCTTTGCCAGCATACTGCCGAAACCAAAGCCGATCAATGCATGAATATAGGACTTCTTCTGTTCCTTCTTTGGCATGGCATCCTTAACAACCAGATAAAACATTGTTTCCGCATCCTCGATAAAGTGTCTATAGGTATGTCTTGCACTGATTTGACCGGGACCGTTTCTATATACAGACCTTCCATGACCAACCAAATCGTGTCCAAAGGCTGCATAACCATGTTCGGCAAAAAACTGAAGCAGATGCATATAGCGCTCAATATGATCATATAGGTCGTGTAAAATTTGTATATAACCTTTCACCGGGCCATCTGGAAGCCATGCGCAACCATATAGCTCATCCTCGCCATCTCCGCTTAAAAAACGGTATTCCTGCAGCTTCATAAGCCTATCTCCTTAATTTTGCATATTTTTTCTGCATATTGCTTTTTGGTTTTCTAACATTTTTCGAATACAGATTGCGCAGAGCAACGAAGACTAGATATGCTATAACCAGCCAGATCATCCAGGATGATGCAACATCAAACATATCAAATGCTTCTCGTTTTTCCTGCAATCCGAAAGAGGTGTCTACAGATTGTGTCCCCCCCTTGCTGATAAACCAGTAAATTGCAAGTGTGAGCCCTGTCAGCTTAACGAACAGCAGTTTCTTATTCTTCATCACGGAGCCCCTGTTGTATTCCTTCCACATACAATGCAGCAACTACACTTCCCGGATCGACCATACCAATGGAATTTTCCTGACGGAATGCCAGCCTTCCATGCCTTGCCTGCATCATTTTAGCTTTCTCCACACCTTCTCTTGCAGCAGTGACAGCACATTGCAAGGCTCTTGCTTTCCCTTCATCTACATGCTCAGCATAGGCACGCTGTGCCGGACAAAGCGCATCAAGAAATGTTTTCTCCCCCTCTTTTGCACCGCCGAGTGTCATGACACCTTCTATCATTGCCTGAAACAATACCGCAAGCTCAGCATCCTTCAGTTCTTCTTTTCCTTTCAGCTGTTTTCCAATCTTCATAAAGCCGCTGGAAATGAGTGTCCCCATGGAAGATGAGGCGATGCTGTTAAATTTTTTTCCTGCCATATATATCATTTTACCAATATCATGTTCATCACTATCCGTGACAAATTCATCCGCAATGCGAAATCCATCGCGCATAACAACACCGAGATCTCCATCTCCACCAGCAGAATCCAGCGCAGTCAATTGCTCTACATGCTCCTGAAATATCAAATTCCATGCGTGGAATACACGCTTTATACCCTCTGTTTTCATTTTGACTCTCCAAACTGTTTAAACATCGGGGTATCTGCCGCAGCATCCATCAATCGCTTCAGTTCCTCATCAACCTTCAGTAAAGAGATAGACAAGCCGGTCATTTCCAGTGATGTCGCATATTCTCCGACATACGTTCTATGAACTCGTATTCCCGCATCTTTTAGCAAACGGTGTACCAGCCCAGTAATCAGATACTGTTCTTCTAATGGAGTAGCTCCCAGACCGTTGATCAATACACACACCTCATCATCATGCCGCAGCTGCAAATCCTGCATAACAGGCGGTACAATTTCCTTTACGATATCATCCGCCGAGCAAATCTTTCCTCTGCGAAGCCCTGCTTCTCCATGAATTCCCATACCGATTTCCATTTCATCATCCGCTATCGTAAAGCTGGGATGACCGATTCTTGGGACAGTGCAGGGGCTCAAAGCAACACCCATGGTTGCCACGAGTAGCTTTGTTTTTTCTGCAATCCGGTACACCTCATCCAGTGGCAGCATTTCCGCAGCAGCTGCACCTGCACATTTATACACAAAGAAAATGCCTGCAACACCTCGACGAATATTTTTTTCCTGTTCCTTTGCACGTGGACCGCTTGCCACATCCTCACCGGCAATCGACAGACATACTTCAATATCCTCCTCCATCTCTGCCATTTCCGCAGCCATCTGAAAATTAAAGATATCCCCGTTATAATTTCCAAAGATATAGAGAACTCCCGCTCCGGAATCAATGGCTTTTGTGACGTCAAGCATCTGTTCTGAGCTTGGTGATTGAAAGACATCACCTACACTGCAGCCATCCAGCATTCCTTTACCGACATATCCCAGAAACAGCGGAAGATGACCGCTTCCTCCACCTGTTGCGATTCCTACCTTTCCTGCAATTTTATGCTTGGTTATCAGGCAATGCGCATCCTCATTCACACACGTATAATACGACGGATGTGCCGCATACAGCCCGTACAGCATTTCATCAATAAAGCGCTCCGGCTGATTGATAAATTTTTTCATAGTCAATTCTGCTTCCTCCTTTTTGAATTACACACCCAGAATACCCAGACCTCCAAGTGCGATGGCAATTACCAGCAGTACCAGCGTAACCTTTAACACGGTGCCGCCTTTCTTCAGATAAGCGTAAACACCAAAGACTGCAAGAAGTGAGAGTATACCCGGGGCAATCGGATTAAACAGCAGCTCCTGAATACTGATCATATCCTTTGCCCCGTATGGAATTTCATAGATAACAGCTACATTGACGTTTTGTGCTGCCATAGTACCCATCACAAACAATCCGACAATAGAGAAGAAGGTTACGATTTTCTGCACTGCATTATTTTGCAGTATATTCATTGCTGAATCGGTTCCCAGCTTATAGCCCATGTTGAACATGAATTTACCTTCCGATACGAGAATGACATAGAGTAGAATATCATCTACAATGGGTGCCCACAGCATCCCCTGCTGCGCAAAGCCCATAAAGAAGGTGGAGATAAGTGGCTTCAATGTCGCATAATTCAGGGTATCACCAACACCGGCAAAAGGCCCCATCATGCCGTTTTTAACACTGTTGATCAGATCTTCGGAAATCAGCTGATCTTCAGGCACCTGATCCCGCTTTTGTATCGCTCTTTGCTCTTCCAGTGATGTAATAATACCGGGAATGATACCACCAATCATATTTTCTGTGATAAAGAACTGCATATGTCGTTTCAATCCTTTGATTTGTTCTTCCTTGTCATCCGGATACAGCTCTTCCAATGCCGGTGCCATGGTTAAACACATCCCCATTGCCTGTAAACGCTCAACATTATCCACATGGCAGACATGCAGGCGCCAGTTGAACCAAACCTTTTTCAAGGTTTTCCTGCTAAGAATATGTGTTGCCTTGGATTCCGCATTTTTGAGATTGAGTAAATCCGCAAACAGGCTTCCATTGTCTGTTTCCTTTTTTGTAAAAATCGTATAGAGCCAGGCAATAAAAATACCAAGCAGACAGCCCGGTACCGCTCCCAGACCGGAATATTGAGCAAAGAAGAAGCCTGCGATAAAGAACGGTATTAGCTGTCCCTTTCCGATGACCAGAATGACCATGGCAAATCCGAGTGCAGGCAGCAGTCCGCCTGCCAGAGAGAACATGTTGTTTGCCCAATCCGGAAGGCCGTTCATCAGAACACCCAGACTGTTTACGCCGTATTTCAATACGATGGTCATCGGCACCAGGAAAATCACCGCACGAATGAGTGGTCCGTAAAGCAGTGAGGTACGGGTAAGCTCTTTTACATTTCCGGTTTCCACTGCTTTATCCGCATGATGTACCGTCCAAACCATAGCCAAACGCTTTACTGTGTGCAGCTGCGCCATGATCAGTGCAGCTGCCGAAGAAATCACCAGACCCTGATCCAGCGATATGCCTGCCGTTATGACCATGGCCGTCGTCACAATACCGGCCGCTTCTTTGTCCACCGGCATAGCGCCTCCAACGGCAGTGAGTGCCAGATACAGCGGCTGAATAGTTCCACCAACAATACAGCCCTTTACCGGATCCCCCAAAATAACACCGGTAAGCAGTGAGATAAGCATTAAATCACAGAAGCAGTAGGTGAACGGTACAAAGATTTCACCTGCTGCCAGCCAATACAGCATCGCAAGTAAGATTGCTTGTAATAATGTCATTTTTTCCTCTCCTTTTTTCTAATGTATGCATACGTCTTCCATCCCTTATGCAGGCAAAATCACATTCTGAATACCTCCTTTCCCTATTTCTACCATGTGCTCTGCCGCTTCTTCCAAAGACATATCATCGAATTGAAATAATACTTCTAAGACCATTCCCAGATTCAAGCCGGTTACCAGACGGTAGCGGCAATGCTGAAATGCCATAAGCAGACTGTTGCAGGGACTTGCTCCGAATAAATCCGCCAACAGCAAATATTCACCATCTCGATCCTCATCGATCAGCTCCTCTGCCTTTTTGATAAATGCCTGCGGATCCATATTCTCCTTCATTCCGATGGCATGAATACAGGACGTCTGTTCTGTTCCGGCTATCATCCGAACAGTTTCTAAAAAGGCCTCTGCCAGATTCCCATGCGCTCCAATAACGATATGTTTCATTTTGACTCCTCCTTTTTGTTTCAAAAGTTTTTAATTAAATCTGTTTTTATGAAATCGTTTCCATTTACAATTACATTGTATATTTTACAGTATATTAGTCAATAGATTTCTTTTTAATTCTGAAATCAAATCTTTTTACTATTGATTCAAAATTTATATCACTTCCGAATTGTTTTGTTTCAAAAATTTACAAGCACATAAAAAAAAGACATATCATCAGACATGCCCGTATTTCTTTATTCAGTATCAAAACGGTTAACTTCTATGATCTTACCAATCTTTAACTTATGATTAAGATCACGATCAATCTTATCTGTAACCAGAGCATCGAAATCCTGAAACACGCCATATTGATAACGTGATGTTCGTTCAAACTTAACTGCCAGCGTAATCAAGATTTTACATTTACTTCTTCGCAATATGATTTCATTTAAAAACATTGCATCTTCTGTCTGTGTCCCGGGACCATCAAATCCAAGACAGCCATCCGTTCCAAAAATCGCAGCATCATAAGAAAACCGACTCGCCATATCGGATACAAACTGCCCCTCTGTACGATTTCCGCTTCGTGAATACTTCCCACCGAGAAAGACTACCTCATTTCTGCTTTCCTTTAATTCATTCATCATTTCAAAACAGTTCGTGATAATCAGTAAATTCTTGCGAAAGCTAAAGAGCTTCCCAAGCGGAAGTGCTGTAGAGCTGGGGTCAACGAAAACAACATCGTCATCGTGAATAAAGTTGATTACTTCCATACAGATTGCCTTTTTTATCTCAATTTTTTCCTGTGTTCGAACATCGATCGGTACATCGGTAAATGAATTACGTAAAACAGCACCGCCGTGCGTACGAAATAAAATGCCTTTTCTCTGTAAGAACTCCAAATCTTTACGAATGGTTTCCATTGTCACTCCAAAGCAGTCGGATAGTTCCTTAACACTTGCCTTCCCATGCGATAGTAAATAGTTTGATATTTCATCAAGCCTTTTTTCCAATCTCTTTTCCATACCCCAACTACGACAGACAACTGTATGCCCGTCATTCTCCTTTCGCAATCAAAATATTATATATTCCCTATCAAGAAATTCCCAATTTCTTATGTCTATATTCATTATACAATGTTTTTTTCATGTCGTGAAGACAGCATTCCTTGCAGAATAAAAAATAGGACACCTTCATGTCCTATAACAATACGATATTATGCTTTTCACATTCCTCCCGCATGGCATCGCTCCACTGGGAAACCTGTACTTCTCCGATATGTGCTTTGTTTAATAAAATCAAACAAATTCTGGACTGACCAATACCTCCGCCAATGGTTAACGGCAGCTCATCCTGCAACAGCATTTTGTGAAACGGCAGATTCTTACGCTCCTCACAGCCTGCTTTTTTCAACTGCTCTGCCAATGCTTTAGCATCCACGCGGATCCCCATACTGCTTATTTCCAGTACGGTATCCAGCACCGGATAATACAGAAGGATATCACCGTTTAATGCCCAGTCATCATAATCCGGGGCACGTCCGTCATGCTTTTCCCCGCTGTTCAGGGTATCTCCGATTTTCATCAGGAAGACAGTTCTATGCTGCTTTACAATCTCATACTCGCGCTCTTTTGGTGTCAGATCAGGAAAGCGGTCCTCCAGCTCCTGTGCAGTGATGAAATACACATCCTCCTGAATAAACGGCATGAGATTTTCATAAACGATATCCAGCTCCTTCTCCGTTTCCTTCAATGCCTTCATAATATTACGTACAGTCATTTTCAGAAACTCCATCGTCCGATTCTCCCGACTGATTATCTTTTCCCAGTCCCACTGATCGACATAGCAGGAATGCAGATTATCCAGCACCTCATCCCGTCGGATTGCATTCATATCGGTATAAATTCCTTTACCTACATTCAGATTGTACCGCTTCAAAGCCATACGCTTCCATTTCGCAAGAGAATGAACAATCTGATAGTCCTCACCCTCAATTTCCATGATATCAAACGCTACCGGACGCTCAGTACCGTTCAAATCATCATTCAATCCGCTGCTTTTGGAAACATACAGGGGTGCGGATATACGCATCAGATTCAAATGATGCGCCAGACGACGTTCAAACAGGTCCTTGACATATTTGATGGCGATTTCCGTGGATATGATATCCAGCTTGTTTTCATAATATTTTGGTATGATCAGATCTTCAACTGCCATAGCTTCACTCCTCTTTCATATACCTTCTTATTATACATGATTTTATTTCCAAAATATATCTTTTTTTGAAATATTTTTCAATATCCTTAACTAATTTACAATTCCTTTCATTTCGATATATACAGAAGGAAGCACACGATTCAATCAGCTTTTCGCATATCGGAGAGATACAAGAAAAGAGGATGTCACACGCTTGGAAATTCAAACGTTCTTTATCCTCTTGCCTACACTATTTCATCCGTTTACATTTTCTCATACACAGCCTGTAAAAGAATACAACACACATGTCCTACTTATACTTTTTAAACATGTACAGCTTTCCGAATTCCTCTCTTTGAAATCCATTTGCCTCCAGCACATGCATGGAAGCGGTGTTGCGTTTTTCAACCAGTGCATAAATGGAGAGCACCTGCAGCGTATCAAAGGCCTCCTCGCACAAAGCACGAACCGCCTGCTGCATGATTCCCTTATGCCAGTAATGTACACCCAGCCAATAGGACAGCTCCGCACTGCTGCTGGTCTTTTTTTCACATTCCAGAAAGCCGCAAACACTGCCGTCCAGCTCCACCGCACGAAATAAATACCGCTGCGGATCTGCATGCTGATAAAAATGAATCGTTGATACGGCATTAAGAAAGGTATCCGGATACAGGAATTTCCAGACTCTTTTTTTTAAATAATACGGATGCATGGACAAGCTGTGCAGCTCCATCGCATCCTCTACATCCCAGGGACGTACCATAACTGTCATATTCATCACCATGATATAGTATGCACCTTTCTGCATGGTGTAAACTCTATTACCTGTTGTTATATGACATTGAGCTTCATTTTGATACAGTATGTAGATATCTCCAACCACAAAACCGATACCGATTCCGGTATATGCCTTCAGTGTTTCCGTATATCAGCCGCAGGATAGATATGCTTAAAGCCTTATAATCATTTCCGTAAGGACCTGTTTTCAGCCGGACAATGCCTCACGTGTTACAAAAATCTCCTTACTAGTCATCATCCTGTGGATCAAAGCCTCCTGTACCTGCAAATTCGATCGATTAGATTTTTTCTTCCTGTTCAAATAAATTGAAATTCACTGCAGCGCTATCGTCAGGTAATGGCATGTCCAATACAAAATCCAGCCATTCCTGAAAGCTTTCCATGCCGTCATCACCTCTTTAACATTCGTATAGTATCCTATCTGTCTTCATTATGACTAGACATGGAAAAAGAGTAATGTTTTCATATCGTGCTAAAACGGCATCTTATCCTTATTCTTCCATCGGCTGAAATCCAGAGAAAGCTCATAAATTTTACGGATAATGATATAGGTACATGTTACCATTACGGAACATAAAAATGCAAGGCAGATCTGAATTCTATACATATCAAAACTCACTCCTGTCAGACCAAGCATAAGCAGTAATAAATCGGCAAATATACCTGCAAGGATTGCAAATGCCAGAAAGGATGCAATTGCCGTTAACAGCACTTTTTTTAAGGATAACATTTCTCACACTCCTCTCTATAAACGTAACTGACTACATTGTAATTCACTTATTTTTGTATTATAATCTTTCTTCGCCATTCATAATAACCCGGTGACAGACTGTGCAGTAATATGCAGCTATAGCAGCGGGATACAAGGTTTGCTCTGCCAGCAGCACCTCCTGATCATTTGCAGGCTGCATCCTCACAAGGTGCTTTTTTTCAGAGAAAATACTATTGGAAGCGGCCTGTACAAACCCTGCTTTCATTTCCTTACCGCAATATGGACGAAGCATTTTCATTCCTCCTATTTCGGCAGATGTGAAACTATAGAAGCTTGGCAGTCCTTCTGCCCAGTGGTGTATACGTTCGCTTTTTATTCCTCTATATCCAATGGAACAACTGGCTTCCATGGTTTGAATATGACCCAGCCCCCATCCATAGCCAGCTCTATCTCCTGATCCCCTATCTGATAGCTGATACCGATAGCGAAGTTGGATTGATTATCCTTTTTCGGTATTTCTGTCCGCCCTACCATGCTGTCGATTTCTCCATCCATCATACCGCAGCGCAGACTTTCATTATCGGTTTTCTTCGTATTGTAATACAGCTGTCCGTTTACCATAAGCAGCTGCTCACTGCTTTCCGCTTTCACTATTTTCCCCTGGACGGTCTCAGCCTCTGTATCCTTGCAGCCGCCAAGGATACAGATACTAAACAGAAGAACCATATATCCCCATGTTTTCAACTTTCTCACTCCTTACTTCCATACTACTGCATCTTTAGTCACAGCGAAGAAAGAGCAGTCGCTGAATATCTTCCATATGAGCTTCCTCACATACACGATAGTGTATCCAGCCGCCGTTGCCACAGGGATATCTGTTATCAACATATTCCTTTGCATAAGGCTGCAGCTGCTCATATACCGATGCAAATTGTGTATCCGATAACCGCAGCATGACGGTAAAAGCACCCGCTTCCGGAAACACATTGCACATCAGCTTGTTACGCTTACGATGCGCAATTCCCCAGCCGTAATGGTTACCATAGGGAAAGGTAATGTCCTGATGCGTTGCAAATGTTTCCATGAGCCATGTATTCAAACCGGCAAACAGCTCCCCACATTCCTTGCAGTGCATACACATTTCGTTATACTGAGGCTGTTCCTGCTTATTCAACATTCTTTCATACATAAACCGATCTCCTGCCATTCGATTGTTTTTTTCATTATAGCACACTTTCAACCATATGTAATTCTCTGTTCACCGTATTTTCCTTAAAATATGAAAGGAGCATCCTTCATTGCGAAAGAATACTCCTTGACTTCATTGATTAAGCTTTTACCTTAACACAGGTACCATCCGGTCCCGGTGTTGTGTTCAGATATTCAGCGATGGCTGCTTTCTGATCCGGTTTACAAGGCTTGCAGGTACCGACAACAGTGACTTCACCCTCTACCAGTGCCTCGGCAAGTCCGCTGCAGCCCGCATACCCGCAGCTGCCGCAGTTGTAGTTTGGCAGCATGCTGCTGACCTTTTCAATACGCTCATCGACTTCAACGCTTAAGAATCTATCCGCAATTCCCAGCCCAAGACCAAGAATTGCCCCCAGAACAAGCATCATAACGATTGCAGTTACCATGTGACGACCCCTTTCTATTCCTCATGTGCAGGGTTGTTGCAGCAGGAATGATCATGACAGCCCTTGCACTGTGCTTTCAAATCCTCACATCCCTTGGGAAGCGGTGTTTTGTGATTGAAGTAAAACACCAGCGCATAAACTGCACCGAGTGCCCCCAGATACAGGACGGGAAGTAATGCCTTCATATTAAACCAGACCCATCAGTCCGCTGAAGGCAAGTGCCATGATTGCTGCAACGATCAGGGCAATCGGATTTCCTTTCCAGGAAAGCGGCGTATCACAGGCATCCAGACGCTCACGTATTGTAGAGAAGATGTACAGCACCATCGTGAAACCAACAGGAATCGCAATGGAATATGTCAGCATCTCCGCGAAGTTATAACCGCTGGTGATGTTATTCAGTGTCACATTCAATACGACACAGTTTGTCGTGATCAGCGGCAGGTAGACACCAAGTGCCTTATACAGGGAAGGACTCAGCTTCTTAATGATCATTTCGACCAGCTGAACCAGTGCGGCAATGACCAGAATGAACGTGATCAAATCCATATACTGAAGTCCCAGCGGATCCAGTACCATATAATACAAACCATAGGTAACTAATGATGCAGCTACGATTACAAAGGTAACGGCAGCACCCATACCGATGGCAGAGCTGCTCTTCTTGGATACCCCCATAAACGGGCACATACCAAGGAACTGATTCAGGACGACGTTGTTAATGAAGACAAACGTAATCAGCATCACAAATAAATTGCTCCAGTTCATCGTTTATTTCGCCTCCTTTTCCAGCTTCTTCGCCTTATTCTGCTGGTGAGACTTATAGGCAGCCAGTCCCGCAGCCAGACATGCAAACGTACAGAATGCACCAAACGGCTGAGAGAACATGGAGATTGCAAAGTCTTCCGGAATAATACGGATTGAGAAAATATTCTGTGCAGCATCGAACGGATTGTCAAAGGACAGGATTCCCGTTGCGATAATCTGACGGATTGCGGACATCAGGATGATGGATACGGTGTACCCAAGTCCCATGCCAAGTCCGTCAAGTGCAGAATCAAACACACCGTTTTTGCTGGCAAAGGCTTCCGCACGGCCCAGAATAATACAGTTTACAACAATCAGCGGGATGAAGACACCCAGCGCAGAATCCAGACTCGGCGCATATGCCTTAATCAGCATCTGGATGATTTTTACAAGTGTTGCAATGATAACGATATACACCGGAATACGGATTTCCGATGGTGTAATATTACGAATCAGGGAAATGATCACATTGGACATGATCAATACTACGATAACAGCAACTCCCATACCGATGGCATTGTTCAGCGTGGTCGTAATGGCCAGGGTGGAACAAAGTCCCAGATACAGGGAGAATACAGGATTTTCACGGATGAATCCTGCTGTAAAATTCTCTTTACGGTTCATTCTTCATCCACCTCCTACTTCAGATTCTCAGCCTGATATTTGGCTGCTTCACGGATTCCTTCAATAACCGGCTTACTGGAAACCGTTGCTCCGGTAATCGTATCATCCAGAATCTCTTCACCTGCTGCATCCTTTCCCTTTAAAGATTCACGAAACGGCTTCTCCGTTACCTTGGAGCCGAGCCCCTGTGTATCTCCATTGGAAATCGCAACATAGTCATACACGCTTCCATCCTTGTTCAGAGCCACCAAATAGCTGGTACCGTCCTTATATCCGGTTACCTTCATTTTGAAGATATAGCCCTTTCCTTCCACCTCGAATATTTTCTCAATGGTTTTGGAAGCATTGTCTTTCACCTTTACAAATGCATCATCACTCACATCCGGATAGATCTCCTTCAGTGTCTCCTTTTCCGCAGCCAGCTCATTGGCAGCGATGACAGGAGCCGTCATGTTATTGGCAAACGCCAGCGCTCCTCCGGCCAGGGCAGCAATCAGAGCTAAGAAGACAGTCAGATGTAGTATCTTTTTCATATTCTTACCTCCTAATATCCCAGAGCCTTACGTACCTCTTCAACGGCGCGTACCGTTGATTTGGAAGAGAACGTAGCTTCTGTTACCGCATCATTTTTTTCTACCTCGACATCCTTTTTCAAATCCTGTCCGATAAACTGATCCAGGAATGCAGGATTGTCAATTTTATCACCCTGATACGGTGTATCATTGATTTCCGTCGGTACAACCGTGACGATTTTATCATCCTTCACGGTGATATCGAACTTGTTATAGATGGTTGGATCCTCTGTGGATGCGTACCCCTGTGATTCCACATGATAGGTCACGGTGCCATCACTGTTTTCTGTCTTTCCACTCAGCTTGGCTTCAAATTTATTGACATCCTTGTCCGCAGTATTCAGCATAACAGCAGGAGCCGGCTCCTTTGCTTCAATAACGCTTCCGGCAAGCAGTACGCTTCCCATACCGACAACTGCAACAATACTGAAGATGATCGTCGCTTTTTTGCGCAGAGCCAGCTGTTTTCCTTCCAGCCCTTTTTCAATCATCGGTGTCAGCATATTCATCATCAGAATGGAATACAGACATCCCTCCGGCAGATTTGCCTTTACACGGATCAGCACGGTGATGATGGCAGCTCCAAGCGCAAAGATGCAGCGCCCCTGTGCACTCGTTGGAGAGGTCACCGGATCGGTCAGCATAAACACTGCCCCAAAGACAACACCACCGGTCAATACATGAACCAGCGGATACCAGATAAAGCCCGGAATGCCGTCATAGCTTCCTACACCGCGCAGCAGTGCGATACCGGCCGCCAGAACAAAGATGCTTCCCAGATACACAGCAGGAACTCTCCAGTCAATAACGCGGCGAATGGACAATACAACACCGACCAGTAGAATGATGATTGCGCTTGTTTCACCGATCGCACCCGGATACCAGCCGGTAAGCAGCTTTCCGATACCGCCGATTTCACTCATCATATCCTTGATCATTTCCGGATTTGTCACCAGCCAGTTAAACTCGCTCGCGATAACGGTTGTCGGTGTTGCTGAGGTGATGACATCCGTCGTTGCCCCCATGAAGGTCGCAAAGACGATGGCTCTTCCCACAGCAGCCGGATTGAAGATATTGTTTCCAAAGCCTCCAAACAACAGCTTCGCAAAGAAGATAGCGAAGAAGGTGGAGACTCCCAGCGCATAGGGGCGGATACTGATGGGACACATCAGCGTTAAGATGATCGCTGTGATCCATCCAAAGGAGCCTCCCATAAACTTCCTGATATACGGCAGATCAAATTTCTGATCCTTCTTCATAAAGAATGCCCAGGCAAGCTCAGTCACAAATGCGACAAGCAGGGATACCGCAAGCAGCTTGATTGCCTGCAGCATATGATCAAAGCTATATGCCTGATTATAATAAATTAGTGAAAATGCAAACACCACAAGTAACCCGATCATCAGCTCCAGCATAATCTGCTGTGTGCTCTGCTTCTGACGTAAGTTCGGTGATGCATGGAATGTAAATTTCATAAAATACCCTCCCTTACTTCTTAGCCAGCATCAGCTGACGCTTTGCACGGCGAACATTCTCCGTCACATCCAGACGGGACGGACAGATGTATGTACAAAGACCGCACTCGATGCAATCCATGGCACATAGCTTTTCCATGGCTTTCTTATCGTTTGTTTTTACCGCCTGTGCAATACGCACCGGCTGCAGTCCTGCAGGACAGTGGTCGGAGCATTTCCCGCAGCGCAGACAGGCAATGCTGTCAAACGGCTTGTTTTCCAGAATGGTCAATGCATTCATATTGCGGTCGATCACGAATTTGTCGTTGACAATCGTTTTCCCCATCATCGGACCTCCGGCAATCAGCCTTACGTCCTCACAGGTATAGCCGCCGCATGCCGCTACGATTTCAGATACCGGTACACCGACCGGAACCTGTACGTTGACCGGCTTCTTTATCGCATTTCCGGATACGGTCAGCGTCTTGGATACGATTGGCGTTCCTGTTAGCAGTGCATCGCCAAATGCAATCGCCGTTGTCGCATTATTGACAATGGCACCAACCTCACCCGGCAGCTTTTCATATTCCGCATGCATGATTTCACGCACCAAAACACGCTCCCAGCCCATCGGGTACACATCCGGCACAGCCGCTACGCTGAAGCCCTCCATGCCCTTGACTGCTTCTTCCACAAACTGAATCAGATCCGGATGCGTCTTCTTGATTGCGATTACTGCCTCCGGTGCCATCGCCATTTTCTTCATGGCTGCCACACCGGTAACAAATTCTTCCTTGTGCGCCTGAATCATCTTATAATCCGCAGTGATGAACGGTTCACATTCCACCGCATTGATGATCAGCTTCTTTACATCCTTTGCAAATTTGTACTTGATATATGCAGGGAAGCCTGCACCACCCAGACCGATGATTCCCGCATTCATCATGAAATCGATCAGCGCTGTACGATCCGCGCTCTTATAATCAAGCGGTTCAAACGAACGTACACGCTCATACAATCCATCGTTTTCAATAACAAGATGCTCCACCGGCTTCAGGGAAGAATGCATAAGCTTCTGCGTACCTGCCACAGTACCGGAAACACTTGCAAAAATAGGAACAACATTACGTTCATTGCACTGGGCAACTTTTGTACCAATGGAAACATGGTCACCTTCCTTAACCAGTATTTCCAGATTCACAGAAGGCCCGCAGATCAAAGGGATAAATACCTTGCTGCCGGCTTTCACTTCCATGATGTCTACATGGTCGCTGAGTTCCTTATGGCCCGGAATGTGCTGACGCATCGGTCCTTTAAACAATGACATCACAGTCACCTTACCTTTCTCTTACTTCTTCCATATCATATGTGAATGTGCTGACACATTTTACATACCGGTTTTATTATAGCATTTTCATACCATGATAAAAAGCGGAAATTTAACATTTTCTTAAGGATTTTTCTGGTAGTTTCCCTCCGGTTTCCTTCGCTTTCCATACAGGTAAGGACTTTTGTAAAAATGTTAAATTGTTACTGAAAACGAATGCTTCGCTCTTGTAGGAAATGATAAAGTTTTCTTATGCATCCCGGTTTAAATTCGTGGAAATAATGGTATAATGTCAAACGGTGATAACATGAAAAAAATACTAAGCATTCTGCTGGGTGCGCTGCTGCTGAGCGGCTGCAGTGAAAAGGCACTCCATAAATATTCCATGACGGCAACGGATATCGGCTTTGATACCGTGGTGAGCTTTACCGCCTATACGGAGAATGAAGCTGCCTTCAACAGCTATAGTGCCGAGCTGAAAAAGCAGTTTCGCTATTACGACCGTCTGTTTGACAAATACAACAGCTACGACGGTGTGAATAACATCAAAACCATCAATGACAATGCCGGCAGACAGCCGGTCAAGGTCGAGCCTGTCATCCTGGATCTTTTAAAGCTGGCAAAAGCCTACGATACGATCAGCAATCATCAGTTTGATATCACGATGGGCAGTGTTTTAAACATCTGGCATGATTACCGTGAGGCGGGAACGCTGGCAAACCAGAAGAATAAGGAAAGCAGTATCCCCTCCATGAAGGAGCTGCAGACAGCCGCAAAGCACAGCGGCTGGAAGCATGTACAGATCGACGAAAAAAACAGCACGGTATATATCGACGATCGTGATGTATCTCTGGATGTCGGCGGTGTTGCCAAGGGTTATGCCGTGGAGCTTATTGCCGATCAGCTGCAAAAGGACGGGCTTCAGCATGCCATTATCAACGGCGGTGGTAATATCCGTCTGATTGGCGATAAACCGGATAACGAAGCCTGGTCCGTCGGCATCCAGATTCCAAATCTGAAAGCACAGTCCACCGATTCTTTAATCTCTGTAAAATCCAAGGGCGACACATCCTTTGTGACCAGCGGTGATTACCAGCGCTATTATACGTATAAGGGTAAGATCATGCATCATATCATTGACCCTGATACATTGATGCCGGCTCGGCACAGCCGTTCTGTTACGGTAATCACAGACAACAGCGGCATAGCGGACATCCTTTCCACAACGCTGTATACGATGAGCCATGAGGAAGGCGTAAAGCTGATCAACCGCCTGCAGAAGGAAGAAAACATTCAGGTCAATGCCATCTGGGTGTACGATGATATCCAGAAACCGGAGAATGGTACGGATGCCATCAGTGTTAAGGGGTATCAAATTGTCTTTAGCGACGGTTTAAAGGATAAAATCAAGGAGAGCTGATGGACCGTTACCTGTAGGATTGGTTAAAGTCAAAAAAATCACCCTGTTCCAGTGATTTGAACTGCATGGAGAAAACAGTCTCGTTTATCCAATACTGATTTTCTGCATTCTACATTGAATTGCTCTTTATGATTAGAGTCTGTTGATTTTATTGATTTCGAAGCATTCATAAAATGCCATAAAAAGCAGAAACTTTTTAAATAAAAGGTATAAACATTTTACATAGTATTGTTTCTTATGACATATGGTATATAGATAAGCTTAGGTGAAAATTGCTATTGCTTTCTATCATAATGTTAATTTCCTTTTAATTTACTAAAAAACTCACGATAGAGCCGTGAGTTTTTTAGTAAATTCTTTGATTATTCTATTCCCTATATGCAATACATTCATAAAGTTCAATAAATCCATTCGGATGTTGTAAAAGCATAAACCGATTTTGGTTCTTTCCGATATACATTTTTGTATTTTTCTTAATGTGAACCCCTGTATAGTTTCTGCTAGCATATACAGCAATCTCTTCTTTCATCTTACCAACATACTGAAATGAATCTGGAATCGCTTCAAAGATATCTGGTTCAGTTACTGTTGCTGGTAAATAACGCATACCATTATAAATAAAATGTGGTGGATACGAGGCATCCTCAGAATTATTGCTGTCAAATACATTCATCTCTTCGCCAAGTTCCATCTTGTCTGTATAGATAAAATGTAGTATTTTATTATCATGTTTAACGAATAATGAGTTGTCATTTTTTATTACTTTGTCCCCTATATATTTCTTAGCAGATTTTGTTACATTTAGGTTACTTGTTGGAAATTCTTATCGTGATACACTTTCTTTTATTACACCCAATTCTTGTCCATTTATTTCTTCTTGAGTGTCTACATCACTTTTCCAATAAATCTTGTCTTGATAGAAAATGCCTTCAGGCAACACAAATGGCAAAGTTGCATCCGAATAAACAACCGGAGGTGATTCCTGAGGTGTAGAACACCCAGTGAATGTAATCATGAAAGCGAAAGTCAATAAATATTTTAATTTCATTTTAAAAATACATGCCATAACCACGTGTTTTCATGGTTGTTCCACCCGCAGATTTATAAGTTACTGCATCTACAGACCATTCAGAGTACGAATACCAAGGGTTCCATACCCTTCTTCTGCTTCCCTCTATACCATGAATAAGTAAAGCATGATTACCTCCTCCTGATACATCCATAGACCAATGTACCGGATTGCCCCCCCTTAAATAACCATGAAGAGAAGAATTCATAATAGAGCCTGAGTACCTTCCATCATATGTAACACCCTTTGTTTTACGATACTTCTTCGCATTGTCAACTGATAAGGCTGTCTGTGTGCCGAAATTAAAATAATTAGTTATTGTTGAGGCTCGCACATTCTTATCCTTATAGCGCAAGGCTGTAGCAGTAACATAAGCAAAATACCAGTTTGTACTTCCCTGCGTTTCAAGAATATTTATATTTAGCATATAATTATAACTTGTAGCTCTAGTTTGTGGTTTGACGAAAAAGCTGGTTTTGTCTGAAATATCAACTGGCTTGAAAGCAGAAGCACTTCTAAATTCTGCTTTTGTTCGAAATGCTTCTACACTTCCAGTTTTACTGTTTACAATCGTTGTTCCATTATCACTTATAAATAACTCCTGGTTATTTTGTGGGTCTAAAGATATAATAGGAGCATCTTCAGGGGTATTTCCAGCATATTTAGTTAAATCATCTACAAAATTTTCACTAAAAATACCTGTATAATTTCCTGTTCCATCATCGAAAAATTCTATAAACATAAGTTAACTTATTATCAATATAAATAGGATAATAATAAGTTGGGATGCTATCATTGCTCGTCTCCTGAACATAAATACCCTGTCCCATAGTTATATTCTCATTTAAGATTGGCTTAATTTGTGTTTTCAGCAATCAAAAAATCATAAACTGTTTCCTTTGCATATGTATCAGCAACTTCTGATTTAATAGTTTTGTAATACAACATGTCGTTTTCTTCAGCTTTTGCCCCTGTAAAACTATTCATTGAGAATGCTAATAATGAACAGAATACAACTGATAGAATTTTTTTCATATTTTCCCTCCATCAAGATAATATATCATTAACATTATAATTTTTCTTTCACCTCCACCGAATTATGAGTATCGAATATATCTTATCAAATAGATTATTATATTTAATATACCTATTTGTCAATGCAAATAACAATATTGTATGTGTTTACATTAAATACCACATAAGTATAGTGCTTTTGTGATTTTTCACATGTGGCCTGTAATACAATTGAATTACAGGAAAATAAAAGGTTAAGTCTCAATGTCATTAAGTTAAAGAATCAATCTGCGGCTGTTTTATGCATCCACTGCACAAGGAGTGTCGCGATAAACAAGGCACTTGCCCACAGCAAAACAAAACCCAGATGCTCCACAGCCTGTGCTGTCAGCCCTGCCTCCAGTGATTCACTCAGCTGTAAAACAGCCTTGGTCATCAGCATGGATGCAATGGTATCCAGAATTCCTCCTTCATGAGCCACCTCATAAAAGCCACCCGAGATAATGGATGCCAAAACAGCAAGTGCACTTCCCAGCATATTGGCTGTAACCTTCTGTGCAAACAGCATATTCAAAAACAGGGCGAAGGCTGTCGCAAACAAAGCTAAAACAAACAGCAGACCGGCATAAACCGGCAGGGAAAAGCCGATTTGAGCACCAAACAGCCGGCACACGGCAAGCGTCATAAAGGCCGACAGAATCACAGACAGCATGGTAAATGCAATCATACCACCCAGATAAGAGAAAAAGGATACCAGAGACTGCAGTATCCGCTTCATACGCCACAGCTACTTATCCTCACCATACTGCATCATATAGACCAGTGACTGCATGTATACGTAATACTTCCTTCTAAACTCCTCCTCATCCATCCTTGAACATCCCTATTGTATAAGAAGGCGCAAAAAAAGGAATCAACCGTTGGGATGATTCCTGGTATGATTATTTTACTTCCCGTGTCCAGCCATAGGTATCCGCAACATCGCCCCACTGGATACCGGTCAGTGTATCGTACAGCTTCTGTGTCAGCTCTCCGGTCTTGAAATCATTGATCACCGTGATTTCCCCTTTGAAATTCAGCTCTCCGACAGGAGAAATAACCGCTGCAGTTCCGGTACCAAACGCTTCCTCCAGACGGCCCTCCTTACCAGCCTGCATCAGCTCATCAATAGCGAGATGGCGTTCCTCCACCTCATAGCCCCAGGAGGTTAACAGCTGCAGAATGGAATCTCTGGTAACACCCGGCAATACTGTTCCATCACAGGGTGCCGTAACGATTTTATTATCAATTTTGAACATGACGTTCATCGTTCCGACTTCCTCGACATACTTTCGCTCCACACCATCCAGCCAGAGCACCTGGGTATACCCCAGCTTTTCCGCCTTGACCTGCGCAGCAATGCTGGCCGCATAGTTGCCGCCGCACTTTGTAAATCCGGTGCCTCCCTTGGTAGCCCGCACATATTCATCCTCTACATAGATTTTCACAGGATTTACACCCTCCGGATAATACGCTCCAACCGGAGAAAGCAGAATCATGAATTTGTAGGCATTGCTTGGATGTACCCCAACCGCAGCTTCCGTCGCAAACATAAACGGGCGGATATAAAGTGAGGTACCCTCGGCAGTCGGAATCCAGTCCTTTTCATAATTTACAACCGCAGCTACCGCCTCTACAAACATCTCCTCATCCATTTCCGGCATACACAGACGACGGTTGGAATTGGCGAAGCGGCGCGCATTCATTTCCGGGCGAAACAGCAGCACCCGGCCATCCTTTGTCTTATAGGCCTTCAGCCCCTCAAAGGTTTCCTGTGCATAATGCAGAACCAGACTTGCAGGATCCATGCAGATCGGCGCATACGGCTCGATCTTGGCATTGCACCAGCCCTGCTCTGCTGTCCAATCCATGGTAAACATATGGTCGGTAAAGATTTTACCAAAGCCCAGATCACTGCTCCAGTCCGGTTTTTCTTTTTTCTGTGATGCTTCTATAATTTCGATATTCATATACGAATCCTCCCTAATCACAACTTCTATGTTTCATAGGTTACACCCTTTTTGCAATTTCGTCAACCACATTCTTTCATATTTTTACATTCTCTCTCATTTTTATTTCAAAAGACTGTGCATTTCTCTATTACCGTACCATATTATGATGCTCCCCTTCCAATCAACCCATGCATAGTAATAGCAATAAGTAAAAATGTAACAGATGTAAATCAGCAAAGAGTATTTCATCTCCTTACATTCAAATGTTGACAATCCGTAATCCGCAGTGAGACACAGAATAGTTTCATAACCAAAGGCGAATGATAGATACCAGTTTGATGACCTTTATGGGAGTCAAGGAGCGTCCGAAGCAACACAGCCATTGTGTCGGGATTGCATGCTTCATAAGTGTACCTTTGCCCTGCCGGGGTCTTTGGATGATTCCTGATCGGATGAACACCTTCTGTTCCGGCAAAAAGCTATTTGCGAAAGCGATGAGAAGCCTGCCGGCATGCTGGCTGAATATCAGGCTTAAACATCTCCAGCGCAGATAGAACATCAGTTGTGCATTTATCGGTATCTCTGTGGCATATACGAAGTGATCGTTATGATCTGATGTATATTCTGTTTTTCTTTATTTACGTACACACTCAGTAGCCACGATTATGCAATGTAATAGTAATGGAATTCCATATTTCCGCGTATGGGATGCAATATTATTTTCTACAGGTATTTCGGACAAAAATACTAACTTTTATAAATTTATGCTATACTTTTACTAAACACGGAAGAGGGCACATTATGACAGTAGAAATCAAGCATAACCAAAGCTTCTGGGAGCAGGGTCCCCAGAATGCTGAAGAAATCCATGCCGTACAGCAACTGCAGACCGGACTGTATAATATTCGCAGCGATACCCATATTGGTATCACATGGGAGGAAAACGAACGGGATGCAGTATTTGTATTATACATGCTGGAGGGAGAAATGCAGTTTCAATCCAGCAGTGAAGTCTTTTCCTTAAAAAAGGATGACAGCGCACTGTTTAGCTATGAAGCAACTGCTATTCACGGAATTTCCAAAACACCCTGCCGTCTGATGCTGTTCAGTACGAGCGGCTCCTATCAAAAGGTGAATGCGACCAACGCCTGCTTTGAAAAGCTGCGGGAGGTCGAACTGAAGGATATCTATACGATTGGACACAGCCGACGGGTCAGCAGTCTTTCCATGTCCATTGCATTGCAGCTGGATCCGGGCTATGATATTCTGACACTGGGCGCAGCCGCAACCTTCCATGATCTTGGTAAATATTATACACCAATTGAAATTCTGCAAAAGCCGGGACGATTAACTCCTGAGGAATTTTCCATTATCAAGCTGCATCCCCAGGCTTCCTGGCAGCTGCTGATGGAATCACATGGAGAAATAATTGCAGAGATAGCCCTGCAGCACCATGAACGAATGGATGGAAGCGGATATCCCCGCGGTCTGCACGCAGATGCAATCCGGATGGATGCACGCATCATTGCGGTTGCGGATGTGTTTGATGCCATTACGAGTAAACGCTCCTACAACAATCCCGTCAGCTATGAACAGGCTCTGTCTATCATGGAACAGGAGCAGCAGCTGTACGATTCGGATGTTCTGCATGCACTTCATATTCTGGTAAGGGAAAAGCGACTGTCCATTTCGATATAAGGTCACAGTAAAAACCGGCACTTCAAAATTTGCCGGTTTTTTTATGCATTGGAAAGGTACAGGGAATAGCCTTGCGCGGAACAAGCGCTCGGCAAGACTTTACGTACCGTAAGAAATGTGAAAAAGGCATCTGCTTTTTTACGAATCATAATATGCAGATGCCCGTTTATAGAAAAGCTATGCTTTCTTCTTCATTTCCTCCAGCTGTTTTTCAACGATCGCATACTGGGAGCGGTAACCCTCCAGCTTTTCACGCTCTGCGTTGACCTTTGCTTCGGGAGCCTTGTTTACGAAATTCGGATTGCTCAGCATGCCCTCTCCACGTTTGATTTCCTGCTGCAGACGTTTGATTTCCTTGCTCAGCTTTTCGATTTCCTCTTCCACATTGATGATTGCGGCCAGTGGAACATTCAGCGTACCGTTCAGAATCGGACGCACTGCCATTTCCACAGCGCTGTCCTCATCGATCCATGTCGCATGACACATCTTCTGCAGGATGGCATTGATATAGGAAACACTTGGCATATTCTTACCGTTTTCGTCCCGTATGATGACCTCGATGTCCATGCTCGGCTTCAGGTTGTAATCCACCTTCAGACTGCGCACTGCCTCGATCATTGTAATCAGCTGACGAATCGCTGTCATTTCCTCTTCGCTCATCGCCGCATCCACTGCACATGGCCAGGCCTCCAGATTGATGCTTTCCTGAGTATGCGGAATTGCCAGATAGATTTCCTCTGTCACAAACGGCATGAACGGATGTAGCATACGTACGATACCGCTCAGCACCGTTACCAGCGTGGACTGTGTTGCCCTGCGCAGTGTTTCATCATCGCTGGAAAGACCTGCCTTGCTCAGCTCGATATACCAGCTGCAGAAATCATCCCAGATAAAGCTGTACAATTCATTTCCAACCAGCGCATACTCATATTTTTCCATATTCGCCGTCACGTTTTCCAGCACCTCATTGAAGCGCTTCAAAATCCATTTGTCGATCATGGAGGCATTGCTCAAATCAATGTCGGAAACCTCCATATCCTCTGGAATCTGCATGAGGACAAAGCGGCTCGCATTCCATATTTTATTGATAAAGTTCGCACTTGCCTCGACCTTTTCATCGATGTAGCGCAAATCCTGTCCTGGTGTGGAATTCGTTGTCAAAAAGAAGCGCAGTGCATCGACACCGTGATCCGCAATCACATCCATCGGATCAATACCGTTGCCCAGCGACTTACTCATCTTACGTCCCTGCGCATCCCGTACCAGACCGTGAATCAATACATCCTTAAACGGACGGTTTTTCATGCAGTAGCGTGTCTGGAAAGCCATACGGGCAACCCAGAAGAAAATGATATCATAGCCGGTCACAAGCACGTCATTCGGGAAGTAACGGTTCAAATCATCCGTCTCCTTCGGCCAGCCCAGCGTGGAGAACGGCCACAGTGCACTGGAGAACCAGGTATCCAGAACATCCTCATCCTGAATCCAGTTTTCCAAATCCTGCGGATCCTCCATCCCTACATAGATTTCACCGGTTTCCTTATGATACCAGGCAGGAATGCGGTGTCCCCACCACAGCTGACGGGAGATACACCAATCCTCGATATTTTCCAGCCACTGATGGAAGGTCTTTTCAAAGCGCTGCGGATAGAAGTGAATTTTCTGTTCTTCGATTTCCTGATTTTTTAATACCTCTTCAGCCAGCGGCTCCATACGGACAAACCACTGCTTGGAAAGATAAGGCTCCACAATGACACCGGTTCTTTCCGAATGTCCAACCTGATGCATGTGCTGTTCGATATGATCCACAACACCATCCTTTTCAAAATCGGCAACCAGTGCCTTACGGCAGGCAAAACGGTCCATTCCTGCATACTTGTGTGCCATTTCATTCATCGTACCATCCGGATGCATACAGATCGGCATTGCCAGATGATATTTTTTCGCCAGAGCAAAGTCATTCGGATCATGTGCCGGTGTACATTTCATAACCGCCGTACCAAAGGACATGTCGATATAATCATCCGCCATGATTGGCAGTTCTTCCCCATTGGCAGGGTTAATAACGTGCATTCCGACGATATTCTTATAACGTTCATCCTCCGGATGTACAAAAATCGCCTGATCCGCAAACATGGTTTCCGGACGGGTGGTCGCAATCACCAGCTCTTTTCCGGTTTCCACTACCTTATATTTGAAATAGTACATCGCACCTTCAATTTCCTTGTGAATAACCTCAATATTGGAAAGGGCTGTTTTAGCCTGCGGATCCCAGTTGATGATACGCTCTCCCTGATAAATCAGACCATCATTGTATAAGTCCACAAATACTCTGCGTACCGCATCACTCAGTCCCTCATCCAGCGTAAAGCGTTCTCTGGAATAGTCAAGGGACAGTCCCATCTTTGCCCACTGCTTGCGAATCGTGGAGGCATACTCCTCCTTCCATTCCCATGCACGCTCAAGAAACTTCTCACGCCCGATATCATATCGTGAAATACCTTCGGATTTCAGACGCTCGTCAACCTTGGCCTGGGTCGCAATCCCGGCATGATCCATGCCCGGCAGCCACAGCATGTCATGGCCCTGCATACGCTTGTAGCGGGAAACAATATCCTGCAGGGTGGTATCCCATGCATGTCCCAAGTGCAGCTTTCCGGTTACATTGGGTGGAGGTATTACGATGCAGAAGGGGTCCTTGCTCTTATCTCCTGCTGTAAAATAGCCGTGATCGATCCAGCTTTTGTAGTGGTCCATCTCAACGTGAAGATGATCATATTTCGTATCTAATGTTTTTCTCATAACGCACTTCTCCTTTACTTGTCCAAACGGAAGCTTTCTGTAAGAATATCTTCTTTCAGAATGCTCATTAACACCATATCGTGATATCGTCCATCACTCAGCAATGCCAGCTTGCGAAGGATTCCCTCCTGTACAAAGCCGCAATGCTTTAAAACCGCTGCACTCGCCGGATGCTCCACAGCCACATAGGCTTCCATGCGGCGCAGCCCGACATGCGCAAAGCCAGCTTTCACCAGCGCGCTGACAGCTTCTCTCATCAAGCCCTGATTCCAGTAATCCGGATGCATCAGATAACCAATTTCGCCGATATCCCCATCAATGGTATGGATATCCAGATTACCGATCACCTTGTCATCATGCTTATGTACCATCACCCAGGCCTGCGGTACACCGCGCTTTTCCCAGGTCAGAAAATAACTGCGGATACTGTTCAGTGTCTCTTCTATATCCGTATGAGGATGCAGAGATAAATACCGCATGACCAAAGGGTCGCTGTAATAGGTAAACATGTCACATACATCCCCTTCTTCTACAGGACGAAGCAGCAGATGTGCAGTTTCCACACAGGGCATATCCAAGCGCATACCATCACCTCCGAATATAAAAAAAGCGTCCCGCAAAGGACGTTTTCACGTGGTACCACCTTATTTTACACAGCTGTGCTGTGCCTCGACCACGTTAACGCCGTGCTTTACGAATACTCCTACTTCTCTTTCAGAATATCTGCTCCAAGACTACCTTCCCGCAGCTTCAGCACTTTCTTCCACCAGCCGAAAGCTCTCTCTACCTGAAAATCTGTGGTACTCCTTCTTTTCTAACGCATTTTACTTTTCTATTATAAACAAAAGTCCAGCGGTTTTCAACCTCTTTTTTAGTTTTGCGGGCAGCTGAGGCTTTTAACACCGCACACAGGCATCTCTTGCTGATTATCGGATCAAGGAGCTGTTTCCTTCCTGTAAAGGCTCTTGACCGGCATGTCGTGACAGGTAGTGTGAAAGAACATCCAATTTATGATAAAACAAGAAATTTAAGACAGCATTCATGCCGTGTGTTTCCGCGCGCAAAATGGGGATGAGTTAACGATAATGAAACATTCACAACCTGTACAGAAAATCTGTCAAGTCCTATACACAGGGGCTGCTTATGCTATCCATATATCCCAACTGCACACACGATTCCGGCGACAAAGTCATTCCCTCACATATTCCTGAGCGTGAAAGAAGGCAGACATCTGGTGAAAACCGCAGATATACAAAAAAAAACAAAAGCACCATTTATATTGATGCTTTTGTCCCCGCATAAACTGCTTGCATATTTCATATACTCATGCGTCCGCCAAATTCAGACAGAGGGAAGAATCACCAGCGTACGTTCGTTTACTTCCTTATTGTTATTGGCCAGACGCAAAGCATCTTCCTTCACATCATAGCGCTGTGCTATGGTTCCATAGGAGTCATTCCCTCTGGCGACGACCATACGGTAGGATGTATACGTTGTTTCATCGTCTTCGAACAAATCTTCAAATTCCGACATCGCTGTGGTGTCCGATTCCTGTGGTGTCTCTTCCTCCTGTGCCACTTCTTCATTTTCCTGCGAGCCTGTAGCAGACAGCTGTTCAAGTGTATGCAGGGTATTGTCCTGCATCTCTGGCTGAGCAGGTGCCGGCTGCCGGGATGCTGAAAACTCCGGCTGCACATTGTCTTGTTCAACAACCGTCTGTTGAACAGGTGCCGGCTGCTCCTGCAATCCGTGAATTCCCATAAGAATCGTCAAATTCAAACCACCATTGGCAGGAACACTCTGATATTCCTGTATATCAAGATAAAAACGCTCCTGTGACAGCTTGTGATTCGGTGCAAGTACATCCATATCCAATACTTCCTCATATTCCTGCAGCTCACCCTCATCATTCACATAGCTTCCCTGTACACGCAGGGGACCTACTGCACGAATGCCCTCTGCTTCCTTATGGTATTCCAGTGATTCCCGTACCTGCAGGGAACGCGGCTCCTTGACCTGATCTGCGAACTGCAGCTCTTTTTCTATTTTCATTGTTTTCATAGCGTAGCCTCCTATCATTATGTATGCCGCAGAAACACAAAGTATGCCTGCCTGTACAGATTCCCTGCTGGTCTGCTCTTTGCCAGGCTGCACTGCTTCCACCAGCCTGACTGCCGTTTTTAAATTCTTGGTCTTTTTCTGTCCACAAGTGACAAAATATGATAGAATGGATTGGAAAGAAATGAGGATGTTAACATGATTACCATTGAAAGAACAAGTGTAATGAATTTTGAAAATGCCATTCGCGGTGCCCGTAATCCGATGAACAGCTGGAATCGCATGGATAGCTTTTATGATGAACAGGGAAACTTCATTATGGGACCAAATGATCTGAATCTGGCACAGCGTCTGGCACGTGCAGGCAGTGATCACCGTAAATTCATCCGTCAGATATTTGTTTCTGTCGATTTTACTGCTCCGCTGTACTGGTGGAAGGAATACGATACATACAAGGTGGCAACCGTGGCCAACTCCACCTCCACCATGCACAAGATTGCCAGTAAGCCCTTTACGCTGGATGATTTTTCCCATGAGCGTATGAATACACAGGCACAGGAGGCGCTGGCACATACCGTTTCCGTCCTGGAGGATCTGCGGAAAGACTATCTGGAAACAAAGGATAAGGAAACCTGGTACAGTATGATTCAGCTGCTGCCGAGCAGCTACCATCAGATGCGTACCTGTACGCTGAATTATGAAACGCTGATGAACATTTATTATGCAAGAAGAAACCACAAGCTGGATGAATGGCATACCGTGTGCGACTGGATCGCATCACTGCCCTATGCGAAAGAGCTGATTCTTGCGGTAGAAGAAAAATAATATAGAAATGACAGAATCCTAAAACAGTTCGCCGACCTGCAAACCGTTTAGATTCTGTCTTTTTTCTGTTTCTGATCATAACGATAGGATAGGAATGCCGGAATCCCGACAAAGCCAAACCCAAAAGCAGTTGCCTGAACACCGGTATGGTGCATTGCAAATCCGCACAGCATGAAAAAAGCTGTCGGAAAGCTCATATAGCCGCAGATGCGATGTGCATACCGCCACGTATTTTCATCTGCCGTCGTCCATGGCAGCCGAAGACCAAGATGACGATTACAGGGAAGCTTTGGTGCAGCGTTTCCATATACCAGTACCAGAAACAGCACCATGGAAAACTGCAGTTTATCTTTTACAGCTTCCTGTAGCTGTCCGCATGCATATAAAGCAGCGATTACCGCCATCATCATAATAAAAAACATGCATACCACAGCCATTTCCTGTACGGTACGGTTCTTCGGATTTGCCTGATCGAGTCCGGTTATCACATCATTCGCAAAATACAGCCGAAGAGCACTGAGGACAGAGAACAGCAGAATTCCCCATTCCGTATAGGGAAGCCATGGTGAGGCACACACGCAGAGCAGAATACCTCTACAGCAAAGCATCATCCAGTGATCATTTTTCATGCTTCTGCGCCTTTCCATGAAAGGACATTCCATCAAACACATCCAGAAAGCGGCAGTACATCTGTTCCACAGCAGATGTGTTGATCGCATAAATTACATACTGTCCCTGTTTTTCACAGGTGATTAGCTCACTGGTCTTCAATATATCCAGATGCTTGGATATGGCCGGCTTTGACATTGTGAATTCTTCAGCAATCTCTCCGGCACTTAGATTTTTTTCACTCAGCAGCTGCAGAATCCGCCGTCTTGTCGGATCTGCCATCGCTTTAAACATATCCATATACTCACCTCATAACCAGCAGCATAATGCCCAGCTGAATGATTGTCAGCAGAATTGCAATCGCAAGTCCTGCAATACGGTTATCCGTGCAATCGGTATACAGAAGAATAACAGCCTCCAGTACAGGAATACACCAAATTGCGAATTCCTTATTCATGGTTCGATTTACCTCACCGCTCAAGCTGAACTGCATCGGAAGCTCATTTGGCAGGCGTGGATACAACAGCAGGGAAGCAAGCAGTAAGCACACCGGAATACCATAAGCACCGTATTTTTTCAAGAACACCATAAGAATTCCTCCTGTTTCTTTATTTAACCAATTAGTTAAATATATAATAATACGATTCCAGTAAACTGTCAATAGCTGGCAGAACAAATCTAAATCGATACAGAGTCCTCACAATTCACGGCAAGTGCATACCTGTAAGATTCGCCTGTTAACAATCAGACTACGATGCAAATGTAAAAGAACGTATCGTATCGCTTTCTGGTTCTTTCTCGATTGTGGGTAAACTTAACATAGGGAGACATCCATACGATTGTAGTTATCAATAGAAGTTGAAGTCTCCCTTATGCATACACCCTAAAGTAAAGAACCTGCTTTCTAACAAATGCGATATTTCTTTTTTCCGAAATACTGTGACAGCAACAAAAGGATGTCCCGAACACATGCAAACACTTACATCCCGCTTCCTGTCTTCGGCTATCAAGTCCATGCAGCATAGCTGCCTGCAAATGTCCCTTACATGGATATACAAATATATTCATATTTTTTAAATACTATCCCTGCAAAAAAGGCGCAAAGCGTGCTGTCACATGCCTTTGCATTTCAAAACATTTCTTGCCCCTGTTAGGCTGTTTTAAAGACTACTTCCAATTTTTTCTATAATCAACAATCAGTTTTATCAGGACTCCCAGCATCAGAACGGAGATACCAAGCATGATCAGACCCTTGAAAAACCCCTCTTTCTTCACAATGATTATGCCTGTCAGAAAGCTGCCCGCAATGATAAAGCCGAAAAACAGCAGCAATACCAAGATCAGCGGTATGCGAATCCAGAGAGAAACTTTCTTGTTTCCTGCAGTATACAACGTTCCTTCCATTACGATTTCCATAATAATTTCAAGTAGCGTTTCCATGGCATCTCCTCCTTCTTCATATTTTTAACGTACATCTGCATGTATCAGGCTTTCCGCTTCCTTGTGATTCTCATATTGCCAATTCCATACTTTTTCATATACAGTTCATAGTTTTCATTCAGATATACCTGAAGTTCTTCAATAGAGACAGCATGTAGGATATCTGTCATTGCAATGATATCGAACAGAGGTATTCCTTTTTCACGCAGCAGCGTTTGCAAATCGTCGATTAAAGAAAATGCAGTGGATTCTATCTCGCAGCTTCCCCCATCTGTTTGCTATACGATGAAATTCAGGGTGATATGATATCGGACTCCATACAGACTGCCGTAAGGTATTCGGGAAATTGGCACATCAATATGATCAATGTCACAATAGGGTATACACAGACTGCTTTCATTTCTATGCTGCTGCAGGAAATGTTCAACCTGTATGCTATCCTGTTCAAAGTAGCAAAGCAGGAGCATACCGGACCTTCTATGAAGGGCAGCATATTCCCCATCCGCATACACATCACAAGGCAGTATGACAGATTTTGCTATCGTCTGTATACATAAGCAGTCCTCCATGGGTCGCTCCTATTTATGGTTAACTTCATTATATGACATTCCCTTTACAGTTACAACTTATTATAGGATTTTGCGCATCTTACGCGAATTTCGATATCCAACGCTTACTTTCCTTTTTTACGCTGTTAAAAAAAGAGCCTCCTCTAGTTAGAGAAGACTCGGTGCTTCTTATCAGGAAGTGAACAGCGGTATGAGATAGCTCCAGATTTCCTCCATTCCCTGCTTTTCAACAGCTGAGAAAGGAAACAGGGGCTCATCCGCATTCAGCTTCAGTGTCTTACGGATGTTTGCGAAATGATGGGCGCGCTTGGTCGGCGGCACCTTATCGCACTTGGTTGCCACAACTGCAACAGGGATTTCATAATAACGGGCAAATTCCAGCATCGTCATATCATCATCCGTCGGCTTATGTCTGGCATCCACAAGAATCACAACACCTTTTTTCTGCGTTCGTTCAGAGAAATAATCCTCCATCATCTGTCCGAATTTGATCAGCTGTGTTTTCGAGATATTCGCATAGCCGTAGCCGGGAACATCTACAAACATATACTTGTCATCCAGATTGAAGAAATTCAGCAGTCTGGTCTTGCCGGGCGTATTCCCGACATAGGCCAGCTTTTTGCGTCCGCACATGGCATTGATGAAGCTGCTTTTGCCGACATTGCTTCGGCCAGCCAGAACAATTTCCGGCAGTGTCGTATCCGGCCATGATTTCTTATCCGGTGCGGAAATGACCAGCTCCGCTTTCTGAAATTGTATCATGCTATTTAACCAGGGCAACATCCAGCACCTGAGACACACGTTCCACAGGTACGAAGTTGACACTTTCCTTTACCGTTGCCGGTACATCATCCAAATCCTTGACATTGGCCTTGGGAATGACGATTGTCGTAATTCCACAACGATGTGCCGCCATGGATTTTTCCTTCAGACCGCCGATTGGCAGGACATTTCCACGCAGTGTGACCTCTCCGGTCATTGCCAGATTGGCTTTGACCGGCGTATCGCTCAAAGAGGATACCAGAGCGGTTGTCAGCGTTACACCGGCGCTTGGTCCATCCTTTGGAACGGCCCCTTCCGGTACGTGGATATGAATATCGTTCTTTTCGAACACCTCCGGCTGGATTTTGTATTTTTTGGCATTGGCGCGTACATAATCATAGGCAATGGTTGCGGATTCCTTCATAACATCCCCTAGCTGACCAGTGATGACCAGTTTTCCCTTACCTTCAAAATGATTGACCTCAACCTGCAGCACATCGCCTCCGAAGGAGGTATATGCCAGGCCGGTAACCGTACCGATCTGATCCTTTGTTTCCCGCTTGCCGTATTCGAATTTCTCATGACCGAGCCATTCCTTCACCAGCTTTTTGGTTACCTTGATACTGCGCTTATTGTCCTTCAGGATTGCCAGCACACTCTTACGGCAGACGGTTGCAATCACACGCTCCAGCTGTCGAACACCGCTTTCTCTTGTATAATATCGAATCAGGAAGCTGATCATTTCATCATCGATTTTCAGCTGCGATGTTTTCAAACCGTTTTCCTTGATCTGCTTCGGCACCAGATGACGCTTGGCAATCTCGATTTTCTCCAGCTCGGTATAGGAGCTGAGCTCGATGATTTCCAGACGGTCACGCAACGCATTTGGTATATTCTCCAGATAATTTGCCGTTGCGATAAAGAGTACCTTGCTTAAGTCATACGGCTCTTCGATATAGTGATCGGAGAACAGAGAATTCTGTTCCGGATCCAATACCTCCAGCATGGCACTTGCAGGGTCACCCTTGTAATCACTTGCCATCTTGTCGATTTCATCAATCAGGAAGACAGGATTCACCGTCCCTGCTTTTTTCATTGCCTGGATAAATCTTCCCGGCATACTTCCCAGATAGGTTCTGCGGTGTCCTCTGATTTCAGATTCATCCTTCACACCACCCAGTGATATTTTCACAAATTTGCGGTCGAGTGCTCTTGCGACGGATTTCGCAAGGGATGTTTTACCGACACCGGGAGGACCAACCAGACAGATGATCGGTGCACGAAGAGAATTCGTCATCTGCTTGACAGCCAGATACTCCAGAATACGCTCCTTGATTTTTTCCAGACCGTAATGATCCGCATCCAGAATCTCACTTGCCAGATTCAGATCCTCGTTATCCCTGGATTCCTGCCACCACGGCAGATCCATCATCCAGTCGATATACGTTTTGATAACACCGGTTTCTCCACTTGCGGCTGGCAGCATTTCATAGCGGGACAGTTCATCTCTGATCTTATCCTTAATGCTGTCAGGGTACGGATTTTCTTCCAGACGCTTGCGAATCGCATCCACATCCTTATCGGTATCCGGCACATCACCAAGCTCTTCCTTGATGGCACGCATCTTCTCCCGCAGGTAGTATTCCTTCTGACTTTCCTCAATTCTTGTTTTTACCTTGTCATTGATTTTATTCTCAATCTGTGATAATTCCTTTTCACTCTCGATTTCCTGAAGAATCAGGTACAGACGCTCATTCACACCTAGTGTTTCCAGCAGCTCCTGTCGCTTTTCAAGCGTAAAAGGAAACAGCTGTGCTATCTGATCAGAAAGCACAGGTGCGGAAACGCCCTTTGCCAGTTCATTGATCATTTCTTTCGGAATGGTCTGGGAAACCGCCTCGATTTCCTCAAACTGCTTGGCGATTTTTCTTACCAGAGCAACCTCTTCCATCGGATCCTGCGCAATATCGGTTTTGACTTCCGCCGTTACACTCATCAGTGTATCATCGTTGATGATCGTATGCAGCTCCACACGCTGCATACCTCTGAACTTCACACGCAGATAACCATCCATTCTGCGGATATGCTTGATCTGACAAAGAGTACCATAGGAATATACGTCATTCACATCAGGCTCTTCCAGTGCCAGATCCCGCTGTGCTACCAGAATGACCTGACTTTCGTATTTTTCCTGTGCTTCTTCTACTGCACGCGTAGACTTTTCTCTACCGACATCGATGATGACTTCCTGATTCGGAAACACTACAACACCGCGCGTACAGACCAAAGGAAGCTGTACAATTGGATTTGCATCGTTTTCATTCATGATTCCTACACTCCTTTCCATAGGCAAAAAAGACGCGCTCCAGCGTCTTTTGCAGCATGATTACTTGCCCGTTGCTTCTTTGACAAGCTCTAATGCTTTGCGGATACGTAAATCATACGACACCGCATCGTTGGAAATCAACTGTTTTACCTGCTCAACCGGCATTTGATACATATTGGCGATATTTTCCAGCTCATTGTTGACATCCTCTTCACTTATTTCAATCTTTTCTTCCGCTGCAATAGCTTCCAGAACTAAACGCACTTTTACTTTATTGAAGGCATCCTTGCCCATTTCCTCACGAATCATTTCATCTGTCTGCCCAGTTACCTGCTTGAACTGCTCCAGACCGAATCCCTGAGACTGCAGACGCTGTTCGAAATCACGCACAAGGCTGTCTGTTTCCTCTTCGATCATAACCTGTGGAATTTCCACCTCGGCATTTTCTGTAACGGCTGTCAGAATTTCATTTTCAAATTTCTGCTCCGCCTGGTTTTTCTTGCTTTCTTCAAGGTTTTTACGGGAATATTCCTTGAATGCTTCCAGTGTTTCCACATTCTCGATTTCTGCCTGTTTTACCAGTTCATCATCTGCTTCCGGAAGTACCTTGGATTTGATTTCGTGAACAGTCACCTTAAAGACAACCGGCTGACCTGCAAGCTCCTCTGCCTGATAATCTTCCGGGAAGGTTACATTGATATCCTTTGTTTCTTCAATTCCCATGCCCAGAACCTGTTCTTCAAAGCCCGGAATAAAGCTTCCGCTTCCAATTACGAGCGGGTATGCTTCTCCCTTACCGCCTTCGAATGCAACACCTTCCTTGAAGCCTTCAAAGTCAATCACAGCAGTATCTCCGTTTTCAACCTTGCCTTCTTCTTTCACTACGAGATCCGCAAAACGCTCCTGCAGACGTGTGATTTCCTCTTCAACATCCGCATCGCTTACTTCAACAGCTTCCTTTGTGATATCCAGGCCCTTGTATGCTCCCAGCTTCACCTCCGGCTTTACTGTTACGTTGAATTTGAATGTTACCTTATCCTCATCGATGCTTTCGATATCCAGTGCCGGACGGGAAATCACCCACAAATCATGTTCCTTGATTCCTGCACTTAATGCATCTCCTGCAACCTCATCGATTGCTTCCATCAATATATTCTGAGAGCTGATTTGCTTTCTTACCAGTTTCTCAGGAGCCTGACCCGGACGGAATCCCGGCAGATTTACTTTCTTTGCCAGTTTTCTGAATGCTTTTTTCTGAGCATCCTTCCAGGTATCACCTTCGACAGTCGCTGTTAATTCACCTGTTGATTTTTCTTTTAATTCCCATGTTGAACTCATTGTTCATACCTCCTACGTATCAATCTCTTCGCACACAGCATTACATTTCATGCTTCCTTAATAATAATTCATAACCCCTGTATTGTGCAAGACCTTTTTCTTCCTCAAAGAGCATCCATGCCTTATGTTCCTCATAGGCATGAAACACATAGGCAGTCACAGCAGCAGCCAGCGGCAGTGCCTCATCCTCTTCAATATTGAAGGGCAGACGCAGATACGCCTCCTTCACCAAAGTTTCCACACACATCATCGTAAATGTCGGATTGTCGTTTTCAAACCAGTCCTTCAGATAATTCACCGCTTCCAGTGCCCCCTCGCTTTCCATAGGCGCATCCAGACTGCACGGAGAGAAGGTAACCTCAAGACCGTCGATATCCACACTGACCTCATCGGTAATGTTTTGTTCCATCATGGCTTCGATCATCAGAGAACGAACCAGATAGTGCGGGTTTTGAGACAGATAGTCCGCCACAGCATCCATGTGATTACGAATATTACTTTTTTTCAGCTGTTCAATCGCAAGAAACGCTTCCTCCAGAGAACCTTTCAGCAGAGTTTCAATGTCCTCTTCCCGAACTGCGGTATCTTTCCATTTACACTCACTGCGACACTGGTTATAGTATGCGATCAATGGTTCCTCATATTCCCTTGGAATATACGGCATGGAGAGTTCCTCATCCAGAATGGCATATGCTTCGGCAAACTGCGCATCCTTCATCAGAGTTTCCACCTTTTTTAGAATATCCTCATAATAAGTATCCATGGTTTCTCCTTTACGACTAAACATACACTAATATAGCATAATCGCTCGTTTTTATCAATTATAAAGTAGCTTCTGAACCCATTTTCGTAACATTTCTCTACAGTTTCACATAATCCTGACAAAATCTTCGAAAACACTCATTCGTTTCGCACGTTCGCATAACATCGATAGCACACCTTGCTGTGTGAGCATATACAGCTTGATTCCGCCTGCCGTCCCTGAGCAGTCATGAAGCCTCGTCTTGATTCCCGCTGTATCCGTATCAGCGCACACATTCCAGGAAACATGCGGAAGCAGCCGGGATGTTTTTTACGATTAACCCCAAAAGCAAGTGAGCGTCCACGGCAATTTACCTTCTGAAAACAGATGCCTTTCCTATATATTATATAAGTGACGGTCTAAGCTTCTTTTTCCATATGAAAGCCACCTCAGCGGATGGCTTTTTTCAAATATCGCGTATTGCTTGCGGCCCGTTCATACAGCTGACATTTTGACCTGCCCTGCTGCTTCGCCTTATACAATGCCGTATCACTCTCTCGGATCAAATCATCAATACGCATTACGGGATCTGTAGTATACGAAATTCCGACACTGGCCGACAGATTCATATAATAAGCATTCCTCTCAAAGTGCTTCTGCAGTTCATGAATGAGCCGGTTCCCCTGCCGCAGCAGCTCCTGCGCACTCATGCTTGCTGTCATGGATACCAGAAATTCATCACCGCCCAGACGTGCAATCAGATCCTTTGGAAACATTTTCTTCAGCACCTCTGCACTGATACGCAGCGCTTCATCACCTACCTGATGTCCATAGGTATCATTCACCGTTTTAAAATAATCCAGATCCACATACAATATGGATATCTGCTTAAATTTCCGTAAATCGGCATAATACTCATAAAAATATCTGCGGTTGTATAGACCAGTCAGATAATCGGTGTTGGAATTACTGCTCAACTGCTGTTCAAGAAGGTATTCCTCCGTCATATCACGATAGATACACAAATCCCCGACACGACTTTTGAATATATCATAAATTGTTTCATTGCTGATTTCCAAAATTCTGCGATTCCCCTCAAATGTCAGAATCGCCTTTCCATTCGACTCCTTTTTCAGCTGTTTGCCTTCCCTCAGCAGGGACGAAAACCAGTCATCATATGCTACATCGAGGATGGAAGCTCTGGATACAGCAAAAAATTCAGTAAATTTATCATTGACATTAAGCACAGTCCCCGCCTGATCTCGAATGAGGATGGCAAATGGCATACTGTTTAACAGGATTTCCAGCTCGGTACTCATATTTTCCAAATCGGTGATATCATGCCCGATGCCAACACTGCCAATAATCCTGTTCTGTTTATCAAATAATGGCGATTTATAGGTGCGAAACTGCCGCAGTCCATGCGGGCTTTTCACCAGCTCGTTGAATTGACAGGTTTTCTTTTCCCGTCGTACGATATCCTCTGTCTCGGCACAGTCATCAACATCCACATCCCACACTGCACAGTGATTCTTTCCCTCAATCTCCATTCTGCTTTTTCCCACCGTATGACAGAAAGCGCTGTTTACCTTGACATGAGAGCCTTCCTCATCCTTAAACCAAACCAGATCCGGCATACTGTCAATGAGGGTATTGAGATATGTATCCAGCAGCCATGCACGCTCCTTCTGCCGATAGCACTCATATAGACAACGGATACGCTTTTCAAGATATGCCATAGACAGCGGACGGCAAATCACCTCATCTGCAACGTCCCAGCAATCCGCACAGGAAGCAGCATCAGCATCACAGATATACAGCAGATAGGCATCCTCCCTCATTCGGCTGCGAATCGGCTGCAGACTGGACAGAGAAAGCTCACAAAGAATGATGTCACTGCTATTCCAGGCACCATGTACACCGGATGTTTGAATATGGCAATGCATAAGATCACGGGCAATACCCTGTTCCAGACAGGCCTGTATATCAGAGGTGGTCGTTAAAACAGTTACAGCTACATGTTCATGATACATGGTCCTCTTCCTTTCCATCTGCAATTTTACGGATTCATATTTAACGGCGATTATTGTTATATCTTTATTATATTCTTTTCATGGAAACAAATCCACAAATAAAAAAAACGTTCCTACTTATTATGAAAAGAAATTTTTACCTTTGCTTATACAAGATGTAGCTTTTCTAAGGATGTATCGCATTTACATACAGTTTAAAATCATTTCAATGGTATGGGAATAGATACATGTTATGTCTACTCTTAATAGAAACGTATCGTTTTTCTGTTATAAATGTACAGACCTTGAGACAGAAGAAAAAAACAGAAGCAGCTATCAAATGTGAGCGTCTCTGCTTCTGTATCTGACATATCAGAAAATTTCCCCTTACAGGAGTATATTCCATTCCTGTAAAATGTACTTATACTTATATCCTTTATATTGAGCAAACGTCGCTATCGCTTTAAATTTTTTATTTATAACACTAACGCTCTGCTTCCTTTTCCATTGGTTTACTGTACGTTCCCTGTAACTGCATCTGCATGTTTACACCGCTGTCGACGCAGCTTTTTATGCTGATACAGCTGTTCATCTGCCTGCCTGATCAGAACTGTCATATCCACTGGCTCCTGTGAGCTGAACGCATAACCAAAGGACAGGGTCAAAATCTGTGCTGTCCTTGAGCCCTTATGGGGAATCTTTTGTTCACGGATATCATGCGTAAGTGCCGCCATCGTTTTCCGTACGGATTCCTCTGACTGCCCGATGAAAATAGCAGAAAACTCATCCCCTCCATACCGATAAAACTGAATCTCCCCCTTTTTTTCATACTGCTTCATGCAGCGGCCGATTTTTACCAATGCCTGATCCCCCATCTGATGTCCGTAAATATCGTTATATTCCTTAAAATAATCAATATCCAGCATCGCCACTGCCACAATTTTCTCTTTTTGTAAATCAGTAGCTGTAATATCCTCATTAAAGCAGCGACGATTATAGATATTGGTTAAATCATCGATATTCATGAGCCGTTCTAGCTGCTCATTTTCTTTTTCCAGGGATACCTGTCGTTCCTTCGTACGGTAAAGCTCCAAAGCCGCGGTAAGCCCACTGCTGTTATCCTCCATATCGGTATCCTCAATCGTAAGGATAATGGTATAGAACTCGCGATATGCCTGCAGCAGCTCTTCCATAACAGCCTGCACAGATACAGCTTCATGAAGACGCAGATACATCAGCTTACAGAAAAGATACAAAAGATTCATCGATTCCTCAAAGCTCTGCCGGTCCAGATCTTCAAAGCGGGAAAAGTAAGCACATAATGCTGCAGCGTCCTTTAATCTATACTCACAGTTGCACAGATTTGATAACACGATAGCTTTGGAATAGGCGCTGTTTTTTTCCATAGACTGCAGGAGCTCATAGCATTTTTTATAATAATGAATTGCTTCTGTATAATTGCGTTTTAATTCAAAGCATGTCGCAATATTGTTATATGCGCTTAACATCAGGGTCAGATTCTGACATTTTTCAGCTGCTTCCATTGATTTCAGATATGCCTCCAGGGCTTTGATTTCTTCATAATTCGAATTATAATACATTCCATAGAAATTGTATATTCTGGCTAGAAGCTCAGTGTATTCCGTGCTTTCACACAGCTTTCTTGCACGCTCCAGATAACGGATGCAATCTTTATTTTTCTTTGAGGCCAGATAAAAATCGCTGATAAAGGTATAGGCAAAGGCCAGTGCATAAACGTCATTGGACAGCTTTGCCTTTTCTGATAATATCATACACAGCTCATATTCCCGCTTCAAATCGATAAGGCGTACATGCATGATCTCAGCTTGTATATCTTCCAGACTCCACAGCTTTCATAATTTTTATCCATAGAAATCCTCTCCCATCGGCTATGCTTCTATTATAAATGCTTTTTATAATTTTACACGCTGTTTTCATATTTTCGAAAAACTTGATGCTGTCAGAAACAGATTTTATTGGGGCATCTACAGGCGCGAACGCTTTCCTAGCAGGATAAATGCCTCCTGCAAGGGGCACTTTGTGTACACTGTTACAATAAATAAAGGCTTTCCTTAACATGAAAGGAAAGCCCTGTATTTTCGAATGGCGTCCACAGCAGGATTCGAACCTGCGACCGCACGCTTAGAAGGCGTGTGCTCTATCCAGCTGAGCTATGTAGACATCTCAACGCCTAATAATAATAGCAAATTTTCTTTCGGATTTCAACTATTTTTTGCTTTTTTATGTAAAACGCACGAAAGAACTTCTATAAGAGATCCTTTTTCATATCAGACACTTAGACGATACAGGGAATAGAAGCATCCCTTTCTTGTATACAGCTCCTCAAATGTTCCTGCTTCCTCAATTCGTCCATCCTTCATAACGAGAATCTCATCGTATTGCTTCAGAATATCGGCATGCAGCTTATGGGTAACCACGATTGCGGTTACATCGTCAAGGTGCAGGATTGACTCCTCTACATAACGGGCGGTTGCAGTATCCAGTGCCGCCGTTGCTTCATCCATCATAAGGATTTGTGCATTGCGAATGAAACCGCGTGCTATACTGATGCGCTGCTTTTCCCCACCGGATAGTAGACAGCCGTTCTCTCCGCACAGATACTCGGCACCCTTTTCACGTACAAATGTATCCAGACCACTGCGCTTTAGGGCATGTTCACAGACTGCCGGAGGAAAGCTTTGAAACATTGTGATATTATCCAGCAGTGTTGCATTGAATACAAAAACATTCTGCTCCACCATGGATACCAGACGATAGAGACTTTCTCTGCTTAATGCATTGAGCTCTACTTCATCCAGAAAAATTCTTCCCTCATAGCCTCGATCATATCCCAGCAACAGCTGCAGCAGAGTGGATTTCCCGCTTCCGCTCGCTCCAACAACAGCATATCGCTTTCCCTTTTCAAAACGAATGTTGATATCAGACAAAACCTTTTTCCCTTCCTCATATGAGAAACTCACATGCTCCAGTGCTACAGCCTGCCGAAACTTTGTTACTGTTTTCTCAGGAAGCGATTCCTCCTTCACATGCAAAACAGCTTCCCCTTTTTCCATGAGGGCGGCACTGGCCTTTCTTTTTGAGTACAGTGCAGGGAGCTTTTCAATCGGCAGTGTAATATAATTCAGCAGCTGGACGAATGCAATCACCGTCCCTGCAGTAATTCTGCCTTGGATACACAACCAGGCACCTAGACCGAAAACGACCAGATTCACTAGAAACCCAGATATCTGCGACAGCAGCATCAGTATGGAAATCAGATCCCTGCGACGTTTTTTGGATTTCTCCAGCGCTGTATTTTCCTGCTCAAAAGCATCGAGCACTACAGCTTCCGCCTGAAAGCTTTTGATTACCGTAAAACCACTGAACAAATCCTTCAGCAGAGCAATGAAGTCCGCATGGTGCTTCGATGTACAACACTCTGCTCTTTGCAAAGCGCCGGAAAAGAATACAGATACCAGCAGCGGCACCATACTTGCCAGAATCACACAGATTGTTAGATAGCTGTCCAGATACAGCATAGAGCCAAGACCTGCAGCAAGCATCATCCCATACGTGCAGATTTCAAAAATCGCCTCGAGATTATTTTTTTCGATCACCGTCGCATCATTGCACAATGCGGACATGCATTGTGCAACTGCTTCCTTTTGAAAGGACGAAATACTACGCTGCAGCAGCCCTTTAAAAAGTATATGCTTGTACTGACGCATTCCACGACAGATAAAGCGGTTGGTAAATATAAAGCTGATGACATCCACAAGCACCATTGCAAGCAAAAGCAGAACAAACATTTTGAGCATACGGTAAAGAGCATCCATGGAACCGCTGATTGATATATCAACAAATTCACGCAGTAAAAAGGCAACCCCTACAGCAATCCCTGCATTGCCAATCGAGCCCAGCAAGGCAAGGATAAAATTCAGCCGATTCTTTTTGTATACCGCAGATTTGATGCTATTCATGAGACACCTCCCCATTCAATATAGGCAGCTCACGATCCATGGCGAAGTATCCGTATAATATACCTGACTGTATGTAGGCGGCCATAAACAGCAGCATGGGCAGAAAGCCCGGCTTTTCACTGAGTACATAAATCGGCTCCAAGCCCTTTTCCTTCTCAAGCTGAATTTCATGAACAATCTGCCGTTTTTTTAAATCTTGTAAAATCTGTGCGGCATCGGCTTCTTCAATGCTCAGCTTTTTCGCAAGCCCTTTTACCTGAAAGCCTCTTCCCTGCGGACATTTTGATAGCTGATACAGCATCGCAAAGCAATGCGGTTTATTCAAAAAGGCCAGAAGCTCCTCGAATTCCTCCTGTGCGGGAAGTGCATGTAAAAAACCACAGGACGGCTGCGGTACATATAAAAAATAATGAAATTCCTCATTCAGACGCATGCAGGAATATACATCATCATGCAAAACCTGATACAGCAGGGGGTCTGCGCCCTCCTGCATCATAAAGTTTTCCTGATTGGGAAGTGCCTCATGATGCGGAATCTTACCGATTGCATTTTCCATCATATAGCAGATTTCAAACGCAAGCTCCAGCTGCTTGCTTCGCTTTAGCCCCTTCAGCTTCTGAAAGACAAGATCACTTAGTCTTTCCGGCTCCTGTTTTCCTCTTCCAAACAAATAATCAACTGAAACATTGAAATAATCTGTCAGCCGCGGTAACAGCATGGCATCCGGTGTTCCAACGCATTCCCGCTCTGCGCGCCTTTGGTGCATTTGGATACTGCCTGTGTCGATACCTGCATAGCCTTGGCCAGCTCCTCCTGTGTAATTCCTCTTTGCTTTCGCAGTGTCTGAATTCTGCCTCCAAGCGTCATCTCCATATGATCACAACCTTTCTACATTCCCATTATAAATAAAATGCCAGTTGATAACAATGGATAGAAAGTGGATGAAATCAACCCGAAGTTGCAAAAGAGTTAACATTATCACAAACTGTCAAAGCCGGCTTACATCTTAATTTTATATTTTTGTTGCGTATCATAGCTTATCAATCGATTTATGCAGAGCTCACATCTACCCTATCCGCTGTACATAATATGTGTTACACACTTTCTCTATCGTGTAATTGTCTCTTTCTTAAAGCTGTAGGTAGCGGTTCCTCCCATGAATACCGCAGACCAGTGATAATGATAACACCATCAGCATCTCACTCGCTGATCCGGTACGTTTACAATTGAAAGCCTCATCGTGTGAAATGCATTGTGATACAACAGTGAATTATGTGTATAATCTCCTTCAGCATAGAAACAGGCGATGCGCCGGTAGCACATCGCCTTTTGATTTCTATTATTCTGTTTCAATCAATCCGTAACCGCCGTCATGACGCTTATAGACAACCGCAATTTCCTTGGTTTCATCATCACGGTAAATGAAGAAGCTGTGGTTCAGCATTTCCATACGCATGATTGCCTCATCCAGCTCCATGGTATCCGGAACCAGTGATTTTGTACGAACCAGTTCATTATCGGTATCGTCAAATTCTTCCTCAATTTCCTCTTCTTCAATGAACGCATATGCCAGTTTCTCTTTATTTTTTCTTGTCAGTCTTGTTTTCTGACGACGAATCTGATCCTCTAATTTATCAATCGCCAAATCGATAGCTGCATATAAATCGTCCTGTACAACCTCTGCACGCAATACTGCAAATTTTGTAGGGATCGTAACCTCGATTTTCTGTTTATTCGGATACACCCGCACCACCACATTAGCGACTACGTTTTCATCAATTATGAAATACTTTTCGAGATGGTTTAATTTCTTCTCGATTTTTTCAGCAATCGCTGGAGTTACTGTAATGTTTTTTCCGTAGATCTGGACTTTCATATAAAATCCCTCCTTGTTTGTATACCTTTATTATACGCAAAAAAATTAGATTTAACAGGCTTTCATTTTCCATGGATTTGTGATAGACTAGTATTGTAAGGGCGATGATGCATATCGTCTTTTTTCATACAGTTTCATTTTCACGATTTTATTGAAAAAGCAAGGAAAATGACCTGTTTTTTTACAACAAAAGGAGAAAATCATGGATGAACTCATTAGAATTCTGAAAGCGGAGGAGCTTACCTGTGTCGTATTGCAGAAGCAGCGGCTGTACAAGGAACATGCGAACGGCATCCTTCCCATCCTGCATTTGCTGGATCAGGGACATCTGCAGGGTGCCCAGCTGGTTGACAAAGTTATTGGCAAAGCAGCAGCGCTGTTAATGGTCCGCGGAGATGTACATCAGGTACATGCCTGTGTCATTTCCACGCATGCTCTGGAAATTTTCCAGCTGTACAACATACCAGTAACCTATGACGAACAGGTTCCCTATATCATCAACCGTACCAAAACCGGTATGTGTCCGATGGAAGCGTGTGTTATGGATGTGAATGATCCGGCAGCTGCGCAGCGATTGCTTAATGCAAAGGTGAAAAGCATGAAAGCAGAGCAGCACGTATAATATTCAAACAGGAAGGAAAGGGAGATATCGCATCCGTTGATTTACATCAACAGAAGAATCTCCCTTTTTTTTATATTTCCGTAAAGATTACATCATCAGACATATACTCTGTTTTCCTTTATAAGAGAGGTGTCTGCTGCTTCATTGAAGCAGGAAACGCTGAATAACCATATCCATTTCATTCCCGAAGCTACTGCAATCGCTCGTTTCAGATGCATGAATCTAAATTATATCATTTTGCAGCAGTCATATGCAGATTGCTGCGTCGTTCCTCTGTGGAAATCATCAATCTAAATACTATAACAGCGTTGATTGATTCCGTATCATAGTTTCCTCTTTTTTGATGCTGGTGATAGTTCGTGTGGTTGCAGGATATAATCTAGCTTTTTTTCCGCATCCCATACAGTTTGATGATTCCCAGCAAGGCAAAAGATACAGAAGCAGTCAAAAGCCATAATGTCATATGCGTGCTGTCATAGGTTTCAGCTGTCGCCTTTTTCTTTTCATGCTTTACTGCTCCTTTGTTCTTATCCCCTGTTTGCTGCTCCTTTGTCTTTACCGGCTCTTTCTCAGGAAGTGTTTCCTTCTCTTCTGTATCCAATGTTGCATCTTTCTGTGATTCATCCGGTGCAATCGGTTGTTGTGGTGTTTCCTCCTGTGATGTCGTATTTGAAAACAGCGGTGTATCTGATTCGTAGGATTTCCCGTCCTTTTCCCATACAACACTCTCCACTGTAAGAAGACCATCCTTCTCAATGACGGTGATGATAACGGTGTACAAGCCCTCATCGTATCGAATCGTATCCACAGCATTGGTCATCTGTGTAATTTGATAGGTGTAAACACCCGGACTGCTGAATTTCAATTCCTTTAATTTAATCACACCGCCATCATTTTTCACTGTCTGCAGCACTACCCCCATCTCATCCTTCAGCTGAAACCGGAACTGCCCGTTCTGCGGCTTTTGTCCATCTAATGAAATATGTACATTCATCTGATAATATACAGGCGATAACACCTTGTTTCGAATATTGGTAAAGACCGCTTCCTGCAGCACGTCTGCTTTGATCGTTCCTTTATCATTCTGTTTTTCAATCTGATACCCCAATTCCTGATATTCCTGTTCCTCAATCGTATAATCTGTATCCTTTGGCAGATTCACCAGCTGTATACTCTGCCCTCCGCATAAGGTAAATTCCGCTTTACCATCCGTAAAGACAAGCGTGCCGTCTTTTTTTCCTCCCTCTCCAAGATAGGCTACTTCCTTGTTTAGCTTACCTGCCTGAATTCTGAATTTGAATTCCAAATCAGAATCAGTATCATTTCCTTTCAGCTCCTTGCGTATCTTTAAATCACCGCTCGTTCCCTCCTGTGTATTGACCAGGGTTAGCGTGTTTTTACTTCCATTGATCTTTGTAAGAACGGATACATCTTCCTTTATGACCTCAATCTGATAAACAACCGGTGACAGCAGGTAATTATCAGGTGCTTTTGTCTCTTTCATATAATAGCTTCCAATCGGCAGACCCCGGATTGTCAAAACACCACTCACCGGGGTGACTCCCTTTCGAATGACAGCATCATTTTCCTTACTGAATACGGTAAATTCCGCTCCTTCCAAAGGAATATTTTTCTCATTGACCTTGGTGATTTCCAGCCAGCCGCTGCGCTGCATTGTAGATTGGGCATCTGAGCGATAAACCTGGTCATTCACGGTAACTCCGGATTCTTCTGTATGACCGGAAGCAAGGATAGCGTGATTGGATAGCGTACTTTGATAATCCCCTGTTATATCGGTCAGATAAATCAGCTGATAGACTTTCTGTTCATCAGGGATTGTAAAATACAAGGTTCTGTTTACAGGATTATATCGTATGTATTTTGCTGTATCCTTCAGTGGTTTCCCTGCCTTCAGGGTACCGTCTGCTTCCATATCCAGCTCTTGTATGGCTATGTTTTGTTCATCCATATCCAGAGCTCCATCAGATTTCATCCGCAGCTCGATTCCCTCAGACAAGGTATCCTGAATAAGCGCATTCCCATATTTCTGCATATAGGGATTGTAGGTGATTTTCCATTGCAGAATTCCATTGTCAGGTCGCTGCTTTGTTTTGGATATTGTGGTGCTTTTTATCTGTATGCTTTGCTTTACATGCTTTTCCGCAGTCATATGCTCTGCGGTCAGGGAAGCAGCATTCTCAAGACTAATCTTTTGATTCTTATCGAAATATCCCTTTGCCGTCTGCTCATTCGGTCCTGCCTTCAACAGGATCACATATGGCTTCTGCAATGAGGAAAAGGTGAATGCAGCTTCTCCTGCTTTCGTGAAATCACTGGTAATATAATCCGGTTCAACAAGTGTTTTCGCCGTAACCTTTCCGTTCGCGGATACCCCTTCATATATCAAAAACTTTTTATCCGCTATGATATTCTGAAACTCCCATCCCTTCGGAAGGATATCCTTCACGGTAACATCTCCCAGTTGTTCGCCGTCGACAGTTGTTACATCATTGGTCATATCCTTCAAATCGCTTGCATTGACCTGAAGGCGGAAAACAGCAGAGCCATCTTTATAATTATACAGCTTATCAGCAGCTGAGACCTGTTTATTAACATTGTCAGCATTCGTCAAATCCTTTGCACCATCCACAGCCAGCCCGTTAACATCTGTCCCTGTGACGACCAGAACATCCGCAATCACCGTACCATTCTTTTTGATATGATGAAGTGTAGGAACAGCAGCACTGTCAGCTTCCGTAGCAAAGGAATCCTTTACATACCGCTGATTACAGCTGGGAGTCAAGCTCTTTACAACCTCTTTGCTTACTGTCGTTAAGTCTGCTCCAGTATTGTCTGTGATTTCATAAGCATCATCCCAGGTAAAGGATGCATCATACACAAGCAGCTCCAGCACACGTAAATCATCATTCACATCGGACTGCTCCACGTTCACATTCCAGGTCGCCGTATGTGCAGACGCATCATAGGCTCCTTTCGTCTTGGTGATTGGATTGAATCCGATGCTGCTGTAGACAGAATTGCTGCCAACTCCTGTATTCCCTTCCCAGCTGAGTGTTGCTTTATTATTTACCGATACCACGGTATGCTCTATTTCCGATTTATCCTTGAGCTGTGCCGTGATTGTCAGTCGAACCTTGGCATTTATAGTACCAATTTCATATTTTCCATCCGCCGGTTCATTGGAAAAAGAAGCAGATCCTGCGTCCCAGGAGGTTCCATTATATATTTCCAAAGCTGCAGACTGCCAGTTCAATTTACTATCCAGCTTGTCCGTAATGACTGCATTCGTTAACGATGCAGCAGGCTGATTTGCTGTAATCGTCCATGATATCGTTCCATCCTTATGGTTAATTCCATTCAATTCCTTTTTTATCCAGGTTCCATCATAGTTCACACTGGCACTGGATGTACTGACCTGCTCCTTATCCTTTAGGATGACAGCGGTATTTCTTATCGTTTTTTCGCTGTTTGCATAATAAATTGCATCCGGGATTTCCGTTTTGAAAAACACATAGCAAATCCCTTTTGCCGATTCCGGAAATGTGTGCTGCAGCAGTGAAGCTTCATAGGAAACCTCTCTTTCTACAGCATCACTGCCATCCTCTGCCGTTCCGATTTTAAAGGATCTGTCCACATAGCTTCCAACGCTTTTCAGATTATCCTGAAATACATAGCCGCCAAAATCTGCAGCTGCTCCTGCCTGTTGCGCATCTATTTTGACCTTCCAGCTGACAAACTTTCCTTCAACAGCTCCGCTTTTTTCCATAGTCATAATAACAGGCGGTTCCGGCACCTTTACAGAAAAGCTTTTTCCCAAAATGGTTACAGCATGTTCTCCAGGCTTGGCGCCATCTCCTGTACCGTTATATTCCAGAGTTGTTGAGAATTTACAATTGACATTTGACCAGGCGCCTCCCCCGGCTATGGGCTGTCCATCAAACACCTCATCATCACCGTCAAAAACGATATGGGCATATACTTTATTCGCATCCGTGTCTGTAACAATGCGAAGCGATCCGATTTTAACTTCTCTGCTGCCGCCGTTTTCCTCAACCTTTCTTGTCAGAGCAAAGCTTGGAGAAGCTGTATCTGCCAGCTTATACTTCGTTGCAAGCTCAATTACAGCAGTATCTCCTTTTCTTACATAAGAATCCTCTTCTGTCAATCCGTCTCCTAAAACGGGCACCTTAAAATTAACAGATACAGATACCGGATCGGTATCTGTCAACATGCTGTTTTCCACAACATCCTTATGATTTTGTTCAATATACGCTTCCTTAACTGTCAGTAAAGCACTGACATCCCTGCTGTTTTCCGCATGCAGCGGCATATCTGTCATTTGAAACAAAAGTGTAAATACTACGAAAAATGCCATCAGACGTTTCATACCTCTAACCATAACCATCATCCTCCTGAAATCCCTTATCCCGCCATTTTCACGATTTCCATCATTCCCTTTGCATAATGTTAAACGGCATTCCAACCGCAAATACAATATTTTACAAAAGTCGTGTTTATTATACTTTTTCTCTTATATAAAAACAAGTACCATTACGAGCAAGCATGGTATTTATCGTGTTATTCTTATGTGATGCAAACCTTGCATACAATGAGAAACAAAGGACTTCAAGCAGTTAAAAGGATAAAAAAAAGCGCTCAGGGGCGCCCAAAACTTTTTTTAACTTTCTTTACAAAACCTCTTTCAGCTTACGCAGAGCATTCTCACTGGCAATCAATCTTACCTCTTCCTCACTGAAATTCCGGGTCAGCATTCCCTCAATCAAACGCTGGCTCTTTGAACAATCCTCCAGATTTTTTGTATGCAGCTCCTCACAGCCCTCATAGAAATCCATATAATCAAGCCCCAGTGCCAGTGCTTCGATTCCTGCCAGCTGCTTTATATAGTGCATATGAGCAACCAGATGAGGGATATCGCGTTTTTCAGGACGCTCATGGACAAACGCCGGTGCACTGTTCATACCGATGATTCCCCCCCGCTTTGCGATAGCGATAATCTGATCGTCCCAAAGATTCCGTGGATGATCACACAACGCTCTCGCATTGGAATGCGTGGCGATAACGCGTGCTGAGGGATGTGCCATAATATCCCAGAAGGTTCGCTCATTGGCATGGGATACATCCACCAGCATATTGCAGTCAATCATTGCCTGCAGTGCCTCTTTCCCAAGCGGATGAAGGCCATGCTCCGGATTCCCCTTTACGCCGGTTGCCAGCAGATTTTCCTCGTTCCAGCAAAAGGAGGCAATGCGTACACCCTGCGCATACAGCCACTCGATTTTTTCTCTGGCATGCTCCTTGATACCGCACATTCCCTCCACAGTCAGTATTGCCTTGATATGTCCGTTTTCAATTAAATCCTCACCACAAAGCACCAAATCGATCATCTCGCAATGCTCGATTTCCTTTTTCAGGGACAAAACCATATCCTGCATATAGTCCCACGTTTCACTTCCCTCAAAAAAGGATGCCATACCGATATAAGAAACCTCACCCTCTAAAAACTTCTGCAGATGAAAGCGGTTCAGTATATCTGTTTCCGTGTGCTTCTTCTGCATGACATCGTATCCGATGTCCGCATGCAAATCAAACAGCTTCATAGTACATTCTCCTCTCTTCCTTCAGTATATGCACAATCTTTGACAGCTCTCCTATAGAAAAGAGCATGTCGTATGTATAGCACCATGGACATGCCCCTTACCAGCAATTACATCAGTCATAGATAATATCGAAATACTTCATATCCCGCTTGCCGTCCATTCCGGTATCGTAGGCGGCATCCTGCAGAAGCTCGAGCACAGATTGACTGTCAGCTCCGTATTCTATACAGCCGTATGCCTTGTCAACTACACGAACAGCCGTTTCAATTGCCTCGTTGAACATATCAATAAAAGAAGCGTTGGATGTGATCGTATCATCACACGGATGCTTCCAGATCGCATGCTCTTCGTTCAATACATCATAGCGCTCATCCACAGACGGACGGACAACGTTGCCGCTGACAGCCCAGGGCTTGCGTGCAAGCGTCTCAAAGCCCTTTAACAGCGGATATTTGATATTTGCAGGATCATACAGCAGCTTCTGTACATCATACCAGGAGTTCAGGGTTTCCCTGATATCGTGTACCTTAACCTCATGGTGATAAACCTTGCGTGCAGCTGGTACGTATATGCGGGCGATCGCCTTCAGAATATCCTCATCATATGCACAGATTTCATAGCACGGATAATCCCGGATACTCAAGCCGCGGTATTTTTTCAGCATCATGGTATCCATCATAGACTCAAAGCGGTGATGCAGACCTGCACTGACATCCCGGCAGTTCCCTGTACGATAGAAAATATAGGGATGTGTCGTCTTATCCAGCGCCCAGTGACACAGGTGACCAAACAGATAAACACTCATCAGCTCCTTTACATCCTCATGCTTCTGTGCACGGATGCATTCGATTGCTGTTTCATAAAACGCATTGATACCATGTGCATGCATGGCACTGCCCAGCCTGTTCAGCGCATGACTTTTATAGGATTCCCATGGTTTGATATGAGAAAAGAACAGGAAATCAGGACCATTGCTGCCGATATAGAATATCTGCGGATGACGCTCTATCATGGAACGGATATCGTGCTTGGTCATGCTCTTCAGCACTTCTTCCGCAAAAATCTTATGTGTAATAATATTTGGCATAGAACCCTCCTTGTGCTTGCTTCACGTATTTACATACTCTATTATAGCACAGCACGCCTTTCATAACGCAAAAGAAAGCGATGCTTTTCGCTTTCTTTCTACAAATTCTGTGCTGTTTCGAGCTGAGGAACGCGATTGACGATTTCCATAAACTGCTCTCCTGTTATCGTTTCACGCTCATACAGGAATTTTGCCAGCTCATGCAGCTTCTCCTTGTTCTCCTCCAGAATGCGGCGTGCTTCCTCATAGTCCTGCTGTATCAGCCTGACGACCTCTTCATCGACATGGGTTGCTGTCTGATCGCTGCAGGCAAGCGAGGTATCGCCGCCCAGATATTTATTATTCACAGTTTCCAGAGCTGTCATCCCGAAGGTTTCACTCATTCCCAGACGCGTGATCATGCTTCTGGCAATCTTGGTTGCCTGCTCGATATCATTGCTGGCTCCACTGGTGATGGAATGGAACACCAGATCCTCTGCAGCAGGTCATGATTTTGGTGAATGCCTCCTCCTTGGTGATCAGGTTACTTTCCTCCTCCGGAACCTGCAGGGTATAGCCAAGTGCACCGCTTGTTCGCGGTACGATCGTGATTTTCGTTACCGGCATACTGTTTTTCGCTTTGGCCGCAACCAGTGCGTGGCCGATTTCATGATAGGATACAATCAGCTTTTCCTTGGTTGATATGACAGCGTTTTTACGTTCATATCCGGCGATCACCGTTTCCACGCTGTCCTCCAAATCCTTTTGGATGACCTGTGTCCGGTTATCCTTGACCGCAAGCAGGGCAGCTTCATTGATAATATTGGCCAGCTCCGCACCGCTCGCACCGGCAGTCGCTCTTGCGATTGCACGAAAGTCAATATTCTTGCCCATGCGAACATCCTTGGCGTGTACCTGCAAAATGGCCTGACGCCCGGCAAGATCCGGTAAATCCACCGGTATGCGCCGGTCAAAGCGTCCCGGACGAAGCAGTGCCTGATCCAGAGATTCCGGGCGATTGGTAGCAGCTAGAAGGATGACGCCGGTACTTCCGTCAAAGCCGTCCATTTCCGCCAGCAGCTGATTCAGCGTCTGTTCCCGTTCATCATTACCACCCACACCTGCACCATCCCGCTTCTTTCCTATGGTGTCGATTTCATCAATAAACACGATACACGGTGCCTTTTCTCTGGCTTGTTTGAACAGATCACGGACTCTGGCAGCTCCGCGCCCGACAAACATCTCGACAAATTCCGAACCGCTGATTGAGAAAAACGGTACATTTGCTTCCCCTGCCACCGCTTTCGCAAGCAGTGTCTTCCCGGTACCCGGAGGCCCGACAAGCAGAGCTCCCTTTGGCATCTGTGCACCGATCTGGGTATAGCGCTGGGGACTTTTGAGAAATTCCACCATTTCCTGCAGCGCAGCCTTGGCTTCCTCCTGTCCAGCCACATCCAGAAAGGTTTTCCCTGTCTGTGATTTTACATATATTTTCGCATCGCTCTTTCCAAAGCCGCCTAAGCCGCCTCCCCCAAAGCTCATGGCATCACCGCCCATTTTCTTCTGCATCTTCTTAAACATGTGGTTACCGAACCAGAACAGCAGAATAATCGGCAGGATACCCGTTATCAGGAAGGACAGCCAGGGATTCATTTCCTTCGTGTGTACTCTTGTAAAGGTTGCCCCGGCATCATACAGCCGCTGAGACAGCGCGGTATCCGTTTCCATCGTTTCCGTCTGATAAATCGTCTTTTCATCCTTTTTCAGCGTATAGCTGATGCTTTGATCACCGATTTCCACCTTGTCGATCTTTTTCTGTTCTGTCTGTTTAATAAAGGTATTGTAGCTGACATCCTTGATTCGACTCTGTTCCATTGCGGAAAACAGCATATTTCCCGCAACAATGACAATCAGTATCAGCAGATAATAAAAATATAAGGGTTTCTTTTGTTTATTCATGTTTGCACCTCCTGATGCAGGACCCCGGCAGCCGCCAGGAATCCGCAATTCCGTAATCCGGCGTTCTTTGAGCTTTTGAAATAAAGAGTCTGGTGGAGCTTCCTGCCTGTTCGATAAACAAGTCGCTCAGCCTGCCGGCTGTGTCTTCTTCAAATGTAGGCTGTGTAACACCATACGCTTTATAAAAACGGATGATCGAGTGCTTCATCATCCTGTGCTTCGCCTTTTCTTTCATGCGCAGTTCCTTTGTGCACAAAGGATTTATCGTATCCATCGGACTGCTATTTTGCAGCGAAGTACATGAGCAATCACTTCCTCATTTCTTATAAAAGCACGTACCTTTGCCTTTCATATTCCCTGCATGAAATATTTACACATACTATAATACGGAAGCCCTGGATGGTCAACAGCTGTACTTTGAAATCCATAATTCCATGCAATCATCCCATAATTCACATAAAGATGTAGGCGAAACCACCATGCCGTTTCTTTGCATTCACATACCGTAAAGTAGGGGGTGATACTATCGCAACAGGTACGTTACAGATCCATGCCACCTGTGGTCTGGGACTTTTCAATATACCGAATGCCATGCTCCGCATTACAATGAAGCACAACAGCGTTCTTGTCTATGAAGATTTCTTCATGACAAAAGAGGATGGAAGAACACCTGAAATCCCATTGTATGTGGACGAAACACAGACTGCCGGATATGAAATCGATATCCGTGCAAAGCACTTCCATGCCGCTCATATCGTCCTGCCCCTGTATCCGGGTGTACACAGTGAGCTCATCGTTTATATGATGCCAAAGCTGCATATACAGACTCAGCCAATGCTACAATCATTGCACAAGCTGCATGAAAAAAACAAACCGTCGTTTTCCTTTGAAGCCTTCCTGTATGCTCTGCGCTATCTGAATCCTACCTTGCCGGCGGAGCTGCTCCGTCAGCGCGCGGAGGATATCTGGATGCAGCTTTCAAGGGAGACGAATCCGGCGTTCCTGCCGCCCTGGCTTCTCCTTCATCAGCGCGTATATAAAATCGCTGAGGAGGTTTTTGAGAAGCATATGTCCTGCTCTGTGTCGATTGCTGCCTGCGGGACAGCCTCTTCCACGACACACGAGCAAGAACAGTGGCAGCGTTTTCTTCAGACCTGTGTTCCCGTATGTGCAACAGATGAGCAGGAGATAAGCGAAGCTGCGCTGTACAACCAGCTTCATATAGAAGCCGGCGGTGCAGACAGTGCCGCAGCCAAGGATAAAATCAACAGCAGGAAGCGCGCACTGCAGGCGCTTGTAAATGCTTTGCCAAAGGAGCCTTCACAGCTTCTGCCATGGGATGCATGGGAGCTGCTGCTGCAAGAGACAAATGGCAGCTATGAAATACTGAAGCTGTTTCTTGGAAAATCGCTTCTGTATGCCTGGCTCGCCCAGTGCCAAAGCAGCAGGACAACTGCTTCCAAAGCAGAATGGCAGCAGGTATTGAAAAAGGAAGCAAAACACCTGTACCACAGCCTGCAGGATGCTGATATTCTGAAGCGTGAGCCCCCTGCCTTATGTGAACAGTTGAAGGAATCGGACATGGAGATGCTGCTAAGGAAGGTATTGAAGGCCTATAACAAGAGCCAAAGCAATGCCTCCTTTACAGAAAATGTATGTGCATTCCAAAGGCTGCTTGCACTTACCATTGATGGCACACTGCATAATCGTGACTGCAGATTACTGCTTGAAATCAGTGAAGAGCTGAATATTCCTCCCATATAAGCATACCGATACGAAAAAGACAGGCTCGCGAACTATGCGTGTGCCTGCCTTTTATACATATGCAATGCAGTTATGGAATTATAGTAAAGCAGATACCAGACTCCATACCGGCGGTGCGAGAAAAACCGTGAGAATTCCGCATACACCGATCGCAAGAGAGCTCATTGCGCCTTCCACATGCCCCAGCTGCAAAGCCTTGCTGGTTCCGATCGCATGGGCACTGCAGCCCAGTGCAATTCCCCGCGCAATCGGATGCTCGATGCGAAAAACACGGAAAACAAATTCAGCCACAACGGCACCGATGATGCCGGTGACCAGAATAGCAAGTACGGTAATTGCCTGAATACCGCCCAGTTCAACACTCAGCTCCATGCCGATCGGCGTTGTAATGGATTTCGGCACGAGACTGGCGATGATGGCAGGCTCCATCTGTACAAGCCAGGCACACAGCAGCGTGGATACCAGTCCGACAGCAATTCCGCAGACGATCCCTACCATGATCGGAACAAAATAGTTTTTCAGGCTGTGCACCTGCTGATACAGCGGAACAGCCAGAACCACGGTGGCAGGACCAAGAAACAAGGAAATGATATCACCACCCAGCTGATACGTTTCCAGCCCGATTCCACTCAGCATGAGCACAGCGATGACCATCATGATGGCGGTAAGCAGCGGATTGAGGAAAATCAGCTTTGTCTTCTTTTGCAGTAAGAGTCCTGCCTCAAAGGCTGCCAGCGAAAGCAGGATGCCGAACATCGGATTTTTCAGCAGCTCTTTCATGGCTTTGATTTCCTTTCCATCATATGCTGGATGATACGCCCGCTGCAGCCCATCGTGATGATCGTTGTCACAAGACAGATGACCAGCATCCAGATCCATAAGCCCTTCATCGCAGAAAAGCTGGCCATCAGCGCCACACCGGCAGGAAGGAAGAAAAACGGCAGATGTCCCAGTAGAAAATCGGAAACCGTCGCAATCTGCTCCAGCTCAACAATATGCAGCTGCAGCAGCACAAACAGCAGAATCATACCGATCAGACTTCCGGGAAGCGGCAGGGACAACGTCGTACTGATCAGCTCTCCGACATAATACAGTCCGAAGATCACGAGCACCTCACGAAAGATTTTCATGAGCGTTTCCCCCTTCGCTGCGGTTTCGAAGCTTTATTTGCATAGGGCTTTCTGTGCTGCTCCTTCTGTCTTCCTCCTGCAAACTTATTTCCGGTATGCCCCTTGCGATACGGTATCAGACATTTCGGTGAATTCCCCACCAGATCCATACGGCCGGCTGTCTTCAGCGCCTTGTAGACAAGATCATAATTTTGCGGATAGGTAAACTGCATCAGTGCCCGCTGCATCGCTTTTTCCTCATAGCTTCGTGCAACATAAACCGGACGCATCGTCTTCGGATCCAGACCGGTATAATACATACAGGTTGCCGGTGTCCCCGGAGTCGGATAGAAATCCTGAACCTGCTTCGGCGTATAGTGGATTTTTTTCAGATAGCAGGCAAGCTCGATCGCCGCCTGCAGATCACTGCCGGGATGAGAGCTCATAAGATAGGGAACAATGAACTGATTCCTGTTGAACTGCTCATTCTTCTGCTTGAATTTATCCACAAATTTCAGATACAGCTCTTTTCTCGGCTTCCCCATTTTATCCAGCACTGCCGCATTGATATGCTCAGGAGCGACCTTCAGCTGTCCGCTGATATGATGCTGTACAAGCTCATCGAAGAACTCATCATTTTTATCATACATCAGGTAATCATAGCGGATACCGGAACGGATAAACACCTTTTTCACTCTTGGAAGTGCGCGCACTGCCCGAAGAATTTCCAGATAGCGGCTGTGGTCCACCTTCAAATTTGCACAGCCCTTGGGAAACAGACACTCCCGATTCTTACACGCGCCGTATTCCCGCTGCTTATCGCAGGCTTCTCTTGAAAAATTGGCAGTCGGTCCTCCGACATCATGAATATAGCCCTTGAAATTCGGCATTTCCGTAATACGCTTCGCTTCATCGACGATGGAATCCCTGCTTCTTGTGGAAATCACGCGTCCCTGATGATGCGTAATGGCACAGAAAGCGCAGGAGCCGAAACAGCCGCGGTTACTGACAATGGAAAACTGTACCTCTTCAATCGCAGGAATATATGTATAGCGAGGATGATAGGTGCGCTCGTAGGGCAGCGAATAGGTGAAATCCATTTCCTCCTGCGTCAGCGGCAGCGGAGGCTGATTCTGTACGACATACCAGCCGTCATATGGCTCCACCAGCACACTGGCTGCAATGGCATCAATGTTTTCATGCTGTATGTGAAAGCTCTTTGCATACGTATGCTTATCTGCACACACCTCTTCATAGGAGGGCAGCAGCACATAATCGCTCAGGTATTCCAGAGCTTTGGTTTTCCAGCAGGTTCCCCGGATATAGCAGAGATCCTCTGCCCGCAATCCGCTGTTTAATGCATCGGCAACCTCGATGATGGTGTTTTCTCCCATCCCATACATCAATAAATCAGCCTGTGAATCGATGAGGATGCTTCTGCGCACCTTATCATCCCAGTAATCATAATGGGAAAGACGCCGCAGACTTGCCTCAATACCGCCAATCAGAACCGGCTTATGCGGAAACAGACGCTTTAATATCTGCGTATAGACAATGGTCGGGCGATCCGGCCGCTTTCCCATAACTCCCTCATCACTGTAGGAATCCTTATCTCTTCTTCGCTTATTGACAGAATAATGATTCACCATGGAATCAATATTTCCGGCAGATACAAGAAACCCCAGACGCGGCTCACCGAATTGTGTAAATTCCTCATCGTTGTGCCAGTCGGGCTGCGGCAGAATAGCACAGCTGTAGCCGTATGCCTGCAATGTTCTCGTTATAATTGCACAGCCGAAGGACGGATGATCCACATAGGCATCTCCGCTCACATAAACAAAATCAACACTCTCGAATCCCTGCTCCAGCATTTCCTCTCTGGTCGTTGGTAAAAAAGCCATAGCAATACACACTCCTCACTTGCGCTATAATCTTACCATACTTTTCCGGCTTCTCCCATCGGATTTTACGTGTTTTTGATGATGTTTTTTAAGATAGCCCTTACACTTGCCTGTCCCAGAGATAAGACAGGATGCTAATCCCGTCTGGCTGCCTGCATGGCTTCTTAAAGGGACTAAAAAAAGACGGTCGAGGAAACCGCCTTTCAGAAAAGAAGTCAGATGATAGTATTGGTTGTAAAGTTATAGAGGATACAATACAGCAGCACGTGAGAAAGGAACGCTCTGCAGTCTTGTTAGTTTTATCTAACTTCTCCTATAGAATACACCATGTGTTAGCCTTTGTCAACTTTTATTTTAAAAATTACACCACCTCTTCCGGTAAGCAGGCGTATCTATCTTACAATGAAATATAGAGTCCTGCGTCCAAAAGACAGTTCACGAGTCTAGTTAAGCATTTGATTGGGCGTTGCATTGTGGATTTCACCATTTGAATTCCACGTCTTCCAGATAAAAGGACGGTCGAGGAACCGTCCTTTATAAATAGAAGTCAGAGCTGATTATCATTGGGTTGTAAAGTTATAGAGGAAAAAGAATACAGTACGTGAGAAGGAATGTACCACAATCTTGTTATATTTGTCTAACTTCTCCTTTAGTATATGCAATTTGTTAGCCTTTGTCAACTTATTTCCGCTATTTTTTACACATTCCTTCCTATGTTTCGTTACCATTCACCGCTTTATATCTTTAAAACAGCTTGAATAAGGGCGAAAACAAATATATGCGTGGCAGTAATTTCTATATCGTTGTTTCTACCGATGTCCCACAAGGTCTATAACAGACAACCGATGAGTATCCATGACCTGTCCTCTGCAAAGCCTGTCTAAATCCTTACACATACCGCTCCATCTCATACGTTTCCCCTATGCAATACAGCCAGAGTGACGCGCATACGCTATCCGTGAAGTCTTCCTCCCTCTTATTTTCGTATCCGTTTTCGGTAAATAGACCATACACAGATACCGATGGAAACAAGAGAAAGAATGATGACAAAGGGATATCCATACCTCCAATGCAGCTCCGGCATTCCTGTGAAATTCATGCCATACCAGCCGACAATCAGTGTCAGCGGAAGGAAAATCACCGTAACGATCGTAAATATATACATCATGCGATTCAAGCGGATATCCACCTGCGCCTGATAGGATTCACGAACCTGCACACTGTAATCGCGCAGGGTGCGGGTATGCTGTCCCAGTCGTTCCACCCGATCGGAACAGATGCGAAGATGGTGCAGCTGCTCTCGGGCAAACAGGTCGTTTTCATCCTCCAGCAGCTCCTCGCATACATCGCTGAACTGCTCATCATATTGCAGCAGGTAGCGAATCCTGTTTCGGATTCCGGTAATCCGCTGATTGAAATTTTGCAGATTATCATTCAGAACATCATTATCCAGCTCCTCAATCAAATCCTCGAGCTGATCGTGCTCCTCCTTATGCTTCTTCAAAAGGAATTCAAAGAACAGCGAAAGAATATGCTCAGCACTGAGCTGTGCTGCCGGAAGCTGCTGAAGCAGCCGAAAAAAATCCAGCAGCTGATCCGTATTCTCACTGATTAGAATCACTTCCCTTTGCCGGCAGTATAAACCAATACCTGCTGCGGCTTCCTTACGGACTTTCAGCGGATGTACAAAGCCAAAGCAGTAGCCGTAATAGCTGTCCAGCTTATGCAGCGTGCGGCTTTGATCCATGTGATCCAGCTCCACAAGGGTCCCCGGTGAAAACCCGAAGGCTTCTACAAGACCCTTCCATTCCTCCAGCCTGTATATGCCAAACAGAAACTGACCTTCCATTGCTTTCTGTGGGGAAGTCTTTTGCTTCCGGTAAAGATCATACAGCATATGCTCACTTCCTTTTGCTTATTGTACCACAGCTTTGGCGGAATTTGAAAGAGTATCCCTGTGACCCTTACCCGCCTTTGTCCGGATGATTCCAGCATTCATAGGAAACAAGGCTCTTATGTCCATGGGAGTCCCTGCTTCTGCAGGTGATACATCTGCCTGAAGTTACGGCAGTACCGCCCGTATTCACTGTGCAGCTGTACTGACAGCTCTTTGATGAACCCCCTTATGAACAGCACAGGCAGTCTTCACCCGCTGTACAGCCTTTGTCAAAGAAACTGCAGTGGCAGAAAGACTGCTGACAAAAAAATTCACCAGACACGGTTCATGCTGGTGAATCACTGATTATAATACCGCCTACTATGGCAGCAATTCCGATTCCCTGCATCAGGGTGGACGGCTCACGCAGAAGAAAAATCGACAATAGAAGCGCTATACAGGGATCAAGGTAGCTGCCAACGGCTGCCTGCGAGCTGGTAAGATGATGCAGTGAAGTAAAATACAGCGCATAGGCGACTCCGGTATGCACCACGGCGATACACATGATCCAGGGCCATGAGGCTGCCGGAAGCTCTGGTATCAGCTGAATGCGTCCTTCCAGCAGCAGATAAACAAACAGAATACCTGCAGAGCACAGCAGCTGCAAAAAGGTAAAGTACAGACCGTCGATATCATGAAGGAACCGGTTTGTAAGCAACACACCCGCATAGCACAGTGCAGCGGCAGCCGCAAACAGTATTCCCTTGAGCTGCACAGCAGTGCCCGTTACCTGCGTTATGCACAAAAGGCCTCCCATCGTCAGTACGATGCCCAATACAATACGCAAAGTTACAGACTCATGAAAGAGGAAGACCGCCGCCAGAAGCGCCAGCAGCGGTGCTGTATAATATATCACCGTTGCAATGGAAATCGTAGCTGCGACATAGGCTTCAAACAGAAAGACCCAGTTAAAGCCCAGAAAGGCGGCAGACAGCAGTACATACAGCAGCTGCCTGCCACCGATTTTCTGTATGCGATGTCTTTGAAGCAAAAGAAGAACACCCAGAAACGCGGCACCGATGAGCGTTCGCAGAAAGGCCAGCACATCACCTGCGACATGCGCCTGCCGTACAAACAGACCCAGTGTGCCAAATAACAGCAGAGCACACAAATAGGCTCCCATATGTCGCTTAGTCACGCATCATATCCTCCAGGGCATGATACACGATATATTCAGCATAGGTATCCATGGCACAGTATTGCTCCAGCTGCCCATAGATTTCCTGCTTTTTTTCTGCGTCAGCCGTACAGTATTCCCTCCATTTTTCAACCGCATCCATACCATAGGAAATTTCCAGATCCTGATAGCTGTAATCAGAGAATACAGGTACCAGCCTCTTCAGCGAGTAAAAGCCTGCCATCCGGATATCATAGACATTTCCGGTTGAAAACGGAAGTGACAGATCAACCATACGCTCCCACACAGCACGTAAACGCTCCTCATATTCCGGAAACTGCTGTGCCAGCTGTACCAGACGCAGCTTTTCCGCCCCATCCATATTATAGACGAGAATCGTTCCCGTCTTCGGAATATGGGCAAGCAGATGCTCAAGGAAAGCCCTGCGGCAGTCCCCCTCTCCGATAAAGCCGACATGACGCAGCTTTTGCTGCTCCTCAATATGCAGACTATACTGGAAAACCAGGACATCAAAGGGCTTCATACCCTCATACGGAGGAAACGCATAGGTTTCCCATTCAAAATCCAGATAGGAAACCGGTGTCTGGATATGTGCCTTCTTCCAGCAGCGCAGCGCTCCCTTATCCACATACAGTCCGTGATTGCGGGCCGCCATGATCTGCGCATACTGATGACGTGTTCCCTCGATTCGATCGATATCCGCATCCCGCAGGGTGGTGATCCCCTCCTCATGCATTTCATATTTTTGAGCAGCCTGCACCAGATTCAAAATGGAATCATCCGCCGGCACTTCCGGGAAGCAGTCGTCATAATACATACACTTGCCGCCGCGTGTACACACATGACTTCGCTTGACGGGGATATCGTCCATAGCCTCACAGGCATGCAGCTTTTCCAGCATGGCATCCAAATCGATTTCCTGCTTATCCAGCAATTCCCGAATCGTTTTGTGCGCCTTGTTCTTACCGTTGTATAAATATTCATCAACGATCAGCAGCTGTCTGACATCCAGCTCTTTTCCTCGGACATACGCCGCATTCAGATGAATGGCATACACTGCATCAATCGAGACCCCCAGCTTTTCCAGCACCGCCAGATACTGTGCCATACGGACAGCCTCATGCTCCTTGGGAAAACAGCTGCGATAGGTGAAATAAAGAATACGCCTGCCATCCTCCTGTACCAGAAACGGTACGTTGATTCTTAAATCTTCATAGACAAAGCGGGCGTGGATGAGCACTTTTTTCTCATGCAGCGCCTGTAATGCAAGTTCCCCACTGTCATTCGCCTGTCCGACGAACGCATCCTCTTCGCGGATCATCAGCAGCTGCTTTACCAGCTCGCTCATGCTTTCATTATAATTTACAAAGGGAACAAATTCCTTTTTTTGGCGCCGTGACAGCCAGAAGGCTCTGGGACAGCGCTCATATTTCTTTATATCTGTAAGATGCAGCATTGCGTATCAACTCACTCTCCAGGTAAAATTATACCAGATGTAAGAGAAATTAGGAATATAAAGCGAGCATATCTTTTGCAATCGCATGGATTTCCTGCTTCAGGTCCTGCGGACTGACAAGTTGGCACTGGTTTCCCAGCGACAGCAGAAAATTACGCGCACTGATTCTTCCCTCCATCATGGTGGTCAGATACAGTGTCTGCTCATCCACCCATTCCAGCACCGGAGAAATACCGGGCTTTTTTTCACTGATCAGGCGGGCGCTTTCTCCATAGACATACAGCTTCAGCTCGATGATTTCATCACGGATCAGTCCTGTCTTCCCGATATAATCACGGATATGAAAGTCCGCATCCCGTACAAACGGACGTCTGGTCAGCCGCACATTCCGCATACGCTCCTCACTGAATTTGAAGTTTCGATAAGCTCTGGCCTTCAGCGAATATGCAAGACAATAATAGCTGCCCTTTACATTGATGATTTCATAGGGCTGAATGACGATGGTTTCAAAATCAGAAGCATGAAGACTTTTATATTGCAGCTCCACTGCAAAAAGGGCATCTCTTCCCTGCTCACAGATGCGTATCATCGATATCATTGCACCGGTTACATCCGCGCTCTCTTCCACATACACGCCGCTTTCCCGCACCTGCAGCGTGGTTGTTGCCAGAAATTTATCAATTGCTCTGCAATATGTTGCATAAGGCAGAAAATCACGGTGGCTTTCCAGATAGCGTCTGGATTCCTGAAGGGAGCGCAGCTCCTCCTCATACAGCCCCGCCACGGGAAGAAGCGTTCCGGATTTCAGCTGATAACCGCCGTATTTTCCGGTCGTCCCTTCAATCACATACCCCACTTCCTCCAGCTCCTTGCGATATTCCAGAATATTTCTAACATTGGTATTCAGCTCCTGTGCCAGCTCCTCGCGCGTCATAAACCCGCGGGAACGCAAAAGCTGAAGCATACGGATACAGGCAGCACATCGTTTCATAATTCCTCCCGTCTATGCTCGTGCAGGAAGCGGATAATCGAGCGGACAGTACCGGGACGGGTAAGGTCCGAATTCCTCCTTGACCTCTTCCTCCTTTGGCACGATTCCCAGAAATGCCAGCGGAAATATCATCTCTCCCACACAGCGATCCAGTGCAAAGCCCAGTGCCTCCTCAACCTGCACGGCCCCTGCCTTGATCAGCAGCATCATAATTTTTTCATTTCTTGTGAAAACAGCATGAATCAGAATCGGATATCCATTGAATATCCAGTTTGGATCCGCTCCCATGCGAAGTACGCGACGCAGACCTCTGACATCCTCATTCCATACAGCATTCAACATCATTGTTGCCAGTTTTCTATCACTCATCATAAGGCACATCCTTTCTTGATGTCTTTATGATATGCCCTATTGTTACATTATACATGTAACAATGCAATTTATCTATAAAAATATGGGAACACAGCAATATCATCAGCATAGCGGCTTACCCTATACGCTGTCCTATATAAAAAAATGCATGCTATTACTGCAAGTGAGCTTCCCTACCCTATATTTGAAAGATTCATACGATGGCTGTATAAAAAAAGCAGATTCACAATGAGGTGCATCCGCTTTTCTATGTAAGCTATTTAGTCTTCCATTCCGTTTTTGGCATCATTTGGTGTATTGACATTGCTGTTCTGCTCATTCGCATTCTTCGTAGTCCCCGGATTGGAGGGCTCGCTTACACCATTTGTTCCGTTGGTTCCGGTTGTCCCCGTACCTGCATAGGTATAATTCGGGAATGCCGTGACAACATCATTCCAATCTGCATTGGTATCGTAGAGGAATAGGAAATCACCGTTTACCTTGGCACCGTATTCCTGTTCCTTATTATTGATGCTGACCTTCACCTTGCCGTTATCCTTTGCTTCCTTCAGGACCTTTTTCATATTGTCATCATCGGATTTCACGCGATACAAATATCCGGTGCTTCCGTTGTAATCAAAGCTTCTGCCCTCATAAGCCGCAAAGTCAATATCGGTGATCGCCTTGGAATTTTCATATTTCAGACCTTTATCCTTGAAATAATTCATGACATTATCAATGCTGTCTTCCGTCTTGTTCTTGGCGTCCTTTACGCTTTTTTCCGCAGCTTCCTTGGTCTCGTTTGTTTTCGTATTTGCATCCTTCTTGTCATTCATACTGCAGCCGCCCATCAGTGCTGCCAAAAGCGCGATACACGCTGCTTTCTGTACTAGTTTATTCATATTCCAGCCTCCTGTCATAGGTAGTATGTCTCATCCTTACGGTTTTATACCTCATAGGTTTTCAGAAGCAGCACCGCATCATACAGGTCATACCGTTGTTCACGCTCACACGCTCGAAGCAGGGTGTCCAGCAGCTGCTCCAGGCTTTTTTCCCGGGCTTCATATGCCGTTACAGCACGTAGCAGCAGATTAGCTGTACGCTGTGTCCAGTCCGTATTCTGTATTACATGCTGCAGCATACGCGAAACATCCGAAGCGGTGTGCACTCTTCTGCCGATATCCTCGCATACATGATAAAAATCAAGACTTTGAATCCCACAGCTGCTGTGCATAAGCGTATTCCAGACCTCATACAGGCGGGTACTGTCGAGTAAAAACAACAGCCGGTATCGCTTCCACTCCGCTTGTGCATCCTGCAGCGTTTTCTCTAACAGATTCCTGCATTTGATTGCGGATATGTTTTTATCCTTTACCTCCAGCATGATATCCATATCCAGCCCTTCCCGCTCGCGGATAAACTCCAGAAATGTATCGGCATCAATGTGCATCGCATGTGCTCCCTTACGCTTTTTCACATCCTGCTGGCAGAAATGTATTTTCATGATGCCATCCTCTTTTTTCCATGTGCCGGATACCAGACGGAGCCATTCCAGCTGTGTGCGCTCTACTGGTGGAGGAAGTATGGCATGATGCAGATTATCGAATACCACCGGAATCGAAAGCTGCGCTGACAAATACAAGACATCCTCTACTGTATAGTAGCGGTCGTCATTTTCTATTATGAGATGCTTTTGAATGATGGGATCCAAACGCCGGTATACCCTTGCAAAGCGCTGCATCGCCTGCTGCTTATCGCCATAGATGCCACCGACATGCAGCACCATTTTATGTGTTGCATCCAATCCCATCGCCTCCAGAATGGACGCATGATACAGTAGCTCATCGATACTGCGCTCTACGACATCCTCTCGCGGTGAATTGATCACACAGTACTGACCGGGATGCAGGGATACACGCATATTGTTTTTTCGTACATAGTCCCCCAGGCTTTGAAACTGCGCAGCAAATTCATCCAGCCAGGGTATGGTATTGACCGGACTGGAGCCAAAGGGAATCAGGTCGAAGGACAGACGATACATACGGATGTTGTGCCCTGCATTATACTCCAGCAGCTTTTGCAGTGTTTCCAGATTAGCACGGATAATACTGCGCAGACGGTCCTCTGTCGCAAATTTCTGGATGCAGGTTTCAAAATGAAATTGCGCATCAAGGCATATACAGGCGTATCCGATTTTCATAAACACAACTCCTTTTCTCTTTACTTAGCTTGTGCATAAGCTGAAAAATTATGAGCAAACGCTGAAAAACAGGATGCCTACAGCTGTCGGTAAGGGAAAGACAACAGCCTGCAATCGCTGCCCAGCATCGTTTTTTTCTTGTCAATTTCCCTCCTAGCCGTTATGATAAAGACGATAAAGGAGGATGGATTACATGAAGAAAAAGTATATGTTTTTCGATATTGACGGTACGCTGACGGATAATGCGACGAAAAAAATTGTTCCCAGTGCCCAAAAGACGCTGGACAGACTGCAGGAGGCAGGACATTTTGTCGCAATCGCCACAGGAAGAGCTCACTATAAAGCAAGGGGCTTTATGGAAGCTTCGGGTTTGCATAACATGGTATGCTGCGGAGGGAACGGTCTGGTGATCAATGATGAGCTGATCATGAATACACCGCTAGACCGGCAGAAGGCAATCGCAGTTTATAAGGAAGCACGCGCTCTGGGCTATGGTGCACTGGTGATGCTGGATGATTCGATCGATGTATACGATGTGGATGATCGTTTCTTGCGGCAGTGCGGAGAGCGGAAGGAACCAACCAATTACATATTCCATGCGGACTTTGACATTGATCAGGTAAAGGATATTTATAAGCTTTACATATCCGTTCCCAAAGAGGAGGAGCACAGACTTACGAAAAAGGATACGCTGGGGAATCTTCGCTTTGTCGAGACGTATCTGATGTTTCAGCATGACCGCAAGAAGGAAGGCATTCTGGATATGATGGAGCGCCTTGGCGGCCCTGTGGAGGATGTTGTCGTATTCGGGGATGATTATAACGATCTGGTTATGTTTGATGATGCATGGTTCAGTATTGCTATGGGCAATGCCTGCGATGCGCTGAAGAAAAAGGCGGATTACGTTACCGAGCGCAATGTCGATGACGGTATCTATAAGGCATGCCTGAAATTCGGGTGGATTTCATAGGACTTCGATTTATCAAGCAGCATTAAAAAAAGGCGTTTCATCTACTATCGGTTCTTAATCGATTTGGGTAACTTTAAACAGGAGATTCAACACTTTTATCAATGGAAGCTGAATTTACTCTGTCCGCAAACACCCTAAATTAGAAAGAACTTGAAATCATGAAGCGTCTTTTTTCTTTTGCTTTAACGATCGCCTGCGTTTTACACGCTTTTTTTCCAGCTCTGAAACAGCATTTTACTTTTCATTGTGGCTAAAGGCTTCTTACTTGAAATGCCTCAGCCCATGCAGAAGGAAGCGAATGATGGTTTACACCGGTGATCAGCTTCCTTTCCCCATTTTGATATAGCTTCATAAAGTAACCGGTTTCTATTCTATATGGTAATGCTGCGCTGCAACTATTTGTATTCAGCACTTACCTGCTAATCCAGCTTTGTAAGTACCTCCAGCATGGTATGGACGGCTTGTTCAAAAGCTGCGATTTCCCTGTCGCTGAGCTTCTGCAGCATCTGTTCATATAATGCTGTGGCATCCAGCGCATTTTCCTTTAGAAAGCGAAAGCCCTGTGCTGTGATTCCTATATAGATGCTTCGCCGGTCGCCGGGATTTTCACTTCGTTCCACAAGACCATAGCGATGCAGACTGTCAATCATGTGGGTAGCCTGCTGCTTGCTGAGACGCATTGCCTTTGCGAGCTCTCCCATTTTCATTTGTCCGCAGTTTTTCAGCGTCATCAGACAGAAATAAGTTTCATAGCTGATCTGTCTTGATTTCTGTTGCCGGCGGATGCTGCGCTCTACTTTATAGTGCCAGTGCGGCAGCAATCGAATCAGTTCCTGCATGGAAGTCGTGTGGTTCATGGTGAATATCCTCCTTCATTTGGTATTGACATATTTTCAAAAACGGATACAATACAATTAGTACATAATTATGTACTATTCATTGATATTTACTATATGCACATCATAACGGAAACTTTGTAAAAAAGCAAGAAAAGGTTAAAAAAGGAGTGATATCATGCGCAAAATCAGTATGTCCTTTGTTAAAGAAGCGCTCTACAATGCTTTTCGGTTTGTTATCAATGTCGGCTTTATCTTTTTGTTTCAAATGATGTTTCATGCGGAGAATACGCTGACTGCCGTAGCACTGTCCGTAGGCTTCACCATGCTTCCCAACAGCGAGCTGCATATACGCCCCGGCGCTATGTGCTGCATTGTTCTGCTGCTGTATATCGGCGGGGGAATCGCTGCGCAGAGTGCATTGCTGCACCCCGCTCTCGCTTTCCTCATCAATTTCTGGTTTCTCGTTTTGTTGCTGGCACTCATCAGTGAGCCAATGGAAATGAAGGCGAACATCTCCTTTCTGCTCTGCTTTGTATTTTCACAATCCACCTATGTTCCCTGGACGCAGTTTCCTGCACGCCTGGCATGCGTGAGCTTTGGAGCACTGCTGATCTGCGGCTGTATCGTCCTGAACTGGAAACGAAAGGGCATCGGCAGAAACGGCTGTACCCTGAAAGAGCAGTTTCAGCGCAGTAGGGTGCATCGCAGCTATATTCTTCGCATGTCGCTGGGAATATCGCTTGCCATGCTCATCGCCTCCATCCTCCAGCTTTCCAAGCCGTTATGGATCAGCATCGTCGTGATGTCCCTGACACAGCTGGAATTTTCCGAAACACTGGAAAGGATACGCCACCGTTTCATCGGTACACTAGCCGGTATCATGCTGTTCTTCGTTTTCTTCCAGCTGCTGATTCCTCAGCAGTATGCAATGCTGGTCATCATGCTTCTGGGTTATATCGGTTTCTTTCTACCGGAATACAAATACAAGCAGGTGATCAATGCCATTTCAGCCTTGAATGCATCCCTTGTCATTCTGGACACCAAAACAGCCATCGAAAACCGGTTGTTCTGCCTTGTATTGGGTATCGTGATCGTGATCGTGATTTACATGCTCGCAGGTACAGCGCGCAAGGTGCAGCGTATACAGCGCTGGAGCGTGCATACCGCCATGGCAGATGATCATCCAAAAAACAGGGAAACCGCAGCACTGTTTTCAATCAGCACCTGTACGTACGGTGAATGAACGCACCGATATGATCAGGTGCTTTTTTCAGTATAAAATGAAATGAACAAGTAGGGTTCTCTCTGTTCCTCGACAAGATACGGGCGCTTTCTTTTATCCGTGCTGTTTTTCAGCTGCAGCAGATTTCTATAAAAAAAGGTACCTGCTAGAGCATGTAGGACACTGTGTGCTTACACGCTACTTTTACAGGTACCGCGAGGGTTCCTTTACATCGTTGTTGCTTTGTTTAAAATGTCTTACTTCAGTGCATATGGCACTGCTTGGTATCAACGGCAGATTTCATAAGACGGTAGGCTGCATACAGCAGACCAGCCGCAAGCAGAATACCTCCCGCACTGATTACGATATCGATGGTACTCAACATATCCATCACCTTCCTTACACCTATATTCTAACAGCGGTCAGGTTAATGTGCCGTTAGCAGATAGGAGGTGATGTTAAGATGATGCAAATACCTTTACTCACTGATTGTATAACCATCCAGCTCCAGATTGACCTTTAACACATTGACGCGTTCCTCTCCCAGAAATCCGAAGGTTTTGCCTGTGGTGTATTTGTCGATAATCTTGCGAACACTCTGTTGTGATATCTTTCGTACACGGGCAATGCGCTCCACCTGAAAATAGGCAGCCTGCGGACTGATTTCCGGATCGACACCGCTGCCGGATGCCGTTACCAGATCCTCCGGTATATCCTTTCCCCTGGTTTGAGGATCAAATGCATGCCACCATGCCACAGAATCAGCAACCGCCTGCTGCTGCTCGTCGGAAACAGCACTGCGGTTTGTCGGTGCGCCGCTGTTTGGTCGTCCGATCAGATACTCCGGCTTTGTCCAGGACTGTCCGATCAGGGCAGATCCCACATTCTGTGTTTTGCCATTCCTTGTCACCGTAAGCTGGCTGCCATTGGCCTGTTCAGGAAAGAGCAGCGATGCCGAGACAGTCATAACCAGCGGATAGAGCAATCCGCAAATGAGCGTCATCGACAACATACAGAGCAATGCCGCGATCCATGTCTTTTTTCCTTTTTTCATCTTTCTACCTCCTAAGCAATGCCGCACATGGTAAGTGCCATGTCAATCAGCTTGATAACGATAAATGGCAGGATGATTCCTCCGACACCATATATCATCAGATTGTGCCGCAGCTGTTTATCCGCCGGAAGCTCCCGATATTTCACGCCGCGCAGGGATAAGGGAATCAATGCGATAATGATAAAGGCATTGTAGATAACCGCGGAAAGAATTGCCGTGGTCGTGCTTGTCAGATGCATGATATTCAGAGCGGCCAAATTTGGAAAGATTCCCATAAACAGCACCGGTATGATGGCGAAATACTTCGCTACATCGTTGGCAATGGAAAATGTGGTCAGTGCCCCGCGTGTCATCAGCAGCTGTTTTCCGATGCGAACAACCTCAATCAGCTTGGTCGGGCTGGAGTCAAGATCCACCATATTGCCTGCTTCCTTCGCTGCCTGTGTACCGGAATTCATCGCCACAGCGACATCCGCCTGTGCAAGGGCCGGTGCATCATTTGTCCCATCCCCGGTCATAGCAACTAAGTGCCCCTTTCTTTGGTATTCCCGAATCAGCTCCAGCTTGGTTTCCGGTGTTGCCTCAGCGACAAAATCGTCCACGCCTGCTTCCGCTGCAATGGCTGCGGCGGTCATCGGATTATCCCCGGTTATCATAATCGTTTTGATACCGCTTTTGCGCAGCGCTTCAAAATTTTCCTGTATACCGTCCTTTACGATATCCTTCAGATAGATAACACCGAGCACCCTATGGTTTTTAGCGACAACCAACGGTGTCCCCCCCTGCTCAGCTATGGATTGAACCGCTTCTTCACACTCCTTCGGATATGTGTTCCCACCGGCCTCCACGTATCTTCTGATCGCATCTGCCGCACCCTTGCGAATTTCCATACCGCCGTCCATATCAATGCCGGACATGCGGGTTCTTGCGGAGAATTCGATAAATCTGGCATGAAGCTGCTGCATGGAATGCTCACGGATATTGAATTTCTTTTTTGCGAGTACAACGATACTTCTTCCCTCGGCAGTTTCATCCGCCAGAGAGGAAAGCTGAGCTGCTTCCGCAAGCTCCTGCTCCTGCACCCCCTGTACGGGCTGAAAGGCAACTGCCTGCCGGTTTCCCAGCGTTATCGTACCGGTTTTATCCAGCAGCAGTACATCCACATCACCGGCTGCTTCAATGGCACGTCCGCTCATTGCCAGTACATTTGCCTGATTCAGTCTGGACATGCCGGCAATGCCGATACTGGACAGCAGGGCACCGATCGTTGTCGGGGCAAGACACACCAGCAGGGCAACCACATTGCTCAGGGATACTGCCGATCCCTGTCCCACCATATCTCTCACATACCGGGAAATCGGAAGCAGCGTTGCGCAAACCATCAGAAAGATGATGGTCAAAGTGATCAACAGAATCTGCAAAGCGATTTCGTTGGGCGTCTTTTTTCGTGCCGCTCCCTCAACCATGGCAATCATCTTATCCAGAAAGGACGCACCGCTTGCGGCAGTAACCCGCAGTACGATCCAGTCACTGACAACGGTCGTGCCTCCTGTCACCGCACTGCGATCACCTCCGGATTCCCGTATTACCGGTGCGCTTTCTCCGGTAACTGCCGATTCATCGACAGAAGCAATCCCTTCTATCACTTCCCCGTCCATCGGTATTATTTCTCCTGTTTTTACATAGCAGATATCACCCACCTGCAATTCAGAGGAGGATACATCGGTATATGCTTCTTTCTCTGCAATGCTTGAGAGCTTATGTGCAATTACCTGCTTCCTTGACTTTTTCAAGCTTTCCGCCTGTGCCCGTCCTCTGCCCTCTGCGATTGCCTCCGCAAAATTGGCAAACAGCACGGTGAACCATAAAATCAGCGCGATAACGAATACATACCAGGACGGTTCATCCGTTATCCCCGCGATATTGGCAATGAACAATATGGTAGTAAAGATTGCCCCGATATATACGATGAACATAACCGGATTATGCACCTGAACAGCGGGTGCCAGCTTTTTCAATGCCTGCAGTATGGAATCCCTGTATACTGCCTGTTTATTTACCTGCTTCATAGCATATCACCTGCCCTTTCAACCGAGTACATGCAGCTGCGTAAAGAATTCCGCAAGCGGCCCAAGCGCCAACACCGGTAAAAATGTCAGCGCTCCGACAATCAGCACAATCACAATCAGAAATCCGACAAACAGCGGGGATGTTGTCGCAAGTGTACCCGAACCGGCCGGTACATATTTCTTGCTGGCCAGACTCTGCGCCAGATAGATAACCGCAACCATGGGAAGAAAGCGTACCAGCAGCATCACCGTACCACCCATCACATTGGTGAGCACCGTATTGGCTTGGAAGCCGGCAAAGGCACTTCCGTTGTTCCCCGCCATGGAGGTGTAGGCATAAAGAATTTCAGAGAAGCCGTGACTTCCGGTGTTGCTCAGCCACCCGCCGTCAGCCTGCAGCTGCTGTGCTGCTGGGAAAAGGGTGGTGATTGCGGTCGCCAGCAGCAGACACAGCGGCGGTACCAGAATGATGATGCAGACCATCTTCATGTCGAAGGCATTGATCTTCTTGCCGATGTATTCCGGTGTGCGTCCGACCATCAGCCCGGCCATGAACACCGTTAAAAGGGCAAAGGCCAGCATGCCGTACAAGCCGCAGCCCACACCGCCAAAAACGACCTCGCCCAGCTGCATTAGAAACATGGTGATCATGCCGCCAAGGGGAGTCAGAGAATCATGCATTGCATTGACCGAGCCATTGCTTGCGGCAGTTGTTGCCGCAGCCCACAAAGAGCTTCCGCCGACACCGAAGCGGGTTTCCTTTCCCTCCATGCTTCCGCCAAGAGATGCTACGCTATCCCAGGATGGGGCACCGAAGATTTCCGCACAGCTCAGGCCCACCAGTGCAGCGACAAAGATTACCGTCATAACAACAAGAATCGTCTTTCCCTGCCGGGTATCCTTGACCGCTTTTCCAAAGGTGAAGCACAGAGCAGCCGGTATCAGCAGTAAGCAGAGCGCTTCAATAATATTGGACAGCGGTGTTGCATTTTCATACGGGAATGCCGAATTGACACCGAAGAAGCCGCCGCCGTTGGTGCCCAGCTGCTTGATGGCAATCTGACTGGCCGCAGGTCCCAGCGGCAACACGCCCTGTGTTCCTTCCAGTGTCGTATAGGATGCATACGGATCCAGTGTCTGTACAACCCCCTGACTGACCAGGATCAGGCATACCACGACAGACAGCGGCAGCAGAATGTACAGTGTAATCTTTACAAGATCACTCCAGAAGTTTCCAAGATTTTTTGTTTCCCTGCGCACAAAGCCTCTGCACAGGACAAACAAAACAGCGATTCCGGTAGCCGCAGATACAAAGTTCTGTACGGTAAGTCCTGCCATCTGCGTCAGATAGGACAGTGTGGTTTCTCCCGAATATGCCTGCCAGTTTGTATTGGATACAAAGCTTGCGGCTGTGTTGTAGGCAAGATGCACACTGGTGTTTTCCAGCTGCTCCGGATTCAGCGGCAGCCATGCCTGTACCAGATGCAGCCCCATAACGATCAGAAAACCGAAAAGCGAAAACCACAGAACGCTGGATGCGTATTTTTTCGCATGCATCTGCTGTTCTTCATCGACTCCCATCACACGGTACAGCAGCTGCTCCAGCGGTGCAAAAATCCGCATGAGAGCTACACGCTCCCCGTTATAAATCTTGTAGATATAACAGCCAAGCGGATATCCGATGGCAAGCAGTGCCACGACATAAACGACATCCTGCAAAATCAATGCGCTGTTCATATGGATTCACCCTTAAACAGCATGTAAAACAAATATGCTAACAGGACAATGGCAACGCCATAAAACAAGATAACGATCATTTCCATATCCAAACCCTTCCTTTCTTAACGAGTTCCATTATAGCGAATCCCGTATAAAGCAGGTGTAAAGAACTAAGGGCGAATGTTAAGAAGCTGTAAGGATTTTTTATGAAAGCGATTGCGCCTGACAATCCGCTCAAGCAAAATGAAAAGGGCAGGAACAAGAGGGGATGCGATGGGAGAAAGATAGATAAAAAGAGGGTTGCTTGCTGTAGGTTCTTTCTTACTTTAGGGTGTTTGCAAAAGGGAGACTTCAACTTCTATTGATAACTACAATCGTATGGAAGTCTCCCTATGCTGTAAGGTGCATAATGATACAGCGTTTGCTCTGTGCGGCCCTCCGTATAGTCATTGCTTTGCATATTTCATTGCGCAATACGTTTTTTTATGAGTTTACATAGTCCCTGCATCAATAGGTAATTGCACAACCCGAACATGTGCATGCAGTTTTACAACGTCCTCTGACATGGCACATTGCCATCTGTTTTAGCGGGATGCTAATGAAATGAAAAAACCGGTTTGTACCGGTCATTCATCGACAAAACGATATCCTACGCCTACCTCTGTCAGTATATAGCGGGGATGTGAGCTGTCCTTTTCAATTTTTCTGCGGATATTTGCCATAAAGACACGCAGGGATTGTGAATCCTCACAGGAGCTGTACCCCCAGATATTACGGATGATAAAGCTGTGGGTCAGCACCTTGCCTGCATGCTCAATCAGTAACACCAGAAGCTTAAACTCGATTGGTGTCAGATGCACCTCCCGGTCCTCCACATAGACCTTGTATTTTTCAAAATCCACCCGCAGACCATCCAGCACAAACACCTTTTCCTTAACAACACGCGGTGTTTTCTTGCGCAGTGCCACCCGTACTCTGGCAAGCAGCTCATTGATATGAAAGGGCTTGGTAACATAATCATCCGCCCCCAGATCCAGTGCCTCCACCTTTTCCCTTTCCTGCCCTCTGGCAGATACTACCAGAATCGGCACCTCGCTTTGGGAACGAATCTGACGCAGCACCTCGCTGCCGTCAATATCCGGCAGTCCCAGATCCAACAGAATCAAATCCGGATTATCGCTCATGAATAATGAAATTCCCTCAATGCCGTTTCGTGCCTCTATCACCTTATATCCGTTCTTATCCAGAGACAGGCTTAGAAATCGGATAATGCTGGCATCATCCTCAATCAGCAATATTTTATCATGCATGGTATTCCTTCCTTTCTGTGGCCAGCTTCAGCTGAAAGCCGAACACTGCACCCTGCACATCCTTACGGTTATAGGCAAAGATTTCACCGTGGTGTGCCTCTACAATGCTTTTGCATATGGTCAAGCCAAGACCCACTCCGCGTCTGGAATCGCTGCACTCACTCTTGGTGGTCACAAAGCTTTCAAACAGATGCTCGCGGATGGATTCATCAATGCCTTCTCCCTGATCAATGACTTCAAACACCGCCCAGCCGTGGTCCTTATAGCAGCGAATATCGATCATTGTCGCATCCGGTGTATGCTTGATGGCGTTATCAATCATATTGACCAGCACCTGTATGATCAGCCGTCCGTCCATTTCCACAAGCAAAACCTCATCCGGAAGCGTCACCTTCAGCGTATGCTCCCGCTTTCTGTTTTCACATCGTGATACGGCCTCACAGATGATATCATCCACAACCTCCTCCTGCTGTTTCAGCAGCAGCTTTCCATCCTGAATCCTTGTCATATTCAATAGATTCTCCACCAGCTGATTGAGCCACAGGGCATCACTGCTGATGGATTTCACCAGATGATAGATGGTATCATCATCCAGATCCTGATAATTTTCACAGATCAGCGTACTGCTTCCTGCAATACCGGTCAGGGGGGTGCGAAGATCATGGGAGATACTGCGCAGAAGATTGTTGCGAAGCTTTTCCTTTTCTATTTCGACCCTGCTTTGCTCCTGCTCCGCATACAGCATCTCCCGTTCCACTGCCATCATCATCTGTGAAATCAGCGTATGAACAAACAGACGCTGTTCCTCACGCAGGGAGGTTTCCTCATACAGCGCATACACACCTAGCAGCTGGTTGTTGCAGTGCATGGGATGATAGGTCCAGGCCTGTTCTTCATAAAAGGAGGTTCCCCTGCCGCAGTCGCAGTCTTTTTCCATACACCACGCCGCCATACCGTCATCCGGCTCAGCAGCTGTATCCATTGGCTCCTGTATTTTCTTTAAGGCTTCCCCATCTGTATAGTAAACGGTACAGATGGTCTGCTGGGCAGTATACAGTGAGCGAATCGTATGCTGCAGAATCGTATCCACACCGGACAGGGTTAGATAGGCTCTCGTAATTTCATATAAGGCACTGGTTTGACGTGCACTGCTTCTGGCCTTATGGGCATGCTGCTGCAGCTTATTGACAAGAGAGCCCGTCACAAAGGATACGATCAGGAACACGATAATCGTGATAATATAATTGAAATCATCAATTTGCAATGAAAATGTCGGATTGGTAAACAGGTAATTAAAGGTAAGAATACTCAGCAGGCTGGAGGTGATGCCCCACAGAAAGCTTCCGGTTTCCACAACGATCAGCAGTACCCCGATCAGATAGATCAGCATGATGTTTTCGGTGCGTATTTCTATATCATCAAAGACAAAGGATACCAGTGTGCAGAGAAACAGTATCACTGTCGTAATACACAGATTTTTCCATATATGACTGTTTTTCATCAGACCCCTCTTTTCCGTTCCAATTATAGCAGATTTCATGCCGTTTTCCTACGCCTTACACAGCTGCGGATATCTTTTCCCAGCCTAGCTGCCGCAAGCAGTACAACATAGATTTCCAGCCTGCCGATAAACATTCCAATCGTTCCTGTCCACAGGACAAGAGAAGGTGCATCACAGGTCATGATGCCAGCGGAAAGTCCAACGGTGCCAAGTGCACTGGAGAATTCAAACATGCTGTATGCAAGCGGATGACCATAGCAGCACAGGATAAAGCTTCCCAGAAGAAACAAACAGAAATACAGTACTACATACAGCCCCATTTGCGAAAGCTCGGTAGGACTGATAGCCTCCTTTTTATCAACACGGTTGATTTTATGGGAACGAATCACATTTCCGCAACGCAGTTGACTTTCTATATTCCACCAGATGCCCTTGCATAGCGCATAGATGCGATACTGCTTGATTCCGCCTGCAGTTGATCCGATGCCTCCACCGATCAGCTGCAGTACAATCAATAAAAGCAGAGCTGCGGAGGGCAGCGTCACAAACGTGTCCACCGTTTGAAAGCCGGTTGTCGTTAATGCGGATACGACTTGAAACAATGCAGTTCGCAGCGCATGCGGCAGGGCGGTCCCCATACCCGCGCATAACAGGAATCCCAAAACCGGTACAGCCAGTGCAATCACAAGAAAGGAAAAACGAATTTCACAATACTGAAAGAAATTTCTCAGCTTACCGCGAATCAGAAACAAATGCGCCAGAAAATTGATATTGCCAAGCAGCATCAATACGATTGTAATCATTTCAATCCAGATATTATCATAATATCCGATACTCTGTGCATGTGAGGAGAAGCCGCCCGTTGATAAGGCTCCGATGGAATGAATCAGTGCATCAAACAGCGGCATACCAAACAGACAATACAATGCGACTCCGGACAGGATGTAACACAGATACATCGTCAGTATGATGCGTGCGGATTTTAACAGGTTGGGAAGAAGGTGGTCATTGTGACCCTCAGCCGCATACAGGCGCATGCCATACGTGTCGGATAAGACGGAAAGCATGACCAGCACAAGTCCGATACCTCCGAAAAACAGAATGGTGCTGCGGTGCATCAGAAACAGGTGAGAGGTATGCTCCACATCAACAACGCTCAACCCCGTGGTGCTCCAGGCACTGGTTGTTTCAAAAACCGCCTGCGTGAACGTATAGTTACCACTCAACAGAAAGGGCAATGCACAGATCATGATTGCCAGAATCCAGCAGGTCACAACGATAACGGCGTCCTGATTGCGCTGGAGCCGTCCTGTTTCTCTTCCCCGGATATTATAGAATAGCAGATAGCCAAGCAGAATGCTTCCGATACCGGGCAGAATGAAGTACTTCGCCTCGTACGCCTCCTCTGGATACCATAATAACGTGAGCAGCGGCAGCAGTACAATGCCTCCAATCAGCATCAGCAGAACCCCGATATAGCCCAGCATCAGCCCAAATCCGGTTACCTCATGCTGTTTCAGTAGCAGCCTTTCTTTCATGATGCCAACCCTTGCGCTGTCAACATATCGAGCACACACTCCTGCAAAGCAGTGGGGCAAAGAAGCAGCAGCTTGTCATGCTCCTGCAGCACGGTTTCTCCATTTGGTACGATCATATCCACATTGCGCAGGATACAGCAGATGATAACGTTTTTTGGCAGGGACAGCTCCTTCAGCTTTTTGTTTACTACCGCACACTTTCCGGTCAGCAGCAGCTCGCTCAACACGATATTTTCCTGCTCTATAGACAGTGAGTTGACCAGATTCTCGATGGTGCTTGCCTGTTCAATAATCTTTGCAATCGTATACGTTGCGGATATGGCCGTATTTACACCGAGCTTTTTGAAGACAGAAACATTTCTGGGATTGGAAACGGTTGCCACTGCCCGTTTCACATGGAATATTTTTTTTGCAGTCTGACAGATTGCCAGATTATCCGGATCACCGGGGCGAAGTGCTATGAGAATGTCCGCATGATCGATTTCCGCCTCCTCCAGCACATACCGCTTGCAGGGATTTCCCACAACGACCGGGATATTATATTTTTCAGAAAGATACCGGCAATATGCTTCCTCATCGTTGATTACTGTTACCTCGTGCTTCTTTTCCAGCAAAGATCCGATTAAAAAATCCGCCTTGCTGCGTCCTCCGGCTACAACGATTTTCATAAAACAGCTGCTCCTTTTAATGCAATATGGCTGATTTGTTCAAATTCCTGTACGGAAAGCCGTGCAGGATAAATTGCTCGAATGGAGGTCTGCTCCAGCAGCTTTTCCTTGTCGGGATCATTCAATCGGATATACACCTGCTCAATATGATAAATTGTTGCGGCAATCTGGGCAATCATGCAGTTGGTATTGTCATTGTCCGTTGCCACCAGCACAATATTGCAATGGCTGATATCACAGGCTTCCAGCACATTCACATCCGCAGCATCCCCTTCGATTTCAAACCCCTGAAAGCTGTCAGAAAGACGCCTGAAGGCACTTTTTTGTTTATCTATCACCAGTATATCATACCCCGCCTCACTCAATGCCGCAGCCAGGCAGGCTCCAAATCTTCCACAGCCTGCAACCAGCACCTTCTGATTTCTAAATTGATTTCTTGTAAACATAGTAAACACCTCTTACCTTTTTCTTCCCACCCCTATAGTAACAGGTTGCATATAAAGACAGTGTAAGCAAATCACAGCCAATGTTAAGAACGTATAAAGACTGCATTAAGAGTGATGGTATTTCCGTTAAGAATATAAAGATTTTGCAGCTTTTCTGTTAAGGAATCATATAGAGAACAGCATACATATGAAAATTGTTAACTTTTTTAAAGAAGTGCAATGCAATTTACGATAGAAATTCATGAAACAATACATACTGTCCTTTCCTCCCCAAATAAAAAAAGAATCCAAATCCCACCTGATTTGAATTCTTATGCTATCTGTATCTGATAAGGAAGGCTGACGAACAGCCTTAAGCAAAGCCATTCTCAACATGCATGATACTTGTTTTATCCTTTCTGTGCCTACAGCAGCTCCATGGGATCAGCATACGGCAGCTGCAGAGCATCACTGACTCCCTGACAGGTGATATGCCCCTTGCATGTATTCAATCCAGCAAGGAAGCCTGCATCCTCCTTCAAAGCATCCACACCCTTTTCCGCAAGCTTTAAGATATACGGCAGCGTTGCATTGGAAAGAGCCATCGTTGAGGTACGAGGTACCGCACCCGGCATATTAGCCACAGAATAATGCATAACACCATAGCGTTCAAAATACGGATCATCATGTGTTGTAATATGATCGCTTGTTTCAATGCATCCACCCTGATCAATCGCCACATCGACGATCGCACTTCCCGGCTTCATTGTTTTGACCATATCCTCGGTCACGATTTTCGGTGCCTTTGCGCCCGGTACAAGCACTGCCCCGATAACGAGGTCCGCTGTGCGCAGCGCTCTGCGCAGATTATATTCATTATTGTAGGCTGTATGAATCGTTCCTCCAGAAATATCATCAATATAGCCCATACGATCGGCACTGATATCGAAGATTGTTACGATTGCGCCTAGGCCGCAGGCAATCTTTGCCGCGTTGAGACCAACGGTACCTCCGCCGATCACCACAACCTCGGCAGGGAATACACCGGGAACTCCCCCCAGCAGCAACCCGCGTCCGCCGTTGTTTTTCTGCAGCATTGTTGCTCCGACCTGAACCGCCATGCGCCCCGCTACCTCACTCATCGGTGTCAGCAGCGGAAGTCCGCCTTTTCTGTCACGTACTGTTTCATAGGCAATGGAGGTTGTCTTTGATTCCAGCAATGCATTCGCAAAGGCTTCATCATTCGCGATATGCAGATACGTGAAAACCAGCTGATCCTTACGCAGATAATGATATTCCTGTGGCAGATATTCCTTGACCTTCACAATCAGATCAGCCAAAGCAAATACTTCATCGGCCGCTTTGATCTGTGCACCGGCCTCTTCATATTCCTTATCCAAAAAGCCGCTTCCTGCTCCGGCATTTGTTTCCACATACACCTCATGTCCTGCCTTGCACAATGCAAATACACCCGCAGGTGTACAGGATACACGATTTTCATTGTTTTTTATTTCTTTAGGGATTCCAATCTTCATAATGATTCACACTCCTTATGTGCTTCATTATAACACTTTTTGGTAAAGGTTTCCATGCTCAGTCTTCCTGAATCACAAAGTTTTCTGTAACATTTTTCATAAATTGTAAAAATGACCACCCTTTTTCTCATACTGTTTTTGCTTCATTAACAGTGTTATGTATACGTGTTTTATGAATTCTACATCAATAACAGCTACTGCCTTTAAAAGGAGGACGCCGCAGTTATCTTTGCCACGCCTTTCTCACAAACATCATCAATCGAAGGAAAAACAGATAACTGCATATCTATCTGACAGCTAAATGATGAAAGCTATGAAAGAGTGTTGACCGCTAGGATATGTAAATATGATGTACAGCAATTAGTCATTATTACATTCCATATAACAACCACGTTTACTCACTTGCAAGCTGCAGAGACAGCTGCATTGCGATATCGACAATATTCTTCTTTACTTCGATGTTTTCAGCATTTCCCAGACTTCGTTTATCCCATTGCTTTTGATCGAGATTATCTGCTGTATAAAAAAACTGTGCTATCCTTTTCCTGCGAAATTGAGCAAGGGCAGCCAATGCCGAGCACTCCATATCCACACAGGTATAACCGGCCGCCTTCATCCGTTCAACCTTATTCCTCGTTTCACGATAAAACCCATCTGTAGTCCATATCTTTGCTTCCCGATAAGCGATCGCATGTGTTTGAAAGAATTGCTTCATCTGAGTATGCGTATTTACATTGACTGCGATCGTCTGACTTGCCTGTGCATAATGAAAGCTTGTTCCTTCATCACGATAGGCAAGCGTTGGAAGGAGGATTACACAGTCCTTGATTGATGAATCCAGCACACCACAGGTACCAAAAACAACGATACTTTCTATTCCGAGGGCAAATAATTCCTCATATTCATTCACTGCAGCACTGGCTCCAGTTCCACTCATAAACAGCGCAATACGATGACTTTCAATTTTGCACACATAAATTGGTTTATCACCATTGGTTGTATGCAGATAATCATAAACCTGCGCTTGGTATTTTTCTATTGCATATGCAATCAGATTATGTGCGAAGCAGGTTACAGCTACCTTTGGACAATCCGCTCTTCTTTTTACAATATCCCACGGGTTGATCACCGCTTCCTGTGTATCCTCAAACCTAGTGTACATCCTTCACTTCTCCTTTTTCATTTACAGGTAACCGATATATTTCTATATCAAGGCCAGAAGCCATCCTAGAGCACCGCTTTAACAATTAGGCAGATCATCAGCAGCCATATGACGACAATCGGAACCGCATAATACCATTTTCTTTGCTTCTTCTCCTGTATTTCTTCGCATAGCCAACGATTTCGCTCCCAGATTTCATCGGGGATCAGTTTACAGGTCAATACAATCAGTGCCGGTAACAGGATCACATCATCCAGCAAGCCAAGCACCGGTATAAAATCAGGTATCAAATCAATCGGAGAAAGTGCATAAACCGCCGTCATAGCCGCAAGTGCCTTCGCTAACACCGGCGTATCCCTATCCTTCCATACCAGATAGATAATCGGCAAATCCTGCTTCAGCTGTCTTGCCCTTTTTTTCAAAATCATGCGTAACGAATTCTCTTTCAATATCCTTCACCCTGCCTTACACTTCTTCGTGATTACCTCCACAGTACTCCTACTGCCTGTAAACCTTTGCGTATCAAATCCTGACTCATTCAGCGCTCAGCACACCCGAACGCAAGCATACAGCTTACGGATTTTTTTTCGCATACTTTCGCATCAATTCTATAAGCTGCCCCCCCTGCTGCTTTTCATGCAATGTCATGTCTGTAAGATACAATCTTCCGAAAACATAAGCCCCTAGGCAAGCTTGGGACCATTTTGGAAAATCACAGTGCCGCAATATAGACATTCATCTCACTGTAAAATATACTGCATCCCCTTATTATGCACATCGGTATCAACACGGATCACATGTACAGCTACCGCCTCCTATGCAATATAGCGGCATTCCATGCCTATTATATCATTCAAGGCAAGCTGCGTCATGCGTTTTCCATGCTTTCCGCAAGTTCAAAGCAAAGCAAGGACTTATGTGCAGGAATTCAGCAAAATCCCGGATATAAAAAAGGAAGTTTTTTTTAAACCTCCTCTTTCCTGCCTTCCAAAAGCGATAAACCGACAACCGATTTTTCGTTCTGTTGCCCTGTTAATTACATATTAGCGATTCACTCTTCTGTGATTCTGCTTGCGCATGGAATCCATTGCCAAAGCAATCTCATTGAGCATGGTTGCCAGCATACTGCGCTCAAACGGTGACAATACCTCCTTTTGCTGCAGGGCGATTCCGACCACAGCATAAATCCGATCTTTCTTCCGGATCGAATAATACAGGGCCTTTGCATACGGCAGCGTACTGGTTGAAACACCGGCCTTGCGATTGTTTTTTAACACCCATTGTGCAACTGCCCGCTCATTCTCAGTTAGATATTTCTGTTCCTCTTCTTCATTTAAATGTTCATGATAAATGATCGGCTCCTGCAGGGTTTTATTCCTTACACTGTAAATGATGATGGTACGGTTCAGCAGCTTATACAGCTGCCGGACTGCCTCCTCACCCAGCTGTGCCATATTCTCTGCCAGCTGCAGCTGCTGGGAGGTCTCCAGCAGCAGCTCCATGCGATGTGCCTGCATGGCATTTACCTTGAGCTGCATGCGCATTGTCCGAGTCAGGGTACTAATGATAAAGGAAACGATAAACAGGACGGCGAAGGTCATTGCATATGCCGGATCATATGCCTCCATGGAAAAGCGGGGTGCTGTGAAAAAGAAATTGAATACGGCAACAATCAGCAGAGAAACACCCAGTCCGTAAACACGGGAGCTGGTGTTATAGGAAATCAGAACGATTGCCAAAAGATAGACCATGATGATGTTTGCTTCCGGAAGCTGAAAATGGTACATGAGCAAATTGATCCCGGTCGCTCCCAGAAACAGGAGTACCGTAAACATGAAGTCGCGATGACGGAATACATGGGCATGTGTAAGCCTATGCCGTTTCCTTTTCACAGGCTCCACATTTGCGTCCGGAATGATATAGATTTCAAGGTCGGGAGCCAGCAGAGTGAGCTGATCGATCAGGGTTCTCGCACGGGAGTGCGGACGGGGGGAGGAACGGCCGATAACAATCTTGGAAACTCCGCTGATTTTGGCATATTCACTGATTTGCTGTGCAATATTCTCTCCTGCAACAGATACGATATTTGCATGAAAATGCTGCGCCAGACGGCGGTTTTGTTCCAGCTGTTCCAAATCCTCGCGACAAAGCGGCTCCTCGTTTACATTTTCAACATACAGTGCCGTGAACTCTGCGAAAAAAGCACTTGCCATGCGTGCGGCGGTACGGATGACCAATGCATTGCTGCGGGACGGGCTAAGACAGAGAAGGATATGCTCCCGTGTGGACTTGCGATCCTTTAAACTGACCCGCTTATTCACCCGGTCTGCACAACGGCGCAAGGCTATTTCACGCAGTGCGATAAGATTATCTCTCACAAAAAAATTATGCATCGCCTTCTGTGCGGCAGTCTTATGGTAGATTTTCCCCCTTTTCAGACGTTCAAGCAGCTCATCCGGTTCAATATCCACCAGCTCCACCTGATCTGCTTCATCAAATACAGCATCCGGAATACGCTCCTGTACCTGTACTCTGGTGATACCTGCAACCACATCCTGCAGACTTTCCAAATGCTGTACATTCACAGTCGTATACACATCAATTCCTGCATGCAGCAGCTCCTGTATATCGCTGTAGCGCTTGGGATGCCGGGCCCCCTGTACATTCGTATGCGCAAGCTCGTCAACCAGTATCAGCTGCGGATGCCGCTGCAATGCCTGATCCAAATCAAATTCCTCCAGCGTAATCCCATGATACATAATCGCTTTTAACGCTATACACTCCAGTCCCTGCATCAATGCAATCGTATCTAATCGATCATGCTTTTCGATGTAGCCGATAACCACATCCATGCCTTCCCGCCTCCGCTCATGAGCAGCCTCCAGCATGGCATAGGTTTTTCCCACGCCTGCACAATATCCGAAGAATATTTTCAATTTACCCTGTTTCATTGCCATCACCCTGAATCAGTATAACAGCGATTGCAGAGGTACTTTAGCCTATATATATCATATTTATGAAACAGGTACTTATCTTTATGAAATCCAAACAGCAGCTTACCGTTTTTAATACCTTCTTATAAAAAGCAGAGTATAATGTTTCACACATCCAGTGCCTTAAGAAAAAAAGGACAGTGTGCAGAAGCTAACCTTCCCTGCCCTCCTCACGATCTGTATGCAGCATTTCCTTCATCCATTTTGTTTCATAATAGGTGGAGGGATTCAGCTGACGGTATTTTTCAATTTTAGATAATTCTTTCAGATTACCATAATGCTCCATAAACATCTGTTTGGCCGTTTTCATATTTTCCTGATATGCATGATTTGCCTGCATTGAAATCTTTAAAAAGCCAAGGACAGTCCCCAGTAAAACACCTGTTGCACAGGCCAGCCAGATATTCTCATATTTGCGTAAAAGCAGCTGACTCATGGAGAACAGATATAGGAGAATCGCGATTCCAAAGTTGACAAGATAGCCGGTTACAGGAGAAATACGGCGACGAAACGGATAACCGTAAAAAATATAATGATCATCACCCAATATGTAAAAGGGACCAATTTTACGCGTTGGTTTATAAGACTCCACACCATTTACGATGAAATGCAGTGACAGAAAACCGCGTACTAAATAAGCAAGCCCGAGATTCAAGACAAAAGCCAGGGCATTTTGTACGATGATCGCACATACAGCACTATGCAGTAGGATAATGAATAGAAAATACCGTTTATTCAACAATGCACCTGCTTCCCATAGCCGTTTCATAATGTTATCGCCTTCCTTCCACATTGTTTCTTCACATCACGATAAGCCTCCCTTTATATATATTCCTTCATAAACAGTGCTGAATTCATTCCTTCACCGCCTGTTCAATCCAACTAGAATCAGAAATCAGTATCGCTCTTTTCTTTTTCGGTATTTCAAACCTGAAAATGCTGATAGCTGCTGTTTGCCCCTTATTCAAAAATGAACAGGATACACCATCATGAAAAGCAAAAGATAAAATAGCATGTAAGCTTGTTCCTTGACAATCTCAAAGAGGAAACGCCTTCTTTTACCTGCCTGCTTTATTTTCTCATTTTTTTAGATAGCTGTGATACCGCATATCCTTTAACAATTAACAGGCAGAAGTCCAGTCAATCAGATCACTGGCAGTATCAAAGGGCTGCTGTGCAATTGGCTATACGTTTCCTCCCAGCAGACTCTACACCAATACCACAAAGACTGCTTAACTGTTTCAGTCGTTTTGTTTCTGGAATCGCCGAACCGACAAAGGAAATCACCCCTCACGCCAGCTTATCTAATGTCTTGCAGCCACCTCCGTGGCGGATCATATCGTGGGTTTGTGAGGTTTTCAGCTTATTTCCTACATAAACTGGAAGTTATGTCTCTACTTTAAAAATTTCAACACTTCTTCCATGGAACTTTTTCCTAATGTAAATTGTTCTAGTGTTATGTATCTTTTTTCTGCTATAGTGTATTCTCTTTCACACAATTCCTTTACCATGTTCGCTTCATTATCTAATGGCTCTACAACATTTGATTTGGTCTGGTAAGCTTTGAAATACCTAATACCCAGTATTCTCTGAGACTCTGCATTGATATGGATACCATCTGGATTAGGATATAATTTTTCCCCTGTTACAAAATAACAATTTCTGTTATATTCTGCGTATTTGAGTAATTCCTGGTTAATCAAGTCATACTCTACGCAGCTTCTTCCAAATCCAGACTTACCTAAATAATCTCCCAAACCGCCAGCAATGAACGGAACTTCCAAAGCTTCCAGTTCTTTTCTGAACGAATTAACTAAAACATTAAGTTTTTGATAATAATTTTTGTATTTTCCGCTATGACTGTCGCTTTCTCCTTGATGCCACAAAATTGCAATCAACTCACTGTTTTCCATGGCGAATTTTGCCTCACTGACTGCATGGCGAAATAGAGCACCTTCCTTATTCCATTCATCGATGGAACTGCCTCCTTCCGCACAAGGGATAAGTCCGATTTGTTCATTTTTATTTGCGTTGCACCATGCCTGTGCAAATGACGCCGCCGGTCCAACACCGGAAACTGACCGGTCAAAGTGGATAGGTTCTGCCATCATTTGCCATCTGCCATTTCTTAGCATGAAAATATTTTCATTATATATTGGCGTAGCCTCGTTTAAAAATCCACGCCCTGCCATATTTGATTGTCCTATTAGTAAAACTGATTTCATTTCTAAATTCCTCTCATTTTCAATTATATTTTTGTCATTATATCATTTCCCTTAAGCATTGTCATTTCATTTCTGACTTAAAAAAATTATGTATCCTTCTTGATTTGTAAAGAGCACAAAAGCATTGCTTACGCATCAAGCCCATTTCAGGTTTCCCTGCATTGCATTTGTTATCACGATATCCTTCATCCTCATCGCCTCATCGTATGACTATACTAAACAGGAATGCAGGAGGAAATGCTATCCATGCAGGGTAGCATTTTGTCAACCGAACATAACAAAGAATACACAGTCATCATGCGGATATAACAATAGACCTGCTTTGTCATCTTTTCCTTTATCTTATTTTATGGTATGATTCCCGCAGGTGATGATATGAAATATAAACTGATTGTTAGTGATTTGGACGGAACGCTGTTAAACGGGCAGAAGTTTGTAAGCAATATAAATAAGGAAGCCATTCGCAAAGCAAAGGAACAGGGAATGTCCTTTGCGATTGCCAGTGGAAGGCCGCTGTATCCGATTCTCTCCCTCATCAAGCAATGGGAAATGGAGGAGCTTGTGGATTATGTACTCGGTATGAACGGCGGGTGCATTTATGATAAAGCAAAGGATGCACAGAAAAACTTTTATACCATAGACGGAGAACTGTTAAAGCATATTATGGATCAATATCGGGATATGCCGGTGCGCTTCTGGATTTTTGAAAAGGAAAAGCGCTATGTGAACAAGGGAACTGAAGCAACCCGTGCAAAGGCTGCCTTATATCACGAGGATGAACAGATCACAGATTTGTATGCGCTCTGTAATCAGCCTAGACAGAAGCTGATTGTGGAATGTCAGCCGGAGGATATGGATATGGTGGAACAGCGTGCAAGAAAGCTTAATCTTTCAACCTGTGCAGCCTTTCGTTCCGATCCCACCCTGTTTGAATTCGTGGATAAGCGGGTGAATAAGGCCAGCGGGCTTCGTCACCTGTGTGCGGATATCGGGATTACCATGGATGAGGTGCTTGCCTTTGGTGATACAAGCAATGACAACGAAATGTTAAAGGAAGTCGGACACGGCGTATGGATGAGCAACGGCACCATGGATACCTTTGCCCATGCGGACGCCCAGACAATTTCCAACGAAGAGGACGGTGTAGCCTGGTATCTGGAAAAGCATATTCTAGCCAGATAATGATTGCCGCGGTCCAACGCTTGTATTCCTGTGATTATGTAACAGAGGTTACGAAAAAGCCGGTGCGGCAGGTGATATTTCCTGCAGGTATCGGCTTTTTGTTTTCTTTTTTTGTCATTTTCATCGTTCATTTATTTATACACTTCTGTTTCCCTCATGCAGCTGACCCCTATGTATCTGCGTTTATGTATCCTTTTTCTTTCAGCTATTCACTATGTCCTGTGCTCTATTTCCTGCATTTGGGTTATCAGCAATACGCAATCCTGAGCTTTCGAACGAGCTTTGATTTTCTTATGCAAAAAAGACTGCCGCAGGACAGCCTTCATATTATGAATTTTTTTCGTGCCTTTTCAGCATGCGGTTCACCATGCGTTCAGACAACCCCATTTTCTCAGATATCTGCGAGGGGCTCATCCCCTGCTGTGTGAAGCGGCTGACGACAACAGGCAGTGGTTCACTGACTTCGATGATATGCATGTCCGGATCGTAAAAGCGAATGCCTCTTTGTCCCCAGTCATGCTCCTTTACAGGATGAAGCAGTTTGGTATCCGTTCGACTGTTTAACAGCTTTACAAAAGCGTCCAGATCCTCACATTCCAGATAAATCTCCGCATCATTGCCGCCGTAATGAATATCCGAGGGCTGCTTCTCCAGAAAACCACTCCAGCTTTCTCTCGTCTGAAAGGATATACCTCCCGTCATCGTGAAGTTTGTACCAAAATCCTGTATCACGCGCAGACCGCACACCTCCTTATAAAAAGCGATCGTGCGTTCTTTATCATCTACTGCATATAAGCTTCCCATGTATTTCATACAGCTACCTCCCTGTGAATGCAGTTATTATACCAGAGGGCAGGGGATGTGAATTGTAAAAAGAAGACATACATGAAATGATTGGTTCTGTACCCCTACGGTATTAAGCGGATATCTTTTCCCTATGCATATGATCATGTTGTTTTCCTTTACACGCCGATTGCTTTTTTTCCCTGATTGGCAACAGCCTCCATTTTCTGCTTTAAAAGCCGCGGATCACCAAGGTATCTATGGTGCAAAGGATTGCCCTGTGCATCAAATTCATACACGAGCGGAACACCTGTTGGAATATTCACATTTACGATATCCTCCTCGCTGAGCTTATCAAAGTATTTCACCAATGCACGCAGAGAATTTCCATGTGCCGCGATGATGACGCGTTTTCCTGCCATCATATCCTTTTTAATGACCTTGTTGAAATACGGCACTACTCGTGCAACCGTCGTTTCCAGGCTCTCACTGCTCGGCAGCTCATTCGGATTCACATCCCGATACATACTCTGTGCAACAGCACTTCGCGCATCGTTTTGGTTCAGCGCCGGTGGGAGGATATCGTAGGAACGCCGCCACTCCCTGACCTGCTCCTCTCCGTATTTTTCAGCGGTTTCCGCTTTATTTAAGCCCTGCAAAGCACCGTAATGTCGCTCATTCAGCTTCCAGGACTTTACAACAGGAAGCCATGTGCGATCCATTTCATCCAGAATGTGATCCAGTGTATGCACAGCTCTTTTTAAATAGGAGGTATAGCAGATATCAAAATCCAATCCCTCCTGCTTCAGCAGTCTCCCTGCCGCTTTGGCCTCTTCATGTCCTTTTTCACTCAGATCAACATCTGTCCACCCGGTAAACAGGTTTAATTTATTCCATTCACTCTCTCCGTGACGAATCAATACAAGCTTCATTTGTGACTCCTCCTTTGATGTTAAAAGTTATCTCCATCTAACTAATAACAGTATATGCATGTAAAGGAGTGCTGTCAATGCATTTGCCCACGCTGACGTAAAAAGGCTCCAACTCCCGCCAAACGTCGCGCGGAAAGAGGAGACCTCAAAGGATCAATTCTATAAAAGCTTGCCATTTCCATATCACTATCCATTATTTTTCTACACAGATGAAACCCGCAGCTCTCTGTATAAAAATTGACATTCTGTTTTTGTCTGCAGAAGAGACTGTAGTGATTTGTTTCCAGTGCAAACAAACAGATAGCAGATAGGTGCAGTATCTTTTCTGTAATATCAGTGCATCAAAGTAAATTGTATTTTAAAAATGCCTTATATAATCCATCCTCATTCACGGCAGCTGTAATATCATCCGCCATGGCTTTAATTTCCTTACCTCCACTAGCCATTGCGATACCCAACGCGCAGTATTCCAGCATAGGAATATCCACCGCCGCATCTCCAAAAGCAATCGTATCCTTTTGTTCCATATGAAGATACTTCAGCAGAAGAGAGATCGCTGTTGCCTTGTCAATATCCTGTATTCCGATATCACCAAAAAGAGCTGTTTCTCCCTTGCCACCCCAGGTGCTGATTTTTAGATCCGGAAAGAATTGCGCTGCGGCAGTCACATCTGCATAGGAATTTAGAATAAAGCTGATTTTATTCACATCCTCCCGATACAGATTTTCTCCAAACACCATATCCGGATACTGTGCGCGTATATGGATATTCTCCTGCCCGTTTCCCTTGCGCTGCATATATTTCTGCATAACGGGTTCTCCCGCTTCTTCAAAATGTTCACTGGCATACAAACCCGTATTGCTTTCCAGATAAAATTCCAGATTGCGGCTATGCAGCCAGTCTACGATTGCACTGCACTGTTCTTTTTTTAAATGTGCATGAAACAATACCTCCCCATGATGCTCAATATATCCGCCATTTGCACCAATCATACCATCCAGACGGATATTCCAAATTTCGTCATACACCTCGCTGCGGCTTCTACCCGTACAGATATAAACCAGATGTCCTTGTGCTCTGGCCATACGTATTGCTTTGACTGCGGAAGGCGGAAGATGATTTTCATAATCCACCAGCGTTCCGTCCACATCGATCAGAATTACCTTTTTTTCTAATTTATGCATCATAGTACCTCCTTCATATCACATCGGCTGTTTTATCTTCATAATTGTCGCACACTTCATTTTAACACAATATAAAGCCTGAACAGACAAATAGCGCTGTGATTCTATTGCTGCAATGAGAAGTAACAAGAAGATGACTGGCTTTTATCTGTTTGTTTAATTATGCTTTGACTGCCTTCTCTATGGTTTGATTATAGCGGATGCTGAAACCATCGTCAATCATTGAAAATTTTTAGTATGAATTATGATAGACTTAACCGTTCCTAACACTCTAACATCCCCCCGGCTTAAATAAAAAGATGCATAAAGTAAGAATCCCTCATGCATCGATAAGCTGTTAGTTGTCAGTTTTTTTATCTCTTTTCCACTGCCACCCATACCTCAACCAGATCATTTTCTCCGTAATATGTGATATCCGGCGCCTTTGCTTTCATCCTTCCGGTGATGTATCCGGAATTCAGCGGCTTGTAATCAGATTTCGGAAGCCATTTCATGATTGCCTGCACCTCTGTTTTTCCAATGGTATCCAATGTACAGGGAAATACTGCCCAGGTTGCAGCGGGCACGATATATTCTTCCAGCTCCCCTGTAACTGCATGATTGCTGGAAACAGCAATCCAATGATCGAATTTACGACTGTCATCTGCTGCTGTATTATAAACACTGATACCAAACAGACCAAAGGGCTCCTGATTCATATGGGACATCAATTCCTTCTGCTGTCCCTGTGTTTGAAGCTCCTCCCATTGCCGTGGTATTGCTATCTGTCCTTCTTTTCTCTTATTTGTCGTATGTATGCAATAGCCTGCAACACGAAAGCTTTCTCTTTCTACGATATGAAACGGTTCGCTCATATTTGATTCCTCCTGCTTTGTATGGTATTAGTATATAAATTTATGTCCTTTCTATCCTCTCTTTCTCTGTCCGATACTGCGTGCTTTTCACATGTCAGTGATCATCAGCCACATCTCAAGCCTTGAGGAGCTAGGATCAGGGTCCAGATAGACCTCCATCACCGGTCCGTTTACATACTGATAGCCGGTTGATGGAAACCATTCCGTCCAGATTCTGCGCTCCAGCTCCTGAATGGACGCATGCGTTCCTTCGCATTGGAAAACGATCCAGGATGCCTTAGGTAGCTGAAGTTCTTCATATCCGTTCAGCGGTTCTTCGCTCACCACTCCAATCCAGAACTTCCAGTCCTTCAAGTCCTGACACATACTGATTCCCAACAGACCGCTTGGCTCCTTTGCGTCGATATGTGCAGAAAGGTCTGCAATCGTTCCATCTTCTGCCGCTGTCCGCCAGAGATTGGGAACCACCTCATAATTTTTCTCCAGCTCCTTTTCCAGCTCATGGCAAACTCCGACAACGCGAAAGGCATCCTTCTTTACAATTCTGTAATTCAATTCCCTGCTTCCTGCGATAGAAAGCTGAAAGTGAAGCGGCGGATACAGCTTTACGGCAGCCTGGGCATTGCGCACCTGAGATGGTGCAATGCCATGGACAGAGCGAAATGCCCGATTAAAAGCGGTTGGAGATGCGTATTGATAACGCAATGCAATATCTATAATCTTATCCGTCCCCTGCTGCAATTCCTCTGCTGCAAGACTCATCCTTCTTCTGCGTATGTACTCCGACAGGGAGATACCGGTCATGTAAGAGAACATCCGCTGAAAATTATAGGAGGATGTACACGCAATTTTTGCGACCTCTTCAAAGCTGATTTCCTCCTGCATATGCTCCTCCATATATGCAATTGCCTCATTCAATCGTTCCATCCATTCCATTTGATAACAGCTCCTTTTCTATGACTTCTCTTTTTTCACTGATTCCAACGCTATTTACCAGCACTCACCAGCCGATAGCTTTCATCAATGAGCTTTTGAAGCTGCTTCCAGGACAGCTTTTGATCAAGCAGAATCGTAAACCAGTATGTTTTATTCATATGATACGCAGGATAAAAACATTTATAATCGATCAACTCCTGAATGAATTCCGGACGATTTTTCAAGTTACAGACATCCGTCATACCATCGACATCAATACCCAGACTTCGATAGGGAATATGCATGATAACACCGTACCACTTTCCCTTAGCTGTCTTTAAGGTTCCATGCTCCGGAGCACTCTTCCAGGGAAATTGGGGATAGCTCTGATAACGCTCAGCAACATAATCCAGAATGCGCGTACGATATGGATTTCCATCGATACACTGCTGCACCATGTCCTCCAGCAGCTCCTCAACCTCCTCACGAATCGATGATACAAAGCTGCCATTTGCCCCCGGTACGTGAAATGGTGTATAGGGCTCCCTTAGCTGCGCATCGTATACTTCAGCATGCAGCTCCTGCCCTTCATACGTGATAACCGCATAAAAATCCGGAGCCTTCAGCTTCCGGATACAGCGGTATGTCATCCCTTCCTTACTGCATCCATACTGCAGCAGCTTTTGTTCTGACAGCTTTTGCACACGTTTATTTTTCATATAGCCGCTCCTTTCCAATCAACAGCAGAATACTTCCTTGATTTGTTCACCCTGCAATACCTTCTTCTTACACGCCATATCCTCCTGTGAATAACATGTGGTAAGCTCCTGATAAGCATCCGGCAGAGGAATACATATAAAATAAAGGATGAATTCTCCTGTATAACCCCTGCAGAATCACTTTCCATCACAATACGAATTTCTCTACTATTTTAGTTTCTGTACAGCACCGCACAGGGACAGCCAACTGCAAAGGCCTGCTGTAAAACTGATTTTATTTTTTCCATACAGCACTCACAATTCGTATTCAATTATACCATCTATTTATCAAAAGCGACATTCCTTGTTTTCAGGAAATAGAGGTTAAATATTTCCAGTATGGATGTTCTTTGCCATAAGGTAAGCAATCACTTTGCACTCCTTGCTGAAAAATATTGATAAGTCTCCATGCCGTGCTGCTGTGCAGATGCTGTTTGTCCAGGAAAATTTGATTTAAATACTCGCAGAAAAAAAGCCTGTACTAAGACAGGCAATTGATTTTCAGGACAGAATCATTCCTTCACAAATCGTAAAATAGAGAATCATCAGAATCGCTGCCGGTGCCAGATAGCGGATAGCAAGGGACCAGAGCTTTTCCAGCGAAACCGCAGTGTACCTTCGTTCTCGAATTCGTCTGTAGCTTTCTGGACACCCCACACCCATCCGGTAAATACACAGAAGCAAAGTGCACCAAGCGGAATCATCAGATTATCTGTAAATTTCTCCATCACAGCATTCATGGGCAGCAGCTGTAACCCGTTTCGCATATCAAACCAGGGCAGGTTCAATCCGCGTGACTCCAGCTGCGACAGGGAATAGCCGGCGGCTAAAATCATGAGCGGCAGAAACAGCCAGACTACAGCCTTTCTTCTCGTGATATGAAATTCCTCACTCATACAGGCAATGATGCTCTCCAGTATACTGATGGCACTTGTCAATGCTGCCAGAAACAAGAGAATGAAGAAGACAGCCCCGAAGATAATACCTCCGGGAATGGAAGCAAACACATTGGGCAGTGCCATAAATGCAAATCCTCCACCCATACCAAGTCCTTCAGCCCCCATGGTCACAAAGACTGCCGGAATGATGGCAAAGGCTGCCAGAATGGCGACCAGGGTATCCAGCACACAAATCCAGACCGCACTTTTCATCAGATTTTCCTTCTTTCCCACATAGGAGCCATAGGTGATAAGGATGCCCATTCCCACGGAGAGCGAGAAAAAGGCCTGTCCTACTGCCGCAACCAGCATATCTGTATGGAAGGCGGAGAAATCGATATGCAGCATGAAGCGCACGCCTTCCATAGCGCCCGGCAAAGTAACCGAGCGAATCGCCGTCGCAATCAGCAAAAGAAAGAGAGCTGGCATTAAAACCTTACTGATTTTCTCGATACCCTCTGCAACGCCCTTTAAAATAATGAAGATACACAAGCCAAGAAACAGCAGTCCCCACAAAATTGGCTCTATCGAATCCGTGATAAAGCCGGTAAAGAAATCCTGATACTGCGTTGCAGCTCCTGAAAAATGTGCACCGCCGAAATAAACGGCAATATATTTCATGATCCAGCCGCCAACGATGCTGTAATAGGATAAAATAACAAACAAGGTGATCATGCCGATCACAACGGCAAACATCCACTTTTTATTCAGCTTGCGAAATGCTCCAACAGCGTTTTTCTGCGTTGCTCTACCAATCGCCAGCTCTGCCAGCATAATGCTCAGACCGATCACTGCTACAACCACTATGTAAATCAACAGAAACAAACCGCCTCCGTTTGCCCCAAGCTTTCCTGGAAACTTCCAGATATTCCCCAGACCTACTGCCGAGCCGGCAGCTGCCAGGATAAATCCGAGGTGGTTAGATCACTCTCCTCTGTTTTTGTGCACAAATAAATCCTCCCTCAATTATACAGCTCTTCTATTTTAGAGGGTTCCTTCATATATTTCAAGATAAAATGTAACAATTCCCAAGCAATTGCACGCTGCTTCGGGGAATCTTTTTAATCTTCGTTCATCTGTCATTCAACCGGTTGCACTGAGAATGCGTTTATGTTAACCTTATATCATTAAAAATGGAGGTCTTTTATGCAAATACTGACAATATCTTCTCCCAGCTTTCCGGATGGTGCGCTGATTCCTGTTATACATACCGGATATGGCGCGGATCAATCGCCGGAGCTGGTGCTGCACGGACTTTGCGAGGAGGCAGTATCCCTGGCAGTTATTCTGAATGATATGGATCATCCGATACCGGCATATAATCACTGGGTAATCTGGAATCTTCCTGTGATGTCAATCATCCCGGGGAATATTCCCCGCGGGGCACAGGTGCCAAGCCTGTCGGGTGCAATACAGGGGATTGGATATGGCAGGCATGCCTATAGAGGGCCAAAGCCGCCGTTCCACTGGTCGCATACCTATCAATTTACCGTATATGTTCTGGATACTGTCCTGACACTGCCGCCTACTGCGAGAAAGAAGCATCTGCTGGCAGCAATGGAACAACATATCCTGCAGCAGGCTGTGTTAAGGGGACATTACCGCTAAGCTGAAATAAAAACGCATCACATGAGAGACGTGCTCCTGATTGATGCGTTTTCTTTTCTCGTTGCTTTTTAAAAATTCAGACTGTTAGACCCGCTTTGCCTGATGCAGCTCAAAAATGGCTTCATGCCCTCTCCGTATGCTGTATGACTATTGTCCCATGCGAGGCAATGTACATAGAAGCTATTGTCCGCTACCTTTTTACAGATATATTACATCCTTCCTGAAAAGCCGCACTTATCTGCCTATTCTTTTTGCAGCTCCTGCAGTGTGGCAATCGTACTGCCTTTTTTCTCGTAATATTGCAGCATTTCATCCAGCTTTCTTTTATCATAGCTTGTGATACAATCCGACAGAACCGTGACCTTATAGTGATCCTTCAGCAAATTATAGCAGGTTGATTTTACACACGCGCAGGCATCCGCCCCGGTTAAATAGAAATCAGTAATTCCATGCTTGCGCACAAAGTCAGAAAATGCTTCACTGGTTAATGCATTCCCCTTGTATTTTGTGAAAATACAATCGGATACAATCTTTAAATCACAGGCCAATTCAGAACCACGCGTATTGGGCTTAAAGGTTCTTGTTCCCTGTGATAAATTCTCATGCCGTATATAAACAACCGGAATTTCATGCGCCACCGCCCAGTCGATAGCGCTGTTGATATTATCAATGATCTCCTTATAATTTTTGGTGATATCATTTTGAATATCAATTACAATCAAAGCTTTATTCATATGGTACTCCTTTCGAGTTATCGTATGCCCCGTCATACAGGTATCTGATAACAAACATATACGGCTGTTCAATCTGCACAAATCCTCAGACTGGCCTGCTGCTGAAGGCCTGACATACAATCCTCCTTCAGCTTCTTCGGCACAGTATATTCCCTGACTCTGCAGATGATTTCGCCTCCCTATGTTGCCATCATCATACCATTCATAACCTGCAACACGGTGTCATGTTTTATATATTTCCAGCATTTTTCTAACTCTTTTCCTAACGTTATCACGTACATACGGAGGTGATAATACTTCAACCCTTTCCCGGCAGGAAAGGACATAGCTGTATAATAACTCATTATCCGGTAAAATCGTAGTCACCAGTAAGCTGCCATCCTCCTGCTCGCTTACTTCCTCATCGAATTTTTCATATACCTCATGGGACATCCCCGCATCAAACAAAAGGGTAACCTGCACGGTTTTCATCTCAAATTCGTCCGATCTTTCAAAGATATGCTCCGGTGTTTCCCGCATAAATTCCGCATCCTGCAGCTTTAGATCTCTTATCCGTGTTAATTTGAAGAATCGAAAATCCTTACGCAGCGTGCAGTAACCATACAAATACCAGTCAGAGGTCTTGAAAACAAGCTTATGCGGTTCAATAATCCGTTTGGTTTGTTCACCTTTTCCGCTGTAATAAGAAAAGGAAACGATTCTGCTTTTCCATATGGCGCTTTGCAGTAATTGAAAATTATGTTTTCCCGCACCACTTTTTGTCCATGTTGAAAAATCGATTTCCAGCCAGTTTCCCTGCTGTCTTTGAAATACGCCGCTCAGTTTGGATAACAGCATATTTATCTGCTCATCCTCCAGCACACGGATGCCCTGCAGGGCCATGAGAATCTGCTTCTGTTCCTGCTCGCTGAGAAGTAATTTCTTTAAAACATAGCTGTCCTGAATCGCTATGCCTCCTCCCTTTCCCTGCGTAGCATAAATCGGAATCCCGGCTGAGCTCAGAATGTCAATATCACGGTATATCGTTCTGATCGACACCTCGAAATAATCTGCCAGCTCTGGTGCAGTCATTTGTCCTTTATCCAATAAAAGATAAATCATTTGAAAATATCTGTTTTCCTTCATATTGCACTTCCTCCTATTCCACGCGTATATAGTGATGACTGTCAGATAAAAAAAGCTTTGTATTCAATGCATGATGTTCTAAAAAAAGCCAGAACAAGAAATTGCTCTGACTTCGCTCTACTTCGTTTAAACTGCCTCCGGCAAAATATCGTACTGAATTTCCTGCAGCTCCGCAGCTTCCTTTAATTCCCGGTAAAAATGATTGGGCAGATACAGGGAGGGACGCCGTTTCAGCTTCAATGCTCCGGATTCCGCAAGAATCTCTGCAACAAACTGTGAACAGAAATAATGCTTCTTTCGTTTGAATGGTATATGGACAAAGCAGAATACCACTCCGATACTGGAATAACAGAAGTCCTCGCGATTTTCCACAAACTGCTCGATTTTATTTTGCAGCCGCTCAAAGGCCGCATCCGTTACCTGTAGCTGGAAGCTGATGCTTTTCTCCACGCCGTGGCGTTTGTATTTGGATACCGTTTCCATACAAAAGCCCTTATAGTTAAAGCTGTACATCTTTTCATTCATCGCATCGAGACAAATGGATGCATGTGTATATTCATATCCGTACACCGTTTCCATGAAACTGGAAAGATGACTTGGATAATTTGTTAATACAATGGATATGGTTTTCATGAATATGATGGTTCTCCTTCTTGCTTGTGAATGTTGTTCAAACGTATCATACAAAACCAGAAGAAGGTCAAAAGCCTTTGCATCACCTGCATCATGTATTCACAGTTTGTTATCATTGATTCACCGACGTCCTGCCTGTTTAGCTGGATGTCATACATGGCTAATTATTACATACCCCCATCCACAAGTCAAATGGAATTTCTTTACAGGACAGCTGCATATCTGTGAAAATACCGTATTTCAGCGGTTAAACAAATCCTTTCATCTTCTGCCTGCCAGTTTAATTTTTCATATAAACTATTTATTCTGTTATCCATGTATGCAATAAATAAAGGTAAAGAACCAGAAGAAATAGGTTATCGGTTACGAAATTTTTTTCAATATCCATCTTTATTTTAAGTATCTATTTTTTACTTTGTTATCTATGGGATTCTGTGTTTGAAAACAATGTTATAAATATCAAATCAAAAAGTCTCAAATATTGAAGGCTTGCTCAGCTTTTCATCCATTTTAATGCATTCATCCTACTTCCTCTTTTCAGGAATAATGATTCTGACAAACTGGAAGCCTTAAAGATGCAGTTGATCATTTACAGCAGTTTCTTTTCCTCCTCCCATGAATCCCTGTATACCTTGACCCACTTATAAAATGTTGATTTTTTCATCTTGAGCTGTTCACAATAGGTAGACAAATTCTCCTGATTCCGGATTCGCTCCTTCAGCTGTTTCTCAAAATCAGAAGGCAGCTCCACACGCGGTCTCCCATAGGTCCCCTTTCCTTCCTCCCGCCGTTTCAGTGCCCGCTTGATTCCTGCTCTCTGTTCTGCCTTTAACTCCTCCCGTGTTCGCTCCATGATCATCTGATAGACTTCCATCATCCAGTCCGGCTCTACGGTCTTGTTTCGAAACTCTAACTTCACATCCTTTTTCTTACAGTTCTCCAGAAATTCCTTCAGCCTGCATCCTGTCTGTTCATAATCCCTGATCATCTGCAGATCGATACTTCTTTGACCTCCATAGCTTTCTTCTTCTTTCCTGTACATCTTCCATCACCATCCCTTATCCACTCTATTTTTGAAATGCTTTTTCAATATCACCTACAGATACATTATCCTCCAGCAGCTTCTCTGCCTTTCCCTTTGTTATCTTAAATACAGCCGGTGACACACTCAGATCCTTTACACAGTTCATCAGTGTCTCATATGCCTTGTTCATCTCATCATCTGTCCCTTTTTGTTCGAGCGGGAAATGAAGTGCGGCCACATCGATCTTTTTATCCTCCAGAACCGGAATCAGCTTCTTGATGAAGGCCTGATTGTAGCGGTCGCTCTGGGTGATCATCAGATAAAAGGTATCCTTATTATCAATTTTCTTCGCAACCTCTATGAGATTCTGATTTTTGATCCGCTTGCTTGTTTGAAAGCTGTAGTCTTCTGCTTTTTTTTCCTTCTTTTCCCCTTTGATATATCCGCAGTCGATCATAAAGTTATATAATGCCGCCTCACTGATCTCACCGCTTGCGGTCTTTTTGAGCTTCCCCTTCTCATAACAGAACATTTCCGGTGTTCCTCCTCCGAATTCCGGAATCTTTTTCTGTAGCTTCGCAAAGTTCTTCTCCACATCTGATTTCATCTCTCCCAGCATATCGACCTCCAGTTCATAGAACAGGATGTCCATGTATTCCTTTAAAAAGGGTACCAGCGTCTTCTTGAAAGAATTACAGTAGCTACAGGTACTCTTTGTCACCATGAAGATGAAGCTTTCCTTATCATCAATCTTTTTGAATGTCTGATCCAGATCCAGCTGTTTGAGACCGTCTGTTTCCTTTGTCTCTTTTTCTACAACAATCGGTTCCTTTCTACTTTCTTCCTTATCCTTTGAGCTACATCCAAATATCCCCACCAGCATCAGTAAAACGATCCCCACGATCACGATCTTCTTTACCATTTCTCATCCTGTCCTTTCAACTGTCTTCATTCAGAAAGCTATGCATCTCACCGCTTATGATCCAGCGAACGAATTTCAATACCAGTGCCAGTATGCATGCGTTTTTCAAGGTCTTCAGGATCATAGAGGATATCGCATTCATATCCGTCCATACGATGTAGATCTGTAGAAAAAAAGCGGCAGACAGTAGGAGCACATTGACGTTTTCCTTCCTTCTGGCTTCCATCCACTACCACATGGTAAGCTTTACTGTATTCCTCCCTGTTTTTTCACACAGTACCCAGTCATCTTCCTCTTCCTGCCATATGGATTCTATGCTTTGTACAGCCTCTTCTTTTTTCTTTTTCCCAATGGCAAAGGAAGGATAATGCTCCTCTTCTCCATTTCCCACAACGATGACGGCATGGTCACTGTTCCTATATCTTTGAAGATACCGTTCACTTTCCTCCACTCTGGCCATCAGATCCATGACTGCTTCTTCATACGACGACATCCTTTTCCCATGCCGGATCCGCCTTTCCATCCTCATCACCTGAATTCCGATCCCTTTTTCTATCTGTAGACCTTTTTCTCATATGAGCATAGATATGAGAAGTGATGTCCTCATATCTACGATCATACAGGAAAACGATTTCCTGTATGTACAGAAGCTTCCCGCTTATTCGGATACGACTCCGTGTTTCATGGTACCTTCTGCGTTTGCCCTGCGCTGTTCTCTGCGCTCTCTGCGTGCTTTTCTTTCTTCCTCCTTCGGATCGGTCTTATCACCTTTGACATAGCGTACGATCTGATAGATGATCATACAGATGCCCGCGATCACGAGTGCCACGAAGGCAAGAAAGATCTGTTTGGTATAGAAATACAGTACCGGAAAGCTTTCTGACAGCAGTCCCATAAGGAATACGAATCCGATGGGTACGATCAGGGTGAACAGCACGCTCAGGATGATCCCTGTGAGCTTCCGCTTTCCTCTGCTCTTTTCTTTTTTCCTCATTTGTCATTCTCCTTATTTGAATGAAAAAAATGTCCAAGGACATTCCGAAAGACAAAAAGCAAAGATAGATAAATAAAGATTGATTTTGTATAATAATATGGGTGATATATATATTTCTGCTTTTGAAAACAAACATACAGTAATTGCGATGGGACATTGTGATTCTTATTTCTCAGGGGTCAAACAAAATCTCTATTGCTAGAATCTTCTATGAAAATAAAGGTAGGCTCCTTTATGATTTTGAACTTGCACGTAAAGGTCTTCGTTCCAGCGTTATGAAAAGTGATTAACCTTATTATTTTATGCTTTCTTCACAATTTAGGTCATTCTCTTTACGAGTGCCCTAATTGCGAAAATTTCACTTTTGTCTGGCATACCTTTAAATCGATATTCTGCACATCATGTGGTATGAAATATCAGAAGATTCGTTCTGCGGCTGTTATGGATAAAGTCTTTGACTGTCCACACAGGCATGGTGTTTTTACGGTTTCTGACCCTTTACGTGAATACTTTTTGAAAGATCGATTTCTTTTGAACGAACTCTTTGGAGCTGTCAATGATACCTTATCTTTTGTCATTCGTAAGGCTGGCACAAAGAAGGATGAACTTATCCCCTGTGCTGTCCTTACTCTCCACACATTTGGTAGAGGATTAAATTGGATACCTCATATCCACGTTTTACTAGCTAAAGGAGGTGTACGAAAGGATGGCTTTTTAAACGCTGGAAGCACATCAATTACGAATCTCTTCGCCGCTCCTTTCAAAGATCACTTCTCGATCGTTTATCAGTAAAAATTGATACGATCGAATTCAAGCAATTAAAGAGGAAGCTGTATAAAGATTATTCAAAAGGCTTTGACTCTGATTGGGTAAAAGTCTTACAAAATAAACCTTGCCTATTCTAACATCTTGTTTTAATATGTACTATATTTACAAGTGATGGTTTATCTTGCGACAATCCCCTCGGAACTGTACGTGCCCTATTAAGGCATACAGCTCTTTACACAGTCTTTCGCCTAAATTGAATGGTAAACTTTTGGCTTAACGATTGGATTGTATTCAATTATTTTATCGAATTTCTCCCATGTCATTTTAGCCCTTTGTGAGCGCCTGTGGAGCCATGCTTTTAGTCTTTCTATTACATACCATCTGAACATTTCCAACTTGTCATAGTTCCCTGTGATACCATAGTACCGGTAGTGTCCTATAAGTTTGGTGTTCAGTTTCTTGATTAATTCATTTACTGGCATGTGCATATTGGCATGTATCCATTCATTCGCTGCTTTCATTTTAGCACTCATTTTCTTTTTACTGGTTAGTTTTATCGTTCGGTATCTTCCTTTTCGGTCGGTACCACTGATAAACGTGAATCCCAGAAAATCAAATGTGCCTTTACCCTCTCCGGCATATCTGCCAAAGCGGATGATTTTGCTTTTGTTTACCTCTATTTCCAGTTTGAATTTGGCTAGTCTCTCTTGGAGTTTTACGAAGAACTCCTGTGCTTCTGCTTTGTATTCAAAACAGCACACAAAATCATCCGCATAGCGCACTATTCCACAGAATCCTTGACAGTATTTCTTTACTACGATTTCAAACCACATATCTAATGCATAATATATGTATACGTTTCCCAAAACTGGTGAAATGAGGCCACCTTGGGGTATGTTCTTATCACTTTCTATTTTCTTCCCATGCTCCATAATACCTGCTTTCAGAAATCTAATGATATATCTTAGAAAGACGTCATCACCTATTTCCTTTCGCAGAAATTCCATCAATATCTTGTGATCTACATTATCAAAGAAACCTTTGATGTCCGCATCCACAATATAGTTGACTTTATTTCTTTGGATCATCTCTGAAAGATGTTCGATTGCTTTGTGGCAATCTCGATCCTTTCTGAATCCATAGGAAAAGTCATAAAATATCGGTTCGTATATCTCGCTCAAAACATCTGCCATGATGTTCTGTACCAGTTTATCCTCAAAACTCGGTATACCCAAAGGTCGCAGTTTATTACTGCCTGCTTTAGGGATGTATACTCGTTTAGTGGGTTGTGGTCTGTATGAAAATGTTTTCATCCTTGCCACCAACTGGTTTAGATTTGCTTCCAAATCCTTTCCGTATTCATCCTTGCTTACCTTATCAGTGCCAGTTGCTTTCTTTCCGTTTATGCGCTTATAAGCACCTTTCAGATTTTCCACATTGACATAGTGAATAAGATTCAGATGTTTACTCTCTGGATATTTCAACTTATTTTGTGCTATCCTTTCAAGTCCTGTTATCATTTGATTTTCACCTCCTCTTGGGTAGGTCTAAATGTTTCCCTTGAAAAACTGACTGTGCATTAGTCCTTTGGCTCCACCGGTTTTGACGGTTTCATTGCTACTATGTACTAATCTGACTTCCATACCGTCTTCTGCTCTATCTTGCTTTTTAAGGCTTGTATATCGCATTACCTTATTTCAGGAACGGTAGGACCTCTCAGGTACCCCGAAAATATCCATGTTATGCTCTCCAGGCCTGGGCCCGCAGCGTGCGCTCTGCGCCTCCGATGGAATGCCTTATCGTTTGTATGATGTTGTCTGCTATTGGCGGGACAATATCGACTTTTACGTTTACACCTTAACGAAGGTCTATTTCTTCACTCCCAACTTTTCATTGGGCTATTACGGCTCGCATACTCTCTGTCCTACGCTTAAATCGTAATGTTACCGTTACGACTCCAAGGACTCAATACTAGCGATTGGCTAAATCTTACTAGATGGGATTTCCACCCATTATATTTTCGACGCCTAACTGACGCACTCCGCCTTCGGTGTACGCTTACTGCCCTCCCAGTGAACATAAAAATCTAAAGGACTGTATAGAGTATGTTACTCGCTATATAGGCAGTCCAGTCATGGCTCAGAGTCGTATCATTGATTATAATTCTGATATGGATCATGTCATTTGGTGGTACGAAGATCATGAAACGAAAGAGTATGTTGAAGTATATGATTCTATCTTAGCTTTTATGAAGAAACTTATTCGTCATATCCCTGACGAGCATTTCAAAATGGTTCGCTACATCGGAGGTTATGCAGCGAAGAAAAAAAAGTTAACAAAAATGATTAAAAAAATGGTATCCTGTAAATACGCAGGATTAGCGAAAAAGAACTATGCGCATCGTCAATATTTAATGGATACTTTCCGCATTGACCCTCTCTTGTGTAAATGCGGTCATGAAATGCAGTTTGTTGAAGCTTTTTTTTCCTGGAGGATTGGAGGAACAGATAAATGAAACGTGGAAATTCTATGACTGGAGATCCGTCTGTGATCCATATGGTATGTATTAAATGTGGTTATGTCATACCTATGGATGTTGATATTGCTTATGAAGTCATGCGTACAAAGATGTATAAAGGAAAAAGAGTGTTATATGGATACTGTATGAAATGTGAACATATCATGTATCCGGAAAGTATTTTAGACAAACTGGAGAAATAAACTTTTTATCATCGATATCTCTTATCCCCTATAAGGGGATTTTTGTGTTTTCTTTCCTCTTCATATAACTATTTATATATAATTATTTATAATTAAGATTCATATAATATGCTAATTCCTACAATATAAAAAAAGAAGGCACTTCATCTGCATAAATAAGTACGATATCTCTATCTATGTTATGTCTATCTATGTTTTTTTGCAGAAAGCCATGGAGGATCCCCGTATACATATGCTCTTTCATTACATGGTCTAAAATAACATACGGCTGTGTTATGATATCAGCCGTATCAAGCTCTTTTATCGTCTTTTTCCTAAGATCCATCCACACATGATCTTCCCCACTTCTTTTAAAATACTGCCTGACTGCCACTGTCTTCCCAAAGCCCGGAGGTGCCTGCACCATCGTCACATGAAACTTATCAATTTCCTGTAGCGCTTTTATTACAGTTTTTCTAACATACTTTTTCATTTTTCTCACATTCCTCTTTCTTTCACTATTATACTGAAAGAATCGCATGTGTTATCATAAATAAATTTGTAATATTTGGAAATTGTAAAACAATTCATATCCGCTTCGCAAGCTTCGATTCCTCCGAACGGTATCATGATAAAACCCCTTGGAAAAGATACTATGGATTTAAACCATACAGCATGCCTGATGCATTTAACGAATACAGATGAACTGACGGCTGAGATGTTCTATGGATGCTGCGTACAGATTTTATTTCTGTATCGGACACATTCATCATCTACATCCTTCTTACATACCTTGTATTCATTCTACTGCATCATTCTTTATCCTTTATGCCGTCACGTGCTTATTCACCTATGAAATAAGTACCCCATACGATTCACAGCTGCCACGCTGCCGCATTATCCCTTACGAACTGACGAAAGCTCTTCGGCTTTTTGTGCATAACCGCTTCAAAATCAGTCGTGACCTTCTCTGCACCTTTAAACCGTGTCATCATATAAAGCATCCCCATAACCTTACAATACTCCTTCTCCAGCCCCCGAACGCTGATCCAGTAATTTTTTGCAAATGACGGCTTTGGATTCGCATACACAATGTTCCTTCCCAGCTCCTGCGATAAAATTTCAGCCACTTCCCAATAATCAATCGCTTCTGCTCCTGTTATGGAATAGCTTGTGTTTTGATGCATATGCGCCTCGCAAAGAACCCTCGCTGTCAGCTCACCGATATCCTGAGCATCAATAAAGCTTGTCAATGCATTCCTGACGGGTACGACAATTCTGTTGAAATGCTGAATTTCAAAGGCATGCACGCCACTGATATTCTGCATAAAAAAACCGGGGCGTATATGGCAGTACGGCAATCCCGCCTGCTCGATATATTGTTCAATTTTATGATGCGGAGGGATGGGATTTTTCTCTACTCCCAGCAGGGAAAGAAAGCTTACCAGCTGAATCCTCTTCTGCTTCTGCAACGCATCGATCAGCGGCTTCAAAGCCTTTGGATCACCAAGATGCGGCGGCCGCATGAGAAACACCCTGTCCACATCCTGCAGGGCAGCCGGAAATGTAGACGGCTTTGTAACATCAAACAGGACAGCCTCTGCATTTGGAAACAGCTGTGTAAGACGTTTCACATTCGTACCTGCTGCTTTGACCTTTTGTCCAGCAGCGAGAGCATACTGCACAACATACCTGCCCACATTACCGGACGCTCCCATCACCAGTATTTTACCCATTGTTCTTTTCCTCCAGCAGGATAACATTGGCCATGTTCAGTAAATCAAGCAGGGTATGAAATGCCGCCTCACCCATGGAATTTCTCAAAATATTCATCTGCTTCATATATTCATCATAGGTTTCATTCACCAGCTGCACTGCTTTCTCTGTCGGCCGCAAAAGAAAGCTGCGCTTATCATTTTCCTGCTGCTGCTTTTCAAGAAAGCCGTTTTTCAGCAGCGCAGAGCTCATATTGGTAGCCATCGCTTTTGTCACCTTGAAAAAGTCTGCGACTCCCTTTGCCGTCTTCTCTCCGTCTGCTTTAACCAAATAAATCAGCATCCCCATTTCACTGGATCGAATGGGCAGGTTGCGCCTTGTATTCATATTCAGACGGCAGAACAGCGATACCTGTTCCATTGCATTCATCATCGTATCCATAGATCTCTCCTTGTATTTAGTACATCTCATTTACTATATTATAATAGAACACTTGCTATACTATGTCAATACAATAAAAGTTCTGCGTGATTACATATATCACATAATACCTGTTGACACATTATACTATGTATTATATAGTATAATGTGTCAGGAGGTGTCATCATGGATACACAGCTGAAAAAAGGACTGCTGGAAATCTGCGTTCTTGCAGTATTGAAAAAAGAAGATTCCTATGGCTATAAAATCGTAAAGGATATTTCTCCATATATAGAAATCTCTGAATCAACCCTGTATCCCATACTCAGGCGGCTGGAAAACAGCAAATGCCTCAGTATTTATTCCGTGGAGCATCACGGACGTCTGAGAAAATATTACAGAATCACCGATATTGGCATTGCGCGCATTCAGGATTTTCTAATGGAATGGCAGTCTATGCTGCATATTTACGAATTTATCAAAGGAGGGGATGAATTTGAATAAACAGGAATTTATCAGTCTGCTGGAAAAGCGTTTATTTCAGCTTCCACAGGTAGAGAAGGAGCATTTATTAAATTATTATAATGAAACGATTGAGGACCGCATGGAGGACGGCATGAGTGAAGCAGAGGCTGTAGCTAGTCTGGATTCCATCGACATGATTGTAAAGCAGGTCTATGCAGAGCGCGAGCTGCCTATCGAAGAGGGAAAGCCTGCAGCACGGGGAAACAGGAGGCGTGGATGGAAAATCGCTGCTTTTGTTTTACTTTTTCCATTCTGGATGACCCTGCTCAGTATGGCATTCGTTATCTATCTGCTGCTGTGGACACTGCTTGCCGTCCTGTTTTGCATAATGCTGACATTTGTCTGCTTCCTTGTCGGTGCTTTGTGGAATCTGATACCGGTTGTAAGAGCAAATGCCGCTGCAGCTGTTGTTCTGCTTGGTTGTATGTTTCTTTTTTCCGGTCTCTTGCCGCTGTGCTGGAAGCTGTTACGCATAGGTGTTGCATGGCTGAAAAATCAAACCGGTATCTGGCTGGCGGCGATACGGCATCTATTTGTAAAGGCGGTGAATTAAATGAAGGTCACATTAAAACAGCTGTTGAAATATGTACCGGTCATCTGTATTCTGCTTGGTCTTCTGCTGATAGGCGGCGGCTTTGCGATGGCCGATTTCAAGATGGAGAACCTGCAGACGGTCGAGCATAAGCCATATATGAAAAGAGAAAAAACAATTACCATGCATCAGATTTCCTCCATCCGGATTGACAGCTATCACAGTGAAATCAATATTCTTCCTGCAAAGGATGATAACATTCATATCCAGTATGAGGAAAATGATGAGTATCCGATGAATGTCACAAAGGATGCCACCTCTTTACAGCTGAAACGTGCGACAAAGAGTTTTCAATTCAACTTCTTTGATTTTGACCGTGAGCTCAATATTCCGATCACAATCGAGCTGCCGAAAGCCTTTCATGGCAAGCTGGATATCGATACCTCGTACGGCAATGTGACTGTACATGACATGGCATATCAGAATATCACGATCAACAATGATCATGGCAATGTCAGCCTTTCCAAGCTAAAAGCGGAAGCAGTAACACTCGATGTCGCCTATGGCAGCGTCGTTCTGAATGATGTAAACAGCAGGCAGGCATTCCAGCTGAACAGTGAGCATGGCGATATCATTTCCAAAAATCTGAAGGCAGACAGTGCCGTGCTAACGACCGCCTATTCCGATATCACTCTGGATGATACCGAAATTACAAAGGATATGACACTTTATCATGAGCATGCTCCGGTAAATCTTGGAAAGCTGAGGGCACAGGCATTGCAGATAGAAAGCGCCTATGGTGATATCCGCAGCACAGGTCTTACCATCGCGGAAAACGCAGACTTCTCACTGGAGCGCTCCGATGTCACCCTGCAGAAGCTTTCCGCAAAGGACATGACGATGGAAAATGCTTATGGTGACACGATGATTCCAGAGCTGGACGCCGATAGTATTCTGATGGAAGGCGAGCGTGGCAGCTTCAGCGCCACTGTAAAAGGAAGCATTGACGATTTTAACATTCTTTCCGAAGCAGAGCATGGGGACAATACGCTTCCGACCAAATATGAAAACAGCTCCCGGCGCAAGCTGCAAATCAATGTAGAATACGGCGATATCAATGTAAAATTTCAAAAATAAGGAGCTGAATGGAACTTTCGGAATAATAGCATGCGCGTATCACTCATATTGCGCTCAAATGCCGAAGTTATACATCAAGCCACTACGAAAAGCACAGATTCTCTGAATTATCAACAGGATTTCTCAGACATATTCAAAGCAATCTGCCATATGTTATGAGGAATCCTTTTTTTATGACTGCTTTCACTCTTCTGCTGTTTCCATTATCGCTTGGATTAGCGTCTCACAGTCTTATTTACGTACGGTTAAAGAGATACGGTTGCATCCCCGCCTAGCTATTTTTCACCTTACGTGCATAAAAAAACTGTCCCTATTTGGCACTCAGGAGCTGTTCACGCTCATCCAACAGCTTTGGCATTGGCGTATAACAGAGCAGTATCTCCTGTCCTTCACCTTCCAATGCCCGGATAGTTCCTGCGATTTCAACCATCCTGTCAGCTCCTGCGATCATCATGCTGCTGCGCAGCTTCACCTGACGCTGTCCATGCTGATCTGCCGCACATAGTAAGGAATACAGCGTTTGATAATCCTTAATAAAATCGGAAAAGCACGAAGAAAACACAACGGATTCCTTAAAATCTTCCTGCTTTTTCCCCAACATTTGATAAAACGCTGTATTTGCCCACAGCACGGTCAATGCATCATCCAGCCGATGTAGACTGACTGCCAGTTGCAAATCCTCCATCATTCCCATATCTGCACTGCCTGCAGCTGATTGCTTCATCTGTACCATTTCGTAATCCTCCACTATATCTGCCCTTTATCCTGTGAGTGAAGTTACATCACCACACAAGCATCCTACTGCATCCATGTGCATCCGTACCCCGTTTACCTATGCATAAGTCGCTTTCATCAAAAAGAAAAGCACGCAATCCATTCTACACTTCGCTGCAGATATCATTTCTTTCATTATAGCACAACCTGAAACTTTATTTCATTTTTTGCATTATTTTAAATAATTTATCTGTAAAACACATAGGAAAAATAACATCCAATATGACAGAACTACAATGAATCCTGTGAAACAGCGGATAAGCAAGCGCAGCCCCTCTTTTCTTCTTCCTCGTCATCACATGCTTTTTTATATAGGGACATACGTACAGATACGTCCCTTATCTGCATCCCTGCTATCTTTCAAGCAGCAGCTCTATTTCATAGATATCCTCCAGTGGAATCCAGGAATGATCACTGAATATGAGCCTGCGGTTATACTCATCCATTTTCTTCAAATTCATAATAAGTGTACGGTATGCTCCACCGTCCTTACGTTCATCCGGCTGGAAATAGGTTACCCGGATGCGCGGCTGCTCCGTGATATGCTGCAGAATTTCCTGCAGGCTTTCATCATTCTGCATATTTCTGTTTTCATCCAGAACTTTTCGCTGGTCGATCAGCCGCTGTGCTTCCTGAATTGCCTCCTTATGCCCTGTCAAAGCGGCAAATGGCGCAAACTGGGCAGCGCGATCCCGTATCGGCATCTGCGCATGCTTTTTGGATACCGGATGAGGCAAATGGATAATATCCTCATAGTTGTCTGTGTGCTGTTGTTTCATAGAAATCTCCTTTTATGCCTTATGACCGCCAATCGTTTCGTTTCGCCGGATGGTATTGGCTCCCTCCTCCAGATTCATACCCTTTAAAACGGCATTCTTTCCATACTTTTTCTTTATCTGCAATGTTGCCTGCTGGAGCGCCTTTTCCTTATCCAGCTGTGCGCGTTCTTTTTCTTCCTGCTGCCGCAATGCATCATAATCCACAAACAGGTCCAGCTGCTCTGCTTCTGCTTTTTGCTGTACCTGCTTCTCATCCACAACATGATTTGCGGATATATTGATTCTGCGTACTGTCAAATGCGGATTTATAATTCTGTCAAAGAGCTTCATGACCTCCTTAATCATCCATTGGGAGGATGCTGTCTGCCGTTTTAGGTTAGCTGTGCCATGAGCATGCTTTGGAATCGTTCTTCCATAGCGGTCCGTTGTGACAGCCTTGATATACGGTGCAGCGGTTTCAAGATTCTCGATATCATACCCGATCGTCAGCACGATCTGATCACAGACCTGCCCCTTGTCAACCAGAGAAAGAGCAAGAAGATCCAGCATCTCCTTAATAACAAGCCTTGTTTTTTCCGTATCGTAGGGGCAGCTCAGCACCTGCCCGGTACCGATGCTTGTATTTTCCGGCTGATATGCCTTGATATCTGCCATTGTACACGGTTCATATCCCCAGGCATGATCAATCAGCAGCTCTGCATTAACACCAAACAGCTGATACAGGCGATCCTCGTTATATGCATCCTGCGCGGTGCCAAGTGAGCATCTTGCAATATCTCCCATGGTATACAGATCAATCTGTTCCAGCTTCTTCGCATAGCCTTTTCCAATGCGCCAGAAATCTGTAAGCGGTCTGTGATTCCAGAGCAGCCTTCGATACCGCATTTCATCCAGCTGTGCAATCCGCACTCCATCACTGTCTGCCGGAATATGCTTTGCCACAATATCCATGGCGATCTTGCACAGATATAAATTGGTACCGATACCTGCTGCCGCCGTAATACCGGTTGTGTTCAGAATATCGGTAATGATACGCTTTGCCAGCTGTCGCGGTGTTGTCTGATAGGCTTTCAGATACCCTGTCACATCCAGAAAAACCTCATCGATTGAATACACATGGATATCCTCCGCAGAGATATACTTCAGATAGATATCATAGATTTGGGTGCTTTGTTCCAGATAAAAAGCCATACGCGGAGGAGCCGCAATATAGGTCATCGCAAGCTCCGGATGGGTAGTAAGCTCATGTTCATCATAGGATTCCCCGACAAGCTGATGGCCGGGGGCCGCCTTTCTTCTCTTTGCATTGATTTCCTTTACGGTTTGAACGACCTCAAACAGCCTGGCTCTTCCGGAAATCCCGTATTTTTTCAGGGAAGGTGTGACCGCGAGGCAGATTGTTTTCTCCGTCTTCCCCGTATCCGCAACAACCAGATTCGTCGTCAGCGGGTCCAGCTGCCTGCTGATACACTCCACGGAGGCATAAAAGGACTTTAAATCTATCGCCATATAAATATGTTTCTTCTGTTCCACGCCACCGCCTCCTTATTCTACACAGACAGTATTTGTATATTCCTCCATCCTCATACGGATTCCATGTATACACGAACTGTAATCTGCTTTCCCTGCAATCGGGTATGAGAATATGATCTGTCCTGCACAGAAAGATGCACATAGAAAGCCATCTCCGATTGCTTATTGAAGTTTCTATATTTTATCACAAATGCTTGTTCGCGTCTTTGGAAAAAGAATGATATTTATCAGCACAGCCAGTCCTAGCTGCACACTTTTCATACGCAATCCTTTCCTGATGAGATGTTTTGCAGACTGCGCATGCATAAAGAGCTGCTGCATATATTCAAAAAAGCGAAAAGCAATGCCGTAATGCTACATCAAATATGCTATAATGGAAGCACATTTGAAAAGAAATTGGTATGATGCATATATGACACACAAAGCAAGTCGGGAGGAAGCATATGTCCAGAAAAGCATATAGTCAGCAGGAACGAACCGCATTGAAAAAAAGACTGCATGAAATCGGTCTGGATATTTATTTAAAACAGGGCATCCAGAATGTCAAGCTCCCGGAGATTTTACAGCTGGCTGGAATTTCCAAGCCGTTCTTTTACACCTTTTATCCATCTCTGGGCGATTTGATTATTGATATCATCGATGAGCAGCGTATATCGATTATGAAGCTGCTTGAGAAGACACAGGCAGATGAGACACTGGATTGGAGAGGCAAAATAGAAGCCTTTCTGTATCCGCTTCTGCATCACAGGGAGCATCGTTTTTTCATCCTTTCCCCGGAGGAGGAGGTATGGCTGTATCAGCGGCTGACAAAGCAGTGCTTTGATTCTTTTCAGAAATCACAAATAGCATTTTACGAAGACCTTCTGGCTGCATGGGAGGTTCCTCTGACAGCGATTGCCCCGCAGATCATGGGCAATTATCTGTTATCCCTCATTATTGTACGAAACAATGCCCCAACCTCTCTCCCCTTTTTATTTCATGAGTATCTTGACGAAACAGCAGCTTTGCAAATACGTCTGTTTATAGACCATCTGGAATCCCTGCGGCTACAAAGCATACGGTAAACGTATGTTTTTTCTTGCTTTCCGGGCCTGCTCTATGTATAATGAAAATATAATTACCAAAATTATTTTCGGTAAGTAAAAAGGAGGATTTGTATGGGTTTATTTGGTAAAAAGAAAAAGGCTTGGGATGAAGGACGTATTCAGGAAAACAAGGCTAAAATGCGCGCACTGTTTGAACAGGTAGTAGAGGATGCTGCAGGCTATCAGCTTGTCTACGCATATTCCTCCAGCGTAAAAACAAGCAATTACATACTCGCCAGAAAAACAACGTATACGTACACGAGCCTGATCGTCGGTTTCCGGGAAGCTGATATGAGTATCGTCATTTTACAGACAACACCGGAGCTGGAGGGCTGCAGCGATCCGGAAATCTTCAGAAAGGGAGAAATCAAGAAAGCCAAGGTTGTTCAGGGCGGCTTCACCATTTATCACAAGGGCGGTCTTATGGCCGGGTATACACAGTTTTATATTTCTGACGAATATGATGATGACAATCTGTTCGCTTATATGCGACAGAGTGAAGAGGCAGCACAATGGGATATCTTCTGGCCTAAATTCTGTAAGTAAGTATGGATACGATAACTCTCATCTTAATCATTCTTGCCGGTATGAGTCTCTCTTTACTTGCAGCTCATCTGTGGGTGGGGATAATTGACGGAATCGGCGGGTGTTTCAAGAGAATATTTCACATCGGACGTAAACAGAAGAAGGCCTGGCATACACTGTCAAAGGAACCTCGTCAAGAATCACAAAGCATCAGGAAAAAGCCTTCGCCATTCGAAGAATAACGTACAGGCAGAAGCTCCTTCAGCAGCATTGCCGCTGTTTGCAAATCAAATTGTATAACATAACAAAAAGCAAGTTCGTTCAATGACTTGCTTTTTATATCCTCTTTTCATCAATATCCCGCACACGAAGTACTGCAGCTCCGGTATCATTTTTCACAATTGACCATTTTCTTAATCAGGAACGGCTACATTCTCTTTATTTTGTTTTCCTCTACATGATCTGTTAAGAACGCCTGCATCTTATCCGCGTTTACCATAAGGCTTTCCACTTTAAATCGTTTCCCTTGTGCAGTGAAAACAGTGATCATCTCGTTCTGCGCAAATGTATTCTTTCGAACCTTCCATTGTACATTGCGGATGTCGGTTATCGCAAAGCTGAACTTCACCAGACCAAGCCCCTTTCTGACCGTTATCCTTGATCCGTTCACCCGGATTCTATACATTTTTGTCCATAAGATAACGAAGGTCACAGGAATGAACACAAATACCGTTATACAGATATACATGGCCGTATGAGGTGGCGGCAAGAAGATCGTATTCAATACCACCAGAATGATAAAGAAGCATAGGATACATACCCATAGCCAGAAGACGATGGGAGGGTTTGTTACCGTAAAGCATTTCCTTGTACGCATACTTTCCTCCTTATTGGCACAGGCCATCTTCTTCATACAGCAGCTCAGCCGCAATAAAAACCAATGCGCAACAGCAGCTTATGAACATAAAGGAAAATCATTCCTTCGTTATCGTCAGACTTTCAAATGCCTCCTTTGCCTTTTCCTGTCCGGCAAGACTGGCTATCAGCATTCCTGTTTTTGAATCCCTGATCCATACAACAAAATTTTCCTCTGTCCCTGATTCCCCTTCTATTTCATACATATAATAGGTATTTCCATCCTTTTCTGTATCCTCCAGCACACGCATTCCCTGCTGACCTTTGATAGCCAGATAACTGTTATATCCGGTTTCATGGATAAACATTCCTTGTAAAATGTTTTCTTCATCCTTTTTAACTGTAAACTGTCCATCCTTCTGCGATAAGGACAAGCCGTTCGAGGTATCCAGTTTCACCTTAATGGTATCGCCGGTTTCCACATTGAATGTATAAGATTTGCTGGATGAGGCTGAGCATGCCCCAAGCGTAAGCATCACGGCTACTGCCAGCATAAGAACACCTGTTTTCATAATTCGTTTCATTGTCTTCTCCATTCTCCCGCTTCGCACGAGTATTAAATTTTAATGCTTGGAATTGTTTATTTTACAACACGTTTGATTTTTTCCACACATCCCCTATAAATGTATTACGATGCTGCATATTTCCTCATCTGCCTTTATCTATACGGCAGGCAATCTGCCCTTCTCCTTACCCGGCATCTGCTTCATGATATCGATAACAGATAGCTGTCATTTCTGCACAGGCCGTTTGAAGCGAGTTTTCCTTCCTTTAATGGCGGTATCTTCCGGCTTCTGCATGTTGCTGATAAAATTGTTCCTTATCCTCATACATTTTTTGATCTGCACTACGGATGATAGCCTTCAGATTGCGGCAGGAATGCGTCCATTCATAACCGACAGCCGCTTTACATTCCTCCCTGTTAAATGTATCCTTCAGCTTCTGTATGATATCTCTGAATTCTGCTTCCTCCACATCCGGACAGATGATCACAAACTCATCGCCCCCTACACGGTAGAGGTTTCCTTCCGGCACACTGCTTTGCATAATGGCCGCTCCTGTTTGCAGGAGCTGGTCTCCGGCCTCATGCCCGAAACGATCATTGATTTCCTTCAAACCATTCACATCAATAAACGCCACGCCCACAGTAGTCTCTTTTTCTGAAAATTCCTCCACATCCTGAATATAGCGGTTGTGATTATAAAATTTTGTTAATGTGTCCATATAGCTTAACCGATACAATGTTTTTTCATCCTCATTTCTACGAATTGCCAGCATGATGAAGTAACTGAATGTCCGTAAAAATTTCTCTGCATCCTCAAAGACTTCCACTGACAGATTATCCAATCCGATCATACCTCCGAAATTACCGTATCGCTCAAATGGAACAAGGATCAGCCGCTCTATCTTTTGACCAGATAACAGTTCATATTCCGCCTGCCTGTCTCCCTGAAGCTCCCTGACATCCCTGATCATAATGCTGGCCTGCTCATCATATAGCTGGAACCACCATTTATAATCATGCCTGGATAAATGCTGCAAATTATCAATCTCAGGAGTGATCCCTTCTCTGCACCATTCTGCAATATTTGACATCTCATCATTTTCCATATAGAACACATAGGCCCGCTCTGCTTCAAATACCTCCCCAATCAATTTCAAGACATGATTCATAGCATTCACTGTATGATGATTCTGATACAGCTCGCGGATACAGTCAATCAGGATGTTGTCTCTTTTTATGCGCTGCTCCAATTCCTTTTTCTTTTGCAGACTCTCGGTAATATCAAAGGCGATTTCCATTCTTGCCTCACGACCTTCCCAGTCAATGAGACGATCCTTTAACAGATAGTGTCCGTGAATAACAGGATTGCTGTGTTCCCATGTATAAGTCTCATCCTTTGACAGCTTTGCATTGGGGCAGAAGTCACAGGGCTTATCAAATCCCTGCAGTGCTTTATAGCATTTCAGTCCTGTGAACTCCTCTATGTCAAATAGCTTTTTCCCTGCATCATTCACAAACAACAGGTCATAGGTATGAATATCCGCAACATACATCAGCTCTGTCATCTCGTTGATCGGCATGAGCATCTGCTGTGTTTGTCTGGCAAGCTGCTCACTTTTTCTTCTGTTCTCAGCCTCTGCCTCCAATAAGCGCCTTCTCCGCTTTTCCTGCTGATATGTGAAAATCGTTACCATCATCACAACCACAAGAAATGCACAGATAACGATAATCAAAAACGTTCTTGACTGCTGAACGATTTCCTCCGTATATACCTCTGCAATGTCCACCGCCTCATCCGCCTTGGCAAAATACTGCTCGCTTAATGCATATAAGCGGTTTTTGTTATCCCCGCTGCTGCGATATTGCGAGATTTCTTTTTTGATATCTGCCCATTCCTTTTCCATTTCAGCGAGAAGTCCCTGATACTCCATCTGATCCAAACGGGTGATATGTGCATCTTCATCACCGGAAAGCAAGCCATGTAAAGTTCGATCCAGCTCGTCGATCAGTGCATCATTGGGTTCATGATTCAATTCCTGCTTGATCAGCCTTTGCGTAGCTCCACGTATGATTCCGGTATAGTTTATAATACGGGCGTTCCCCTGAAGCTTTGCATTCGACTCCATGGATAGAAATCCAATGGTGATTATCGCTATACAGAGAAGCAATGGTATAATGCCAACGAGATGGTTGGATAATATTTTTTTCATTGGATAAAACCTCCTGTGTATTCGCAGTCCTTATATTTATATTTACTATTTTATCATGTAATGTTATTTGATGCACCAATTTCATTCCTTTCCTACAGGCTACAGCAGATTTTTCTGCAGAAAGCGATATTGCCTGTTCCTGCAGCGCGAATGGCAGGCAAAGTGATACCGTGATTGCACATTCGTATATGGTATCTGAAGCCCCCTTATTTATCACCATTTTAGATCATCATCCGGTTATTACACCAAGACGAAATCGATGGATCAGAAGCACTTCAAGCGGTTATTTACAGACCGCTTATGATTTGATTATTCCAAGCGGTACGCCATAAATGCAGTTCCCTTATTTATGAATGGCACTCCTAAAAATATATCTGCCAGTATTATTTTAAAAGGTCTTATGCTGCATCCCTTTGCTTTGCAGCACACGCCTCTTGAACCCATTATTGTGATAGTAAGAAAAGATGTGGATTTTACTCCACACCTTTCTACTTTCCTATATGTTTTCGCCATTTTATTTACGAAAAGCCTACTGCACATTTCTGTAGCTACGTGCTTACCCTGTAGTTTAAAGACAGCTATCCCTTTTTATGATTGATAGCAGCCTGTGCTGAACGTGACTCTGATAGGCGTTTTTAGCTGTTTTACTTATGTTGCTATAAGCGGCACTGAAAATATATGTATGAGGACTTTCTTCAGCGTCCTCAATATTTGCTTTCGCATGATTTTTTCTCCCTTCAACACTACAAATAAGAGATTGTGTTTCATCTGGAAGGAAATTCAAATCCCAACGATACCTACAGTTGTCCACTGGAATAATCTGTGCAACAAATTTATCTACAATACTGTCATCAAGCTTTGGTTTTGAAAAATCCAAACACTCATCAAGTACAGATTTAATCTTATCTAAATCTAATTCTATACCAATGTCATTTTCAGCCATATCCATCATTTTTTGCTTTTCTTCAGCATATTTTTGCAAAAGATCGTCTACTACTTCTTTCTGCGATTTAAACTCTTCTTTTGTAATCTCACCATCTGAACGCATATCAATAAGATTATCAATCTTATGTTTTGCTCTTGTAATTTTACCTTCTATAGCAGAAAGTGCTGCTTGATTAGTTTTTGCATCGCTTTGATAATGTTCATTCAAAAGACGATAAACTTCTAAAACAGCTTCTTTATGGTCTAGCCAGACACCTTCAAGTACTTTCTTCGCCATGATTTCTAATTTCCAATCACCAACCATGCGAATATCACAATATCCTTCTGTGTCTAAACCATTTTTTTCTCGAAATTTTTTACTTCCGTTATTAACTTGATTATAACACTGATAACCAAAAACCTCATCACCTCTTTTGTTAGTTCGCCATTTATTTTTACGAAATGTCGAACCACAACTACAACGAAGTTTTCTTAACCATACATCTTCTGTTGCTTTTTTACCATATACACGTTCTTCATTATTCACTTTTAGTTTTGTTGTTCTTGTTTTTCGTATCTCGTTACACTTTTCCCATACTTCTTCAGAAATAATTGGTTCAAAGTCACCTTTCACATACAAATAGGAACTTTCATCAAGATTATTTATCCTTTTTTGTTCAAGATAGTTATTACTAAATGATTTTAAATAGCATTTATAACCCATATAGGTAGCGTTTCTTAAAATTCTACTTATCTTAGAAGATGTCCAACTCACATTTCCATGACCATCTTTTCTACCACGTCTACTAATTTCTTTTGCTACTTTAGTTAAGCCATTTCCTTGTAAATATAAATCATAAATCATTCTTACTGTTTCAGCCTGTTCTTCATTAATTACGTATGTGCCACCCACACGATCATAACCTATAATATTACCATTACCGTACAGAACACCTTTATCTCTACTGATTTTCTGCCCTGCTCGAACCCTCTCAGAAACTTTTCTACTTTCTTCTTGAGCTAAAGTTGCCATGATAGTTAATCTTAGTTCACCATCTCCATCCATTGTCCATATATTATCTTCAACAAAATAAACTTCTATTCCTAGATTTTTTAATTCCCTAGTCGTTACTAAAGTATCTACTGTATTCCTTGCAAAACGACATACTTCACGAGTAACAATTAAGTCAAATTTTCCTGCCCTTGCATCTTCTAACATTTTCAGAAATGCAGGACGTTTTTTTGCCTGAGTTCCTGTTATTCCCTCATCAATATATTTTTGTAAAACATTCCAATTTGTATGTCTTGAAGTTTGATCATCATACCACTGTAACTGATTTTCAAGAGCAGCAAGCTGAGCTTCATGTTCAGTTGAAACACGCCCATAATAAACTACCGTTCTTTCCCTATTTCTATCCAAAAATAAATATGGATTTTGATTTATTACTTTATTTCTCATAATGCTACCTCCTTAATTTAATAGCATTCTACCTCTTATTAAAAATTTCGTTAAGTTTGTGGATTTGAAGCTTTTATAATATTAAAATATGTTGTTTGATTTACTAAACCTTTTTCATATAAAATTTCAATAAGTTTTATAGCAGCGTAGTAATTATCAACTTGAATTTTTACCATTACTCACCACCTGCTTTATTTACAATCCTAACGTGTACAAGATAATTTAATGAAAGACTTCTAAGCAATGCTTTATCAATTCCCAATAATTCTTTTTCAGTTGTCTTTCCTAAGTATGTTTTGATACGCTTTTTATCTATCGTTCTAATTTGCTCTAATAAAACAATAGATGGTTCTGTAAATGCATCATTATTCTTAATTAAATAATGCGTAGGTAAACTTGGCTTCTTGTTTGTTTTTGTCGTAACCATAGCGACGATAAGAGTTGGAGCATGTTTATTACCCGAATTATTCTGAATCACCACTACTGGTCGTAAACCGCCTTGTTCAGAGCCACACACAGGGTTCAAATCAGCATAATATATATCGCCTCTACGATACACCCAATCTTTTTTCATCATAAAAATAACCTCCTTTTATCTTGGGTATGTACCGAAAAGCTGCACCATCAATAAATTGAATAACAGCTTTTCCATGCGTATATGTGAACCCTAAATTTGTTCTAAACACCCCTAGGGAGAAGATAAGAAATCTTTATTGGGAAATCATCAGATGGCTGTTTGCGAAACAGCTCCATAGGGTTTCTGCCCTCCGCCGGGTACTCCGCCAGCTCCGTAGAGAAGTATCATTATCCCTTATTGCTTTCATTGCCTTATGAGTTGCAACCTCATATTTACTAGCTGATAAGACTCGCTCGTGTAATCCCATAAACACTAAATCTTTCCTTGCTTATTTACTTCGTACAGTCATGGCGTATCACTGATGTGGCTGGCACTTGGTAGCACCTGCAATAGGAACGTATCTGATGAATGAATATTCAGTTTTCAAAGATCATTTGGCCCATTTCCTTGAGCACATCTAAAGTTTAACTTTTACAGCTTCTCCTTAGGAGGGACCGATAGTGCTAGTTACTGACACCAATAGTGCTAGTTATAGTGAATTACTAACACTTCTAATAAGTGATTCAGCTTCTAATAGCTTATTTCGATATTCTTCTGTTCTCATTCCTTTACCAAGCAACAAATAATCAAGTGATACCCTAAAGTACTCCGATACCTCTATTGCCAAATCAATAGAAAGGCTTTTTGTTCCCTGCTCAAGCTTGCTCATCATACTTGTACTAATATTTAATTTTTCAGATAACTGCTCTTGTGTTAATTGATGTAAAACTCGTAATTCTTTTATTCTTTTTCCACATTCTTTTGGATCGTAATACATTCTTTATTTCCTCCTGTTTTGTCTTGAATTGCATTTGCGAATCAAAACTTTTCAGGTGGAGAACGATTACGAACAAAGCCTGCAAATACAGAAAAAGAGCGACCAACTTCACAATCTAATGCAAAGTCAGTCGCTCTGTATTTATGGTTTTTGTCCATATAAAAACCCTCACTTGTTTCTCGTGCTTTTGTCCTTGCACGAAAAACTTACTAAGCGAGGGTGTTGTGGTTGGTGTTGCAGCGGTGTTACGATGGTGTTATGAAAACTTTTAGGTGTTATGCCGGTGTCGTAACGGTGTTACAAAGGTGTTTTGTCAATTTTCTTATTTTTCAAGAGCTTTAACTAATTCTTCGTATTCTTCTTCAAGCAATGCTTTTTCAGCATTTTTTAATTCTGCTCTTGCCATGGCATTCGCACCCATTTGATAAGTAGCACGAATCATCCAATAATAAAGCTCTTTATTGTTATGCTCATGTTCCAATACTTTTTGAGCATAATCTTGAACAAGATTAAAATTATGATTTTCATAAAGCAGTCTTAAAAGCTCATTGACAGCACCAATATATTTTTGATGATAATCATTTTGAATATGCATGATCCAATGCTCTCCAGTTGCTGAAGCAAGTATCGGACCACGATATATTTCAATCATCTTTTTTAACATTTCTATTTTGACTGGAGCACATACTTCCCTTTGTGCTAAAAGCCAATAATTTTTAAATTGCTCATAATCTGTACTTATGTTAAGTTCAGGATTAATTTGATATCCCTTATTAGTACAAGATATCAGTTGATGATCAAGTACATCATCAAGAGTACTTAACAGTCTATATTTAAGTGTTTTAATCTTATTACCCGGATTATCAATAACTTCATCAGACCATATCGCATCACATAACATTCGTGATGAATGACATCTTTCCGGATGTAATAACAAATAAGTCAATACTTTAATGACCATAGGTGAGCTAATATCTTCTTCTGTAATGGTTTTGTTTAATGTATGAATTTCAAATTTACCAAATAAGTTAATGACAATATCTTTCATACTTTTAATTTCAGCAATAGTAAATGATTTGTTCGTTCCTGCACAATGCCTTGCTTCACTAATTGAGCAATACATTACATACGAAAAAATCCTTAATAATTCTACTTTGTTCTTATATCTTCTTGGATTTAAAGCAATAATAAAACCAGATGGTTCTTTCCAAAATGGATAAGCAATCAAAGAATCGATTTTCAATTCATGATACATTTTATATTCTTCATCATCTTGATCTTTATAAATTGTTGTATCTTCAATAATTATCGGTTGACCATTGTGTAAAGCATCCATCCATTCTTTTGATGGAGAAGTTCGTCCTTGGTCAAAGAATTTACGTACAACATCATTTGTAGTAGCTCCGCTCGTCCACCATATTGGATTCCAAGCATTAAATATTAAATCAGCCTCTACGACACCACACCAATCGGCTTCATGAAATTTTGCTGCACAATTCAGTGCATTTTTAGCTAGCATTTCCGGATTATCCTGATTATGAGAAACGCTCTCTACTTCCATAAGATCATTAACTAAATGTTTAAGATACTTGAATTGTTCCAAATCAATAGTTTTCTCTTGGTTTTCCTCCATCGGTGGAGGGACATTTTTGTTCATTTCATTCATCTCCTTAAATACCCAAAAAGACCGCAAGAAAGTCAACATTCGTCGACAGCCTTACGGTCTACTTTTGATTTAATATGACTGTCAAATCTTATATGGTTTGGCAATCTTAATAATACTATTTTCTAAATATCAATCAAACTGATATGCACGCTTAATCATTATGAATATAGTTTTCTCGGTATGATTGTATTTTATCAATGAAGTCATTTACTAGCTTCAATGTTGGTATATCACATTTATTAAGCTTTTCAATGATTTGATCATCAATTAAATAGGCTTTGCTTACATGCGATGAACCTGTTAGAAAATAATCTAAACATTTATCAAGTGCTACGCTTATTTTCATCATCATCTCAAGTGATGGTTTGTTTACTCCATTTTCTATTGCACTTAGATGATTACTTGAACAATTACATATAGATGCAAGATCATCTTGCGTCATTCGTCTAAGTTTTCTAGCTTTTTTAATTCGCTTCCCAACAGAAACAAAATCGATTTCTACTTCTTTTTCAGTAATACCCGCCATGTCTTGCATGTAATCACCTCCATCCGTATTTTTGTAAATATATTTTAAAAAATATCGGAAGTGATTAGAACAAAGCAATAGTTGTATATTCTAAGTAACACTTGTATTTTGAGAAAATTATTGGGAAAATCCATCTATTATATGGAATTATTCAAAAATACAGATCCATAAACGAAATCTAATTCCGCCTGCGGGTCTGTATTTTTTTGATAATACTTTACGAAACTTCAATAGTGCCTATAGTCTACATGATATTTTAAATATTAATAACTTAATACAACTTAATTAAATTTTAATTGTTTTAACAGTAGATAATAACTGATAAAAAGCCTGTCGCACTTCATTTAAATCAGAATTTGCGCCCCAACTTATACGCACCGAATTTTCGATTCTTTCAGTCGTTAACCCCATAGCTGTTAAAACATAACTAGGTTTATAAGACTTAGAATTACATGCTGATCCGTTTGATATTCCACAATACTGTTTAGTAGAAAGCATTAATGCTTCTGAAGAAACGCCATTAAAACAAATATTTATTGTATTAGGCATGCAATGCTCAGAACTACCATTTATTTCATAGTCAATCTCCATGGCTTTTAATTCATCCATTAAACATTGTTTTATAAACTCACATTTTTTAACATTTCTTTTGTATTCGACTGAAGCAATAGAACATGCGGTTCCTAATCCATTGACTAGAGCTACCGGTATTGTGCCTGGACGTATTCCATGTTCTTGTTGTCCGCCATACATAATTCCTTTTACCGGAGGAAGTTTATAACGTTTTTTTCTAAGAATCAAAGCTCCCACACCTTGTGGCCCACCTATTTTATGTGCACTCATAGAAAGCATATCATATTTTATTAGTTTCAATTCATCCACTAATTTTCCGAAACTTTGCGTTGCATCTATGTGAAAATACACTTCTTTATCTGCAAGATAATCACCAATCTCTTTTACTGGTTGAATAATGCCCGTTTCATTATTAACATGCATTACACTTACAATTAATGTATCGTCCTGAAGGTATTTTTTCACATCATCAAATAATATTCTTCCATCATTTCCAGGTTTTAAATATGAAACTTTAAAGCCTATTTTTTCCAAAGCTTTGCATGTTTCCAATATTGCTTTATGTTCTATTTCTGTTGTGATTATATGTTTTCTACCAGTTTTGTTTGCATATTCAATTAATCCTTGAAGGACTATATTATTGCTCTCGGTTGCTCCACTTGTGAAGAAAACCTCATCCTTATTAATACTAAGCAAATTTGCAACATCATATCTTGCTTGTTCAACAACCTGTCTTGCTCTATCTCCATAAACATGAGTTCTACTATCAGCATTTCCAGGAATGCTTCGATATACATTTATCATTTCATCAAGTACACGTTCATCAATAGGCGTAGTAGAGTTAAAATCAAGATATATCATATTTAATTACACCTCCAACGCCAGCCTCAATAAATCATCTAAATTTTTAATAAAATTTGTACCTGATAGATAAGAAATACCTCTTTCTAAGTGGAGTTTAAAATACTTAGATACCGTACCATTATCTATTGGCAAATTTTTAGATTTACACCATGCAATTATAAGTGCTTCATATAAATCACTGTCTTCTCCTCCAAAAGTAAACCAAGACATTTCTAGATTACTATCTTGTACGATTGGGATATCTGTCGGTATTGAATCTTCTTTTAAAGAATAGCATAGTGCCCATCTGCACAAAATATTCCAATTTTTTATCCCTGTCTTTCCTTTTAAACGAGATAACTTATCTTTTGATTGATTTGATAGCTTTATTTGTTTAATAATCATATTCTATCCTCCATAAAATAACCAGAATGTATAGAAGTCGATTTTGTATCGTCATTGTAAACTAATGTAAATTCATCACCGACATTTTCCTTCATCATTTTATAGTAATCTTTTGTTATTTCTGAATCTGTAGATAAAATAATAGTTTGCTCACTTGCATTTGGAAAATAACTATTTATCAAAGTTTCTCTATGGTTAGAGTCCAGTCTAGACAGAGGAGTATCTATTATTACCGGAAGTTTTCTTTTGGAGCATTTTGCCAAAGCCCATAAAAGTGAAATAACCATCAGCTGTTTTTCTCCAGCAGATAAAGAGGCCTTTTCAACTTCTTCTCCATCAAAATTTATATATTTCAAATCTAAAGTTTCCTCATTCATGAGGATTTTATCGATAAGAGTTTTTTTATTTGCCAACAATTTATAGCACTGCGTCATTGTTTCTGCTACCACTGACACTTTTCTTTTTTGTAATCGAATTTTATATTCATCGATTATATTATTAGCAATTTGAGAGTATTTAAGCAAACGATCAATATCATCGTTCAATTCAACTTTCTGTAAATATGATTCTACTTTCTTTTTAAATTCGACATTTACTGATAAAAATTGCGCATTCAAACTCTTGTATTGTCCTTCTAGAGAATTAATTTTAACTTCTATTTCAGTTATTTCTGCTTCTAGCGTTTTTATAGTTTTATATAATTTTGCCAAAGCTTTTTCATCTATATCAACAGATAAATAATTCTCAAGTTGATCTATTTCTTTACGATTACTATTTTGCATTTTTAGATGTTTGCGAGCATTTTCAATTTTCTCTGAAAGCTCTTTATCTAATAAAGATTGTAATCTAAACAAGACATTATCAGACAAACCGTATATCTCTTCTATGTCACCAGATTCCGCATTTTCGTCTATATAGTTAATGAAATGACTTGCTTTTTCCGCATTATCCGGAAATTCTTTTTTATAGCTTTTTAACATATATTTCATTTGATATAAAGTCATAGCTAACGTCTTTTTATCTTGTTCTAAAATCGCCTGTTCTTCTATATCTAAAAGAAGATTTCTTACTAATACTAATGGTAGCTGTGAGGCTGCATCGTTTATTAAAAGTTCATTGCATTGATTCAACGAAGCTACTAAAGAAATTTTCTTTTGATATAAATCCTCTCTTTGCTTAACAACATCTCCTCCCTTGGCTTTATATTCATTTTTCATTAAATCTAAATGTTTTATTTTTTCATCTAGCTTCAGCTTCTTCTCTTTTATGCGAGCATCTAAATCACTCATTTTTTTAGCCATTTCGTCTTTATAAGATCTAAGTTTTTGTAGTTCCAAAACACTTTTATCATCAGTATTTTTTTTCGTGCTTCTGGAAATAATCCGGCTCATATCATTACTTAAAACATCCAGAACTGATATTCCTAATAACGATCGAATTGATTCCTTCATTTTTGTATCCGTATCTTCTACGGCCACTTCTGCTATCTTTTCTCCATCAAAAAAGAAGAAATTCGAAAGTCTGCTAGGAAGTATATTTTCAATAAACATCGGCCAATTTTCTGTCAGAAAAGGATTTACTATCTCGTTTTTATATACAGTAATATCCTCTTTTACTCTATATCCAAAACCATTCCAAGATCTTTTAATTCGATAAGTTTCTTTTTCCGATGAATCCAATGAAAAATATAATTCAATCGATGCTTCATTTGAACCATCAGAAAGATTGATATATGATTTCAAATATTGACCATATGACTTGAATTTACTTTCTTGATATGCAAAAGAATTTTGTCCATATAACGAAAGTAATATTGCCTCTAAAAAAGTGGTTTTTCCTCGGCCATTCATGCCCCCCACAAGAACAATTGGTTTATTTGAGACAAATTCAAAAATATTTTCGCCAGCATATACACCAAAATTGTAAAGTTTTAATTCTTTAATTATCATTGTCCCGTCACCTCAGTTTGTTCATCATCAAACTCTTCAGACTCATCCTTAAAAGCAACAAAGAATTTTTCATTATATTTGCCACCCATTGTTTTCTTTCTTTCAAGTTGTTTTCTATAATATAATGTTGCATCTTCTTCATTTGAGTAAAAAGTCTTTTTTATACAAGACTCTAAAGAGCTTAGAATACCTTTTCTTTCATTAACCGAATTTATGCTTGATTCAGTATCTATCAAGCTGTACATCATTTCAAATGATAATTCCTCGTCCGGATATAAGTCTGTACATACTTGTTTCAAAATATCCCATTCATCTTTACCAAAAGACTCATTAGAAATCCATTCTGGGTCATCAAATTTCTTTCCCATCACTTCTTCATAAATACGTGGTAAAGAATCATCAAATTCATGCTTTTCCTTTACCCATATACGCCTAATACATCTTAATTCCGGAATTGATATAAGCTCTAAATCTGCAAACTCTTCTGGACCATTACAATTAATATCTAACTGAATTTCTAGTAGTTTTTTCAACCATTGTTCTCTAATTTCTTTAAGATATGGACCATGATGTAATCTTTCATATGTTCCGGTTACATAACCTTGCATTTTTCTAAAACTTCTTCTAGCGCGATCATTTTCTTCATCGCCGAACATGTTTCTAAATTCTAATAACGGTGTCATCCAAGCTTTTTCGTCATCGTTCGCAATCATAGCTTCCATTGACTTATCTTTTTCAACCATAGTACAAACCCAACATCCAAATCGACTTTTACCGCAACTAGGAAGATCTTTGTCAACCATCATCGGACATTCATTGTCCTCTGTAGCACTCATATACAACGTTTGTAGTTCATGGTTCGATAATCCCCATGGGTTTTTATATTGCATAAGAAAAATCCAAACATCATCATCTTTCCAATTTTCTAAAGGAGAAAAAACAAGTTCATTAGCTAAAGTAGGATTTGGACTTAACAATTCTCTAACTCTTAATTTTTCATATTTTGCCATTGTTCTTGCACGATTTGTACTCTCCGCTTTTCTTGTTCCTATAACTAAAATAATTTCACCATGTTCTGCTATTTTATTTTTAATAAAATTATTGACTGGTTGAATCTTTAATCTATCAGTACACCATCTTAATTTTTTTCTAGGAAACGGGTATCCTCTTCCTATTAAATTCACCCAAAATGTATTATTTGTTTCAGGTGTTAACCTATGTGTAATAAATGGCAAACTTTGCTCATTAGCTGAGTTTTGCATTATTTCTAAAGAGTGTTCTACCCACTTAGAAATAACAGGTGATTCAACAAGCGTATCCGTATTTATAATATGTACCGGTTTTTTTAATCTTCCAGGGTTCATTTCTTTTAAGGACATCCATACTAATTGCAATGTTGCGGTACTATCCTTACCACCAGAATATCCTATAACCCATGGAATATCATCAGCTAAATATAATGCTCTTATTGTTTCTTTTAGATTTTCAATTTCTTCTCTTGATATTCTTGTATCATTTATTTTTTCATCTTTCATATTCGTCCTCTATTCTCATTGAATTCTTTTTCAATGTTTTCTTCATTTTCGGATAGCCCTATTTCAAGAGATATTTTCAACATATTTGTTGCAAGTGCTATAGCTTTTTCATTGTTAATCATTCTACCATTTTCTTTAATTACTCTAAGGTACCAACAATCAGCATTTCTAGACCAATTTATTTTTTTTAAACCACATAAAATATTGTTCATATCAATATCTCTATTCCTATAAAAATAATTTCCTAGCTTACCAAATGCCTGCATAATTACAGCTTGAACAGCTAAATGTTTTTCTCGTAGTTCTTTTTTACTAAGCTCCTTATTTTGTAGATCTATCCACGGTACTACATTTTTAGAAATATTCTTCCAATATTCTATACAAAAATTCACAAATTCATAATTGCATTTTCCTTTTGATAAAATTCTCTTATTAGCTGTATATATTGTATTTAATGTAAATAATGATGATGAATACTTTCCTAACATATCCTTTTCTTTATCAACATACTCATTAAAAAAAGAAACACTTTCTACAATTTTTCTTGTTGCTACAGCCAATTCATCACGAGAATCATATAATTCAGCAATGGAATTTGATGTCTTAACCGCATGTTTATTAAGATCAGTAAATATCTGTTGACTGTGCTTTAAACCAAGGTCTTTATAAAAAACTATAGAAATTGTTTCATCACCTAAATCAGGCTTCTCAAGTAATGCCTGTTCTATCGCTGCTTTTCGGTGTTGCCCGTCATTAAGCAAAAATTTTGCATCTAAAGAAATCTCTAACATTCCTAAATCTGTTTCACCATAAGAAATAAAATTAAACTCCCCATCAATAGAAGCAGCTAGTGCTGAAAAAACATAGGAGTTTTCATTTTCTAAAATGTATTTTGAAATAACAGGTATTCTCGATTCATTTACACGTCTTTGTGCTCTATACTCCGGCAAAATATATTCATCATCCTCAGGAAATAATCGTTTAAGCATTTTTAAAGGAATCATAGCAATATAGTATTCTCTATTTGCTTGCACTCCTCTGACTACCGGAAATTTAAAACAGTAATTCATTTTTCCTCCTTAAACAAAAATATACTTAAGTAGTTTTTTATCACTACTTAAGTATATTGCTTTTAACATCACAAGTCAATTATCTAAATCTAATTTTTAATACTTAACATGATATTAGAAGATAAATTTTCTTTTCGAATCCAATCAATAATTGAATCCGTCAAATCTAACAACGAAGCATTTCTGTCTTTAACTTTTCTCAGAAAGTCAGCAATTTCAGAATCAAATTCCATTTGAGATAGAATGTCGTCAGCCTTTCTTTTTGCCTCATCAAATGCCTTAGAAGCATTTTCATCTGTTGGCCAACTTGAAAAGTTGTTCATATACTGTAGTATTCTATTGATTTCTTGTTTTTCATTGCTTATTAACTTTAAAATTCCAAGTTCTTCTTTTATTCCCGCTAGAAACTCATCTGTTTGGAGTTTCCATTCCGTTTCCATTTGTTCTCGTAATTTCTTAACATGATCGCGATAACGCTCAGCACCAGTAACCACTTTATTATCAAAAACAGATTTCGTATCTTCGATTACTTTTTCAAGTTCTTTTTCAGTTTTGTCAGAAAAATTTATATGCTTATATCTATTACAGATTACATACCCTTTAATAATCGGAATAAAATGCTTTGCATAAGCATCAAAAAATGTATTGTTTTTTCTTACAACAATTTGATGCTCGTTATCTTTTTGTTTATTTTGCGATACTTCCGCCATTAAAACTCTACTTATATTTAATTTTTCCTGCAACATATTAACCCTCCATTAATTCCATCATTCTTTCGAATTCAGTTCTATTTTGTTCAAATCTCGGGTCAACATCATCCGACCAAACACCGCTTCTAGTTAAATTTTCTTTAGCAATATTCATTTCTGAATATACGGAAGAATTATCTTTATCTACTAATTCCAAAAAGTGCAGAAATTCTTTCACTATTTTCATGGGGTTCGAAGAATAATACATTATCTTTTCCATAATTGCCATTCCATTTAAATTAGTATTAAGAGCTGCCATTGACTTTGTGATTTCAGCACTTCTATTTTTAAATAAATTAGCATCATTAGTTCTTAAAGGAATATTAATTCCATATGTTTCCGTATCCCTATAAAACTCTATAACTTCATTCAACAAATCTTTTATGTCTTCTGTTTCTATTTCTGCATCTTCTGGAAAGCCAAAATATTTCAAAACATTTTTATAGAGTTCTTTACCTTCTGCTATCTCTGTCGAAACTGCCTTATCTACTTTAGATAATATTTTCTTCAAATATTCTTTAGATTCATTTCTTCCATTTATTACATCAGAATCAATTTCGTCAATAGCAATCTCAAAGTTTTCATTTTTCAACTCTTTGAATACATTATCCAAGTAATTATAATTAATAATTTTCCTTCTAGCATTTTTATCATTACCTTGAATTAGATTGAAATATCTATGAGTTATTTCAATGTTCTTTAAAGCAGTATCTGACGTATACATAAAATTTACTAAATCAATCCATTCTCTTGAATGCCCATCTAAAGATAGTTTTTTAGAAGAAATATCATTATTTAGCAAAAGATCTGTTTTTAAATCGCTCATTTTATTTGCATGATAATCTCCGCTTAGTAAACCTCTATACACTTCTGCAATGATAGAACATTTTAGATAATCAGGATATTTTTTGGGATCATCATACGCCTTTACCACATCAACAAATCGTTTCTTATTTCTCTCTAACCAACTAGTTGCGATCCTAAGACTTGATGCAGCTCCTTCAAAATCCCATGAAGCATATTCAATATTACCAACTCGTTTTTTTCCTAGATGAAAACTTTTGCCAATTGCCAATAATAGCTGATACGTTTCATCATCATCTTTTAAAAGCACAAGTCCTTTTCCGACTTTTTTATCCTGCCTTTCGATTTCTACTAAGTCGTAATTTGACTTTTCAACCATCTGAACTGATAAAAGCGGAACACCTTCTTGTTGCCAAGCAATATTGGCAAAAATAAATTTGCTGATTTCATCCCTTACTTGATATGCTTTTGTAAAACTTTTTTTATCATAATGCCACTCAGATAATATCTTTGCAAAATCTTCAAATCCTTTATTTACTAACGGCTTTTTAATATGTTGCTTAGATTCTAGAGGCAGAGTAGTTTGAGTAAGAACATCTTCTGATGTAGTTTCATCAACCGAATCACTTTCATAAGTTATATTATCCAATGAAGTTCCCAACAATCTTTCGGCAAATGAAGTTAAACCGAATTCTTTAAAAACTGCCGTACTAACTCCACCAATATATCCATCGATACTAGTGTCTAAGTTCCCATCGCCCCAGTAGCCTATAATTGCAAATATTTTTTTTGTTATTATATCTTTTTCATCTTCTTTTAACTGCATATTCACAACAGTATTTTTGATCCTATCAATAACATCAAAATTCAAATTTGGTTTCTTAGAAAGTAAAAATTTAGGGAATGAAACTTTATCTTGAATTATACTTTCTACCGCGGGTTCAATGATTTTTCTTATGACATATCTAGGAGTTTTGTGAACATCAATATTATTATAAAGATTGATAATAGCTTTTTTTGTAAATGGGTACAAACTTATTTTTTTACCGAGATAAGTATATGAATCCCACTTTTCAACCTCCGTTTCTTCATGTACTGGATATTCAGTATCAATTGCACCATCTTGATACCATTTAGTAATGATTTCTGTATTAAGAGACATTACATTAAGATACTTAGCAACAAATTGAATTAAATCATCTTGAACATTTCCGATAGCGCCATCCTCAATTGTTATCATCGTGGTAATTCGGTCTAAATAATTTGAACGAAACTCTCGAAAATATTCCGTTGTAGTTCCTATAACAGAAGTTAATCGACACATTTTATCTATTTCATTCGAACCAGTATGCTCTACAATTAATGCATCCAGTAAGTCTCTGTTTATTCCTGTGCATGAAGTTATGTCTTCAATCAAAAGTGTCAGATTTTTTCCTTGAGCATATAATTCTTGTCTAATCTCTTTAAATATTTGTTGAAAATCACCTGGTTCTAAACCAGCACATGCTTTAATGACTGGTTCAACTTTCGAGTTCATATATTCAGCTAAAATTTTAGGATTACAGTCCTCATCAGGAAAACTTCCATCTACTTCTGGTAATAGTTTATTAGCCATTTTTACAGCTCTTTTACTAGCATTATTTCTCAACTTTATATTGAAATCATAGTCCAGTATAAAATCCTCTACATTGAATAAAGCAAGGACGTCTTCGCCTAATTCGTTATTATTATCAACTATTTTGCTATAAATACGCTCTATGGGACCGCCGGCCATAAGCATTTTTTCTTCAAACTCTGAGCTTGATAATAATTCCCTAAAATTTTTTCTATCACTTGAAGATAAAATTGAATCATCATCAGCGATTTCAACTAAAAACTTATGATAAATTTCATATTTAAATTTTTGTTCACTTACATTTTGATTAGCTTTTACTAGCCTTTCATATATATCCTTATTACGAATATTTTTAACTTCTTCAATGTTTAGAAATTGTTTAATTGTGCCTTTTAAAGTATTGTCACTTCTACGAATCATTAAAACCACATCATTTTTTGTTTCATCAGTAGATAATTTAGCTTCTATCCAACGAATAAAATGCGATTTTCCCGAACCACTCGAACCATCAACTACAATTAGTTGATGTTGGTTATACTTTGAAGAATCTTCAAAGTATTTATTAAATATTTCATCTTCTGAAATATGTTCTGAAACAGGTGTACCTGATAAATCATTTGTTACAGTAATTTTTCTAAATGGAACATGTGTTGATAAAAAATCTGCTTGCGAACTATTGATTGAATCAACATTCAACACATCTTTCAGTCTTGTTAATACAACTTCTTTATTCATGATCTTCTCACTCCTTTATAAACTATATGGGTGATTTCATCTGTGAATTCGTGCGTATTATCACAAAACAATCTCCATTTTTCTTTACTATCCAAATTCTTTTTAAGCACAATTTCTTTTTCATCGTGCATTTGCCTCAAAGCATTAGACAACGCCAAATTTAATTCTTTTGTATCTATAGCATTTTGTAAAGCCACTGACGCATATGGATAAATCTTCTCAACAAATTCTTTAACAGAATATTCTTTATTTTTTTCTAAATCAGACATAACACAAAAATCTTGTAATGCTATATGCATATTAGGCAAGAAAAACATTGCTGTTCCTTCTTGAATATAACCAAATCCTAAAAATGAAACCCAAAATCTACTTCCTAACATCATCTGCTCACTAACCAAAGAAATATCTTCTTTTTCTTGTATTTCACGTCTTATATTAACATCTGTCAAAGTTTTATATTTTAACCACTTCTCATTTGATTCTAAGAAAGATTTTACAATTTTAAAAAAATAAGAATCCTGATTCTTAAATACTATTGAATTGCAATATAAACGGAAAGTTTTGTAATTTTTTAATACTTTTTTATCACCAACAAATTTTAGTTTATCATTGTCTTTTTCAATCAACTTCAATTCTTGAACGCATACTTCTCTAATAGATGGATAATATGATGTCGAGCTAGAATTTAATCCTTTAGGTTCCATTTTTTCTCTTAAAACAGAATCTTCTATATCAGATTTTGATACTAACTTACACAATTCAAAAACTCTCTCTGGTATTGGTTCAGTTTTAATGTTGTTGTCAAACATATCTTTTTCATCTCCATTCATTTTTAAGATTGTTTATAGTGCTGAATAACCGCTAATTCTGATAATCGTTTATTTTTGTTTGCTATAAATGGATCATCTGTAGCAAATAATATAAACTTCATGTTTTCTTCATTAATACATCTTTCAACTATATTAATAAGTCTATTTTGCATAGATACATCTGCTGGTAAACAAATACCAATCACTCCGGATAGGTAATATCTATTTGATGAAATCAATTCAATAAATTCGACGTAATTACAAGTAAATAAGCTTGAGAAGTTATCCTTTAAGTTTTCTGTAGATAAAACCACTTTCTCCATCATATATTTATCAGAAACGAAGGCGTTAATTCCAAATCCTATTGCGTTAAAAATTTCATTTTCAATAAATTCACTTGTAATTAACATACATTTTGTACCAAACATGTAGTTATTGATATCTTCGCTTATAGGAGATAAAGGTTTTTTAATATCGACTTTTAATGTTTTTAAATCTTCAAAATTTATAATATCAGTATGCGCATTGCATCCGGCACAATAGTCACTTGTTTTTCTATAAATCTTTGTAAACATGTCCGACCAGCAACATTTGCCTACTTTATTTAAATTATTCCTCATTAACGCAAACTCATGCTCCGTATTTTTCCATTCACTATTTCTAACATTGTCTATCATAGAAAATGTTTCTTCATTATTTGATAAAATCTTTCGTTCAAGAACTGTAATATAAAATACATATTTATGATTTATGTATTGTATATCATCAATTGTTATAAAACCATTACGCCTCAAAAATAAAATTACATATACATTCCAATTGATATCTTGACTGCTTATTGAATCAATAAACTCTTCATCAGAATTGTAATTTGGCTTTACATAAGTATCGATCATATATTGTGAATTATGGAGTGGCTGCGTTTTACTACTTAAAAGCATACTAAACCATCTTCCTACTAATTTTTCAGTTGTAATTACCTTGCTTACAAAATTAAACGCTGAATCAATATCTTGATTAGTATAAATGATTGTACTCAAACAAGGAAGTCCGTCTCTTCCGCCTCTTCCTGCCTCTTGATAATATTTATTTGGATTTTCAGGAATATAAGTATGCAATACAGTTCTAACATCCTTTTTATCAACTCCAACTCCAAATGCACATGTAGCAATCATTAAATCAAACTCACAATCTTTCCATTCTTCAATTATCTGAAGTCTTTCTTCATTCCTAGTTGCACCAGTAAAAGTTTTTGTGTTATTGTAACCTCTTTCCTCCAATTTTATCTTAAGATTTTCAGCATCATCTGGTGATTTGACATATACAATCATTGGTCTAGGTAAAAAATCAATCGCAGAATAGATTTTATTAAGTTTTTCTCCATAATTATCACATTTTATAACATCAAATCTTGTTTCATGTCGCAATCTTTCGCAACGTATTTCGATCCATTTACCCATAGTTGAATAAAACATTTTCAGTTGCCTTATTGTTTCATCACTATATGTCGCTGAAAGCAAAAATGTTCTCAACTCACTATTTGCATTAATGAAGTTTCTTCTTAACGCATCTAAACATTGAAAATCAATTCGAAACGATGAACCCCATTCAATAATTATATGTGCTTCATCGACTACAAGATTTTTTAAATAATGATTAGAATTTGCTTCCTCAATTTTTTCTCTTAATAACTTATTTTTAATTAAACTTTCCGGGGAAACAAACAGCAACCTGGCTGTTTTATTCTTTAAAGCTGAATAAAACTCATCTAACGACGAATCACTGTGATAGTAAAATATTTCATTATCTACATCTGACTTTATAATTTCTTTAGCATTATAATATTGGTCTAACATTAAAGAAATTGTAGGAACAATTACTATAGTTAGTCCTGGCTTTTGATAAGCTATCGTTTGTGTAATTAAACTTTTTCCACCACCAGTTGTCATGGAAACAAGACAAGAATAGCCATTTGGAACTCTTAAAGAACCAGTTACAGCTAATTTTTGTTCATTACTCTTAAAGTAATTAAAGCCTGTTATTTTTCTAATAAAACCATTTGTATGTAACGAATGTATTGAATCTTGTTTTTCTTCCACATAATTTTGCATATATAATTGCTTTATAAGAGTGCCATTAAGAAAAGAAGGGATAGTCAAATTTGCCCATATTTTCCCAGACTCACCATCATATCGTAATCCCAAATCTTCAAATTGTGATGAAGGCTGGTAGTTTGAAATGTTAATTGGCATTTTTACTACCATCAAATAATTGCGTAAAGAACATTCAAAATCCACCTTATAAATTTTATTTTCTAGTAATTTAAACCAAATTTTCAAAAGCCTTTTTGCCGTATTAAAGACATATTCTTCTCTAGAATTATTAAAACAAAGAGAATCATTGAGTTGAATTATTTGGTTCTTATTTATAACATTCTCAACATATTCATGAATTTCCTTATCCTTCATTGATTAACCTCACGTAACAAGCGGAATCTAACACTAATCTTGGGTTTGAGAAACACTTGAAAATAATTTCATTTATTCCATCATCCGTTGATAAACCTGTTTCCAAATAAAAATTTGATGTTGCTTTTTTAGCTCCGCTATTTTTTAATAATTCTGCTCTTAAGATACCTAATTGTTTATTCAGTTTTTCAGAAATTTTTTTCTTCACTATTTCTAATGCTTTCTTATAGTTTTCATCTACCAATTCTTCCCATCTCTCAGCTGGATAAATGCTAGCAAACATATCCATATTTGAATTAGGCCCCGACCTTTTTCCAAGATGTTGGAATTTTTTACGGTTAACATTATCTGATGTCATTAAATAATTAAAAAGTTTTAAAATTTCAGATTCTTCTACTGAATGACTATCAGAAATAGAAACTGCACATTGAAATTGTTCAATAGGCATAAATCCTCTATATTTATCAATAAGATGTGTTGAAAGTCCTTTATTTAATATTTTGACTTCATCTGGATATAAATTCCATGTAAAAATAAAGCCTTCCCAATTAATATTTGTTTTACACGCAAATGCCGCACATGTGCCTTTATAAGAATTCAGTGCATTGTTAACAATGCTATCAAAAATTGGATCGCCCGGTGCAAAAAAATGAATATAGTCATTATCAAGTGCTATTTGTCTATCAAATGTTCCTTGGATATAATTATTATCCACATGAATAGCTCTATCCCCATTCATACTACGAACCTTATTTTGCAACTGATTTATCTTATCACTAATCATTAGCCTAATATCAGGTGGAACAAATAATGAATTATAAGCAGATTTTAGAGAAAAAGATGATGCATCAAATCTCACCATTGTATTTCCCAATTCATGTCCTCTAAATCCCGACAATGATGACCATTTCATCATTGAATCTCCAAATAATTGTTTTTCATTTGCAGCATACATTTCTCTCGTGTTATCCATAATTCGATTTATTGCTTGATATTTATACTCAGCAATATCAAAATATCGTTCTTTTTTTACTATCTCCTTTAAACCGTCCAATTCCTTTTTTACTTCTTCAATAATATTTACTAAACCATATTTGAAATCTGAACTTAAAGCTCTAATAATCCTTTCATCCATGGAATTCATTATTATCTCTAAGCCACTTTGCGATTTTGTAAAAATACCGATACCTTCATTCCAAAATGAAAATAAATCTTCTTCTAAAGTTTCTTGAGAATAACAAGCAACAGAAATTACTGGTTTGTTTCGCTCTCTTCCAATTCTATCTAATCGTCCTATTCGTTGTTCCAAATCATTTGCGTTCCACGGAAGATCAATATGAACTAAAACATCAGCATTTTGAAAGTTTCTACCTTCACCTCCAGATTCATCAGATAATAAAATCCAATAATCTTCATCAGTTTCAAATCTATATGCACCAAGTTCTCGCTCATCTGAGTCCATATTTTTTGAGAAAAAAGCACAGTGTTCTTTGCCAAAATAATTTATAAATGCTTCCTTATACAAAGAAAATGTCTTATCAAAGTTTGTAAAAACTAAAACCTTCTGTTCATTCAATTCCTGATCAATAAAATCTATAATATTATTAATTCTAGATTCATAACCAGTCGGATCTTCCATATACTTATTTATATTTATCAAATTTTTGGCTTCTTCGATTTTCCATTCATCAGCCAACGTTAATAATTCTTCCGGAACGTTAAGAATTGTATTTTTAAGTTCATTTTGAAATGCAGCTGCCGAGCTAAAAAACGAGGATACAATACTTTTGTAATGTTTTAAAAAAACATCATAATCTAAATTACTTCTTTCTATCCAAAGAGCTAATTCTTTGTAAATGTTATACTCCGTATTATTAAAATTTGTCTGCATATCATATGATATTTCTATCAATTCTCTCGAGTTATAATCTTCATTTTCATCTCGTCTATTTCTAATAATCGATTTTTCAAATTGATAATTTTCACACACATAAGATATAACTGATTGAATTCTTTCTATCCCAAAATCAGCATTTGAATAGTCAATTTTATTGCATAAGCTCTGAAACATTTCGTCGTTGATTAATTTCTGGATTTTGCTTAATCCTTCCATAATATCTTCAAACAATTCCTCTGTTTCCTCTGTATGTTCATTGGAACTCTCTTCTATTTCTTCTATATATGAATCTAGATCTTCTAAAACTTCATGTACTCTTCGTACAACATCACTTTGAAGTTCAAGTAATTCTTCAAATTTTTCAGTTGACATTTGCTCGTATTTCTTAGGTTGAATTAGTTGAAGTAATTTCTTATACTCATCTTTCCTTCTTTGCACTGGTGTTGCACTTAACATTAGTATATTTTTTGCTCGTTTACTAAGATTCAGCAATATCCTGTACTGAATATCATCTTGTAAATATTTATGTACTTCATCGGCAATTACAAAATCATACGATTCTTCAGAACCAAAAATAGTATATGGCGATATATTTTTACAATACTTATTCATTCCGACTAAATAAATGTCATTGTCATTAACATCTCTGCCAATAAGAATATGAAATTTGTATGCCATTTCTATTCTCCATTGTTCAATTAATGCATCTGGAACAAGAATTAAAACTTTAGAGTTATGATTGTCTTTTAAAAATACTTTTAAAATTGCTAAAGCTTCAATAGTTTTTCCCATTCCTACCTCATCGGCAATCATATTTCTACAAGTACCATCTTGAAGACATCTAACAATTGTTTTTAACTGATGCGTTTTCAAAAATATTTTACACCCCGCAATTTCATCAAAACCATATAAAGAGTTATTGATGATATGCATAGTTTTACTTACGACGCTTCTTCCAAAAAACCACATTGGATTTTGGAACTCATAATGTTTTAATTGTTCTAATGGTTTAACATCACCATCATTATATGAACATTCCAAAACTGTTTCTGATAAGCACTCTATCTTATCCGATTCGGATTGTAGATAATAGTAATACAAACCATCTTCTTTTTTCAAAGCAGAAGCTTTTACCGTATATTTTGCTTTTTTATACTTCACCATTGCGCCATTTCTGATTTTACAATGAGATACGTTATGTAATCTGTATTGTTTATTTTCTGGTTTCGGATAAAACTCTCCTATTCCTGTAACATCAAAAAACTGAAGCTCAACCAACTCAGAAAACTCATCTATTGACTTAACTTTTCCAATAGCATAATCGCGGGAATACTTTTCATCATCAATCGGACACCTTACAAACATTCCACTTTTAATCAATGCTATTCACCTCCTGTATTTGCACCATATTCCAGGCAAATATCTTTACTTGCACAATACAAACAATGCTTCCCATGTTTACAATAGAATTTCTTGTCTATCAAAGCTTGCTTAACTTCTTCATCTTTTGGAATATCTAACATTTCTTTCAAAGAAATATTCAAAAAATGTTCTTTTAAATGCATTTCTCTATCTACTTGACTTGATATAATCGGAAACGTATTTTTATTCTTATTATGTTTTTTCATTGAAGAAAGATATCCATAAATTTCTTTATAAACAGAAGATATTATCTGTGTTTTTTCTAACTCATCAGATATACGAAATCTAACTTCAATTACTTCAAACTCTTCTTGAATAGTTTTTTTAATAATTTCATCACTATAGGGTTTTCCATTTAGTTTTTTCTTTACACTATTGCCAATTAATATTTTTAAATAAGAATGAATTAAAAATCTGTCTCGGAAAATAGTTCGACCTTGTTCAATGCTTTCTAATGCAAAACGATATGGACATAACTTCAATTTCATCTTATCCTCAGTTGAAATCAACGGTATCACATCTTCTATATCTTCTTCTTTAGATTCAATAAGCAGATGTCCTAAATAATTATTTGAATTGTAGGATGAATATTTTCTAATATTTACACCCAATAAAGTAAGCATATAAAATAAATCATTTTCTTTATTGTCTTCCGTTTTAACGTAACTAAGTTTACAACCAACTCGATTAAATTCTAATCCATACAACAATGCATATCTTTTAAAATTGCGATATTCCATTTTAGACTTTAGAAATATCTGATACTTTAAATCGAGAGGCTGATAACTATATTCGAAAAATTTAATATCTAGAGGCCAAGGTAGTCTTTCGTCTTTTCCTGTGCAGATATCCTTATCGCTTAAACAACAAAAATGATAGCATGTTTGTTCTGGATCTTGAGTTGCACTTCTAAGTATATCTCCATCAATTTGGTCAAAATTTCTTACAATCCAATGTGCTCCTCTTGCAGTATTCTCATTCTGGCTCAGATAATAGCTCATAGTGTGTTTTAAGGAATTGAATGTTCCATTCTCTGGTAAATCAGACTCCTCTAATCTAGCTAATAATTTTTCAATAACGGCATGCATTTCTTCATCTAATTCATTAATATCTCCAATTCGAGAAATGATAAAAGAACGAATTCTTTTATAGAATCGTCTAAAATTATCTCCTTCATTATCAAAATCACAAAAAAACGAATTAATTATTTGTTCTAATTCTATTAATGCATTTTTCAATTCCTGTAAAGAATCCAAACTAACATTAAAATATCCTACCTTATCTTTATCTTCGTGTTTTTTGTTAGCATTTTTTATTAATTGGTTTATTTTTTTATTAATACCGGTTATTGTATTTTCCTTTTCTACGTATGGTTCTACCATGTTGAATGTACTTACAAGCTGACCAGAATTTCTTTCATATATAATTCCAGAATTCAAACACTCTTTTATATCTGAAAAGTTTTCGATTTTAACAGACTTGGTTTCATAGTTCCACATATTAGTAGTTGATACAAAGAAGTGTCCAATTGGATAATCTAAAAAATGTCTCTCTCCAAATTGTTCTGGAAAATAAGCTCTTAATATATCATTAACTTTTCCGGAAGCAGAATATAATTGTTCTTCCATAAAAGCTAATGGATTATTTATATTTGAATTTTGTCTGTTAGTTTTCTTTGCTTTATCAAAAAGCATAGCAACATAATTTGCAAATTCAGTTGTATTATCAAATTCAATTACTTCTAAGTTATTTAAAACCTTGTTTTTTTCTATAAATTCTCCATTTGATAAATGTCCAATATAATCTGCCAAAACATTCGATTGATACGAATTAATTAGCAAAGGTAGCGGAACAAATTGATTAACGCTTTGATTATTAATAGGTAAATCAAAAATAGAATATATATTCATCCATGTATCATATACTGAGGAATACTGTTTCTGATAATTGAAAAGCAATATTACATCTTTATACTTACTAATATCTTCTATTGCCACTAACATTGCCGGTGTAAATTGATGAATACCGTGAATAACAATTTTATTTCTATTAATAGCGTTTAAGTCTACATCCTTTTTATGATAAAGCAATGCATTATCAATAGCTTTTTCAATAAACGCTTTCGAAGAGGCTCTTTCAAAAGAAAAAGCAGAATTTTGTTTTTTATCTACAATTTTATATAATTCTACAAGATATTGTTGTTCAATATTAAGTTCTTTTTTGTTCATTAAATGTGAATCAAGTTCTAGCTCCTTAAATATTCTAAAACACTCAACAATAGATTTTGTATTGAACAATAAAGATCTCTTAACATTCTCAAGGCAAGCAGTTTTATAATCTAATTCACTGATTGCATTGTCAACCTCCATAATCTGACGTATATTGGTATTAATACTTTCCCAATCTTCATAAAGTGCATTTACAAGACTTTTAATTGTTGCAGTTGACTGCGTAGTTTTAAAAATTGGATAAGTTTGATTCATACCATTAACCATTGTTTGTGAAACACAAAAATGAGCACAATCTTTTATTTCGTTCCAAAATAATTCACAATCTATTTCATATGGATTTGAATATGTATATATTTTTAGTCCCATTCTATATTTCCTCCAGTAGTTTTCCCCAAGTATGTCCAGTTGAATCAATTTTATTTAACCACACAATCTTATTAATTGCTCTTGTCAAAGCTACATATAAAATTCGAGATTCCTCCATCTCATTTTCTCTAATTTCATCGTCTGTAATAAAATATTCATTACTCATTGACTCACCATTCACGCTAAAACAATATCCAACTTTTCCATTTACATATGTAATATCCAATCCATTTCTATGCATTGTATCAATAGAATCTGTAGTAAAAGGAATTACTACGGTATCATATTCCAATCCTTTAGATTTATGAACAGTAGTGCATACAATACGAACATAATCAGCACCATCAGTAATAGATCTAGAAGCTTTTTCTGACCCTGTATTGATTAAAATATGAAGAGATTCGTTTATAGAATCTAATGTTAAATAACTATATTTTCCTTCTTTTGATAAGTCTTCAAATACCAAATCATAATTCGTCCTATAATATTGTTGTTTAGTTTCATCAAGAGAATATGTCTTCCATGGTTTTGAAGCCTCATATATTTTTCTTAAAACCATTAAAACTGGTTTACTTTGAACTTCAAAAACCAATTCGTTCCAACTTAAATTTAAAACATTTAAGTAAAATTCATCGAGACATTTGATTAAAAATTGGAGTTTTTCACTCTCTTGCATTTTAATTAGTTTTTCAACAGGAAATTTTATATTAATATTATTTGAAAGTAACAAATCAAATAAATAAACAGGATTTCTCGGATTTGATAATGCAGCCGTTAACTTACACAAATCAATACTTGACTGTATTCGATATAAATCTCCATTTGAATCACTCTCAACCAAAACAATATCTTGGTTCTTCGCTTGTCTTAATATTTTTGATATCTGAAAATTTGTCCTTACTAAAATTGCAATGGTTTTCTCAGATGGCGATAATTTAGAGAAAGAAGGATTCGATTCTATTTCTGCTTTTCTCTGTTTTATTTTTTCGAATAATGTTCTATAAATATCGTCTTCTTCATCTTCTTTGCTGTATGTAATTTTTTCTATCAATTCATCAGATGATAAGAGTTGATTACTAGTAGATCCTATAAGTTTATCTTTATTTTCAATATACGGTATTAAATTTCTTTCTCCCATATAATTAAATAGCTCAGAAAATTCTTCAAGCAAACGCATATCTGTACGGTAATTAATATTCAACGTATATTCTTTCCACTCATTCCCACTACACCCCATTTTATTAAATGCATCCATAGTGGCTCCTCTAAATCGATAAATGCTCTGTTTCAAATCGCCAACTATAAAAAACTTAAAACCTAATTTCTTTTGCATAGATAAAAAAGCTGCTATTTGTGAATCGTCAACATCTTGAAATTCATCAATGAAAATATATTTATACTGATATAGATTTTTATTGAATGATTCATCATTAACACATTTATTTAAATACAACATATATTCAGCTAAGCTAACTGAATTATTTTCATATAAAAAGCTAGAAAACGTCTTTTCCGTTTTTATAATAACCTCTTGGATGATTTCTTTCATGTATGGCATTTTAGCAATAGGTTGACCAAAGACATCTTCTGTTGCTTCTTTTATGTCAAAGCCCTTGTTATATAACATATCCGCAAATCGCAGCAACATCTTTCTAAAATCATAAATGCTACCGGGAATATTACCGAAAAACATTGGCTCTTCTTCATTTTTCTTTTTTAAATATTCATTAAAATATTGGTCAAATATTTTTTGTTTATTGTAAGTACCACTAACCGTCGAAAAATCAACACCTATTCCTAAAGGTAATGATGTATCTTTAATAACTAAACCTGAAAAGCTATGTATTGTAGATATTCTCATATTTTCTATGCCTGATATCATATCCAAATACTTTTTATTACGAGTCAGAACAAAATAGTTCATAAAAGCTTGTTTTAATCTGCTTTTCATATTTATAGCTGCTTCTGTTGTAAATGTAAGCATAGCAATTTCATTTTTTACATCAAGAATATTAGCATTACTAGCTTGATGACAAATAAACGATATTCTCGAAATCATCGAGAATGTTTTTCCTGTTCCTGCTCCAGCTTTTACAACTATATCTTTATCAATAGGGGCATGTTCAACCATATATTGTTGTAGATTAAATTTAGAGCTAGCAGCTATATATTGCAGATCACTTTCTCTATTTTCGTCAACTAATCCGTTATAAATAACAAAATTAGAACCTATTCTTTGGGGTAAATCGCTTATGGTATATACTTCAAAATTGAAAAAACTAACTTTCCCATCTTTAATCTTTACTTCATTTTTCTTATTTGAATTAATTATAAAATTACGTCCTTTTAAATAAAGCCCATCTTCATCGAATTTATTAAGAATATTTCGAACAATCTGTTTAACTTCATCTTCTTTTGAAACAAAAATCAATTGTTTAGTCCCAGAAAAATATGAGGACACAATACTACTAATATCAGAAATCGAAATGTCATTTGAATATACTCTCAATTCTGAGTAAGGTAAACTTGCTTCACTCCTTGCTTCTTCTATGACCTCAAAGTGTTTTCTACATGTTATATATACATCACCAACCATTTTGTCATATACTGTTTGATTTGATTTTTGGTATACAACCGCAATTTTCTTAGCGAATTTTGTTGGGTTTTCTATGTCTTCTTTGAACAATGTGAACTCAGGTTCTGAAACTATATTTAGTCCACAATTTTTATATTCGTTCTCAGACAAAAATGGATAACAAACCATATCCATAACTAAAGGATTTATACAATACTTATTGTTACAAGTATTTACTAAAGCAAATTTATAACTTCGAGCCTGTTTTTTGGGAGAACTAACTGGATTTTGATATAAATTAGTTTCAATAGTATCAGGATTAATCACTCTAATAATATTTGAAGCATTCCATCCTTTCACTTCAATAATAAGCATTCCCATATGTTCAATAAGTAAACAAAAGTCGAATTGTTTACCATTAATTTCACGATTATAATAACAGATTACTTCATCAGGCAAATTTGACTCTATACATTCGTATACCTTTTGTTCGCCAGCATAAGTTTCATCTTTAATATCCATCATCTTTGCCATATTTTCGTTCTCCCTCTTATAATGATTGTATTACTCAATATAGATATCACATAAAATAACTGCTTCATCCAACTTCAATCTTACTTTTTTAATCATATTATTTATCTGCACTTGTCTTTTTAATGTATTTGCCACTTCTTATTCTCGCATCAGTAGGTTTTTTAGCATCACTTGGAACTGCCCACGCAAAACCAATTCTAACTGCACCTTGTATTCTATTTTCCGAACACAACACTTGAACTCTCCTTCTTGATACGCCCCATTTTTCCGCTGTTTGACTAATAGATAAATATTCCATTTTCGCCTCCGTTGTATAAACACAACTATTCCATCATACAAAGTTTATTATAGTCTCAAATGCGAATAAAATCAATATCTCAAAGGTTTCAAGCTCACAAATTGGCAAGCAGTGTAAACCACTAGTGGTTTACTATTTTTTGCTTGTTGGGGAATACCCCAATCCCCTAAAACACCAACTTACAGTTGATGGCTACGCATTCGTTCCGAACGCTTGTGTCTTTTCAACGAAAAGAATTTTGACAGGATTCTCATTAGTGAACCCTGTCATTTTTTCTTTCTGCTTCTTTTTCATTTCCTTCATTTTTAACTTCATCAGTCAAGAAACGTTCTACATTTTTACGAGCTTTCATCAGCTCCTGCATATCATTTTTCAACTTTCGATAGTCTGCATACAGTTCCTTTTTCTCATTCATTAACTCATAAATTTGAGAATTTAACTCTTTTACCTTTGGTATTTTTTCAAAACCGCCATCATTAAATGCTTGCTTAGCCGCTTTATGCAGAGTAATTGCTTCACGATGTTGTTCAAAGAATTGTTTGTTATAACCGGACTTACGATACTGAATATAAACATCTCTTGTATCTACATAATTGAAAATATGTTTTTTTAACGCAGTCAGCTCAGCAATCTTAGCTTCTTTTGTTTTGATATCACTTGATAACTGATTAAATTTTGAAGTTGCTTCATCTTCTTTAACTTTTAATTCTTCAATACTTTCCACCTGATGATCTCTTAAAAATAACAGAGTCTTTGACATAGATTTCAAATTAAAATTCGTTACCCATCTTTCATACGCAGCACCCTTATTGATGATTTTATCTTGGATATCAATAAGAAGATTGAGCTTTTCAGGTTTACTTATATCATCAGATTCTTTAACTTTACCGGCAATGATATCTTTAATATCTTCTTCACGATAACCATCTCCTAATGAGCGTAATCGTATAAATCGTTTTTGCCCTTTACCTTTTGCGGAAACATATTTTCCTCTTTTAATTTCATAATTTGATTGTTCAAGTAAAGATAGAAACTCATCAAAATCTTTTGGCTTTTTTGCCAAACATTCATCAATTACAATGCAGATCTCTTTTCTAAATGAAGCCTTTTTAGGATACTCTGTTCGTTTAACTCTATCTTTATAAGATTTCTTTTCAATAACAGACAATCCATTTTCTAAGCATATAATATCGCTCAGTCTTTGAATTGCTAATCCAGAGAACCAAAAGTTATTATATTTTTTTGTTGCTTCAAGATTGGTTGAATTAAAAATAATATGGTTATGGATATGAGCTTTATCCGTATGCGTATCAACAATAAAAGCATGCTTTCCTTTAGTAAATCGCATACCCAATTCGTATCCAATCCGATTCGCTTCTTCCGGTGTAATCTCTCCGGGCTTAAATGATTGCCTTATCATATAAGCAATTACATCATTTCTTTGTTGTCTGCCTACTTTATGATGGTATTCACGCTTCGTTAAAAGAAATTCTTCATGCACAGTTTTAGGATCACATTCATAAGCACTTACATAATTTCCGTTCTCTGTCTTTTCAGGATTTTGAACATAGTCCAATCTATCCTGCAATGTTTTTGATAAAGTCTTTCCTTTATTTATGTGTAATGCAATCAATTTTGTTGCTGCCATACTTCCACCCCACTTCCGTATTTATGACAAAAGAAAAAAGCTGAACCAATAAAGGAACAGCTTCGCTTTGCATTTCTTATTCAATTTTAAGCTTTCACAAAAGTTTTTAGTCTATTATTTACATCTTCTAAAGTTACAATTACCCACGAAGCACCAAACAATGCAAGCACACAAGCCATAAGCATAATACCTAAGATGAGTAATTGGCTCCATGCACTTTGAATGATTGTATAAATCGCACAGCCTATCAAAAATAACATTAACGGTCCAAGTATATAAGAAGATAAATTAACCAGTAGTTTTACTGCCATCATCAAAATAAATACCGGAACAATCACTAATATCGCTAAAATTTTAAGTAAGAATTTCACTAACATCATTGTCTGTACCTCCATTTCTTATTTCCTAATCACATTATAAATGACTATGTATAAACGCACAATGATGTCAATTTTTACGAAAACATATTGGCTATTCTTGAAATAAATCAGCTTCAACCATTTCAGCTATCAAAATAAATTCAACATAACTAAAAGCTTTTTCATTTAAAAACGCCCTATCAGCTCATCTATTTCTATAAGATTTAATCCATAATCTAATAGGATATTTTGAATTTCATTCATTGCACTCACTTGCTTTACCTCCCACGATATATAAGAGTAGTAAAGTAAGAAAACTACTTAAAATTTCTTGATTATGTACCGATACAGCCATAACGACTGTATCTTTTTTAATTAGATGGTTGATAATCTAGCCAAAATTTCCTTTGCCACGTCCCATATTTCTTCAAACCTAACTTGCAAATCTTTGATATCTTCAGCATAGATATTGTTAGTTTCGTTAGCTCTTTTAGCATACTGATTCAAGTTATTACTACATCTTCTTAATAGAGATATCATTTCTTTTACATCTTGAAGATCAAGCTTTACACAATAACCATCAAGAGTCATTTTGCGAACATAAGCACTAAGATGAGTAATTTCTAATTCTTCCATCTTTAATCGAATGCGCTTCATTTCACTATCAGTTACAAGAACATTTAATTGCTTATCACGTTTTTCAATCATAGCGTCACCTCCGTAGTCGGTTTATTTTTATCCGGAAGTATTGAATCTGAATGTTTCTTGAGCTCAGCTAAAACTGAGGGCTTTTCTTCTTTCAATTCTTCATGGGTTTGTTTGTCATCCATATTGAGTAATGCGTCAAGTTCTGCAAGCCTACTACTCTTTTGAGTAAGCTCAGTTTCTTGTGGGAATGGTTTTCCAACTTCTTGTTTCGCAGCTTCTTCTTGATGATATAAATTATCAAGCTGTGTTTTTGCTTTTTCTAAACGATTGATGATATTAACAAGTGCATTATCAATTCTTGTGATATTACCTCTTGCATCAGTACCAAGAGTAAGACGATGGCTCATTTTTCCTTTTAAAGTCAATTCATATTCTTGTTTAAATGAATCAAAGGACAATTCCATTTTAAAGCCACGATACTCACCAATATTTATTGGATCTGTGCCCTTTAAATTCTTACAAGTGGCAAGGATAGCTTCACCGGCTAATTCTTTTTCAGTTATTGTTTTCGTACCAATCTTCATTCCAATAAAATCATCTTTGGGAAGAGGATTGTTTTCTACTGCTTCAATATCCTTTTCAAATCCCTTGATGAAGCCTTGATACTTTTCAATTTCAGCAGGGTAATAAGTGAGTAACTGATCCTCTAAGCGATATTGTTTACTTTGATGGTCTGATTTTAATACCTTTAATCTTGCAACTTCAATATCTAAGTCCATCTTTTCTTTTATCATTGGATTACCTGCACATAAAGCTTTGATTTCCGCATAAGATAATGCTTGTTCATCAACATCATCACATGATCTAACAGGCGATTTACTTGTCATAATCTGAGAAATGAATTTTTGCTTATTCTCAAGTGTTTGATAGAGGTAAGCATCAAATGTCCCTTCCGTTACATATTGAAATACATGGACTTTTTTATTCTGATTACCTTGTCTGATGATACGACCATTTCTTTGTGTCATATCCGATGGACGCCAACCGACATCTAAATGATGAACTGCAACTAATCTATCTTGCACATTAGTTCCTGCACCCATTTTTTGCGTACTTCCAAGTAATACTCTTACTTGACCACTTCTGACTTTTAAAAATAATTCTTTTTTCTTTGCTTCTGAATCAGCGTCATGAATAAATGCAATTTCACTTTCAGGAACACCTTTTCCAATTAATTTATTTTTAATATCATCATATACATTAAATGTTCCATCATTTTTAGGAGTCGATAAATCACAGAATAATAACTGCGTTAGCTTATCGACTTGTCCTTTCTCCCAAATATCAAACACATTATTTACGCAAGCATTAAGCTTACTGTTTGGATCATCAGGAAGTAATTCATTCATAAGTCTTTGGTCTAAACCTATCTTTCTTCCATCTGAAGTAATTTTAAGCATATTATCTTGTGATGGATCTACTGTCCCACTATGCACAAGTGCAGCTCTTTCCGATAATGCAGCTACCATCTCTTTTTGAATTTCTGATGGTTTAACAACGACTGTTTCAAACTCAGCTTCAGGAACCGGTAGATTTAATTGATCTGATGTTTTGATATCAGCCACTTCTTTAAACATATTCATCAACTCTGGAAGATTAAAGAATTTAGCAAATCTTGTTCTTGCCCTATATCCTGTTCCTTCCGGAGCAAGCTCAATGGCTGTAGAAGTTTCTCCAAATGTCGAAGCCCAACAATCAAAGTGCGTTAAATCTTTTTGCTGTAAAGTTGAATACTGCAAATATCGCATAACTGTATAAAGCTCTGTCATTGAGTTGCTGACTGGAGTACCTGTCGCAAAGATTACACCTTTCCCACCGGTTAATTCGTCCATATAGCGGCATTTCATAAACATATCAGACGATTTTTGTGCTTCAGAAGTTGATAAACCACCTACATTTCGCATTTTCGTATAAAGGAACAAGTTCTTAAACGCATGGCTCTCATCTACAAACAAGCGATCTACACCAAGTTGTTCAAAGGTAATAACATCATCTTTTCTTTCATTGGCTAATAACTTATCAAGTCTTGTTTGTAATAATTTTCTTGTTTTCTCCATCTGTTTGACAGAGAATCTTTCGCCAATCTTATACTTCATTTCAGCTAAAGCATTTTCAATATCATCAATCTGTTCTCTTAATAATTTTTCCTGTCTTTCTGCTGAAATAGGAATCTTTTCAAATTGAGAATGACCGATAATAACTGCATCATAATCTCCTGTAGCTATTCTTGCACAGAATTTCTTACGATTCTTTGTTTCAAAATCTTTCTTACTCGCCACTAATAATTTAGCACTTGGATAAAGTCTTAAAAATTCATTTGCCCATTGAAGTGTTAAATGGTTTGGAACAACAAATAATGACTTTTGACATAAACCTAAGCGTTTAGCTTCCATTGCAGAAGCTGCCATTTCAAACGTCTTCCCCGCACCAACCTCGTGTGCCAAGAGTGTATTGCCACCATATAATACATGAGCAATCGCATTCTTTTGATGTTCTCTAAGCTTAATATCAGGATTCATACCTCCAAAACGAATATGTGAACCATCAAATTCACGAGGACGAGTAGAATTAAACATCTCATTGTATTTTGTTACTAACTCTTTTCTTCTAACTGGATCTTTCCATATCCAATCTTGAAATGCGTCTTTGATTGCTTGTTGCTTTTGTTGAGCAAGAGTGGTTTCTTTTTTATTTAGCACTCTCTTTTGTTTACCATCTGAATCTTCAAAGGTGTCATAAATACGAACATCTTTTAGATTTAAAGTATCTTCTAAAATACGATATGCATTAGCTCTATCTGTGCCATAAGTTACATAAGCATTGACATCATGATGTCCCGGAGCAGACTTGCCAGCTATTTGCCACTCAGCAGTTAAAGGAGCATATTTTACTTCAATGCTTCTTCTTAAATAAAATGGTGTTTCAAAAGTTTCTTCCATGAATTGTTGGATATAGGACTTATCAATCCATGTTGCACCAAGTCTTACATCAATCTCTGAAGCGTCCAACTCTTTAGGCTGAGCCTTTTCTAATGCTTCTACATTGATGTTAAAATTCGGGTTGTTTTTCGCTGCTAAACGAGCGATTCTAAGCTTATCTCTCACATTGCCAGATAAATACTCATCTGCAATTTTCCAGTCCTCATAAGGCAGTTCTGAGCCCAAGGGTTCTTTGAAAATAACACCTTTTAATTGGCCTATGATTTCATCATATTCATTCGGTGTGCCGATAAGCTCAGCCATATATGGTAAATCAACTTTTCCTCTTTCTCCAATAGAGATTGCTAAAGCTTCGCTTGGTGTATCAACACTTGTGATATTAGTTTCAGGTCGGATTGTTCTTTTAGTGAACATATCTGCCTTGCTTTCAAGATTACCATTTTCATCAATATTTTCTAATGAACATAAAAGGTAATACGATGAGTCATCTGAAAATGCCATTGCATTGGCTCTTGAATTAAGAAGTCCATATTTATCTGTAAATTCATCATAAGCAGTATCTAATTCTTTTTGTTTGGCTTTAATATCTTCATCAGCATAATCATTTAACTGATAATCAATCAAGTCATTTACAATTCCTCTAAGCTCTACCATGCCTTTGATTCTGCCTTTAGCAGTTTCATTAAAATCGCATAATCGCATAAGTGAGTTTTCTCTAAAATACACTTCATCATCAACAATCGTATAAGAGAAGTTTTTAACATCAGGTCTTGCCGGTATTGTTTCAACTGCACCAATGATAGAAATTTCGTCAATCTCTGCTTCTTCATATTTACCATGAATATTTTTTATTGCTTCACCTAGCTGACTTGATAAATCTGCTCCCTCAATTGAAACAACAGTACATTCTTCTTTTCCATATTGTGTGCTTCGACTTTCTAAAGTACCAAGTAGCATTTCAGGGTGTTCTACAAAGTAATTATTGATAGTAAAGCCATCATCGTTTTGTCCTAAATGAACCCAGTCCGGTTCAATATCAATCGGATGATCTCTTTTCTGTAAGAAGATAATATCAGATACTACATCTGTACCAGCATTTGCTTTAAAAGCTGTGTTAGGAAGTCTAATTGCACCTAACAGTTCTGCTCTTTGGGCTAAATACTTTCTTACATCAGGAGTCTGTTGATCCATGGTATAACGACTTGTTACAAAGGCTACAATACCACCCGGTCTTACTTGATCTAATGCTTTGGCAAAGAAATAATTGTGAATAGAAAAGCCAAATTTATCATAAGGTCTATCACTTACCTTATAATTTCCAAAAGGCACATTACCGATAGAAATATCATAAAAATCTCGTCTGTCCGTTGTTTCAAAACCCGCTACTTTAATATCAGCATTTGGATATAACTTCTTAGCAATGCGACCACTGATAGAATCAAGTTCAACACCATATAAATTACTGCCACGCATACTTTCAGGCATAAGTCCAAAGAAGTTACCTACGCCCATTGATGGTTCTAAGATATTTCCTGTTTTAAATCCCATTTGCTCTAATGCTTCATACATTCCTTTAATGACTGTAGGACTTGTATAATGAGCATTTAATGTTGAAGCTCTTGCCATTTCATATTCTGATTCAGAAAGTAGGCCTTTTAATTCTTGGTATTCATTTCTCCAGTTATCTTTACTGCTGTCAAATGCGTCAGAAAGTCCGCCCCACCCAACATATTGAGATAAGATTTCCTGTTCTTCACTTGTGGCATTTCTATTTTCACTTTCTAAAGTATTTAATAACTTAATTGCTTCAATATTTCTTGCAAACTTTTGTTTCGGACCGCCTTCACCTAAATGTTCATCGGTGATGGTAAAGTTAATTGGTGGCACTTCTTTGACTTCAGCTTTTACTTTTTCATTTCTTGAATCTAATCTAACTAAATTTTCAAAGTTTTCTTTGCTTTCAACTCTAAAAATCGGATAGTAAAGTGATAGATCACGAAGCTGCACATCGTGATTTCTTATTTCTGTAATTTCAAATTCCGTATCTTCAATAAATACTCGTTGTCCTACTTCATAAGGAAATTCAGCTTCGATAATTTCTTCAGTATCATCAACAAGTTCATCATTTTCTTCGATTATCGGTTCTTCAATAATCTCTGGATCTACGATTTCTACTGATTCTTCGATTGGCTCAATAACTGTTTCTTTTTGAAGCTCATCTTTTGCATAATATCGCTCGTTTTCAATCATATCTGCATAGCGATGAGCTACTTGCGTCCAGTTTAATTTAACAGTTTCACAGCCTTGTTTTTCATAGGAAATACCCTTTGCGTCATGGTTCTGTCCACTATGATTTGCACCGGATAATGCATGAGAATGACCACCGGTACCAAATTCATTTTTCAAAAAGTCAGCTCTATCCTTAGTAGAATGATTTTCGTTAAAATAATCAAAGATTCTTCCTTTTCCTTGAGCAAAACCACTACCTCTTGATAAATCAGCATTGATCTCATCATCAGTAATAAAAGTAGATACTTCCGGCAAAGCAAACAGTTCTGTATCAAATTCTTTTCTATCTAAATAAAGCTCATTGATGTCTTTTTCTAATGCAATTACTTTGTGGTAATGAAAACGCAATACATCAGGATTATCTAAATAGCTTTCTAAAAAGTCAGCATACTGTTCTTTTAAAGTCTCATAAAAGCTAGTATCTTTTAGCTTTTCAGCAAGTGCCTTTGTTTCATCAGGAAATCCAGTTCCTGTAATATCATTTAAACAAGACAATAGATTCAATGCTTTTCCATCATCGCTAAAATCATGATATAAATACCAAAGCTTTTCTGCTATCTGTTTTCTTTCAAAACTAGGTGCTTCTACTAACTCAACATTAGTAGCAAATTTCCCTTGTTCTAATAATTCTCGAATGCGATTACTTACTTCAATCCAAGTAATAACTTTAGCTGAAGATTCATATCGTGCAGTATTTCCTTTTGCTAAATGAATTCCATCATCGTCATACCAAGTAGAAATAGCTCCTTTATCTGTTTTTAAACCAAAACCACCTTTATAAATATCCTGTAATTTGCTTACTATTTCTTCATCTGATTTGCCTTTCATAAATTCAGTAGCAATCATCATGCGAGCATTGTTGGTGTTACTGCCATGCACAAGTAAGCAATCAATATCTTCTTGAGCAAAAGAAAAAGCGAAGGACGCTTTTTCATCTACGCTCTCCGCTTCATCTATCCATTTAATTTGTTCATCTTCATTTAAGAAGAAGTCAAAACTTAGCTGTTGATTAACTCCGACATCACGACTTCTTCGGCTTGTGCTTTTAGCATGTTCATGTGTTTTACCCAATCCATCTGATTTTCTTTCTTGTTTGGTGCTGGATTTTTTTCTAATAACTGGTTCATCAACAATTCCATTCTCTTGTTCGCTGTTTCGTCCACTTCCCAAAGGTGTGGAAATAGTGTTTCCGTCAAGATCATGTCGTTGTAAGTCATCGGCTTGTTCTCTTTCAGGAATGCTCGTCTCATTCGTGCGTATTTCCCTAGAGATTTCGTTTCTGTTGTCTGTAACTCGATATCTGGAATCAAATATTCCCCAATCTGATTGTAAGTTATTTCCATAGTCTTTGCTCCTTTCAGCTTCTCTGCTTTTTTCTACTGCAATAACTGTTTTTTCGATTTCTTCAAATATCTCGGTAGTAATATTACTTACTGCTGTTCCTAATGCATTGACACTTTTTCGTGTATTAAACTCCAAGACATTTCTGAAATCTTCCTCATCGAAGTAAGCTTCTACATTCTCTGTCATTCGAGATAACAAGGTGTAAATCGTACTAGTTGCGACTGTCCTTTTTACTACTTCTTCTAGGTTAAGTTCATCATACCCTTCTAACAAACTTTCGGCAATGATGTCAGCCATCTCACTTTTATGTGTATCCCAATAATCTTCTGCCAACTTTTCAGCTAATGTTTCTAGCTGATTTTCCATTGTCCATTCTTTAGAAACACCAAATCTTTTTTCAATAGCTTCTTGAATTGGAATACGATAGTATTTCGACTTCTTGTTATGTCATGAATAGTATTAGCAGCAACACTTGCATAATATCTTTCTTTGTCGTTCATCGACTATCCTCCTGTCTTTAAAATTCTAAAGAAGAAAGCAGATTCTTAAATTCTGTTTCAGATATTTTATTCAGCTTATCAATGAGTATTTCGCTCATACTTTTTAGCTCAAACTCTTCATCAGTAAGCTCTGCTTTCATCTCTTTTAATGTCTTAATTAAGTCCTTTTTCGAACCTGATTGATACAGCATAATTAACATTTTTTCATCATAGTTAAATTCCATCATTCCAACTCTCTTTCCAAATGACCTTTGGAAGATTTCTTTATTTCATTTAAGATAGGTGGCTCTTTTAACTTTTCTAATACTGAAGTTCTTGTTTCAACATCTTTATTCTTTCCATTATTTATCACACCATCAATCATTCCATAATCATCTTCCATTGCCATTTCTGTATTTTTTAAATAATTCTCAGGCTTTAGGAATTGTGGCAATTCCTTATAACCGATTGAATCTACATAATGGCAAGATACCACATCATTTTGCTTTAAGGCTATGATGTCGCTGACCGATAAACTATGGCCTCTAAAATCTTCCGGATGATATAAATTGAATTTCTCATATAAGCTTTCCAGTAATACTATCTGCGATTCCCCTGATTCCATAGGTGCTACATAGACTACCTCATAATGATCAATATTTGGTTCTTTACCCATACGCTCTAATTCAAGCTTTGACATAAATCTTTCGGCAATTGTTTCATCGATTCTTTTAAGCTGCATGATGGCATAACAATCACTTGTTGATTCTAAAAATGCTTCTAACTTTTGTTCGGGACTACTGCCATTGATTTCGTCCCATTTTTCAATTTTCATAAGCTATGCTCCTTATCTTTCATCATCAAAAAGTGGTAAATCCGAATGTTTATTTTCTAGGATTGCTTGTTTATGAATATTGAGTTTTTCAAGCACAGAAGAAACTGCTTTTGTTTCTACTTCCTCAACCTTTTCTAATAAATCATCATAATCAGCCACCACTAAATCTTTATTACCTAACTTAAAATCACTTAAAATATCTTTTCTTGCTTCAATCATGGATAGTTCTGGATCATCAAGCTGCCCTCCATCAATCTCATTGAAATTTTTATCATAAAGTGTGTAATCATAACCTTCATCAGATGTCTGCAATGCCAAGTAATGATTTCTACCGACTTTATATGCAACTTGAAAATCATCTGGTTCTACTTCAGGTGTATATTTAGCACCGACACGTTCCATCATTTCTGCAAACTGGCAGATATGAAAAAGTTCATTACCAACTTTTGTATGGTAATCATCTACATACTTACAAGCCTTAATAATCGTTTCTTTAGGAAATTCTATCTGGATAGTTGAACCATCAACTATCCGAAACAAATCATCATAATTACTGTTTATAAAACGAATTTCTTTGCTCATCTCTTGCCTCCATTTTCAAAAGATAACTGGAATTTTGCTTTACCATCACCCTCTGTGCTTAAATGCACCATAGCGGTATAGCTCTTTCCGGTTTTCTTTGATTTACAATCTTTTAATCTTGCTTTTCCATCTCTTAATAACTGATCTACAACATGTGGGTTTAATTGCTTTCCAATATAGTTAAAAAACGCATTGTCTTTCCATAAAACAAAACGACAAGCTCTGTTATCACAGAACCATCCTTTACTTCTTTCAATAACTTCACTTCCACAATGTGGGCAATTTCCCACGACATGATTTCTATTTGGCATAATTACATTTGCTCCTTTCACAACTTCGTATGTGTTTATTAAATTAGTTACCATCACTTCGATATCTTCCATAAACGCTTCACTAGGATATTCAGCTTTTTCAATTCCCAACAATTTTTCTTCCCATTCTGCTGTCATTGATGGAGATTGAATCTGTTCTGGCATAACTGTTATCAGTGCTACACCTTTATCTGTTGGAATTAAATTCTTTACTTTCTTATCTCCAATTCGCTTGAGATATCCTTTTTGAACTAACTTTTCGATTATTCCAGCTCTTGTTGCCGGTGTACCAATACCTTTTCTTTCTGCTTCTTTTGGCATTTCATCTGCACTAGCGTTTTCCATAGCAGATAAAAGCGTATCTTCCGTAAAATGCTTTGGTGGAGAAGTTTTACCCTCTTTTACTTTTACAGATTTAATTCCTAAATCCTCATTCTCTTTTAAGTTAGGCAAATCATTTTGTTCTTTCTTATCTTTTGGACTAAAAGCTTTCCAACCATCATTTAAAATAACTTTACCTTTTGCCTTTAACATCAAGTCATCACAACTAAGTTCTGCTGTTGTTTCTTCAAAAATATGAGCTTCACTTACTGATATCAAAAGTCTTAGTGCAATCATTTTCAATACAGCAAATTCTCCACTTGGTAATTCTTTTAAATTGAAATTACTTACTTCTTTCGTTGGGATAATGGCATGATGATCGCTGACTTTTTTGTTGTTAATGATTTGATATACATCATATTGACCTAAAGGTAAATCAAGTAAAGACTTTGATACATTTAATAACTCATCAACACCATCTTTCATATCTTCAGTTAAATAACGACTATCCGTTCGAGGATAAGTGATTAGCTTCTTTTCATATAAGCTTTGAGCATAATCAAGTGTTTGCTTTGCAGTATAGCCATGAAGTCTATTGGAATCTCTTTGAAGACTTGTTAAATCGTATAACGCCGGTGCTTTTTCTGTTTTCTCTTTCTTTCCAACAGCAACAACTTTCGCTTTATCAACTGACTCACATAGATTTTTCGCTTCAACCGCTTTATCTTTTTCTTTAAATCGTTCACTACTTGCAGTAAATCCACCACAATCAACTTCTACGGTATAGAACGGTTCTTGTTTAAATGCTGAGATTGCTGCTTCACGCATAACTGTCATTGCAAGAGTAGGTGTCATAACTCGACCAACACTAAATGGCTGATTATATAGGCATGAAAATAGTCGAGTAGCATTGATACCAACTAACCAGTCAGCTCGCTCTCGACATAATGCAGCTTCATATAATAAATCGTATGTTTCAGATGGTCTTAAATTTTCAAATCCTTTCTTAATTGCACCATCTTCCATTGATGAGATCCATAATCTTTCAAACGGTTTCTTGCAATAACATTCTTGATAAACAAGTCTGAAGATTAACTCTCCCTCTCGTCCTGCGTCTGTTGCACAGATAAGACTTGTAATATCGTTTCGTTTCATTAATTTTTTTAAGATACCAAATTGCTTTTTTGTACCTGATGATACTTGGTAGTTCCAGCTTGTCGGCACAATTGGTAAGTCATCATAATTCCATTTCTTATACTTTTCGCCATAGCTTTCAGGTTCAGCTAATTCAACTAAATGACCGACACACCAACTTACTACATATCCATTACCCTCAAGATATCCATCTTCACGATTTGTAGCACCGATAACTTTAGCTATGCTTTGTGCCACAGAAGGCTTTTCCGCTAATACTAGTTTCATCTTCATCGTCTCCTTTCGTTTTAGGGAAAATAAAAGCAGCCTCATACACTTTGTACAAGACTGCTATGTAATCATTTTTTCAAAAATTTATAAATGAGATCAACTACTACTGGCTTCCAAGCTTTCGCATCATATACTTGAGTATTGAAAATTGTATATTTTACAGCGTCTTTAGCTGTAAGCCAATTATTACCATAATGAATTAGAAGTCCCATCTTCTCCATAATCACATTTAATTCATGAACATTTTTTATATTACACCCTTTCTTTCTAAGTGCTTCTATAATTTCAGACTTTGTAAGGTCCCCTAAACAATTATATGGCATATTATCAACTCCTATTCATCGTCAAAATCACTTTCTTCATAATCATAAAAACCCATTTCGTCTTCTAATTTATCTTGCCATACAGGTTGTAATTCTTCAGCCTCAATAGAATATTGACAAACATCACAAACTAATACTTCATCATCTGCATATTTTAATGAACCTTCACTTTCACATTCTGGACAACACATTCCATTTTTCTTTTCTAATGATTTTTCATAAATTTCCGAATATGTTACTCTACTCATTCTTCAAACCTCGCTTTCCAAAAATAAAATATTATTTTTAAAAATGTAAACTCAAATAGAGTATTTTTTAATATACCCTACATTTGTTTTAATCTTCTTCTGAATAATCGCAATTAGAACATTCCCAACGATCATAACCATCAAAATGTAAGCACCCACCACATTCAGGACAAGGACGAATTTCTTCGTCATCATCATATAATTCACCTGAACAATAAGGACATTGAGCATATTCTGATTCATCATAAACCTTATCGCAATATGGACACATCTGCATAACCAAGACCTCCTTTCCTCCTTGCTATCAATAAACCATCTTTATCCGATTCTTCTTTGGCAATTTTCATTTCAAAAACAAACTAGTCTATTAATCTTCGTTGGTTTCATTTTGGGCAGATGTAGTTAACTCCATCATTTTTTCTGCGTAAGTATCTCCATCAATTTCTTCGTCTGCATACTGTCTCATTAACTCATCAATCTGCTCTTTCAGTTCCTCTCTTGTCATTTTTTCACCTCCTTCGTTTTCTTCTTCATCAATAGTTTCTTTTAAAGCTTCATAAATTTTTTCACCTTCAGACTCTATCTCTTTTTTTGCTTTATACTTTTTATATCTATCAGCAAGGTATAATCCACTGCCAATCGCAAGTGTAACTCCCAATGTTGTTGCAGAACCTTTTAACCATCCTGATTTTTCACCGATAGTTATACCTGAATTTTTACAATAATTAGCTAAAGTATTTAATCCTTTTTGCATATCCCCATTACCAATCTTTTTTAACGCACTAGTCATATTAGGAGCATTCTTACCTTTTTCATTTAATAATTTAAAAATTTCCTTGCTATAGTCAGTCATTTATTTTTGCCTCCTTTTCAATATTTTCTACATATATTTGAATCGAGCGAGAAATGAACCATGAAATTCCTCGTTCTTTTCCTTTGTCAAAAATTTTCTTATATGTTGAACTTCCATATAATTCAACAAATGCATTTAGTAATTGTATTTGTCCTTCAAAGTTAAATAGCCTAATTTTTTTCAGTGAATTATGTAATTTTCTTACTTCACTTTGAACTTCTAAAGATGTTGTTTTGTATTTTTTTAATCCCAATGATAAAATATTATCAACTGACTCATACAGTTCCTCATCAAATATATTATCTTGATTATTCTTTATAAATATTTGAATTGATTCATATAAATATTGTGATTTGTTTTTTCCAAAAACATCATCTATTTCTTTTGATAAATCACTCCCCGGCATAAAACCTATATAGGCATATCCAAACATCGTAATTGAAGGAGATAAAACTGGAACTGTTAATTCATACATATCACGAACTATTGCTTGCGTATTTAGTGAGTCCGGTAAGAAACCTTGATCTGCTAATTCCATTATTTTTTCCAAATTGGACATCCATTTATCTACATCTTCTTCAGTTATTACTTGATCAATCAGATTTTCTATGTCATTCTCAGTGTTGATTATTTTCAAACTTGAGCCTAACATCGACATAGCAAGATCATATGGAATATCGTTTAATAGGCTATTATTCAAATTTCTTGAAAATTCAACTATGCCAATATTAGACATTGCCTTTGCTATATTTATAAGGTTTTCTAATTCTTCTTTCTTCTTTTCTAACAAAGATATTTGATTATGCAATGACTCTTGTCGATTAAAATTTTTATCTGTAAAAATTTTTTCTATATCGCCCTTTTTATATCCAAGTTCTTTATAAAACCTAAGTTGCCATAATTTATCAATATCATCATCAGAATATAATAAATGACCATATTTATTCTTTGTAGTAGGAGTTTTAGCAAGACCACTACTTTCGTATTCTTGAATCATTCTGCGACTCAATCCTACTAATTTAGATACTTCAGATAATGTTTTCATATACTAATTCCTCCCTTACAACTTTATCTTAAGCTTGCACGAGTCGTGCAGTCAATACTTTTTATATTTTTTTATGTACCGGCAGCCATTAAGACTGCCATATTTTTTATTCTTTGTTTTCCTCCTTTGATTCTTCTTCATCTTCAATATCGAAGTATTCTAATTCATCATCTTCTTCATCGTATTCATCATCTACATAATCAGCGTCAGGATCCGGTTTTGTTTCCTCAGCCTTTTTCTTCTGCTTAAATTTAATAAATGCAAATACTCCACCACCGATAATTACAACTGCAAGTAAAACAATCGGAAATAAATTTATCGTTTCCGGTTCTTCATGTTTTTCAATGATTTCAACCTTTTCTTCTACTGGCTCTGTAGGAGCTGGCTCTTTCTCTTTTTCAAGTTCAGCTTGTAGTTTATCTACATCATCTTTTTCCATTAAAGACATCAAATCAGCTTCATCAACCTGATTTAAGAAATGGACTGTACTATTACCCTTATCATCTCTATCAATGATTAAATAAAAGTAATTCCCATTTTTTGACACAAGCGTTACAAACTGTTTTCCTGTGCTTGAGCTTGGATCTACATCATCTACAAGTGTCAAATTACCCTCTGGTGTTAAAGCATTTTCAGGTTTTGCTTCTTCTTTCTTTTCTTCTTCAGTAGTTTCTTCTTTTTTTACTTCTTCAGCAGGTGGCGAATCACTTGCATACGCATAAGCTGTTGTAGGAATTAACATTCCCATCGCAATAAAGATAACCATCAGTGGTGCTAAAAATCTCTTTTTAATTGTCATCTGTATTTCCCTCCGTAATATGATGAGGAACAGTTGTATTGGCTTTTTCAATAAGCTTTGCTAACTGTTCCGGTGTAATATTTGCTGCATGAACCATATCGTGAATCATAGTATTTTCAGTTTCCTTATATTTTTTCTCAAGCTCTTTTGCTTTTAAATCCCATTCATCACGCTTCTTACAAGCTTTTTCTAAATCTTGTTTAATCTTATCTAATTTCGTTATCATCATGTCCTCCTTTAAGGTAATCGTCCAAAACAATAAAAATGTTGTTGCCAGTAATCTACTTCAATCGAAGCATAAGAAATCGGATTGCCACAATGAATCATCATGCCATTTCCTACATAAATACCAACATGCGAAGCTCCTGCTGTATCATAAGTTCCTTGAAAGAAGATTAGATCTCCCGGTTTTGCTTCACTTGGTGGAATAATGTCGCAGATATTCATTAGGCCATTAGCTGTTAATCTGCCTACACTCCAACCATTATTTGAATTATTAATAACCCATGATACAAAACCAGAACAATCAAAACTCGTTGATGGCGATGAACCGCCCCATACATACGGGTAACCTAAATACTTTTCAGCTTCCTTAATCATCTTGGCAAATTTCTCATCTGTTAATGCTTCACCCGGAATGTCATAATCGGTATAAGGTCCGGTTGAATTAGAATAGATGTCATCTTCAAATAAATAAGAGCGATTGCCTTTTATTTGTAACAAAACCGCATATCGCTCAGCTTCATCTTCACTCATTCCCATACCTGTAATAACAACACCAAGTCCATTGTTTTTTAAATTCACATGAAGAATACGATACTCATATTCAACTTCTACTTCATACTCATATTCTTCTTGTCTTACTTCGCCAGTTTCTTCATCAATAACATCTCTTGTGCCGGTTCTAGTTTCTTTTCTTGTTTTAATTTGAATTTCTTCTCTGGTACTAAAGTCATACTGCCTATTAAACAAGGTTTTTAAAGTATCTTGTACTTCAGCTCTTGTATAATCTTCAAACTTTACTGTTAGATACGATGTCAACTCATACGGATTATGATTGATTTCATCTAAGTGATATTGGTATTCATCATATCTGGGTTTCGTACTTTCAATGTTATTGATTTTTGATTGCAGATTCGCCTCCATTGCTTTGTAATCATCATTAGCTCCGATAATATCTTCATCTTCAGCAGTATAAGAAGTTGCCACCACCATATTAGATCCACCTTGAAACATTACTGAGCAAGAAGATAATGCTCCAGATAAAATCATAAATATCAAACCAAAAGCAAGTATTATCCAAATTGTATGCGAATGTTTCGATACAAAACTGCTTACTTTATCTGTAATCTTCTTTGTACCTTTTTTCGCTGTACTGGCAGCTTCTTTTGTAGTTGTTGCACCTTTACCGGCTTTAGCTGCTGCATACTCTTTTTTAATAGCATGTTTTTGTTGCCATCTTGAAAATGGATTGGTTGAAGTTAAATCATCTGCTTTTTGTTTTTCAAACAAAGCATTGATATTGGCTTTATCTGCCTTTTTCTCTAACTTTTCAGCTTTCACATATTTTTTAATTTTGTGATTATGATGAATATGCTCTGCACCCCTTAAAGCAGAATCAGCCATACTTTCACTTTGTCTTGCAGAATCAACACCTACATTTTCATCTTTATTTTGAGATAAACCTTTTTTAACGCTACTAGAAACAGCAGTTACAGCACCTGTCTTAATAACTCGTTTCATCTTAGATGGTGTCTTGATATTTTCATTGGCTATTTCAAGTGTTCCATGACGAAGTTTTGCTTTTCTTTGCGTAAACTTATCTTCATCTGTAATGATTTTTCTCTTCATCTTATCGGATTTATCAGCATATTTTTCTGCGGTTTGATAAGACTTTTTAACTTTACTGTTATTTAGATCATCATCGCTAAATTTCACTCGTGTAGTTTTTACTTTCATCAGCTACACCTCCGGCTTCTGTGTTACCTCAGATAATTTTGTTGTCATAATGCGATACAACTCTAAATCCGTAGGGAATCTATCGACAAATGGTAAAATGACATTTCCATAAAACAATAAACCTTCTCCCTCGCCAGATTGAGATACAAAGGATAATTGATGATTGGAGATATTTAATTGTTTAGCTAAGATATCTCTATCACCTGAAGCCTGATTTAACATATAGATAAAATCTGAGTTTTCAAAGATGTTTTCTATTTCTCGACTCGATAACAAGTCTTTGACATTTTGCGTGATTCCCGTTGGTATTCCACCCCATTTACGAAACCTTTTCCAAATTTCGATGGAATAAGCTGCTGTTTGTTCTTCTTTTAGAAGCAAGTGAAACTCGTCCATATAGTATCGTGTTGCTTTACCAGCACTACGATTTGCAGTAACTCGTCCCCATACCTGATCTTGTACAACTAACATTCCAATTTTCTTAAGCTGTTTTCCAAGTTCTTTGATGTCATAACATACCAAACGATTATTGATATCGACATTGGTTCTATGGTTAAACAAGTTCAGTGAACCTTTTACATAGATTTCTAGTGCTGTTGCAACATGATGAGCTTCTTTTTCTTCTTGTTTTAATAAAGCATGATATAAATCTTCAAGAAGTGGCATATTCTCTGGTACAGGATTTTCAAAGTACCTTTGATAAATCTGATGAACACATCTATCAATTACTGTCTTTTCAATCGGCTGTAATCCCTCTTTACCACCAACAATGAGTTCACATAGTGATAAGATAAAATCAGCTTTTAAAGCAATCGGATTATCTTCTTCTGAATAGTTAGCATTAATATCCATTGGATTGATATATTGCGTACTGCTAGGACTAATTTTAATAACCTGTCCCTTAAATCGTTGTACCAAAGCTGTATATTCTGATTCGGGATCGCACACTATAATGTCATCGTCCGTTACAAGAAATGCATTGGCAATTTCTCTTTTTGCACTAAATGATTTACCCGAACCCGGCGTTCCAAGTATCAAGCCATTAGGATTCTTCAGCTTTTTACGATCTACCATTATCAAATTATTGGATAACGCATTCAATCCATAATACAAAGCTTCATTTCCTGTTTGAAATAATTCTTGTGTTGTAAAAGGAACAAAGATTGCTGTACTTGATGTGGTAAGTCCTCTTTCAATTTCAATCAAGTTATTAGCAAGTGGCAAGCTGCTCATAAGTCCATTTTCTTGCTGATAATCTAACCTTCTTAAAATGCAGTTATGCTTTTGAGCTAATGATTTCATCTGAAAGATAGTTGTATCAAGCTCTTGCTTTGTTTTTCCTGTATTTAAGATTAGAAATGTGATTAAAAACATACGCTCGTTTTGACTTTGAAGTTCTCGAAGCAATGCTTTTGCATCTTTACCATAAGTGGCTAAATCCGATGGAATGATATCCATGTCATAACCTGAGCGAACTGCTTTTTTCTGTTCTTCAATCTTAGAACGGTCTAGTTCTGTAATCGTATGCTTAATCTTTTTAATGGCTTCTGTTTGATCGACTGACTGTAAGTGAATGGATACAATCTGTGAAGATTCAATATCTAGAAACTCTTTTAAGACTGTATCGGATAATTCTGAAGCAGTAATTGCTAAAAAAGATACCGAACCATATAATTCACCCATTCTAAATTCACGATTTCCTTCAAATGCAAAGGAAGTTGGTGCGATAAAATCTTTAACAGATAAACCAGATGGAACAAGCATATCCCAATCAAATATAAACGGTTCCATTTCTCCCATGTGAAAAATTGAATGCATAAGCTGTAATCTTTCTTTACCATCAAGCATTCTGGCACTTACACCAAGCCTTCTAAAATTATTGAGTAAATCCATTTGAATATGCTCAAGCTTTGGTTTTGCCTGCTTCATGGATTTTGCTTCAATACCGAATGTTAAATATTTTGTTTTAGTTAATCCATTGTTTCCTTGAGCAAGTCTTGATTTCAACATCTGTGAATATTCATTTCTTACAGAATTAAAATCATCGTCCTGTGGGGGAATGGATAAATTCTTTTCAAAGCTTTCAGCGTCTGTACTCATATTCATAAATGAAAGTTCAAAGTGAATAGAGCTATCAAAGAAATTAAGAAAACTACACCATTCAAAGAAGATAGCTTCTTGATCTTCTTGCTGAGCAAGCTGATAGTTGATGTCCTGAAACTGCAAAGTTTTTGTATAGTAGTTATCTTTAACCCTGCAAATTCCATCGGGAAACATTCTTTGAAATGGAATTGACTGTTGTGCAGTTTTAGGAACTCCATCATCTTTTTTTGCTTTTTCAATTAGCTTTTTAATCTCTCTTTGCTGTGCTTTTGTGAGATTGTTTGGCAGATTTATTTCTTCTGCCTTTTTCTTTTTTTGAAATATTGAAAACAATCGCCTCTACCTCCTGTTCCAGTCTTTTTTGCCTCATCAAAGCAGAATAATAATTATCCGTTTTATAAGGTCTAATTTTGGGTTTAATAAACTTCGTTTCAATATAATGTTTGGCAATTATCTCTAATGGCTGACCATCTTTTTCATACATCGCAAGAAAGAATAATGGCAGCATGATAATCATCATACCTACTACCGCTAAACTTACATTTCCTGTTTCTTTGAGTAAAAAGAAAGTCGGCAGTCCTATAAGAGCCGCCGAACCAAAACAGAGTAATTGTCGCTTTGTCAGATTGAATAAAATCTTTGATTTCACTCGTGTTAAATCACGAGGAACTTGTACTCTTACTCCCAAGTTATACTACCTCCTTTTCAAGATGTGGAAATGTGATCCACATAAATAAAGCACAATCTTTGCGTCCATTTCCTTTTTTGCTCCTAACTCGATAGTTCCATGGTAAATCTGCATAAATCACTTTGTATTTCTTCATCATGCACCATCTTAATGGGCATTAAATACACTCTTTGATAAACTTCCTGTCTTAAATAGCGTAAAACAAAGAAGCACAGTGTATCCCATGATTCCCCAGATTGACATGATAATGTCATCGCTAAAGGTAAGTTCACTAATGAGTACTGCATAAATACCTACGCATATCATGATTAAAAATCCCTGAAAACCTAAAGCAAAAAGCGACCTCAAATAATTCTGTCCTATCTGACTTTGTTCTCTGTTTCCAAATGTTGATAGCGGAATAGGAGCTAAGCTAGTCATTAAATAAATTTCAATCATTCTTCCATAAACGATAATGAAAATAATGATAGATAAAATAGACATGGTAATCTGTACGATAAAGGATTGTAAGAATAATCCAAGTAACGGTCCAAGTTCCATCTCCATAAGTGTTTCTTCTAATGCGTCGAGTGTTCCCAGATCTATTGCGGTATCTCCAGATATAATCGCTCCACTTGATTCAATTACATGTTGTGCTACATCAAATACTGCCATCGTGATATTAAATGTGTTAGTTATCAGCATGACAGCTACAAAAGTTTTGAATATCCATTTAAAGAATATCCATGTTTCAAAATTGGCAAGATTATTGTGGTCAATAATCATCTGTATCAGCTCATAGCAAGCAATAAAGGTTAGGATCAATCCTGCAATCGGGATAATGACTGATTCGGATACATTACGAATCATGGAAAAGACTCCAGGTGAAAAAGCATCTGGAGTCATTCCCACTTCTACTGCTATTTCGCCAACCTGTTGGTTGACTGAATCAAACATCCCCGACAGATTATCCATAATGCCACCAACAAGCATTTCTTTTAGCCAATTTGTTATCTGTTCGAGTATGCCATCCAAACGCTATACCTCCTTCTCTTAGAACAATCCTGAAAGAAGTGGTACTAATGCAGTACCGATAAGTGCTACACCACCGCCAGCCATAAGCTGTTTCATTCCTTGTGATTTTGCACCCGGATTATCATTACCATAACCTTCAAGCAAGTTGATTGCTCCCCAGATACCAAGACCTGCACCAAGTGCTACTACTAATGTTTGTAATACTGTAACTGCGCTAGTAAAAAATTCCATAGTTTCTTTTCCTCCATTTTTATAACTATTTTCTTTTTGTGTTCGCCAGTTGCACAAATTAACCTTATCTTTTCTTCATTAACCATGTCAGTTTGTCTTGTGCAAGTAGGCATAAAAATAAACCTATCGTGATTGCTTATTTAAGCGGATAGGTTTAGCTTTCTTTATCAACGTCTATAACTTCATAGACATCATCTTTTTTCAGTTTTAATTTGCGATTCAAGAATTTCTCAATGTCGAATATGTTTTTCTTATCATAATCAGCAGTTAATTTATAATTTGGGTGCTGTGTTAAATCGTATTTATCTGAAAGAAAAGGACGCACACCTCTTAATTGCAAAATACATTTCGCACCATCAAGAACCGATAATTCATCAACGGTCATCAAGTCTTTTCCTAACTTTTGATAATTTGTTCCGTATGATGGACTGTTTCCTCTTGTATCTGAGGTATTATACATATCGATCGTTTCTTTACCAAGTGCTTGGTTTAACTCCTTTAATGTGGTAGGTTCAGCACCACCTAAAAACACTCTTGAATCCATATTACCGATAATCGTATCTGCGTTATCTTTATAAATTGCTTTTAACTGCGATTGTGCCTGTAATACAAGACAAGCAGATATTTCTCGGCTTCGTATTGTTGCTACTAATTTTTCTAAGTTTGGTATCTGACCAATGTTAGCAGCTTCATCAATCAAACACCTTACATGAACTGGTAATCTACCGCCATATTTATCATCTGCCTTTTCACAAAGCAGATTGAAAAGCTGCGTATAAATCATTGAAATTAAGAAATTAAAAGTTCCGTCTGTATCTGACATAATCAAAAACAGAGCTGTTTTTTGATCTCCTAAAGTATCAAGTTCAAGTTCATCATAAGCGGTTATTTCTCTTAATTCTTCAATATCAAAGGGAGCAAGTCTTGCCCCACAAGAAATCAATATAGATTTTGAAGTTTTTCCGGCAGCTAATTTAAATTTCTTATACTGCCTGACTGCAAAGTGATTTGGCTTTGCTTTTTCCAATGCTTCAAACATTAAATCCACAGGATTTTGGAAGTCCTCATCATCTTCTCTTACTTCCATGGCATTGATAAATTCAATCAGCGTAGAAAAGTTTTGTTCTTCAATCGGTGCTTCATAATGGATATATCCTATCAAAGCACAATAAAGAAGTGTTTCAGCTTTCGTCCAAAACTCATCACCGGCTTTTCCATCGCCTTTTGTATTGGCAATAAGAGCTGTAACAAGCTTTAAAATATCTTTTTCCGAATGAATATAAGCAAATGGATTGTAGTGCATAGACTTCTTAAAATTGATTGTATTGAAAATCTTAATGCGATATTTATGCTTTATCAAAGCATTTCCACACTCAACCACGATACTTCCTTTTGGTAATGTCAAGTAGGGAATAAGAAAAAGTGTATCTTCTTTTCAGTTGGTTACACTGTCCTTGTCATTCTCAATAAGCCGCACTACCTTGTCCGTAAAGGTTTCCCGGCTCGTTTCGCTGAAATGGATATGTATGTCAAAGGTGGTATTCCCTATCCGCTTCACAAGGTCGGGCTTCGCGTCCAGAGGGGCGGCGGTGCGGCTGGTCTTGCTGGTGTCATGGTTCATAGGCTCTCCTTTCCGTTCATCAACCCCCTTAACCGTTCCATTTTCCCCTGTGCCGTGGCTTTCCTGATGTTCTCCCCGGTAATGCAGACAGGGCAGCACATTTCAAGCAGACGGTCATAAATCCGGGCATGGGCGGTGTCCTCCGGGTGCTGTAATACCTCCAGCGTCAAATTCGTTGTGACAATTAGCGGCTTCCGGCTTCGGTATCGGCTGTCAACCACGTTGTAAACCTGTTCAAGCCCGTATTCCGTGCCGCGCTCCATGCCGAAATCGTCAAGGATAAGCAGAGGGAAGCGGCAAAGGCGGTCTATGTATTCGTTCCTGCCCTTGTAGCTGGCGGCAAGGTCATTGAGTATCAAGGCAAAATTTGTCATGCACACGGAAATCTCACGCTCCATAAGGGCGTTGGCGATACACCCGGCGAAATAGCTCTTGCCTGTGCCTACCTTGCCCCATAGCAGATAGCCGATATTTTCCGCTTTCATTTCCTCCCAGTTCGCCGTATAGAATAAAGCCTTATCCATTTGGGGGCATTTGCCGTTGTCATTTTCGAAAGTCCACTGGCGCATGGCGGCGCTGGAAAATCCCCGGCGTTTTAATTCCTCCACGGTGTCGCGGTGCTTGCGTTCCCGGTCGATAGCTTCCTGCTTTTCCCGGCGTTTGCGCTGGCAGTCACATTCTTTGGGGTGGCGGTCACGTCCGAAAAGCCCTTTTCCCTCGGTGAAGTAGGCTTCTTTGGGCTGGCGGCAGCTCCCGCAGTATAAAAGACCGTCCTCGCCCGTGTAGTCCTCCGGCTCTGGTTCTGTTTCTCTGGCAAGCCGGAAAATAGCGTTGTCATAATCGCTCATAAAATCGTCCTCCTTGTTCATGGTCTTTTCCACGCCCTGTTTACAGGGCGTTGTATCTCTGCTGTCAAAGGCTCTCGCCCTCCTTGTAGGAATAATCGGGGATTCCCTTTTTCGGGTTCTCCTTTTTCTCCCTGTCCGCCCACCTGTAAAGCGTGGCGGCATGGCTCACATAATCATTCCCGCTGGAAGCAATATACCGGCTCATTTCCTCGATAAGCCGTTCAAGGCAGTCCGGGTATTCCTGCTTCAGCTCCGCATATTCGCTTTCAGTGAGGAAAACATTCTGGTATTTGCCATAGGGCGCGGGCGGCTCTCCACTCGCTCCCATTCGTTGGCTCTCTTTTAGTTTGTTTATATTTAGTTGGTTAGGGTAAAGTTTTCTTTGTATCATAGGTAAAGTTTTCTTTGTGTCTGATGTACAGTTTTCTTTAGGGCTGACATCAAGATTTCTTTGTGTCATATCTAAAGAAACCTTTACTACTTCCGGCACTTTCACATAAAGGCGGTTCGGCGCGGAAAATCCCCGGCGTTCCCTCTCCAAAAGCCCGGCAATATCCAGTTCTTTTAGGGAGTTCTGTATTGTCATGGTGCTTTTATCCAGTATTTCCGCTATCTCTGCTATGGGGTAGACAATATACGTCCTGCCCTCATTGTCCTGCCAGCCGTTCTTCTGTGAGAGGGTGGAACGGTCAAGGAGCAGCGCATAGAGCAGCTTTGCAGTCTGTGACAAGTCCATTTTCAGCAGAAATCGGGGATAGGGGAAAAAGGGCGGCATTGTGGTGTTGGCTGTAATGTATTCGGTTATGGTTTTCACCTCCTGTCTGTGGCTTCTGTTACGCATTTAAAACGGCTTTTCCGTGGTTAAAGGATAAATGTATCACATACCCATTGAGCAGTAGCCGGGAAGCCTTGATTTACGGGGGTTCTGTATTTTCTAAAGCGTGACATTTCCCCCTCTGTTTCCGCTTGCGCTGTGCGGCTCTGGCTCTTTTCATGCGTCCGGCACAATCGGGGCAGTATTTCCCCCGGTTGGATTTTGGGAGAAACTGACCGCCGCACTCGGTACAGCGTTTCAGTTCTGCCCGGTGGAGTAGGGCGGCTTCCAGTTACCAGTCAAGGGGAAGCACGGCGGCAATGAACCAGCGGCAGAGAAGCGAATAGCTGATACTCTGGACGCATACACAAGGCTCGCCGTTATCCAGCACAATACAGTTGCCGTTATCGTAGTTACAGCACTCATGCACAAGGCGGCGGGCGGCTCTGTACTGTGGGTAGTCCATGCAGGGGCGTTTACCGTTCATTTTCCCGCCCCTTTCCCCGTTCCGGCTCACGGTGTAAGATTTGGTCGATATTGCTTTTTACAGTCTGCAATTCCTTTGTGCGTTCCCTCTTTTCCCGGTACTCGTTGTAAAGGCTGTTCTTCTCCCTCATTAGCTGCTCAATCTCCGCTTGTAAGGTCTTGGACGCTGGCAGCTTTTGGATTCCCTGTGCCTTAAAAAACCGGGTGGCAGCTTTGGCTATGATAAAATCGCTTTCGTGCTGCTCCCGGTAGTTCCTGCGGGCTTTTTCTGTTTTCTGTGCTTTCAGTCCGTCACGGGCGGGTTTGGTCTTGATGTACGCCAATAGCTGTTTCTGTAAGTCCTTTTTCTCCCGCAAAGTGCTTTCCACGGCTTTCAGTTCCGCATGGACGTTTGACAGCTCCGCGCTGGCGGCGGCAAGGGCGGCTTCCAGTTCTTCCGGGGAAGAAAAGCCGGATTCCTCGTAAACGCTCATGGTAGCCGCCATTTGCTTTAGATTGTGGACAGCCGCCCAGCGGTCATATCCTATGCCCTTGCCCTTGGCTAGCTTGGCTTCCCGGTCTACCATGCGCTGTACGCTGTCCTGTTTCGGTGCGTTTATAGCGGCTTTGCCATGCTGTAAGCGGTCTTTTATGCTGCGGGGGTATTCCTGTTTGGATATGGGCTTTTCGGCAGCTCTGGCGGCGTTCTGTGCGTTTATGGTGAGTGCTTCCAGCACGGCGGCACGGTCAAAATCATCACCTAATTTCCGGGCGGTGATGGGCTTCGTCCTGTCCGGCGTGAGATAAGATAGCCGCCCCCGGCTCTCCTTGACGGTCACGCCCTGTTGTAGCAGCTTCCCGGAAAAATCCTCAAAGGAAACGGCAGAGGACAGGGCGGCTCGGATTGTGCGCCGTAGCTTCTCCTTGTCGGTTTCAAACTTGGTCTGCTTGGGCGGCTCTCCTGTGACGGCTTGGGAAGCGTTCCCTTTATCCAGTGCGGCTTGTCCTTTCCGTTTCGCCCAATACTCACGCTCGGTAATGCGGTTCTTGCTCCCGTTCAGCAAGTCAATCTGATAGAGGTTTTCCCGGTGGCACATCTCCATGACTTCCGCTTTGAAGTATTCCATAGCTGCGTCTGTACAGCGGTGCTTGCAGCCCTCCCTTGTGTCGGCTGGTCTTTCCATGTACGGCAACAGCGGAACTTCGGCAATCCGCAAGCTGTTTATGACGATATGCACATGGATATTTCCGCTGTGGTTATGCCCGTCCGGGTGGGTGCATACCAACGCTTGATGTCCGGGGAAATGCTCTTTACAGAACTGCTCGCCCAACGCTTGCGCCCGGTCTACGGTCAAGCCGTTGTCTGGTGCGTCACGGGGGTCAAAACTGATAATATAATGGTGGCTCTTTACGTCCTCCCGCTTTTGGTTCTTTCCGTATTTCAGATTGGAACGTATACAGGCGATTGCAAAATCTTCATCACCGCAATTAAGGGAAGATATGCGGTAATCGTCACGGAGAACAAGCCGCCCGTTTCCGTCCAGTGTGGGCTTCATGGTAAACTCGTCATGCTCAAAAGTTAGGTACTGTTCAGCCGCCCCATAGTCGGCATTTTTAGAGCTGATATGTTTGAATGTTGCCAACGGCTTCACCTACTTTCAGCAAGACTTCAAACTTCAAGGCGGCAAGCTCCGCTGTGGCGGCTCGTACCTCTTGGGAGAGGGCGTTATAGGGTGCGCCGTACTCGTTCAGACAGCGGGCAATCTGGTTCAAGTTGCCGCCGATTTTTCCATACTCGGCGGTTAGCTTCCCAACGGCAGAAAGCAGTTCATCATTGACCGGGGAAACGGTAATGACCGGGCGTATACTTGATTTGATTAGGGCTTGCCGGATAAACTCGGCTTGGCTCATTTTGCAGAGGGAAACACGCTCGGAAAATTCGGCGTATTCTTCCTCGGTCAAGCGTGTCTTGATTACCCGGCTTCGGTGTGGCGTGTTGTATCTTTTCATGGCTGTGAACCTCCTTTCACTCGCTGCAAAAGCGGCGGTAATTATAAGCGGCGCAAGCCGCAAAAAGGCGGGCTTGGGGTGGCAACCCCAACAAGATTCCCATAGGACAAAATGAGCCGGTAGGCGAAATTTGGTACTGTGGTAGAATCTTGCTCTTAGTAACTGACGGATTCCGCTGTGCTGGCTTTTTCCGATTTCCCCCGGCTTGCGCGGGGTGGATTCTGCCAATTTTGCGGCGGTATTTTCCCATGCAGAAAAGCCGGAAACAGACAAAATGGGCGTAAAAAAACAGGAAACCTTTTTCCTTGATTTCCTGTTTCGTATCTTCGCCAATAGCGGCGGTTATCCTGTTGTTATTCCCCGGAAGTAAACTTGTAGCCTATGCCTAAAACGGTCTTTATGTAGGTGGGGCGGCGGCTGTCCGGCTCTATCTTTTTCCGTAGATTGCATATCACATTTGCCACGTTTGACTGGCAGCTTTCACTCTCCATGCTCCACACGGCTTCAAAGATTTGCGCCTTTGTGAATACCCTCCCCGGACTGGCGGCAAGGTAGCAGAGTGCGCCGTATTCCAGACGGGTGAGGGAAACGTCAATCCCGTCTTTCAGTACCCGACGTTGGTGCAGCCTTATTTCCAATCCCGGAAAAATAAGTGCCGGGGAGTGGGGCGGCTGTATGGCTTCCAGCGGTATCATATCGGCAAGGGCGGCTATGGCTTTCTCAACCGCTTTTTCCTCGGTATCATTGAATATCAGCATGGCTATTTTCCCGACAAACCTCACCTCCTGTCATGCTGCCTTTTCAGTCAAAGCGGAACTGGAACAGGGCAGTGATAAGCCGTTGTCTTATGCTGTCCTCGGTGTCTGTGTTGACGTGCCCGTTTTCAAGGGCGGCAAAGCGTATTCGTTTGCTGTAATGCCGTAAAACCTCGTCCACGGCTTCCGGCTCGCCGTTTGTCGCCCGGACAATGGTTTCATATGGCACAAGGTTAGTATTCCCCATGTGAAAATCCCTCCATTTCTTTCTGCAACATCTGTAATGCGCTGTGTATGTAATGCCATGCCGTACTCTTACAATGCCCGTATAAATCCGCGATTTCCTGCTGTGTGTAATTCCCGAAAAAGTAAAGGTAAATGATTTCCCTCTTTTTCTCTGGCAGGGATAACAGGGCGGCGGCAAGTTCCCCATTGGTGAGGATAATTGTCTGACCACAGATTGTAACGGGGTATTGTTCGTAAGGTGATTTGAGAAATTCGTCTGATGTGCTTAGAGGGTAGAACTTTTCTTCTGTGAGGTATTCAAAGGATATTTCTCTTTGCCGCCGCCTGTTCCTGTCGCGCCATGCGTTGATAGCAGCATAGCGTATGACGACTTTGCAAAAGCCATTGAAAGAATACATGATGTGTTCCTTGTATGCTTCTGTACAAGCCATAGAAATTCCCCCTTTCTCCCACAAAGGGCGGTGCATGGTTTACAGTTGCTTTATATAATACAAAGGACAGCACTTTAGACTGCTACCCTATGATTATCTTCTGGCATACTTTTGGTATTTCATTTTCAAGAAAAATAGCCGACAAACTGTGATTTCTCACAAATCTGTCGGCTCTGCGTCTGTGCGTCTGGCTCTTTAATGATATACTGTCTTGATTGAATAATTCAAACAGGGTACTCTGTTAATAAATTCTTCCCCTTAACATTTAACCCTCTAATAACTGTTATCTGAAAGTTCTTTGCGTCAATTAAACTTTCTTGCTTGCACTTAGGGCAATAAAGAGGAAAATTTTTTAATTCTGTATCTGCTTGTATCTGCAATCGTGTTTTATTTCCACAAACAGGACAACATATCCACTGTAAAACTCTCATTGAACTATTACCTCCCTCTACGCTTATTTGTAAAATCTCACAAATTTATGGTCTTAGGATTACTTTTGAATATATCAAACGCATTGCTTGCAATACCTAATATGTTCTCTTGGAAAAATCTTCTGGTAAAAAATCGCATTGACTATTGGGAACACCTAATTTTTTTGCATAGCTAATCAGTTCATTCCAATTTTCTTTATCTTCTGCATGGGATATATCAAGCATTTTTCCATGAATAGGTGTAATACCTTTTCCAGATAAGTCAAATATTCTTGTACGGAAAATGACAATAACCCTTTCCCTATTGTGAAAGGTAATATACCATTCTTTTTTTAGACTTGTACTCATATTAGATTGAAAATCCTTTGCTATTTCCTCAATTTTTTTACTTGGAAGTTCTACAGTATAAATTTTAACTAACCCTAAGAAACGCTTTTTTATATCAACTATTTTAAACTTTTTGAGCATAGAAATATCTCTAAGGCTTAGATTGATTACTTCTCCATAATAGCGTGACATATTTTTTCCCTCATATTAAACTGTTTTATTCACTCCAATTCATTTCATTATCTGAAATTCCTTGTATTCTACATTCATTACAAACAATAGCTTTTTCTTCTTCATTTCCAATGGTATATTTCAATATTTTGTTTTTGAAAACGATATATTTTGTATTATTGCATTTGAAGTCAACAAACCAATTTACACCTTTTTCATGGTCTGCTATTAAAGCTCTGGAAGCTAATTCCGGGAAATTTGGAACGCTGGATGTAAAAAAAATAACAGTCCAATATTTGGGTACTCCACCAGTATTCCATAATTCAACTTTATGAACCCGAATATAATCCAAAAGGGTTTCATCATTTATGCTTTCTTTAATCAACGCACCCTCATATAATTTTGCTCTCTCTTTTCTGATAGCATTATTCCCACAAGTATAGACTTCTCTTGTTCCATTGATTGAAAGTTCATCTTTTAGCAAGACATCAACTGTTACTTGAAACAAATTGCTCAATATAATCAATTTTTCTGTTTCTGGAAGCGCAATATCAGCTTCCCATTTAGAAATAGATTGTCGGCTCACATTACAGATAGCCGCTAGTTCTTCCTGTGAGTAACTATTTTCTTTTCTAAGTAACTGGATTTTTTCAGACAGTTTCATAGAAACACCTCCTTGCTTTCTTGTAGATTATAACAAATATAAATAATTAAGACTATCAACTTTCTCGTTCTTTTTCGCAACCTATAAGTGCAACTCATAATTATAAATGATATATGGGAAAATAGGTATGAGATGGATTCCGTAGTAGTCGGCATTGTGCCGTAATGTGTATAACTGGCTGTCTTATGGAATTGTGGGTAACTCTGTTTGCAGGACGTGGGAAAGCTGCTCTTTGCTTTTCCATGTGCTGTGAACAGAGTTATCCATGATTCCATAGCCTGTTATGCACATTTCCACAATGCGCCCTTGCTTTTCCGGCTCTTGAAGTTCAGAGGGGGCAGCTATGCGGTTTTCTCTGCTTCCTGCTTTTTCTTGTGGTATGCTTCCCTCCTTGCGGCAAGATAATTCTCATAGCGTTCCACCGCTTCGGGGTTTCCAGTAGCGGCTTCCTCATACATTTTCTGCCGGGATTTCTTGGTGGCTTCGGAAGCATACGCCCGCTTTTTCGCAAGCTCTGCCGCCGCTGCCGGGTCGGTTTCGGCTTGCCGTACCAGCTTTTCCCTTGCTATCTTTTTCCGGCTCTTGTGGACTTCCAGACGTTCCGATTCCTCCGGCGTTAAGGCTTCCCCCTCTTTTTGGGCGGCGGCAAGCTCTTTGAGCGTCCTTGCCTTTGGCTGTCCGGCTTTCTGCCTTTCGCGCCACGCCTTATGCTGTGCGGCTTTTTTCCGGCGGTGTTCTGCAAGCCGTTCCGTTTCCTCCGGCGTAAGCTCTGCCCCGGTCTTTTCCAGTTCCATAAGTTCCTTTATGGATTTTTTCTTAGGCGGCTTGGGCGGTTCTGTGGCTTTGCGTTTCTCCCTCCATTCCTTTTGCCACTCCCGGTTATGTGCAAGCCGCTTTTCCTCCGCTTCCTGTTCCTCCAGCGTGAGAAGCCCCGCTTTTTTCCTTGCGGTAAATTCCCGTTTCTCTGCCTTGCGCTTCTCATACCGCGCCTTTTCCAGCTCCTTTGAACGGGCTTCCTTTGCCGCCTGTTCCTCCTGCTGGCGACGTTGTTCCTCCACCTCTGCCGGGGTGACGATATGGGCGGGTACTTCAAATGCGCCGATAAAGTTTAAATAAATGTCTATCCGCTGGCGGCGGTCATTCCCCCGCCCCTCGCCCTCATGCACAATCACTTTCTCGATAAACTCGTTGAGCATGGGCGTTGTGAGTTCGGAGAAGTCGGTATAGCGTTTCACAAGCTGGATAAACTGGTCTGTTTTCAGCTTGTCGGCGTTCCAGCTCTCTATCTGCCGTTGCCATTCCGCTATGGACGCTTCCAGCCCGGTCTGTTCCTCGTCATACTCATTCAGCAGACGGGTAAAATGCTTGTCGGGTATCTTGCCCGTGGCGTTGCCCTCGTACAGCTTTTTCACAAGCCCGTCAAGCTCTTTGTGCCGTTTCTGTGCCTTATTGATTTTCTGCTTACATTCCTTGACGGTCTTTTCTTGGTTCTGGTCGGACGCTTCCCGGACACGCTCGGTAAACTCTTTTTCATTGTGCCGCACATACCAGCTTACCCGCTGGATAACGGCAAGGATAGCGGCTTCAATCTTTGCCGTGGGGATATGGTGCATGGTGCAGTCATGGATTAAATGGCGGTAGCCGGAGCAGATGAAAGCGTCCTCAATCCATTTCCCTTGCACAAGGGTATAGCGGTGTGTGAGTTTTGAGCCGCAGTCGGCGCAGTAGAGAAGCCCGGTCAAGCGGTTCGGGGCGTTCTGCCGCTTAGGTGCGCGGCGCACGGTTTCCCGTATCTTCTGTACGGTCTGCCACGTTTCCACGTCCACAATGGCGGGGATTGCGCCCTCGAAGATATACTGTTCTTCCGGCGCGGTCTTGCGGCTGCTCTTGGTCTTGTAGTTCTCGCATACGGTTTTCCCTAATACTTTGCGTCCTGTGTATTCCGGGCGTTTCAGTATGTAGCCGATAGTGGTCGCTGACCATGCGTAGGGGTCTGTGTATTTTGCTGCCCGGACTGGCTCGCCTGTCCGTTTCCAATGCTCGGACGGGATAGGGATTTTCTCGGTGCGGAGTGCCTTTGCTATGCTGGCTATGGTTTCCCCGGCAAGGACACTCTGGAAGATGCGGCGCACAACGGCGGCGGCTTCCTCGTCAATTATCCATTCTCCTTTTTCTTCTTTGGAAGCGCGGTAGCCATAGCAGACACTGCCAGAACAGCGCAAGCCTTTTTCCATTCTGGACTTGAAAACAGCTTTGATTTTGCGGCTGGTGTCGGCAACATACCACTCGTTTATCACGTCACGGAAGATAGACATAATATCAAAGCCGTTGGCAGTGTCAAGGTTGTCATTTGCGGCGATAAAACGCACATGGTATTCATCAAAGGTGCGCTTTAAAAGCCCCACTTCAACCACGTCACGCCCGATTCGGCTTTGGTCTTTGATGATAACCGTTGCCACGTTCCCCGCCCGGATTTCGTCCAACATAGCGTCCAGCCCCGGACGCTTGAACGTAGTTCCACGGATTCCGTCATCTGTAAAGTGCCGGATATTGATAAAGCCGTTTTTCCTTGCGTAGTCCTCCAAAATCCGCTTCTGGTTCTCAATGCTTACGGATTCCCCGGCTCGCTCATCGTCATGGGAGAGCCTTTCGTATAGGGCGGTGAGTTTGTCTTTCTCTGTCTGCTTTTTCATGGTGTGTAACCTCCTTTCTTTGAGGGTGCGCGCTTCCCTATAACCTTATTATACTTATCTGTTTGGATCGGTAACCACGAATGAAGTCGGATAATTTTTAGAGTTACATTGAAGTAAATTTGGCTTGATCCAAAACCTTGTTTTACCGGAACCTGAACCACCAACAATCAGCACATTCTTATTTCTTGCATTTTTTGGTTCTTTCGGTCGGTTACTCATCATCAGCTTTTCAGTTTTTGTAAGAATAATATTATCTTCAAACTTTGGTGCTACAAATGGTTCAATATCTTTTGCATTTCCCCAACGAGCAGAACCATATTCTACTTTATGACGATATTTTTTCGCATTTTTACCTTTAAGATATACTGCTAATCGAACAATTGCACCAATACCGATACCCACTAATAAATCTAATGGATATAGCGAGGGCAAGGGATTTTGAAAAGCAACTCCAAGTGTTATCATAAAAGATAAAATCTTCTCTGATGAATTAAATCCTTCCGCTAATCGCCAAGCTTCACCAATATTTGTAGCGAATAATCCGATGAATAGATAAGGTAAATTTAAAAGAATCAATCGCTTAATGTCTTTTGATGTCATTTTCATAAGCTATGCTCCTTATCTTTGTTTCTAACCTTTTTAGGCATTGCCATTACTTTATCTTTCATTTTCTTAAGTTCTTTTAAGACACTTTGTTTCTTTTCCTTTTGTATAACAGAAGCTAAATATGCTTTAAATGCTTTTGTCATATCTTTGCCATCATTGGCTTTAAAGAACACAAGATACTTAGGCGGTGTAACACTATCATCCATCTTAATTTCATAATCAACACGATACTTTTTAGCGAATTTTTCAAATCCTGCAATATCGGTATCAGAGATTTCCATACTCGTTAATTGCTTACTGTCTTTTAAGAGATTAGCAACAGATTTTTTCTCAAGCTTTAGTTTAACGCCTTTATTCATCTTCACTTCTTTACGATGTCTTAGATACATTTGAAATGCTCTGGCTAATGATCTAGCAGTAAGTTTAGAAGTACTGACAACTAAATTAAACGACCTATTTTCTACATCTTCCTGCACGATTATCACCCCTTTCTAAAAAGTCTTGATTACTCTTTTTTCTTACTTTTACCATCGACCGTTAGTATTCCCTCAAGTGTTGTAGCAGCGATGTGATATTTCTTTGCCATTACAATATCTGTTTTTACTGGTTCATCAATTGCAGTACCACACACAACTAAAATGCGTGATCTTCTGAGTAATTCAAGCGACATTTCTTGTTTATCTTTATATTCCGTCGGAATATTGTCCTTTAATAAGCCTGCGTACATCAACATTGGACAAATAGGTGAATATCCAGCTTCATACACCTGTCTTGAAAATCTTAATGCTTCTTCTTTTGCTTCATGTGGCTCTTCACTCCAAACTGAAGTGATATATGCTAACGGTCTTGCCATTTTTATTTCCTCCTTTTAAATTTCGTTAAGCTCCGGTGAATTCTTTACTTTTGGTTCAAGTCCTTTTGTTGTTTCTTTTGGTCTGATTGCTTCATCTGGAATGGGAACTGCCATTATGCCTTTTCCCATGCGTACAAACATTTCCGGTTGATGAAATATTGCTTCAAACTTCTCCATCAACTCGGGCGATAAAGATCCAAAGTCATCTTCTGTTAAACCAACGACCATAAACGTTCCAGCAAAGACATCATACATATTGCCATCTTCATCTCGAATAGCTCTATTAAGTGGTAAACCTAATATTTTTCCTTCTTCATTTAGGATAATTCCTACTTCTTCATCAAATGGATAAACACACTCAATATCACCATCAACAACTGCTCTTAAATCATCTAATTCATTTCCGACACGAAATGGTTTAGGATACTGTCCCGGTTCTACTAAAAGCACATCAATTTTATTTTGTTCTAATGCTCGGTCGCTTTGCGTATCAAATGCAGCACCAACAAAATTTTCACTATCCAGAACATATTCTGAATTGTTCCATGCTTCTTTAACTTTTTCTTCAGCTTCAAATCTGCTTGAAGCTTCTACGATAACAACTTTTTCTAAAGTTTCCGTAATCTTCACTTCATATTCTTTCATCACTTGCCTCCGTCTTTATTGCATAATAAAAGCGATCATCTACAAACTTAAAGCTCATAAATCATCGCTATCTTTCCATCTGTTTTGTTCTTTTCTTGTGCCATCCCTCTAAAAGCTTAATGATGATATCTTGCATTTGCTTTGGAGTATATGACTTAGGAAAGTACTTTTTCAAAACATCATTTTTAATTGTTACTTTATCAAGTTCATCTTTTTTGACTTCCGACATCACACCAACCATTACATCTAAGGAGCAATTACCCTCTTGGCTAAATTTCTTTAATCTTTGAGCTTGTGATAATGATGGTGTTGTCTGTTCCATATCCATTGCTTCTAAGAAATTGATTTGCTCATCTTTGCTTAGATAAGAAAGCTCTACTGCCGGATTAAAAGCAATTTTCTTTTCATCAACCATAGATAAAAGCTCTGGAATTAACTTGGTTAAACGAATATATCTTTGCACCTGTCTTCCACTATCATCATTTGAAAGACTATCTCTTGACTTGTGGCCAACTTGTCCACAAGTTAAATCTGCCCTTTCGCCTTGATGTTTTATAGCTTCTAATTTCATTTTGTAAGCAAAAGCTCGTTCACTTGGTAATATCGTTTCTCTTTGAAGATTGGAATCAACCATAAGAATTACTGCTTCATCATCATCTAAATTTCTAACGATAACAGGCATTGTTTGAAGTCCTGCAAGCTCTGAAGCATGATGTCTTCTATGTCCTGAAACAAGTTCATAACCTCCATCTTCTCTAGGTCTTGCAATAGCTGGTGCTAGTACACCATATTGAGCTACACTTTCTACTGTTCTAAGCATTGCTTCATCATCTACAACTTTGAATGGATGATTTTTAAAAGGGTGTAACTCTGCTAATGGAATGTTCTGTACTTTCTCTAATTTTTCATCAGTACGACTTTCCTCCGTTGAAAAAATTTCATCGTAACTGGTCAATTTGATGTTTGCGCCTTTTTTCGCCATCTTTTAGCACCTCCTTTGTCAGCACTTTATATGCTTCAGCTACTTTTCCTTTAGGATCATGAGCAAAAATACTTTTTCCTTCAGCGCTAATTTCTTCTGCACGAACAGAACGAGGAATATCCGTTTTAAAAACTTTTAGCTTATCTCCATAAGTTTCTCGAATTAATGAACTGATATCTTTAGCATAATTTGTTCTACTATCAACCATTGTGAGTAATACTCCCTCAATCTTTAATTTAGGATTGATTTGTCGTCTTACTTTATTGATTGTTTGAAGTAGCTGTTCTAAACCTTTAGCCGGTAAATACTGAGCTTGAACAGGAATCAAAACATTGTCTGCTGCTGCAAGAGCATTGATTGTCAGCATTCCTAAACTTGGCATGCAATCTAGAAGTACATAGTCATATTCTCTTTTCACAGTGTCAAGATATTGTTTTAAAATCGTTTCTCTGCTCATCGCATTAACAAGTGATACTTCAAGTCCTGATAACTCAATGTTGGAAGGAATTAAATCAACTCCCTCTGAATGTTTCAACACTCCTTCTTTTGGTTTAATTGTTTCTTCTTCAATGATTTTTGTCATCAATGTTGAAAGTGTTGGATATAAATCATCTGGTGCAGGGTATCCCAAACTTATTGTTAAACTAGCCTGAGGATCTGTATCGACTAACAATACACGCTTTCCCTCTAAAGCAATTCCAACACCAAGATTCTCACAAGTGGTAGTTTTTCCAGTACCACCTTTTTGATTGACTACTGCAATTACCGTTGGTTCTTTAGCCATTCATTCACTCCCTTTCGTCTAATAGCCACCATTCATGTGATAATTAACTAAAGTTGTATAATAGCTATCTATGGTTCTTGTCGAGTTATAAAGCATTGTAAGCACGTATTGATAGATATTTGATATCTGTCCAGTATTCTCTAAAATACAATTCATTACATAGCGAATATGCTCTGCATTTATTCTCGAAAGTTTATTTTTTACAGTAGCACTTGGAATATCTTCTCTACCAATACGAATCTCTTTTCTTTTACTTTTAAGCGTATCTACCAATATTTCAAAGACTTCATCTAAAACACCTACATGAGTTTTAAAATCAATTGCTAAATAATCATAGTCTAGTTTTTCTTTGATGAAGTTTTTGTATTGCTCATAACTCACCTCATCTTCGTCTGTCATTTCGGGATTTTCCGGATAGATAGATTGATCAGTATAATTATTATCAGTCTTATTAATATTAGTATTATTACCTTGTACTTTTGACCTTTCTTGAATTGTATTTTTGACATCTCCAGAATTGTCCTTTTGACAATTCAAGACTTGTCTTTCCACAAGATTATCCACACCGCTAGGCAAGAAATTTCTGACATAAATAATATTTGGTTTTCCAAGTCCTTGTCGTACTCTATCAATTAATCCGCACTTAGTTTCAAGCTCATTGAGTAATTTAACAGCTTTCTTATCTGCACAGCCTAAACTAGCTTTAATTTCATCTATTGTGAAGATGATATAAATCTTTCCATCTTCATCACGCCAATTATTTATTGCTGATAAGCTCATACGATCTAACAAAATTCCATATAACAGTTTCGCTTCTGCTGATACATTCCAAAATTCTTCATCTACGAATAATTGCTTAGGCACTTTATAGAAAGTAAATTGCTCACTTTGTAAACCATAGAAATGCTCATGTTTTGTTCCAGCCATTTGTTTACCACCTCCAATTCCTTTTCGATTTTTGGAACAAAAAATAGAGCGTCTACAAATCCTAAATGGATAAGCAAACGCTCTATGTAAACTTCATATTTACTTTTAGGTAAAAAAATAGACGTACCATCGTTTTAATGATACGCCTATAATTATTTAGATATAAACATCAACAGTTAAATCTTCCCATTGATTCTTTCTAAGATAGCCTCCATTTGCCTTTCGGAAAGCCTGAGCTTCCTCAAAAGTTATGGTAAAAGTCCAAAATGGTTTTCGCCTATCTTTGTCTAATAGCAGCCTGTGCTGCAGCCAGTCTGGCAATCGGTACACGGAACGGACTGCAGGATACATAGCTCAGTCCCATACGGTGACAGAAATCAATACTGCTAGGATCGCCTCCATGCTCTCCGCAGATTCCCAGCTTGATTTCAGGGCGTGTCTTTCTTCCGCCTGCAACTGCCATTTCAATCAGCTTTCCGACACCCTTCTGATCAACTCTTGCGAACGGATCCTGTTCAAAGATTTTCTTTTCATAGTAATCGTTCAGGAATCCACCAGCATCATCACGAGAGAATCCAAAGGTCATCTGTGTCAGGTCATTGGTTCCGAAGCTGAAGAATTCAGCCTCCTCTGCAATTTCATCCGCCAGCAGAGCGGCACGCGGAATTTCAATCATCGTACCTACATGATATTTCATATCAAAAGCCTCACGCTTCAGAATTTCATCTGCCGTACGTACGACAACATCCTTGACAAATTTCAATTCGGCCTTATCGCCAACAAGTGGAATCATAATTTCCGGTTCAATCTTCCATTCCGGATGCTTGCGGTTGACGTTGATTGCTGCCTCTATAACTGCGGTTGTCTGCATTTCTGCGATTTCAGGATAAGAAATCGCAAGACGGCACCCGCGATGACCCATCATCGGGTTAAATTCATGCAATCCGGAAATAACGCTCTTAAGCTCATCCAGATCAATATTCATATCCTTAGCCAGCTGTGCAATATCATAAGAGCTTGTCGGCAGGAATTCATGCAGAGGCGGATCGAGATAACGGATGGTTACCGGCAGTCCGTGCATTGCCTCATAAATGCCCTCAAAGTCACCACGCTGCATCGGCAGCAGCTTGGAAAGTGCTTTTCTTCTCTGTCCTTCGGTTTTGGATACGATCATTTCGCGCACAGCCTTGATGCGGTCACCCTCAAAGAACATATGCTCGGTACGCACCAGACCGATTCCCTCAGCCCCGAAGGCTACTGCCTGTGCTGCATCCTTCGGTGTGTCAGCATTCGTTCTGACCTTCAGCGTACGAATCTCATCCGCCCATTTCATAAAGCGTTCAAAATCACCGGAAATCTCTGCCGGAACCGTTTTGATTTTACGTCCGTAAATATTACCTGTTGAGCCATCCAGAGAAATATAATCACCCTTATTATAGCGTTCTTCATTCACTATGAAATATTTTTCCTCTTCATTGATTTTAATATCACCGCAGCCGGAAACACAGCATGCCCCCATACCGCGGGCAACTACTGCCGCATGGGAAGTCATACCGCCGCGCACGGTCAGGATACCTTCCGATACATGCATCCCTTCAATATCCTCCGGTGAGGTTTCCAGACGGACAAGAATCACCTTGTGTCCGAGTGCAGTTTCTTCAATAGCTTCCTCTGCAGAGAATACGATTTGTCCGCAGGCAGCACCAGGAGATGCCGGCAATGCACTGGCAATCGGCTTTGCGCTCTTCAAATCCGCATCGTCAAAACGCGGATGCAGCAGGGAATCCAACTGCTTCGGCTCCACCATCATCATGGCTTCCTCTTTGGTAATCATGCCCTCATCCACCATATCACAGGCGATTTTCAGTGCAGATGCAGCCGTACGTTTACCGTTACGTGTCTGCAGCATGAACAGATTTCCCTTTTCAATGGTAAATTCCATATCCTGCATATTCTTATAATGACTTTCCAGTGCTGCACAGATTTCTGTAAATTTCTGATAAGCAGCCGGCGCGATTTCCTTCAGCTGATCGATGGTCTGCGGGGTACGGATACCTGCAACGACATCCTCGCCCTGTGCATTCATCAGGAATTCACCATACAGCTTGTTTTCACCGGTACTTGGATTACGCGTAAAGGCAACGCCGGTACCGCAGTCATTTCCCATGTTGCCGAAAACCATCATCTGTACGTTGACAGCTGTTCCCCAGTCTCCCGGAATATCATTCATTTTACGATAGAAAATCGCACGCTGGTTGTTCCAGGAACGGAAAACTGCTTCAATAGAGCGGTACAGCTGCTCTTTCGGATCGGATGGGAAATCTTCCTCCAAGGAATCCTTATAGAATTTCTTAAAGCGCTTCACCATTTCCTTCATGTCGTCCGCATCCAGATCAGTATCCTGCTCTACGCCTTTTTTCTCCTTCATTTCATCAATAATGTCTTCAAACTTCGCTTTGTTCAGTCCCATGACAACATCAGCAAACATCTGGATGAAACGACGGTAGGAATCATATGCAAACCGCGGATTATCCGTCAGTCTGGCAACGCCCTCCACAACCTCATCGTTGAGTCCCAAATTTAAAATGGTATCCATCATGCCTGGCATAGACGCACGCGCACCAGATCTTACGGATACTAACAACGGATTTTTCGGATCCCCAAACTGCTTTTTAGACAGTTCTTCCAATTTCATTAAATAATCAAAAATTTCCTTGCGAATTGCTTCATTGATTGCCTCACCGTCCGCATAATACTGGTTACATGCCTCAGTGGTAACAGTGAAACCAAAAGGTACAGGCATACCGAGGTTCATCATTTCTGCCAGGTTTGCGCCCTTACCGCCGAGCAGCTCTCTCATCTGCCCGTTTCCTTCTGAAAACAGGTAAACATACTTTTTGCCCATTAAGCATTCCTCCTCTTATGTAATCGTTTACATTGGATATCTTATATTATACAGCATTTTCATATATTTTCCTAGTATTAGTTAAAAAGTTATGCAATTCACAAAGTGCTCCATTCACTATATGCACAGCATGGCAGAATATGCTGCTGTCTTCCTGTCGGCTTTTTCTTTCCCATACATTTGTCATGATGTCAAATCTTTGGAATCATGCTATACTTTCAGGGATATGGCAGCAGCTGCAACCGCAGGTTGACAAAACGCAAGAGGAGCTTGGTAGCACAGCTGCAGCCCTTTTGCTAGGATATAGGTGTGAGGTGAACTACTATGAAATTTGGAGAAAAACTACAGAAGCTAAGAAAAGAGAAGGGAATGTCACAGGAGGAGCTTGCCGCTCGTCTGCACGTATCCAGACAGGCTGTCAGCAAATGGGAGAATGATCAGGGCTATCCCGAAACGGAGAAAATGCTGATGATTGGAAACATCTTTTCCGTAACTATGGATTATCTGTTAAAGGACGAGGGAGGAGACCAGCCGCAGGAACAGGGCTTTTATGCGAGTCGGGAATGTGTACAGGGCTATCTGCAGCAGGAGAAAAGAATTACGCTGCGGATTGCTGTCGGGACGCTGCTCTGCATTCTTTCCGGGCTGCCGATTCTTATTTTCCCACAGCTGGAGGATGTCATGAGTGTCTTTTCAATGCTCATCATCGCCCTGGGTATCGCCGTGTTTGTATCCCTTTCCTTCGATAAGGATGAATACAAGATACTCAAACAGGAGCCACTGTATTTTGATCACGATTATCTGCAGGAGCTGAAGGGTGAACATGACGGACTGCAGAAAAAATTCAAGCGTCTTATTATCGGCGGACTGCTGCTGATTTTTCTCAGCTGTATCATCGCGATGATCAGTGAGGATGTTTTGCATATGGAGGAAGGATTGCTGGATGCTGTCTATCTGCTGCTGATTTCCACTGCTGTCTTCCTGTTTATTTATGCAGGCTGCTCTATGGACACATATGAACTGCTTGTTGATAACGAGACATATCGTAAAAAAAAGCATGGAGAACGCTTTTCCTGGCTGTATTATGTCACCATTGGCTGTGCTTCCATTCTCTATGTCGGCTTGGGAATGCTGTTTGGTAAAGAGGCATGGCGAACCGGCTGGATACTTATCGCCGTCACATGGCTTGTGACCTACGGCATCGTCAGCGGTATCAGTATGCGCAAGAAATAATGACAGCCTTAACCGGATAGCGAACTGCAAGAGATCTTCCCTATCCTTACCTGTGTAGTCATTTGTAAATAGATGCATCCATTCTGAAATACCGGTATTTCAGAAAAAAGCAAATCGCCTTTATGATAACGATTTGCTTTTTCTTTTGCCATTATAAGAGCCTTCCCAGTCAGAAAAACGAACAGAGCAGTCTGTCCGTTTTCTATATAACTAACCCGCAAACTGGGCGTCATACAACCCCTTTTCCATATTTCCGCTGACAATGATAACATGTCCTGCAAATATATCGCCGTCATCATAATACAATTCAAACTCCCCATCCTGTGACACGTTGACAGACTCTATCCGGATACGACGTATAAATTCATCAGCACACAGCTCATCTTCGTCTTCATCCTGCCACTCAATTGCACAGCTGAGTAATTGCTCGGCAGCGTACCGGCGGGCTTTTTTATCCCATGCAGCGGCATCCTCCTGCAGCCTGCGAAAAACAGTTAATGCCTTATCCGCACGCTTATCATCATGCTCATCTGTATCCAGTAAAATCTCTGCCTTTTGCGCATTCCAATCCCCCTCCCCCTGAAACATGGACAGGGAACGGTTCAGCTGCAGTTGACAGGTATCTGACAGAGATAAAAAGACAGGCTTCTGATATTCCTTCAGCAGTTCCTGCAGCTGCGGCTGTTTTACATTTCGCTCCAGTACATCCACCAGCAGCAGACAGGCACCGGCAGGAATCTCCTGATTTGACCATATCGTTTTTTTCGGCAGGGATTCCCGCACCTTTAAACGATAAATCGTTTCCTTTTTCAAACGAAACACTTTTCCCGGTTTTTTATTTTCCTTTTCACTCAGCATCCACTGCAGTACCTTTTTCTCCTGCTTCAGCTCTGCAGTTTTACCATCTATGTGGGCAAGCAGCCGCATACTGACTGTCCAACAGCGTTCCCCTTTCATGCGGCAGGAGCCTGCATCATCCTGTGTCAGTGCATAGATTTCCTTGATCTCTTCCGCAAAGCCTTCCTCAAATTTCTTTTTTTCTGTTCGTTCCTTCCACATTGCAGCTCTCCCTTTCTTCTGAAAACGGGATATTTCCAGTTTGGAAACATCCCGTTATACACAAATGATACCAATAGAGCTTGACCTGTTCTTATTTCCGTACTTCCTATATACCCTTTCGTTTCACAAGCTCAGCAAACGTTTTATCTTTGCCCGTCCTATTTTTTCCCCAACAGACGGAACATATTCTTCTTATAGACCTCTACGCCAGGCTGATTGAACGGGTTGATATCCAGCATATAGCAGGTAATGGCACATGCCTTGAAGAAGAAATAGCACATATAGCCAAAGCTTTCCGCACTCATATCGTCCAGTGTCAGAATCAGATTTGGAACACCGCCTGTTTCCTCGTGTGCTTCCAAAGTTCCCTGACACGCCATTTTGTTTACCCAGTCAACGGATTTTCCTGCCAGATAATTCATGCCATCCAGATTATCCGCATCTTCCGGGAAGTTCAGATCCAGCGTTGGCTTGTCAATCAGCAGCAGTGTTTCATACAGAACCTTCTTTCCGTCCTGTACAAACTGTCCCAGAGAATGCAGATCGGTAGAGAAGTTTGCGCTTGTCGGCAGATTTCCCTTGCATTCCTTTCCTTCACTTTCTCCGAACAGCTGCTTCCACCATTCCGCAACCATCGTCATCTGTGTTTCATAGCTTACCAGCATTTCCACATCTTTTCCCTGATTTTCCAGAATACGGCGGCTTACTGCATAGGCATAGGCATCGTTTTTGCTTAAATCCGGATCCTTTAAATCTTCATAAGCCTTTTTCAAACCGGTCATGATAGCATCGGTATCAATACCTGCCACAGCGATTGGAAACAGTCCAACCGGTGTGATGACGGAGAAACGTCCACCAATATCATCCGGAATTACAAAGGTTTCATAGCCTTCCTTATCGGCAATCGTTTTCAGCGTGCCTCTTGCCTTATCCGTTGTCGCAACAATTCTCTTTGCGGCTTCCTCTTTTCCGTATTTTTCTTCCATAAACTGCTTCAGCAGACGGAATGCCAGCGCGGTTTCCGTTGTTGTACCGGATTTGGAAATTACATTGACTGCGACTTCCTTATCCTTGATGTACTCCATAACCTGCGCAATATACGTGGATGAGAATGTATTACCGAAGAAAATGATTTCCGGTTTTTTATCACTGTACATTCCATTGATCATTTCAACGGCAGCTCTGGCTCCCAGATAAGAACCACCGATACCACAAACCATCAGTACATCGCATTTTTCGCGGATGTCAGCCGCAACGCTCTTTAATCTTGCATACTCTTCCTTGTCATAATTGTTTGGCCATTCCACCCAGCCGACATAGTCGTTTCCCTTGCCGGTCTTGTTGTGGAGATCCTCATGGCATTTGGTAACGATGTCCTGATAACCTGCAATGTCTTCCTTCAAAAATGCATGCTTTGTGTCTAATTTCATCATATGCGTTTTCTCCTTTTACTTTGTTGCCTCTTCGATCCACTGATCCAGATGCTCCGCCAGTGAAGTAAACCCGATATTCATCTGCGGCAATTCGTGGACGAATCTGCGTTTTCGCATGGAACGAGCTTTATTTGCTTCTACAGCTTTCAAGGACAGCTTGAAATGCATGCCGTCTTCATCGACATCCAGAATTTTCACCTTTACACGTTCATTGACCTTGACATACGTATGCACATCCCGCACGAAGCGCTCACTGATTTCAGAAATATGAATCAATCCGTTGTGCTTGCTGTCCAGATAAACAAATGCGCCGTAGGGCTTGATTCCGGTAACGACACCTTCCACGACCTCTCCAACCATATAATGCATCCACTCACCTCATTTCATCATGCTTATTATATCATATCTTTTCTGATTTTGTGTTATAATAATATGGCAGAGAGCGTAAAAGGCTGATGATTCGCCGGTAACTGCTGATAATGGATGCGGAATACACAGATTCCCATGCAATACCGATGGGTATGATTCCACCGTGTTTCTAGTTCCATATATCTGCATAAACAGCAGCGAAACGTTATACATACAGCACTCTGGACTATATGAGGTGATACAGACATGAGTTCGATTTACCCCCTGGTGGCTGCCCTTCTGGCAAATGTCATCGCCCAGGTTCTAAAGCCGATCGTGCTTTATTTCCGTACCAAGGAACTGGATGTGCATCAGTGCATCGCCTGCGGAGGCTTTCCAAGCTCACACAGCTCTACGGTAACAGCCCTGACGATTGCGATCGGCATGAATGAAGGCTTTGATTCCGCCCTCTTCGCGATTACCTGTGTATTCAGCTTCATCGTTATTTACGATGCAGCCAATGTCCGCTACTACGCAGGCAGAAATATCCAGCTGACAAAGCAGCTGATCAGCGATTTGGAAACATTGAAGGGTTTGAAATTCAACGATCCGATCTATCACGAGAAGATCAAAAGCGTTCTCGGCCATAAATTCATTGAAATACTTGGAGGTATCCTGCTGGGCATACTGGTATCCCTGTCCATGTATCAGCTTATCCATTAGAGAAAGAAGGAATAGGATGCAGACTAAGATAGATGAAATCAAGCAAACCATTGAAAAAATACGTCCATACATACAAAGAGACGGCGGCGATGTTGAATTCGTATCCTTTGAGGACGGCATTGTCGGTGTGCGTCTTCTGGGAGCATGCGTCGGCTGCATGTCCATCGACGATACCATTCAGGGAGGTATTGAGGCGATTCTTCTGGATGAGGTGGAAGGTGTCAGTGGCGTTGCGCTGATCGAGTAGTTATAAGACAAAAAAACACATGCTGCAGTTTATATTTCTAAATCCTGCTGTCATGTGTTTTTTCATATCCTCAAACGTACTATCCTTATTATCGATGCAACTATTTACTTGTGATTCGGGTGATGTTTTTCAGCTGTATGGAAATCGTTCCATCCGGCTGATTTTTAAATTCCACAAAATCACGGGAATTCATATAATCCACCGGAATAATGATTTCGATTCCCTTGTCTGTTTTTATCTTCTGTACCTTGTCCGAGCGTGCCGGCTTCACATATTCCACCTCAATCGGCTTTTCAACGCCCTGCTTGCGCAGTTCTTCGCGAAAATCATCACGGGCAAGCGGCTTCTCTGCAAATAGCAGCTCTGCGACCTCCTCAATTTCAATCGGTGTCTGCTGCTCAATATTCTCCTTGATGATGCTTTTCATTTTCGGAACGACCTCCATCTGATTCAAATCGTATTTATCGCTGATTTCCTCTGTGATTTTCGCCAGTGAGGATACCGCTTCCTTATACGATGGGGAGGTTGTGCTTTCCAGTATGATATCCGCAAAGAAATTCACCTTCTCCGCTTCGATTTCAACCTTGCTTTCCACACAATGCAGCGCATAATCACTCAGCTCTACGAGAAATGCCTTATCCGCCTTGACCAGAGAGGAGGATAACAGCGTGCGATAGGGGATGATTTCATTCCGCATACCGGCTTCCTCCTGTACAAGCGTATGTGTAATTCCCTCACTGTACGCATTGTCGATAACCAGCAGATAGCGCCTTCCCTCTTCCATCACCTGTGCAATCAGCAGATCGCTTGGATAGTATAAGGCACATCGCAGCTTCGCATCGAATATATGGCGTGCAAGCAGCTCACTGAGCTGTTCAAAACTTTGTTCCTGCAGCTTATAGCTGTCCAGCCACTGCTTAACCTGCGAGCTTTCCTTGAATTTTCCGCTTTTTTTGGAGGAGCTTGAAAAAACCTTGGATGCCTTGGTCTGCATCATTTTTTCAACCTCCGGCTGCAGCTCCTGCATACAGGCGGTACTCATAATACATGTATTCTGTTCACAGTCCAAAACGTGGACAATCACCTTTTCAAAATCCGGCATAAGCTCCCTCTTTCCTTTTGATAGACATTCCTGTTCATTCCATGTCTTTGCCTGTTTATGATACCCCATTTTGCAGTCTTTGCATAGTATGAATTGTCTGTGAAAATAAAAATCACAAAATGTTCACATGATTTATTCACAGAGTAGTGCTATAGTAATGTCAATGTAAAAAAGGTGGTCATGGAATGCAAAAAGCAATTTTTTCCAGAATTGATTTGAATAACGCCGACAATGATCTGGCTCAGGAGTATCTGAGCTGTATCCGGGATCTGCTGCATCTGCATGATGTACAGGACCTCAAAGCATTTACACAGCATATGAATACATCAAGATTTCAGCACTCGCTGAATGTCTCTTATTATACTTTTCTGATAGCACGGCGATTCCATCTGGATTCCTGCAGCGCCGCAAGAGCCGGCCTTCTTCATGATCTGTATCACTATGACTGGAGAAATCTGGATAAGGAGGAGCGTCCCATAGAAGGAAGACACTGTGCCGTACATCCGCAGATTGCTTTGGAAAATGCACGTAAGGCAACCTTCGTTAATACGATTATCGAAGATGCCATCGTACACCATATGTGGCCGATGACTCTGCGCTGCCCCAAAACAAAGGAGGGCTGGGTTCTGCAGGCTGTTGATAAATACTGCGCCATCAGCGAAATTCTTTTGCAGGGTGGAAGAAGAGTGCGATATTCCAGACTTGCTATTTCACTGGCTGCACTGCTTTCCTTCAGCATTCGATAGCACTTATATACAGATAATGCTGTGTTTGGGATTCATTTCCGGGCACAGCTTTTTTCTTTTATCGAATGAACATGCTGCTTGAATTTCCGTCAGTCGCCTATCCTATATAAAACACGTCCTTTCTCTGTTAAGAGATGCGGACGTGTTTTGATTCTACAGGGCATCCAACAGCTTATTCCAGCAGCTTCAATTCCTTAAGCTTTTGTTCCATATAGCTGCGAAAGGCGAATTCCTCTTCCTCCTGCAGCCCGACATGATAGATGCGGTCAATGTCCTCTCCCTGAAACATATACAGCTCGGAGGCATCCAGTATGCCTTCCGGATACAGCACCGCAGCATAATCATACAGGATACCGCTGGAACGCTCCTCCTGAATTCTACCGATAATCATTAGTTTTTTTCGCCCTTTCTTCAGGGTGATTACACTGCCAAGAGGCAGAATATTTCGTAATGCTTCCTTTTTCATTCCTTATACCTTCCCATCAGTAATTGATTTTAACTTTAAATCCCAGACCTGCAAGCAGTGAAGCCTTTCCGCCAAACTCCACTTCCCCTGTTTTACTGGAAAACTCTGCACCAACGCCGGCAGCACCAAGCTCACCGGTACCACTCAGCGTTATGTCTGCGCCAAACAAAGAGAATTTGCCCTTTACCTCCCCCTGTACGGCCGCCACTCCGATTTCGCCCTTCAGCGTAACCTCATCCTTCTTAATCACTGCCTTTGCGGCTCCTTTGGCAACACCGACTCCTACAGAAGCCTCAATCCCGGCATGCACATACGAGGTTCCGATATCAAAACCGGCTTTCAGCTGTGCGAGCGCAGCTTCTGCTTCCGCCTCCAATTGCAGCTGCGGATTCCAGGTGCCGTCATCATACAGCAGCCCCTTCCCATCCACAGACATGTGGGCACTGCCAAGTGTAAACTGGGCATTTGCCGATGTATATTTGCTGTTTTTTCCCACTGCATAGCGAAAGGCATCAAAGCCGCCGAAAATTCCGGCACAGATACCGTTTTTCGCATAATCGACAAGGGATCTGCCATTGCCGAAGGTCGTATGTGTGCGATGGGTGGTTTTCCAGCTGTCCTTTCGTGTATACCAGGCATCCGACCAATCGCTGTCACTGGATAGGGATGCTGCTGTTCGCAGCTGTCCAGCCTGCTTCAGAAGACGCTGCTCCATCGATTCATATTGCATTTGTGACTCATGGAAAAAGGCTTGCAGCTGATACAGCTGTGCAGACAGCTGTCGCTGCAGGACAGATAAACGGTTTAGCTGCGTTGTTTGTCCCAGAATATTCTGGAGCTGGTAAACAGAGGCACTCAGGCGGCTGCTTTGTTTCCAGGTTTGCTGTGTGCTTTGCTGAAGCTGCAGCAGTTTTCCGGTATGTATCTTTATCATTCGGCTATTGCCTACAGCATACGCAGACCCTCACATATCCGAATCTGTTCCTGCACATTATGCAGGACATTGCGATACTGTCGCTGCAGCAGGGGAAGCTCTGCGCCCTGTGCTGCACTTGGCAGCATGACGGTTTGCTGGCGCAGCTGTGTCTGCAATGCATACAGCTGCTGCAAGTAGCCGTTTGCCATGGTCTGGATAAGAATCCTAGAAGCCTTCGGCACTGGCATTCAGCTGTGCCTCCATGCTTTGATAGGTAGATACCGTCTGATCAAGGAATTTTGCATAGGATTCGACAATTGACCGATAATTGTCAAAAACCGGCAGCATTCCGTGAAAGCGGGATCTTATTTTTTCTGAAGCCGGAGACTGCCAATAGGCAGCAAGCTGATTCATTGAAGTACCGATTTCCTGCAGACAGGAATTCAGCTGTTGATTCTGTGAACGGATACTGGCAGCTGTCTGGGTTACCTGTGCCAGTGTAATTTGTAGCTGATCCATGATACACCTCCTAATTGACCAGACGGCGGGCCATCTGTGCTCGTTCATCCTGTGTCTGTCGATAGGTCTTGGCACTCAGCTTGAGAAAAGCCGCATACTCGCGCATGAGTGCCGCCATCTGCTGAAAGTCTTTTTCAAACCCCTGAATCTGTGATACAAAGGCCTGATTATCCTTTCCCTGCCAGCCGCTGCCCATCGCCGCCACCTCTTGAAATAAACGGCGGTAATTCTTTTCGTAGGACAGGGTCTGCTGCTCAATCTGTCCTGCCGCACTGTCCAGTCTGGCAGGATCCACTTGTATTTTTATACTCATTTCATTCCTCCTATAAGATGATGATGCGTTCTGCGTTGCGAATGCCGGCATCCTTAACACACAATGCGAAATCCGGCATGCTGTCCTGCTGCTCCAGATACCATATAGCATCCTTTAGACTGCCCTTTTCCAAATGCCAGGCAGCCTCCAGTAATCGTGATACAAAGCGGTGTACAACACCCAGTTTTGCCTGTGCGGGAAGCAGCACCTCCATACCCTGCTGCACCGCTGGTACATACACCTCCACCAGTATTCTTTCATCCATTTTCCTCGACCTCCCATAGCTGCAGTATTCTGCATGTATCCTCCTCCCAGTAAATCGCTTCCTTGCTTTTCAGTATTTTATCTGTCTGCACATTCCTTTTTAACGTATAGGAATGCTCCTGAAATCCTTTTCCCATCCAGAGAACAGCGGCATCAAGCCATACCGGTGCATACCAGTCCCATAGGGAATACGCACTTAGATGAGGTATGGTTTCAATAAAAATATGATGCAGCTGCTCTGCCTCCAGCAGTTTCTTCATGAAGGCTGTATCCAGAGTCAGCTCATCCAGCTGATGCCATACGATATATTGCTTTTGCGGCTGCTTCAGCAGTCGATCAAGCGTATCCAAGGAGGACGGCTTTCGTTTCGCAAGCGGATGCGGGCTGAATATATGGACACTGCCTCCTGTTTCCAGCTGCTTCAGATAGAGGGAAATGAAGCTGTCATTCAGACGGTAGGCAGCCAGAAGAAACAGACAGCGCCCTGTGGGATAGGCTGTATAAATTTCCTCCTGCGTTTTGATTTCCCTGCCCAAAAAGCTGCTGTCACATTGCATTGCAAGAGGATGGGAAACATGTGCCGGCATACGTGGAACAGCATAAGCCGGCGGTGTTTGCGAACGGGATGCCTTCATCCATGCCTCCTTGCGATAGACGGCAATCTGAAACATACAGAGAGTATCGTTATATTTCATTAGACCACAGCCCGGCTGTGTCAGCGGAATACAGCTTTGTTCACAGGAGAAGAGATAGCTGTAATCCTCATGCTGTGCACACTGCAGGGCATACCAGTCTTCCAGACAGGCCTGTATACGCATGGGAATCTGCTGCAGAACAGCCGTTGTGATACAGCATACAATGCCGTATTTTTTTCCTTCGCGCAGCAGATAAAGCAGTTCCTCCTCCAGCTCCTGATACAGTTCATGAAACACTTCATAATTATGAAGAATACAAAGGATTCCCTGTTCGCTTCTCTGTGCTCTGCGCTGTTTTATCATGCGCCTCATGAAGCTGAAAAAGCTTTGAATTCCCTCTGCATCCTCTCTTTGAAATACAGCGGCAACCTGCTGGTACTGCGCATATTTCATGAACAGCGGCTTATCGAAATCAAACAGATAGAGTATGTTCTCAGACTTCACAAGACAGCTTTGAATCAGCGTTTCCACAAACATGCTTTTCCCGCTCCCCACCATGCCGCACACAGCGAGGTTGCGTCCGTCCCACACGGACATGGAAAAGGGAATCTGCTGCTGATGGGCAAGATCATCCAGCAAACCAAGGGTCAATGCAGTTTCCTTAGCCGGAAGCTCCTCCTGTTGCAGATTCGGCTTTAATGGCGGCATCCACAAAGGAGCGGCACGCTCTGTGCTGATAGCACACAGTGCATCACAAACCGCCTCCAGCTCGGTTTTTGCCACCGTACCGCCTGCCATCGGTAAATCCTGCATATTCCCGTCACTGTCATAATAGGAAAGATACAGATCCGATGCCTCCTTTCCGCAGGGATCATAGGGTGCCTGTGTCCAGGCGCTTTGCCCCTGCACAAAGACCTCATCATGTCCTACCTGTAAAAACAGCTGACCGGGATGCTGCAGATGGACAGCGGAGTCCTTTTTCAGCATATCCATACTGTCATTGCGATCGGCAACCTTTAAACAGAGACGAAAGCGTGCATTGCTCCAAATCTGTTCATCCACAACACCGAAGGGCTTCTGTGTTGCCAGCAGCAGATGGATACCCAGGCTTCTTCCGATTCTGGCACACTGACGCAGATGATCAAGAACCGCCGGAAAGAGCTGCTTCAGCTCGGCAAACTCATCTGCTACCAGAAACAGGTGGGGCATCGCCGTAAGGGAGGGATGCTGCTTTCTGAGCTGCATGTATTTATCGATATCCATACTGCTGATTCCATACCGCTCCCCTGTATCCGCCAGCTGCTGCTGTCTGCGGGTAAGCTCGCCTTCTATTGCACACATACAGCGCATCAGAATGCCCTTATCCAGATTCGTAATGATACCAGCGGTATGCGGCAGCTTTGCCAGAGCATTGGCCATTGTCCCCCCCTTGAAATCAATCAGCAGAAAGCTGACATCCTGACAGGAAAACGTAACAGCCAGCGACAGCAGATAGGTTAGAAGACATTCACTTTTGCCGGAGCCGGTCATTCCCGCAAGCAATCCATGCGGTCCGTGGCTGTGTTCATGCGCATCCAGATACAGCTCACCGCCGTCTGCACTTTGTCCGATGATCACGCGCAGACTTTTCGCAGCATCACTCCCCTGATAGCGGGAGGCTATCTGAAGCTCCTCAACACTGTGACAGTGAAACAGCTTTAGAAAGCTCAGCATTTTCTTACCCCGTGCACTATCCTTTGGATACGCTGAGCGTTGAACAAAGGCAGCACGTCTTTGCCTTTCTGTGCATGTATCGATTGTAAAGTCCGCATGACGCTGCGGCCATCGCACGCTGCGGCCGTTTATCTGCAGCTGAAGATCAGCAGCGTTGTTCAGCGTATCGCTCCAGCGCAGTTGGTGAATTTTTTCATGCGCAGGCAGCTGCAGAGAATCGGTAAGACACGGCTCCAGAATACAAACGATGACATCCTTGATACCTTCATCGTCCACCACTGCTTCCAAAAGACGCCTGCAGCGGCCTGCGCTTGTCTCATCCCATACAAGCAGTCGCTGCCTGTCCACAAACAGGTGTGGCAGACAGAACAGCTTTTCCCTTGAAATCAGCGCTTTATCCGCAGCGATACAGATACGGGTTTCCTTTTCCGGCTGCTGTATGACCAGCTGCAGCAGGATATTCAGCAGCGTGTCGATGCATACGGATCGTTCGCCCTCCAGACACAGAGACTGACACTCGCGAAGATCTGCCACGATGGGGACATTTTCCAATCTGAACTGACCAGCCTGCAATCCGTGCAGCTTATCCAGTAGCACATCCTGCGTCATGGAGGATACATGAGGAATCTGCAGATCAACGCCCGCTGGACAGCTGCCCTGTCCCAGCACCACATGCAGCCAGTCCGCATGATTCACACAGCGAAGACGATACGGCTTTTGAGCAAGAAAATCGACACAGAGCTTGGAAACCGGCGGATACCAGTGCTGTAGATATGCAGTCTCCTCCTGCATTGCCTGTTGAATACGCTGTTTCACCTCCAGCAGATAGCAGGAGTACACATAGCATCGTTTTTCTTCCTTTCTACGCTGCTGCTTTCGCTCATAACGCTTGGAGAGCAGCGGCCAAAGGATTGTTCCCAGCGCCATGCTGAGGGACATGAGCAGTGTCGGTACCACAGAAAGCAAATCCTGCTTTCGCTCTGCTGCCAGCCAGAAGGAAAACAATCCCATTGCGGTGGAGGAAAGCCCCATGGTAATGGAGGGTCCCAGTACAAAGATTGCAGGAAGATTTTCCTGTGTGCCTTTGGCCAGAGGCAGCTCGATTTCCATCGTTAATTTCTGCACAGGCTCCGGTGTCAGGCATATGGCTGTGCCTGCTTCCTTTTCCTCTATGACAGTTTTGCAATAGGAAATTTCAGAAAGCCTTGTATCCGCTATTTGCTCTGGAACGAAGATACTGTCCTTTCCCATCAGCAGCATCACATTCCCAAGATAAATGACATCGCCCGGCACTACTGTATGCCTTGTAATGCGATCCCCGTTGACATAGCAGCCATTGGTGCTCGCCTGATCCACCAGCTCCCACTCCGTATCCTTCGCTTGTAAAAGCGCATGACATAGAGATATTCCAGCACTTTTCAGACACAGCTCCTGTGTGGAGGAACGCCCGATATGCACAATGCCCACCAGGGCATAGCCATGAAAGCGCAGAGCGTTTGCACACAGTTCTTCTGCATAAAAGCGTATCCGCTGCCCCTCTAGTGCAATCACGCAATGAAAGCCCGGTTCTATTTCCTTCTTATGCAGCTGATACAGAGGAGAAGCAGACTGCGTAACATGAAAGCTCCATCCGCCTATTCTCCATACTGCCTGCACCGCAACATCCCGATACTGATAAACAGGCACCGTCTTTCGCTGGTTTATCAGCAGAACCGTTTGTATGCCCTTGTCCTGCAACACACAGAGCTTTATCCTTTGCATAGCCTTACGAGCTCTTTCATAACAGCCTGCATGCTGCCAAAGCGCTGATTCCTTTCTTCCTGACAGCAGTGCAGAAGCAACGCATCCAATGCATCCCTGCATGCACCATCTGCAGGAAACTGTCCATGACGCAGGACATAGCAGGTTCTTCCAAAGCTGTAAATATCACTTCGCTCATCACAGTTCAGCGTACCAGCCTCTTTGGGAGAATAGCCGGGGAGACACCGCGGCTGCGACATCCTGTTCCTGCAGAAAACGGCTGGTCGCAAAATCCAGTAGATAGACATTTCCCTTCCAGTACTGCAGATTGGACGGCTTGATATCCAGATGTACAATCTGCTGCTCATGGAGATACTGGAGAAGTTCTCCCAGCTGCAGGCACCACTGCAGACGCTTTTGCTCGCTGCTGCAGCCCTGTATACGCGATAAGGAAACACCGGGAATATATTCCATCAGAATACAGCGGTACTGTTCCTCCTCAAATGCTGATATCAGGTGCGGGATACGCTCATGCTGCAGCCATCCCAGCATACATGCCTCTCTTTGATATACCGCCCGCAGATAAGCATCTGAAAATTTTGCATGATGCCGTACAATGCGTTTCAATGCATACAGCTGTGATGTCACGATATCCCGTACCAGAAACACCTCACAGGCCGTTCCCTGATACAGGCAGGCACAGATCTGGTAGCGCAGATTCATACGATTTCCTCCTTCTGCCAGCGAAACTGCAGATTCGCAAACCGTATGACATCCTGATCCTTCAGTTCACGGGATGTTATTCTTTCACCGTTGATATATGTGCCATTGGCACTGCCGCAGTCCTTCAGCACACCCTCCTCGATGCAGGCGTGATGCTGGGATATCGTTTTCCCACTCAGCACCAGATCATTGTCCTTTGCCCGACCGATTGTAAACTGCGCCTTATCCACACGTATGCTGTTCCATGACTTCAGATCCACCAGACAGCTGCAATCCTGTGCAAGCAGCTCCTGCGTCGGACTCTCCAATTCCTTTTGTACCGCATAGCCGCCACTCTCCTCTGCGATTGCAAAGGAAGGTACAGCCATCGTCTTGGGAGCGGGCAGATCGCGTACCTGAAACGGTTCTTCCCTTGTGATATGAAACAGCTTTTCCAATAATCCCAAAGGCTTAGCCTGTGCAGCTTGCAAATCATGCAGCCCCTGTAAAACCTGAGGCAGCGTCAGATCTTCGCTGCGCAGGCAATAGCCTAGAAATCCCAGTGCCGCAAAATCCTGTGTTACACGGACACAATCCAGTAAATCCTTTAAAAACTGCTTCAGCTCCTCCTTTTGAAACAGCCAGTTGTCCACAACCAGCGGAAATACAAGAAAGCGCAAAAGACCTCCGTCATAGCTGAGAAATACATGCTCCAGCCGCATGGATACCGGCTTTCCGGCATTTACCTGCACCATATCCTCGAGTACATACAGCAGAAACGGCAACAGCTCTCTTTCCGCAAACAGATGCGCCTGTAAATACTCCTTCAATGTCAGATACCCCTTCGTATCATAATACAGCCTGGTTTTGCTGCGGGGATCACGCACACAGAGCAGACAGCGCTCATCCTTATGAATCTGTTGAAAGATATACTCATCAAAATCCTTTGTCCGCTTTAACACCACCTCCAGAAAACCATCATCACGAACCTCCATATGCTTTAACATAGCATCCATTTTTATCACCTCGACTTGCTTTTTACACTAGTAAATACGTAAAAAAAACATGAAACTCCTAAAAATTTCATGATTTCACATTTTTTCACATTTTTCAAATGGTATAATAGATTGCTGTAAAGGAGAATGCTCATGCGCCCAAATCAAACATTATGCATTGCGGGAATCTGGATCATCAATCTCAATACCCTGTGGTTTGTCAAACCACTTTCACAAAATCTTTCCCATCTGGGAAATGCACTGCATATGCGCTGGTATCTGATGCTATGGGCGGCCAGCGCTGCCTTATACTTTTATGTGTATACGAGAAAATGGATGGCTTCCCTTGAATACCGCAACAGGCTGGGTTGGCTTGTACTTTCACTCAGCTGTCTCGGTATGGTATTTTCCGTACTGCTTCCCTATGCCCCCTATGTACATGCAACACTGTCAAAATGGCATACTCGCCTTGCGATGGGATCCACCATCCTGTATGTGCTTTTGATTTTTCATATACTGTGTGAGCTGCTCACCAGAGATATAGCTGCTTTTCAAAAGGTGGCAGGACCTTATGCCATGCTCGTCGTATTCGAGCTTTTGCTTTATCTGTTAAATGGCGGTGTATCGACACTGCTTGAAATATGCTTTCCAATGACTATGTCGCTTTATTTGTATACTGTCAACAGCTCTTTCAGCCGCAGGAACAGATTCAGTAAATAAGCTATGAATATTTCGATAGCCAAAATTCGCAGGTCACAGCATCTGGCTAAAGCAGACTGTAAGCCTTTTGAACATGGAAGCAGCCATGAACCACATTCCTTATGGAAAATGCAGACATACAAAAGTATTGTCACAAGGTGGTTCATACCGCATTATAAAGAGGATATCTTTTGTTTTATTGCATATCACTCTTTTCACCCCCTGTATCATAATCTATTTATGACACCTCTGGAGGCTAGGGAATCTAAACATTTCTTAGTTTCCATATGTAGAAAAGGTCATACCTTGCCTTTTCAAAGGCCGGAGTTTTAAATCTTAACTAACATGATAAACAAAGGCTTACAGGCTAGTTGCTCTGCCTGCTACCTTCCTGCACAGGCTCTGCAGTGCCTCTTCCGACAGCATATATAATATCCACCGTTTCTGTGCCATTCCATGTAACCGATATGCTTTTCATCCACTAAAAAAGAACACGTCTACCGAAACCAGATTCTTTCTTACTTTAGGGTGTCTGCAAACAGAGAGAATTCAACTTCTATTGATAAATACAATCGTGTTGCATTCTCCCTGTTTTATGTTTACCCACCGTCGAGAAAGAACTCCGAAACAGATGCGTGTTCTTTTCGTTTAGCTTTCAGGTACTCACCTTATTCCTGATACAATTCCTTACCATGAGGATCCCTTCGCACACAGCGTCTGCCATCCTGTATGGTTATGTAAACATACAGCGGCTGATTCTGATGCTCAGCGTCAAGCTCCTTATGAAAAATGAACTTCGTATCCTCATCATCAAGAAAATAAAATGCCAGATCCTTTGCGCCTGCTATGCTGAAATCATAAATAAATTCCAGCTGGTGCTGATGCGGTGGAATCTTCTTTACGGTATGCGGTGCGGTTCCCCCCGGATACAGAAAGCATAGATCCGTAATTCTGCTCGCAGTCTGATTGCGAACATAAATATCCTTCCCCTGCAGTCTCATGGCTACTTCCCACGAAACTGAGGCAGATATTCCTTATGTGCCTCAATCAGCTCGTCTACTACGATATTTGCCAGATGATCACTTGGACACAATGGGTTCATATTCAATGCCGTTACTGCCAAATCGCGGTTTCCTGTAACCGCAGCCTCAACAACCATACGCTCAAATGCCTTGATCATATGAATCGTTCCGGAAATCGTCGGCTTCATTTCCCCGGTAGCCAGCGGCTTAGGCCCATCCGCAGTAATCATGCACGCAACCTCAACGGCGCTTTCATCCGGCAGATCACTGATACAGCCGTTATTCTGTACATCCACATATTGGATATCACGCTTATCCGTATAGATGGACGCAATCAGATTGCATGCCGCATCGCTGTATTTTGCACCCCCGCGCATCTCCAGCTGCTTTGGTTTGACATCCAGCTGCTCATCCTTATACAGTTCAAACAGCTCCTCTTCCACACGGGAAACGACCTCACCGCGCACATTGCCCTTTGCGAATTGTTCCTGTTCTTCCTCCAGCTGTTCCTTTGTGAAAAAATAGTAATTATGATATGGGCATGGTATTGCATGCAACCCGCGAATAAAGGCAGGGGAATATGGCAGGGATATGAAGTTTTTCATTGCCAGCACATCCTCCGGCTTTACATTCGCATAGCGCTCTACAACCTCATCCATCACACTCATGCCGTCAAGAAACACATCTGTCGCAAAGATATGGTGATTCACTCCCTGCAGCTGCATGGTCACACGATGTTCCTCTACCCCGAGGATATTGGCGATACCGGCAACCATATTGACAGGGACATTGCACAAGCCGATCACTTTTTTGAAATCCGTATAACGCAGAACAGCTTCCGTAACCATACCTGCCGGATTTGTAAAGTTAATCATCCATGCATTCGGACAAAGCTCCTGCATATCCTTTACAATATCCAGTATGACCGGAATCGTACGGAATGCTTTAAACATTCCCCCGGCCCCGTTGGTTTCCTGTCCAATCATCCCGTGGGATAAGGGAATCCGTTCATCCAGAACACGTGCCGGTAAACGACCGATACGCATTTGTGTAGTCACAAAATCCGCATCCTTTAATGCTTCTCTTCGATCATAGGAAAGAATCACCTTCATCGGCAATCCTGCCTTTTTCACCATGCGCTGAGCGAGAGCACCGACGATTTCCAGCTTTTCTCGTCCTTCTTCGATATCAACCAGCCATAATTCACCGACCGGCAATTCGTCGTAACGTCGAATAAATCCTTCGACAAGCTCGGGCGTATAAGAGGAGCCGCCTCCTATCGTCACGATTTTCACAAGATCTTTCTTCATCTCGTCCTCCTTAGTGGTATATACCACTGCAAAAGCATTATAACATGAGATTCCCCATCCGTAAATGAAAAAAGATACCGTTTTCATTTCTATATCGCTTATTTTGCGAAAGTGTTATTTCTATACAGAAACGTATCCGTTTGTAAGGTTCCTGTTCAATTGCAGGTAGCTTTAAAGCATACAGACGCAACACGATTGTATTGATCAATAGAAGTTGAATATACATCCTGAAGTAAGAATGAACCGCCTGTAAAAGCAGCTGTTCTTTTCCATGCCCTGCAATATAAAAAGGAAGCTTATCGATTACGATCGCTCCCTTACGTTTGTTATGCTCCAGATTTTCCTATCAGCTCGATGTGTATACTTATTTCACTTCTTTACCCTTCAGCCTGTCTTTCAAAGCATCATATGTATCACATTCCAGAATATGAAGAATTGCATCCTCAACCTGATGATCTGGCAGTGTATCTATCCAGTCATCCTCCTTGCCGTATTTGTGTGCTATTTGTGATTTCAACAATGCTCTTTTCCCTTTTTCCAGACCCTTTTCCATTCCTTTTTCGATACCTTTTTCGATGCCTTTTTCCAATCCTTTCACGATACCTTTTTCAATGCCCTGTTCAAGACCTTTCTGAAACCCCTTCTCAAGTCCGAGCCTTTCAGCCTCTGCTGTCTGCTCTCTCAAATTGGCCTGTACTGCTCGCTCTGCAAATTCAATGGATTCCGCCCAGCTGAATAATGAGCCATCCTCGCGCATCTCATTATATTTTTCCATAGCCACATTCACCATCCTTCTCTTCATGTTTAGTATAGCATCATCCGGATTATATGCAAGCAC